>Ga0335072_10000014_pt1 | contig 439043 bp, 467 predicted proteins | sample Lox_Sample_21_FD_206725 | JGI IMG/M metagenome (GOLD analysis project Ga0335072, IMG submission 206725) | Soil microbial communities from Loxahatchee National Wildlife Refuge, Florida, United States - Lox_Sample_2.1 | ecosystem: Environmental > Terrestrial > Soil > Wetlands | place: USA...
TGCCTATGTACAAAATTATGACCCAACAAATTTAGGGAGTTCGACGTTTATTGCATCAACCACAGCTTCATCCACGGCAAGCATCACTTCTGCACCACCTAATAATTTGCCGCCCCCAGCGTTGCCATAGTGGGAATTTAATATACACTTCAGATACCCGGGGCTGATAACTTCGAAAATAAAAAACGTCTGCAATGTGCCTAGGATCAAGCAGACGTTTTTATTTAACCGTAAACCTTAGCGCCCTTGGGCGTTAAGTTCGTTGCAGACGGCGCACAACTTATACCCGCCCGTCCCTGCACGACGCTCTGAAAGGGGGATGTCGCGACCTGGGGCGCAAGCGCGATTATTGTGATACCGCGGACGTTCCTTCTTTGCTTCGTTGACCGAATAGAATGCTAGTGTTGGGGTCATAACTGATACTTGTCCACAGCTACCCCATACGGGCCATATGGTACTATACAGATAACCCGTATGGGTTGTGGGTTGGCTGATCCGACTTTTAAGCGGGCGACCAGCTCCACTGAATTAATTTCTTTAAGAGCTCCCTTTTGCTGATCAGGCGGGGAGCTTTTAAATTAATATAATTCTAGCACCGCATATACGTTTCCCGCCCCCATCTTGTGGATAACGGCACCCGAAAAATGGACAAGATTTTAAAAAAATGTCGAAGCGGATTAGCAATCTCCTAGCTTAATTGCCAATAACGCTCTTGAAAAATTTTTATTCAAACGGGGCTTGACAGGTTTCGATTCTGACGTGGATTTGAGATCAGAATTGTTCGAACATCGTTACATGCCCTACTGCCCGCGTCAATCTGGATGAGATTTCTTGGATAAGCCCAAGAATGTGTGAGCTTTTTTAGATTAGGGCAGTCCGTCAATCTGGATGAATATTCCATCGTCCCACGCTGCCCACATTGATAAATAAAACAGCAGATCAATGGATCTGCTGTTTGTTTTCCGGTAAGACGAAATTCAATTTTCAAAAAGCTTTTTGATTTCCTCGCGACACCCCTGACACGTCAGTTCAGATTGTGGATGTTGAAACTTGACCTGCTGTAACTCAGGTGGCAGTCTTTCGCCAGCATCTTCCTGGGCTTCAGTTAGCATCGAATAGCAGATATCTATCCCACAGACTGTCTCCCAAAGGCCATCGCAAAGGATCGCCGCATGGACTAATCCAGTCTCAAGATCGACATAAGTGTCCGTCGTGGTCGCTGAGATCATAGCTCCTCCTCCGAAGATAATAGCTATTAAAGAAGCGATGAGCAATATGCCGTCTTTGAGGTTCGAACGTCGTTCAGGAGCCCCCGCTGGAGCTGATAAGAAAACGAAAAGAGCGCGACCTTATTCCTCATGGTCGCGCTCAATGGAGCTTGCTGTGACATAGTAATACCTGTCGTGTTTTTCAAATGCGAGCCTGTCCCGCTCTTCTAAAATTCCCATGGAGATCGTCAAAATCAGAAAACCAACCACCGTGGCGATGTAGGAATGCCCGTAGAACCCACCGATAAGGGTGAGTCCTCCAAAGACGACAAGAATCTCTAAAACACCCTCTGGCATAAATATCTCCTTTTGAAAGTTGAGCCGCAAGTATTCTAATCTATTTCGTACATTATGTCAATTTTGTTCGAACTTCGATCCGGAATCGCCCCAGCGCTTAGGTTTAGTTTGTTATCATTAAGGGATATATGAGTAACGCTAAGGCGAGAGCATTGCGTTCGGCCATCGTATCGACATTGCTTGTGGCGCTCGCCTTATTTCTTTCGGCGGGAACTATCTATTATTGGCAGGCGTGGGTCTACCTTGGAATCCTTGTCATCACCGTCATCCCTCTAATGAGACTTATCATCAACGATCCTGTACTTGTCGAGAGCAGAACGAAGGGCGGCCCTGCGAAGGAGCAACGGTCGATCCAAAAGATCATCATCCTCGTCGTCACGCTTCCGGGTGCCGCACTTTTTATCCTTCCAGGACTCGACCATCGGTTCGGCTGGTCGGCCATGCCCCTCTGGCTCATGATCGTGGGCGATGCCATGGTAGCGGTAAGTATGTGGATGACCTATCGGGTGTTCAAGGAGAATTCGTTCGGCTCGGCGACGGTAGAGGTCGTGAAAGATCAAAAGGTGATCATGACGGGTCCGTATGCTACCGTCCGCAATCCGATGTACTCGAGCGCCTCGGTCTATATGGTCGGCATGGCATTCGCGCTGGGTTCGTATTGGACGCTCATTCCCGCCGTCCTTACCATCCTCGGTCTTGTGTGGCGGCTCTTTGATGAAGAAAAATTCCTGAAGCAAAACCTCGCTGGCTATACTGAATATTGCACCAAGGTACGCTGGCATTTACTGCCGGGAGTTTTTTGATTCACCTCACATCACATCACAGATTTGGTCGAGCATCGTCCCATAGCCCGATTGTATGCCGGGGCTCGATGGAGGCAATTTTGGTCAGGATCAAAAAAGTGAAATATTTTTGATCGCCAAGCTTGAGGAAATCGTCCGCAGGCGTTAGAATATAGAGTTCATGGAGGAATTTTCACCAAAAACCGATCAGATGCCGGCGGGATTCGGCGCGACGCTCCGCAGGACGTTCCACTCGCTCCGCACGCGCAACTTCCGGCTGTATTTTACCGGCCAGCTGATCTCGAACACCGGCAACTGGCTGACGAACGTCGCGCTCATCCTGCTCGTCCTCAAGCTGACGGGGAGCGGATTGGACGTGGGCCTGCTCGCCGCGTGCCAGTACGGACCGATCCTTGTGCTCTCCGCATGGGGTGGCGCGATCGCGGATCGCTTTGATAAGCGGAAGATGTTGCTTGTGAGCCAGAGCCTGGAGATGGCGCAGTCGGCGTCGCTTGCGGTGCTCGCGTTCATGCCGCATCCGTCGCTCGCGTGGCTGTACGCGCTCGCCATCCTCGGCGGAATATTTTTGGCGTTCGACAATCCGTTCCGCCGGTCGTTCGTCACCGAGATGGTGCCGCCGGAGGACATCCCGAACGCGGTCGTGCTCTACAGCACGATCGTGAACGTGTCGCGCATCTTCGGGCCGGCGATCGCGGGGCTTCTCGCCACGACGCTCGGTTTCGGCTGGTGCTTCACGATCGACGCGGCGTCGTACGTCGCGGTGATCATCGGCATCATCATGATGAATCCCGGCGAACTGTATCGCCGTCCGCAGAAGCCGCGCGAACGCGGCGAAGTGCGCGCGGGCTTCCGCTATATCCTCGCGACGCCGTTCCTGTGGGTCAGTTTCGCGATGCTTGCCGCGATCGGCACGCTCGCGTACAACTTCAGCGTGTCCCTGCCGCTTTTTGTGACCGATTCGCTGCACAGCAGCGGGGGAGTGTTCACCATTTTATATTCCATCTTCAGTTTGGGCGCGGTGGTGTGCGCGCTTATCGTCGCGCACCGCAATCTGGTCGGCATGCGGTACATCGTGATGGGCGCCGGAGCGCTGGGCATTGCGATGCTGCTCTTTGGATTCTCGCCGAATGTCTGGGCGGCGGGGGTTACGGTGTTCATCATGGGCATGGCGAGCATCTTGTATATGACCTCCACGACGAGCATCATCCAGGTCAATGCCGCCCGGGAGATGCACGGGCGCGTGCTCGCGCTCCAGATGGTGTTCGTGGCGGGGACGTCCGTGATCGGGGGCCCGTTCTCCGGATGGCTTGCCGACGCGCTCGGCGGCCGCGCACCGCTTCTTTTGGGCGGCATTGTCTGCCTCGCGGCCGCCGTGTTCGGCTACTACGCCCGGCGCCGGTATGTTATACTCTAAGGGATGGACGCAAACGCGTTAAAACGGCAGATTCCGGACTCCGTGCTTCCGTACCCAAAAGGGGCATATAACAGGGCAAAATACATATTTTGGCGCATAATTTACCCATTTCACAACATTGGGCGGGATTTTTTGCTGTCATTGGGCTTTATCTGGCACAAAGGGCGCCAAAACTTCGTTTTAGGGACGCTCGCCCCCGGCAAGACGGTGGAGGCGTTGCTTTCCCAGCTCGAAAAGGACGGTTGGGGCAATCACTTTATTGCCTGGAAGGATGAAGGGGAGATCGTGAGCGTGCGGAAGCTCGTTGATTTCGAACGGCAATATCACTTGCGCGTGTTCGCTGACGGCGAAGTGCGCGGACACTATGAATACACGCCGGAAAGCCACCCGTACTGGCATATGATAGACCGCTGGGAATCGCGCAGCGAGGACTTTTTGCAGTTTTTGGAAGGATGGGTGGTCCCCGCCGAAGCTCCGGCGCTCGCTACCGTTTCGGTCGCCGCTTAGCCTTTCGGCCCGCTCCCGCTAAATATAAGATCCCATACAATGCCCGCCGTGTTCCGCGCCGGGCCTTTGAGCGGAAAGTGATGCAGGTCGATGAACGGCAGGCTGTTGCATTCGATCACTCCGCATTTTTGGTTGCGCCACGGGCGCGACATGTCATCCATCATGAAGTCCACGCCGACGAGCGGGTCGTCCAGCACCTCGGCAATTTTCAGGAATAATTTTTTGTTGTCGGGATGGATGTCGGCCATCTCGATCTCTGTCGTTGAAGCGCCGTACGCGCGGCTCACTTTTGAGTGGACCACCACCATGCGCCCTGCGGCCGGCACGGAGTCGAGCGAAAGGTTTTGCCCGGCGAGCATCGCAACGGTTTCTTCATTCAATGGCAGCTCGTGGAATATTTCGCCGTGCCGGAGCGGATTTTTATTTTCTTCCGCGATCAGCTGCTGGACGGTGTGAACGCCGTCGCCGATCACGTGTGGCGGTTCGCGCCGCATGACGCCCGCGATCGCGCCGCCGACGAGCGTGATGCGGAACACGAAGCCCGCGAGCTCTTCTTCCACGACGATGCGCGGCGAGAGCTCTTTGGCTTTCTTGAACGCGTGGCGTAACACGTCGATCTCGGTTATATGAATGTACGTGTGCCGGCTGCGCGATCCGATCGCGGGCTTTACGATGACGGCGCTGCTGCTTGCCGCAGACGAGCCGTCGCGCACGCTGCTCTTACCATCGACGATCTCGTGGAATATTTTTTCTGCTGCGGCGATCGTGCTCACGCTGCCACCGCGCGGGACCGGCACACCCGCCGCGCGGAACTTTTTTAAAATGACGCCTTTGTCGTCCATCCAGTCGATGGATGATTCGTGCGCGGCGCGCGGGCGGGGGAGTCCGTCAAAGCCGCGCGTGTCCGCGCCGTACGTGGCGTAGAATATCTCGCGCGGCAGGCCGAAGGGACGGAACTCGCGCATCACGATGCCGCGGCGCTCGGCCTCTTCCCAGAGCACGCGCGTGCGCCAGTTCACCTTATCGTCCGGCCGTGTCTTGATCTCGCCGAGCCCGAGCGCCGCGGCCGCGCGCGCCGTCGCGGGAGCCAGGCGTCCGGGCCGGAGCCGCGCGAGGATCGGCTTTATTCCGCGCCAGATCGCCGCGGGCGGGGCTTCGATCACGCCCACCAGGTCTGCGGTTCGCACCGACCACCGCTCAACAAAGTGCGACACGCCCGCCGGGCCGCAGTCCGGGCAATATGCGCGCGCATTGGCGCGGCTATTCGTGTGAGTGTCCGCCATACGAGGATAGTATATGAAATTTTTTGATGGAACGCTATCGGGAGGTGGGTAGTAATTTATAAAGTCGCAACGAAAAAAAGAACCAGTCCCGGCGCCGGCTTACGCAAACCCTGGGAAGAAGTCCGTCTTGATGTGCGCGCGCGGGACGCCCATTTCGCGCAAGGTGTGGCGGAAGGCGTTCGTCATGGCGTGCGTGCCGGAGATGTAGAACAGGCGCTCGCGGTAGTCGGGGAGTTCGCGACGGATCATGTCCGCGTCGATGCGGCTGCCCACCGGCGCCGCATCGCCCGTGATCACGTAATGCGTTTTCATCCCGAGCTTTTCGCGCGCCTCGTCGAACACGTCGCGGAAGGCGATCTCGTCTTCGGTGCGGTTGGAGTAGAAGAGCACGGCGTCGCGCTTCTCGCCGCGGTCGATGAGATCCTTTACCATGCTGCGGAACGGCGTGATGCCGATGCCGCCGGCGATGAACGCGAGCTTTTGTGCCGGGCCGCGGGCCGAATTTTTTGGTAGCGTGAAGTCGCCCGCGAGCTGGCCGGCCATGATCGTGTCGCCCGGCGTGAGCGCGAGGAGCGCGCGCTTGAAACTGCTCGATGGCTCATAGAACTTTACGCCGAGCTGGATCGTGGGCTCGGTCGGCGATGACGCGATCGTGAAATAGCGGCGGTTGCCGCGGCCGTCAACTTTATTGTGGCCGAGCGTCCACTCAAGATATTGCCCGGGCCGGAACGCGAGCGGCTTGTCCGGCGTGAAGGTAAAGTGATAGATGTCATTGCTCACCTTTTCTTTCTTTGCGAGGGTGAGCACGCGCCTGCCCTTGGGGCTCACGATGAACGAGAAGACGTTGCCCACGAGGAGCGCGAGCTCGGGCGACGAATTGATCGCGCCGATGGCAATGAACGGCGAGAAAAGTGCGCCCACGAGCGCGCCGTACGCCAGCCGCCACGTGCGCGTGGGCGGCGTGGTCATCGGCTCGGTCAGCATGATGGACGCAAAGAAAAAGAGCGGCGTATGCACGAGCGCCTTCTCGATCGTCGAGACCGGATCAAGGCCCGCGTGCGTCACGACATCGCTTGCGAGCGCGAACACGAGGAAGATAGCCGCGAGGTCGAAGCGCTGGACCTTGCGCAAGACGAGCGCGCCGCCCACGATCACGAACGCCATCATCGGCAGATTGCCGCCGATCCACCAGCTCGCCGTCTGCCCGAACGCGAGCGCGGTCACGGCCACGGCGAACGCCGCCGGATTGAAGATGTGCTTCTTGTCGATCGCCAAAACGTATTTTGACGCCATCGCGAGGACGGTGGCCCACGCCAGGAATACTATGGTCGCCATATCCGTCGGCATGCCCGGCGTGATGATGAGCGCGAGGATCAGCGCCGTGATGTACACCGACTCCGAGTTCGCAGGGATCTTCATGAACGCCGCGCAGATCCCATTTACGATCCACGCGACGATGACAAGGAAAAGGGTAGAGAAAACGATCGCGATCGGGCTATAGGGGAGCCAGCCCACCGCGCCAAAGATCGCCGCGATCGCGAGCAGGACGATGAGGTAGTACATCACGAGACGGTACATCGTGATGTTGTTCAGGAACCGGTCGATGATATTCATATGGTGAGGGCGCGCGCTATTGCGCAACGGTGTATTTTTCGAAGCCGGTCGTCATGGTGGCGACCTTGTTCTTATCTATTATATATCCTTCATAGCCGGGAAGCGCCTCGATGAATTTGATCCCGTCGGCGCCCATCGCAAAAGCGGCCGTCGCAAAGCGGTCGGCATCGTGGATGGTGGGGCCGATCACGGTGAGCGAGACGATGTCGCTCACGGGCGCGTTGCCCGCTCGCGGGTTATAGATGTGAAGGCCGCGGATGTACGTTCCCGACGTGGCCACGCCTTCGTCCGTCACATAGACCACTTTTACGTTTTCGATCTCGTTGAAGGGATTTTTGACGCCGACCGCCCATTTTCCGCCATCGGCGTTCCTGCCGTGCGGCTGGATGTCGCCGCCCGCGTCAACATAAAAATTTTGGAACCCGCGCTTTTCGAGCAGCTTCGCCGCGTTCCAGATGGCCCATCCTTTTACCAGGCCGGACGGATCGTAGTTTCCCGCAGGTGTCTTGATATCAAAATATCCGTTCGTCTCGTGCTTTGTCTCTTCGCACATCGTGAAGACGAGCCGCATTTCCTCGCTTGCGTCCTCGAGCGCGAGCGTGCCGTTGTTGATCGCCGTGATCTCGCTCGTGCTCTTATATGTGCTGAACACTTCGTCGATGTGTTCAAGATAGCCGAACACTTCGCCGAACACGGCCGCGGTCGCCTGCGGATCCACGATCTCCACGGTGATGGGCATTCCCATCATGAATCGCGTCTGCTTCATAGTGTGCGCCGCGCGGTGCGCGGCCTTGCTCTGCCTTGGTTTATTTTTTTGCCTGCGCGAGCGCGACCGCGAGCGACTGCTGGAAGGCCTGGGAATCCTGCGTCGCCCCGGAAACAATGTGGACATCCGCGCTTTGCGCGGTGATCGCCTCCTGCTTCAGCGTTGGAAGCGCCCAGCCGCTTACGTTACTTGAATTGCCGCCGGTGGGATATTGCGGAAAGGTAATGTCGGTGATCGCGCCGCCCTGGATCGTGGCGACCACCTGGAGGTTTCCATAGAACGCGTCAGCCACGCTGCCGGTGTAAGTGCCGTCTTTATACTGGCCGCTCGATGTGGTGCTGGTTGCCATGATCATGGTTTTAATGAGCGCTGTCGTCGTGGCATCGAGCGATCCCGTTGCTGGAGAGATGCCATTCGCCGTTTGGAATTCCGCGAGCGCCGCCTTTGTGAATGTTCCGAAGTATCCGGTCGGCGCGGGGACGGCCGTAAGGTATTTGCTTGCGATCAGGAATTGCTGGAGCCACGAGACAAGAGGGCCGGTGGCGCCGAGGGAGAGGGTGCCCATGAACGGGGGAGGCATCTTCCCCGGCGGATTGCCGGATGGCGTGGTTGTGGGTTCTGTGGTCGGACCGGTCGTGCTTGGCGTGCTTGCGGGAAGCGTCGTTGACGGGCCGTTGAGCGTTGCCACCGACGAGGGATTCCTACTTGCAAAGACAAGATATGCGATGAATGCGACGACAAGAACGCCCGCGATGATATATTTTTTCATTGTCTATGGGTGGCTACGGGTGATAGTATACTCTGCCTTCTACGATGGTGCCAGGCTGTTTGGTGCGCTACAGTTTCTTCGCGAGCTCTTCCGCTTCCTGCACCATCGCGGCCAGGCTCACGGTGATGCCGTTCTTCCAGAAATCCTTGTTTGTGGGATCGAGGCCGAAGGGAGCAAGGAGCCCCACGGCGTCCCGCGTGCTGCCGGAGCGGAGCAGGTCGAGATAGAGCGGCTCGAATGTGTCGCCAAGGCGCGGACGTTCCGCATATAAGCTTTGCGTAAGCAACTCCCCGAACGCGTAACCGTACACGTAGAACGGGCGATGGAAATGGTTCACGTATGTCCACAGGTGCTCGGTATCTTCATAGGTGAACACCTCGCCCTCCGCGCCGTAAAATTCCTTGAGTGTCTGAAGCCAGATCGCGTCCAGCTCTGCCGGCGAAAACTTCTTCGGCTCGCCCCACGTTTTGTACGCTGCGTCCATGCCGTGCAGGCGGCGCTCAAAGTTGGAGAATCCGATCTGCCGCACGATCGTGTTGATGTTGCCCTCGATCTTATCGGCGACAAGCGCGAGGAGCGCTTTCGTATCGCCGGATTTTTCCCGCTGACCCTTCAAAAAAGTAAAGGTCGTCATCTCGCCGAACACCGACGCCGTTTCCGCGTACGCTGTCGGCGCATGCATCATGAGCGCGCCTTGTGCCTGGCCCGCGAGCATGCCGTGCACGCCATGCCCGAGCTCGTGCGCGAGCGTCATCACGTCGTTGCTCGACCCGAGATAGTTCATGAAGACATACGAGGTCGGCCGGTTGCCGGGGAGAACGATGGAATAATTGTATGCCCCGCCGCGGCGTCCCTTCGTCACCGGCGCGTCAATGCGGTGCGTGTCCGCAAAATCTTTTACCAATCCCGCGAGCGTAGGGCTGAAGCTTGCATACGCGGCGAGCACCGTTTCCATCGCCGCGTCGAACGGGATGATCGTCGTGTCGGCAAACGGCATCGGCGCGTTGCGGTCGCTCCACTTCAGCTTGTCCATGCCGAGCAATTTTGCCTTGAGCGCGTAGTAGCGACGCGCGAGCGGGCCGGCGGTCGTCGTCACCGCCTCGTGGAGCGCGTCCACGACCGCGTCCGGAACGCGGTTGGATTTGTTGCGCGAATCCATCGGATTTTTGTAGCCGCGCTCGCGCCGTTCGACAGCCGCTTCGCCTGCCACCATATAGAGCGATTGGGCGGAGTATTTTGCAAAGTAACCGCCAAGCTCGGCGTTGATGAGCGCGAGCGCCTCCTCGCGCTCCGCGGCATCTTTGGAATTGGTAAGCACATCAAGCATCTCGGTGAGCGTCTTCTCGGCGCCGCGGAACTGCATGCGCAGATCCGCCTCCACTTCATCGAAAAATTCCGCCCATGAGGCGGGGCCGAACGGCGACCGTTTGGAGAGCGCGGCTTCCACCGGCTCGCTCAAAAGGTGCGGTTTGAACACGCGGGCGTGCTCGATCCATGGGCGGTGGCGCGCGACGAGCGCGTCCGATGCGTAGAGCTTTGCGAGCGTCACATCGTCGAGCGCCACGAGCTCGATGTCAAAGAAGGTGAGATAATTGCCGATCGCTTCGCTCGCGATCCGCTCCGCTTCCGCCATCTTTGCCTTTACCGCCGCATCCGCCACGTTCAAGCTTTGCTTGAGGTAGAGGTAGCCGAATATCTTTTCCGCGAGCATAGAGATATCCATAAGGTCTGTGATCGCGCCGCCGAGTTTCTCCGCGAGTGTGCCCTTGTGGTCTTCGCAAAACTTTTTTTCGCGTGCGACAAGGTCGGCGATGTCTTTGTCTATCTGCGGATCATCCACGCCCGTGTAAAGAAGGGAGAGATCCCAGCGTGCGTGTTCGGTTTTCAGATCGGGAGCATTGTTTTCCATTGCTCAAAGTATAAGCGGAGGATTAAGAAATGTAAAAGCATATTTGATATACTGAAAACATGGATCCTCATGGTCCCCAAAGGGGCTTTACCCTCATTGAGCTCTTAGTGGTTATCGCGATCATCGCCATCCTGGCCGTGGTCGTCGTCCTCACGCTGAATCCGGCGGAGCTTCTCCGCCAGTCCCGCGATGCCAACCGTCTCTCCGATCTCGCCACGCTCTCTTCTGCCGTCAACCTCTATAATACGGACCAGTCGGGGAACCCATCGTATTTCCTAGGGAACGTCTCGTCGTCGTACCTCTCCATTCCTGATCCCACCGCGACAAGCACGAATCAGTGCCAAGGCCTCGGTATGGGCGCCACCCCCGGCTCCTACCTGTACGGCTGCTCGGCAAGCTCTACTTACCGCGCCGTCTCTTCCCAGGGCTGGCTTCCCGTCAACTTTTCTACCCTTACCGCCGGCAGCCCCATAAGTTCCCTCCCCGTGGATCCCGTGAACCAGACAAGTTCCGGCCTCTACTATACTTACAACACGAATGGTACGGTCTACGACCTGAGCGCCTTCACGGAGTCCCAGAAATATGCAAAAATTGCCCTTGTTGACGGAGGCAATGACCCCTCTCTTCTTGAGGCCGGATCGGGGATCGCCACCCTCCCTGACCTCGGGCGAGGGCTTGTGGGGTATTGGCCGCTCAATGAGGGAACGGGTTCGAGCACCGTGGATTGGAGTGGTGGCGGCAATAATGGTACGTGGACAGGCACGGCATCAGGCACCTCCGGTTATTATTCTTCGGGAAAGACAAGCCAGTGGGCGGGATATTTTAACGGAGTGAACGATAAAGTTAGTATAGGCGGCCCGTCTTCGTTTGTGATGGGGACCAGCAGTTTCAGCTTTGGCGTATGGGCATATCCTACCACGTGGCCAACCAATGGCCCTTTGCTTGTCACGGGTGCGGATAACGGGACAAGTAATCAGGGATTTACTTTTCGGGTAACGACCGGCAATCAGGTGTTGGTCATGATCTGCGACGGCGCCACGCGGCCCGTGATGACCTATACTGGATTGCCAACGAGCACCTGGTCATTTTTGTTCGTCACCATAAACCGCGCGACCAATATCGGCACTGCGTATCTTAATGGAAGTGTGTTTGCGACGGAAAGCCTCGCTGGCCTTGGCTCGATCGGTCAGGCGGAAACTTTGACCATGGGTAGTGTCACTGGGTATACCGGAGAGGCCAATGACGTTCGCATTTACGACCGCGCTCTTTCCGCCTCGGAGGTCCAGCAGCTATACAACGCAGAGAAATAAGCTATTTAAGACAGTTTTAATGCACGGTGTGCTACGCTCCGTGCATGACGACAAAAAAACCATCTGCGGTGCTTGCCGTGCTCCTCGCGGCCGCTTCCGCGCTTGTTCCCGTGGGGGCCGCCCGCGCGGCATATCGGTTCTCGGATTTTCAGGGAAAGCCGCCGGTGCATGTTTATCGGTCGGCCGAAAAGGCGCCTTCCGGCGTGACACCGGCGGAGATAAAAAAGATCTATGACCTTCCGGCGACCGGCGGCAAAGGGACGATCGCGCTCATCGACGCGTACGACGATCCGAATGCCGAGAGCGACCTTGCCGTGTTCGACAAGCAATTCAACCTGCCCGCGTGTACGACGGCGAACGGCTGTTTTGAAAAGCATAAGATGTCGAGTTCGGTGGCGGCGAACAGCGGCTGGTCCATGGAAATGGCGCTCGACGTGCAATGGGCGCACGCGATCGCGCCAAAGGCCAAGATATTGCTCGTGGAGGCGACGACGCCCAGCGGCACCAATCTGTTGAACGCGATCGACTACGCGACGTCGCGCAAGGATGTCGTTGCGATCTCAATGAGCTGGGGCGGCGCGGAATTTTCTGACGAGCTTTCGTACGACTCACACTTTGTGGACAAGGCGAACCCCGCCGCCGCGTTCTTTGCGTCGTCGGGTGACGATGGCGCGGGGGCGAGCTGGCCCGCGTCCTCGCCGAACGTGATCGGCGTCGGTGGCACGTCGCTTGCGCTCGCGTCGAGCGGCGCGCTCATCGCCGAGAGCGCGTGGTCGGGGAGCGGCGGCGGGGTGAGCGCGTACGAAAAAGAGCCGGCATATCAGACCGCATATAAAATTTCCAAAGCCGGCGGCATGCGCGCGATCCCGGACGTTTCGTATGACGCGGATCCTGCGTCCGGCTATCCGGTATACCTCACGACCGGCACCGGCAGTAAAGCAAAGGGTTCGTGGAACACGGTCGGCGGAACGAGCGCGGGCGCGCCGCAGTGGGCCGCCATCCAGGCGCTCGGCGGTTCCGCCGCGCTCGCAAAATTCTACACCGACAAGGCATCCACGAGTACGCTCAAATATTTCCGCGACATCACGAGCGGGTCCAACGGCGATTGCACATATTACTGCGACGCCCGGAAGCGCTACGACTATGTGACGGGGCTGGGAAGTCCGCAGACGACGAAGTTTTAGGCGTCGCGCGCGATCATAAAAAGAAGAACGGCGCGGGATCAGATGATCCCGCGCCACTTACTTCACGTAGAGAAGTATCAAATTGAGCAGCACAATGATCGCCAGTCCGCAATCAAGGGTGTTGGTAGGCCGCAATGCCCTATGGGAAACAACAAAGACAACGAGCATTGCTGGGATCGCCAAGGCGAGAACAAGGATTCTTGCAGCATGGATCCACATGCAGTTGGCCTCCGGGGCCGCTAAATATAAGGGTATCAGCGGGGTATTTTTTGTCAATTTGGGATAGGGAAGATGCTTGGATTTTTGGGCTAAAACATGCTAAAATATCTGTATTGCCGCAGCGGCATTTTTTAACGAAACGTAAGCGAAAAACCCAATAAAAGTGGCCCAAAAAACGATGAAGCAGGAAGAGAAAAAAGAGGCAAAAAAAGCGTCAAAAGCCGAGGTTAAGGGCGTCAACGCCAACAACAAAGGCAGCGCCACGTATGGCGCGAAGGACATTACCGTCCTTGAGGGGCTGGAGCCGGTCCGCAAGCGCCCCGGCATGTACATCGGTTCCACCGGAACCACGGGTCTGCATCACCTGATCTGGGAGATCGTGGACAATTCCATCGACGAAGTGATGGCGGGATTCGCCACGACCGTCACCGTGGAACTTTTGCCGGATGGCAAAGTGAGCGTCCATGACGACGGACGCGGCGTTCCCGTCGATATCCATCCGCAGACAAAGAAGTCCACGCTCGAGACGATCATGACCGTGCTCCACGCGGGAGGAAAATTCGGCGGCGAAGGATATAAAGTTTCCGGAGGATTGCACGGCGTCGGCGCGTCCGTGGTGAACGCGCTGTCTTCGTGGGTCAAGGTAGAGGTTGAACGCGACGGCGGCATGTACGTGCAGGAGTACAAGCGCGGCAAGCCGGAATACAAAGTGAAGAAGATTGGCGTGTCCAAGCGGCACGGCACGAAGACCACGTTCTCGCCGGACCCCGAGATATTCTCCGAAATGGAGTTCAGCGACAAACTGATCCTGGAGCGTTTGCGCCAGCAGGCATATTTGACGAAGGGCGTCCGCATCAATTTTTATGACCGCCGCAAGCCGGTGCCGTATTTCTACGGCTTCTATTTTGAAGGCGGCGTGCTTTCCTACGTAAAATATCTTTCGCAGAAAAAAAATCGCCTCAACGAAGATATTTTTTATGTGGAGAAGGAGGCCGAGAAGCTGGATATCGAGGTCGGATTTTTGTACGTGGACGATACGCGCGTGGTAGAGATGAGCTTTGCGAACAACATCAACACGCCGGAGGGCGGCATGCACCTGACCGGATTCCGCTCCGCGCTCACGCGCACGCTCAACAACTACGCGCGCGCGGAAGGGTGGCTCAAGGAAAAAGAGGAGAACCTGACGGCGGACGATGTTCGTGAAGGGCTCGTCGCCGTCATCTCCGTAAAACTGCGCGATCCGCAGTTCGAGGGCCAGACAAAAGCCAAGCTCGGCAATCCGGAAGCGCGCACCTCCACGGAAGCGGTCGTGAACGAAGCACTGAAAGAATTTTTGGAAAAGCATCCGCAAGAGGCAAAGGCGATCATCCAGAAAGTCATTCTGACGGCAAAGGCGCGGCTTGCGGCAAAGGCGGCGCGCGAAACGGTTTTGCGCAAGGGCGCGTTCGAAGGACTTACATTGCCCGGTAAACTGGCAGATTGTACCTCGAAAATCGCGGCAGAATCAGAATTGTTCATTGTGGAGGGCGATTCTGCAGGTGGCACGGCCAAGCAGGGCCGCAACCGGCACACGCAGGCCATTTTGCCGTTGCGCGGCAAGCCGCTCAACGTGGAGCGCGCGCGCTTGGACAAGATGCTCGCGAACGCCGAAGTGCGCTCGCTCGTGATCGCGATCGGCACCGCGATCGGCGAGGAGTTCAATATGGAGAAGCTTCGCTATCACAAGATCATCATCATGACGGATGCCGACGTTGACGGTGCGCACATCCGCACATTGCTCCTTACGCTTTTCTACCGCTATTTCCGCGAGGTGGTGGACGGCGGCTACGTGTACATCGCCCAGCCGCCGCTCTATCGCATCCAGCTCGGCAAGACGGTCAAATATGCGTTCTCGGACGACGAGAAGGAAAAAGTGATCGCCGAACTGCAGAAGAACGCGCCGGCGGTGCCGGGGAAGGGCGCAAAAGGCGCGAAGGGTGTCACAGCGGGAAAAAAGAAAGTTGCCACCGCTGCGGAACTCGCGGAGCTTGCCGCCGCCCAAGAAACTGGCGACGAGGTTTCCGAGGATGACCAGGTTCCCGAGGGCGTGAACGAAGGCCAGGGCGACGGCAAGCGCCAGCCGAACATCCAGCGCTACAAGGGTCTTGGCGAAATGAACGCGGAGCAGCTGTGGGAGACCACGATGAATCCGGAAGTGCGCTTGATGAAGCAGGTCAAGGTGGAAGACGCGGAGAAGGCGGACAAGCTTTTTGACACGCTGATGGGCGATGCGGTGGAACCGCGCAAGAACTTCATCCAGGCCCACGCCGCGACGGTGCAAAATCTGGACGTGTAATCACAATGGAAAGCGCCCTCGTCCTTAAAGAAGATCCCACGCTGCGCGACCTCCAGCGCTATGTGGCGGAGATGATCAAAGAGCGCGGATTCGAAAGGGAGGCGATCCCCGAGATATTCATGCTTCTTCTCGAGGAATGCGGCGAGATGGCAAAGGCGGCGCGGAAAAGCCAGAACATCCACACGGATAAAAATTCCGAGAAGTTCCGCATTGACCACGAGGCGGTGGACGTCCTGGTATACCTTTTGGATATCTGCAACCATTTCGACATCGATCTCGAAAAGGCGTTCAGGGAGAAAGAGGAGATCAACAAGAAAAGAACCTGGGAATAGCATTCGCGTTTGTCGCAAGGATAGCTCCCTTAGTGGGGCTGTTTTTGTTTTAGATAGTTTTAATCGCCCTTTTGTTAGCCTGCTCTTGCCGGTGGGCATGGGCCTGAATGGGCCGCATTCTCGCAATTGGCGCAAATCCCATTTAACATAGCTGGATTCGGCATTCTGAAATCACAAATTGTGATTTCAGAATACAGCAAAACTCGACGTCCTTTATGACGCACCCCTAATGGTCAGCGCTTAAGGTTGTTCTGGCCGGAGTTATTCTTAACAATAAAATTCGAATATGCATGATCTATATCAACGAATGGTTCCCCAATCCGGTCGGCAATGACGCGGCGGGGGAGTTTGTGGAACTCTATAACAGCGGCACCGTCAGCGTGCCGCTTGCCGGCTATACATTGGGCGATGGCGCCAAGAAAAGATTCTCGCTTGACGGATACAGTATTCCGCCCGGCGGTTATCTATCGCTCACGCACGCCGAGGACAAGCTTACTTTGAAAAACACCGACGGGGCATTATTCTTATATGGACCTGACGGGCGGCTGGTGGATAATGCGGCCTTTGCGGGCGCCGCACCGGAGGGCAAGAGCTATTCGCGCGTGGATTACAGCGCGGCGGACATCGGGCACTTTGCGTTCACCTATCCCACGCCCGGCACAGCGAACCGTACGATCGATATGTCGGTCGCCACGCAAAGCTATCCGTTCGGCGTTCCGCTCACGCGGCCGGCCGGGATCGGGACGTTCGTGTTGCTCATGCTCGGCGTTGCGTCGTTCTTCCTCCTATTCTTCATCTATGTCGCATACCATAACCGAAACATATCGCACTTCCTCTTCGGCGGAGACGAAAAAATTGGGCCATGACATCGGCCGGTCGCTCGCGCGTGGCACCGCGGCGAAGATCCGCGAGAACGGGCCGTTCGTGATCGCGCTCCAGGGAGATCTCGGCGCGGGGAAAACGACCTTCGTACAGGGATTTTTGAAAGGGCTTGGCTCGAAGCGGCGCGCGGCGAGTCCGACGTTCGTTCTGATGCGGCGGCACAAGCTTGGCACCGGTCCTCGCGCAAAATTATTGGACGCGTATCACGTCGACGCATATCGTCTGAAGAAGCCGCGACACCTTTCCGTCCTTGGCTTCGAAAAGATATTGAGCGAGCCGCGCAACGTGGTGCTCATCGAATGGCCTGAACAGGCAAAGAAATTATTGCCGAAGAGAACGATGTGGATCAGGTTCAAATATGGAAAAACGGAGAATGAGCGTACAATTATCATTACGCGATGAAAAAACTTTTATTAATCGACGCGAATTCCATCATTCACCGGTCGTTCCACGCCCTGCCGCCGTTCACGACGCCGAGCGGTATGCCGTCGGGCGCGATCTACGGCATCGCAAGTATCCTGCTCAAGCTGTGGCGCGACGAGCGGCCGGATTACGCCGCCGCGCTCTTTGACCGGCCGGAGCCGACGTTCCGCGACGAGAAATATGCCGAGTACAAAGCCCAGCGGCCGCCCGCGGCGGACGAGCTTATCGCACAGATAATTGAGGCGCACAAGTTGTTCGACGCGTTCGGGATCCGCACGTTCGAAAAGCCCGGATATGAAGCCGATGACCTGATCGCCACGCTCGCGGAGAAGTTCAAGGCGACGCCCGATCTGCAGGTGGTGATTTTGACCGGCGACCGCGACACGCTCCAGCTCGTCACGGGAGACACGCTCGTCGTGCAGACATTCAACAAAGGCGTGAGCGACACGACGATCTACAACGAGGCGGCGGTAAAGGAGAAGTACGGCCTCGCGCCGGACCAGCTGATCGATTACAAAGCACTCGTGGGCGACACGTCGGACAACATCAAGGGTGTGCCGGGCGTAGGGCCGAAGACCGCGCTTGAGCTCATCAAAAAATATGGCACGGTAAAGAAGATGTACGAGCGGATCGGCGAAGATCCCAAACTCGAGGCAAAGTTCGGCGCGTTCAAGAAGGAAGCCGAGCTTTCGGAGATGCTCGTGACGCTCGAACGCCATGCGCCTATCGACATCCCGCCGCTTGCGGAGCTTGCGCCCGCAAGCGATACGGCGGGGGCCGCGGCATACTTTGAAAAGATGGGCTTTGCGACCCTCCTTAAGCGGCTCATCATGCCCGGCGCTGACGAGAAGCGGGAGCCGCGGGCGAAGCCCAAGCCAAAAAATGCGCCGGCCGACAATCAGGCGTCGCTCTTTTAGAGCCGTTATCGCGCCCAAGATGCTATAATAGAGGATATTGAAGAACCAAACCTCCAAAATCACGGACGTCATCAAATGGCCTGAGTTTCAGGCAGTTTGGGGTGTGCTCGCGATCGTCATCGTTCTTATCCTCGTCGGTGCTTTTGGCCATGGTGCGTGGGTATCGTACGCCGAAGCGGCACTTCTGTTCGGTGCGTTCGCGCTCTCCGCGGGCGCGATCTATATAGGCGCCAAGCTTGATCGCGACACCACGATCGAGCGCAGCGAGCTCAAAAGCATCCTTGCCAGCCTGAACGACGCGCTCATCGTATATGAGGCGGACTTTCGCGTGGTTTTCTTCAATCCCGCAGCCGAGCGCATCTTTAAGCTGGATGCGAAGGCGGTGCTGGGTCACGTGTTCTCTCCGCGCGACGTGGAGAGCGAAGGGTGGCGCACGCTCACGCAGATCGTGTTCCCTTCGCTCGCGCCGCGCGTTGTCGCGCACAGCAAGCAGGGCGAATATCCGCAGGTGGTGGACATCTCGTTCACCGATCCGCCGCAGGAATTCCGCGTGACGACCGCGCCGGTGGGCGACGATCCCGCGCGGCCGCTCGCGTTCATGAAGATCGTGCGCGACCGGACGTCGCAGGTGCTCGCGCTCCGCTCCAAGAGCGAGTTCGTGACCGTCGCGTCGCACCAGCTGCGCGGGCCGGTGACGGACATCAACTGGGCGCTCCAGTCGCTGAACAGCGCCGAAGGGTTGGACGAGACGAACAAAGCGATCGTCACGAACGCGCTCGCGGCAAGCCAGAGCCTGTTGCAGCGCATCGAGGACCTTCTGAACATCGCCAAGATGGAAGACGGCCAGTTCGGCTACAAGTTCGAGGATTCCGACGTCACAGAATTTGTCGCGAAGGTTTTGGCGGACGTTTTGCCCGCCGCGCAGAAGGCCGGGATCAAGCTCTATTTCGACCGCCCCGCGGATGTGCTGCCTCATGTGATCATAGACGCCGCGCGTCTTTCCCTTGCGCTCACCAACCTTCTTGAGAACGCCATCCGCTACAACGTGGAGAACGGCGAAGTGACGGTCAAGGTGGACAAGATGCAGGACAAGCCGTTCGTCGTCGTGAGCGTGAAAGACACGGGCATCGGCATCCCGGCGGAATCCATCGAAAAGCTGTTCAACAAGTTCTATCGCGCCGACAACGCGATCAAGCGCGAGACGGAGGGCTCCGGCCTCGGCCTCTACATCGCAAAAGGCATCGTGAACGCGCATGGCGGCCAGATCTGGGCCGAGTCGGAGCTGAACCGCGGCACCACCATCTCCTTCGCGCTTCCCACCGACCCCAATCTCGTCCCCAAAATGGAGATCGGCGCGGAGGAGTTGGTGTAGAGACGGCGATTTTCCCAGAAATATACGCGCCTTTTTGGTTTTTATACACATGCCTTTGCCCCTGATTCTTTTTTCGTGTACACTTGTATACGAAATGACGCCGTCGAAACCCAAGCCCCATCACAAATACGTTTTCATAGTCGGAGGAGTAATGTCGGGAGTCGGCAAGGGCGTCGCATCTTCATCGATCGGAAAAATTTTGCAGTCCCGCGGCCTGGAAGTGACGTCCATCAAGATCGATCCCTACGTGAACGTCGACGCGGGGACCATGAACCCCACCGAACACGGTGAGGTTTTTGTTTTGGACGACGGAACCGAGTGCGATCAGGACATGGGCAACTATGAGCGCTTCCTCGACCGCGACCTTTCCGGCGCGAACTACATGACGACGGGCAGCATCTATAAAACGGTCATCGAGCGCGAGCGGAGCATGGGCTACGGGGGCCGTTCGGTGAGCGTCGTGCCCCATATCCCGCTCGAAGTGATGGGGCGCATCGACCGCGCGGCGGAATTGGCGAAGGCGGACATCGTGATCACCGAGATCGGCGGCACTGCCGGCGAGTATGAGAACATTCTGTTCCTTGAAGCCATCCGCATGGCGAAGATCAAACATCCCAAGGACGTCATCCTGATCCTCGTCAGCCACTTGCCGATCATGAGCGACGACAACGAGCTGAAGACGAAGCCGACCCAGCACGCGGTGCGCGCGCTGAACGCCACCGGCCTCCAGCCGGACATCATCCTCGCGCGCGCGAAGTACCCGCTCGACGAGAAGCGCAAGGAAAAGATCGCGTTCAACTGCAACGTGCGCGAGGAGGACGTGATCTCCGCGCCGGACGTGTCGAGCATCTATGACATCCCGATCAATTTTGAGAAGGACGAGATCGGCAATCTGATATTGGAGAAGCTTTCCATGCGCCCGCGCGCGAAGGACATGAAAGAGTGGCGCGCGTTCGCCGCGAAGATACACAACGCGAAGGATGTGGTGCGCATCGGCATCGTCGGGAAATATTTTTCGAGCGGAAAATTCATTTTGGCGGATTCGTACCTTTCCGTCATTGAATCTATCAAGCACAGCGCCGCGTTCTGGGGCGTGAGGCCGGAGATCAAGTGGCTCGACTCGGGCCAGTTCGAGCCGGTAAAGGACGGCGGCCGCGGGCCGGAAGGATTGAAGGAGCTGGATAGCTTTGACGGCATCATCGTGCCCGGCGGCTTCGGCTCGCGCGGCGTGGAGGGCAAGCTGGCGGCCATCCGGTACTGCCGGGAGCAAAAGATCCCGTATTTTGGGCTTTGCTACGGCATGCAGCTGGCCACGGTGGAATTCGCTCGTGACGTGCTCAAGATGAAGGGCGCCAATACCACCGAAGTGGATCCCAAAACGAAATACCCGGTCATCGACATTTTGCCGGAGCAGAAGAAGCTGATGGCGGAGAAGAAGTATGGTGCGACGATGCGGCTCGGCGCGTATCCGGCCGTGCTCAAAAAGGGGACGATCGCAGAGCGCGCGTACGGCAAGACGAACATCTCCGAGCGGCACAGGCATCGCTTCGAGGTGAACCCGGTGTACGTGAAGCGGCTTGAGCGCGGAGGCCTGATCTTTTCCGGCGTTTCGCCATCGCGCCGCTTGATGGAAGTCGCCGAACTCCCGCGCAGCGTCCATCCGTTCTTCCTCGGCACGCAGTTCCACCCGGAATTGAAGTCGCGCCCGCTGCGCCCGCATCCGCTGTTCAAGGAATTCATGAAGGCGGCGAAGGCGCGCCGCGAATCGGAGCATCTCGTTGCATGATCGTCTTTCTCTACGGGCCGGATGATTATCGCCGCTCCGAAAAGAAGCGGTCCATCATTGCGGAATTTTCAAAGAAGCGATCGGAAATCGGGCTCGGCGTTTTTGATCTTGAAGACAAGACCGCGCTCGAGAACCTCACACAGTTCTTGCGCACCCAATCGATTTTTGAGACCGCGAAACTTGCGGTTCTCGAGAACGCGTTCGAACTCGAAGCGCCGAAGCTCGCAAAGTTGCTGAAACCGTTCGTTGAAGAGAAAAATATCACGATCCTTATCGCCGGGAAGGACAAGCCGGTGAAGGCGCTCGCGTTCCTTCTCGAAAAGCCGACGATCTCGCAGAAGTTCGAGACGCTTGCCGGCGCGGAGCTCGCGGCGTGGATCGCGGGCGAGGCAAAGAAGAACGATGTGAAGCTGACGGCCGCCGCGGCTCAGTTCCTTGCGTCGGTGTATGGAGGCGACACGTGGGGAATTGTGACGGAGCTGCAGAAGCTTGGCGGCTTCGGCGACGCTGGAAAGACGATCGACAGGAAAGACCTCAACGTGTTCGACCTCGAGGTCGCGCCGAACTATTGGGGGCTGATGAACGGCCTTAAGAGCTTTGACATGCGGAACCGGCTGTATGCGTTCGAGACGATGCTCGCAGGCAACGATCCTCCGGCAAAGATATTCAACATCCTGGCATCGCAGTGGCAAGAAAAAACCCCGCACATGGCGGAGTATGATCTGGCCGTAAAATCCGGGAAGGTGGACTACGAAGAGGCCTTGGTGGACCTATTGATAAGCTGAGACAGGCGGGATTTGAGGCGGCTGGCCTTATTCTTTTCGATGACCTTGGTCTTGGCTGCCTTGTCGAGCGCCTTGAAGACCGCGGGGAGCGCCTTTGCGGCGTCCTCGAACTTCTTTGCCACGACGAGTTTGCGGAAGCCCGTGACCTGCGCCTTATAAGCGTCCTTCCGGACGACATTGCGTGCGCGCCGGGTCTTGTTCTGGCGGAGCGCCTTCTTGGCTGACTGTGTTATCGGCATGGGGATTAGTATAGCGTAGGGCTGGATTTTTGCAAGCACGGCCTTTTTGCTTTTAATATCCTCTTAATCCCAATTGCGTATTGTGGGATGGATGGAGGATTCTATAAAAAAGAAAATCGACGTTTGTATTGAAGAATTTTTTCTGATGGAAAGGGGAGAAAAAATATGGAATGCTAAGGGTGAGATGTTATTGGCAAAATATGTATGCGTCAGAAGGATGGGACTGAAACATATTATAGAATCCCGCAAAGAAGATGGCTGTTCCGTGGAAGAAATAAAAGATATGGTAGAGCGTGCTGTGGAAACAATGCTCTACCCAGAGCTTGATATCGGCAACACCAATGGCAAATATCCGAATAGTCGAATTGTCGGAAGGGCATATCCGCACGAGCGCCGTGCCCTTTTGGTCGTCTATCAGCTCAACAATGAAATAAAAATCGTGTATAACCTATTTTATCGTGAGTTAGGAAGATTCGAAAAAATGAAATGAACTTGTCTTTGCGCTGGGAGGGCGGCAGTTCCTCCATCGATCATCCCTTACGGGAAGTCCGCAGCGAGCGCCTTTCTGCCGTCAGCGCAAAGATAAGTTCACTTTAACCCATAGTTTTGTATCCGGAGGGGCGGCGCCGACTTTCGTCAGATTCCCTCATCGAAAACGCATCGTTCGATGCGCCCCCGCAGTGGACGCCTTTCTGCCGTCAGATACAAAGCTATGGGTTATCTATATTCAATCTACCGCCGCAGTGTTCTACCGTCAAATTCTATTTAATGTATTTTTAATCTCCACTTACGCTATAATGAAGCCATGATATACAGCGTTGAAGGCAAGCTGGCGCTCAAAGAAAGCGGCTTTGCGGTGGTGACGGCCGGCGGCATCGGCGTGAAGCTCTTTGCGAGCCGGCTCACGCTGGAGGGTCTTCCGGCGGTGGGCGCGGACATCAAGTTCTTTTGCCATCTTCACGTGCGCGAGGACGCGCTCGACCTTTTCGGCTTCACATCGCCGGACGAGCTGCAATTCTTTGAGATGCTGATCTCCGTCTCGGGCGTTGGCCCGCGCTCGGCGCTCGCGATCCTCGACACCGGGCCGCTTGAGGAGCTTTCCGCCGCCATCAAAGAGAACCGGCCGGACCTCCTGACCCGCGCCGCGGGCATCGGGCGCAAGACCGCGGAGCGCGTGATCGTTGAGCTCAAGACGAAAGTGCAGTCCGCGAAGAGCGGTGCGATGGTGGACAAGATGCAGACCGACTCCGATCTTGTGGAGGCGCTCACGGGCCTCGGCTATCGCCGCGACGAGGCGCGCGCCGCGCTCGCGAAGGTCGGCAAGGATGTGGAGGGGACGGAAGCGCGCCTGCGCGCGGCGCTCGCCGTCCTTGCGAACAAACAGAAATAACATGGAAGCCACCGGCCGCTCGCGCATCGGAAAGTTCTTTCACGATTTCAACGGGCCCCGTTCCGTATACCATTTTTTGTGGGCATGGACCGGCGCGCATCTGCACCGGCATCCGAGCGAGAAACTTTTTGTGATCGGCATCACCGGCACAAAAGGGAAGACGACGACGGTGGAGCTCGTGAACGCGATTCTCGAGGCGGCAGGGAAGCGTACGGCGCTCATCTCGTCGTTGCGGGTGAAGGTGGGCGACGAGAGCAAAAAGAACGCCGTCGGCAATTCCATGCCGGGACACGATTATCTGCAGCGGTTCCTGCGCCGCGCCACGCGCGCCCATTGCAATTACGCGATCGTGGAGGTGACATCGCAGGGCGTCGTCCAGCACCGGCACCGTTTCATTCACTGGAACATGGGCGTGCTTACCAACCTTTCGCCGGAGCATATCGAATCGCACGGTTCCTTCGAGAACTACCGGGAGGCAAAGCTGGATTTTTTGAAGTACGTGGTGGAGGAAGGCGGAAAAGTGTTTTTGAACCGCGACGACAAGAACTTCGATTTCTTCATGGAGGCGCTTGCCGAGAGCGACCCGATCACGTTTTCAAAGGACGATGAGTTTTTCCATGATTCCCTGCCGCATATCCGCACCACAAAGATGCGCAGCAGCGGCGAAGCGCCGCATTTCCTGATGAGTCCCTTCAATGAGGAGAACATCGCCGTTGCGGTGGCGATCGCAAAGGAGCTCGGTATCGCGAACAAGTTCATCGATCAGGCGATCATGGGCTTCGAAGGGGTGCAGGGACGGATGGAGTACGTGCACGTCGGCGATTATACGGCGATCGTGGATTACGCGCATACGCCGGAATCCCTCGAGGCGGCATACATCGCCGCGAAACCGAAGCCCACGCGCGAGTTTCCCCACCCCCGCCTGATCTGTGTGCTTGGCGCCGCGGGTGGCGGCCGGGACACGTGGAAGCGTCCGGCGTTCGGCACGATCGCCGCGGACCATTGTGATGAGATCATCATCACGAACGAGGACCCGTACGACGAGGATCCTGTGGAGATCATCAACGAGATTGAGGCGGGGATCCCGCAGCCGTTGCGCGAAGACCAACACGTATACAAGATCCTGGACCGCACCACGGCGATCAAAAAAGCGGTCGCGCTCGCCGAACCCGGCGATGTCGTGATCGGCACCGGCAAGGGAAGCGAGGATTGGATCCACATAGAAGATGGCCGGAAGATCCCGTGGAACGAACGCGAAGCATTCGAGGCTGCGCTCAAGGCAAAGAAATAGCACCAAATAAAAAAAGACGGCCTGCTCGTGAAAGGGAGCAGGCCGGGAGGCCAGTTACGCAACTTTAGCGGTCGCCGATGAAAGGGCGGGCGGTGCGGGCGTGGTGTGACTTGTGTCGCGTCTCATGCTTCGTGCCTTCTCTCCGGGCGATCTGTTGGATGATGGCTGCTGATTGCTTGGGAGAAGCGAAGACATTCGGCTGTCGTACCGGAGTTGGCGGAGGGCCATCCAACGCGCCGGGATCAAAGATGATGCCTTGTGAAGCTTTGGGAGCCGGAAGCGGCGGCGAAGGGATGTTTCTGAAGAATGCCTCGATGCGGGGTGGTCGATTGGGGTCGTCCAGGTTTCGCGTCGTGACTGCGCGGATAAGGCCATCGCTGGGGGCCTTGTTGCTTTTGGGCATCGGGGCCAGTGTGGTGGGTGCGGTCAGTTCGAGGTAGCGGCGCGCCTCAACTTGCTGGGGCGTGGGTTCCGGTGTTCTTTCCATGTTGCGCACACTCCGTAGGATGAATTGGTTCTACCCTTAACCATACTCCGATTTGTCGGCGGGTGCAAGCCACCGTATAATTAGCTTATATGCAGCTTACTTTCTACGGAGGCACGGGCGAGGCCACGGGCTCGAACTATATTTTGGAATCCGGCGGCACGAAGATCATGATCGACTGCGGGCTCCACCAGGGGAGCCACTATGCCGACCGCGAGAACTTCGAACAGTTCGCGTACGACCCAAAGTCGGTGTCGGCGGTGTTCATTTCCCACTCGCATCTTGATCACATCGGCCGCCTGCCGAGCCTGGTGCTCGCCGGCTTTGCTGGAACCATCTATTCCACGCACGCCACGCGCGACTTTGCGGCGCTCATGCTCGAGGACTCCGAGCACTTGCTTGCCAAGGAAGCCGAACGCGAAGCGCGGCCGCCGCTCTATCGCGATGAGGACATCCCGAAAGTGACGGCGCTGTGGAAAGGCGTGAAATATCATGAGCCGGTCACGGTCGGGCCGTTCAAAGTTGAGCTCTATGACGCAGGACATATTCTTGGCTCTGCGATCATCCACGTGGAGTGCGAGGGGAAGACGATCGTGTTCTCCGGTGACCTCGGCAATGTGCCGTCGCCGCTTATCAAGCCGACGGAAAAGATCCCGTCAGCGGACTATTGCCTGATCGAATCCACGTATGGCGACCGCGTGCACGAGGACGTGTCGGCTCGCCGCGAGATGCTGCTTGGCGCGATCACGGAAACGTTCGCCCGCGGCGGCGTGCTCATGATCCCGACGTTCGCGATGGAGCGCACGCAGGACCTGCTCTTCCACTTTCACCAGTTGTATGAGGAAAAAAAATTGCCCGATGAGCCGATCTTTTTGGATAGCCCGCTCGCGATCAAACTCACCGAGCTTTTCAAAAAGCACGAGGACGCGTTCAGCGATAAAGTGGAGAATATCATAAAAACCGGCACGGACGGTGACATTCTGAGCTTTCCCGACCTGCGCGTCACGCTCACGACGGAGCAGTCAAAGGATATCAACAACATCCCCGCGCCCAAGATCATCATCGCCGGTTCCGGCATGTCGAACGGCGGTCGCATTCTTCACCACGAGCTGCGGTATTTGCCGGATCCCAAAAGCGAGGTGGTGTTCGTCGGCTATCAGGCGGAGGGCTCGATGGGGCGTGAGATGCTGATGGGCGCGAGCGAAGTGCGCATCTTCGGCGAGACGGTGCCGGTGCGGTGCCATAAGATCGACATTCCCGGATATTCCGCCCACGCCGACCAGCCCCACCTGCTTGACTGGCTGAGCAGCATGAAAAATTCGTTAAAAAAGGTCTACGTGGTGCAGGGCGAACAGGCGTCGAGTGAAACGCTCGCGCATAAGATCATCGACGGGTTCGGCGTCGCCGCGGAGGTGCCGCATCTCGGCGAGAGTGTTACACTATAAATACATCAAGGAAAAAATATCATGACAACAAAAAAAATAGACACGGCATATCACCTTAAATATAAGATATGCATTTCGGGCGCCGCGGAGATCGAACATTGTCCCCCTGGCACGGTGGAAAAGGCGGAGCAGATCGGGCGGCTTATCGCGCAGGCGGGCGTGGTGTTGGTTGACGGCGCGACCACCGGCATCCCGTACTATGCGGCGAAGGGCGCAAAAGAAGCGGGCGGCATCGTGATCGGGCTTTCGCCGGCGGAATCAAAGGCCGCGCATGTGCGCACGTACCGCCTGCCGATCGACTACCATGACCTTATCATCTACACGGGCTTCGGCTATTCCGGGCGCAATCTTTTGCTTACGCGATCGGCGGATGCCGTCATCACGATCTACGGCCGCATCGGCACCCTGAACGAGTTCACGATCGCATTCGAGGACAAGAAACCGCAGGGCGTGCTCACGCACACCGGCGGCACGAGCGATGAGCTCGAGCATATTTTGAAGATCGCGCACCGCGGCAACGGCAAGGCGGTGTTCGAAGAGGATCCAAAACTATTGGTCGAAAAAGTAATAGAACTTATCCATGAAGAAGAAGAAAAGCGCGAGATCGAATAAGAAGGCGGCAAAGAAAAAAGCGGCGTCGAAGCGCAGATCCGCAGCGAAGCGGAAGGCCGCGCCGGTTAAAAAAGTGAAGCCGATCGGCAGGGTCACGCATTATTACACGCACATCAAGGTGGCGATCGTAAAGTTCAACACGAACGTCAAGGCGGGGACCTCGCTGTATTTCAAGGGTGCAACGACGGACTTTACGGAAGCGGCAAAGTCCATGCAGTTCGATCATGTGCCGGTGGCAGTGGCCAAGAAGGGGAAGCAGATCGGCATCAAGCTAAAAAAGCGTGTGCGGGAAGGCGATGGTGTTTATAAAGCATAGCGCGGCACGATGAACAAGCGCCTGACCATCGCGGCGATCGTGGCCGCGGCAACGATCGGGGAGGGCGTCTTTGCGGTGCCGTATATCATCCAGAATTCGGGATGGGCCGTCACGTTCGGATATTTCATCGCTGTCATCGCGCTCGTTTCGGTCGCGCACATACTGTATCTGCGGACGCTCGCATCCACGGATGAAAAAGAACGCCTGCTCGGCCTCGCCCGGAACTATTTCGGCGCGCCCGGTTTTTGGACGGGATTCGTCGCGATCGTCGTGGGGCTTCTTCTCAGTTCTGTCGCGTATCTCGTTCTCGGATCCCAGTTCCTGCAAATATTGTTCCCGGGCATCGCTCCCGCTGCCGCCCTCGCCGTCTTCTGGGCGCTGCTCGCGATCCTTGTGTGGGGGAGCGAGGGCGGCATTGCATGGTTCGAGGCGACAGGCATCGCGCTCGTCTCTATCGCAATATTGTTCATATTTTTTTCGGGCCATCCCGGCACGGCGTTCGCGTCGCTTCCTCTCGCGGTTCCGGAAAATTTTTTCCTGCCGTTCGGCGTCGTGATCTTTGCGCTGGCAGGATGGACCTGCGTGGAACCGGTGTACGAGCTTGCCTATCGGAAGGGCGATGACCGCGGTGCCAAGAGCGCAAAGAGCGGCGAGAAGCCCCTTGCGCTCCCGGGGGCGTTCTGGCTTTTTGCGCTCGGCACCGCGTTCGCAGGATTGCTCTATTGGCTTTTTGCCGCAGGCGTCATCGGCACGACGGGTTCGCAGATGACGGCGGACACGGTATCCGGCATCGCCGCATGGCCGCTGTGGCGGAAGGATATCCTTGCCGCGATCGGACTTCTTTCGGTGTGCGTCGTCTCGGTGCCGATCGCCCGCGAGATCCGCGGCGCGATGGAAAAGGACCTTGGATGGAACTCGACCGTTTCACGCTCGGTGATCGTTCTCCTTCCGCTCGCCGCGGTGCTGTCGGGATTCAATAACTTTCTCGCGATCATCGGTCTCGCGGGCGGCGTTTTCATCAGCACACAGTATCTTCTGATCATCTCCGTCGGACGCCGCACGCTCGCCCTCGCGCAGCGCGAGAAGATCCTGCTCGACGTCGTTGCCGTCGTCTTCATCTGTGCCGCAGTTTACGAGATCTGGCATTTCGTTGTATAAAGAGAGGCGTCAGGCGCGCTCCGCACGCGACACGCTCTCGTAGTTTAATGGATAGAATATCTCCCTCCGAAGGAGGTGGTACAGGTTCGATTCCTGTCGAGAGCACATGGCAGTGAGACCAGACCGAGGTGCATAGATGCTATCTTTTCTGAGATACGTCACAGTGCCCCTACATAAAAACCGAACCAAACAACGCTACTTTTTTAGCAGGAACATTTCTGCTTTGCCTCCCTCGATAAATTTATTGGAGGGAACAAGCGTTAAGAGTTCTTCCCGCAGTTCTTTTTCAAACTCCTCCGCTCGGTCTCCGAAGAGCCGTTTATTGGCATATGATGTGGAATAAAGAAATCCCACGATCTCGTCGATATTTCGTTCGGTAGTATATTCATATGTTTTTAAATTGTAGGTACGGAACGGGGATTCCGAAATGCGAGCCAACCAAGATAGACCCTTTCTTCGCCATCATCTTCCGCCACGGCAGACATATATAAACCTCCTACTGTATAAAATCTATACTAGTTGGTCGGCGAGCGTCAACTTTATAACAGAAAAGCCCTGCGTGAAGCAGGGCTTTGGGGTTGGCCATCGCGTCATCTCCGTCGGCCAGCCCTCAAGATTTCCGACGCCGAAACGAGCGGATCACGCGAGACCAACATCCAGGTGATGGAGGTCCGCCGCTTAACACCGCAAGCGACAATTGTCCTCCGAGAGCAACTGTTAGCATCAGACCGATGCCCAGCCATTGAGGGTCGTGGATGGAATAGCGGTATCCACAGAACCCTATCCCTGACACTACAAAGATAAAAAGCGACGCCTTGGCATTTCTTGGCTGTATGAGCCTGGCTGACATGCTCGGTTACCTCCTCTCATTGTGATATGGCAAATACCTTCCGAACTATAGCGCCGGCACAAGCGGCTCGTCAATAAATTGATTGGAGCGTGATTCTAATTTATTTGACGTCCGCAAAATCAAATAATATAATGCAGGCAGTTTTCGAAGGGAGTTTCTCATGATTGAAATCGCAGGGGTAAAGTTTTACAACATAGAAGAAACTGCACGGCTTCTCGGCATTACGCCGCGGACGCTTCAACGATGGACGAATTGCCATGATGAGGGATCGGAACGGCCGAAACATATCAAAGGCCTTCGTCCGGTGCATGCGCCGAATGGCAAAAAGCTCTTTAAAGAAGCGGATATTCTCAAAGCGGTGTCTGCTTGCTTTGAAATGGAAGTTAGCGCCGCATCACTTCCAGAGATCGGAAAGATATGAGCCCACATTTGCGAATAATGTGGGCTTGATTTATCCTACCCACAGAGGAAAACGGCATGGCAACGAAGTGACGGAGCAGGTCGGTCTCAGCAGATAAGGAATTGAGCGGTCGATTTTTCGGTTAGGACAGCGCATCTTCGGATGCGCTATTTTTTTTGTCGTTCTCATGTAAAGCATCTCCGTGCGCACAATACAGTATAATAAAATGGATGGCGGATGACTTCTTCTTTATCTTTTTGGGTACGATAGTGGCAACAAGACTTTTCCTTTTTATGAAGCCGTTGCCGGCGCCGACGGTCGGGAAATTGAGGGTGCACCATTATATGTACGGGCTATTGGGAATTGTGATCGCGCTTGCGATCCACTCGCTCATCCTTTACGCAGTGGGATGGGGATTGTTCGTGGACGAATTGACCTATCTGGTTATCGGCGGGAAAACCCACCAAGACAATTATTCGGCGCTTTCCCTGTCGGGAACGGTGATCTTGATGGTTGTGATTTTCTTTGCGAGGGGCTGGATAGTTACACCTTTCTAATTAATAAGGAGCCGATATTTCTATCGGCTCCTCGAGTCGCTACGCTTCGCGGTGGTAAAGGATGAGGTAGGTGATCACGATCCCCACTAGGGCGCATCCAAGCAGTACGTCTTGGAGAAGTCCCATTGGCTGGTGGGTGGCGAGCGCGACTATCGCCACGGCGGCCAGAAGGATCCAGAGGAGCGCGAGAAGGATGCGATCATTTTTTACGTCGATCAGTGGAACGGGCACGACACCTCCTTATTAAAACCTACAGGTACCATACCAGAAAATTCATAGATTTCCAATCGAATTGATTTCTATACTCACTGGCGTGATTCGGATAATACGTCGCGTTATTAGAACTGTGATGGCGGTTGACCACTCCCCGACAGGGATATATAGTTCAATGGGAAATTTATCAGACCGTTAATATGGAGGTAGTATGGCGCGTGACAGGATGGTGCAGCCGGGAAGTATTCGGCGGGCATTGACGTTTCTCTTTGTGGCGGCAATTGCCTTCTGCTTCTACCGATTCTCCGTACATGATCGCGATTGGTTGGCAGGCGGGCTCGTTCTTACCGTTTTCGTCGGTGGACAGGTGGCCATGCTGATACTGACAGCGCCCCCGCCGGCACCGCGCGGATTCTGGAAGTCCGTCATAGCGGAACTTTGGCGTTATTGGAAGCAACATCGTGCAATGGGTCAGCCTAAGGGCTGATCCATTATTTTTAATAAGTTCAAATCTTTCAGTTTTGCTGTGAGTTCGTCCGCGCCTTCGAAAAGAATCCCTTTTATGCCTACTGCTTCCGCGCCGCGTATATTCGAAGCGCCGTCGTCTATAAAAATGGCCTTTTGGGGTTCTACGTCCAGCGTGGTGAGGACAGCTCGAAAAATTTCAGCACTCGGCTTCGTATGGCCGACCTCGGAAGAAATGACGATTGCGTCAAAATATTTGATCAGGCCATTCTCGCCTAAAATTCTCCTTAAAAGGGTTGCGCTCGCGTCAGAGAGAAGGCCGATCTTGTAACGCTCTTTTAATGTCTTGATGATGTCGATAACCTTCGTGTTGATCATCCTCATCTCGTCCAACTCTTTCTCGATTTCGCCGTTCGGGATGCCGCTTCGCTTGGAGAGCGTCTCGATATATGCTTTTTCGGGTGCGAGGCCAAGATCCACTTTCTCGCCGATCTCTCGATACAGCGCCCCCGGATCTTTGATGTGATGTTTTTCAGTCCAGGTCTTGTGGAGATCGGGACAGATGACGCCGAAAAAATCAAATATGACGGCTTCGATCATAGGCTGATTGTATCATACGATTTAATTCGCCGCCGGGCTTAATCCTAAGTGCAGAAAAAAGATAAAGGCAGGAACCGAAGTTCCTGCCTTGTCATCACTCCCACTCGCCGTAGTTATCACGGTTCGCGAGGGCGCGTTGGATCCTTTCCTTCCGCCTACGAAAGCCCGGATGCGGAGGAAGCGCCTTCCATGCTTCCTCCATGGTGATGTTGTTCTGCTTGGAAAGCCGCCATGCCGCCTGGTAGCATCGACGGCAAACTTGGAGCAGGCCGATCCGTTTCATCCTGCGCTCGTCAACACTTTTTGGTAAGCGCCTCCGGCATCGGGGACACGGCAGCGCCTTCTCCCGGCGTGGATATCTCCGTGGCGGTTTCATTGTAAAAACCGACAAAGAGTGATGATTCACGCCGAGGCGGTTCGCTTCGTAGTGGAGGTCCGCGTAGCAGGTATTACAGAGTTTTGCGCCGTTCACAGCGCGTGTCCGCCGGGGGACAAGTTCGTTCGTGCACCACGGCGCTTCGCATCGGGCCATACATTCCTCCTTCCGGTTTCCGCGACCATTATGCCTGCCGCGCAGCATAAAAGTCAAAGCGGGTTTTTGTGAAGGGCATCCGCGGCCGTTCGCGGCGATAGCCCGTCACGAGGTCGAAGAATCCCTTGCAGTGCTTGTTCGCGAGATAGATGCAGTGGGAGAGGTCAATCCCTTCCGCCTCGCCGAGACGCGTGAGCGCCGCCGCTTGTTCCGGCGACACCTCGCTCACGATCTTTTCCCAAGCAAGCTTGCCCCCTTTAAATTTGTGGATGAGGATGCTTCCCTCGACTTCCTGAATGAGGATCTCCGGGTTGCCGATAAGCAAACTCCACGATTTGTTTCCCGGCAGGATATATTTCTCGTATTCCATAACGGCTCCTTTTCGGTTAGCGGATCGTTTGAAATAAAAAACACCATGCACAAGCGGTGTTTTCAGGCGTAGGTTCCTTATGAACAGCACATCATCGTTCCCGTGCGGGTTGGAAGCACCTTACTGTAGAAGCAGGTTGCTGGAGCGTCGTAGGGCCAAATCCCTCGGCTCACTCTTGATAATATTCTGTTCTCAAGGAGCGATAAAATAATAGTAGGACGGTCAGAGGAGTGTGTCAATATAACCGGAAGCGGCACTCTTCTGTTTAAATGGACGGATCTTGTTCTTGACTTGTGGCGATCTATGACGTATAACAATCCCAGCGGTAAGAAAGGATCGGGAGGAAATAATGGTAAGACTGCAGGTAACGAGCACTGGGACCAAGGTTCTGATCGACGGACAGGACTTCGGTCGCATATGTGAAGATCGCGGCTTTTATGTCAACCCGCCGGATGTTCGCACGTTCATGCGGATCTCCCCGGAAGATCTCCGGGAAATTGCCACTTTGGCGGAAGAGGCGATGCGCAAGAAGCGTGTAGGGAAAGCGGTTGCCGAAGCGGCCCGAAACGGCGATATCCGAGCAGTGATAGGATAAGAGGGCGCCCGTCACGGCCGTCCGGGAGCATATTCCGGGCGGCCTTTTCATTTGACTCCGCTCGCTGCGGCGTGCTATACTCGTGATACCTCCCAACCGCGAGTATAGCGGTATTTTAATTAGAAAAACCGGCAAAAATGTTTTCACGCATAGGAAAATTTTTCAGTGAGGCACGGACGGAGCTCCGTCACGTAAACTGGCCCACCCGCCAGGAAGCGACCCGGCTCACGCTCATCGTCATCGGGATGTCGCTCGGCCTCGCGCTGTATCTGGGCGCCTTTGATTATCTTTTCTCGTTCTTGATAAAGAATTTTATTTTGGCGTAATATTGTATTAACAGGGGAAGCTATGGCACTTAACCATCCGCACTCAAGCACGCAAAACGAAAAGCCGGCCGTCCGCCAGTGGTACGCCGTGCAGACGTATTCGGGCTACGAAGAGGCGGTCGCGCGCTATCTCAAACAGCGCGTGGAATCGCTCACGATGGGCGACAAGATATTCAACATCCTCGTCCCCAAGGAGAAAAAGATCAAAGTGAAGGCCGGCAAGCGCACGACCGTCGAGGAGAAGATCTATCCGGGCTATGTGCTCGTGGAGATGATCCTCACGGAGGATTCGTGGTACGTCGTCCGCAACACGCCGCGCGTGACCGGGTTCGTCGGTCCCGACAACACGACGCCGACGCCGCTCTCCAAAGAAGAGGTGGACTTCCTTCTCGCGCGCACGGGCGAAGGCGACGGGAACAAGATGGTCCTTGACTTGAAGGTGGGCGATCTGGTAAAAATAACCGACGGTCCGTTCAAGGAATACGACGGCAAGATCGCCGAAGTGAACGAAGAGAAGGGCAGCATCAAGGTTTTGGTGCCCATCTTCGGCCGCGACACCGCCGTGGAGCTGGATTCGCTCCAAGTGCGGAAGGTCTAGCAACCAGCAAACCCAGTAACCAGGTCACCCAGTAACGAATTACAAGAACCATGCCTCCCATCACCACATCCCAGCAGTGCTTTTTCTGCTCGCAGAACTTAAAGAACATCGACTACAAGGAGATCGACCTCTTGCGCCGGTTCGTTTCGAGCCAGTCAAAGATCATCGACCCACGCCACACGCACATTTGCGCGAAGCACCAGCGCAAGCTCGCCACCGCGATCAAGCAGGCGCGGTTTATGGGGCTACTTCCCTATATAAGAAAATAACAACGAGGGCCGATGCGACGTCGGCCCTTTTTGTTTTGCGTGCTATAATAGAAAAATATGTTTTTACTCGACGAGAAGGTCTTCCAGTTCCTCTACGCGTCCGGGCACCATAACGCGTTCTGGAACGTGCTTGCGATATTTTTCGCCCAGTGGATGCCGTATCTGCTCTGCGCCGCATTTCTGTTGCTCGTCTATTATCAAAAAGGATGGCGCCGGAGGGTATATCTTTTTTGCGAGGGCATGCTTGCCATCATCCTGGCGCGCGGGATCGTCACGGAGGTGATCCGCTATTTCTATCACGAGCCGCGCCCGTTCTCGTTCTACGGGTTCGCGCCGCTCTTCAACGAGACCGGATGGTCGTTCCCATCCGCGCACGCCGCGTGGTTCTTCGCGCTCGCGCTTGTGGTCTTCTTCGCCAATCGCAAATGGGGATGGTGGTTTCTCGGGCTTTCGATACTGATGGGACTCGCGCGGATCTACGCCGGCGTCCACTGGCCGATCGACATCGTGGGCGGCGCGGCAGTGGGTCTCGCGTGCGCGTGGTTCGTCCACTGGATGCTTAAAGGGAGCAGGCGGGGATTGGAACAGGCATGAAGCTTATCTCGCTCAACACATGGGCGGGCCGCGGCGGTAACAGGGAGCTTTTGGATTTTTTCGCGCGGAATAAGGGTACGACAGACATTTTTTGTTTGCAGGAAATTTGGGAAGGCGGCCATGAGAAAAAAGATATGTGGGGCCCTAACGTGGATTCGCTGCTGTATACCCACCTGAAGGAAGTCCTTGATGGATATAATTCATTTTTCTATCCGCACTTTTTCGGATTTTTCGGATTAGCGATATTCGTTAAGAAGGAAATCAACATTTTAGAAGAGGGAGAAGAATTTGTTTTTAAGGGTCGTGAGAACATGTTCGATAATATAGATGCCAAAAACGGTGCGCGTAACTTGGAATATGTGAAGATCGACACGCCCGCAGGAATTCGGGTGATCGTGAATTTTCATGGGCTTTGGAATGGCATCAGTAAGGAAGACACAGAAGATCGTTTTCGACAGGCGGAGAATCTCAGGCGTTTTCTTGATGGCCTCACCGACCCGCATGTCCTTTGCGGGGATTTTAATCTTTTGCCAAATTCAGAAAGCCTCAAATTGATACAGGGATCGAATATGCGCAACCTGATAAAAGAATTCGGCATTACTTCCACACGTTCCAGTTTCTATAAAAAGGATCAGCGTTTCGCCGATTACACGCTGGTGAGCGAGGGCATCACGGTGAACGAGTTCAAAATATTGCCGGACGAGGTCTCGGACCACCTCGCCATGTATCTGGATTTTGAATGAAACTTGAATTCCCAAAAGGGTTTCTCTGGGGTGCTTCCACCGCCGCGCATCAGGTGGAGGGCGGAACGCGCAATAATTGGAGCGAGTGGGAGCGGTCGCCTGCGCGCCTGGCACAGCTTGAGCGCGACGGCTTGATCGCAAAGCATGGCCGCGAGAATTACATCTCCGGCGCGGCGTGCGATCACTATCGTCGCTACCCAGAGGACTTTGCGCTCGCGCGCCAGCTCGGCCATAATGCCACTCGCATCTCCATCGAATGGTCACGCGTGGAGCCGGAGGAGGGGAAGTTCGACGCTGCGGCGATCGCGCACTATCGGGACGTCATCGCCGCGATCCGCGCGAACGGCATGGAGCCGTTCGTCACGCTGTGGCACTGGACGGTGCCGCTCTGGTTCCGCCACAGGCACGAGTTCGAGCGCCAGGGGAACGTCCGCTACTTCGTGCGCTTTGCGGAAAGGATGGCGCGCGAACTGCCGGACGTAAAATTCTGGATCACGCTGAACGAGCCGGCGGTCTACGCGAACGGACACTATCTGCGCGGCGACAAGCCGCCGCAGAAGCGCGATCCATTCCTTATGTTCGCGGTATATGAAAATCTCATCCGCGCCCATCGCGCCGCGTATCGTGCGATAAAGGCGGCACAGCCGGAGGCGCAGGTCGGCATCGCAAAGAATCAGATCTATTACGAGGCGCACAACGGCCGCGCATGGAATCGATTTCTCAAGCGCGCCGCGGACTGGGCGTGGAACTTTTATTTTCTGGATCACATACAAGGGGCGCAGGACTTCATCGGCCTCAATCATTACTTTCACAATCGCATCGACGGATGGTTTGGCAAAAACGAGAACGCGCGCGTGAGCGACATGGGATGGGAGCTCTATCCCGAGGCGATCTACCACGTGCTCGTCGACCTCAAAAAATATAACGTGCCCATCTATGTGACCGAGAACGGCCTGGCGGATGCGCGTGACGCGCAGCGCGAATGGTTTTTGCGCGAGACGCTCGCGAACGTTCACCGCGCGATGAGCGATGGCGGCGTGGACGTGCGCGGCTATCTGCACTGGTCGCTTATGGACAACTTTGAGTGGCAGCACGGTTTCTGGCCGCGCTTCGGCCTCGTCGAGATCGACTACGCTACACAGGCGCGGAAGCCGCGCCCGTCGGCGCTGTTCTATAAGAAGGTGTGCGAGGGGAATGCAGTGGAAGGATAATTTTGCGGCTATTTTTATTTTTAAAATTGTGATACAATTCCGCTGCGATATGTGTGGCGCATTTATTCTGAAAACAAAAGATTAAAACTTCATAAAATTTTTGTTGACTCACGCAAATTTATATGGCAAGATACTGGAACACAAATTATACATCGCCATTGGCAGAAGATCTGCAATTAAAGGTTAGCTTGAAGATTGACAAAGGCAAGGTGGTAAGGTTTTCCGTGGTGCTGCGAAACAAAATTGGGCCAAGTTGGTATAATATAAAGAGATACGATAACACCAAAAAACACGACTCAAAGCCTCATTGTCATATTTATAAACAAAATGGAACCCACCACAGGGAATTTATCGGGGACGAAAAAGCGGACCTAGGCCCGATGGTCACCGACGTCATAAAAGATATAACAAAGAATTTCAAAGAGATAGTCGAAAACTATAAGTACTCAAAATAATATGACCAAATCAGAGATAGTTTCTAAAAACCTGGCTTTATCGGCAGACTTCAATAGTTTTATTTCGACAAGACCGGACATGATGAAAAAGATCCCGAACAATGCCTTTGTCATCTTTGAAGTAAAGTCCGACAAAAAACTTTCCGACTTTAACAGGGAAATTGTCCGGTCGAAACCAAAGAAGAATATATTTGTTGCCTGTAAATCTGGGAAGGGGTGGCAAATAGATTCATTCAAAAGCCGTTTCGGAGTTGCGATATAGAGCGATTTTCAAGGGAAATTATGGATGGCTCAGCAGGTGAACGCTGAGCCATTCTTTTACCCTCCAAACCCCGTCTGCATCTCGTAGAGGCCGCGATAGACGCCGCCGGGCTGCTGCATGAGCATGGCGTGGTTGCCCTGCTCTACGATCTCGCCGTTCTTGAGGACCAGGATCAGGTCAACTTCGCGGACGGTGGAGAGCCGGTGGGCGATGATGAACGTGGTGCGGCCGGCCATCAGCTTCTCGAGAGAGGTTTTGATGAGCTGTTCGGATTTTGCGTCGAGCGCGGACGTCGGCTCGTCGAGCACCAGAATGTCCGGGTTGCGCAAAAATGCGCGGGCGAGCGCGATGCGCTGCTTCTGGCCGATGGAGAGCTTGACGCCGCGCCAGCCGACGATCGTGCGATATTTCTTTGGGAACGCCTCTATGAAATCCTGCGCATAGGCGTCGCGGCACGCGGCCACCATCTCGTCGTACGTCTTGCCGGGATTGCCGTAGCGGATGTTCGCCTCGATCGTGTCGTTGAAGAGCGTCGGCTCCTGCGGAACGATGCCCACGCGCGAGCGGTAGTCCTTGAGATTTATTTTTTTGATGTCCACGCCGTCGATCAAAATGTGCCCTTTCTGCGGGAAATAAAATCCGGAAAGGAGATCGATGATCGTCGTCTTGCCGACGCCGGATTCGCCGACGAGCGCGATCTTCTGGCCGGGCCGGGCGTGGAAGGAAATGCCCTTCAGCGTTTCAATGTTGCTCTTGTACGCAAAGCGCACGTCTTTGAATTCCACGTCGCCCTTGATCGTCGTGAGCGAGATGCCGCCGGTCGGCGTATAGATCTCCACCGGCTGGGAGAGCAGTTTGTCCGCCCGCACGATCGCCACGAGGCCGTTCTGGATCGTCTGCCACTGCTGGCCAAGGAGGACGAACGGCCCGAGGATCATCGCTGCGTATCCATTGAATGCCACGAGGCCGCCCGGCGTGAGCGTGCCGTTGCGCACGAAGAATATCGAGATGACGAAGATCGCGAGCTGGGTGAGCGAGACGAGCATCTTTTGCGCGAACGTGAGGCGCGCGAAGATCGTGTTGAGGTCCACCCAGAACTGCGCGGCGCGGTGGATGAAGTTGCGGCGGATCTTCGTGCGCTCCTGCTTTTCCGTCGCGGCCTGCTTGATCTCGCGGATGTTGCCGAGCGCGTCGTGCGCGTCGCCGTACGCGCGGTTCCACGCGCGGTGCATGCGCTTCTGGAGGCCGGAGAGCCGCGGCACGGCGCTCCACAAAATGCCGGCGTAGACCACGATCGCCGCCAGGAGCACGAGTGTCAGCTGCCAGTTGATGAAATAGGTGATGATGAGCGCGACGCCGATGCTCAAAAAGCTCGGCAGGAGGGTGAGCAGGGAATTGCCCACGATCTGGTCCATCCAGTTCGCCGCGCGGGTGATGCGGTCGCTCGTGTCGCCCTGCTTTTGCATGGTGTGGAAGGCGAGCGGCATCTCAAAAAGCTTGGCGAAACCCTCCGCCGTGTACTCGGCCTGGAGGAACGTGCTCAGCTTGTCGTTCTGAAATCCGCTCCACCAGCTGATAAAGTTGCTTACGAGCTGCAGGGCGGTCCATATCATGAGCAGGTCGATGAACGGCATGAGCACCGCCGCCCGATTTTGGGAGATCGTAATGATCGCGTCAAAGATCTTTCCGGACACGAGCGGGACGAACGCCTGCGCCGTGGCGTTGAGCAACCCAAAGACGGAGAGCCAGATGAGGATCTTTTTGTACGGACGCAGCTGCCGCGCGATGATCGCGGCGCCATTAAAAAATGTGCTCCGGTTGATGCCGGACGGTGAACGTGCCATAGGACTTATATTATACTATAAAAATCAAAGTCGGGCGAATGCCGTTCACGACCGTTCGAGCGCCGCAAGTTCGCTTTTGAGATTCAGCACGATCGCGCTTTTCTCGTCGTCCGAAAGGTCGGCGAAGATCGATTCCCAGTAGCGCAGTTCGTCCGCTTCCTCGCCGAGGGCGATGAGCTTTTCCACCACGTCGTGCAGTTCGCGGGCGCGGTCGTCCATGCGGTCAGTTCAAGTTCAGCGTGGGAAGGTCGGGGTCTCCCGCGGGGACCTCCAGCATTGAACGCCCCACCTCTTTTGCGAGCGCCGCCTTATCCTTCAAAAATGATCCGGTCTTTTCCACGAACGGCGCCATTGACGGGATGAGCTTTCGTGCCAGGGCCTCCGTCCCGTCAAGAAGCTCGGGGCCGAACTCCGTGGCGCTCCGCTCCCACGCGGCTGCGCGCGCGGCAAGCGCCTCGGTCTCCATCCCCGAAAAATAGAGGATATAGGAAAGCGTGAGGAAGCCGGCGATGGCGGCATAGTTGAGCCGCTCCTGCGGATTGAGCTTTTTCCCGACAAGCGTCTCGCCGCGCGCCGCGAACGCCGCCAATCCCGCGACATCGGCGCCGGGCGTGAGGAGGGCCACCGATTCCACGGTCCTGCGGTTGAATATTTTTGAGAGCAGGCGCGCGCGTTCTCCTTTGTATCGCTCCATCACGGCCTCTTTCTCCACCTGAGCTTCCGGGACGGGCATCGTTTCCATCGGCATAACGTTCGGATGGATCGGCGTTATTTCTTTGCGTCCGGCTGGACGCTCGTGCAGAACGCGCACCGGCGCGCGTGTACGGGAATGTTGCTGAGGCATTCGGGGCACGCCTTCGTGGTGGCCTCCGGCGGCGGCCCTTTATGGCGGTTGCTCCATTCGTTGATCGGAAGGACGATGAAGAAATAGATCGTCGCCGCGGTGATGATGAACGAGATCAGGTTGTTGATGAAATCGCCGTACATGAACTGGCTCCCGCGAAGCGTAAAGGTAAAGTTGGAAAAATTGGGCTGTTTGAATATCGCCGCGATGAGCGGGGTCATCAGGTCTTTTACGAGCGAGGAGACGACGCTGTTGAACGCCGCGCCGATCATCACGCCGACGGCGAGGTCGATCACGCTGCCGCGCACGATGAACTGCTTGAAGCCCTTCAGTATATTTTTGATCATTGATATGGTTGGGTTTTCTCTTCACGCGCCTCCAATCGCGCGTCGCGGATGCTATGTATAATATAATACCCTATTGAAAGCAGAATGATGACCCCGATCGTGTAATATTCGATATAGGTCCCCGAATAGCGGACGGCGCGCCCCAGATAATATCCGATGACGAGAAGTGTCGTCGAGCGGACGGCGTTCATGGGCGTGATATATTCCAAAAATTTCTGGTAGGCCATTTTTGAGGCCCCGGCGGCGATGAGAAAGAGCGATCCCACGCCGTACGACGCTTTGCTGACAAGAAGGGTCTTCCCCGGATGTTTCTCGAAGTGCTGTTCCACTTTTTCGAGCCGCGCTTCGGTGATGTGAAGGAATTTTATCCGTTCGACGAACCTCCTGCCGCGGCTGCCGAGGGCAAAATAGAATGAATCGGAGATCAGGTCTCCGGCGAACACCACGAGAAACGTGGGGATCGGGCTCAGAATGCCGATCGATATGAGAAATCCGGAGACGAGCGTGATGATAGGCCCCTCTGCCGTGGCGACAGGAAAGATCACCCAGTACTTATATCGGATAAGGAACTGGAAAAGTTGGCGTGACACCAGAGTATTTTACTGTACTGCGAGCGGCGCGTCGAGAACCACGATTTGGGCTTTTTGGATGCCGAAATCGACGGCTTCCGTGCGGGTAGGCATCCAAATATCCACGCGACCGGTGAATTTCTCGCTCGTCCGGTCTTCCACGGTGAATATCTTATTGCCGAAGAGCGCGGGAATTTCTATCTCAGTTCCGAAGGGAAGAAGGTTGTCCGCCACGACTCCATCATGCACCATAGCCCCCGAAGCGGTGATCAGGGGATGGTCGGATGTCTCGTCCGGATCGCTTGTATAGGCGGTTACCCATACCGTCTTGGTTTCTGGCGCGTTCGCGACCGTTGCGATGGGGGCCACGGCCAAAACCGCGTTCGGATAGGCCTCCGCCGTAGTGCTTTGAGGATGAAGGATGGCGGTATCGGCCTTAATGCCAGCCGGCCAGACCAAAAGGCCTGCCACCATCAGAAACAGCATGCATTTATTGGCTTTCCCAATAAAAAAGCCCCTCTCGGGGTATCGTTTATTACTCATTGAGTTGTACTGGCATTTTAGCAGGGCCTGCTCAAAAAGTCAACCGGCTTTGCCCGGAATGCTCCGGAAGGCCCTATTTTACGAAGTTTTCTACGATCTCCCGGACTTCGGCGGCATCCGTGGCTTCCATAAGCTTCAGCCGGAGCTCTCTTGCCCCGTCGAAGGAGGTAAGCCCTGCCGGCGAACCGCTCGTGTAGGATTTATAGTGTTTTTTCATGACCTCGAAGTTCTTTATCCGGCCTCCCTGGCTTACCGGACGGAGGTCATTGCTCCGGTATAGCTCCTGAAAGAGCTCGGTGTGGGTCGCAAGGCGGGTAAGCCGTTCCCGGACGTCCGGCACCCGGCCGGAAAAAAACCACGGATTGCCGAAGGCGCCGGTTCCTATCATCACTCCGTCCATGCCTGCCGCTTCGGCTTTTTGTCGCCCATCCGCCACGGACTCCACGTCTCCATTGCCGAGAACGACGGTATCGGGAGAGATCCGGTTCCGGAGTTCCACGATCTTTGCGGCGACCTCCCAGTGCGCGGGGACGTCCGACATCTCGTTCCGGGTGCGAAGGTGGACGGTGAGCGCGGCCGGTTTTTCTTCGAGAAGGGCCGCAAGCCATCCGTCCATTTCGGCAATATCGCGATACCCGAGCCGCGTTTTTACGGAAACGGGCAGGCCGCCCGCGCCGCGCTTTGTGGCGCGGACGATCTCCCGCGCCCGCGCCGGATCTTTGATCAGCCCCGCGCCCGCGCCGGACCGTTCCACGCCGCGGTCGGGGCAGCCCATATTGATATCGATGCCGTCGAAACCGAGCTTTTTGACGAACGGCCCGATCTCTTCAAATTGCTCCGGCTTGCCGCCGAAGATCTGTGCGACGATCGGATGTTCGCCGGGCGTGAACCACAGGTCGGGCAGCAGCCGGTCCCGGCCGCGGGAGAGCAACCCTTCCACCGAGACGAATTCCGTCCAGAGGAGGTCCGGCTTGCCGCACTCGGCGAACATCCGCCGGAACGCGGCGTCCGTGACGTTCGCCATCGGCGCAAGCGTCATGATCGGGCGGGGCAGCGAGGCCCAGAAATTTTTAGGATCGGCGTCTTTTGCCATGATGCCCATTAGCATAATGGAAATAATGACGTAAGAAAAGGCAAAGATAAAAAAGGGGACGCCAGGGTGACGTCCCGATTGCCTTGGATATCTCCTCAGGAGTAGGGAGATGTTTTGATTGTACCATAACCAAATTTTAATGAGCCAGTGGTAGGGTGGGTATTATGAAAGCCAAATATATTGTTATTTTCTGCGTGGTGGCGTTGTTCGCCGCCGGATCGTTTTCGATGTATGTCGTGCGGCGGCATCTTTTGCCGCCCGCAAAAGGTTCTGTCGGCGGCGCGGGATTTTCCCTTGTGACGGAGCCGGACGACGGCGTGACGCCGGTGCTCGCGATGATCCGGAGCGCCGCGCGATCGGTGGACCTCGTGATGTACGAACTGGATGATGCGCAGGTGGAATCCGCGCTCGCGGTGGACGAGGCACGCGGCGTGGCGGTGCGGGTGATCCTTGGCGCCGGATACGACGGCACGCTTTCCACGGGTCCGGCCGCAGTGAACTCGGCGGCGTACGGATATCTGCGCGCGCATGGCGTGCCGGTGCGATGGTCGCCCGGATATTTTTCCCTGACGCACCAGAAGTCGCTCGTCGCGGACGGCGACCGCGCGCTTATCATGACGTTCAATCTGGTGTCAAAGTATTATCCGACCGGACGCGATTTTGGCGTTGCGGACAGCGACCCGCGCGATGTGGCCGCGATCGTGCGGACGTTCGATGATGATTGGGATGGGAGTGCCGATGCGGCGGTGACCGCCGCAGGCAGTGCGGAGGCGGGCGGCAACAATGGTGAGGCGGGGGACGATCTTGTGTGGAGTCCCGGCGCGCGGCCGGCCCTGCTCGATCTCGTGAACAGCGCGAAGAGGACGCTCTATATTTATAACGAGGAGATGGCGGATCCCGCGATGACGAAGGCGCTCATCGATGCCTCGCGTCGCGGCACCGCGGTGTATGTGGTGATGACGGGCGCTGACGAATGGAAGTGGGAGTTCAAAGAGCTCGCGACCGCGGGCGCGCATGTGCGCACGTATGCGGATGCGGACGACGCGCCGCTCTACATCCATGCGAAGATGATCGTTGCGGATGCGGGCGGTGTGGCGACGCGCGCCTTTATCGGCTCCGAGAATTTTTCCGCCGCGTCGCTTGACAATAACCGGGAGCTCGGCATCGTGACCGCCGATCCCGCGATCGTAAGCGGCCTCGTCAAAACGTTCATTTCCGACTGGCGCGGCGCGACTCCTTTCGGAGGCTGAGCGCGGTGGGGATGAGCGAGATCACGATGACGGCGAGGATGACCGGAAGGAGATAGTTGTCGATGTTCGGCACGGTGGCGCCCAGGAAGTAGCCGAGCAGGGTGACGCCGACGCCCCACAGCGCGCATCCGGCGAGGTCGAACCAGAAGAACGCGCGATATTCCATCTTTCCCACGCCGCCGAGCAGCGGCGCGAAGGCGCGGATCACGGGGATGAAGCGCTGCATGATGAACGTGGAGCGCCCGTGCCGCTCGAAGAACGCCTCCGTGCGCCGGAGATTTTCCTGATTGAAGATGAATGTTTCCTTTTTGAACACTTTACGTCCGAGCTTTTTGCCGATGAGGTATCCGACATTGTCTCCCGCGACCGCTGTCACGAACGTCACCGCGAGAAGGATGCCGATATTGAAGAATCCCTGCGATGCGAGAAGTCCCGCAAGGAAGATCAGGCTGTCGCCCGGCAGGATGAATCCCAGGAGAAGGCCGGATTCGGCGAACACGATGCCGCCAACGCCAAGATAGCCGAAGGTCTTCACTATATAGACGGCGAACGCGGTAATGTTAGATGACATTGGGAGAGATCATGTTCGGGTCTTTTGAACGGAACACGAATAGTTTGTAGCCGGCGAAATTCCAGATAAGGTTGAGCGCCGTTGCGGCGACGGCGGCGACATTGTCCCATCGCACCTGCGACAGGCCGAATGCCGGATGCGCGAACGCCACGATGAGCGTCGTTGTTCCCACGTTTACCAGGAACCCGACCACCGTGATGATCGCGAACCGTCCGAATTCCCGGCGCGTGTGCGCCTCTTCGGCCTCGCCGCTGAACGTCCAAAACCGGTTGAGCTCATAGCTGTTGATCATGGCGCACACAAACGAGGTGGATTTAAAGAGCACGATCGTGCCCCCCGTCTCGTGTCCGGTGACGGCGATCAGCATGTTGAACACAAAGAAGTCGATGCCGGAGTTGAGCACGCCGACGATCAGGAACTTCGCCGCTTTGTGGAAGTTGTGGCTGCTAAAAAAGCGGTGGGCCAGCGCGACGATCGCCAGGAAGGCGAACGGGATCAGTGCGATCGCCGCGACGAGTTCGCCCTCGGAATGGAGGGACAGGTTCCTGAGCACGAAGTACCAGAACACGCTCGATGCCAGCCCGACGATAAAGGCTATGGTGTAGTCGCGTTTGTTCATGTGACGCTATGGTGCTTAGACTAGCATATCTTCTTCATTGCGCGTAGTGCGTGGCACTCCGGCGCTGGGGCGCATGCGTATATAGTACGGCACAATAAAAAGATTGTTATCAGCCGTCATTCCTTGAAATCTGTTGATAATTAAGTATTGACTTAATTATCGGAGAGGAATAGTATATACCTATATGGATATATTCACGGTATTGGCGGAGCCGACGCGGAGGACGATCGTGGAGATGCTCGCTGGGCGTGGCGCGATGCCGGCATCGGAGATCGGCGACGAGTTCAGCGCAAGCCCGCCCGCCATCTCGCAGCATCTCAAGGTCCTGCGCGAGGCAAAGGTCGTACGGGTGGAGAAGCAGGGGAAACAGCGCATCTATTCAATTGATCCCGGGGCGATGCACGAGATCGAGGCATGGGTCAAAAGGACAAAGCGGATGTGGGAAGGAAGGCTTGATAGATTGGACAGGGTGATAAAGGCTGAACAACGGCGGAAAAATAAATTGAACAAATAAAAAATATGGAACCAAAAAAAGATCTGACATTCGAACGCGTCCTCAACGCTTCACGGGAAACGGTTTGGGAAGCATGGACCGATCCTAAATTGGTCGCGCAATGGTGGGGTCCGAGCGGCGTGACAAATCCGGTCTGCGAGGTGGACGCGCGCGTCGGAGGCGCGCTGCATATCGTTATGGAGGCGGGCGAAGAGCTGGGCGCGGCGAAAGGAATGCGGTGGCCCATGAAAGGGCTCTTTACCGAGGTCGTTAAGCCGGAGCGGCTTGTATTCAAGTCCAGCGCATTTTCAACCGCCGATGAAAAAGAGGCGGCGATCGAGACGACCACCGAGGTCACTCTCACCGAGGACGGCGCAAAAACGAAAATGACCGTGCATACCTTCGTAACAAAGACGAATCCGGCGGCAAACGGCGGCTTCCCGTCCGCGGAGCAGATGATCGCGGGGATGGAAGCGGGCTGGAGCCAGCAATTCGACAAGCTCGGAAAATTCCTGGGGCGGTAAATATTATAGAGCAGAACAAAAAAAAGAGGCGCCTGATGGGCCTCTTTTGTTGTTTATGCGGAGGCGGAAGGATTCGAACCTTCGGACCGGTTTCCCGGTCAAATTCTTAGCAGGAATTTGCATTAGGCCGCTCTGCCACGCCTCCTTTGTTTTAAATTCCCTAGAAGCATATCAAAGGGGGCCATTTTTATCAAACTGACGATGAGGCGTTCAACTCTTTTTCCGCGGCACTTTGGCGCCGCGCTTGCGCGCCTCGGAGAGGCCGATCGCAACGGCTTGTTTACGGCTCTTCACCGTTTTGCCGCTGCGGCCGCTTTTAAGCGTGCCGCGCTTGTACTCGCGCATCACGGCTGCCACTTTTTTCTGCGCTTTTGGGCTATATTTCCTTGGCATGGGTAGTTTTTTATATTTTTTTCATATATTACTACACCATTAAAACTTGTATTCATCATCATTTTTTGCTATAATCTGTTGGAGTTTGGAACCTCTATTTATTCGCATGGCAAAAGAAACGCTCAAAAACATTTCAATAAAGACGGGCGTGCAACAGCGGCCGCCGATCGTTGTGGTGATGGGACACGTTGACCATGGGAAGACGTCGCTTTTGGATTACATCCGCAAGGCGAACATTGCCGCGCGCGAGGCGGGCGGCATCACGCAGGCGACGGCCGCGTACGAGATCGTGCATACGCCGACCGGCGGCGGCGAGGCGCGCAAGATGACGTTCATCGACACGCCCGGACACGAGGCGTTCACGGCCATGCGCTCGCGTGGCGCGCGCGTTGCCGACCTTGCGATCCTCGTCGTTGCGGCGGACGAAGGCGTGAAGCCGCAGACCAAGGAGGCGATCAAGATAATAGAGGAGGCAAAGACGCCGTTCGTTGTCGCGATCACGAAGGTTGATAAGACGTCCGGCAACGTGGACAAGGCGCGCAATGACCTGATGGCCGCGGGCGTGATGTTCGAGGGGTATGGCGGCCAGGTGAGCTATCACGCGGTCTCTTCCAAGACCGGCGAAGGCGTGAACGACCTTTTGGATCTTTTACTGCTCGCCGCCGATTTGGAAAACTTGACATACGATGCATCGGCGCCAGCGTCGGGCTTTGTGCTCGAGGCGTCGCGCGATCCGAAGCGCGGCATCGAGGTGGCGGTGATCGTCAAGAACGGCACGCTCTCGCGCGGCGATACCGTGCGGACGGCGACGGCATCCGGCAAGGTAAAAATTTTGGAAGATTTTCTCGGCAAGACGGTGTCGACGCTCGAGCCGTCCGCACCCGCGATCGTGATCGGACTCGAGAACATTCCGAAAGTGGGCGAAGAGTTCTCGGCCGGGGATATAAAAGAAGGTATCCAGGCAGCGCCGGTGCGTTCCACGGCGGGATTGACGCTAAATCAGCTTTCCAAATCAAAGCCGGACACATTGAACCTTATTTTGAAAGCCGGCGACGCGGGATCCCTCGAGGCGCTCTCGGTGGTTTTGCGCGGGATCGACCAGAAGGGCGGGAAAGAGATCAATATCATAGATGAAGGCGTGGGCGACATCACGGACGGCGATGTGCGCCACGCGATCGCCACAAAGGCGACGCTCATCGGTTTCAAAAATCGCGTGGAGAAAGGCGCGAAGGTGCTCGCCGATGCGCAGACGGTGACGATCATCACTTCCGAGATCGTGTACGACCTTTCGACGGCGGTGGAGGAATTCTTCAGCGGCGCCCGGGGACCGGCGGCATCGGGATCGCTCGAGGTGCTCGCGGTCTTCAATCAGGAAAAACCGCAGAAACAACTGGTGGGCGGGCGCGTTACAGACGGCACGTTCCGGCCGAAGACGTCTGTGGACATCGTGCGCGGCCCCGCGGGCACGACGCCGGTGGGCAACGGAAAGATCTTATCGCTGCGCGAAAAAAAGAGCGAGATCTTCCAGGCGGACAATGGAAAAGAAATAGGCGTCCTTCTCGATTCGCAGACGATCGTGCAAGTGGGGGACAAATTGGTGATCAGGAAATAGCGGCTGGCGCTACATTAAAAAATCATGAACTTTCGTTCAGAGCGCGTAGGGAAATTGATACGCGAGGAGCTCTCGCTCATGGTTTTGCGCGAGATCGAGCTTCCCGCGCTCGCCACGATCACCGAGGTGGTGGTGGACAAGAACTTGGAAACCGCGCGGGTGGAGGTGAGCGTCATCCCGTCCACGCCAGCCGACGAGAAGGCGGTGCTCGACGCGCTCACCGCGCAGGCCGGCCACTTTCAGCATTTGCTTCTCAAAAAGATCAACATCAAGCCGATGCCGCGCATATCGTTCGCCATCGACCACGGCCCGGAAAACGCCGCGAAAGTTGAAAAACTTTTAGACAATAAAGAGAAAGGATAGATTAAAAATCCATTAAATTGTTTTTGTGTTGGCGATATTTAATCCTCATACTTGATGTATGGGGATTAAATATCGCGTGAACGAAGATTTCTTCAAAAATTGGAATCCAACCATGGCTTATGTGTTGGGATTTATATATGCCGATGGCTGTATTTATACTTCTGTGCGCGGAAGTTATATTTCGGTGACCAGCGCTGATGAATGTATCATCGTCAATATAAAACGATGGATGGAGTCTGCTCACATTATCACCAAAACAACCTTTCCCGATAACAGAAAACCCAAATTTGCCCTAAGGATTGGCAACAAAGTGATATATAACGATTTATTAAAGCTCGGTATTTCCCCCAGCAAATCGCTCACCGTCCGGATGCCTGATGTCCCGGCCTTTGTCCTGAAAGATTTCATTCGTGGATATTTTGATGGTGATGGATGTGTAAATATTTATCGCTCAAGGGGCCTAACCCAAGAGATCATACTTCGACAGCTTAAAATTATTTTCACCAGTGGCAGCCAGCTGTTTTTAGAGGATTTACTAAGAGTATTAAATGAAAGATTTTCGCTGCGCTTAGTAAGGATATATCCAAATAGTCGCGCTTTCCAGTTGCGATTCAGCACTCGCGACAGTGTCACCCTCTTTAAATTTATGTATGAAAATACTCCTGAAGAATTATTTTTCTCAAGAAAATTTGAGACTTTCGCAGCCTATTTTAGCCTGCGGCCCCAGCGTGTTGATAAAGAGGTCGAAATAATATTAAGATATGTAGGCATCGGCCACGTGGCGAAGGAGATACGCGACGGTCTGCAAAACCGTCATACGCGGGTGCGAATCCCGCCGTGGCCTCATACATGAGAGATAGAGCTTGCCCGGGTGGTGAAATTGGTTAAACACGCACCACTTAAAATGGTGTGGCCGTAAGGCCTTGTCGGTTCGAGTCCGACCCTGGGCACAAAAAAAGAGTGGCGTAGCGACGCCACTCTTTGGGTTTGGGAGATGCCCTCAGTCATGCATTGGGTAATTAGTGGGAACCGTGAACCCTCCTTTTTCCGCCAGGCAATAAATACATTCTTCCGCAGCTGCCTGACTCTCCGGAACTTGGGGCCGGTTGAAATACCGGTGCCCGCAACCGGGGCAGTACGGATAGGTGAGCTCTTCGGCGCCCCTTTGCTCGGGGGCGGATTGATCTGGCATGACACCTCCTTACTGCCCTCATCCTATCCCAGCTCTGTTGCTATCGTCAATCTTTCATAAGCGTATTCAAGGGTCTATAATAGAATCACTGCCATGCCCTCCTTCGACTACACCACAGGCCAGGCCTTCTTCCGCGATTCGTTTGTGCCGTTCGCACAGGCGAACGTGAGCATCGCGAGCTCGCCCGTGCTGTACGGCCTCTCCATCTACACTGTCTTCAGCGTCAACTGGAACGAGACGGAGAAGAAACATTATATGTTCCGGCTGAAAGACCATTACCGCCGACTCGTGAACTCCGCCGCGATCATGGACTTCAATAATTTCGCCGCGGCGTGGCCGTACGAGAAGTTCGAGGCCACGATGCGCGAGCTTGTGACGCGCAATGCCATTGCGGGCGAGTCGGTGCTCGTGCGCGCGACCGTTTTTGTGGACGCCCACATCGCCGGGACGAAGATCCACGATCTTCCGCAGTCGCTCGCGGCATACGTCTATCCGATGGGGCAGATCCTGCCGCGCGGCGGCGTGAACGTGTGCGTGTCGAGCTGGATGCGCAATCCGGACAACGCGATCCCGGCGCGCGCGAAAGTGAACGGTGGCTACGTCAATTCGTCGCTCATGAAGAACGAGGCGATCCTGAACGGCTATGACGATGCGCTCGCGCTTGACGCGCAGGGCCATGTGACGGAAGCGACGGTGGCTAACGTATTCATCGTGCGCGGCGGCGTGCTTGTGACGCCGGGCGTTTCTTCGGACCTGCTTGAAGGCATCACCCGCGCGAGCATCCTTACGGTCGCGCGCGACGCGGGCATCCCCGTTGAAGAGCGCGCGATGGACCGCAGTGAATTGTACATCGCCGACGAAGCGTTCCTCTGCGGCAGTTCCGCGCGGCTGATCCCGATACTCTCGGTGGACAAGCGGCCGGTGGGCGGCAACGCGGGCGCGGGCGAGGCAGGGGCCGCCGGACCGATCACAAAGACATTGCTCGAAAAATATTCTGCGGCGCAGGAGGGGACCGACGGAGGAAAGTATAAGGAATGGAGGATGGAGGTGTAATAATATAACAAAGCATATGGCTGAAAAAATTTCCGGCGGTGTGGCGCATCCGCTGCCGGCAGACCTGAAAAAGGCGCTGCTCTCCGATTCGAAGGCGCTCACAAAATGGGAAGACATCACGCCGCTCGCGCGCAACGAGTGGATCTGCTGGACCATCTCGGTCAAGCAGCCTGAGACGCGCCGGGAGCACGTTGCGCACGTGCGCTCGGAGCTCAAGGAAGGCATGCGCCGCCCGTGCTGCTGGGTGGGCTGCACTCACCGGAAAGACAAGCCGCTCAGTCCTGCGCAGAAATTCGTCATGAGCAGGAGGGCGAAGAAATAAATATATTGTGCCCAGGGAGGGAGTCGAACCCTCACGCCCTTGCGAGCACGAGATTTTGAGTCTCGCGTGTATAACCATTTCACCACCTGGGCTTTGAACTACTTCGGCACAATTGATATTAGCCATTTATAAAGGTAAAATCAAGGTAATATGGCGCGTGTTATTGCTATCTGCAACCAAAAAGGCGGCGTCGGGAAGACGACCACGGCGGTAAATTTGGGCGCCTATCTTGCCGCCGCGGGCAAGCGCGTACTGCTCGTCGACTTTGATCCGCAGGCGAATGCGAGCTCCGCGCTCGGGCACAACCAGATGGCGGGCGAAGGGAGCGTCTATCACGGCATCCTGGACCAGATGACGCCCGAGCAGGTGATCAAGCCGAGCGTCATCTATAACTTCCACTATGTGCCCGCTGCGCCGCACCTGGCGGGCGCGCTCGTGGAGCTCGTGAACGTGCCCGAGCGCGAATATTTTTTGCGCAAGTTTGTGAACCGCGTGCGCCACAGCTATGATTACATTTTGATCGACCTTCCGCCGTCGCTCAGCCTGCTCACCGTGAACGGCATGGTGGCCGCGGACGAGGTGATCATCCCGGTCCAGACGGAGTATTACTCGCTGGAAGGGATCGGCCAGCTGCTCGAGACGGTGAATCTGATCCGCGACAATCTTGCGCATCCGATCAAGATCTCCGGCGCCGTGATCACGATGTATGACAAGCGCGAGCATCTTTCGCGCGAGGTTTCCAAGAATATCCGCCGCCATTTCCCGCACCACGTCTTTGAGGTGGAGGTGCCGCGCGCGGTCGCGCTTGCCGAGGCGCCGAGCTTTTCGAAGCCGATCATCTTGTATCGCCCCGACTCGCCGGGCGCGCAGGCCTACGAGCGCCTTGCGCAGGAAGTGATGGCGCAGGAAGAGGCGCTCGCGGCCGCCGTTGCGCCCGTGACAAGCGAAGGGTTCGGAAATTTTAACCTTTAACGGGACATCATCACCATGCTTGGAAAAGGACTCGAATCGCTCATACCGAAGAACAACAACCAAGGCGACGGCGCTCAGGCGAACAATGCCGGTGGTGAAAATATCTCCCAACCCCAGCCCCATCCCGGCTTCGTTCCTCCGGCACAGCCTGCCCAGCCGGTTTCGCAGCCTGTTCAGTCCGTGATGCCATCGCAAGAGCAGCGGCCGCAGCCGACGCCACAGCCACAGCCCCATCCTCAATCCCAGCCGGCGCGTGAATCGTATGTGCCGCCTCGCCGCGAGGAACCGGCTCCGCAGGAATCCATCTTCCATATCGAAACGGAAAAGATAACCGCGAATCCGGACCAGCCGCGCCGGCACTTTGACGAAGAGGCGCTCCATGAGCTCGCGAATTCCATCCGCGAGTTCGGATTTCTCCAGCCGCTCGTCGTGTCAAAGGTGGAAAAAGAAACGCCGACCGGCATCGCCGTGGAATATCAGATCATTGCGGGCGAGCGGCGGTTCATGGCGGCGAAGCTGCTCGGGCTTCCGCGCGTGCCGGTGATCATCCGCAACATCAATCTTGAGCGCGAGAAGCTGGAGCTTGGCGTGATCGAGAACATTCAGCGCGAGAATCTGAACCCGATCGAAATGGCGCGCGCGTTCCAGCGCCTTCAAGAGGAATTTCGCATGACCCAGCGCGAGATCGCGGCCAAGCTCGGCAAGAGCCGCGAAGTGGTGGCGAACGCGGTGCGCTTGCTTGACCTGCCGGAATACGTCCAGCGTGCGGTGGAGGAAGGCACCCTTTCCGAGAGCAATGCGCGGCTCCTGATCGCGATCGAGGATCCGGCGGAGCAGAAAAAAATGCTGGACGACATCGTGCAAAACAAGCTTACGACGCGCGACGTGCGCGAGCGCATCCAGCGCACGGCAGTGGCATCCGGCGGCACGGTGGCGCACCGGCGCGGCCGGCCGCCGCTCGTGGAAGTGCGCCTCGCGCCGGAGGTGAAGGCGCTTCAGGATGAGCTTTCAAGCTCCCTCGGCGCGCCGGTGGAGATCAGCAAGAATGCCAACAACGGCAAGATCACGATCACATTCTTCTCGGAGGAGGAATTGGAAGATATTTTGAGGAAGCTTGGAAAGGAGCAGGGATAGTTCGCATTTTGCTATCATATAGAGTATGAACCCTCGTGCCTCGCGCCATGGCTTTACCCTCATCGAGCTTCTCGTCGTCATCGCCATCATCGCCATCCTTGCGGTGGTCGTCGTCCTCACCCTGAATCCGGCCCAGCTTCTGGCCCAGTCCCGTGATGCAAACCGGGTCTCAGACATGGCAACGCTCCAAAGTGCTTTGAACCTCTATGTGACGGATCAGGCAGGGGCATCAACCTTCAATCTGGGTATTGCATCAGACACATATCCCTCTATCTATGACCCGAATGCCACCTCTACCGCAGGGGACCAATGCCAGGGGCTCAATATGGCATCATTCTCCACCTCTACCGGCCAGAACTGGCAATGCGCGGCATCCTCATCCTACCGGAGCGTGAACGATACGGGCTGGATCCCCGTGAACCTCTCATCCATCTCTGCAGGCTCTCCCGTGAGCAACCTTCCCCAGGACCCTACGAACCAGACCTCATCAGGCCTCTTCTACGCATACAATACGAATGGGTCCCAGTTCCAGGTCACTGCAGACCTTGAATCTTCAAAATACAAGGCACAATACGGGAATTCCCCGAATACCAGCTATTTCCCTGAGGTCATATCAGGAGGCACCCAGGGCATCTCTGCCTTGTACAACCCGTCAGGCCTCGTGGGCTACTGGCCGATGAACGAGGGGAGTGGATCTTCTACGATCGATGCCTCGGGCAATGGCAATACGGGGACGTGGACAGGCACGCCCATCGGATCCAATGGCACCTACTATACCGGAGGCAAAGTGGGAAGCTATGCGGGGGATTTTGATGGGAGCACGAATTATGTGACAACGACCTCCAACCTTCCCACTCTTACCACATTTACGCTTGCTGCGTGGGTGGACCTTTCGTCGTCCCCGGGAAGGGGATTTGTCCTGTGGGTGTCGCCCGCAGATATTGAAATCGATGGCGGAAATCTTAATTTCAATAAAACTGGCACCGGGGGAGTTGCATTGTCCACAACGGCCGGCGTCACGGTCGGCGCTTGGCATTTTGTGGCGGCGACATGGAACGGGTCAAGCCCGTATTTATATATCGACGGCGCCAACGTCACTCCCGGATCTTTTTCGTACGGCTACACCACGATCGGCGGCGCCTCTGGCGAAATAGGAGCTTACAACGCATCCTCGTTCTTTCCGGGATCCATTGACGATGTGCGCGTCTATGGCCGCGCGCTTTCTCCGGCGGAGGTGATGGCACTCTACGACTCGGAGAAATAGCGGGCCTTAGACCAGCCGATACGCCGCCTCCTTCACCCCTTTCACGCCGCGCAATTTTGCCACGAGCTTCTCGAGCTTTTTCTTGTCGGTGGAGCGCACTTCCACCCTGTCGGTGTGGAGCGGCTTTCCCTGCGAAGGTTCCGTGTGAAAGCTCAAAATCCCGATGTGCAGCTCTGCGATCGCGCCGGAGATGTCCTTGATGAGGCCGATGCGGTCCTCTACAGCCAGCTTGACCTCTGCGTGCGTCGAAAGGCCCGGCGATCGCGCGAACGCGTTCCGCTTGCGGAGCGCGAGGCGGATGTGGTCCCGCGCGATCGCGGTCTTTGCGAAGCGGAGCCAGTCCTCCGACGGCTTCTTCCCTTTTTGCATGACGATCTCCACGACGTCCCCGGACTTCAGGGCGTGATCAAGCGTGCTCATGGCGCCGTTCACCTTTGCCGCGACGGCGGAGTTGCCGATCTCGGAATGGACGTGATAGGCAAAGTCGATCGGCGTCGCGCCGGCGGGAAGGTCGATCACGTCGCCGCGCGGCGTGATGGCGAAGATGCGGTCGGTGAAGAAGTCGATCTTCATCGCGCGCACGAACTCTTCCGGATCGGTCGCGCCGCCGCCGAACCGTTCCTGCCAGTTCTTGAGCTGCTGCACCCACTCGATCTCCTGTGCGAGCTTCTTCCCGGAAACGGACATGCCTTCCCTCCGCTGCTTGTAGAGCCAGTGCGCCGCCACGCCGTACTCGTTTTCGTCGTGCATTTCCTGGGTGCGGATCTGGATCTCCACCTGTTTTCCTTCGGGGCCGATCACGGTGGTATGGAGGCTGCGATACGCGTTCGGCTTCGGCATGGCGATGTAGTCCTTGATGCGGCGCGGCACGGGCGGCCACAGTTCGTGGATGACGCCGAGCGCGGCGTAGCATTCGGGGAGCGTTGCGACGATCACGCGCATCGCAACGAGGTCGTGCACGCGGTCGATGTCCATGTCGCGTTTCAATAACTTTTTATATAGGCTGCTGTAGCGCTTGGCGCGCACTTCGACGTCGAGCGGCTTGATGTCGTGGGACTCAAGAAGGCGGCGCAGCTGCGGCTTTATCTTCTCCAGATACTTCGAGCGTTCCGCATATCGCGCCTTCGCGGCGGACACGAGCCACTCGTACTCGCGCGGATGGAGGTAGGGGAAGGCGAGGTCCTGCAATTCGCCGCTTACGTTGTGCATGCCGAGCCGGTAGGCGAGCGACGCGTAGATCTCGTCGGTCTCGAGCGCGATGCGCTTTTGCTTTGCGGGCGGCAGCGACCGCAGCGTCTGCATGTTGTGCAGGCGGTCGGCGAGCTTGATGAAGACGACGCGCAGGTCCTGCGACAGCGCGAGCACCATCTTGCGCAGGTTCTCCGCCTTGTTCTCCTCCGCTGCCTGCTCGCGCTTTTCGCTCTTTTTCTTTGCGGCGCGGCGCGGCGTTTCCTCTTCGCGGTATTTTATCCGTCCCAGCTTGGTGACGCCGTCCACGAGGAACGCCACTTCCGCACCGAACTCTTTCTTTATGGCGTCGATCGGTACGCCGGTGTCTTCAACGGTGTCGTGAAGGATCCCCGCCGCAACGGTCGCCTCATCGAGGTTCCAGGAGTGCAATATCTCCGCGGTCGCAAGCGAATGGTTGAAGTACGGCTCGCCGCTTTTCCGCTTCTGGCCTTCGTGCGCGCGCTCCGCGAACGCATAGGCGCGGCCGACCAGGCCCTGGGGCTCTTCTTGTGCCAGTTCTTTTATCGTTGCCATACGTTCCATTCTGGCGCGGCGCGGGAAATTTTACAAATCGCCGACGCGGCTGCCGGCATCATTTGGTGGCGTTGTACATCTCCTGGATCTCCGCGGCGGAAAGGGCCCGGTCGTATACGCGCACATCGTCCAGGTAGCCGTTATATTCCTGGAATGTCGCGTTATTGTTTGCGCCGACATCAAGCTGGGTGGCTGGCAATGCATTCACGTACGGATATGCCGTGACGCCCTGCGACGCGCCGTTCACATATGCGGTGAGGGAGGTTCCCTGGACGAACACGAACGTCAGGAACGTCCACGTGTTTGCGGGGACGACGTTGCCCGTGACCTGGACCCCTTGAAAACTCCCATTATATCCGGTGAACTCCACCGAGTAATATCCGCCTGCGGGGCCGTTAAGGTTGAATCCATAATTTTCATCTGTGACCGTGCCGTTCCGTACCATCCACCCTCCTGCGACCTGGCTGGAGTTCGGATCGGCCCAGAAGCTGACCGTGATCACCGTGCCAGCCGTGGCCGTCGCGTTGACGGGCGAAACCTTCACGAATTCCTGGTCGGATTGCGCCGGCGGATTGAAATAGAGGGAGCCCGGGCCGACCCGTCCGGGTGACCAGACCGGGAGCGATCCGCCGCCGTCGTACGTCAGGGTCCCGTTGTTCCCCGCGCCGCTCCCGTCGGCGGTCACCGTCCCCGTGCCTTCGTCAAGGGGCAGGTAAAGGGCAAGCCCCCGACCGGATGTGAGCGCCATGTTCGTCCCCTTTTCGTAGAGTTCGGGGTCGTTCCCTCCGTCGCTCGCCATGAGTGGCGCTTCCTTCTGCGATTCGAAGAACGCGGTGAGCCGATAGCCGCCGACGCCATCGGTCGTGTAGGTATAGTAAAGGTCCGTCGAGGTGGCGTTCGCCGGATCGACGGGCAATGACGAGATGATGCTTCCCGCGGAATAGCTGTTGAAGTTGATCGGCAGCCATCCGGTGCCGTCAACCCGCATGTACGTGGATGATGCCGCGCAATGGTAGGAGTATGTGGAAGAAGGGAGCGGCGGAAGGCCGAGGCCCTGGCATTGGTCTCCCGCGGTTGACGTCGCCAAAGGGTCAGGGATGGACAGGTAGACAACGGACGACGTTCCCATGAACATGGTCGACGGATTGCTTAGCGCATCGGAATAATACAACGACACGGCCTTGTTGAGCGTGGAGATGTCGGTGGCGCGGCGCGCGTCCCGGCTTTGGCGCAGGATCTGGGCCGGATTGATCAGGAAAACGACCGCGCTCGCCAGGATCGCGATGATGGCGACCGTGACCAGCAGCTCTATGAGCGTGAACCCCCGTCGTTGGACCGCTAAATGCCGGCGCATGATGTTTTCATTATACCATCCGGCGGCAACGGAGCTATTTCTTCGCGCGCGCCCTCTTGGGCTTCGGCGGATTCTCTTTCCAATTCTTGAACGCGGCTTGGAGTTCCTCATCGGATTCCGGCTTCTTGTTCATCACGAACGTGCAGTCGGGATAGCGCGTGCAGGCAAAGAACGGCTTGCCGCGGCCTCGGGATTTTTTCTCCACGATGTCGCCGGGTTTTTCGCGCCGCTCGGGCGACTCCAGGCAGTTCGGGCACTTGAATCCGGTCTTGTTCCAGATCTTCGAGATGCCTTTGCATTTGGGATAATCCGTGCAGCCAAGGAAGAAGCCAAAGCGGCCGCGTGTCACCTTCATCGGCTTGCCGCAGATCGGGCAGCGCTCGTCCTTTGTCTTTTCCTCAAGCGCCTTGATCTGCGCCGCTTCCTCCGGCATCGGGAGCGTGACCTTCACGCCGGGCTCCGGGCAGGCAAGGAATTTTCCCATGCGGCCGAACTTGATGATCATCGGCTTGCCGCAGTGCGGGCACGGCGTCGTGGATATCTCCACCTGCTTTTCCACGCTCGCTTCCTTTTCCGCCAGGTTCTTTTTGAACGGGCCGTAGAATTCGCGGCACACGTCGGTCCATTTCATCTGGCCCTCCGCTATTTCATCCAGTTCCTCTTCAATGTGAGAAGTAAATTTAACATCTACAATCTCTGGAAAATTCTCTACCAGTAAATCGTTTACCAGGGTTCCGATCTCCGTCGGCTTATATTTCTTATCCTCTTTTTCCACATAGCCGCGCTCCTGGATGGTGGAAAGCGTCGGCGCGTACGTGGACGGCCGGCCCACGCCTTCCGCTTCGAGCGCTTTCACGAGCGTGGCATCGGTGTAGCGCGCCGGCGGTTCGGTGAAATGCTGGACGCCCGCAGGATTTTCTTTGGAACCCTCCGCGGCGCCGCCCGCGGCAAGCGTGAGCGCCATGCCATTCTCCAGCTTCGGAAGTCCGCCCTCGATCTCCCCGTTCGCATCGTCATCTTTCCCTTCGGTGTATACGCGAATGAACCCGTCAAAGATGATGGTCTGGCCGTTCGCGCGGAATATCTCGCCGTGCGATGTGTCCGCCGCGATGTCCACGGCGGTCTGTTCGAGCGTGGCCTCTTTCATCTGCGATGCGATCGTGCGTTTCCAGATAAGGTCATAGAGGCGGAGCTCGCCGCGATCCTTCAGCCCGATCTGCGATCCTGACACTGCCGCGAGGTTCGTGGGGCGGATCGCTTCGTGCGCTTCCTGCGCGCCCTTGCTGCGGTTCGCGTAATAGCGCGGCGAGGGAAGCTGGTATTGTTTCCCGAACTCCTCGCCGATCACGTGCTGCGCTTGTGCAAGCGCGGATGCCGCGAGGTTCAGGCTGTCCGTTCTCATATACGTGATGTGTCCGTTCTCATACAAATGCTGGGCGATCACCATTGTCTGCTTCGCGCTGAAGCCGAGCTTGCGCGCCGCTTCCTGCTGGAGCGTGCTCGTGGTGAACGGCGGCGACGGATTCCGGCGCACTTCCTTCACCGCGATGTCCGCGATGCGGTATTCCGCGCCCTTGAGTCCCTCTATAATAGAGCGGGCGTCGGCGGCGCTTTTGATGCCCATCTTGCCGACCGCCTTCCCGTTGACGGAGTTCAGTACGGCGGGAAACGCCGATTTGCCTTTGGGCGGCAGGAAGGCCGCCTCGATCGTCCAATACTCCTCTTTATTGAAAGCCCGGATCAGGCGTTCGCGCTCCACGACGAGCCGCACTGCCACGCTCTGCACCCGTCCGGCGGAAAGCCCGTAGCGGATCTTGCGCCACAAAAATGGCGAGAGTTCATACCCCACGAGCCGGTCAAGCACGCGGCGCGCCTGCTGGGCATCGACGAGATTCACGTCCAGCGTATGCGGGTGCTCGAGCGCCTCCATGATCGCGTTCTTCGTGATCTCGTGGAACGCGATGCGCTCGTACGGCTTTGCCCCCGTCACGGCGCCCTTCGCGGTTTTCGTACCGTCGAGATCAAGGGCGCTCACGAGGTGCCATGCGATCGCTTCCCCTTCGCGGTCCTCGTCAGTTGCGAGGATCACTTTGTCCGCCTTCTTCGCGAGCGACTTCAAATGGGCCACGACCGGTTCGGCCTTCTTCGGGATCATGTAGCTTGGCGCGAAGTCATGCGCGATATCGATGCCGATCTTGCTCTTGGGCAGGTCGCGGATATGTCCGTATGAGGATTCGACCACAAATTCCTTTCCGACGAATTTGCCGATGGTTTTCGCCTTGGTGGGGGACTCGACGATGATCAGTTCCATATATATAGAGTGAATTGTTTATATTGTATACCCTGTGTCTGTTTCTTTGATCTTTCCTCTTATAAGAAGGAAGCTCAGGGCCTGATTGATGATTTGGGGTTCAAGTTTAGTCAACGAGACCAATTTGTCAACATCCGCCGCCGCCGAGATCTCCGTGAGGGCTTTTAAAATAAGCATTTCTTCGGGCGGCATGCCATCCGCCGCCCGCGCGGCTTCGCCCTTTTTATCAACATCATATGCCTCAAAAATATCATCGGGCGACGCCACCAGTTCCGCCCCTTGACGGATGAGCGCGTGCGACCCTTTGAAGCCGTCCACGGTGATCGCGCCGGGGACCACGAACACGTCGCGGTTCTGCTCCACCGCGTAGCGCGCCGTTGCGAGCGCGCCGGACGACTCCGGCGCCTCCACGATAAGCACGCCGCGCGATATTCCGCTCATGATGCGGTTCCGCTCGATGAACCGGTAGCTGAGCGGCGCCTCGCCCGGCGGATATTCCGATGCGAGCGTGCCGCCCGCCGCGAGCATCCGATCCGCAAGCCCGCGGTGCGAGTGGGGATAGACGTTGTCCAATCCTCCGGCGAGGACGGCGACGGTCGCGCCGTGGGCGTCGAGGGCGCCTTCATGCGCCGCCGCGTCAATGCCGAACGCCAGGCCGCTTGCGATCGCGAAGCCGACGGCCGCAAGTTCGCGCGCGAATTGACGGGCGATGCGCTTTCCGTCGGCGCTTGCGCGCCGCGTTCCCACGATGGCAACGCGCGGCGGCGCTTCCGTGCGTTGCGGCGCGAGCGTGCCGCCGCGCAGGTAGAGGGCGAACGGCGGATGGGGGATGTGCCGGAGCGTCTCCGGAAATTCCGCGTCTTCGCGCAGCGCAATGCGGATGCCCGCACGTTCCAGCCGCGCATATTCCCGTTCCGGATCGGGACCCGGCGCGCCGCTGCGCGCGAACGCGCGATATGCCGCTTCCCACGAAGCGGCGGCATTCCGGTATTTCTTTATGGTTGCATAGCCGCCGTGCGTGGCGGCGGCAATGGCGTGATAATAATAGTGGGCGTCGTTCATGGATTATTGAGCCTAGCAGAATATGCAAAAATCGCGAAATGTGGCTTAACGATGATTTAATAATTCTCAGTTCTGTTATAATGATCAGGTAATGGTCATACAGCGCTTTAGAAAGCAATTTTGGATCAGCTTCAGCGTCATTATCGTAAGCGCGATCGCTGCCGGCGTTGCTTTGAACTTCCTTTCCGGCGCGATCACCGCGCAGGCTTCCGCGATCGCGCGCGACCGGGGAGCGATCCAGGAGAAGACCGACGCGGTCGCGAACCTCGCCATGCTCGAGTCCGGCGCGGCCCAGGCGGCGCAATACCAGACAGCGATCGACCAGCTTTTCCCGAGCCAGTACCAGGTGGTGACGTTCACCCAGTGGCTTTCATCCCTTGGGCAGAAGTACGGCGTCGCGACCAATGCCGCGTTCCAAGGGGCGAGCGTGCCGCCGTCGGGGAGCGACCCCGGAAGCGCGCAGTTCTCTTTCAGCGCCCAGGGTACTCCGCAAGCGCTCAGCGCATTTCTCGATGGCATGAACGAGCGGTCATCCGGCTTTCTCGTATCGCTCACCTCGTTTGACGTGACAGGATCCGGAGGGGAGGAAACCATGACAGGGCAGGGCATGCTGTTCTTTAAATGACCGCTTCCGCATGAAAAAATTCTTACGCCATCATCCAAGCGTTGTGATCGGGGCCCTCGCGATAATTTTTGTCGCGGCGCTCTTCGCGGCATATTCGTGGGCGATCAACGATGTGTTCATGGCGCTGCACACCGCGCTCGCGACGCCACGTTCGGAGAGCGTGAGCGGGTTCGACCTTGCGAGCGCGTCAAAGCTGGACCTTCGCGGATTGGTAAGTTCCTCGTCCCTATCAGCGTCGGCGCCGCAGACAGCGAGCGCGACCGCCTCCTCCACGCTGCCGACGCCATAATAACGGGGATCGTAGGGGCGCGCGGCTATTGAAAAAATCCGGACAACCCCGTATCATGAACCATGCCTTGGCCGCGCCGGGCGCGATTAGCTCAGTGGTAGAGCGTCACATTGACATTGTGAAGGCCGGAGGTCCGATCCCTCCATCGCGCACATATGATACGCTTGCGGTCCGGACACTTCTGATGTAAAAAAGAGTGTGGCCGCTGCGATTGCGCGTGTAGCTCAGTGGTAGAGCATTTCACTGATAATGAAAAGGTCGTAGGTTCGATTCCTACCACGCGCACAAACAAAAATGTCCGAGCCGAAAACCATCTTCGAGAACAAGGACTTTGTCGTTGTCGATAAGCCCGCGGGGCTCATGGTGCACGCGGCGCGCGTGAGCGGGCGGCGGCGCGGCAAGAAGGGCAGCGCGGATGAGCTCCGCGCCGTCGAGCCGACGCTCGTCGACTGGCTCCTCGTCCGCTATCCGGAAATAAAAAACGTAGGTGACGATCCATCGGTGCGGCCGGGGATCGTGCACCGGCTCGACAAGGCGACGTCCGGCGTGATGATCGTCGCGCGGACACCGGCGTCGTTCGAGCGGCTCAAAAAACTTTTCCAGGAGCACCGCATGGCGAAGACATATTTCGCGGTGGTGGAAGGCGCTCCGAAAGGTAAAAAGGGGACCATCGATGCGCCGATCGGGATAAAAAGCGGCTCGCTCAAGCGGAGCATCCATTCGTCGAAGATGGCAAAGCCGGCCGTGACGGAGTATTCAGTGGTAAAGGAGCTCAGCGGGGGCGGCAACGATGCTGCTCGGCGGACGCTATTGATGGTAAGCCCGAAGACGGGGCGAACCCACCAGATCCGCGTGCATCTCGCGAGCATCGGACACCCTATCGTAGGGGACGTGCTGTATGGGAAAAAGACAGGCGCTCCCCGCCTGATGCTCCATGCCTCCGCGCTCGCGTTTTCCGACGGTGCCGGGAACCGGTTCGAGTTCGAGGCGCCCCTGCCGGAAGATTTCGCCATCCGCCCATGACAAGCCACTTATCCACAGGGCAGAAATGGCCGATGCCGTATAATATATTTATAGAGAAGTACGGAAAGGTCGAGTTTCTCTAACAACGCGTAAAATACCGATCATGAAAATTAACAGGAAGAAAAAGGGCTTTACCCTCATCGAACTTCTCGTTGTCATTGCGATCATCGCGATCTTGGCGGTCGTGGTCGTTCTTACTTTGAATCCTGCCGAACTTTTGCGCCAGGCGAGGGACTCAAACCGTATCTCCGACTTCGCGACGCTGAAGAGCGCCTTGTCGCTGTACGCGACGGACGTATCGACTTCGACGCCGATGTATGGAGCACAATCCGGCGCCAGTGCGTTGAACCTCTATGCTTCGTATCCGACTGCTTCGTCATCAGCTTTCTTCAATACTACGGGCACATGGGGATTCTTGGGCGGTGAGACAACAGTGACTTCCACCAATACCAGAGCGGTTGATGGATCAGGCTGGATCCCGGTTAACTTGAATGCGATCAGTTCGGGTGCCCCGATCAGCAGCTATCCAGTCGATCCTTCGAACACAGGTGGAAACCTGTATGTTTATGCTGCATCAAGCACCGTTTTTAAGCTCGCCACTAAAATGGAGAGCCAGAAGTATGGAGGAGCAACAAGTGTTTCGAACGTCACTCAGGGTGATGGGGGTAATAGTTCAAGCACTTACGAGGCAGGAACGAACCTGACCCAACTGTAATCGCTTTCGGAACGTATCCGCAAAAAGCGCCGGAAAGACCGGCGCTTTTTGTTTTGCCGTGCGCTTTGGTATGATTAACCTACAGTCATACTCCATGAAACTCCCTATCTCCCCGGATCAGCTCAAAAAATTATTGATCGAGCAGAATCTCATCGCCCCCGAACGGTTCGATGATCTGTATCAGGAGGCCGACCGCAAGAACCAGAGCGTGATCGACGTCCTTGTCTCGGAAAAGATCGTCGAGCACAGCTATCTGAACGACCTCATCGCGTCCCTGCTCGGCGTGCCGCGTGCGGACTTTACGCTCAAGCCGGTGGACAAGGAGATGGTAAAGCTGCTTTCGGAGTCGGTGGCGCGCCAGCGCCAGGTGATCGTTTTCGGCAAGGAGAGCGATGGGACGTTCGATGTCGCCATGACCGATCCGTCGGACCTTGAGACACGCGAATTCCTTGCGCAGAAGCTGGGCGGCAAGATAAAGCCGTTCCTTGCCTCGCCGGAGGACCTTGACCGCGGATTCTCCGTCTACGGCTACGAGCTTGGCCAGGATTTCAAGAAGATAATAGAGGACAACGTACGCGCTTCGCTCGTCAGCCAATCCAAGGATGCCAAAGAGGCCGCCGGCGACCTTCCCATCGTCGGCATCGTGGATAACATCCTGTCGTACGCGCTCGCGTCGCGCGCGTCGGACATCCACATAGAGATCCTCGAGGAATCCACGTTCATCCGCTACCGCATCGACGGCATCCTGTACCAGATCATGGACGTCACGAAGGCCATCCATCCTGGCATCGTTGCGCGCATCAAGCTGCTTGCGGGATTGAAGATCGACGAACACTTTGCGCCGCAGGACGGACGGTTCCGCTATCAGCTTGGCGGCCAGACGATCGACGTCCGCGTTTCCACGATGCCCACGTTTTACGGCGAGAAGGTGGAAATGCGCTTGCTCGAGTCGTCGCAAAAACCGCTCTCGCTCGAAGAGCTCGGCATGACGCCGGAGGTGGCGCGCCTTGTTTCGGACAACCTTAAGAAATCCTACGGCATGCTCATCTCGTGCGGCCCGACCGGTTCCGGCAAGACGACCACGCTCTACGCGCTCATGAACATGCTCAACCGTCCCGAGGTGAACGTGACGACGGTGGAGGACCCGATCGAATACAACATGCGCTACGTCAACCAGACGCAGATCAATCCACAGGCCGGGGTCACCTTTGCGTCCGGATTGCGCGCGCTTTTGCGCCAGGACCCGAACATCATCATGGTCGGTGAGATCCGCGACGCCGAGACGGCCGATATCGCCGTGCAGGCCGCGCTCACCGGACACCTGCTGCTTTCATCGCTCCACACGAACGATGCGCCGACGGCGATCCCGCGCTTCTTTGACCTCAACATTCCGCCGTTCCTCGTGAGTTCGGTGCTGAATCTCATCATCGCCCAGCGTCTCGTGCGCAAGGTCTGCCAGACCTGCATTTATTCCTATGACGCCGAGCCGGATGTCCTTGAAACGCTGAAGAAGCAGTTGAAGGGGAACGGCCTTGATCCGGAGAAGGTACATCTTCCGAAGACGCTTTACGCAGGCAAGGGATGTTCGTCGTGCGGCGGGACGGGATATCGCGGACGGCTTGGCATCTATGAGGTGCTGGAGGTGAACGAAAAGATGAAGGAAATGATCGTAAAGCCGGAGTTCGATCTTGAAGGCACGCGGGCGGCGGCGCAGGCGGCGGGCATGAAGACCATGTTCGAGGACGGCCTGCAAAAAGTGGAGGTGGCGCTTACGACGCTCGAGGAGGTGCTGCGCGTGATCCGGGAATAGGAAAAGTTATACACAGCGACTGATGGCGCTTTGGTGGCACCCTTAGTACTATATATGTATGAAATATAAACCTATGTCTGTCAAAAGGTTTGTCCTTGTGGCATCCTTTTTTGCGGCCGCGTTCCTTTTAATAAATAACCAGTCGGCACACGCGGCAGCGTCGAACGTGTATATCGCCCAGAGCGCGGCAGGTTCCGGAAACGGTTCGAGCTGCGCGAACGCATACGCGTACAGCTTCTTTAACAGTTCCGGCAACTGGGGAAGCGGCGCGAGCCAGATAGGTCCCGGCACCACGGTCCACGTCTGCGGCACGATCTCCGTCGGCGCAAACCAGGAAGCGCTTGTCTTCAATGGCAGCGGCACGAGCGGCAGTCCGATCACGCTGTATTTTGAGAGCGGCGCGGTCCTTACGTCGCCCGAATGGCCTGCCGATGGCTCCGGTGGCGCCATCGACCTTGGAAGCCACAGTTATGTCACCGTCAATGGAAACGGCGGAACCAACGGAATGACGGAGGGCGTCATCCAGGCAACATCGAACGGCGATTCCAACGCGCACTGCATCAGCGGGTCGTGCACGTCTCATGGCGACAGTAACGGCATTGAAGCGGACGCGGGCGCGGAGAACGTCACGATTGAAGGACTCACCATTAGCGACATGTATGTTGCGGTAAGCGGTGTCTCGGGCGGGGGAGGCGGCAGCTGCATGTATAACAACGGCAATGTGAGCAATTGGACGATCACCGATAATATCATGCACGATATGGGGTGGTGCATCAGTCTCCAGTATAATGGCGGCACGTCATCAAACCTCACGATCTCCGATAACAACATCTATAACATTGACCATGGCATCGCGCTCGGCAGCGGATCTGCGGGTGAAACGTTAACGAACGTCAATGTCTACGGCAACTACATCCACGACTATTCCAACTGGGATACCGGCGCTGCCGATGTATGGCACCATGACGGTATCCATATCTGGGGCTACAACGATGACGGTTCCGATCCGATCAGCAACGTCAACATCTACGACAACACATTCGGCGGGAGCGTCGGCACGAATCCGACGGCGCAGATCTTCATTGAGCGGAACGGCGGAAACACCAAGAACGTCAGCATCTATAATAACCTTGTCATGGATACCGGCGCCGGTACCGATAACGACGGCTTGATCACTACCGGCCAGGACGGAGGATACAAGATATACAACAATACGATCGCGTGCACGAACCCGAACAACCAGGATATCGCGGTTGGAACTTCGAACTCCCCGAACATCACCTTCATCAATAACCTCGTGAGCGGCTGCCAGCTTGGCTTGATGTATCTGGGCGGCGGCAGCGTCGCGTCGGGTCAGATCCATAACAACATTTATACGGGTGGGCCCGGGAATTGCTCACAGGGAGGCGACGACTGCTTCGATTACGGCAGTTCCGGCTGGTACGGCTCGTTTTCGACCTGGGAGTCGCAGACCGGCGAGACGAATTCCACCTACGTTTCAACGGCGAACATTTCTTCCCTGGGCGTGCCGCAATCCGGCTCTCCTGCCATCGGCGCCGGCGCGAACCTGACGTCGCTCGGCATCGGCACGCTTGATTCCGACATAGCCGGCGTCGCCCGGCCTTCTTCGGGCGCATGGGATGTCGGCGCATATGAGGTTTCGGCTGGTTCCGGCGGCGGGGGAGGCGGCACCACTGTTTCCGCGCCCGGCATCACGAGCGCGCTTTCGGTCTCCGCAACGGCCGGCAGCTCCTTCAGCTACCAGATCGGCGCTTCGAACAGCCCCACCTCGTATGGTGCGAGCGGCCTTCCGTCCGGACTCTCGGTGAACTCCGCATCGGGATTGATCTCCGGCACGCCGTCGTCCGCGGGGACATATTCCGTGACGATCTCCGCTTCGAACAGCGGCGGCACCAGCAGCGCAACGCTCACTCTCACGGTCGCATCCGCTGCCGTCACAAAGTACACTCTCGCGGTCGCAAAGGCAGGCACGGGCAGCGGTACGGTAACCGGCGGCTCTATAAACTGCGGCTCGACCTGCTCTGAGTCGGCGAATGCCGGCACGAGCGTCACGCTCGCCGCCTCGGCCGCCTCTGGATCCACATTCTCCGGATGGTCAGGCGCGTGCACGGGAACGGGAACGTGCGCCGTTACCTTGAATGCCGCCACGAATGTCACGGCGAACTTTACCCTCCAGACCGCGGCGCCTTCGGTCCCCGTCGTGACGAGCGCCCTTTCCGCGAACGGCACCGTAGGATCGTCGTTCGGTTACCAGATCACGGCGATCAACAGCCCGACGACCTATGCGGCCGTCGGCCTCCCCTCCGGCCTGTCCGTGAACTCCGCGAATGGCGTCATCTCCGGCACTCCTACTTCCGCCGGCACATATAATGTGACCCTGAACGCGAACAATGCGGCAGGCGTCGGCACTGCCACCCTGAAGATCACGATCGCGGCACAGGTTACCTCGGTCAACTACACGCTTACCGCTACGACCGCGGGAACCGGCTCGGGCAGCATGACAGTGGCCGGCCAGAGCTGCGGCTCATCCTGCACCGCGACGGTGACAGGGACCTCGCAGGGTCCTGTGAGCGTGACGGTCACCGAGACCCCCGCCTCGGGATCCACATTCTCCGGATGGTCAGGCGCGTGCACCTCGACATCATCAAGCTGCACGTTTACGATCACCGGCAACTCGACCATTACCGCCAACTTTACCGGCTCAACTTCCACCCCGCCGCCCGCTTCTTCGGGAAGCTGTTCAACGATCGGTTCTGGCTGGACGAATGTCCCCATCACATCGGAGACAAGCGGAATCTTTACGGTCTCCTTTGACGCCACGCCGGCGGCGAACGACATTGATGCGGTGACCGGGCTCTCGACGAGCGCCGCATCGCAGTTCACCGACATGGCCGCTATCGTCCGCTTCAACACATCGGGAGACATTGATGCGATCGACGGGCCGAACTACTTGGCGGCGAGCACGCTTCCGTATCAGGGAGGAATCACATACCACGTCACGATGACGGTGAACCTGGGCACAAAGACCTATTCAGCGACCGTGAGCTCCGCGGGCCATGCGACGACGACCGTCGCGCTCAACTATCCGTTCCGCGACACGCAGGCGGCCGCCTCGTCCATCGCGTATCTCGATGCGCATGATGATGCGGGAACCCAGACCGTCTGCAACGTGATCGTGGGCACCACGAGCGGCGGTTCGACCACGCCGCCCTCGGGTTCATCGCCCGCGATCACGAGCCCGCTTACGGCGAATGCCACCGTGGGATCGTCGTTCAGCTACCAGATCGGCGCAAGCAACTCCCCGTCGTCGTTCACCGCGACGGGCCTTCCGAACGGCCTTTCCATCAGTAACTCCGCCGGCCGCATCTCGGGAACCCCGACAAGCGCCGGCACGTATGCCGTGACGCTCGGCGCCGTGAACGGTTATGGTACCGGCATGGCCACGCTTCAGATCACGATCGCTGCCGCACAGGCCTCCACTCCCACTCCGACCCCGGTCAACTTCACCCTTACGGCCTCGAGTGCGGGAACCGGCTCGGGCAGCATGACAGTGGCCGGCCAGAACTGCGGCTCATCCTGCACCGCCACGGTGAGCGGCACGTCGAACGGTCCTGTCGCAGCGATCGTCACCGAGGTCCCGGATCCAGGTTCGATGTTTGCCGGATGGTCCGGCGCCTGCTCGGGCACGCAGAGCACCTGCACGCTCGCGCTGAACTCGGACGCGTCCGTGACGGCGACGTTCAACTCGACCGTCTCAAATCCGACATCGACGACATCAGCGGCGCCTTCCCTCACGGGCCTTGGCCCGATATCCGGTCCTGTCGGCACGTCGGTGACGGTCACCGGCGCCAACTTTGGCAACGCGAACACGGTCCTCATGAACGGCCTTGTTGCCGCAACGGATGTTTCGTCGGACGGTTCGTCGCTCACCTTCACGATACCGTCATCGCTCACCCCGAATTGCACGAACGGCGGGGCATGCCCCGCGTATGCGGTGCTCGTGACCTCGAACTCGTATACGGTGAGCGTCCTCACGAACGGCCAGACGAGCAACTCGCTCACGTTCACGGTAAATACTGCGGGATCTTCCACTGGCTCGGGTTCAGGCTCGGGATCGGGCACCGGCACCGGCACAGAAACCTCATCGACGATCGTCCTTCCGACGACGATACAGGGTCTTCAGGCGCTCATCGCTTCTCTCGAGGCGCAGCTCGCGACGCTCGAGGCGCAGGTGAATAATTCCTCCCATACGTTCTCCCGCGACCTCCATTACGGAAGCTACGGCAGTGATGTCCAGGCCCTCCAGGAATTTTTGAACCAGAACGGCTACCCGGTTGCCTCGTCGGGCCCCGGCTCTTCCGGCAACGAGTCGGACTACTTCGGCTCCGGAACGCAGAGCGCGCTTGCCGCGTACCAGCAGGCGCACGGGATCAGTCCTGCATCGGGATACTTCGGTTCGATCACGAGAGGATACATCTCCGGACAAAACTGACGTCTTTTCCCACAAGAGAACGGCCCGATGGGGCCGTTCTCTTGTGGTATCATGTAGATATGCTGTTCCATTACGTTGCCGCAGACGAAGCGGGGAAGATGGAGGAAGGGGAGCACGAAGCGGACACGCTGGCTGACGTCCTTCGTTTTCTTGGCGGCAAGCAATTGCGTCCGGTATCGGTAAAGCCGATGCAGAAGGTCAAGGTGGGGTTCTTTAAAAGTTTTTTCGGCGGGATCAACACGTCGGACAAGGTGTTCCTCACCAAATATCTTGCGCTCATGCTTCGCGTGGGTACCGACCTCCTTTCGGCGATCAATATTCTCATCCTCGATTTCGACAAGCCGTCCATGCGCAATTTTCTCCTCGAAGTGCGCGACGACCTGAGCAAGGGGCAGCCTTTCTATATGTCATTCGCGCGCCATCCGAAGGAATTTTCGCCGACGGTCATCAATCTTATAAAAGCGGCGGAAGCGTCGGGGACGCTTCAAAAAACGTTCGAAGACCTGAGCGTTTCACTTGAAAAGGAGGCGGAGATACGGAGCAAAGTGCGCTCGGCGATGATCTATCCGATCGTGCTCGTGTGCATCGCCACCGGCATTCTCACGTTCCTCGTGACATTCGCATTGCCGAAGGTCGCGAATGTGTTCTCGCAGAGCGGCATCAATCCGCCGTGGTTCTCGCAGATCGTGTTCACCGTCGGCCTGTTCCTTGGCGCGAACATATTCATCATCCTTCCCGGGGTCGTCATCCTCGTGGCAGTGCTCGTATGGGTGTCCACGAAGACCAACGCAGGGAAGAAGGTCGCGAGCCGCGTCCTTACCCAGCTTCCCCTTGTCCGCACGGTGTATCACGAGATCGCCGTCCAGCGCATGGCGTCGACCATGAGCTCGCTCATGAAGGCCGGATTGCCGATCGTCCAGACGATCGAGATCGCCGCCGAAACGGTGGGACTCGACTCATATCGGTCCGCGCTGCTCCGGATCGCAAACGAAGGATTGAGCAAAGGGCTCACGATCGGCGAAGCGTTTCGCCGGGAAACGGTGTTTCCAAAGATGGTGTCCAACCTCGTCGCCATTTCGGAAAAGGCCGGCCACCTTGAAGAGGTGCTGGATACGCTCGCGCAATTTTATGAATCGAACATCGACGGCAACATCAAGGCGCTCGTGTCGCTCCTTGAGCCCGCGATGCTCCTTGTGATGGGCGTCATGGTCGGCGTCATCGCCCTTTCCATCATCGTGCCTATCTACCAGCTTACTACTTCGTTCTAAGCGCATGCGCAAAGGGTTCACGCTCATCGAACTTATTGTCGTGGTCGGGATCATGCTCGCCGTGAGCGCGGTGGTCTTTTCCAATCTCGCGGGGGAGCGGACGGAGGCCGATCTTACCGCGACGACCCAGCAGGTCACGACGCTCCTGCGCGAAGCGCAAACCGACGCGATGACGCAGGAAAACAATTCGCAGGCAGTTGACGCCGCGTGGGGCGTCCATTTTTCGAACGCGACCGCGACGGCGCCGTTCTATGCGCTTTTTACCGGAAGCTATTCGCAGAGCAGCACGGTCAGTTCTTATCCGCTTCTTTCGACCGTCGCGTACCAGACCTCCACCCTCCCCGCGGGAGCGACGCTCGACGTGATCTTTTCCCCCGTCACCGGGTTCCCGTCCGCTTCCGCGACCATCGGGTTCTACATGCCGAAGGAGAATACGGCATTTTCGTCCACCATCGTGGTCGCGCCCACGGGCGCGGTCAGCTATTAGCATCGGTGCGCCCCGGGCCGCCGATGTGATAAAATGAGAGCATGACCGTTCACTCCCGCCGCGGGCAGTCCATCACGGAGGTGCTGATCTCGATCGCGATCGCCGGGATATTCGCCGCCGGCGCCGCGTCGATCATCGCGCCCGCCCTGCGCGAGAACAGCCAGGCGGGAAAGATCCAGCAGGCCGCGACGGAGGCGCAATCCCTGCTTGCCGGCGTGCGCGTATGGTCGGAAGCGAACTGGAGCAACGTCCTTTCCCTTGCGACCGGCACGGCGAGCGACTATTACCTGATCACATCGTCAACGCCGTACACGGCGACGTCGGGAGTCGAGTCGATCGTCATCGGCACGACGACATACACGCGATATTTTTATCTGACCGATGCGTATCGCGCGAGCGGCGGCGCGATCTCCAACGCGTCCTCGGGGAACACCTATGATCCCTCCACCAAGCAGATCACCGTGGTGTATGGATGGGCGGGCTCGGCGACGGGCACAATGAGCGCGTATCTCACCCGGAACGGCGATGTCACGTTCCTTCAGACGGACTGGTCCGGCGGCCCCAATCCGGGCAGGGTGGCGACCACCGTCGGCAGCCAGTTTTCCTCGTCCTCCAATATCGACTACACGGACATATCGGGTTCGATATCCATCCCGCTGAACTCCATAACGGACCAATACGGCACGTGGGTGCTCGTTCCCGGCAACAGCACCTTCGGGACCCCGAACTTTTGGGTCATGAAATATGCGGCGGTCTGCACCAATGGCAGCGGAAGCGTCGTGAATACGCCCTCTGATGACGGGGGCTACGATGATGCTTCCAAGAATTGCACATCCGCAAATAGCTTGCAGATCGGCTCGTTTCCCGGCGGCGACCCCATCGTGGATGTCTCTCATACGAGCGCCTCTTCTTACTGCCAGTCCATCGGCGCGCATCTTCTCACAAACGACGAGTATATGACGATCGTGACGAACGCCGCAAACCAGGGTTCCAACTGGACAGGGGGCAGTGTCGGGTCCGGCGGCATATATATCGGCAACGCGAACAATCCGGAGCCGTACCCCGCTGGTTCAAGCGATGCGAACGGCTATGCGGGTGAATCGGACCTGACCGTCACATATACGAACGACGAGCGGCGCACGTTCACGCTTTCGAACGGGAGCATTGTCTGGGATATGTCCGGCAATGTTTGGGAGGATGTTTCCCGGAGCGTGAACGACTCGGGTGACGCCACGACCACCATGTCCATGCCTTCCTGTTCCGATAACTATAACGGGTGGGAAGATTGCCAGTTCGGCAATTCGACGATCCCTTATATCACGTCGTATACCTCGGACCTCACGCAGCTTATGCTCGCGCCGCCGAACTCTTCGTGGAATTCGTCCCAGAATGTCGGCGTGGTCCAAACGTACGGCTCGGGCGGGAATCAGGGGGCCGCCGGCTTTGCCCGTGGCGGCAACGCTGACGACGGCTCGAGCGCCGGCGCATTCGCGTTCTTTCCGGTGGATCCGAGCGGCTCCGGCAATTGGCTGGGCTTTCGCTGCTCGCGCTGATACTATAAGGATATGAGAACGACCATCGCCGGCAGCAAGAGCAAGCGCTGTTCCATCCGCTCCGGGCTGTTCTTTGTTTGCGCCGCGATCGGCGGCATCTTTTTCGCGTTCGCGTTTTCCCCGTCGCGCGCGCTTGCCGCGACGAATATAAATGCGACCTCGTCGCAGCACTCTGCGTGGAACGACGAGATCGGCTGGATAGATTTTTACAGTACCGGCAATGTGACGGTGGGATCAAGCCAGCTCACGGGCTATGCAAGCTCATCGGCCGGCCCGATATCCCTGGATTGCGCCACAAGCCCGTCGGGGAACATCTGCTCGTCCAGCGAATATGACGTCTCGAACGATGGATCGGGAGATCTTTCGGGGTGGGCGTGGAACGACGAGATCGGCTGGATATCGTTCTATTGGGGGAACGCGTCCGCAAATTCCGCGGCCACAACGACCGCGCTTTGCCAGTCCTACGGTTCATATTGCGGCGTTTCCATAAACGGCTCAGGCGTATTCCAGGGGTGGGCGTGGAATGACGACGTGGGATGGATCGATTTCAATTGCGCCAACGTTTCCGAGAGTATCTGTTCAACATCCAACTTCGAAGTCGCGACATCGTGGGCCCCGCAAGCGGCGACAGGGACCCTCGATTCTCAGACGTTTGACACCGGCGTCGCTGCCGGCGCGCAGCTGAATTCGGTCACGTGGTACGGCTCTTTGCCTGCGGGCACATCCGTGGCATTTCAGATCGCCGTGAGCAACAGCTCGAGCGGTCCGTGGAACTTCCAGGGCACCGACGGCACTTCGGCAACGACCTATCCCACCCTTGAGGGGGTTCCCACGCCGCTGACCAATTATTCATCCCTCAGCGGACGCTATTTCCGATACCGCATCATCCTCACTTCCGATCTCGCGCAGACGGTTTCGCCGCGTGTTGACTCGGTGATCGTCAATTGGAGCCCATAAAAAAGCACCGCCCTATGTTATAATTGAAAATATGAAAAGAGGATTCACGCTTGTTGAAATGCTCATCGCGATCGGTCTGTTCACCATCATCGTGGTCTCCCTCATCGCGATCCTGACGGTGGTGGTACAGGTGCAGGTGCGTTCTTCGTCCGCCGCCGCGGTGGATCAGGAAAGCCAGTTCCTCCTGCAGAAACTGCAATATTATATCGGCACTGCAAGCATCGTCGACATTGTAACCTCCACTCCGACGTCTACCCTCAAGCTTCAGGTGGCGAGTTCGTCGCTCGACCCGACCTATATCACGCTTGCGAGCGGCACCGTATACCTTCAGCAGGCGAGCGGCACGCTCCAGGCGCTCACTTCCAACCGTGTCACGGTCTCAAATCTTTCGTTCACGCGCCAGTCCAATCCTCCCGGCCATGACCTGGTGAGCATTTCGTACGCCATGTCGTACAACACAGTGAACGTCAAACAGGCGTTCAGCCAATTGTTCCAGACGGCGATCGAACATGTTTCCGCCGCCACGTTCGACACCGGCGTATATCCGTCGGTGAACGGTTCCGAACCGCTCGGCGCGAGCGGCCAGGCATGGAGTTCCATAAACGGCACGATAGATTTCAGCGGAAGCAATGTGGGGATCGGCACGCTTTCGCCCGGACAGGCGCTCGAAGTGAACGGCGGCATCCGGCTGAATCCGAGCGGTTCGGAGCCGGCGTGCAACAGCAGTTCGAGCGCGCGCGGGACGCTGTGGTTCCAGGCCGGCGGGGGAGGTAAGGATTCCCTCTATCTTTGCGCGCAGAACAGCGGCGGGACGCTTGGCTGGCAGCAGATATATTAACGATAAATGATATACTGGATGTATGAGCAATAGACAAAAAACTCTGGCACTCGTCGTCGCGGCGCTCGTGATAGTGGCCGCGGGCGCGTGGGTGTGGATCTCATATGACCATAACGGAACTGAAGGCGGTTCCGGAGGGTCTGTTGCGACAGGGACGCCGACCTCGGCGACGCGCGCGCCGGTTCCCGCGGGTACGGTCGTGCCGAACGAGGGCGCGACCGATACGCCGGCCGGTGTCGCGGTTCCCGCGGTGCAGAGCATCGGCGACCCGTCAGGCAATACGAGCTACCGCAGTTTCAATATCACCGCGCAGGGCGGCACGTTCTCGCCGGCGACGATTGCGGTGAATGAAGGTGATACCGTTGACCTTGAAATAACCGCTGCCGACGCGGCCTATTCGTTCACGCAGCCGGATTACGGGTTCAATGCCGCGATCGCCAAGGGCAAGACCCAACGTATTCAGTTCCAGGCATTACAGACCGGCGACTTCATTTTCTATTGCGGATCATGCGGCGGCCCGGCGAAAGGTCCGGTCGGGCACATCATCGTAACGGCAAAACAATAGCAACGCATCATGAAGAAAAAGATCATCACCATCAGCGCGGCAGCCGCCGTTTTCGGCGGGATCTTTGCCTTTGCGTTCAACGCGCTCGCGTTCGTGGGACCGACGCAGAATCCGCCGGGCGGGAATGGGGCATTTGCGAGCGACAGTTCCAATAACCTTGCCATCGGCACTTCGACGACGGCGTCAACGACGAAATTTTTGGTGATTGGCGCGTCGAATGACGCAAGCACCTACGCCATAGCGATAAAAAGCAGCAATGCAACCCCGCTTCTGCTTGTCCGTGACGACGGAGCGGTATCTATCGCCACCACGACCGTGACCGCCGGGAGCACGGTCATCGGCAACAACCTCGTCGTGGGCGGGACCGTGACCGCGAGCGGATTAGGAGGGTCCACCATCAGCGCGGGAAATGTTTCTGCCGGACAGTTCGGTTCCAATACCGGAGGCGGGAACTTCAGCTTTCCGGCGGCCGTGAACGTATCCGGTACCCTTTCCGCCGCGAGCGGGACGTTCACTGGTCCCGTCAGCATCAACACATCCACCCAGCGTGGAGTGTTTACCGTCGCCACAGGGAGCTATGGAATGTTCGAGGCGACGAACGGCAATTTTGAAATCTACAACAACCAAAGCAGCCCTCTCGCTCCTGTGGCCGCTCTTGATATAGAAGGCGTAAATAGCAACGGCATCACAGACCTTCTTGCGCTCCACAACAATTCGGGAGGTACTGGGAACGGCGCAGGAATTGTGTTCAGCGCTGTGGGAGGGGGTTGGGCAACGGAAGCGGAAATCCATCAAGTAAGAACCAGTCTTGTCGGCAGCTACGATGCGGATTTGGTTTTTCAAACAGATAGGAACAATGTTTTGACGGAAGACGCCCGCTTCACGAGCAACGGTTCCCTTGACGTGAATACCACCTCGACTTCCCTTGGGGTGGGCATCAACGACAATGGGTCTGAAATCGTAACAGGAAAACTGTACGACGGGTCGGGGAACGCATATGCAACTTCATCATCGGTGACCTTCAATATCTATAACGCGACGACAACGGTGCCGTACAGCCTCTCCAAGATCTATACTGCCAATGCAAAGACGGTCGTATCGGTCTCGTGCTCCGAATACGCATCGGCGACGACGACCGTGCAGCTTTTCTACACTACTTCCACGGCAAATACGACGGGGCCGGTCGTCCTGTCGTCCATTGCATGCGGCCATGCAGGCGCTTCTACGGCGTCGTTCACCAACGCGACGATCCCCGCGGGCGGGTATCTGTTCAGCAGCGTGACCGCGACCGCCGGAACTCCTACGTGGACGACGGTGAATGTCGCCGCAGCTTCGCAATGATGAAGAAGGGATATTTCATTCTGGCTTTTGCGCTTACGGTCGTCGCGTGCGTGGCGGTGGTGATGGGGTTGCGGGAGAAGGCCAGTGCGACCGGCATCACATTTGTGCAGGCCGCGAGCTCCACGTCAGAGTATAATAGCGGGCCTTATTCTAGCGCGAGCGCCCAGTTCACCGGCAGCGTCACGACGGGCAATATGATCGTGGTAATCATCCAGTACGGGAAGAACAGCAATTATTATGGCGGCATGACGAGCAATGATGTTGTGACAGGGTGCAGCGACACGAACAACGGCACGTCGAGCTACCGTGAGGCGATCGATGCGGTGGGCGGCGGCTACAACGGCATCGATCTGTGGTATGCCACGAATGTGACGGGCGGTGCGGCTCCGACGGTCACCTGCACGATCAATCCGGCCGTCGGCAATATTTCGATGGGCATCGCGGAATATTCCGGCGTGGCGGCCTCTTCGGCTCTCGACACGGCCACATTTATCAATGATTCTCCCACATCGACGTCTTGGAGCTCGGGAAGCGCCACGACGCAATCCTCGGGCGACCTCATCATCGGCGGATTCGAAGCCCCGTATCAGACGCTTACCTTTACTCCCGCATCCGGTTTTACAAAAAGGATCGACCAAGGCGGAAGCACCGGGCTCATGATGGAGGATACGATACAGTCCTCGGCCGGTTCCATAGCGGCTGCCGCCACATCTTCGGTTGCCGTAGTGCATCAGGAGGCCTTCATGGCGGCATTCCGTCCTGCGGGCGCTTCGCTTCCTTCTGGCATACGGTGGATCCAAAATGCGAACAATATCATCACGAATGGCGTGAACCCGACCACCACGTTCATCAATCCTGTGACAACGGGGGATACAATAGTGGTCGGACTGTCATACGGTGACGCCACGACGGGCATCACCGGCTGCAGCGATACATATGATTCTTCATCTTCATATCATCTTGCCGCAGCGACCAGCAGCGTGCCCGCATTCGCCTCTATCGACGTCTGGTATGCCGCGAACGTGACGGGCGGCGCGAACGATACGGTTACCTGCACCGTGGCATCGGGTCACTCGATATACGCCAAGATAATCACCGCATCGGAATATGCCGGCATTGCAACTTCGAGCCCGCTTGATACGACTTCGGCGTCGTATTCGTCGGCAAGCACGACTTTCTTCACCACCGGGACATCCACTACGAGCCATAACGGCGATCTCGTCTTCGGCATGATAAGCCATTTGACGGACGACAACACCGATTTCTTGACCCCTGGTTCGGGATACACTGTACGCGCGAATAACACCGGGTCGGGAGCGGAGGATATGGTGCAGACGTCCGCGGGGCCCGTTTCGGCGTATGCGACCAATTCTGAATCGGATACATATCTCGGCGTTCTCGCGGCGTTCGTGCCGGCAAACGGCGTTTCCTCTCCTTCGTACGCGTCTACGCCGTACACAGAGATATTATCGTTCGGATGGTGACGTGATAGCCCCCGCAGGCGCGAAAGGGTATAATAAAAACGTGGATCATAAGGGATTTTTTAAAAAAGGGCAGGCGTTTTTGGCGTTGACGTTCTTTATAGGAGGGATCCTGGCCATTGCAGGTATTCTGATAGCGTTCTTTGCCCTTTCATATATTGATACTGGATACGGGGCAGCCGCATCCTTCCGGGCGGACGCTGCCGCGACGGCGGGAGCGGAAGATGCCCTGTTACAGCTTGACCGCAATGCCGCGTTCAGCAATACATCGGGATATGCCGTGAATTCCGGATCCGCATCCGCGACGGTGACGGTGACGCAAAATTCCCCTTCGGCGGGTCAGGTGGCCATCCTCTCCGCTTCCACGGTGGGGGGGCATACGAAAAAGATCAGTGCCGTTGTTTCGGAAGATCCGACGACGGGACAGGTGAGCGTCGTTTCATGGACGGAAATACAATAATATTTCATGCAAAGCATCAAGCGCCAGTTTCAAAAGATACTTTCCTTCCTGCGCATCCGTCCCCGCGTCGGCGGTCTTGAAGTGAGCGACCAGGTTCTGCGCCTTGCGTATTCCGGGAAAAAGGGATGGCAGATGGAAGCGGTACGTATCGCGCCCGGCGTCATGGAGCGCGGAAAAATAAAAGATGCGGCGGCCTTTGCGGCGGCCTTGCACGAACTGAAGGCAAAGATACCCTCCATCGCCGGAAAAGGAAAGAAAGCGAATGTCGTCGTCGCGCTGAGCTCCGTCAATATTTATACCCAGGCGTTCACCCTGCCCGCGATGGAGGGGAAGGACCTCGAAAAAGCGATCGATCTGAATGTCCAGATGGCATCGCCGCTCGATGTTTCGAAGGCGTACTTTGGCTGGCAGGTCATTGGCCGGGACGAAGTGAGCGTGCGCACCGAGGTCGCCGCGGCATTCGTGGAGAAGACGGTGGTGGACGAGATGACGCAGGCGCTGTATGCGTCGGGGTTCATTACGGTCGGCGTGGAGTCGCGCGCGTTCGCGCTCGTGCACACCCTCCGGGAAAAAGGGACCGGCGTGGACATGAGCCGCTCATATGTGCTGGTGGACGTCGATAATTCGGGCATCGACTTTCTCATCGTGCGTAAGGGCAAGCTGTATTTTGAATATGCCAACCAATGGGCCGACCTTGCCGATGAGAAAGGGCAGATTCCGGTGGAGAAGTTCAAGGACACATTGAAGGCGACCATGCGGCAGGTGCTCAATTTCTATTCCCAGCATTGGCCCGAACCGCTCGCGGGAGCGATCCTTTCGGCTGTCGCGTTCCGGGAACAGGCCGAAGAGGCGATAAAAGAATCGGCGGGCCTTTCCGTGATCCCGCTTACGCTCGCGCCCGGGGGCCCTCCGTCCCCCGAGTGGTTTGTCGCGTTCGGATGCGGCCTGTGGGATGTGAGCGCGCGGGCGAAAGCGCATGAAATAAACCTTTCGGGAGAAGGGGCAATGGATACGTTCCACGAGGAGCACATACTGAACTTTCTGGTGCTGTGGAGGGTGCTGATCCCCGTATTCCTTGCGTGCCTCATCCTGATCCTCGCCCTCGCCAACAGCTTTTTGGGCGAGACGAAGGCCAATATCGAATCATCATCGGCGTTCACCGCGCCGGAAACGGAGGCGGCAGAGCTCTCGGCGCTCGAAGCATCATCTACGGCATTCAATCAGTCGGTCGCGGTCGCGGCTTCCGCAGAAGCAAAACTCAACGACAATTATAAGATGATCGCGGACATCAACGGCCTCGCTGCGGCGAACGACGTGAGCATCAGTCACATCTCTTTCCAGGCGGCGAACACGCCGATCCTCGTCGCCGGAAGCGCACAATCGGAAACGCAGATCGCCGCGTTCCAGAATGCGGTCCAGGCGGATCCTCATTTTGGCACGGTCACGCTTCCGCTGTTGAACATCCAGCCGAGCAACGGCGGGTACACATTCTCCATGACGTTCCCGCTCTCGACTGGATTCTAACTTCAGGATAGGGATAATTTTTCGAATACCGCTTCAAATGCCTTTCTGTCGCCCGTGGTGATCGGCGAGAGCACAAAATCCTCCGCCTTTTTGCGGCGCGCCTCGTCCTTTTCCCGGATACCGATGCGGATGCGCGCAAAGTCCGCAGTGTGGAGGTGGTCGATGATGGATTGGACCCCTTTATGCCCCGCGGAACCGCCACCCTGCGCGCGCTTGAACTCGCCGACGGTGATATCGCTGTCGTCATGAATGACGATGATATCCTCCGCCTTTGCGCCGAAGTCACGCATTGCCGCCGCGACGGCGCGGCCGGACTCGTTCATATAGAGAAGCGGCCGGATGAATATGCGGTTTTGGATCTTTGCGTAAGCAAAAAGGGCGCCATGCGGGCGGAACTTTATGGTGCCGCGGGGCGCGCCGCCTTCCTCTTCCGACGCGCGCTCCGCGAGCCATTGTACCGCAAGCGCCCCCACGTTGTGGTAGGTCGTCTCAAGCGCCGGGTCGGGATTTCCGAGGCCAATGATGAGCGTTTGGTCCATGCTTGATTATTATATTGCATCTTCTATATAATGAGTACACTTCATTCATGAGAAAGTTCCTCGCGTCGTTTTTGGAGGTTTTGGAGATCGCGGTCATTGCCGTTGCGGCGGTGTTCATCGTACGGACGTTTCTTGTCCAGCCGTTTCTCGTGAGCGGCACCAGCATGTATCCTACCTTCTCTAACAACGATTATGTGCTGACGGATGAACTTACCTATCGTATACGGCCGCCCGAACGCGGCGAGGTCGTGGTATTCCACGATGTGAGCGACCCGTCCACATATCTCATCAAGCGCATCATCGGCCTGCCCGGGGAGCGTGTGGTGATCGACAACAACACCGTCACCATCTATAACCAGCAGAATCCGAACGGGTTTGTGCTCGACGAATCGTATCTGCCGCCGGGAACGGTCACGGCGGGGAACGAGGACGTCACGCTCTCATCGAGCACGTACTTTATGATGGGGGACAACCGCGCCGTGAGTTACGACTCCCGCAGCTGGGGTCCGCTTCCGGCAAAGAACATCGTCGGCCTTGTGCGTTTCCGCCTCTGGCCGCTCAACGCACTGCAGTTCTTTGGCGCTCCGCAGTATTCGACGTCAACCGCCCCAACGTCCTCGTAACCATCACCATGCCCATGTCCAAAGAAGAGAAAGAAAAGCCAAAGGAAGTTGTGCGTGCCTTCCAGTCCGTGAAGGGCATGCACGATGTGCTGCCTTCCGATGAGCCATACTGGGAGAAGATAGAGAGCGTGGTGCGTTCGCTTGCTTCGGCATACGGGTTCTCGCGGATCGAGCCGCCGGTGCTGGAATTCGCCGATCTTTACAACAAGACGTCCGGCGAGGGGAGCGATGTGGTGCAAAAAGAGATGTACACGCTCCGCACGAAGGGCGGGGATTTTCTCGCGCTCCGGCCGGAATATACGCCCGGCGTGGCGCGCGCATACATGCAGAACGGCCTCTCGCGCCTTGGCCAGCCGCAAAAGCTATGGGCAATGGGGCCGGTTTTTCGGCACGAGCGTCCGCAGCTTGGCCGCGCCCGCCAGTTCACCCAGATCGAGTTCAATACGCTGGGCGGCGTGAACGATCCCATCTACGACGCCGAGATCATCGCGCTTTTTTCAGACCTGCTTGGCGAGCTCAAGATCAAAAATGTCACGCTCCGCGTGAACTCGATCGGGTGCCGCGTCTGCCGGCCCCTCTATAAAAAGCAGTTGGCAAGCTATTATAAGAATCACGAGAGCGATCTGTGCGAGGACTGCAAGACGCGCCTCAAGACGGACCCTCTCAAATTGCTCGATTGCAAAGAGCCGCAGTGCATCGCGCTCAAGGAGAAGGCGCCCAGCTTCCTCGACAAGCTGTGCGTGATGTGCAGTTCGCATTTCAAGCTAGTCCTGGAATATCTCGACGAGGTGGGCATTTCGTATGAGCTTGATCCTCACCTCGTGCGCGGCCTCGACTATTACAGCCGCACGGTCTTTGAGATGTATGCCGAGGGGGACGAGGCGCAGATCGGCGCGCTTCCCGCCGGCGGCCGCTACGATTACTTGATGGAAACGATCGGCGGCCATCTGACGCCCGCCATCGGCGGCGCGTGCGGAGTGGAACGGCTGATCGCCGTCCTGCGCGCAAAGGAGATCGCGTTCAACGGCAGATCCGGCAAACGCGTGTTCCTCGCGCACGCCGGCGACCTCGCAAAAAAGAAAGCGTTCGCCATCCTGAAGGACCTCCGCGGCCGCGGATTTCTCGTCACCGAATCACTTGCAAAGGAATCGCTCGCCGCGCAGCTCAAGGTGGCGGACAAGGAGGGTATCGCGCTCGCGCTCATCCTCGGCCAGAAAGAGATCTATGAGAACACGATCATCATCCGCGACCTCGTGAACGGTTTGCAGGAAGCGGTGCCAATGGAGAAGCTGGGGGAAGAGATAAAGAAGAGGCAGAAGTAGCCCTCCCAACATTGCTTCGAGCGGGCGTCGGAATCCCGCTCGCGCGGTTTTGTGGATCGAATGAGCCTTACCCGGATCGCAGATCCAGTCACGCCTTGCCAAGCCCCGATTTTTCCTATATACTCTCTCCTATGGCAATCGAAGCACGCAAAAAAGAAGGTGAGTCGGGGCAGTCATTGCTCTATAGTTTCACGCGCAAAGTGAAGCGCAGCGGCATTGTAAAAGAGGTGCGCCACCGCAAGTTCCACACCCGCACGATCAGCCGCATCAAGCGCCGCTCCTCCGCGATCCATCGCGAGGAAAAGAAGGCCGATGTTGAGCGCCAGAAAAAGCTCGGCCTCATCTAGCCGGCGCGCGATCCGCACATTCACGACGCCCTCGATGGCACTCCTTCAAAAAATAAACGATGACATGAAAGCCGCCATGAAGAGCGGCGATAAGGCGCGCCTTGAGGTGCTGCGTTTCACGCTCGCCTCGCTGAACGCCGCGCAAAAAGAAAAATCATTGAAGGATCCGCAGGCGGCGCTTACTGATGATGAAGTGGTTTCGGTTCTCCAAAAAGAAGCAAAGAAGCGCAAGGACTCGCTCGAACTGTTCCGTCAGGGAAAGCGCGATGATCTTGTCGCAAAGGAAGAGGCCGACCTCAAAGTGCTCTCTGAATATCTTCCCGCCGAACTTTCGCGCGACGAGATCGCGGCGATGGTAAAGACCGCAAAGGCAAATGGCGCGAACGATTTTTCGTCCATCATGAAAGAGGTGATGAAGCAGGCGAAGGGACGCGCCGATGGCAAGACGGTGGGGGACGTGATCCGCGATGTGGAACGAACGTAAGCTGGCGCGCGTTGCGGACAAAATATTGAAGATGCTCCGCGTCCGCAATGCGGCGCTCGATATCATCCTCCTTGACGACCGGAGCATGGCCGCGCTCAAAGCGCGCTTTATAAAGAAACGGACCGAACCGAACGTGCTCTCGTTCCCGGAGCCCGCGCATTTTCCGCATCCGGAGACGAAAAAGCGCTATCTTGGCGAGGTCTATCTGAACCGGGATATCCTGCGGCACTCCCCCGAGCGTGCGCAAGCGCTTCTCTTGCACGGTGTCCTCCACTTGCTCGGCTATGATCACAAAAAGAAGGCGGACATTGTCAAAATGGAGGGTCTCGAGAGAAAAATACTAATTAAACTTTAGGGCGCCCCGAAAAAGCATCAAAAAAATCGCTCATAAAGCGATTTTTTGTTGGTGTTTGCGACACCATGCCAGCCTTACCACCTTGATATCCATAGTACTCGAATCGCTATGGATGTCAAATTCAGGCTCCGCGCCAACGTTGACCGGTGGGGAGTCGAGACGGAAAAGGACGCTCGTTGCCTCCTGGCAGATGATAGTTCGGCAACGAGCGTCCTTTTCCGATTCACCGGCCCTTTCGGTCGTTGGCTTTGTCACCATAACCTAGAAGCGATTAAAACTATCTTAAACGGCCCGCGCCCTCTTTGCACAGTTCCTCTTGTGGCACTTTTCGTGATAAAATAAGACCATATGAAGCTCAAGGGACTCGGCGGCGGCGGGGATTTTATCACGGGATTGGACGTGGGAACGTCGTCCCTTAAGGTTGTCGTCGCCGAATGCCGCGGCCCGCGTCCCACGATCCTCTACGCGCACGAGGAGCCGTCGTACGGCATCCGCAAAGGCGCGGTCATCGACCTTGGCGAGGCGTCGCAGGCGATCAACCGCGCGCTTTCGGAGGTCAAAAAGATCTCCAAGCAGGCGCTGCGCAATATTTACGTGAGCATCGGCACGCCGCAGGCAAAGATGCAGACCTCGCGCGGCATCGTGGCTGTTTCCCGCGCGGACGCGGAGATCGCGAAGGATGACATGGACCGTGCCGTCCGCGCGAGCCAGGCGGTGAACCTTCCGCAGAACCGCACGATCGTTCACACGATCGTGAAGGAGTATATGGTGGACGGCGTTGGCGACATTTTGGACCCGCTCGGCCTTTCCGGCAGCCGGTTGGAGGTGCAGTCGCTCATCATCGACGCCTTCGCGCCGCACATCAAGACGCTCATCCGCGCCGTGGAACTTTCGGGGGGCGACATCAGCGGCCTCGGCTACGGTCCGATCATCGCCGCGCAGGCCGCGCTCTCCAAACGGCAGAAAGATCTCGGCACCGCGATCGTGGACCTTGGCTTCGGCACGACCGGCCTCAGCGTGTATGAAGAGAACCGCCTTGTCGGCGTCGCAAAGTTCCCGGTCGGCGCGGGGAACATTTCGAACGACCTTGCGGTTGGGCTTAAAGTTCCCGTTGACGCAGCGGAGGAGATCAAGGTCCATTACGGATATGCGTATTCAAAAGAAGTGCCGCATAAGGAATCGGTGGACATGAAAAAGTTTTCGGAGGATGCGAAAGGCGCGGTCGCGCGCAAGTTCATCGCGGAGATCGTAGAGTCCCGCCTGGAAGAAATTTTCGACCTCGTGAACAACGAGCTGAAGCTTATGGAGCGGTACGGCCAGTTGCCGGGAGGCGTGGTGCTCGTGGGCGGCGGGGCAAAGCTGCCGGGTCTTACGGATCTTGTTAAGCAGGAAATGAAACTGGCTGCCCAGATCGGATTCACGCTTGCCGACGAGTGGGAGGGCCACGGCGGCGGGTTCAAGGAATATCTGGAGGATCCGGCATTTGTGAGCGCGTTTGGCCTTGTTTTATGGGGCATGGAGAGCGAGGGGCGCGTCGGCGACAAAACGCCGAATGGCGGCGGATTTAAAAAAATATTCGGCCTTTTCACCCCTTAGCCCCGGTAACGCGTTACTGGAAACCAGTTACCAGGAGTGGTACCATTGTAGAAACATTAAATCCTCATGAAAAAGAAGCGTCACGCAGCACATCATTCGTCAAGCAGGCCAAAGAAGCCCAGCGAAAAGTTCCAGCCGCTTTCGGCGAACGTAAAAGTGATCGGCATCGGCGGCGGCGGCGGCAACGCGGTCGCGCGCATGGCGCGTGACTTCACGCGCGGCGTGGACTTCATCGCGATCAACACGGACCACCAGGACCTCGACGAGTGCGAGGTCAAGCAAAAATTATATATCGGGAAAAGTTTGACGCGCGGGTTGGGCACGGGTATGAACCCGGACCTCGGCCGCCAGGCGGCGGAAGAGAACCGTTCTGAGATCACTGAGGCGGTGCAGGGTGCGGATCTCGTGTTCCTCGCCGCGGGACTTGGGGGTGGCACTGGTTCGGGCGCGACGCCGATCGTCGCGGAAGCGGCAAAGCAGTCCGGCGCCCTCACGATCGCAGTCGTCACGAAGCCGTTCACCTTCGAGGGCAGCCAGCGGGAACGTATCGCGAACGAATCGCTCGTGAAGCTGCGCGACAAAGTTGACGCGATCATCGTCGTGCCGAACGACCGCATCTTTACCGTGATCAGTAAGGACACGCCGATCGTAAAAGCGTTCGAGGCGATCGACGAGATCCTGCGCAACGCGCTCCGCGGCCTCGTGGAGATCATTGCGATGCCGGGCATCATCAATGTGGACTTCGCGGACGTGAAGAACATCATGCAGGACGCGGGCATCGCGATCGTGGGCGTCGGCCGCGCGGCCGGCCCGGACCGCGCCGTGAAGGCGGTCAACGCCGCGCTTCATTCACCGCTCCTTGAGACGAACCCCGAAGGCGCGAAGGCGGTGCTCCTCGGCATCACCGGCAGCCGCGATCTCAAGATGACGGAAGTGAACGATGCCGCCAAGATCGTCGCGCAGACCGCGGACCCGGGCGCGCGCATCATCTTTGGCGCCTATCATGACCGCAACATGAAGCCGGGCGAGCTCAAGGTGACGATCGTCGCCGCTGGCTTCAGCGGCAGCCAGCCGGGCGCGCTCTTTGGCAACCATTTTGAGGGCCGCCAGGGCGGGGCCTCCATGTTCGGCCGCGCCGGCGCGGAAGGGTCTTCCGCGAGCGGCAACGGCACTTCGGCATTCGCAACCAAGCAGTCCACGCCCGCGCGCGAGCCGGGCACGAGCTCCAAAACGCCCGTTGTCCACGCTCGTGGCGAGGAATCCGCCGACGAGATAATGGCCCAGAAATCCCTCTCGCCGAACGGCTTTGAAAAGAAGCCCGAACCCGCCAAACCGGTTACGAAAGAGAGTGACGCGTGGGACATCCCCGCGTTTCTGCGAAGGAGAAAGCGTTAATCTACGACAAGTCGTGTGAGGAGGGGGAATTTCTTATAGGGCTGTTTAAATGTTCCTGAGCCCATATGTCCTTCTCCGTGAAGGATTATTTGCGTTCCTCCGATATGGTCGAATAGTATCCGCCCCTGTTTGTCGTCGCATTTCCAAGGATCATTATCCGAATTTACAAAAACTATATTTTCCACGCGAGATCTTATGGTGTCCCATTTGAATTCATCTTTGCTATCATCGGTGTCATTTTTGGGGAGGGCTTCCGCATATCCTGCGACGAGGATCGCTTGTTTTACTCGAACATCTATTTTTTCCAGAATGTGCAGGATCAATGCTGACCCTTTTGAGTGTCCGATGAGAACTGTGTTTTCTGTAAAAGTTCCATTATCGAGCGCGAACGGAAGCCACTCCGCAATATTCGGTTTATCTGCGTTCGGAAGCTGGGGAAGCCATACGGAATAGCCGCGCGATTCAAGATTTTCTTTTAGATAGGGAAACCAAAACTCATCAGGGCGCGTTCCTGTTCCGTGAAAGATTACGGCGTTCTTTGCGGCCATGGTTTTATTCTCCTCCCAGCTCCCCCGGCTTCTCCACGACCGGCGATTCGAGCTCCAGCTGTTCGCCGGTGATGCGCAGGATATCTTTGTTGATCTTGCCAAACTCCTTGCCGGCGGCGTTGTAGGCGGAGACGGTCGTCGTCAGGTTCTTGCCCACTTTGCCGAAGTATTCCTCGTAGCTCAATAAATGCTTGCCGAGCTCGCCGACGCGCTCGCCGATCTTCTTGGCGCTCTCTTCGATGCGCATTGCCTTGAGCCCTTGCAATACGGTGAGCAGATACGCGTGGAAGGTGGTGGGGGAGACGACGATGACGTTCTTCTTGCCGCTCGCGTATTCGATGAGGTTGACGTTGTTCGACTTGAGGGCGCCCACCTTATTGATGAGCAGGTCGTAGTAGACGGCCTCGGACGGAATGAACATGAACGCGAAGCCGAGCGTGCCCTCCTCCGGCTTTACGTACTTTGACGTCTCGTCAATGCGGATCTTGAGGTCATTCGCGAATGCGTTCTCGTAGCGCTCGCGCTCCACTTTGTCGGATGACTCAAGGATGCGGTTGTAGTTCTCAAGCGAGAACTTGGAATCCACCGGGATGATGCCGTCCTTCGTGAGCACGACCGCGTCCACGATCGTGCCGTCCTTGAACGGATATTGCATCTGGTACGCGTTCGGCGGGAGCACGTTCTTGAGCACGGTCTCCAGATAATATTCGCCGAGTACGCCGCGCTGTTTGGGATTCTTCAAAATATCCTGCAGATTCTTGAGGTTGTCCGCGATGTTCACCACCTGCTGCTGTCCTGCCTTGACCCCTTCAAGCTCTTTCGTGATCGCCTGGATGAGCCGCATGCTTTCGCCCATCTGCGTGAACGCCTTGCCGGTGGAATCGCTGATCGCCTTTGCCGAGTCGCCGAGTTTGGCTTCGATCGTCCGGTTCAGCTCGTTCAGCTGGTTCTGGAGCATCAAAAGGGACTGCGACTCTTCCTTTGGAGCCGCCGCTTGCGGCGGCCGCCAAAGCCGCCACGCGATGGCGGCGAAGAGCAGGGCTATGATAATGAGCAGCGCGATTTCCATAAGTCTATTTTATCATAGAAACAAAAATACCCCCGAAGGGGTATTTTTGATGAGCAGACCCGAAGGCCTACTGCCAATCCCTGCCGCCGCCGCCGAAACTGTTTTCGCGGCGAGGAGGACGGGCCTCGAGAGGCTTGGCCTCGTTCACGGTGAGCTTGCGCCCGCCGAAATCCTGGCCGTTCCACATTTCGATCGCCTTCTGGGCGTCGTCATCGGAACCCATCTCGACGAAACCGAATCCGCGCGAGCGGCCGGTCATCTTGTCCATGATGATGCTTGCGGACACGACGGCACCCGCCTTCGCGAACGCTTCCTGCAACTCATCCTGGCTGGTCGAGTAGGGAAGACCTCCAACGTATAATTTTGTAGCCATTCAAATGCTAGTGATGTGTAAGGCGACCTCCTTCTCCTCTGCTCCTGCGCCGACGTATTGTGGCCAGTGGAAACTTAGTAAGAACACTTACATCACTTGCCATTATACCATAACCTTCCCCAAAACCGCAAATGCCGGTTAATATGGATTTAATGTCCGGAAACCCCACGATCGCGCAGTTTAAAAGGACCATATGGGCGCATTATCGCCGCACAGGACGCGCCACGCTGCCGTGGCGGCACACCCGCGACCCGTATGCCATCTTTATTTCCGAGGTCATGCTCCAGCAGACGCAGGTCACGCGCGTGGAGGGCTACTATGCGAAATGGCTCGCCCGCTTTCCGGATTTTAGCGCGCTTGCCCGGGCGCGGACGGCAGACGTGCTTGCCGTATGGCAGGGGCTTGGCTATAACCGCCGGGCGCTGTTTTTGAAAAGAGCGGCGGAGATCGTCGTGAAGAAATATGGCGGCAGCTTGCCGCGCGATCGCGCGGCGCTCCAGGCGTTGCCCGGCATCGGAAAAGGAACTTCAGGATCGCTGATGGTATTTGCGTTCGATGAACCGGAGGTGTTCATAGAGACGAACATCCGCCGCGTCTTCATTCATTTTTTCTTTCCGAGAAAAAAATATGTAACCGATGCGGAATTGGAACGTTATATCAAAAGCAGCCTCGATCGGAAACGTCCGCGAGAATGGTATTGGGCGCTCATGGACTGTGGAGCGGCAATGAAGCGTGAAAATCCCAATCGCCGGAGCGCGCACTATAAAAAGCAGGCGAAGTTCGAGGGCTCGCAACGGCAATTGAGAGGCAGGCTGCTTCGTCTCATGGTTTCTGCGCCCAAAAGGGGTGAAATAGATGTTCGTGAGCTTCCGGCGATGATCGGTGTAGCCACGGCGAGGATCCGAAAGGCGATAGTCGGGCTTGAAAAAGAAGGATTTATCGTAAGGAAAGGATATTATATTTGTATTAAAACATGACAATGAAGCGCAACTTGATCATTTCCGGAGCCATTGCCCTTGCGCTTGGGGCGGCGCCTTTTTTTGCCTCCGCGGCGACGGCCGTTAAGACCCCCTTTTATTATGGCGCGTGGATCCCGTATTGGACGGGCCAGGCCGGCGAACAGCAGGTTTCCGTCAATCTGGACTCCCTGAACGAAGTGAGCCCGTTCTCATATGAGATCGTGGATGGAGGGACCATTCAGGATGACCTCGGCATCAATAAAGGATTGTGGACCGCGTGGATCCAGGCGGTACAGTCGGGTGGTGTCAAAGTGATCCCGACGATCGCGTGGTTCGACACGAACGGCATTTACAACCTGCTTTCAAATGGAACCGCCCGGCGCGCGGAAGAGACAAGCATCGCCGCGCTCGCGAAGACGGACAGTTTTGATGGCATCGACATCGACTTTGAGGCAATGTCCACCTCTACGCGTCCCTACTACTCGCTGTTTATAGAAGGACTTTCCGATCGGCTCCATGCAGAAGGCAAGGTGCTCACGTGTTCCGTGGTGCCGCGTGATTTCCCAAGCTCGGTCTATGTCGCCGTTCCGCAGGATCTCACGTACGCCGAATCATATCCGGTGCTCAATCAGTATTGCGACGAGGTGCGCCTGGAGGCATATGACCAGGGGACGACAGACCGCGTGCTTGAAGCGCAAAAAGGACAGGACGGCACGCTCTATGCGCCGGTCGCGGATCCCGATTGGACGGCGAAGATCATCCAGTACGCACTGCAGTATATCAATCCCAAGAAGATCATGCTTGGCATACCCACCTACGGCTACGAGTACGAGGTCTCATGGAGCAACGATGTAACGACATATCAGGAGGTCCGTTCGTGGGATTTCTTCGGCGCGATGGACCGCGCGGATTCGCTCGGCATTGTTCCGGTACGCGACAACGCGGGTGAGCTCAGTTTCACATTCACGTCGAGTACCTACATCCAGGAACCCCTTGACCTCACATCATACGTTTCATCCACGGAGCCGGCGGTGCTCGCCACGCATGACCCGAACGCATCCACCACGTTCTTTGTGACGTTCCCCGACGCCACATCCGAAATGAACATGGTGAACCTCGCAAAGCAATACGGCCTCCGTGGCGTGATGTTCTTCAAGGCGGACGGCGATATTGACCCTGCGATTTGGGGAGATATCAGCGCGGCGCAGTAGGCTATTTGCCTTCGGCTTCCTTCTTCATAGTCTCTGAATAGATCAATATGCGGTCGCGACCGCGATCGATCGTGCCATCCTCTCGCGCCTTATCCTCTTTTGCGACATACAGGGCCGTGTCGGCGCGCTCGATGGCGTCTTTGACGCTCTCTCCGGGATTGAGCTGCGTAAGCCCTCCACTGAAAGTGATCGGGATCTTTTCGCCGTCCAATTCAGTGGTGAACCCCAGCCTGACCTTCTCTTTGAACCGCTCCACATCGGCGTTCTTTAAGAACACCACGATCTCCTCGCCGCCGATGCGCGCGATGAAGTCGCCTTCGCGGAACTGGCTTTTGAGATATTCTCCGGCTTCGCGCAAAATGCGATCGCCGCCCGAGTGGCCTTCCTGGAAGGCATCGTTCACGATCTTAAAGTTATCGATATCAAGCAGAAGTACGGCATCCGGGCTTTCCTCGCGCTTTTCGTTGTATGCATTGCGGTTCGCGATGCCCATCAGGGAATCGGTATATGCGATGTTCCTCAGGCGTTCATTTTCTTCCCGCAAGGCCGTGTTTTCCGTTTTTAGCCGCACTACCTCCTGCTGCTCGGGGGTCGTCGGCGATTCCAATACTTCCGGTGCCATGGATTTATTATGGTTTATTTATGAAAATTATATGCCGTGTGGCAAAAAAATAACAGCGCCCGGGTGCGTGGTTCGGGCGCTGGGGTGGACGGTTGTCCTCCATTGTTCAAATCGGTCAGGAATGTTTTATTCTCGCAAGGCGCCGCTCCTCAAAGCTCTCCATGCGGCCTTCTGCTTTCTCGCATGACGCCGAGAGCCGCTCCATGAGCTCGCGTACTTTCCGGAACCGTTCTCCGGGATGTGCCGTCTGGGGATAGTGCTTGTGCAGGGCTTCAAGGTATCCGTATGCTTCGGTGATTTTCGCTATGGCATCCACGATCCGTTCTTCCGGATCCGTTTCGGCCGGGCCCATATCAAAAAAAAGTTTTTTGATGTCCTGTGTCATCGTTTTGAGCCGGCTCCGGCAGAAAACGGTGGCTGCTTCCGTGCGGCTTTCGGTTATCATATCCCTCCCTCCTCTCCGTCCTTTGAAAGGACTGATTTCAGGGTAGCGGATTTTGCGCCGGCGCGCCAGACGGCCTGGAGGCGCTGTAATACTTAAGGAAAAGAAGGGCTTCGTCGCGATCTTTAACGGCCCGCGCCGCGCCGGTTTCGAGCGTTTTGAGTTCGATTTCCAGGAAGGGCGCGTTATGGAAAAGGTGAGAGCGTTCCCGTGAGTGCCTTGCGGCGACGATATGGGATCGTATCACGTCCACGGTTTCATCAATGACCTCTTCCCAGAATATTTTTTTAAGGGCGGGGATTATCTCCGTGATGGATGCGTTCGTTGCGCGTTCCGGGCATTGCTTCCGAAATCGTCGCGCTACGAGCGTGCCAATGCTTGTCATGCGGCCTCGCAGCAGATCATCGATCCAGTCATGTGCATCATCATGAAGTTGCCGCGCGATAAGGTAATGATGGAACATCAGTTCGACTCCCCGACACTCCTCCGACCCCGGGTCATATCCCAAAAACAGCAGTTCGGCGAGCGGGCCCATTGCGTGCCCGATGCTGCGGTCAGCGAGACGTTCATATGCGTTGAACAAAGGCAGATTTTTAGGGAGTGTTCCTTGGCCGCCTGCCGGGATGCGGCAATGGTTTTGCTCCCACGCATTCGCATCATCAACGCGATCCATTATCCTTTTAAAGAGTTCACGCGCGCCTTGTATGCGTCCGTCGAGCGTGGCATAGATGTCCCCAACGGACCGCAAAAAGAAGTTTGCGTATGGAATAAGGGAGGCGTCGCTCTCGTCGTCCATGACATCGTCATAAATTGAATATGCGGCCCAGCCATAGAGATTTCCGAGCGAAAGTGATGCGATGATGTCTGACGGAATGGCTGCGGCATCTTTCCCTAGTGCCGCTTGGAATTCGTATGCCAATAAAGCGATCTTTCCGTCGGATATTTTTCCGATCTCGGCGAGTGCGGCGGAACGTAGTTCTGTTCCCGCGGTGGCACAGGCAGCCTTCAGTGCGGGTATCGTTGCGGGTATTTCCTTCGGAACGGCCGCGTTTTCCGCTTTCGCGCACAGCGCAAGCGCTTCAGCGCAGAATGCTGCGGTAAGCGCTGACGATCCCGCGTATGACCGCTTACCGTCACGCGTCGGATCGATGCAGAATGCATATGGTCGGAATCCTTCCCACGCCAGTTTTTTTATGAGGGAATCGATCATCCAGGAGGGGATCGCGTCCGCGCGACCGAGATTTACGAGCGATGAGATCGCCATTGAGCATTCAAGGGGCGTGGCCTTTTTGCCGTCTTCGCCCATGAGCCGCTCCTCAATGACGCGTGCCAGTTGTTGTCGCGCGTCAATGTTTTTATTCGGAAGGGCGTTATAGAAACGCGAGAAGAAGTAGCCTACATGGAAGATTCCCGGATAGTACGGTGATGTGATGCGGTTTTCTCTTACTGCGGCATCAACGAAGCGGGTCAGGTTCGGAAGGTGGACGCCGACCGATGAAAGGAAATAGCCGATCGTGCTGTTTACCACCGGATCGATGTCACGCCATGCCAAGGGCGCGCTGGCGTTCACGATCCACGTCCGATAGGGGCCGCCCTCCTGTGCTTCGAGCGCGATGAGGAGTTTTGCAAGGGCAGCGAACGCTTCGCCGCCGATATACGAGGGGATATATCGTACCAGCGCCGCCAGGGCGGTGAACGTGTCGTCAAGATCGTCCGGATAAGGAAGCGTCCTGTTCTCGTCCGTATCACGCGCCCAATAGTTGAACGACCATGCATCGTTCTTTTGTGAAAGAAGAAAGCGCGCCGCCGCGTCTTGCGTCGGGTCGCGGCTCTTCGCGGAGCTGCGAAGGCAGTTCAGGATGGTTGCGGTAAAAAATGTCGTATGACGGGAGATGCCGTCAGAAAGGTCCTCGTGATCGAAACCGGAAACATTTTTGAAGCTTCCATCAAGGGATTGGCATTTTTGGATGTGCCGGAGCGCGTTGTAGGTTATGGTGGCGTGCGTCGGATTCATGGCGTATGGGAAATGTGACGGTAAATGTGGAGCCGGCGGCCGGCGTACTCGCGACGCTTATCGTGCCGCCAAGCTCCTCTTTTATTATTTTTTGCACCGTTGCGAGGCCGATGCCGATCCCTTTGTGCGCCTCTTTTGTGGTGAAGAACGGCTCAAATATTTTATCGGCGACGGCAGGCGTCATGCCGCAACCGTTATCTTCTACGCGGAGGGCGGCCATTCCGTCGTGTTCTTCCATACTGATATTGACGTGCCTCAGGCGAACATCTTTTTGGGGGAGTTGTTCGTACGACTCGATGGCATTGAAAAGAAGATTGATGATGACCTCTTGGAATTTATACGGCACACCGAAATAGCGGATATCCATCTTTGGAATATGGGAGAGCCCGATGCGCACGCCCTCCTTGTTTGCTTTGTGGTTGACCAGCTGGACCGCATGGCCGATCGCCTCTTTGAGGGAAAAGGATTCCCTGGCGTCGGCGTTTCCGATCTGCTTGCGTACCGCCTGCATGAATCCTTCGATCTGCCGTGCGGTATTTCTGGCGCTTGCGAGCGAGGGATCTTCTTCGTCGTCATTCCGGAGCGAGAGCGCGTTCAGAAGATTTAAGAGGTCGTGGAAGAGACCCGATGACAGCTGTCCGAGTTCTGCAAGGCGATTCAACTGTTGCATTTTCTCAAGCTGGGTCCGGCGCAGTTCTTCGGTGCGTTCCCCGACCTTCACCTCCAGCAGGTCCCGTTCCTCCCGGAGCGCCTTCTCGGAATCGTGCGCACGGCGGAGCGATCGATGAACCTCGCGTTCGTACAGCCACGCAACGGTCATGATAAGAAGGTACAGCACCGAGAAAACGATCGCGTCATCGGCGGTGGGGCGAGGGACCTGTGTGGCAACGATGCCATGGATCTGGGCATACCAGAGGGGGATGATGAATGCCGCAACGGCGCCGGTGGTGGCGAACCCGAACTGGGTCCCGCGGAGGATGGTCGCCATGACGATGATGAGCGCATAGGCGATCAGGACCACCTGCATGCCGACGCCGTATCGATATGCGGCATAACTGTTGCTTACGAAGTATGCCCCGACAAACAGGAATGAGACCACCCGCGGAGATCCGCGGCGCGAAAGGACATACAGAAGGATGAAGAAGGCGGGCAGTACCGAGAATGCGGCGAACGGGACATCGTGATATGCGGCACCGTCCTGTACGGAATGGAAAAGCACGAATGCGTCGAGGGTCGAGAGCATAAGCACCGATCCGACCAAAAGGACGTTCAGGATGTTCTTTCTTCTTGGAAGGTCTTCATCCATCGTTCTTAGTCCCACGATTCGAATTCGTTCTGCGCCGCTGCAAGCGCTTCTGTTCCTTCCGGCACGCGTGCCAATGGATCAGTGAGCACTTTTTCCAGTAATGTATTCATGCTATGTAACGTGGATTTTTCGACCTTTCCCACGCATTATACTCAGGGAGGATTAAATATATCTTAAGTTGAACGCGGTCCGGAAACATATGCTTTTCCGACGATGAATCCGCGGCCAGGGACCGTATGGATAAAGGCATCCTTGTCACGCCGGTCGATCTTTCGCCGGAGGTTCATGACATGCATATCGATGCTTTTGGAGAACTGGTCCGCGCTGTCGTCCCAGACATGCTCCAGGATCATGCCGCGCGAGACCACTGTGCCCGCGTTGCGCATAAGATATTCAAGCAGCATGAACTCCTTCGGCGTGAGGCGCGTCGTTCTTTCGCGGAAGGTGAACGAATATGTTTTTGCATCAAGCGAAAGGTCTTCGACCACGAGCGCCTTCGCGTGGATGTTCTGCGGACGGCGCAAAAGCGCCTTCACGCGCGCGGCAAGCTCGCTCCATACATATGGCTTGGTGAGATAATCGTCCGCGCCGCAATTGAGCAGCTGTACTTTGTCCTCGATCTCTGCCGCAGCGCTCAATATGAGTATCGGGGCCGCCATGTTGTATTCCCGAAGGGCCGAACAGATCTCGTATCCGTCCTTTCCCGGCAGAGTTTTATCGAGGAGAATGAGGTCGTAATCGTTCGTGCGTGCTTTATAAAATCCTTTCTCGCCGTCGTGCTCCACGTCCACGGCGTAGCATTCCGCCTCGAGCTTGCGCTTCAAGGTCGCGGCAGTTTCTTCCTGGTCTTCGACCACGAGGATCCTCATGGGGATTGGGTTTCAATAAGTATACACTAAGTCGGCCGAGCTTGTGGACCTGCCGGGACGTGCGCCCGGTTCTCCGTTTGGCAAAATCGGTATCCTACTACATAGACGACAGGCCCGCGATCCACAAGCATAGGCACCCTACCATGATGATCATTAAAACTATTTTAAACGCCTGCAAAACATAAATGACCACGATAAAGTGGTCATTTATGCGCCAAACGGATATGAACCCGCCATCTTGCGGATCACCGATTTCATAGATAATAATAAGCTTCTTTTGAGCAATGTCAAAAGATTTTTAATGATTTTTTAATGTTCTCGCGGGGGTGGGGGAGCGTGGTACAATCAAGGAATGACCGGCGGCGTATTCGATGCACAGGGCCCCGTGGCGCTCGACGAACGGAATTTGATCATTCTGGCCGTCATCCTTATGCTGCTTGTGGCGATCCCGATGCTCGCGCTGCTCTACACCTTTGCGTGGAAGTACCGCGCGGGGCGCAAGGATCCGGCAAAATATGAGCCGGAGCACGCGGGCAGCGCGCCGAAACAACTGCTCTGGTGGATCATCCCGGCGATCATCATCGCGACGCTCGGCGTGATCGACTGGCAGAGCACGCATGCACTTGACCCGTACAAGCCGATCGTGTCCAGCAACCCGCCGCTTACGATCGAGGTGGTGGCGCTTGAGTGGAAGTGGCTCTTTATCTATCCGCAGCAGGGGATCGCGACGGTCAACTATATTCAGTTTCCCGCGGACACGCCGGTGCATTTTATGCTGACGGCGGACGCGCCGATGAGCTCGTTCTGGATCCCGCAGCTTGGCAGCCAGATTTACGCGATGGCCGCGATGCAGACCCAGCTGTACCTTGAGGCGAGCACGACCGGCGAGTACACCGGCAAGGACACGGAGATCAACGGCGCGGGATACGCGGGAATGACCTTCACGGCAAAGTCCACCTCGCTTGACGACTTCAACGCCTGGGTGGCATCGGTCAAAAATTCTTCCAATACGCTTACGCTAGCCGATTACAATAGCGACCTGATGCCGTCGAGCACGGACAATCCCGTGGTGTTCTATTCCTCCGTCGATCCGAATTTGTATGATACGATATTGGTAAAGTACATGATCCCGCCGCCGAGCACTTCTACGTCGGCTTCGGGGTCGTCACCGTCAGCGCCGGACGCCATGCCGGGCATGTCAATGTAAACGAATCATGGAACACTTCCTTCTCGGAGACCTCACGTGGAGCGCGCTGCCGCATCAATGGTTCACCATCGGGGGCACCGCGGCGATCTTCGGAGGGCTTATCATCATTGCGGCAATTCTCACGTACTTCAAGCGCTGGAAATGGCTGTGGAAAGAATGGCTGACGTCCACCGACCCGAAGAAGATCGGCGTCATGTACATTGTGATGGCGTCGCTCATGCTCTTCCGCGGCGGCCTCGATGCGGCGATGATCTGGCTGCAGCAGTCGCTCGGATCCAGCAACGGTCCCGGATTTCTCGGCGTCTCGCACGGCTATCTTGATTCCAGTCATTTCCAGCAGATATTCACGGCGCACGGGGATATCATGGTGTTCTTCGTGACGATGGGATTCTTTTTCGGCCTCATGAACCTGATCGTGCCGCTGCAGATCGGCGCGCGCGACCTTGCGTTCCCGTTCCTCAATTCGCTCGGATTCTGGCTCTACGTGGCGGGCGCCGTCTTTATAAACATGTTCTTCGTGATCGGCGGTGAATTTGCCGCGAGCGGCTGGCTCTCGCTGCCGCCGCTATCCGAATTGCAATATAGCCCGGGCACCGGCGTGGATTATTGGGTATGGTCGCTGCAGATCTCCGGCCTCGGATCCCTGCTCGGCGGCATCAATTTCATCGTCACCATTTTGAAGATGCGCGTGAAGGGGATGAAGCTCATGATGATGCCGCTGTTCACCTGGACGTCGCTCTGCAGCATGTTCCTCGTGATCGCGGCTTTCCCGGTGCTCACCGCGACGACACTGCTCCTCTGGCTTGACCGTTTCATGGGCATGCACTTCTTTACGACGACCGCCGGCGGCAACCCGATGCTGTATGTGAACCTGATCTGGATGTGGGGGCATCCGGAGGTGTACATCCTCGTGATCCCGGCGTTCGGCATCTTTTCGGAGATCGTTGCCACGTTTTCCGGCAAGAAGATCTTCGGCTATGTTTCCATGGTGTGTGCCGCGATCTGCATCACCCTACTTTCGTTCCTTGTCTGGTTGCATCACTTCTTTACCATGGGCGCCGGCGCCGACGTTGACGCGTTTTTCGGCATCATGACGGGCATCATCGCGATCCCGACGGCCGTTCAGATATTCAACTGGATCGCCACGATGTTCCGCGGGCGGATACGGTTCACAACGCCGATGATGTATTTCATCGGGTTTGTGAGCCTCTTCACGTTCGGCGGCATGGCGGGCGTTCTGCTCTCCATCCCGGGCGCGGATTTTGAGCTGCACAATTCGCTCTTCCTCGTGGCGCACTTCCATACGATGATCGTGAGCGGCGCGCTCTTCGGCATCTTCGCGGGGCTCACGTACTGGTTCCCCAAAGTGATGGGATTCAGGCTGAACGAGCGCCTGGGTCGGCGCGCGTTCTGGCTGTGGCTCGTCGGATTCCTCGTCTCGTTCACGCCGCTCTATATATTGGGTTTCCTCGGCGCGACGCGGCGGCTTGACACCTATGACGCCTCGACCGGCTGGCAGCCGTTGTTCATCGTCGCGGGGGTCGGCGTATGCATCATCGCCGCCGGCGCGCTCACGCAGGTGTGGCAGGTGATCGTGAGCATTCGCGAGCGCAAGGAGAACTTGGATACCACGGGCGATCCGTGGGACGGCCGCACGCTTGAGTGGGCAACGCATTCGCCGGTGCCATACTACGATTTTGCGCAAACGCCGGAAGCGGATTCCCGCGACGCATTCTGGGAGATGAAGAAGCGGGGTACAGTGCGTGGCCGCGACGTTCCGGTAAAGTACGAGGACATCACGCTCTCAAAGAACACCGGCATGGCGATCTACCTTTCGGGATTCTTCTTCCTGTTCTCGTTCGGCGCGGTATGGCACATCATCTGGCTCATGGTGCTCGGGCTTGTTGGCTGCGTCGCGTGCGTCATCATCCGTTCGTTCAACGACGATACTGAATACACGATTCCCGCGGCCGAAGTGGAACGGATGGAAAAACTCGCATGGAAAAAGCAATGAAAAAATGAAAACAGAAACGGAAATGAAAAATGAAGCCTCGACCGCCGACCGCCATGCGTTCGGGTTCTGGGTCTATCTGATGACCGACCTTGTGATATTCGGCGTGCTCTTCGCGGTATATTTCGTGCTGCAGCCTGCCACGTTCGGAGCGCCTTCAGCGCACGATCTTTTCAGCCTGCCGACCGCGCTTGCGAACACGCTCGTGCTGCTCACCTCGAGCTTCACCTGCGGGCTTGCTACGCTCGCGGCGCGGCGGGGGAAGGTGAACCAGGTGATCGCATGGCTCGCGGTCACGTTCGTGCTCGGCGCGACGTTCCTTACGATCGAGCTTACCGAGTTCTCGCACTTCATTTCCCTTGGAGCGGACTGGACGAAGAGCGCGTTCCTGTCTTCGTTCTTTACGCTCGTCGGGACGCACGGCCTGCATATCTCCGTGGGGCTCCTGTGGATCGTCGTCGCGATCGTCCAGCTGAAAGTGCGCGGCCTCACGCCGCCCATCATTTCCAAACTGGACCGCTTCACGCTGTTCTGGCATTTTTTGGACATCGTCTGGATATTCATCTTTACGACCGTTTACCTGATGGGAATAATGTAAAACCATGAAAGCTTCGCTCAAGTCATATGTCACCGGATTTATCCTTTCTGTCATGCTCACGCTCGCGGCAGCGTGGCTCGTCTTCGCGCACGTGACGAGCGGCATCTTCTCGGGCGATGTCCTTATCGGCGCCATCCTTGTCCTCGCGGTCGCGCAGCTTTTCGTCCAACTTATATTCTTCATGCACATCGCGGAAGAGACGGGGCCGCGCTTCCGGCTCGTGGTGCTCTTTTCCACGGTCGGGATCATCTTCATCGTGATCGCCGGGTCCATTTGGATCATGAACCATCTGAACTATAATATGATGGCATCGCCGGCAGAGATGAACGCATATATCCAGAGCCAGGACGGATTCTGAACGATGACGATGCTTTCGCAATGAAATACTATTACGAGCTTACCAAGTCAGGACTGGTGTTCGGGAACCTCATTACGGTGATCGCGGGATTTTTGCTCGGCGCGCGGACCGTTGCGATCGTGAACGGCATCCTGCCGGTGGACCCGTGGCTTTTGTTCGCAACATGCGCGGGCATTGCCTGCGTGATGGCGTCCGGATGCGTGTTCAATAATTACATCGACCGCGACATTGACGGGAAAATGGAGCGCACGCGGCACCGCGCCCTCGTCGCGCGGCATATCTCCGGCCGCGCGGCAATCGTCTTCGCCGCCGCGCTCGGCATCGCCGGCTTTTTCATCCTCGCCATATATACCAACACGCTTGCGACGCTCGCCGCCGCGACGGGATTTATTTTCTACGTTTTCGCGTACAGCCTGTGGGGAAAGCGGCGCACGGTGTATGGCACGTTCATCGGCGCGATCGCGGGCGCCACGCCGCCGGTCGTGGGATACGCGGCGGCGAGCGGCCGGGTCGACATGGCGGCGGCGATCCTGTTCGTCATCATGCTCGCGTGGCAGATGCCGCATTTTTTCGCCATCGCCATCCGGCGCAGGGATGATTACGCCGCCGCCCATATTCCGGTAATGCCCGTGAGTCGCGGCATGCGGCGCACGAAATCGAGCATGGCCATCTATATAATAGAGTTCACGCTTGCCGCCTGCCTTCTCTTCATGTTCGGCTATGCGGGCATCCCATACCTTGCGATCGCCGCCGCGCTCGGCATTGTCTGGCTCGGATTCGCTGTGCGCGGATTTTCGATACCGGATGCCGCAACGGAGCCGTCGCATCCGCATGCCGCCGCGAATAAAAAATGGGCGACGCAGATGTTCGCCCTTTCGCTCATCATCATGGTCGCCCTTTTCGGCGCGATCGCGGTGACCGCTGTTATATAACGGCCATCCCGGCCGTATTATCTGGCAAGCAAAAAGGTCGGCCAAACAGCCATATTGTCGTCACTATTACTATGCTTGTCACCATAGCAGTCATCCTTCTTGTTCTTTGGGTCCTGGGCCTTGTAACATCGTATACGCTTGGGGGGTTCATCTACCTCCTTCTTGTCGCCGCCATCATATTGTTCCTGATCCGCGTCATCCGCGGAGAAAATCCGATCAAATAGGCGGGCGTCAGCCGATCACCACTTTTGCGATGGCGAAAATGCTCCTCAAAGAATAGTTCGCGGTAAAGCTCACGTTGTTGCCGTTCGTGATGTACGGATCCTTCATGACATAATTGCCGTTGCTGCCGCTCACCAGAACGACGAAGTGCGTGCCTCCGTAGGCATTGATGCCCACGATCACCGGATTGCCGGTGGCGAGCGTCGCGTCGATGGCGGCGGTCTTGCGCGTGACGGTCACGCCGTCGACGTTGAAGGTCGTGAGGAGATACGCAGGATAATATGCGGCAAAGTCGTTCGGGTTGGAATTGATCGTTTCCGGCGTCACGTCCTTGTACCCGTAGTGCGTGAGCACCATCGCCATCGCGGTCACAAGGCAGCCGTCGGCAGCCATCGTATATTTTGTGCCATCAAGCGGCAGACTGCCCCATGCGCTGTCGCGCTGATTATAATAGCAGCCCCATGAATCACAGACCGTCTGATTGCCGAGGATCTTCGATCCGCCCGCGTTCGCCGCGAACGCGGAAAAGCTCGCGAGCTGTGCCTGCGCGGAAGCAAGGAGTTTTTCGTACGTCGCCTCCTGCGAGTTCGTTTCCACAAGAAGCTGGTTCTTTGATTGCACGGTTTGCGTGAGCGTCTGCTGCTGCGCGGTCAGCGTCTGCTGCTGCGCGGTCAGCGTGCTTTGTTTCTGCTGCGAGGCGTTTTGCGATGACGCAAGGGCGTCCTTTTCCTGCTTGAGCGTTTCCATCGCGCTTTGGATGCCGTCCTGGATCTGGAGGGTCTGATTCACGTCTTCCCATGCCTTTTCAAGGCCGCCGGAAGAGAGCATTTCCACGAGAAGGGGCTGGGCATCCTGTTTTTGAAGGCTTTCGAGATACGCGCCGAGCGCCGTCTGGTCGGTTTCGATCGTCTGCTGAGTATCCGTGATCTCGCCGCCCAGCTGCTGGATCTCTATCTGGGTGGCGCTGATCTCGGTTTGGGTAAGGTTGATCTGCGCCTGGACCTTGTTCTTTTGGAGATCGAGGGAGTTGATCGCTGCCTGAAGCGTCTTTTTATTGGCTCCGACCTGCTGGAGCTCGGCTTGATATTGCGCAATTTGGGCATTAAGGGCGGCCATCTGCTCCTGATTGGCGTCAAGCTGGGCCTGCAGGGTACTGCTGCTCGTGGTCGTGGACGTTGCAGCGGTGGCTTGTGCATAGGCAGCCGGAAGCCGTATAAGGGTGATTCCGGTAGCCACGGCGACGATGGATATTGCTATCGAGAGTATGATGAGCGTTTTTTTCATAAATGGGAGCACTGGTATATTATAAGCCCGGGAAAATCGCTGGCAACCGACCTTTTTTATTGCTTACTTGCCGGTGCCGTGTATATGGCATAAGATACGGAAAGAGTTATATCGCATTGAGGAGGCTCCTTTGAAAGAACCCGCAATTTCTTGTTTGGTTTTTCTTGCCATGGGAGCATCTTGTGGCATTGCCCAAACCCTCTTGCTGGACGAACCATCTCCGGCTCCGACCGCTGCGGCGTCTGCTGTGACGACGAGCGCAGCTTCCAAAGTTTCCCCGGGAAATTTTTTTGTCATTGGCGGCATCCAGGCGCATCGCCGCGCATGGACGGTCTCTGACGGCATCCTGGAGGGGACACTTCTTGCGCTTGGGGCCGTCGATTGCGTCCAAACCCTTGAAGCGAGCGGGAGCTCCTCACAATACGTGGAGCTCAATCCCATTCTGGGATCTCATCCGAGCAAGGGAAGTGTCTTCGCCTATTTTGGCGGGATGGGCGCAGCGCAGGTGGGAGTGAGCGCAATTCTGCATCGTCGTACACGCCGATGGGAAACGCTTGCGTTTTTGGGAATGGAAACCTATGCGGTGATCGGCAATAGTGGTGCGATACCGCATACGTATTGGCACTGATCCTGAGGGGCTGTCGGAAGTGATTTCCGGCAGCCCCTTATTTTTTTTTAATGCTGTTTTTATTTGTGCCGCTTGCTCTTTTTTGCCTTCTTTGCTTCCAGCATGAGCCGTTTGGCCTCAAGCCGCTTCTTTGTCTTCTTGGAATTTGATCGTTGGCCTGTTATCCAGTGTCCTCGCTTTGGCATGGGATATGGTGGTTAATTTAATTACTTTCTAATCTTATCAGAACAAGGAGGAAAAATAAACCTATCAGTGGATATATAAGCTTATGAAAAGCCCGACCCCCGACAGGATGGAGAGGCCCCATGCGTAGACGAATGTGATCGTGAGCCGTCGATGCTTCAAAAAATAATTTTCGCCTTTGCGGTAACCGCCTGCGGCCACAAGAAAGAATACGATGAGCGCCACGAACATGATGAGGGAAAATATCCCGTGGAATGCTCCGATCGCGGTTTCGTATGGATTGAGCGGGCCGGCACTGTCGCCCTTGAGCTCACGGGAGAACATGTAAGTGATGTTAAAGAGCAATTCGTACGCGAGCACGCCGAACGCAAACCATCGCAGGAAGACGCCGGTGGTATAGGCTTTGCGGATGATGAAATATATGGACGTGGTCACGATAAGCTCTGCGCACAGGGTGATGGTGCTCAAAAGCGGGATATGCATGATATTGAGTATAGCACTGTTTTTGCGCGGTCAAAGCACCAAAATCAGCCGCTGGCTCGTACAAATAAGAAGGTGAGCATTATAATACTAGTATGAACAAAAAACATGGGGGATTTGCGGTTGCGGCGTCGGTAGCGGCCAGTTTGCTCATGGCTTCGTCGGCCTATGCCTTGACGCCCACATTTTCGGCTTCCTATACGGGAAGCGGCGATTATGTGCAGGTGAACATCTCGAACGCGGATCCCAACTATAGCGTCCTTCTTGATACCAATAACAGCATCCAGGCGATCGGCACCACGAATTCGAGCGGCGAGTTTTCGGATTCGATCAGCACGTCGGCCTATAATATCACCCCGGGTAGCGTGGTGTACGTGACGGTGGACGGTCAGCAGTCAAATTCGCTCACGTGGCCCTATACCACCGGCAGCAATTCCACGTTTTCTTTGAACCAGAGCGAACTTTCGCTCACGACCGGAGAGTCTGCTACGATCACGGCGAGCACGGATGGCCCGTTCTTTCTTTCCAGCAATTCCAATCCGTCGATCGCCAACGTTTCCTTTAATGGTGACCAGATCGTTGTGGCGGCAAACACTGCCGGCAGCACGAACCTGACGGTCTGCCTTGTCTCGTCGACGGGAAGCTGCCAAACAGAGACCGTCAATGTCTCCGGTAGCGGCTCCACTACGATCACCTTCAGCCAGAACAATTTGAGCATTCCCACCGGTCAGACCGCCACCGTGAACGTGAGCGGCGGGACGGGCGTATATACGATCAGCAATAACTCCAATTCCGCCGTTGTCGGGGCATCGATCTCCGGCAATGTTGTCTCGCTCTACGCCTCGAATGTCGAGGGCACCGCATCTATCACTGTCTGTTCCACCAATATGAGTTCGTGCGGCGTGATCAGTGTCACCGTCACCACAAACTCCGATTATTCGTCGCTTGTCTTTAGCAATACCGCACCATCGCTTGCGGTAGGACAGTCCGTGAGCGTGAGCATCATCGGCGGCGTCGCGCCATATTATGTGAGCGGAAATTCCAATTCGAGCGTTGTAGGAACTTCGATCTCCGGAAATGTAGTGACCTTATCGGGTATTGAAACGGGCGCCGCGAGCGTCACGATATGTTCCAATACCAATGTATGCCAGACGTTGCCCGTCACGGTCGGCGAATCCTCGTCGGAAGCCCTCTCCGTAGGCCAGACGAACGTCACGCTCGCCCCGGGAGGCAGCGATTCGGTCTCGATCTCCGGTTCGGGCAGTTATTATGTTTCAAGCAACAGTAATGGGAGCGTGGCGACCGCGGCGATCAGCGGCGATAACGTTGTATTCACCGGCATCACCGCAGGCACGGACGATGTAGGCGTCTGCGAGAACACCGGTCAGTGTGCCACGATCTACGTGACGGTCACCGGCTCTCCCGCGTCCACCGGCACCACGGTGACGCAGTCCACGGGTTCCGGCCTTACGCTTACGCAGGTGCTGTCCGCGGGGCAGGGCCTGAATATCCTCCTTTCCGGCGGCACTGAGCCGTACTCCATCTCCGTTGCCCCGAGTTCCATTGTGAGCGCTTCCGTAAACAGCGGCGATGTCCTTACGCTTGCGGGCATCATTCCCGGCGAGACGTCGCTCACCGTCTGTTCCGCGAACGGTCTTTGTTCTCCGGTATATATCGATGTGACGGCAGCGGCAACGGCCACCACCGGCGCCACGACCGCATCGTCCGGTCAATATGACTTCACTACGTTCCTGGGATATGGCTCCACGGGCGCGGCAGTCACGGCGCTTCAGGAACAGCTGACGCGTGACGGCATCTATAGCGGTCCTATCACGGGTTATTACGGCGACCTTACGACCACCGCAGTGAAGACATTCCAATCTGATCACGGCATCTCATCCGTCGGTTACGTTGGCCCCTCAACGCGCGCGGCGCTGAATGCAGGTGATTAGGGGATGGTGGCCCCTTGCACGATTACGCCGCAATATGCTACTTTCCGTGGATGAAGAGATCATTTAAAGTGGCATCGCTCGCGGCGCTTTTTGTCGTTCTCCTTGGCGTTGGATGGTGGCAATATGGAAGGCTGGAGGCCGCCCGATCTTTGGAGGATGTTCCTCTGGGGGTGTCGGTCAATACCCAAAACGGCAAGATCGATGTCCTTACCTATCATTACGATGACGCCCGCGACGGCGTTGATCCGGACGAGACGACGCTCACGCCCGTGAACGTGAACGTGAACACGTTCGGCAAGATCATGACGCTGCCCGTCGACGGCCAGGTGTATGCCCAGCCGCTCTATGTGTCCGGCGTGAAACTCGCGGATGGCAGTACTCACGACGTGCTGTATGTGGCGACGGCGAACGATAGCCTGTATGCATTTGACGCGAACACCGGCGCGCAGCTTTGGAAGGACAGTTTCATAGATCCCTATCAATGGGTGGTCCCTGTGCCTGTCCAGGACGTCAAAACGTTGGATATCACTCCCACGATCGGCATCATCGGAACTCCCGTGATCGATCCCACATCGAACACGCTCTATGTCGTTTCCAAAGTGGAGGATGTGCAGGGCATCAACACCCAGCCGCCGACCTTCGCGCAATACCTCCACGCGATCGACCTCGCGACGGGCAAAGAGAAGTTCAACGGGCCGTCGCTCATCGTCGCCACCGACACGCTCCCGAACGGCACGTCCATCGATTTCGACCCGCTGCTCGGCAACCAGCGCGGCGCGCTCACGCTCCTTGATGGAACCGTTTATATCCCGTGGGCATCGCATGGCGACGTGGGCGACTTCCACGGATGGGTGATGGGCTACGCCGCCGATGACGTGCAGAAGCAGACCGCGGTCTTTATGGACACGCCATACGGCGATCGCGGCGGCATCTGGATGTCGGGCGACGGCCTTGCCACGGACGGCACATATCTCTATTCAAGCGACGGCGACGGCGATTTCAGCGCCGCGCCTGGCGCGCAGAACTTCGGCGAGAGCACCGTCAAGCTGGATCCGTCCACCCTGAAGGTCGTGGATTATTTTGCCACGTTCGATGCCGAGAAGGACGGCCAGGACGACCTTGATGCGGGCACGGGCGGCGTGCATCTTATTACGGACAAGACGACCTCTTCCACGCTCCTCGTCACGGGGGACAAGCAGGGCGACATCTACGTGCTCGACGCGAGCGACCTTGGCGGCTATTCTTCGAGCACCAACAACGACATCCAGGAGATCAAGCTCGGGAAGCCGCTGCTCAACAATATGGCCTACTTTGATCAGACGCTCTACGCGGGCGGCAACAATCTTCCGCTGCAGGCCTTTACGCTGAACGACCGGCAGTTTTCCACGGCGGCCACGTCAAAGACGGGCAACACGTTCGGCACAGGCGGCTTCAACGGGCAGGGGACGAATCCTGTCGTGAGCGCGAACGGCACGAGCAGCGCGATCGTGTGGGCGCTCGACAACAGCGCGTACGGTTCGAACGGGCCGGCCGTGCTCTATGCGTACAATGCCCGGAACCTCGGCCAGGAGTTGTACTCAAGCAACCAGGATGCGTCGCGCGACGCGGCCGGCCCGGCGGTCAAGTTCACCGCCGCGCTCGTTGCGAACGGCAAGGTCTTCGTGCCGGGCGCATCGCAGGTGACGGTGTATGGCCTCTTGAATTGACCGGTCTGCTATAATAGGACCATAAGGCCAATATCATGAGAATAGAAAATCAGGCAGGAGCGCCAAAGACGAACGAGGAATATTTCCAGGAAATCGAAGCGCTGTTGGGAGAAGGGTGGAAGTTCGGCGGCAATGACTTTCAGCAAGATCAAACGTGGCGTGTGGTGATGACAAAAGAAGGGGAGGAAGACAAGGAATTCCATCTGACCAAGGCATATCCCAAAATGGTCGATAGGACCGGCACGACGAAGAACGGATGAAATGATCAAACCCCTCCGCCTAAGTGGCCGGAGGGGTCGGTTTTTTCTTTCGTGAGTAGAACAGGTATGCCGATGCCCAGGCGATGCCTCCGGGGAGGACAAAAAGTGCTCCCACGATGAGCGCTTTTTTCAGCTTCACGCAGAGCTCCTCTCTGGTGCTGTATCAATGGTATCGCTCCGCGAGGGGAGCCGTCAATATTTTTCAATCAATAAGAAACGCCGCCTTCGTAGAGACAGGCGGCGTTGAGTTTAGGGCACGAGATCATCCGCCGTTCTTTCGGGCGAGGAATTCTTTTCCTTTGCCGCGGGCGGTGTTTATGGGAACGTCCCGTGCGCATAGTGGGCATTTTTCCGCGGACCATTTGTCGAGAGTGATGTCGACGAGCGAATAGAGCTCAGGAACATCGCCAATCTCAGCTGCCGTGACGCCGCCGCGATTGCAGATGGCGGCGACGCCACGGATGTCCCCGCCAAGAGCACGTACGGCCTGCACCACCGCCTTCACCGAACCGCCGGTGGTGAGCACGTCTTCGACAATAAGTACCCGCTTGCCAGGGATGAGCTTTTCATATCCCCGCGCGAAGATGAATGTACCATCGTTCGTGGTGTCCTTTTCGGCATAGACCGCGAGCACGTCATTGATGTTCGTAATGTCCGTGAGCCTATGTGCGGTCCATTGCGAGAGGATGATGCCGCCCTTTTCCGGTCCGACGACGACCTGAATGTCGTCGAATTCAAATCGATCGGCGAAAAGTCGGCAAAGACGTGCTGTTTCCACAGTATGCGGATAGATCGCATCCTTGTTGACATACACCGATCCGTGATCGCCTTTCGTGTAGACGAAGTGGTCGTTCGTGAGCACGGCATTCAACCGTCCCAGGATTTCCAACGCGACCTGTTCTGTCGTGGTGTTCATCGGGTTGCAAGCTCCTCCCGGCACTGGGTGATGAGGTTGTGAAGCGTGAGGGTTTCGCGCCTCGCCGCTTCGGCAAAATCTTCGCCGTGCGAGGCAAAGATGATGCCGCGGGACGAGTTGATGATCATTCCCGCGCCGCGCGAGTCCATTGCCGCGCTGACCGTCGCTTTGACATCGCCACCCTGTGCCCCGATGCCGGGGATGAGGATCGGCGTGCCATCGACGACATTGCGGACGTTGCGGAGTTCATGGGGATAGGTCGCTCCTACGACCACTCCGCAGTTTCCGTTTTTGTTCCAGGCGATGCTCACTTGGCAGGCGACATGAAGATACATCGGTGCATAACATCCAGGAATCCCTATGGACCATCCGGTCGCGTGGCAGCGAGAGAGAAATTCAATCTCCCCTCTGCTTACGCCAACCTGAAGGTCTTGGAATTCACCCGCGCCGGGATTTGATGTCCGGCAGAGGATGAATATCCCTTTGTCGTCCCGATCAAGGAATGGCTGGAGCGCTTTTGCGCCGAGGTAGGGATGGAGCGTGATGGCGTCAGCCTGGAAATACTCGAATGCTTCACGCACATATCCGGCGTTGGTGCTGCCGATGTCCCCGCGCTTGGCGTCGAGGATCACGGGAATTTCCGGCGCAAAGTTGTGGATGTATTGTATCGTCCGCTGGAGCGCTGCGATGCCTTCGGCACCGTATCCCGCATAGGATGCGATGTTCGGCTTGTAGGCACACACGATCGTGGATGTCGCATTGACGATGGCCGCATTGAAGGTCACGATCGACCTGATGATGTCGTTGAAGCTCTTTGTGCGTACGGATTCCGGGATTTGCGCATAGTCGCTGTCCAATCCGACGCATACGAATTTGCCGGCCGACCAGCGGGATTCAAGCAGGCTGCGGAAGTTTCTGTCTCCCATATTGATCTCCTTGGTAAAGGGCTGAATTCGGCCAGATCCTGTCGGACCAGGCTTGCGATTGTTTTAGCAGAAAAGAAAGGGATTGGCAATGAATATCGCACGTGCGTCGGTTATTGACATCCAATACGGATGTGGGGGCCGTGTCGCCGTTGAACCCAACACCAAGCCGCCCAACCTCACCGGCGAGGACTCGGTCCGCTATTGCCGGGAGATCGAGGCGCTTCTTGAGCGTTATCCTCGCGAGAAGCGGTTCACGCCGGTGCCGATCATGCAGATCACCGAGCATACCACTCCGCAGATGGCGCTCGATGCGTACGCGCTCGGGGTGCGGATATTCAAGGTGTACCCTTTCTTCGTAACGACGAACTCGGAGAACGGAGTGAAGGATTACACCAAGCTTTACCGGGTGTTCGAAACGCTTGAAAAACTTCCCGGGGTCGTCGTTCAGTTTCATGCTGAAACGCCACGCTTCGAAGTGTTCGGGCGGATCAAGGAAGAGCGGTTCTTCACTGGCGAGGGCGCGGAGATGCCCGAGATCGAACGGCGGTTCCAAGGCCTCGCGATCAGCATCGAGCACGTCAGCTCGAAGGTCGGCATCGAGTGGATCAGGCAATTTCCGCTTGAACGCCGGATCAGGGGCAGTATCACGATCCAACACATCACGAATACTGCTGACGACATGTCGGGATACAGCTGGCGGAGCGGGGGACTCATGCGGGTGCACGAAGGATTCAAGCCCCAGGCAAAGGATCCCGATGACCGCGACGCTGTCCGTGCCGCTGCGCTTTCCGGAGACCCGCGTTTCTTCAACAGCAACGACGATGCGTGGCATCTCAAAAGCAGCAAAGAATGCGCTGGCGCAAATTGCGGGGCCGCGAACACCATCGCGGCGCCGTCGCTTACCATCGAGTTCTTTGAGGAGAATCACGCATTGGACAAGCTCGAGCCGTTCGTTTCGGAGTTCGGCCCCCGTTTCTACGGATATTCGCCGAACACCGGAACGACGCGGTATGTGAAGAAACCGTCACGGGTCCCGGCCGAACTGGAGGTTCCCGGCTCGGGGGACACGGTGATACCATGGCGCGCCGGAGAAGAGCTCCAATGGCAGGTCGCAGACGATTGATCGAGATGTTTTTTTCTCCGCCGCCGTCCGAAAGGATGGCGGCGTTTCTTATTTGACAAGCGATAATTTTTTTAATATAAAGAAACCAGCTTGGAAGGAGGTCAAAATCCGATAGTCCAATGCGCTTTGCATGAAAATGGCTCAGCGTACGCCTTCCCATTAACCCCTCCCTTTAATCCCCCCTAAAGGAGAAATCCATGAACAGCATGGTAAAATCGGCCATTGTGTCCTTACTGGTTGCGCTTCTCGCGCTCGCGCCAGTACAACCCGCTTACGCGACGACCTTAACCCGTCGTGCAGAGGGAATGAGGAAGCTTCTTCCAATGTCAGAAGACCTTCTTCAGAAAACCCTTGCGATCTGCAACAAGCCCGATGTTCGGGACTTTGCGGAAGCGCAGGATTGCCGGGACACTGCGACGGGACTGCTCCAGCATGCGAAGAAGGGCAGGGCATTTCTTCAGGACCCCACGAGCGATTCAGCGGGTGTCTGGCTGCAGGAACATGCTGAAGGGTATCAGCGCCTCCAGAAAAACCTGGAGGCCCTGCAATTGCGCCTGAATCCCGCGGTGGATCCCACGCTATTTGAACATGCTCGGCCTCGCGCATGTTTGCGTACCGTGGCGAAGGAGGTCACGTGCGCGGATATGCTGGGCGTCGCAACGGCGATCTGCTCCCTATATCTCGCAGTTTCGCCCCTCGCCGGGGTGATTTGCGAGGTCGCGTCCATCTATGGATACATCGGCTGTATCTATTGAGGAGGACAAATGCCGGATCTGAGAAGAAGAACCCTTCCCGCACCATCGACAGTGGCGATCGGTGTGGGGATGTTGTGGTTGATCGCAGGAGTCACAATTGTCATCATGCACGACTTCCGCGTCCACCTTCTTGATTCCTTTCTCCTCATAGGAAGCGCGCTCGTCTTGGTGGGAGGAAACGAGAAGATTCTGAAAGGATCAAAGTGGCGTTGGATTGGACGGCTCGTATTCGTGTTGTTGGTCTGGGCCGCTATATCCAGTATCCTGAGACCTTGATCCTCACTCAACTCTTAACGAAGGCCGCGGGCAAACGTCTGCGGCCTTTTCTTTGGGGCCACTTTGATTGACATGCGACCGAAAGCATCGGATATTTATGGTGGCAAGAGGTCCATCGCAGGAGGAAAAATGTATGAAGCCGCTTGGCAATCTGGAAGACCTTCGCCCCTGGTGTCTGGAGGCAACACAACGGGACGAGGAGATATTCGCCGTGTCCGGAGAGATCGATCAGGCTACGGCAAGCGCCTTCGCCGGGGCCGTGAACCGTGAACGCCCGGATCATATCTGGGTGGAGGTTGTGACTGTTGTATGCAATCCTGACCCTTCGACCGTGATCCGCGTCCGCTGTTCGGCATGACGGCGGCGCAATGACGGCGACCTGCTTTTGCAGAGGTCGCCGTTTTCTATTTATTGGCCCGGTGCTTTTCGCACTTACAGCCCTTGGGCTTGATGAACTTGTCGAAATATTCCTTGCCGTAGTCGTAGGTGAGCTCGGTTCCCGCCTTGATGCGTTTGCGGGAGAAGATGAATATCCTGTCGCCGGGACCGATCGCTTCGCAGTTCGGCCTGCACGAGTGGTTGATGTACCGCGCGCGGTTGGCGCGCACGTTCCCGTCGATCGTCTTGCGGGAGTTCACCTCAAAAAGATATCTGCCTTCGTCCTCGTCCGCCTCTTTGCTGCTCACCACGCGGCCGGTGTATTCGATGACGCAGACCCCTTTCGGGATATCCTCTTTGGTGAAGAGGCCTTTGCCGGTGAGCGAGCGGCGAACGGAAAGTTTGTAGCCCCGAGGGGTATATTTGGAGAGATGTTTTTTCATATGGCCCAAAACCGCCTGATGTAGGGGTCTATTTTACCATATATACGGCACAAGCCGATAGCGGACCTTCTGCGTGTATTCGGCATACCCCGGAAGATCTTTCTTCAATATTTTTTCTTCGTCGATCATCCGCCACAGAAGGATGGGAAAGAAGGGGACGATGAGGGCTATCGTCCACCATGAACCGAGCGCGAGCGGGATGCCCACAAAGAGCCATAATGCTCCCGCATACATCGGATGCCGCACGTGCGCGTACGGGCCGCTCGAGACCACCTTTTGGTCAGCCGCCACGGTGATGTTCGCCGCCGCGAAGCTGTTCACGCGGATGACCCAGAAGATAAAGAGGAAAGAAAGCACGATGATGAGATTGCCGAGCACGCTGCCCCATGCGGGAACCGGCGAGAGGCCGTAGCGATGGTCAAGCACGGCGAGGACGATGAAGGCAAAGAACGAGAAGATGATGAGCGATATGATGATCTTCTGCGCCGCGCCCTCCTCTTTCCACGGTCCGGCGTTCATCCTGCGCTCAAGGAGCGGGCGATCATAGAGCAAGAGGTATATCGTGAAGGCGATCGTCGAGAGCGCAAAGACGGCGAGAAAAAGCCAGCCCTGCCAGTACTGCCACGTTCCCGCGCTCACGTATATGAGCGCCACGAAGAACGCCATCCCGAGCACGCTTTGCATGATCGCTTTCCCGATGAGGGACCTCATACTCTAACGATACACCTGCTGGCGGCAAGCACAACTTGCTGCTCCGCATGATACGCGCCGTAAGAACCCACACTTACAGCCATGTAATGCCACGTGAGCAGACCTCAACGCCCAGTGTTTAGGGCTTTCTAGCCCGTAAATGCCCCCGTGTGCGATCGTTCGCCGCGGGTGAGGGTTGAGGAGGCGGTAAGGGGCGGGAGACGTGGGACATTAGCACGTTTCATCGGGCATAATGTTTCACTCGCCAAAAAAGGAAAATAGCCCACTTTTACCCAAGCATTACCTAATTTTTTAGAGAAAATCAAAATGCCAATCAGATTTACCATCCCTAATAATTTCGGTAAGACGCAGATGCCACGACGTTTCACTATGAGTTCCCAAGAATCCAAGGAAACCGTTGAGGGCAAAGAAGGTCTTAGCGTCGCCGAACTGAAAAAGGGCGGCGTGTTCCGGGGTCGGCGCGTGGAAGCGCAATACGGGTTTCGATATGGCGAGTTCGAGATGATACTCGTCCACGATCCGATCGAGCTCGATTGGTACTTGAAGATTACGAATCCGGGGCCAAGAAACCGGAATAACGCCATCACGATCGTCGAGACCTCTTGCCACTATGGAGGCGTCCGGGAGTGGTTCGTGTGCCCTCGTTGCGAGCGTCGCTGCGGCAACTTGTACAAAGATGAAGATGACTTCGCCTGCCGGCGCTGCATGGATTTCGGATACGCTTCGCAAAGGGTGAACTATCGGAGCTTTGAGCCGACCATTGTTCGCATGAAGAAATATGAAAAAGAGATCGAAAAGAAACCCATTTACCAATCTTACAAAGGGAAGCCAACAAAACGTGCCCTGCGCTACGACAAGCTCTTGGAGCGGTTAGGATCGTGGAGCGAAGCTTTTAACCAGCGGGAAGCGGAGGAGCTTTAACTTCATACTTGGGGATACATCACGCTTCCCTTGGTGCTGTTATTTTTGTAAAATTAAAGTATTAAAACGGTCTAGCGCTCGTTTAATTCAAATGGTTCTTACTAACGATAAACTCATACGTGCGGCTCTACGAGCTAACTTGGAACGGGACCTGCAAAGATACCGGGCAAAGAGCGGCCATCCAGCGCAAATTTTTGAAGAACTTGGGGTAAGGCACGGCGTTTCAAGGATTGACCTTGCCGTGATCAACGGCGTGATGCACGGCTATGAGATAAAGAGTGACCTAGACACACTTCAAAGACTCCCGGATCAGGTAGATGCCTTTAGCTCCGTATTCGACAAGCTAACGCTCGTCGTCGGAAAAAAACATTTGTACGATGCGATAAACATCCTACCTGATTGGTGGGGGGTCTTGCTTGCAAAAGTTGATGACGATGGAACCTTGATTTTCCAATCTATCAGGAAGGCGAGTAAAAATTTTACGCAAGACCCCCATTCGATTGCGAAGCTTTTATGGAGGGAGGAGGCGTTACAAATTTTAGAGAATAAGAATAGAGCGAAAGGAGTTCGATCAAAAACACGCGACGTAATTTATGAGAGGTTGGCTGAGGTCATGCCGATCGGTGCACTGAAAGAGAGGGTGAGGGATGCACTATTGGTTTCTCGCGAAGGCTGGCGATCTGATCTACCACTAGCTTTAAGTGGTGATTAATTTCCCAAGCAATCCAATCTACTGCGCGGCCGGTACCTTTAAGTGAGGTATCTTTTATGTATCGGTGGAAATGCTTCGCCTTCTCAGCAATTTGTTTATCTCCCCAGCAGTGTTTTTCTCCGTAAAATAAATTTTTATCATCAATGATGTCTTCTACGAGTAGTTTCGCGTTTGCTAAATAATATTGGAACTCGGCTACTTTTCCCTTCATAACCAGCCAATCTTTTTCGAGAGTGTATTTGATGCTTGTGGTTGAATTATAGTACTGAAGCGCTTCAACGAAAATGGGGTTTCGAATAGTGTAATCGGCGTAATTGGGCTTTCTAACGAGTTTTTGGGTTCGGACATGTTGAAACCAACCATGCCAATCCGCACGTGGTAAGAAGTTAGGTTTATCAAGCTCGCACTCGCCAACATCTTTTGGAAAAGCACCGCTTGCGAATATGAAGTTTTTCCAGCTACCTAAGTTTTTTATTTTTTGGCTGGCGGTCAAAAATTGTAAATACAGCCCGTCTTTTTCTTGGATTGCTTTGATATCGACCAATAAGTCGATCTCCTTTTCGGCTAAGTTAAATGCAGCCAAAAAGGCGCCGATTTTTTCATTTAGCTTTTCTGGATCGAGGAGGTCAGAGGATGCAATTCTCAGGCAAAGGCCCTCTTTGTATTTTCCATAAAGAGAACAAGCCGCTGCTTTTATGCTGTCATCATCGTTCAAATTCAAAACCGGGATCAACTTCGCCCCCAATCCCATAGCTGCTGGTACAATTGAATTTAATGCGTCTACTTTTAGCTGGGTAGTTAGCTCGCCCTCCATCAGTAATGTAAAGTCGACAAAGATAGGTCTAGAGCCCCACGCTTTAAATATCTCATTCGGGATTTCGTTTATGCGCTCTTCCTTAAATTTTTTCACCACTTCCGCAAAGATTTCCTCTTGAGATTTTTTTACTTTCTTTTTCTCCCCGTTCTGGTGAACAATTTTGGAATTATTCACTGTCGGCATTACAAGCTCGATCAGAGGCAGTAGAGCGTCTTTGGTTTTTTCATCCAAAGGCTCGAGCGCCCACTGTTCGGCCGGCTTCCACTTAAGTATTGGGGTGTACTGTTCTTTATTTAACATGTTTTTTCTTTCCCGATTTCTCGTCGGGGAAAAGAACACGGACCTTTGTTTCGCCTACGATGCTGTTTAAATAAACCCATTTTCCGCTTTCATGTCTCATTTTCCCGGCGACAATAGCTACGTGAACGCCTAACTCTTTAGCCAGACTATTAGCTGCTATGGATGAGGGGACGAGCTTAGCAGCGCTTATTTCCCATTTATCGGAAGGTACCAAGGCTTCGCCTGCGAGCTTATCCGCTTCTCTTTCTTTTGTCCCGATATCCGATCCTTTTGGATCTTCAAGTTCGTCATAGAAGAAATCGATATCCTGATCATAATGCAAAGCCACGTGAGCCAACTCGTGCATTAGCGTAAACCAAAAATTATCTAGTCTATCGTATCTAAGAGTCAGTCCGATAATCGGATTTTTTTTATCCGCCATAATAGCCATCCCATCTAAAGATGTTTTGGAAAGATGAGGCACTATTACAAGAGTTATCCCGTGCTTTTTTAGATAGTCTTTAGCGAGAATTGGTCCATTCTCTTGGATGCTTAATTTTGCTAGCGCCTGCATGAAATCGAGGTTAACCGTCCCGGGTTTATAGGGTGCGTGCGTGCTTTCTTCTTTTGCTTTTTTTAGAACGCGCGTAGCCCAAGCCGCTAACGCATGTTTATCCGTAAGAGGAGAAGAACGATAATTAGATTTCCGTAAGCCCATAATTTGCGCAGAAAACTTTGTTTGCGAAAAAAACTCTTTTAGTAAGTCCACCTTGTTCATTTTTTTGACTGATCCAGACCCAAAATAACCACGTTCTTCCATTTCGGCAATGAGGGCGTTGTTCCAGTTTTGATATTCTGAATTTTCATCTAGTGTCGGCTTTTGAATGAGGACTTTAGCTGGAATCCCAAGACCAAGCTCCAAAGCTCTAATCATTTCTATGCTAAGAGGTCTTTTCCCGGAGAGTATTTCTGAAACTCTACTAGGACTCCCAAGATACGGAATTAGGTCGGCAGGTTTTAGATCGGCCTGTTCCATTCTAAATTTAATTGCATCTATGGGACTAGGCAGCGCCGAAGGAAAATATCTTTTTTCATAATCCTCAATCAGCGTACTCAGCAGGGCGAGTTGCTCGCCTTCTGCTGAATCGGGGTTTGGATCATGGATCATAAGCGTCTCAAGTAATTTGAGCGCTTCTTGGTAATCTGATTCAGTTTTTATGACTTTGATTATGTTCATGTTTTTAATTTCACTAGGTCCAAGTATCGTATTCTTTGTGGGTCCCAATTTTTTTAACTAAGGCTATTTGATTTTTATAGTTGATCTGAGCCAACAACCTGTACTTATTTCCACAAATATCGAACACGACCTGTTGATCCCCTAAGAGGCTGGCTTTTTGATACCTGCTCTTGAGAGCATGGGGAGTGGCCCAGCCAGCATCCTCGACTTCCGCCTCCCATGCTTCAATCTGAGCTCTGGCATCTGGATAATTATCCTTGAAGTCGGAAAGTAGCTGTTTGCCTAGTAATTTCATATCTTTTTGCCGGGGATTTAATCATTATTTGGGTTCCCATATTGGGAAGTATGGACGGGTTTATCCGGAATGTCAAGCTCCCCCCAGAGAGGGGGGGGGATGAGTAATTCGGTGCCGAATAGGCTTCTAATTTTGTGGTTCCAACTCTTGCTCTATCTCCTCAAACGATTCCACTGCGGCGCGGAGGTGCTCGAGAATTTCGGCTGCGATTACCTTCGGCTCAGGCAGGTTTTCCATGTCGGTCACGCTGTCATCTTTGAGCCAGAAGATGTCGAGGTTCACTTTATCGCGTGCAATGATCTCGCTGTACGCAAACCGCTTGAAACGCTCGGACTCCTTTCGCTTGTGTCGATTCTCCGGATTGTAGGCCGCAAGGAATTCGGCGAAGTCCTCGTCAGCGAGCTTGCGCTCTTTGAGCGTGAAGTGCTTGTTGGTACGCAAGTCGTAAATCCACACTTCCTTCGTCTGTGGGTCTTTGCTCGCTGGTTTGTTATCAAAGAAGATGACGTTTGCTTTGACGCCCTGCGCGTAGAAGATGCCGGTCGGCAGCCGCAGGATCGTGTGCAGGTCGGTCGTCTCCAAGAGCTTGCGACGAACTGTCTCACCGGCCCCGCCCTCAAAGAGCACGTTGTCCGGAACGACGACCGCCGCGCGGCCGTCAGCTTTCAGCATCGTGCGAATATGCTGCACGAAGTTAAGCTGCTTGTTTGAGGTAGACGCCCAGAAATCCTGTCGGTTGTATGAAAGTGCCTCGCGTGATACCGCACCGCTTTCTTCAGCGGTTACGACGTAGCTCGACTGACGGCCGAAAGGAGGATTGGCGAGCACGTAATCGAAGCGCATGCCGCTGTCCGCGAGCAAACTATCATCGCGATGGATTGGCGGCGTATCGCCGGCATCGCCGATGCCGTGCAAAAAGAGATTCATGACGCAGACGCGCGCAGTCTCCGGCACAAGCTCCCAGCCGGTAAAAGTTTTCTTTTTCAAAAATGCCAGCTCATCGCGGCCAAGCTCATCGCCGTAGGTACGTAACAGATAATCCTGCGCCGAAAGGAAGAAGCCGCCTGTCCCGCAAGCAGGATCGGCAATCGTCTTCTTGGGCTGCGGCCGAAGTGCAGCAACCATGGCGCGGATGAGCGGACGCGGCGTGAAGTATTGTCCGGCTCCGCTTTTCGTATCCGAGGCAACGCGCTCGAGGAGCGATTCGTAAATCTCGCCTTTGACGTCCACGTTAAGGCCGACCCAGCTCGTTTCTTCGATCATATCGATAACGCGTTTGAGGAGGGCGGGCGTTTGAATTTTATTCTGCGCTCGAGCGAAGATCATGCCGAGCATGCCGGGCTTATTGCCGAGCGCCTCGAGAATCTCGATGTAGTGCGCTTCCAGTTCCGCACCCTTCTGCGCCACGAGCGTGGGCCACGCGTACTTCGCTGGGATGCCGAGATCGCGATTGTAAGGCGGTTTGGCATACTCATCAGCCATCTTGAGAAAAAGCAGGATCGTGAGCTGCTGGAGATAGTCGCCCGTCGAGACGCCGGCATCCAAAAGAACGTCGCATAAACTCCAGATACGGTTGCTGATATTTGAAACTTGAGGTGAAGTGGCCATAGTTTTATTTTATCGCCGTCTTTGATCGACCGCGCGTCTTCGATATTACCTTCGTTCGCGGCGCTGCGTCGACACGCTTGGCATTGATGCGTTCAAGCAATGCGGCCGCTGGCTCGTCGCTCGAATCCTGCGGTACAAGCTTGCCCGTGAACGCCTGCTGCAAAATGGACTGACGAAGATGCTCGGCACGTTGGAGATTGGCGGATAAAACCTGTTCGATCTCGTCGGCGACGCTCAGTCGACATTCAACTTCGGAAACGATACGCTTTTGCTCAGCGAGGGGTGGTAGCGGTACGGCAATACTCGCAACGATGCTCAAATTCAGATTGGGTTGTACTCCACCGCTCGAATGCCCTCTTACATCCTCATAATTTTTCCAGAAGAAAATCTTGAGATAATTCTTTACCTCTGAATCCATAACCTGCACTGCGGCAATCGCTTGATTTGTAGTAGCAGAGATCATTAATTCCGAGCACTTACCGCGCGTTTTCCCTTCGCCATACATAGCAAGCAGCAAAGTACCTGCTGGATACAATGTCAGATTCGTTTCTTTCAATGCCTTTTCTGTCACGAACTCCGATGCTTCTTTGACCTGTAAGTTATTAAGCGCCCCGCTTGTGATCCAAGCTATGTCTCCATTATGGTAATAAGACGAATCACCTCGATTTGGAGTTGCGCCGGTGCCTACAAGCGAAAGCTGTGCAACGCTCGCCCATGTCCATCCCTCCGGCAGTGCCGACAATCCGGTCGTGTCTGGCGATGCCGGTTCTTTGTACTTACCGCGGCCGTTCCATTTTTCATGGCGCTCTTTGAGGATACGCGTGAGGAGCTCGGAGCCAGTTTCATAGCTGCGGCCTTCGGATCGAGCAACCTCGGCTTCCGTGGGTACGAGTTTGCCGGAGCATGCGGCGGCAAGAACGCTCGCACGATAACGCTTCAATTCCACCTGCGCTTCCTCAAGTTCCTTGATGCCAGAATCGAGCTCTGAAATAAATTCATCGACTTTAGTAACGATACGTTCCTGCTCCGCGAGGGGCGGCAGTGGAAATTCACGTTCCAGTGTTTTTGTTACAACCACGAATGGCTGTGCTGCGCCGCTTCGTATCCAAAAATGCTCGTTGTTGAGGCGATACCAAAGGAAGCGGACGTTGATCGCGTGATCGCGAGGCCGTACCACGTGTGTGTTTGCGATAGCAGACCATTTCCCAGATGCAAGAAAACACTTGCCGCACCGCGCTCCGACAGCAGATACAATCACGGCATCTCCTTCTTCTTCATATCCATCACGCCAAACATCCTGACCGGTTGCGCTGAATGCCGCAAATAATTTTTCGCCAGCATGGGACGAAAGACGTCCTTTGATAAGCTTTGAATTACCGGAGTGGTGCTCCGTTACATCAGCGAGCGTAGCGGCAGCCCATCCTTGTGGAATTTTTTCTGTATTGTTGCTCATACGGTTGCGAGTTCGCGCTGTAGATCGGTGAGGATTTCTTCATAGCCCTCACCGAAGACCTCATAGACGCCGGCTAATCCACCATGCTGCACGAGCGGCGGCAGATCAAGGTCGTCCTTAGTGATTTCGAGCGACGTCGCGATGTGGTCTTTGATAAGCGTGAGCCAATCGATTTGGGCCGGTGTAAATGTCTTACCTTCCTTCTGCATTTTTGCCAACCATCCAGCAAAGCGCTCCTCGACTTCCTCGCGGAACGGCGCAAGCGCCGACTGCGGTTCGATGGCGTGGCGTACTAAAGCGACGACATCGGGCAGGGTTTTTGCGGTGCCGGGCTTCACTTTCGGCCCCTCGATCATCCGGAATGCGTACCAAATTTCCTGCGGCGGTAACGCGGCGTCTTTGAGTTGCTCGGCCAATTCCTTCGCCATCGCATAGGTTATGTGGCGCTTGTTGTAGGGCTGACTGTAAAAAATCTGAAGCGCAACGACATCGTCACGGTGCTTCGCGATAAAGTCCTTGAATTTCTGAACGGTCGCTTTGGCACGCTCAAGCGCCTGTGCGTCCGTGCCCGAGGAGAGCACGGAGTCCGGCGTTATCTTGTCGATAATTTGGTCATGTTCCTGCCGGACGGTCTCGATGAGATCGCGCAGCTTCGGATCGTCGAACGGCGCACACGCTTCAGTGACGAGCGCTTTCGCCGCCGCCGCTATCGCCGCTTCGTCCGGCTCTGGCGCACCGGTCGTCTGTTTGGCGCGATCCGCTTGGATGTCGAGATCGTAGGCATCAAGGAGCGCGCGGGCGAGATCGGCCGGACTCTTGCCGCCGGCAACTTTCGCGATGCGTTCCCGTTCCGCTGGTTCGAGCTCCCGATCCAAGCGAGCAAGACGGTTACCGAGCGACGTGAGCGTGTCCTCGTCGCGCACGCCCAAGGCCGCCTGCATGAGGAGCGCCTTCATACTAACCGACGGTCGGCGTTCGAGGGGCCGCGATGCCTGCTTCGGCGATTCCGTGACGCCCACGGCATCAACGATGACGAAGTGTGTCTTCGCGTGAGCCGCCGATGACACTTTCTTGAGATCATCTCCTGAGAGCACGCGCGTACCGCGACCCTTCATCTGCTCAAAGTAATTCTCGGAACGGACATCACGCATAAACAAAAGACATTCGAGCGGCTTCACGTCCGTGCCGGTCGCAACCATGTCGACGGTCACGGCTATTCTCGGATTGTAGTCATTGCGGAAATCGGAAAGCGTCTGCTCCGGATTCTCGGCGTTGTAGGTGATCTTGCGGCAGAACGCATTCCCTTCGGCGAATTCTTCGCGGATGATCGTGATAATGTCGTCGGCGTGGGAATCGGTCTTCGCGAAGACGAGCGTCTTCGGAACTTCGAATTCTTGTTTACCGTCTTTGTCCGTAAAGCGATCAGGAAAGAGCGACGGCAGCACGCGTTTGAACTCGCGGATGACCGTGCGGATTTGATTCGGGTTCACGACGCTGCGGTCAAGCTCGCTTGAGGGGTAGATGACATCCTCGTCAACCTGCTCCCAGCGCTTGCGGCGCGTAAGACGGCTGCGCTTGTCCACCCATTCACCGGCCTCGATCTGGCCGCCCTGTTCGCCGACGGCCGTCTTGATGCGGTAGACGTCATAACCCACATTCACGCCGTCGACGACGGCCTCTTCGTGTGTGTACTCGGAGACGACATTCTGATTAAAAAATCCGTAGGTGCGAGCGTCGGGCGTGGCGGTCAGGCCGACCATGAACGCATCGAAGTAATCGAGTACCTGCTTCCAGACGTTGTAAATAGATCGGTGACATTCGTCGATGATAATGAGGTCGAAAAACTCCGGCGGATAGGTGGCGTTGTAGACCACGTCTCGCATTTGCTTGAGTGCAGCTTCGCCAACCGAATGCTCTTCGGCAGATTCATCAAGCTCCTCGCCGCGGAGGATCGAATACATGCGCTGGATGGTGCTCACGCACACCTGCGAACTCGGATCGATAGTGCCGGAGCGAAGCCGCTGCACGTTGTAGAGCTCCGTGAACTTGCGGCTGTCATCCTGCGGCGTGTAGGCCTGAAATTCCTGTTCCGCCTGCCTGCCGAGATTCCGTGTATCAACGAGAAAGAGTACGCGCTTGCCCTTGGCGAATTTCAGATAGCGATACACCGCCGTGATAGCGGTGTACGTCTTACCCGATCCGGTGGCCATCTGGACGAGAGCGCGAGGCCTTGCTTCTTTCAGCGACTTCTCGAGATTGTCTATGGCAACGATTTGGCATTGGCGCAGGCCTTTATGGTCGAGCGCCGGCAGATCAAGCAGCCGGGCGCGGAGCGTCTTCGCTTCGGCGTGCCATGCGGCAAGCGTTTCGGGCCGATGGAAATTAAAAATGTCCCGGGCCCGCGGCTTCGGATCGCGCATGTCGGTGAACCGCGTCTCCTCGCCGGTTGATTCGTAGACGAACGGAAGCGGCTCGTTGCCGACGCGCCACTTGATCTCGCTCACGGCATAACGCTCCGCCTGCGTCTCAACTTTCGAGAGCACGGTGCCTGCCGGTTTTGCTTCGACGACCCCAACATGCACACGGTCGACCATCAAGAGGTAATCAACCGGGCCGGTGTCAGTGGGATATTCGCGGACGGCGATACCTACGCCTGCTCCGGGGTTCATCTCCCGATAATCCTGAAGAATCCAACCCGCTGCGATCAGCTGTTTGTCTATGTTTTCACGTGCTCGTTGCTCGGGAGTCATTACCCCTGATGATAGCGGAAAATCAAGGATTTGTTAATGATTTTTTAATCTTTTATTTACCTTAATTTTAAGGTATCAACTCGTAAGAATTGGACTAAGAATGGTCGTGGTCCAAAGACCCGCAAAAAGTGAGGCAGATAAAGACGAAACCGAGGTTTTCACCTCGGTTCGTCCAGCTTTGCTCCGCGACCAGGACTCGAACCTGGAACCATCGCCTTACACGTTTCCTAATGTTTCCAAAAGGCGTGGACTATATCATTGCCGTGGTCCGCCGCGCGAGGCGGGGACGGTAGGCATCTCGGTATCTAGTCTCTACGGTGCCCCTCCTTGCGGAGGGTTCCCACGGTGTTCGCATGCCCTTGCGGGGTTAGCCTTCACCGTTATCCCAAGATTGTTCATCGTGCCGTTTCCGACACAAGCTGCCTTCTGACAGGGCGCCGCTCTACCATTGAGCTATCGCGGAATATGAAGAACTCGAATACTATTCTAACAGATAGCGGGGGATTTTCAACCTCAGCCCGCGCTCGGCGGCGGCTGTACCGTCAAGCTGCCGTCCGGATTCTGGTCCACCTCGAAGAGGATATTTGCGGTGCCGCCGGTCGTGAGGATGATCGGGAACGTGCCGGGGTCGGGAAGCGTGAAGACGACCGGCTGGGCCGCGTACGTTTCGCCTTGCGTGCCGTTGCAGGTGCCCGAATCGGGGAAGGTGAACTGCTGGGTGACGGGCGGCGCAAGGTCGCCGTTCTCGTCGGCGATCAGGCGCATGGTGAGCGGCACGCATTCGGAGGCGGCGCCCATCTGTACCTGGACATCCACCGTGAGTTGCGCTCCGGAGATCTGCGCGCCGGTGACGGCAAGCGCTTCGTTGCCTTGTGTCCAGGTGATCGCCGCGGCGCCGACGGACGTCGACCCCGGTGTTGATGACGGCGTGCTTGTCGCCCCGGCGGGGGATGACGACGCAAGCGAGAGTGTTGATGATGCGAACGCGGTGGAGCTTGCGGTAGAGGTCGGCTCCGCGGCGATCGGCGTGCTCGTGCTGAATATCCCGCCGTCGCTCGACATGGAGTCCACCACGTAAGTGCCGCCGCCGCTATAGAAAACGACGTAGAACGTGATCGCGACCATCACCACCGCGACGATGGACAACGTGATAAGGATATTCCTCAATGTCATCATGTCCTCCTATTATACTATAAAGAGCCGGTGTGCCGAACTATCATCTGTAGGGAGGCACAGCGGCCCTTTTTGTTTATTCCGGCTTTTTCTTTTCCGTCGCGTGGCTGTCCACTTCGTACGACGTGTTCTGCGCCTCAAAGAAATTGACGAGCTCAAGGACGTCGGTGGCGCCGCTCATCCATTTGGCGGGATTCTTCGCGCCGTAGTGCGCGCCGATGCCGAGCTCTTCCAGGCGCCGGTCGGCGACGTACTGCACGTACTGGTTCACGTAGTCGGCATTCAGCCCGAGGATGCCGCGGGGGAAAAGGTCCTTGTTATACGCGACCTCCAGATCCACGCCGTCCACGACGATCTGCTTGATCTCCTCGGCAAATTCCTTCGTCAGCAGTTCCGCGTTCTCCTCTAAAATGTTCTGGATGAGGTTCATGCCGAATTTGAGGTGGAGCGATTCGTCGCGGAGCACCCAGTTGATCATGGAACCGAAGTTGCGGAGCTGGTTGCGCTGGCGGAACGAGAGCACCACCATGAAGCCGCTGTAGAACCAGATGCCCTCCATCACGATGTTCGTCGCGACGAGATTGCGGATAAAGTCCATCTTGCCCTCCGGCGTCTCGACGTCCAACGTGTCTTCCGTCATGCGCTTCATGTACTTGTTGATGTAATCCTCCTTGGCCTTCATGGACGGCGTGTCGAGGTGGAGATTGAAGACGTTCGACCGGTCGAGCGGGAACGTTTCCAGGACATATTCAAAGGACACGCAGTGGTTCGCTTCTTCCCACATCTGCTTCGCGAGATAGAGGTGGCATTCCGGCGACTTCAGATATGGATAGATGCCGAGCGCGATGGAGCGGTTGACGATGAGCTCGCCCGGATTGAAGAACGCCATCAGGAACTTCACCGCGTGGCGCTCGTCGTCCGTCATCTTCTCCCAGTCGTAGAGGTCTTCCTTGAGCGCGATCTCGTGCGGGAACCACGTGTTGCGCACCGCCTGCTGATAGAGGTCATATGCCCACTGGTACTTGATGGGGTGGAGGTTCATGTCCTCCGGGGACGCTTTGCCGATCAACATGGTTTTAGTTGATTTATGTTATCTTAAAACTTTTTTTTAAACAAGCGATGGGACTCTGGGGGTTTGAGCGAGTGGCAGTTCCGACTGTGGAGCGAAAACCCCCGGAGCCCTTACTGACAGCTGTCGCAGAGGAACTGTTCCTGCGGATCGCTCGGGGGCATGATGCGCGGCGCGTTTGAGGCGACGGCGGATGCGGGAGCAGGCCGTTCGGCTTGTGTTTGTGGTTTTGGCTGGGCTTGTATGAGCGGTTGCTGCGGCGCAGGTTTTGCTTCGGCGAAGGGCCGGGCCGGAGCCTTGGCGAGCGTCGCCTCGATAGGTGCCGCCGCACTCGCCTCTGCCGTGGTAGCCACGACTGGGCCGCCGATGAACGACGCTACGGTTTCCGCGACGGCGAACGGCTTTGTGGCGGGCTGCGCCGCTGTCGCTTGGCCTGTTTCTGCTGCAGGCGCACTGGCCGCTGCCTGCATCACCGCGGCGAACCCGCGCTTGCCCATCTGCTCCGCCTTGTTGACATGGACCGTTGACTGCTCCGCCGTGTGGCGCGGCTTCATGTGGAGGTAGTAGGTGGACTTTAATCCTTTCTTCCACGCGGTCGCGTAGATGTCCATCATGTCGCCGATGTCGCGCGTCTCAAGATACATGTTGCGCGAGAGCGACTGGTCCATCCACTTTTGCGCCCGCGCCGCGACCTCGATGAACGCGTACGGCGACGTGCTGAACGATGTCTTGTAGATCTCGCGGATGTGCGCGGGGATCTCATCAATGTTCGCGATGTCGCCCTGCTCGGCGATGATGCGTTCTTTCATCTTTTCCCACAGGCTCATGTTCTTGAGGTCGTTCACCAGGTTATGGTTGATGTCGAGATACTTTCCGGAGATCTTGTTGCGCGAGAAGACCTGCGCGAAACGGGGATCGATGCCGGGCGTCGTGCCGGCGACGAGCCCGATGTTCGCGTTCGGCGCGGTGGCCATGAGCGTCGCGTTGCGCATTCCTTTTTTCACCTTTTCGCGGAGCGCGTCCCAGTTCAATCCGCGGTAATGCTTTTCCTTGTTGACGGTGAGCTCCGTGCCGCGGCCCTCTTCGAGCGTCGCGAGCGTGTCCATCGGCACCATGCCCTTGGACCAGCCCGAGCCATTGAAGTTCTTGTAGGCTCCGCGCTCGGCGGCGAGGTTCGCGCTCTCATCGATCGCGACGTAGCTCACGAACTCGAAGATCTTGTCGGCGAAGTTCCACGCGTGTTCGCTCTCATATGAAAGGCCGATCTGTTCGAGCATGTCGGAGAGTCCCATCACGCCGAGCCCGATCGCGCGGTTCTCCTGGTCGGAGCGCGTCGCCTCGGGAACCGGGAGCACATTGATGTCTATGAGGTTATCGAGCTGATGGACGGCAAAGCGCACGCTCTCCTCGAGGTTTTCCCAATCGATGGCCTTGTTGTGGACGTGGGTGGCGAGATTGAGCGATGCAAGGTTGCAGACCGCGATGTTGTCCTTGTCCTGCGGGAGGCAGATCTCCGTGCAGAGATTCGACATGTGGATCGTGCCGGTGTTGTTGTTGAGGGCCCGAAGGTTGGTGGAATCCTTCCAGGTAAGCCACGGGTGGCCGGTGGATTGGAGGGACGAGAGCATTTGGCGGTACTGTTCCTCTGCGGGCACCTTCTTGAACACCCGCAGCTCGCCTTTTTCGGCCATTTCTATGTATTCCGCGTAGCGCTTGCTGAATTCTTTGCCGTAAAGCTCCACGAGGTCGGGCGTCTCCTTCGGGTCGAACATGTACCACAATTCATGGTTCTCTACGCGGCGCATGAACTCGTCCGAGATCCATGCTGCGGTGTCCGCGGTGCGCATGCGGAGGTAGTCATCGCCCGCGTTGTGTTTCCAGTCCAGATATTCCGGGAAGTCGATGTGCCAGTTCTCCATGTAGAAGCAGAGCGCCCCTTTTTTCTTTCCGCCGCGCTGGATCGCGCGGATGGAGGTGTCGACGATCTTCGCGAACGGCGTCGGCCCCGACGACGGGGTGTTGTTGGAAGAGAGCGGCGAGCCGGTCGCGCGCAGCTTCGTCACCGAGAGCCCGAGGCCGCCCGTCGCTTTGGAGATCCGGATGACGTCCGCGACGGTCTTTGCGATGTGCTCGATGTCGTCTTCCATCTGGATGAGAAAGCAGTTGGAGAGCGAGGGGCGGGTGGTGCCGGCGCCGACGTTCGTGGAACCGCCCGCGATGTAGTTCATCTGCGACATCTTCTTGTAGAAACGCTTTGCCCAGAGCGTCGGATCTTTTTCATTGAACGAAAGTCCCATCGCGACGCGCATGAAGAAATATTGCGGCGTCTCCGCGGGCTCGTTCTCTTTGTCTTTGATGGAATAGCGATGGAGCATCGTGTCGAGGCCGCTGTAGACGAAGAGTTCGTCGCGCGAGATGTCGAGCGCGTTCGCCAATTCCTTGAGGTCGAACTTTTCCACCATGCGCGGATCGAGCAATTTATCGTCGACACCCTTTTTTATCCATGCCGAGAACCCGTCGCGATGCTTCTTGCGGAGAATTTCCGGATTGTCCTCGTAATCGCCGACCACTTTGCGGTAGATCGTCTTCAAAAGGAGGCGGACGGCCACTTTATCGTACTCGATATCCTCTTTGATGTTCTGTACGGCGGCATTGATCGTCGCCTGGTCCATCTCTTCGGTGGTGATGCCGTCATAGAGGGTGAGCCGCGTCTCGGTGGCGATCTGCGTGACCATGCTGATGGGGTCCTGCAGGCCCGCGCACGCACGCTCGATGGAGCGGTTGATCTTATCCGCGTTGAATGGCTCCCTGGTTCCGTCTCTTTTTGTGATCGTAAGCTCCATGATTCGTTAAAAATTATTTTTTATCCCTCCGCCCCGCGTCCGCACTCCGATCGGAATGCTTTTTTCGCGGTATCGTCTTCGTATGAAATGGCAGAGGGGAGAGGTCATGGGAAAAAGTTGAGCGTAAAACTATTTTAGCACCGGCTTCCGGAAACCAGCGCCGGCCTGTGGATAACGGAGGCCGGAAATTGGACAAGGTTTTCCAAAGATGTCCTTGCTCCCGCCGCGCGGGGCCTCTTTGGGCTCCAAGCGGATTAATAGTATAGCACTTTTTTCATGCAAGTTTAATGAAGGCGAAATTTTCGGGCAAAAAAAGCCCTTTATTTTGGAGGCCGGCCCTGAGCTAGTCGTCCCATAGGCCGGACCTCCATATAGTGCTACACCCGCGGGCCGGTTTTCTTGCCTTTCATGAAGACGGGGGCTTGACGGGTTTCGGGAAGGGCCCGTTGGTACCGCATTTTTAAGATCCTTTTAATCGGCTGTGTGGTACTGTCCGTTGCATGAGCAAAAAACAAATCATATCCGTTGGGATTTTTGGCATTATCACGACGCTTGGCGCGGGCATCGCATATTATTGGGACCCCGGAGCGATCAACGGCGCGTTGGGGATCGACAGCGCCCAGATCGGCGCCGGTTTGGATGCGGATGTGACGATGATCGATGCGTCATCGGCGCCGGCATCGGACCTTCCTTCGGAAAATATCGCCATTCCGGCGCCGTCACCTCAAAAAAAGACGCCGCTGACGGCGGCCAGCGTACTTGTGCCGCCAGTGGCAACGGTTTCGGATGCGGAAAATGGCGGTGATGGCGACATAGGCGCGGAGATCCCCGCGTCGTCGCCGCAGGATGACGCCCCTTCTCCATCGGCGCCGTGCGCATTTCCCTCTGCCGCTCCGTCCACGACCCAGAAAATAATTTTGAACGAGGTCGCATGGATGGGTTCATCATCGTCATCGGTCGCGGAGTGGATGGAATTGAAAAATGATTCTTCGGGCACCGCGAACCTTGCCGAATGGGAACTGTCCGACACGTCCGGGAAAATAAAAATTTCTTTTTCGGGCGGCGATGTGATCGCGCCCGGAGGGTTCTTGGTGCTCGCGCGCGCAGGCGCGGTGCCGGCCGCCGGGAACGCGCCCGAAAAAATATATTCCGGCGATCTTGCGAATGGCGGCGATGTGATCGCGATCATTGATCCGCAGTGCGCCGTCTCGGATTATCTCGACGCATCTCACGGATGGCCGGCGGGGGACAACATGACGAAGGCAACGATGGAGCGCGATGATGATAATGCGGGATGGCACACGAGCGCCGTTCCCGGCGGCACGCCGGGCGCGAAAAATTCCACGGCCGCCCCGCAATCGTCCGCGCCGCAGAAGAGCATCGCTGCCGCAACGACGACCGTTGCGATCCAGCCGCCTCCGGCCGCGTCACCATCTTCGGCCGCTCCGGCCATCGACGGGAGCAATGATGATCCTGTGGCAGATGACAATGCGACGACAACTGCCACGACCACTGATGCGAGCGATGCGGGTTCCGCTGGCACTCCGGTCGGAGCGCCCCCTCCGGCCGCCACTTCCTCCGGCCATGTCCTTATCGCGGCAGTGCAGATCGCCGGGGCATCGTCCAGCAATGACCTCGTGCGGCTTTATAACCCTACCGGCAGCGCCGTGGACATGAGCGGCTGGAAACTCCATAAAAAGTCGCAAACAGGCGCCGATTATTCGCTCAAGGCGTTCCCGACAGGGAGCGCGATCCCTGTCGGCGGATCGTTCGTATGGGCCAATTCCGAAGGGGGATTTTCGGAAACGGTCGGCGCGGACGTTTCGAGCACGGAGACGCTCTCGGCGGACAATAGCGTGGCGCTCCTGGATGCCTCGGGGAACGTGATCGATGTGGTCGCATGGGGCAACGGCACAAACCAGTATGGCGAAGGGCCGCCGTACCCCACGGATCCGGGCGCGGGCCAGATGCTCGCGCGCAGTGTGTCCGGCGGCGTGATGGCGGATACGGGCAACAATATGGACGATTTCGTTCTGCAATAAAAATATAAAACACAACAATGAAGAAACGAGCCAAAGGGATTCTTTTCGCGTGGATGGTCATCGCCGCCGTCGCCGCGGGCACGGCGTTCTTTATCGCGCGCCGCATCGAGCCCGGGATGGGAGCGGCCGCGGCGCCCGGCGCGCAGCCGAACGCGGACGTGGCGCAGGATGTTTCCGATGACAGTGATGCAAATTCCCCGGTGTCCGTCCCGATGCAGCAGTTCTCGAACGACGGATATGCGTTGAGCATTCCGGCGAGCTGGAGCGTCGAACGCACAGCGACGGATACGATCGCGGTACATCCGGATGCGGCGTCGCCCGATGCCGTGTGCAAGATCGAAGTATCGGCATTCCCGTTCGTCGCCGGGGTCGATGTGCCTGATTGGATCGCGCATCGCATCGGCGCCGATCCGAGCGTCGCCGTCGTCGAGCGGTCGAGCGAGGAGGTGGCGCTTGCGAGCGGCACCGCGATCGAATGGAGCGGGACGATGGACGGCATTCCGACGACGCTCGCTTATGCGTTCAATGCGGCGCACGCGTACGAGATCGTTCCGTCCGTGATCGGCGAGAGCGCCGCGGGCGATGTGCAATGCGGCGGCATCCTGCAAACGTTCCTTTCCGGGCTTTCTCTCTGAAAATGATCATCCTTATCCATGAAGAAAAAACATTTTAGGACCATGATCGTTCTCTCCGTCGCCGGTGCAGCATGCGCGGCGCTCGCGTTGCCTGCGCGTTCGTCCGCCGCGGCGCTGTCCGTAAAGCTGCCATACGCGAAAGGAGAGAGCTTCGTGGTGACGCAAGGCTATAACTCCCCGCCGACGCACATCAAAAAGGACGCCTACGCGATCGATCTTACGCAGAACGGATGCGCGGCGTATGGGCTGTCGGCGGTCGCGGCCGCCTCAGGCACGGCGATGTTCGTAAGCCAGGAGGGATATAACGGCGGCTATGGCACCGAGATCATTGTGAGCCATGGCGGCGCCATTGTGAGCCGTTATGCGCACCTGATCCCGGATAGCATCACGGTGGCGACGGGTACTCCCATCCGGCAAGGACAGATGATCGGCCGCATCGGCGACACGGGCCTCGTGGCGGGCGCTGCGTGCGCCGCGCATCCCGGGACGCACATCCATTTCGCGATGGATACGGTGAACGCCGACGGCACATTCTCCGCGTATGATCCGGAACCGATATCAGGCTATACGGACATCACAGAGGGGAAGTGGTATCTTTCCGATAATGGTGACGACGAAGCGGGCGCTGCAACAACGGTATTGCTACCGCCATCATCCACGCCGCCGTCGGCGCTCGCAATGACGACCAGCACTGTTGTTGCCACCACCACCGCCATCGCGGCACCTGTGAACGGCGCCATTGTTCCAAATTCCGGTTTTACGACCGTGAGCCCGGGCATTTCCGTCGCCCAAGTGCCGTCAACAACACTCGAGATGACAATCACCGTTACCACTACTACGGCAGCGACGTCCTCCGATGAAAATGATGCCGTCGCCACCAGCACGCCGACGGACGATGCCACGAGTACGGTAAGCGGCGACGCAACCGGTACCCAGGAAACAACGCCTTCGTCGACTATTCTTGCCGCTTCCTCCAGCGATATTCTTTTCGAGCAGCTGGGCGACGACGTCCAATCCACCCAGAGCTATTACAGTGACAATTGGTTCGAGCTCGGCAACGGATATTCGGGAACGCTCACGGCGATCACCCTTGAGGGTGCGGAGAACAGTCCGGACTATCTCGCGGGGCAGATCACCCTGCAGGAATTCAAGGACAAAAATTACTCGGCGGAAGTAGAGGAATTCCCGATCTCCGAAAATGCGCCATTCACGTTTACGATGGCAACAGCAACCTTCAACGGACTTTCCATTTTGCTCAAGCCGTATTTCTATTACCGCATTTCCACCCTGCAGGACCGGTCGCTCATCAGCATGATCCTTGCCGGCACCGCGACGACCACGACGGGCACGGAGATGTGGGCCAACCGCATGGCATATGTGGGGCGAGAGGAATTCACCGCGCCATTCTTCCCGTTCATGATCATGGAAGGCGCCCCCGCGACATCGACGCTCACGCCGCCGCCGCTCACCGTGCCCTCGAACATCGCGGAAACATTTGATGAGATCAATATGCAGCTGAACGTATCATGGTCCACCTCCACCGATCCTGACTGGCCGGCGAACCCGCTCCGCTATCAGCTGGACTATTCCACGTCCACGACCCTCTCCGATTCCGGCTGGACGGATCCGGGTCCGATCCCGCTTGCGATGGGCAATACCTATCTGATCGGCGTCCGCGCGCTCGACGGATACGGCGCCATATCTGCCGTGGCGACGGCGACGTGGAATTTTCCTGCAGGATTTTCGCCCTATCTTTTGAGCCCCGAACTCAGCTATGCGTATCAGTATTTCACCGTGTCCGTAACGTCCACGCTCAAAACCATAGGGCTCTTTACCGCAAATGTCCGGGCGGCGTCGCAGCATCCTGACTGGTCCTCATGCTCGTTATCGCTCTTTGATGAGTACAGCCTCTCTTCTCTCGGGATGATCGCAGACGACAGCGACCTTGGCGGATATTCGTGCGCGGGTGATCCCATATTTTCTTTTGCGTCCTCGTCCTTCGTCCTCTATCCCGGCCACACCTATCATTGGGTATTTTCCGGGGACGGTGGGGCGCTCAGCGTGCAGTTCTATGGCGCTGCCGCGGATACTGCAGGCGGCACATTCAGCGATCCTTCGCTTGCCAATGCGAAGTTTACCGTGACGGGCGACACGGGGGTGCTGTTTTCGAATTGATTAACAGCGATGCCCCGGGCGGGGTAATATATAGGGCATATGGAACTCATCGTCATCGCGCACGACATCCGGAGCGTCCACAACGTGGGCTCCATCTTCCGCACCGCGGATGCCGCGGGCGTCGCGAAAATATATTTGTGCGGCATCACGCCGTCGCCCGTGGACCGCTTCAGGGCGGTGCGCCCCGACTTTGCCAAGGTCGCGCTCGGCGCGGAGAAGTTCGTGCCGTGGGAATCGGCAAAGACAACGGCAGGCGTGATCAAAAAGCTAAAAGCGGAAGGATATGAGATCTTTGCGCTCGAGCAATCAAAGCGCTCCGTTCCGTACTACGATGCCGCACGGGCGATGCGCGCCGGCGCGCGCGTGGCGATCATCCTCGGCAATGAGGTAAAGGGACTGCCGCCGTCCATCCTGCGTTCCGCCGACCGCATCCTCGAGATCCCGATGATGGGCGAAAAGGAATCGCTGAACGTGGCCGTCGCCTTCGGCGTCGTGGCGTTCGGCCTGCGCTTCGGGAGGGGTGGCGATGGTGCCCATACCGCCCGCGGTGGTAATATATAGAGTAATGTCCCGGAGTAAGAACATGGTCCTCTATATGATAGGAGCAGTCGTCGTCTTTGCCGTCATCGTCGCCGTCTGGTGGAAGGTGTTCTTCGGCACGCCCAACCCGCCGCTTCCCACGGCGACCGTATCCGTTGCGAGTTCGACCGCGTCGGGCGCCGCGAGCACGACGGTTGCGAGCACGACCGCCGCGCCGACGTCTTCCATCGACCAGTCGCTTGTTGACGGCGAGAACCCGCCGCTTCCCACCGAACCGTTCGCTGTCGACGGCGCCACATTCACCGTTGAGCTTGCGACCACCACGCTCAACCAGTCGCGCGGGCTTTCGTACCGCCCGTCGCTCGCCGCGAACGCGGGCATGCTTTTCATATTCGGGTCGGGCAGCGTGCAGACATTTTGGATGCAGGGAATGAACTTTCCGCTCGACATGATCTGGATCAGCGGCACCACCGTCGTCGGCGTTTCGCAAAATGTTCCCGCGCCCGCCCCCGGCACCCAGCCCTGGGAGCTGCCTGTCTATAGTTCGCCCCCGAACACGGACAAGGTCCTGGAGGTGAATGCCGGCACTGCCGCAAAATATAATATAAAAACGGGGGATACGGTGACGATCGGCGGCGAGCAGTAGGGATTGCCCAGCTTGTTCATGAAATAAAAAGTGCCACACTCTAGGGTGTGGCACAGGTTGTTGGAATTTTTGCACAGGACTGTGGGGATATTCTTATCGTCCCCGCGGCCCCGTATAGTGATCGCACATCGTGCAGACGTACGAAGGTCTCAAGTAGCCATAGCCGATCTCGGGACATTCGTTCTTGATCACCACCACCTTCCACATGGGCCGTCCGCAGTGCCAGTGAAACAGTCCCTTGGTGATCCTTTTTGCGGGCGTCGGGGAGGGCGGATCCAGGTATATGTGGCGTTCCTGTTCGATGATCCGTCGAATGCGCATCGTGTTTTCGTCGAAGACTGGTTTGGTCGCGTCGAAGCTACTATCAAGCAGCATATCCAACATAATAGATCCTCTCAAAGTGCGGAAGCACTGACATATAATATCATATTATATATTATAATGTCAAGTTTAGGAATGGGGCTATATTTTGCCCTAAAATCATTCGAAAATCTGGGAGTTGGAGCTATACTATTAAGTATAAGAATCATTTTTATGAAGATTGAAGGGTCGAATCGGGCAAGTTCTTAAAAGCTACCGCCCGGCGGCATAACGCTATATAATAGAGTAAACGGTCATCCCATCACATAAATTAAGGGGTTTTAATAAAAATTTAACAAAAAGATGGCAAACATACGGGTTGCGATAAACGGGTTCGGCAGGATCGGTCGGTTGTTCTTTAAGGCGGCGTTCGAGACGCCGGGCATCGATATCGTCGCGTTGAACGATCTTGGCGATGTGGAAAACCTTGCCTATCTCTTGAAGTACGACACGGTCTATCGCCGGTTCGACAAGGAGGTGAAGGCGGACATGGCGAACGGCAAGCTCATCGTGGACGGAAAGGAGATCGCGTTCCTTCAAGTGAAGGATCCGACGCAGCTTCCGTGGAAGGATATGAATGTCGACATCGTTGTGGAGTCCACGGGATTGTTCGATGAATATGAAAAGGCGAAAGTGCATCTTGCGGCGGGCGCAAAGCGCGTCGTGATCACGGCGCCGGCAAAGGACGAGGACGGCGAGGCCGGACAGACCGTGCTCATCGGGGTGAACGAGGACAATTTCAAGATCGCGCCGATCACATCGAACGGCTCGTGCACGACGAACTCCGCGTCGCCGGTCATCCAGATCTTGAGCGAGAACCCCGGCATCGTAAAGGCGTCGCTCTCCACCGTGCATGCGTATACCGCGACGCAGGCGATCGTGGACGGCCCGATCCGCGGCGGCCATGACTTCCGCAAGGGCCGCGCCGCGGCGATGAACACCGTTCCCGAAACGACCGGCGCCGCGATCAGCGTTGCGCGCGCGATCCCGGAGCTTAAAGGAAAGTTCGACGGGCTCTCGTTCCGCGTGCCGAACATCACCGGTTCCATCTCCGACATCACATTTATCGCAAAGCGGCCGACGACCGTGGAGGAGATCCGCCAGATCCTCACCGCCGCCGCCGCGTCGCCGCGCTGGCAGGGGATCCTGCAGGTGACGAACGACCAGCTCGTCTCGTCGGATATCATCGGCCAGCCGTACGGCGCGACGGTGCCGCTCGACCTCATCAAAGTGATCGACGGCGACATGGTGAAGGTGCTCTCGTGGTACGACAACGAGGCGGGCTACGTGAGCACGCTCGTGAAGCACGTGCAAAAGGTGGCGGCATTACTATGACCATCTATATCGGCGCGGATCATCGGGGATTTGCGCTCAAGGGAATGATCGCGCAGGCGCTCGCGGCCGAAGGCCGCGGGGCCGTTGATGTCGGCGCCGTCGCGTACGACCCCGCGGACGATTATCCCGATTTTGCGCGGGTGGTCGCGGAGAAGGTTGCGACCGGCGGCGCGGGCGCGCGTGGCATCGTGATCTGCGGGTCGGGATTCGGCGTGGATATCGTTGCCAACAAGTTCAACGGGGTCCGTTCAGCGCTCGCGATGTCGCCGGAGCATGTCACTGCCGGCCGTCATGATGACGACGTGAACGTGCTGAGCATCGCTGCGGACCTCATGACACCCGAAAAAGCGCTGGAGATCGTGCGGGCGTTCCTCAACACGCCGTTCGAGGCGAACGAAGAGCGTTACGTCCGGCGCCTTCAAAAAATATCCGCAATAGAGAGCGGACAATAACATGAAGGTCGTCCCGGTGATCAATTGTCCGGACGTTGAATGCGTCAAAAAAAAGATCGCGATCGCGCAGACGTTCCTCGCGCCCGGCGATCTTCTCCACCTTGACGTTACGGATGGTTCGTTCGCCGCACACCGGACATGGGCTGATCCGATGGAATGGCCGAAGCTCAAGTCGCCGTTCGGGCTTGAGGTGCATCTGATGGTGGATCAGCCGGAGGAATATGCGGACAATTGGCTTGCTGCCGGCGCGCGGCGGCTGATCGTGCATTTGGAATCGGTCAACCGGCATTCTTTGCACGAGTTCGTCTCCACCGCGGCGCGATACCATGCGGACATCATGATCTCATCGCGGCCGGAGTCGCTCCCCGAGGATTTCCAGCCGTTCTTCCGGAACTTCCGCGAGTTTCAGGTGCTTGCGGTGCAGCCCGGACCCGCGGGCCAGGAATTCCTTCCCTTCGTGGACGAAAAGGTGCGATTTTTGAGGGAAGAGCTTCCGGATGCTACAATTGAAGTGGATGGGGGAATGAATCCCGACACGGCACGGCGCGTCAAAGAGGTCGGTGCCGACACCATTGTTTCCTCGAGCTATATCTTCAATGCTGCCGATCCCGGGAAGGCCTACGAAGAGCTGAGCGCTATTTGATATTTTTTAAATGGAACCCCTAAGCGAGAAAAAACTGAAAGAGATGGAGCTCGTGGCCAATCGTCTGCGCGAGGACGTCATCAAGATGGTCTCGCATGCCGGATCGGGCCACATCGCCGGACCGCTCGACATGGCGGAGATCTTTACTGCGTTCTATTTCCATATATTGAACCAGGACCCAAAGAACCCGGCGATGCCGGATCGCGACCGTCTTGTGCTTTCGAACGGGCATATCTGTCCGATCCAATATGCCGCGCTTGCGCATGCCGGCTATTTCCCGGTCAAGGAACTGGATACTCTGCGGCAACTAGGCACCAGGCTTCAGGGTCATCCGCACCGCGGTGTCTTGCCAGGCATTGAGACCACGTCCGGGCCGCTCGGCTCGGGTATTTCGCAGGCGTCGGGCATCGCACTCGCGGCCCGCTTGGATTCCAAGAAGTATCAGGTGTACTGCATCACTTCTGACGGCGAACACGAAGAAGGCAACACGTGGGAAGCGGTGATGTTCGCAGGCAAGAACCGGCTGAGCAATCTCACGGTGATCGTGGACCGCAACAATATCCAGATCGACGGCTTTACGGAGCACATCATGCCGCTCGAACCGTTCGCGGACAAGTATCGCTCGTTCAACTGGCACGTGCTCGAGATCGACGGGCATAACTTTGAGGAGATCGTCGCCGCGGCAGCGGAGGCGCGCGCGGTGCACGAGCAGCCCACGGTGATCATCGCGCACACGATCCCGGGCAAGGGCGTGGACTTCATGGAGAACGATTACCTGTGGCACTCCAAGCCGTTCAAGCCGGGAGAGGCAAAGAAGGCCCTCGATGAGCTGCGCACGCTCCGCGGAAAGATACAAAGCGAACATCAATAAAAGTCGCGATAAGTAATTTATTTAAAAAAAATATGAAAGTGGTGAATTTTGTGATCGGGCTTGCGACGGCGGTGATCCTGGGGGCGCTCATCAATCTCGGCATCAAGGCGTTCTATCCGGAACCGGTCGCGCCGACGTATCCCAGCTATCCGGTCGCTGCCGCGCCGTGCGCATCGAACGATACTGCATGCCAAAATCAGCAGTCGGCGATCGCCACCCAGCAAGAGGATGCATTCAACCAGCAGGAGACGTCCTATGAGGACGCGATGAAAGTGTACGATAAAAACCTTTTCATCATCGCGAACATCGTGGGCATCATCGTGTTCGCGGCCGGTTTTTGGCTGATCTTCGGCGGCGTGGCGCTGGCGTCGAATGCGGTGCCCATCGGCATGATGCTCGCCGGACTGTGGAGCATCATCTACGGCTATGGCCGCGGATGGGGGAGCGTTGATGACCAGCTGAAGTTCTTTATCGGCCTTGTTATCGCCGCGATCGTGATCGGCGGAAGCATGTGGCTCATGCAGCGCTACCAGAAAAAACGCGGTGCCGCGGAAACAAAATAATATCATAGAGAGCGAGAACAATGCTGAATCCCGAGGCAAAATTGAATCCGCATATCTTTGATGATGATGTCGCGCAGGCGCCGACGCGCAACGGCTATGGCGAAGGGCTCGTCATCGCGGGCGATGCCAACCGCAACGTTGTCGCGTTGTGCGCCGACCTTACGGAGTCCACGCGCGCGGAAGCGTTCGCCACAAAATATCCGGAGCGGTTCTTTGAGGTCGGCGTTGCCGAGCAGAATATGGCAACGGTCGCCGCGGGCCTCGGCGTCACGGGCAAGATCCCGTTCATCTCGTCATACGCCACCTTCTCGCCGGGCCGCAACTGGGAACAGATCCGCACGACGATCGCGTACAACGACGCGAACGTGAAGGTGGCGGGACATCATGCGGGCATCTCCGTCGGCCCCGACGGCGCGACGCATCAGGCCACCGAGGATATCGCCATCATGCGCGCGATTCCCAACATGAAGGTGATCGTCCCGTGCGACGCGATCGAGGCGCGCAAAGCCACGGTCGCCGCGGCGCAGATCTATGGCCCGGTGTATCTTCGTTTCCAGCGTGAGAAAACGCCGGTCATGACGACGGACGATACGCCGTTCGTCCCCGGCAAGGCGCAGGTGTTCTGGCAGTCAAAGAAGCCGGAGGTGCTGATCATCGGCTGCGGCGGCCTTCTTTATAATGCGCTGCTCGCCGCGCGCGAGCTGGAGGAAAAGGATGGCGTTGGCAGTATCGTGCTCAACGTGCATACCATCAAGCCGATCGACGACAAGAAGATCGCGGAGCTCGCAAAGAAGATCGGTGCGGTCGTGACGGTGGAAGAGCATCAGGTCCAGGGCGGCCTTGGCGGCGCGGTGGCGGAGGCGCTTGCAAAGCACGCGCCTGCGCCGGTCGAGTTCATCGGCATGCAGAACGTGTTCGGCGAGTCCGGCGCCCCGGCCGAACTCGTCAAAAAATATTGCATGATGCCGAAGGACATCGCCGCCGCGGCAAAGAAGGTAATTCGGAGGAAATAGCAGTGAACAAAAGATTAAAAAAAGCTAAAAAGAAATTTGCATCACCGCGCAAAAAGCGTAAGGTGAAGCATATGAAGAAGATCGAATTGGTAAGCGCGGTGTGGCGGGAGGGCAAATATTATATTGCTCAGTGTTTGAATGTGGATGTTTCGAGCTTTGGTGAGTCAAAAGCCATTGCCCTTAAGAATCTGCGTGAGGCTTTGGAACTATACCTTGAGGATGTTCCCGCATCTCACATCGCAAAGATTCATCAGCCCGGGCTCCAGACGCAGGAGCTGATGCATGCCTAAACTCCCTTCGTCAAAGGCGATTGTGTCCGTCCTTCTTAAAGAAGGATTTGTTTTTGTTTCCCAGAAGGGCAGCCATGCAAAATATCGAAACAGCATGGGCGGAAGGATGATGACCGTGATCGTACCGATGGGGCAAAAAGAAATACCATGGGGCACGGTGAGATCCATTATTCATCAATCCGGACTGCCCCGGGAGCGATTTGTGCTACAATGAAATCATGAAACAAAAATACGACGTGGTGTGCATCGGCGACGTGGTGATGGATGCGTTCATCACGCTCGAAGAGGCAAAGGTGGAATGGGACAAGATGCACGAGCATCCGGAGCTTGAGATGCCGTTTGCCACAAAGATCCCGTACGAGTCGCTCACGGTCGCGACCGCGGTGGGAAACGCGTCGAACGTCGCGGTCGGTTCCGCGCGGCTGGGGCTCAACACGGCCATCGTCACGTCGATCGGCGGCGACCATTACGGCACCGAAGTGCTTGATCACTATCATAAGGAGGGCGTGAGCACGGAGTATGTGAAGATCAACAAGAGCAAGCCCACCAACTATCATTTTGTGCTCACGTACAAGGCGGAGCGTACCATCCTCATCAAGCATCAGGAATATGAATATTTCGACCCGCGCAAGCTGGATTCCAAGACCGGCTGGATCTATTTTTCATCCATCGCGGAGCACACGCTCCCGTTCCATAAGAAGGTCGCGGATTATCTGAAGAAGCATCCGGATGTCAAAATGGGATTCAACCCGGGCACGTTCCAGCTCCGCTTCGGCGCGGAAAAGTTGCGTGAGATCTACAAACACACGTATGCGCTGTTCGTGAATCGCGAGGAGGCGGCGCTCATCCTGCGCACTAAGAGCGAGGACATCAAGATGCTGTTCAAGGGCCTCCACAAGCTTGGCCCGAAGGTGGTCGTGATCACGGACGGTCCGGCAGGCGCGTACGCGTCCGACGGGATGAACCAGTATTTTATGCCGCCTTATCCGGATCCCAAGCCGCCGATCTCGCGCACCGGCGCGGGCGACGCCTTTTCCACCGGATTTTTCTGCGGCCTCGTTTATGGTCTTTCGGTGTACGACGCGCTCCGCTGGGCCCCGATCGAATCCATGCACGTCGTCCAGTTCTTCGGCGCGCAAACCGGCTTGCTCAAGAAGTCCGCGCTCCTCGCGCTGCTCAAGAAAGCGCCAAAAAATTATCGCCCGAAGACGATATGAAAACCCTCCGTGAAGCTTTAGCCGATGCCGATTCCCGCCATGTTGCCGTGGGGCATTTCAATATTTCCGACCTCGCGGCGCTGAAGGGGATCTTTGCGGCTGCACAACAACTTCAACTGCCGCTCCTGATCGGCGTTTCGGAAGGGGAGCGCGAGTTCATTGGCGTCAAGCAGGCCGCCGCTCTTATCAAGAGCCTGCGCGACGAGTACGACTATCCGATCTTCCTCAATGCCGACCACACGCATTCGCTCGACAAAGTGAAGGAAGCGGCGGAGGCGGGATTCGACGAGATCATCTTTGATAACTCATCGTTGCCGATGGAAGAGAACATCGCGAACACGAAGGCCGCGGTTGCCGCGATCCGCGCGATCAACCCCGCGATCGTGATAGAAGGCGAGATCGGTTACATCGGCGCGAACTCGGAGGTGATGGATGCCGCGCCGACGGGCATCGCGCTCAGCACGCCGGAGGAAGCGGTGCGCTTTTGCGCCGAGACCGGCATCGACGTGCTCGCGCCCGCGGTGGGGAACATGCACGGGCTTTTGAAGACGATGGTGGCGGGCACCGCGCACAAGGAACTCGACATCCCGCGCATCGGCGAGATCAAGGCGGCGATCGCGGCGCAGACCGGCACGAAGTTCATGACGCTGCATGGCGGCTCCGGCACCGAGGACAAGATGTTCACAGAGGCCGCCCGCGCTGGCATGACGATCATCCACGTTTCGAGCGAGTTGCGCCTTGCGTGGCGCCGCGGCGTGGAGGAAGGGCTCAAGAATCCCGACGAGATCGCGCCATACAAAATAGCCGCACCCGCGGTCGTCGCCATCCAAAAGATCGTGACCGACCGCCTGAAGCTTTTTAACGGAATGGAGTAGGGCTGGTCAATTAGGTGCGGGTGTGGTATTATCTTCCGAGGCGTTCGAATCAGTAAAACGGGAGAATCAGACATGAAATCTGCAGTTTTGGTGGTGCTGGATTCCGGCGTAGCTGCTGTCGGGCTTCTGTGTTACATTCAGCAATGCTTTCCGGTTGCGGATTTTCCTCCAACCGACCATCCGGCGTATCGCGAGCTGGCCCATGCCATGCGCTTTGACGACGAATTTCAGGGATCGTTCCAGGGCAATTTCAACCTCAAAGCGGCGCTCGACAAGGCCGCGGAGGTCGATCTTAAAACGAAAAGGATCAGGATGAGGCCCGGTGGGGTGGAGGGCCGGTTCCTCGGGGAGCGTTTTCCCAGTTTAGCGCATTCGCTGTTCAGGCTGGCCCTCGAGATAAGGGGTCTCGTTACCTTCGGGTAGTCGAAAGAAAGAAGAAATGGACCGCTTCCTGGGAAGCGGTCCTCTTTATACTTGCCATTTCCCGCTGGTTTGCTATACTTTCGCTTATGGAATTGGCGGTCAAAACACGCGACGTATTGGGCAAAAAAGTGAAGGCGCTCCGCAGGGAGGGCCTTATTCCCGCAGAGCTCTATGGGCACGGCTTTGAAAATATACACCTCGCGCTTCCGACAAAGGAATTCAATAAGGTTTTGAAAGAAGCCGGCTCAACGTCCGTCGTCACGCTCGTGCTTGGCAAGGAAACCAAGCCTGCGATGATCCACGAAGTGGCGCGCGATGCGGTGACGAGCGAGATCATCCACGTCGATCTGCACCAGGTGCGCATGGACGAGACGGTGAAGGCGCACGTGCCGCTCGAGTTTGTCGGCGAAGCTCCTGCCATCAAAGCATTTGCCGCTGTCATCAACAAGGCGATGTCCGAGATCGAAGTGGAAGCATTCCCGCAAAACCTCCCGCACAGCCTTACCGTCGACCTTTCTGTGCTCGACGAGATGGACAAGACGATCTACGTTAAAGATCTTGTGATCCCCAAAGGGGTGACGGTCCTCGTCGACGAGGAGATGGCGATCGCCACCGCGACCCCGCCCGCTCCGGAAGAGGTTGCCGCGCCGGTGGAAGAAGTGGATGTCTCCGCGATCACGACCGAGGGCGAGGAAAAGAAAGCCGAACGCGACGCCGCCAAGGAAGAGAAAAAGGAGGAATAGGAAAAGCGCTTCCCAGAGGGAAGCGCATTTAATTTCAAATCCAGTCCGGTGCCCCTTGTGGACCCGCCCGGAGTTGCGCCGGGATCTCCCGATTGTCAAAAGCGGGCGCTCTACTGTTGAGCTACGGGCCCGGATCTTTTGGGGGCGTAGCCAGATTAGCAAATTATCGATTAAAACTATCTTGAACAAAAAAAGAGCCATATAGGGCCCTTTTTTTGTGACAATCGGGAGATGGTCCGCAACTCATGCGGAGCGTCCGCTTCGCCTATTATCATATGCCGTCCATAAATAAAGTCAAAAACTTTTTAATCAAATTTTAATCTTTCACTGGCATCTCTTCGTCCCTAATAAAAATAACGCACGGGGTGCCTGGCGGATGCGGGTACGTTGTTGAGCGAGTGGACGTTCCGACGTCGGAGCGAGACAATGTGCCCGCATCCGCCAGGTAACTCTGCCTTTCTTTTTGCGTTATAATAAAAGAGCAATGAAAAGGCCTTTGAAACCGAGGGTCCTTGGTGATATTTCGCGGAAAAGCGGAGACAGTCGAAGCTGGAGCGCGTTCGGTCCGCTCGCCGCGCGGGTGAATCTCGCGGAAGAGCGCGTGCTCCGGGTTCCGCTCACCAAAACCCTCCGGGTCGGCATCATCGCTTCGGCGGCGGTTTTTCTGCTGTTCGGTTCGGCCCTTGCGCCGACGTTGTTCACGAAGGCTTCCGGCGATGGCGCTTCGGCAACGAGCACCGACCCCGTCGTCCAACGTACCGCGCTTGAGACCCAGCTTTCCCAGCTGGAGGGGCAGATAGACCAGTACCAGGGGCAGATCGCGAGCTATGCAACGCAGGGAAAAACCCTGAGCGGGCAGATCGCGATGCTGAACGACAAGATCGCTTCGATCAGTTTGCAGATCCAGGCCACGCATCTTACCGCCCAGCAACTGGATAGCGACATCGCGCAGACCCAGGCTGAGATCACGGCGACGCAGACGGATATCGCGGGGAAAAAAGCGGCGATGGGTGCGCTCATGCAGGAACTGTACCAAAACGACCAGACGCCGCTCATTCAGACCTTCCTTGAAGACCCCCAGGTTTCCGATCTTTGGAACGACACCCAGGACATAACGCTCGCGGAGAGCGACCTTCGCCTGACATCCCAGCAGATATCCGGCCTTCAGTCCCAATTGCAGAACGAGGAATCGCAATTTCAGGCATCGCAGTCCGATGTGGCAAGCGCGGCGGCATATCAGCAGGCGCAGACACAGGAGATCGCGGATACAAAATCACAGGAAGCACAGCTGCTTGCGGAAACGCAGGGACAGGAATCAAAATACCAGGCGCTCCTTGTGCAGACGCAGGCAAGCGCGGCGCAGATCAGGAGCCAGATCTTCCAGCTGCTCGGCGGCGGCCAGCTTTCATTCGAGGATGCGTACCAATATGCATCGCTCGCGTCCAATGCGACGGGCATTGACCCCGCGTTCATCCTTGCGATCCTCGATCGCGAATCGGCGCTCGGCCAGAATCTCGGACAGTGCAATTATAAGAGCGCGATGAGCCCGTCCGACCAGCCGCTTTTCCTTGTCATCACGCAGTCGCTTGGTCTGGACCCGAACGAGATGTTCGTATCATGCCCGAATACGGATGGTACGTACGGTGGCGCGATGGGACCGGCCCAGTTCGAACCGTCCACGTGGAATGCCTATGCTTCCACGGTCCAGAAGATCACGGGCAGCGATCCGCCATCGCCCTGGAACGATGCCGACGCGTTCGTTGCCGCGGCGCTGTATCTGAAGGACAGCACGCCGGGATGCCAAAAGGCGTACGCGACCGTGATCGGAGAGGAGCGGTGCGTGGCGGCGAAGTATTACGCGGGCAGCCGATGGCAAAGCTATCTCTGGACATACGGTGAGGCGGTGGTGGAGCAGGCGCAGACGTTCGCCTCCGACATTCAGACGATCACGGCGGGCGCCGGTAGTGGCGGAAGCGGCAACGGCAACACCTGAGCCTTTTCGCCGTATTACCTATTTCAATGAAATATACAAAAAAGACCACATTGAAGAACGGCTTGCGGATCGTGTTCGTCCCGCAGCCATCCAATCTCGCCGCCACGGTGCTCATTTTGGTGCGGGCGGGATCGGAATATGAGGCAAAGCGCGAGAACGGCGTATCGCACTTTTTGGAGCATATGACGTTCAAGGGGACGGCCGACCGTCCGGAGCCGGGGATGATCTCCCATGAGCTCACCGCGCTCGGCGCGCGCTTCAATGCGTTCACCGGCGAGGAATATACCGGCTATTACGCGAAGGCGCAGGCGGCAAAGCTGCCGAAGATACTGGAGATCATGTCCGACCTCTATCTGCACCCGCTCTTCAACGAGAAGGAGATCGAGCGCGAGCGCGGGGTGATCATCCAGGAGATCAATATGTACGAAGACGACCTTCCCGCGCGCGCCCAGCAGATGTTTACCGCGCTTGTCTATGGCGACCAGCCGGCGGGATGGGATGTGGCCGGGGAGAAGCCGATCATCCGCCGGCTCTCGCGGCGCGATTTTGTTGCGTATCGCGACGCGCGGTACGTCATGCCGGGGACGGTCATCATCATTGCGGGGAAGTTCAACGAAAAGGCGGCGCTCGCGCAGATCAAGGAATATTTTGCCGCGCTTCCGCGCCGCCGCGCGCCCGCAAAGAAAAAAACGGTGGAGCGGCAATCCGCGGCGCGCGTAACACTGCAGTTCAAGGAAACGGATCAGGCGCATCTTGTGCTCGGCTTCCGCGCGTTCGACATGTTCGACGAGCGGCGCTATGCCCTGCGCGTCGCGGCCGACCTTTTGGGCGGCGGGATGAGCTCGCGGCTTTTCACGCGTATCCGAGAGCGGATGGGCGCGGGGTATTACGTGTGGGCGAGCGCGGACCTTTCTCTTGACCATGGCTTGTTTTCCGTTTCTGCCGGCGTTGACCGCAAGCGGACGGAAGAGGTTGTCCGCGCGATACTCGAGGAATGCCGGGCCCTGCGTGATGGCGTCGTTCCCGAGGCCGAACTTCAGCGCACCAAGGATCATATGATCGGGGGATTGGTCCTCGGGCTTGAGACATCCGACGATCTGGCAAGCTTCTATGGCGGCCAGGAGGTGCTTGGCGGAAGGACTTTGTCTCCGGACGAGTTAACGGATAGAATAAGGAAGGTAACAGCGGAGGATGTGCGCCGCGCGGCGGCGGCGATCATGAAGGATGACCGCCTCAATCTGGCGATCGTGGGACCCTACAAAAACAAAGCGCAATTCAAGAAAATTTTAACGATCAACTAACCGCACCGGCACCGTGAGCGCCAACGAAAAAACAACGTTCGAGATATCGTGGGTGACGCTGTGGCGCATTCTCGCGTTCATCGCGCTTGTCGCCGTGCTGTACGAGGGACGGCAGATCGTCCTCGGCGTCTTTCTCGCGATCATCATCTCGTCGGGACTTGAGGGCGTCGTGGATACGCTTGAGCGGCGCATTAGTTTGCCGCGCAGCGTGAGCGTCATTTTGATATTCCTCGCGGCGCTCATCGCGTTCGTCCTGATCGTGTACACCGTCGTGCCGTTCCTTCTCGTGGAGCTCAACACGATCTTTTCGGGCGTCAACACGGCGGACCTCGGCGGATGGGGGATATTGCTCAACCTTCCGGCGACGCATTCGGTGAGCTCGCTCGTCGGAAAGGTTTCCACGCAGGTCATCGCGAGCAACTCCTCGCCGCTCGGCCTCTTCTCCGCCGCGCTTGGCAGTTTCGGCCTTGCGGCCGCGGTCCTCGTGAGCTCGTTCTACCTGAGCCTGAGCCATGATGGCGTAGAGCGGTTCCTTGCGGTCGTCATCCCGCCGGACTATGAGGAGACGACGATGCGCATCTATAAGCGGTCGAAGCAGCTGATCGGCGCGTGGTTCCGCATGCAGGTGGTCCTGTCCGTCATCATGGGATTCGCAGTGTGGGGAGGGCTTTCGCTCCTCGGGGTGAAGTACGCGTTCCTGATCGGTGTCCTTGCCGCGTTCTTCGAACTCGTGCCGTTCCTTGGCCCCATTCTCTCCGGCGCCGTGGCCGTCATCGCGGCGCTTCTTACTTCGACGACGCTCGCGTTCTGGACGCTCATATTCTTCCTCATCGCCCAGCAATTCGAGTCGCACGTGCTTGTGCCGCTGCTTTCCCGCCATTCGGTGGGACTCCATCCGGTGATCGTCATCGTCGCGCTCCTTATCGGCGGAGAGATCGGTGGCATTTTGGGCATCATCATTTCGGTGCCCGTGGCGGCCGTTCTGCAGGAGGTCGTGCAGGATTGGTCCTCAAAGCGCCGGGCCGCGGCGGTTGCGCGGTAGGGGCAAATAATAGTAGTCTTCCTCTATGTACTCGAACGGAGAATTTTATATCACGACGCCCATCTATTATATAAACGGCGTGCCGCACATCGGCAGCGCATACACGACGATCGTGGCCGACACGCTCGCGCGGTGGCGCGAGGCGCAGGGGGAGGTCGTGACATTTTTGACGGGCACCGACGAGTTCGCGCAGAAGACGCCGGACGCCGCGGAAAAAACGGGGGAGGAGGTGCACGTCTACGCGGAGCGCATGGCGAACGCCTGGATGGAAACATGGCACAAGCTCGGCATCTCGAACACCGACTTCATCCGCACCACGGAGGAGCGCCATATCGACACGGTAAAGGATTTTTGGGGCCGCCTGGACGCCGCGGGCGATATCTATAAAGGGCAGTACGAAGGATTGTATTGCAAAGGGCACGAGGCGTTCATAAAAGAAAGCGACCTCGTTGACGGGCTCTGTCCGGAGCACAAGACGGCGCCCGAGCGCGTCGTGGAGGAGAACTATTTCTTCAAGCTTTCCAATTATCAGCAGCGCCTTCTGGAATTTTACGAGGCGCACGGCGATTTTGTGGCGCCCGCGCACCGCTTCAACGAGGTGAAGGCGTTCGTGGAGGACGGCCTCGAAGACATCAGCTTCTCGCGCGAGCGCAAAGGCAATCGCGTGCAGTGGGGCATCCCCGTGCCGAACGATCCGGGCCAGGTGATATACGTGTGGGCCGATGCGCTCGTCAATTACATCTCCGCGATCGGCATCGAAAAATGGGAGGAGCATCCGGCGGACATCCATACGGTGGGAAAGGACATCCTGCGGTTCCACGCCGTCATCTGGCCGGCGATGCTCATGTCGGCCGGGTTGCCTTTGCCGGGCCAGATCATCGCGAACGGGTTTCTCACGGTGAACGGCACAAAGATGGGCAAGTCGCTCGGCAACGTGATCGATCCGCTTGAGCTCACGTCGCGATACGGCAATGACGGCCTGCGCTACTTTTTGCTCCGCGAGATCTCGTACGGCGACGATGGCGATTTTTCGGAAGAAAAGATGAAAGAACGTTACAATGCGGACCTCGCGAACGGCCTCGGCAACTTTGCCGCGCGCGTGCTCACGCTTGCGGAGAAGGAGTCCGTGCAATTTGGAAGGCTTGATGCCGAGTTCGAGGCGGCGATCCGCGACGCAAAGCGCGCCGTGCAGGAAAAAATGGCGAACTTTAAATTTTCCGACGCGCTCGCCGCGATCTGGGCTGTGATTTCGCTCGGCGACCGTTACGTGAACGAAAAGAAAGTGTGGGAGATCAAAGATGCCGCCGCCCGTTCGCAGGCACTTTTCAACCTCGTCTCGTTTCTTGATAATGTCGCCGCGATGCTCGTGCCGTTCCTGCCCGAAACGTCAAAAAAGATCACCGCCGCGATCGCCTGGAAGGACAATGTTTTAGATGTAAAAAAGCCGGAAATTCTTTTCCCGCGGATAAAATAGCGTGCCCGATATGCATTTTGAAATCACAGATTATGATTTCAAAATCAAGCCACGCATGAGCGCCTGCCGCCCCGCTGCTATCGCACCCCTTGGTCAAACAAACTTTCGTAGACGCGATTAATGTCGCGTTCGAAGTGCTCCACATCGTCGTAGTTGTTCTCAAGAACGATCTCGGCGCGGCTGCCGATGTCCGGGATATCCACTTCGGTGCGTACCTTTTCCTGCTCCATGAATTTTTCCCACGTCGTCGCGCCTTCGCCCGAGCGGTTCCGCGCAAGGAGCCGTGCATGGCGCACTTTCGGATCGGCTGAGATGTAGATCAATATGGTTTTGATCCCCTCATCGTTCAATCCGCGGATCATGCGCTCGTCGCCGAGCCAGCGTACGCCGTCGAGGATCGTCACGTCGGCGGTGTCGCCAACCAGCCGGTGGCGCATCGCCCGCGAGAGCGCCCCGTCGCCGAAGCCGGTGTCCGCGTTCATGACGATCGCCATCTTTTGCTCGTTGTCGCGCCCGCGCGGAATGCCCCACAGGTCGAGCGTCTCCTTCAATATTTCCGAGAACGTATGCCGGCTCACCGTGTATCCGTCCTCCACGAGCAGTTTCTCGAGCGTGTTCGCGCACGTTTCCTTTCCCGCGAGCGGCGCACCGACGATGCCGATGACGAGTTTCATGAGAGTGCTTTGAGCGCCTCGCGGGCGTAATATTTGACGCGTTCTTTTATGCCGAGCGCCGGATCGTCCAGTTCTGCCGAGGTGAGCCAACGGATGTCATCGCTGATCTCCCGGTTGCCTTGTTTGATGACATCGCTCTTTGATGTGGCAAAGTAAATAAAATCAACGTGCTCGTGGGTCTCATTAATCCGGTGGCGATCTATAAAACGCGGCGTAAGCACTGTTTTTGCGTCGTCAAATTGTTTCAGTGGCGCAGCGGGCACCAATTCAATATCGAGATTCACTTCCTCCTTTACTTCGCGGATAGCAGCTTGTGGCGGATCTTCGTCCAGCTCTATATGGCCGCCTGGCGGAAGCCATACATGATATTTATCGTGTTTGCGGAGGAGGACGCGCCCCTTATTTACAATATATATGTCAGTGACGAAGTCGACTTTCTCGTGGATGTGCGGCATGGCTCGTGGTCGTGTCTCTATGATAGAATAACTTCATCTATGCCGCAATCTCATTTCTTTGATGCCCACACCCACGTGCAATTCTCCGGCTTTGACGACGACCGCGAGGCGGTGATCCGCCGCGCCGCGGAGGCCGACGTGCGGATGGTGAACGTGGGCACCCAGCGTGATACGTCCGCCGCGGCCGTGGCGCTCGCGCACGCGCACCCCGATGGCGCAATGTATGCGGCGGTGGGGCTCCATCCGGTGCACACCAGCCGCTCGTTCCACGACGCGCAGGAACTCGGCGCCCCTGCAGACGGCGCCGCGGCAAAAGGATTCACCTCGCGTGGCGAAGTGTTCGACACGGACTATTATAGAGCGCTCGCGCTTGATCCTGCGACGGTCGCGATAGGCGAGTGCGGCCTGGACTACTTCCATTTTGACGAGAGCGAGCCGCGCGACGCGCAGATCGCGCGCCAGAAGGACGCGTTCGCGGCGCAGATCACGCTCGCCAAAGAAATTAAAAAACCATTGATGGTCCATTGCCGGAACGCGTTTGCGGACGTGATAGAGATGGTCCGTCCGCACGCGCACGAACTTGTGTCCGGCGTCGTTCACTTCTTTACCGGCACGCCGGATGACGCGCGCGCGTTGTTCGAGCTTGGATTCTCGTTCACATTTGGCGGTGCGATCACGTTCCCGCCGCGCAAGGGCATGACGGAGGGCGCATACGACGAGGTCGTGAGGATCATCCCGATCGATCGCATCATGTCGGAGACCGATGCGCCGTACGTGGCGCCCGCCGCATACCGCGGCAAGAAGAACGAGCCGGCATATGTGGTGCATGCCGTCGCGCGCCTTGCGGAGCTGAAAGGCGTTTCGCCGGAAGAGATGAAGGCGCAGATCTGGGAGAACGCGAAGCGGATCTTTGGAATTTGAAAGTGTTAAAAAATCGTTAAATTTTATTTGCTTTTTGTTTTTGTGAGCGTATCTTGGTAGTATGGAATGGATGAAGAAATTATTGACGGAAGCAAATTTGCCGGTCATCTTCTTTAAAGAAAGAGGGCAATTTGTGGCGTACACTCCTGCGCTTGATCTGTCCACTGCCGGCAAAACGCTTGGCCAGGCGGAAAAGCACTTTAAGGAAGCGGTGGGGCTCTTTTTTGAAGAATGCCACAAGATGGGAACCCTCGACGCTGTCTTGCGTGATTTGGGATGGGAAAAGAGTCGTACCGGTTGGGTTTCCCCGGTTGCTGTTGTTCAGGGATCGCGGACGATAAGCGTTCCGCTTCCTGCGTAAGTGCACGCATGACGGGACTGCGTCAGGTCTCGTGGAAAGAATTTGAAAAATTTCTCATAAAGATCGGCTGTGTTTTTGTACGTGAAAAAGGCGACCATAGAGTTTGGAAGCGGCGAGGATTGAGGCGACCCATCGTTTTGCCGAGAGTAGATCCGCCTCCAATCTTTGTGGTCAGAAACAATCTTCGCCTGTTGGATGTTTCAGTCGAAGAATATTTGGAAGCCGTTAGGAAACATTGAGAAAACGGGCGCAAAGGCTTAGAATGGGTAAGTACTATGCCCGCTTACGACCCGAAGAAAATAGAGGAAAAGTGGAACAAGAAGTGGCTGGCCGACAAGGTTTTTAAAGTTGCCGACGATTCGCCGAAGCCGAAATATTATCAGCTGGAGACGTTTCCGTATCCGTCGGCGGCCGGGTTGCACATGGGGCATCCAAAAGGGTACACCGCGGAAGACATCCACGCGCGCTATATGCGCATGCGCGGATACAATGTTTTGTACACGATGGGATGGGACGCCTTCGGATTGCCCACGGAAAATTATGCCATCAAAGTCGGCAAAAATCCCAAGGAGATCGCGGTGACGAACACCGACAACTTCCGCCGGCAGGTGCAGATGTTCGGCTTTTCGTACGATTGGGATCGCGAGGTCGACACATCGTCGCCCGAATATTACAAGTGGACGCAGTGGATATTCATCCAGCTTTACAAAAAAGGATTGGCGTACCGTGCGAATGCCAAAGTGAATTGGTGCCCGAAGGACCAGACCGTGCTCGCGAACGAGCAGGTGATCGACGGCAAGTGCGAACGCTGCGGCAGTGAGATCGAAGAACGCGACATGGAGCAGTGGTTCCTGAAGATCACCGACTACGCCGAGCGGCTGCTTGCGGACCTGAAAGGCCTCGACTGGCCGGCGGCGACGATCAAGCGTCAGGAGGATTGGATCGGCAAGAGCGAAGGCGCGGAGCTGGAATTTTCCGTCACGAACTCCGCTCTGCGCATAAAAATATTTACGACGCGGCCGGATACATTGTTCGGCGCCACATACTTGGTGCTTGCGCCAGAACATGAGCTGGTCGAAAAGTTAAAAGAAAAGCTTTCCAACAAGAAAGAGGTTGAGGCATATGTGGAGGCGGCGTCGCACAAGACCGACCGCATGCGCCAGCAGGAAGAAAAGGACAAGACCGGCGTGGAACTGAAGGGCGTGATGGCGATCAATCCGGCCACAAAAGAAGAGATCCCGATCTGGGTGGCGGATTATGTCTTGGGTTCGTACGGCACCGGCGTGATCATGGCCGTGCCCGCGCATGACGAGCGCGATTTTGAGTTTGCCAAGAAGTTCGGATTGCCGATAAAACAAGTTGTCGCCCCGCATCTCGTCAATCGGGAACATCCGCCGCTTCCCGGCAAAGAAAATACAAAACGGGACATCATTTATGCATTCGTGAAGCATCCGACGGAGAATAAATTCATGGTATTGCGGTCAAAGAAATATTCCTGGCTTGTGCCGATCTCGGGCGGCATTGAAAAGAACGAGACGCCGGAAATGGCGGCGCGCCGGGAGGTTGCGGAAGAGACGGGATATAAAAATATGCGATTAGTGAAGGAGATGCCCTTTGCGATCTTCGCGGAGTTTTATGTACCTCATAAAGATTTGAATCGCGCGGCAACTTCCCGTGCGTTATATTTTGAACTCACCGACCTTGAGCGTGACCCCGTGAGCGAAGAGGAGGCGGCATTGCAGGATGTGGAATGGGTCGATGATGGAGGCCTTGATACGCTTGACCCGCTCGTTGAGCGACCCTATATCCTAAAGTGGTTGAGGCATGGTGAGTATCCATTTACGGAGGAAGGTATCGTGATGAACTCCGGGCAATTCACCGGGATGGACTCCGAAAAAGCAAAAGCTGAGATAACAAAGTTCGTCGGTGGCACGATGAAGACGCAGTTCAGGATCCGCGACTGGTCCGTGTCGCGCCAGCGGTATTGGGGCGTGCCGATCCCGATGGTCCATTGCGCTGCGTGTCGCGCCGCGGGGCGCGGGGACGGCATCGTGCCGGTGCCGGAGAACGAGCTGCCGGTGGTATTGCCCGACCTTGAGAATTTCCGGCCGCAGGGGATGCCGCCGCTCGCGAGCTCGCCCGACTTCATCAACGTGAAGTGCCCGGTGTGCGGCGGCGATGCCAAGCGCGACCCGGAGACGCTCGACACGTTCGTGGATTCGTCGTGGTACTTTTTGCGCTATCCCGATCCGCACAATGCGACGGCAATTTTTGATAAGGAAAAAGTGAAAAAATGGATGCCGGTGGACCTTTATGTGATCGGGGCGGAGCATACGGTTTTGCACCTGCTCTACTCGCGCTTCATCACGAAATTTCTGCAGGACGAGGGATGGGTTTCTTTTGCGGAACCGTTCATAAAATTGCGGCACCAGGGGCTCATCATGGGCACCGATGGCGCAAAGATGTCCAAGAGCAAGGGCAATGTCGTGAATCCGGATGAGATCGTGGGGGAGTTCGGCGCGGACGCCACGCGCTTGTACCTCATGTTCATGGGGCCGTTCGCGGACTCGACGCCGTGGGACCCGAAGGGGATCCTGGGCGTTGAGCGCTTCCTGAAGCGGATGTGGAAATACTGCAGCGACGCGATTGGGCTTATGGATGTAAAAAAATCGGCAACGGCGCCTGCAAATGTGCAGGAAAAGCCATCCGCCCGCGCCGCGCTGCATCGCGCCATCAAAAAAGTGGGGGAGGACATTGAGGCATTCAAATTCAACACCGCTATTTCCGCTCTTATGATACTCTTAAATGAGGTGGAGTCGGCCGCGCCGCTTGGCAAAGATGATCTCGCGTCACTCGTAAAGATCGTCCATCCGTTCGCGCCGCACATGGCGCAGGAATTGTGGTCGATCATGGGCAACGGGAGCTATGTGGATTTTGAGCCGTGGCCGGCGTACGACCCCGCGCTTGTCGCGGAAGAGAAGGTCCTGCTCGTATTGCAGGTCAACAGCAAAACGCGCGACAGCGTTTCCGTGGATGCGGCGATCGGCGAGGATGCCGCAAAGGAGCTCGCGCTCGCGAACGAAAAGGTGAAGGCCGCGCTCGCCGGCGCCGCGCCGAAGCGCATCATCTACGTTGATAAAAAACTGGTCAACATCGTGATCTAACCCGTTACCTATCACTGCCATGGGAGGAAAGATCGGATTCATCCTTATTCTCATCGTCGCGCTCGGCGTCGGCGTGTACCTGTACAGCTCCGGCGCGTTCACGGCCGGCCTCGCGGGGCTCGGCTCGCTCGCGCGTCTTCCCGGATCATCTTCCTCCACCGCCTCGTCTTCGGGCCTCGGCAGTTTCTCGTTCTTTGATTTTGGATCGTCCACGATCGTGCAGGGGCCGCCGCCGCCGTCCGGATCGTCGGGATCCGCAGGGGGTGCTCCCACGCAGCCCACGCTTGGCAATGCCATCGTGCCTACCTCCAGCATTCCCGCCGGCTTCACTGCGGCAGAGCTCTCGCCCTACTTCGGGCAGGTGCGGTTCGGCAGCGTGTCGGCCGCGTCCTATTACAGTTACGGCACGATCACGCTGAACACCGCTTTTCCATATAACGCAACGGGCACGATCGACGTGACGGGTTGGCAGATCCGCGCCAACCATGGCGATGAATATATCCCGCAGGCGGTCAACCTGTATGACCCGACGGGCCTCGCGCCGGCGACCGACATCCAGATGAAGAACGGGGATACGCTGTATCTCTATTCTTCGTCCGCGCCGTTCAATCTGCGGCTCAACGAATGCATCGGATACGCCGCGCATGTGGCGAACTTCACGCCGCCGCTCCCGCTCACGTGCCCGTACGTGGACCAGTCACAGATCCAGGGATTCAGCGGCGCATGCCAGAACTTCATCAATTCGATCGGGGCATGCCAACAGCCGAACTATTCAAGCGCGCAGTTTCCGCAGAACGATTATTCCTGCACCCAATACCTGGAGAACAATTTCACTTATCGGTCGTGCTTTGACCAACACAGCAATGATCCGAACTTCCTGAGCGATCAGATATGGGTATGGACAGGCGCGAACCCCGTCGACCCGTATCACGATCAGGTGGAATTGCTCGATAAACAGGGGCTTTTGGTGGACCTGTATACCTATTAGTGGCTAGGTTGCCAGGAGGATATTGATATAGTAGGATACAGGCAGAACATTGCCAGAAAGGAGGGCGTGATGGGGTGTGAGGAACTCCAGCAACAGGCACGGGTCCAGTACGTGGACGTTCTGATGTACGAAAGGAGCGCCGCGATCGACGAAAGAACACCTCCATTCCCTTCCCTGGACAAAATCAAAGAATTAACGGAGCATGCCAAGGAATGCATCGTGTGTTCGAGATTTTTGGAACATGGCCTGATGAGGCCGCTTCAAAAATCTGAGCAGACGATGCTTTGGGAGGGGGCTGCCCGCGCATAATTTCGCGCGGGCTTTCATTTTTAAATAATTTATTTCCGTTCCGTGAGCGTCGCCTTTACGCTGAACTGCTTTCCGTCGCGGAGGACCAAAAGTTCTATCTCGTCGCCCACGTTCGCGTCCTCGAGCAGGTCCTGGACGGGGTGGTCATGGTCCAGTTTCTTGCCGTTGATCTCGAGCACGATGTCGTTCTCGCGCACGTCCGCTTTTTCCGCCGGACTGTCCGGGACGACCGCCGCGTCGTGCTGGGTCTCGCGCATCACGAGCGCGCCGTGGTCAACGGAGAGGTTCATCTTCTTCTGGAGATCGCCGTCCACCATCACATAGCGGAGCCCAAGGAGCGGCCGGCGGATGCGGCCGTATTTTTTTATGTCATCGATGTCGCGCCGCGCGGCGTTCACCGGGATCGCGAAGCCGATCGATTGCGCGCCGGAGACGATCGCGGCGTTCACGCCGACGACGAGTCCGTCTCGGTCCACGATCGGGCCGCCGGAATTTCCGGGGTTGATCGCGGCGTCGGTCTGGATGAGGCCGCGCATCTCCTGCGGCGCGGCGTCCGGATCCTGCTGGGCCGTGATCGAGCGCGAAAGGCCGGAGACGATGCCGACGGAAACGGTGTTGCGGAAGATGCCGAGCGCGTTGCCAATCGCGATGAGCGACTGGCCGAGCTCGAGCTTCGTCGCATCGCCGAGGCGGACGCAGGGGAGCCCTTTCGCATCGATTTTTAAAATGGCCACGTCGTTGATAGGGTCGCGGCTCAATATCGTTGCCGGGAATGTGCGGCCGTCGCTCAAGATCACGGTGTATTCCGCCTTCTTTTCGCTCACCACGTGCTTGTTCGTAAGGATGAGCCCGTCCTCGGCCACGATGAAGCCGGAACCGCCGCCGGTGGTCACCATGCCGCGGTCGTCGACGGTGCCGTCCGGGATCGTCGGGTTGAATCCTTTCGGAAATTGCTTTTGCAGGTCCTCAAGCTTCTCCGCGATCGCGATCGACACGACCGACGGCATGACCTTCTTGATGACCTTGATGACGCGCTTATCGTCCATTGGATAATTCTACCATGAAAGGTATCCCTATTTTGCAAATCTCACGTAGATCCCTGACGGCACAACGCAGCCGGAGCCCTTCTCGTTCACTCGCAATTCGCCGAACTCACTGTTTTTGCCGGCCCTGATAGTGCCGAAGGAGCTTTCCACTGCTTGCACGAGCGATCGCGGCGCGTATCCCGCGGCGTAGCCGTTCAGCAAAAAGAACGAGCCGGGGTTTTGCGCGAAGATCTTCCGCACGCCGTCGAGCAGGGGAACGATGTCCTCTTCGATGCGCCACACTTCGCCGTCCGGCCCGCGGCCGAACGCGGGCGGGTCAAGGACGATTCCGTCGTATGCCGAGCCGCGCCGGATCTCGCGTTGTACGAACGTGAGCGCGTCGTCCGTGATGTAGCGGAGCGTGTCGGGCGGCACGTGCGAAAGCGTTGCGTTCTCGCGCGCCCACGTGTTGCTTTGCTTTGACGCGTCGAGATGCGTGACAATCGCGCCGTGCTTTGCGGCCACGATGCTCGCGATGCCGGTGTAGCCAAAGAGATTGAGGACCTTGGGCTTATCTTTTTCGCCGCCATGCTTTGCAAGCGTCTTCACGCGCTCCGCGATCCATTCCCAATTCGGCGCCTGTTCCGGAAAGACGCCGGTGTGCTTGAATGACGTGAGCCGCAATGAAAATTTTATATCGTCACGCCACGAGATGGTCCACGGCTCCGGCGTCGATCTCCCGCGCCACGACCCTTTGTCTTTATCAAATTTAAATTCCGCGTGCGCACTTTTCCAAAGCTCCGGGCGCAGCGGCTTCCAGATCGCCTGTGTCTCCGGGCGGATCAGAATATACGGACCGAATCGTTCCAGCTTTTTGTTGTTACCGGAGTCGAGCAATTCGTAATCCGCCCAGCCGTCGGTTGCAAGATCGATATGGTTCATGTGCGTGTATATGTGGATTATATATCAGAAAATCAAAAACCGCCCTTGCGGACGGTCTTTGGGAAAATTCGGAGTTATTCTCTTGTACGATATCACTCCGTCCAGGCCCGACACCTAACTATCATTGTACGAATTTTTTCCGATTGGTCAAATCGTATTTAATCTATTTTTAATGATTATGCGGACCGCCGGGGAGTCGAACCCCGAACTTCCAGGTGTCGGGTCTGTCTAGGGTAAAACACTATTATTTCCCGAGCGCATCGCCATGGCGCACGCTCCACTGATAGAGCACGACCGCGGCGGACACGGATGCGTTCAGCGATTCCGCGCGCGAGTCCATCGGGATGCGGAGCGAGACGTCGCAGCGTTCCATTGTCTTCTGGCGGATACCCTCTCCTTCATTGCCGATAATAAAGAGCGCTGGCGCATCGAATTTTTCGTCGGTGAGCGCCTGCGAGCCGTTCATCACGAGCCCGTACGTGCGGAAGCCGAGCTTCTTGAGCGCGTCCACGGCCTGGTTCACGTTGCCGATCGAGACGATCGGGATGCGGAACGCCATGCCGGCGGAGGTTTTGACGACGGTGCCCGTGATCGGCGCCTGGTTGTGCTCGGGGATGAGCACGCCGGCGGTGCCGAACGCGGCGGCGCTGCGGATGATCGCGCCCACGTTGTGCGGGTCGGTCAGTTCGTCGAGCAGGACGAGCATCGTGCGCTCGGTGGGGCGCAGCGCCGCCGCGAACTGGCGGAAGTCCACAAGAAGTGCGCCGGGATCGGTGACCGCGATCACGCCCTGATGCGCGGTCTCGCGGCCGACGACGCGGCCGATCTCGCTGTTTTTCAAAACGCCAGGCGTAAGGTCGAGCTTTCGGAGGAGCGCGCGCAGTTCGCCGTCATTCACCTCCGGCGACAAAAATACTTTGCGCACCGCGTGCGGCGCGTGCGCGAGCGCCTCCATGAGCGCGTGCTTGCCATAGATGTAGATCTTCTCCCGCGAGCCGTGCGCGGAGTAGTGGGGACGGACGGGGCGATCGTGGCGCGGGCCCCGCGAAGGCCTCGAAGGACGGGATGGGTGTGAAGAGTGGCGCGGGCGCATGGACAGAAGTGATGTTAGGGATAATATAGCACATTTTAATAAAGAAAGAGCCTCGCGCATGGTGGTGTTGCGCGAGGCTCACGGGTAGCCCTCTCAGACGCTGAAGTTGGGGTCGTAGAGAGGAATATAGAATCGATAATGCGGAGTTCCGACGGGGAACGCCCACCACTTGATCTTTGGGTTTCTGAACCCCCAGCCCTCGGTGACCACCACCGCGGGCCCCATCGTGTAATGCGCGTCGGAATTTTCCGTCGGCACTTGTCGCGGGATCAGAGTGCCGGAAGGCGTTATTTCCGTAAAAACGTAATACTGGCGATCGCGGTGGAACGAGGAAATCTCCACTTTGTTCAACGGGTAAAGATCCTCCATGCTCCAGCCGAGCACGCAGGCGCCGCAGGCGCCGAGGACGAGCCCGGAAGTGGCGCAGAGATACGCGGACGTTATTCTTGCGCCGCCGGCGTTCTTGAGGATCGTCGCCGCGCTTCCTGTGAACGGGAAGTATTCTGCCAGTACGGGGAAAAGGCAACCCAGTATGGCGCCGATCAGCAAACCCAACACAACTGTCAACATCTCTTCCTCCGATCTGTCTTGCGGTACTGCGGAAGTTCTGTTATCAGAATACAATTATATTGATGTTTTGTCTAGCGATGAAGCCCTTCGGTGCCCCATGGAACGCCGAGACGGGGGAGCAGCCATCGGTCGATGCCGAGCCAGCCGGCATTGCGCCACGCGAGGATCAGGAAAAGTTCGATGAGCAGCAGCAACGGATTCACGCTTACCGTTCCCGCGAACAAATAGTTGAAGTTCATGAACGCGCCGAAGAACGCGGCGATGCCGGTGAATGCGCCGAGGATCAGTCCCGCTCCGACGGCGATCTCGCCGAACGTGACGATATAAGAAAAGAGAACGACATGAGGAAGCGCCACCGCATTGATGAACCATGCGTACCAGGAGGACACTGCCGGATTCGCGCCCGTCGCTTTCGCGACCGCGCCTGCCAGAAATCCATGAAGCGCGGTGCCGGCGTTCGGGCCGAGCCACGCGCCACCCGTCGCCTTTTCCCATCCTGCCATGATCCACGTGTATCCCACATAGAGCCGGAGCAAAAGCCACACCCACGCTACGCGCGTGTCCCCGAACAAAAATTCCGCGAGCGGGGGATCCGGGATGACGACCGCTGTATGCGATGGTTCAGCCATTGCTATTATTGTACCAAATTTGCGGAGGGTGCAGGACTCGAACCTGCAAGTCCCTTACGGGACCCCGGTTTTCAAGACCGGTGCCTTGCCATTCGGCGCAACCCTCCTCTTGGATTTTATACCATCAACTTATAATGTTTTCCAATCCAGCTCCTGGTGAGATAATGTTCTTCAGAGTGACAATTAGGACAGATCAATTCAAGATTATTCAATTCATTATTATTTCTATTTCTGTCCTTATGGTGTACGTTCAAAATTTCACGCTTATTATAACCACATCATTCGCATTTTCCACCCCGGATTTCAATCAGTCGTATTTTTAAGAGTCCAGTAGAAACGATTTTGTCTTTCAGCCTGCGCCCGGTATATTTTATACCCGCCCTATTTCTATTTGCACAACTTCTGCTGCATGTCTTTTTATTGAATCGCGCAGCGATGGGCTTTCCACGGATCGCACAGGGATGCTCTTTGAGGATAGATTTGCCGTAACAACTTGAACTGCAAAAGACATTTCCTTTATTGCCGGATATTTCTTTTGGTCTTCGATAGATCGGCCTCCGACAAATTTTGCATTCAATATTAGGGTTTCTCTTATACGCTTTCATCCACACACTTTACTGCCAAGCAAAATTGATTTCAAGAAAAATTTTAGAATTTTTTAATCTTGTGGACCCACGGGGAATCGAACCCCGACCTCCTCCATGCCATGGAGGCGTAATACCATTTTACTATGGGCCCTTTATATTTGCAGATTTTCAGAACGGCCTTGCCACTCATTCTATATATATTGCGACCGATGCGTCAATCGTCTATAGTGTCTTCAACGCCCTCGTAGTTCAACGGATAGAACCGACCCGTCCTAAGGGTAAGATCGAAGTTCAATTCTTCGCGAGGGCACAACCAAAGGCGGATTTATCCACCGCCGGACTTTTCTTTTTTTATGGGAGTGCTATGGTAATGGGAGTTGCTTCCAAGTTTCAAACCAGGGATTTGGAGGCACATCTCAGACCCAAAAGGAAACGATATATGCCCGTTGTCACGGTTCGCAGTGACTTGCAGCCCACAGGAGTATTTGTCCCTGGGCTGAACCCACCCAAACTAAACAGCGTATGCGTCAGCCCTGACGTTGCCAATACGCTGGTGCCCCGCTTCATCGCTTCCCGTCGCGGAGGCCTGAAGCTTTCGAAGCCCGACTTTGCGAAACTCAAAGGCCATGCACTCGGAGAGAACGGCCAGCCCGGCTGTCTCTGCTGCCGAACGGCTCTCAATTGGGGTCTTTTCTAACCCCGCTTTTCCCAGATCTGATTTTTCCCCAAGTACGCGGCGCTGCTCCTTCCCCAAGGAAGCAGCGCCTTTTTTATTTCCTGACCCTTGAAAAGGGTCCGCGTTTCTGTAACTATAGAGCGAAGGGAGAGGTGGCTGAGTGGTCGAAGGCGCCGCACTCGAAATGCGGTGTGCTCGAAAGGGCACCGTGGGTTCGAATCCCACCCTCTCCGCACCGGTGCGGATCACACGAATATGTTGCGCGATTGCCGTTTTTTCGCTATATTTTCTTGGAGCAGCGCGCCGCCGGCGCGCGTGACGGCGCCACCTTAGCTCAGTTGGTAGAGCAGTGCTTTCGTAAAGCAAAGGTCCCCGGTTCGAATCCGGGAGGTGGCTCAAAAGTGATATAATAAGAACAATCTATGAACCCCGAGAAAATTGACGGTCGGAACGGGTCGGAGGTCCCTCTGCAAATGGATTTCGACTTTGACGAAGCGGCAGTGAAGGCCAGGGCAAAAGAACTGCGGGATAAGCATGGTTGGACGGAACCCTACGCAATGAGCGTTGCGAAACGGGAATTTGAACGAACCGCACGCGAGGAACGATCCGGCGGAAAAGAAAAAGTTGATTAATTTTTTATGGACCAGAACGAATCACTGAAGGAGCTTTCGGAGGAAGCCCGCCGGCTTGGCGGGCGGCTTTGACCTCGACGCGAAACGCAAACGGATCGCGGAACTCACGGCGGAAATGTCATCGGCGGATTTTTGGTCTGACCGCGCGAACGCGGACGCGAAGATCCGCGAGCTCGGCGAACTGAACGACGTCGTTTCAAAGTATGAGGACATCATCGCCGGCGTCGACGTGCTCGAAGCGGGGTTCGACGAAAATATGTTCCACGACGTCAAGCGCAAATTCCGCGATTTCGAACTGACACAGCTTTTCACCGGCCGGTACGACAAGCAGGCGGCCGTGCTCGCGATCTATCCCGGAGCGGGCGGCGACGACGCCGAGGACTGGGCGCGGATGCTTAGCGAAATGTACGAGGGCTACGCGAAGCTCCGCGGATGGAAGGTGCGCGTGGTGGACGACAATCCGCGCTCGCGCACGCTCGAAGTGAGCGGCCCCTACGCGTACGGCTATTTAAAGAACGAGCAGGGCGTGCACCGGCTTGTGCGGATATCGCCGTTCAACGCAAAACATTCGCGCGAAACATCCTTTGCGCTCGTGGAAGTGATGCCCGATCTGCCCGCGCTCGACGAATCAAAGCTGCAGATCCCGGAGAGCGACCTCAAGTTCGAGTTTTCCCGCGCCGGCGGTCCCGGCGGACAGAACGTCAACAAGGTGGAGACGGCGGTGCGCGTGGTGCACCTGCCGACCGGCGTCGCGATCAGCTCGCGCGCCCAGCGCAGCCAGCAGCAGAACCGCGAGGCGGCGCTCAAGATCCTCAAGGCAAAACTTTTCCAGCTGATGGAGCAGGAGAAGGTGGAAGAGGTCGGCGCCCTCCGCACAAAAGTGAAGCCGGAGTGGGGGAGCCAGATCCGTTCGTACGTGCTGAACCCGTATCAGATGGTGAAAGACCACCGCACCGACGCCGAAACGGCGCGTGTGGATGAAGCATTGGCGGGAAACATTGATATGTTTATAGAGGCGATGCTGGAGCGGAAGGCGAATGACGACTCGGTGCCGAAACTTGACAAATAGGCAATTATATTGTTATAATACCACTGCACCTTCAAAACCAGTGAAATTACTTGGTAGTTACAGCCTTTAGCGCATATCCGATTGATATTCGTTAAAAGCTGTAACTACATTTCAAGGGAGAATCGTCATGGCACAGCGTGTCGCAGGCGAAATCTACGAATCAGTGACCGGTCAGCTTTTTGAGATCGGCCGTCAGCTTCGGCAACCGAACGGATATCCGTTCGATGCACAGAAGCTCCAACGCGCACTTCAAAACGCCATCGAGGGAAAGTTTGATGTCACGTCGGTGGTCCAGCAGTATCTCGTCACCGTGAACTACGACCTTTCGGTTAAGGACGCGATCGCGGCGGGACGCTACGACTGGAAGAACGATGACATCACCGCCAAGAACTTCCCGTCGAAGCGTAAGGGAACCGCCGATCTGGAAATCATCCTCGTCAAATTTGACGATGCGATGAGTTCCGAGGGTATCCTCCGCGAGCTCGACAAGCAGGGACTGCGCGCGGCCGAGTTGCCGGAACTGCTTGCCTTCGGGGAGAAATACCCCGATGTGCAGCGCGAGTTCCCGGTGGTCGCACTTGGTTCCGTGTGGCGGGGCTCGGTCGGCAACCGTGGCGTGCCGTACCTCCGCGGGTACGCTGGCAAGCGCTACCTGCTCCTGGACTGGTTCGGCCTCGGGTGGGGCTCGCTCTGCCGGTTCGCCGCAGTCCGCAAGTAATTTTATACCTTAGGCACTGGGTCACTCATTTTTTCTGATCCTTTGTCCCTTCGGCCCCTGCACGAGATTTGGATCTTTTGCAGGGGCTTTCCATTTTCAGCCGGTATGATATTTTGAATTTGGATAGTAGGCTCAAAACAAGTTGCAGGCTACGGTTCGCAACGGCCGAATTCCGGGATGACTGAATGGAGAATGGTTGCGGGTACGCTTTCGGCCAGAGTTGTTCTCTCATCCCCCAAAAATAAAGATACTTGGTGCAAGATATTAGAGGATTAGAATTCCGAGATCCCGAATACGATTCAGTCCCGAGAGTATTCAAGGGGCAGTGGCGCAGGCGATATCTTGTACGCTGGTTCCGTGTGGCAGAACTCGGACGGCAACCGTAACGTGCCGTACCTCAACAGGAACGCTGACAAGCGCAACCTGAACCTGAACTGGTTCGACAACAGGTGGAACTCGAACTGCCGGTTCGCCGCAGTCCGCAACTCTCTTTGTTTTCACGCCGCCCTATGCGGCGTTTTCTTTCATCAATTGCCTGTTCCAGCCGCCGAGCATTTTGCCGATCTCGTTCAACTTTTCCGAGAGATAAATGTATTTCTTCTCGTCCAACCCCTTGATCTCCCAGAGTATTTGTAAAAAGAATTTTGCGAGATCGAGCTTGGCTGTTGCTTGTTGGATGTAGGGGAGCTTTTGGTGTTTCCCTAAATAGCTTGCTATGAAAATAAGCTCGGCGGTATCTACAAATGCGGTATCGATTTTTGTCCCTAATGTATAGCGCGCGTCTTTCGGTACGTGCGTCAGGAACTCATGCCAGGTTTTGTATGCCGCCACCAAGTGTTGGATAATGGGAAGTGTAAGGTGTCGGGGGGGGGGTTAAAGGTGAATTCATAATATAGTATGTTTGAAGAAATTATCAGTGCTGAAAATTTGTTGGCCGCGTGGGAGGAATTTATTACGGGCAAACGCGCAAAGCGCGATGTGCAGGAATTCCAGCTGCACCTTATGGATAACATTCTAGCGCTTCGCGACGATTTGCGGAATGGCGCCTATCGCCACGGCGAATATCAGGCATTCAACATCTCCGACCCCAAACCGCGGAATATCCATAAAGCGACCGTGCGCGACCGCCTGCTCCATCATGCGATCTACCGCGTGCTCTATCCGTTCTTTGACCGCACGTTCATCGCGGATTCGTTCTCGTGCCGCGTCGGGAAGGGAACCCATGCGGCGATGGACCGGTTCCGGGCGTTCGGTTATGTCGCAAGCAGGAACAACACGCGCACGTGTTGGGCGCTCAAATGCGACATCAGGAAATTTTTCGCGAATATTGATCATGAAGTATTGCTGAAAATCTTCGCGCGGCGGATCGGCGATGAACAACTGCTTTCGTTGTTGCGCGAGATCGTCGAGAGCTTTTCCTCTGTGCGCCCTGGCGTCGGCTTGCCGCTTGGCAATCTTACTTCACAGTTATTCGTGAACGTCTATATGAACGAGTTTGACCAATTTGCCAAACACGCGCTTCGTGTAAAATATTACATTCGTTATGCCGATGATTTTGTCATTTTATCTTCCAACCGTGATTGGCTTGGGATCATTTTGCCGGAAATAGATTATTTTTTGCAGGATCGGCTGAAATTGCAGCTCCATCCCGACAAGGTCTTCATCAAGACGCTTGCCTCCGGCATTGACTTCCTGGGGTGGGTGCATTTTCCTGATCATCGCGTTCTGCGCACCGCCACAAAGCGCCGAATGTCCAGGCGCGTGAGCAAAGATCCTTCTCTGCCGGTCGTCAATGCTTACAAAGGGATGCTGTCACACGGGAATGCCCATAAGCAAACATTAAAACTTCCTTAAAAAGTTTTTGACTTCGTTTTTGCCAAAGCTATGATTGTCGGTATGATAAAAAAGAAAAAGATGACCATAGAAGACCTGGCGGTAAAGATCGATGACGTCCAAACGAAGATGGGCGGGTTGGCAACGCATGTCGATGAAAAAATAGACGAGTCCGTTGGTAATTTGGCCATCATGGTCCAGAAAGGATTTGCCGAAACGGCAAAACAGGAAGATCTGCTCGCGCTCACCGATCGGGTTAAGTTGATAGAAGAGCGCCTCGATGGGCACGATAAAGAATTCAGAGGCATGCATCAGAATTTCGATATGATCTTCCAAGAACTGAAAGCGATCCGCCAAGAAATGAAGGAAGCCGATACCCGCGCCGACGTCGTCGACCTGCAGCTTCGCGTTGCGAAACTCGAAAAGAAGATCCGTCCATAGCACGCCCATAAAGGCTGCATAATGATTATTTTGTGAGAATGTTGTATCATTAGATACGTGATAGTTTTTCAGGGAGTTTCAAAACATTATACGGGCCACGGGGTCGCGCTTGAGGATGTTGATTTCCAGATCGATCCGGGAGAATTTGTTTCCCTCGCGGGGCGCTCGGGCGCCGGCAAGTCCACTATTATAAAATTGCTCATCGGGGAGGAAAAACCCTCCAAGGGGCGCGTCTTTTTCGGCCAATACGAGGTGAACAAGCTGGAGGATAACGAGCTGCCGGCGTTCCGGCGGCACATTGGCGTCGTATTCCAGGATTTCCGGCTCTTGCCAACCAAGACTGCCTACGAGAACGTGGCGTTCGCGCTCGAGGTTGCCGGTCGGCCGCAGAGCGAGATCGCGGAACTCGTGCCACAGGTGCTTGACATGGTGGGGCTCGGCGACAAGATGAAGAACTTTCCGAACGAGCTGTCGGGCGGCGAGCGTCAGCGCGTCGCGATCGCGCGCGCGATGATCCACCGGCCGGAGGTCGTGATCGCCGATGAGCCGACCGGCAACCTCGACCCGTTCCACACCTTCGAGATCATCAAGCTGCTTGAAAAGATCAATCAGCTGGGCACCACCGTCGTCCTCGCCACCCACGATAAAGAGGTCATTAACAATCTGGAGAAAAGGGTGATAACATTGGACAAGGGCCGCGTTATCCGCGACGAAAAGAAAGGAAAATATATACTGGTATAAATGTTCACCATTATCTCACGCATATTCCATTTTGGATTTAAGAACTTCTGGCGCAACGGATGGCTGTCAACGGCAACGGTCGCGATCATGACGCTCGCGTCCATCGGGTTTTTGGGGCTCATCATTTTCGGCGTCGTCACGCGCTCCGCGGCCGCGTCCATCCAGGACAAGATCGACATCAGCGTCTATTTCAATACCAATACTTCGGAAGACGAGATCTTGAACATCCAGCAGTCGCTCGAAGGGCTCTCCCAGGTGGCAAGCGTCGATTATGTTTCGCAGGACCAGGCGCTCGCGGCGTTCCAGCAGACGCACGCGAACGACCCGACCGTCAGCCAGGCCATCAACGAGCTCGATACGAACCCGCTCGAGGCGTCGCTCAACATCAAGGCGAAGGATCCGAGCCAGTACGGCGCCATCAACGATTACTTAAGCTCGCCGGACCTCGCGCCGTACATCGACACGATCAGCTATTCGCAGAACCAGGATGTCATCAATCGCCTCGCGACGATCGTCCGCGACGTCTCGATCGGCGGATGGATCGTGACGATCCTGCTCGCGCTCGTCGCGGGCCTCGTCGTGTTCAATACGATCCGGCTCGCCATCTATTCCAATCGCGAGGAGATCGGCGTGATGCGCGTGGTGGGCGCGTCGAACAGCCTGGTGCGCGGGCCGTTCGTGGTGGAGGGGATGCTCTGGGGCCTGATCGCCGCCGTCATCAGTTTGATCGTTGTGGCGCCCGCGCTCTACTTTACGTCGCCATACCTCAACGAGTTCATTCCGGGTCTCAACATCTTCCACTATTTCTACACGCATATCATCCAGCTGTTCCTCTATGAACTTCTGTTCGGCGTGGTCATCGGGGCCCTCTCCAGCTTTTGGGCAGTGCGTCGTTATCTGAAGAACTAGCTTTGAACGGGATCGATCCACAAGCGCCGCCGCCGCCTTCCGTGCCTCCGCCCTCGCCGCACGATCACGACGTGAAAGTCGCATCGCGCCGCCGCACGGCAAGGCGCCGGCTTATCCTCATCGCGATCATCGTCATCGTGCTCGCCGGCGGCGCGTGGTATTTTGAAAAATCCCTTTCGCTGCCGCTCCAAAACCTTGCCGCGTTCGGGAATTCGCTCGAATCGTCGGTAACGCAGCAGTTCGGCCAGAATTTTTCAGCGCCGACATCGACGGTCGAGCAGAACGTAAAAACGGCGCCAAAGAAAGCGAACGCGCTCGACGCGACGGGGGTGATCGCCGAGACGAACGCCGCGCGCGCCGCGAACGGCGGGCTGCCCCCGCTCGCCGAGGACGCCACGCTTGATGACATTGCGACGCTGCGCCTTGACGACCTGTTCGCGCAGCAATACTTCGCCCACGTCGGCCCGCAGGGCGAGAGCGCCATCACGGTCGCCTCGAGCGTCGGGTATGCCTCCATCGCGCTCGGCGAGAACCTCGCGCTTGGCACCTATGCCGGTGACGCTGGCGTCGTTGCGGCGTGGATGGCGAGCCCGGGTCATCGCGCGAACATTCTCGACACGCACTACACGCAGATCGGCGTCGCCGTGCGCGAGGGCGAGTATGACGGCGCGGAGACGTGGATCGCGGTCCAGGTCTTCGGCCGCCCCGCCTCAGCATGCCCGTCGCCGGACGCCAATCTCAAGACAAGCATCGACCTTTCCGAGAGCCAGCTTTCCACGATGTCGTCGGAGCTCCAATCCGAAAAAGCGTCCATTGACGCGATGTCCCCGCCGTCCGGCCCGGCGTACAACGCGCAGGTGGAGGATTACAACAACCTTGTGGCGCAGTACAACAACCTTGCGGCCGGGACCAAAAATGCCATTACGGAGTACGACGCGGAGGTGGACACCTTCAATGCGTGCCTGGCGGATTGAGGCATTTGCTATACTTTAAGTGGAGGATCATACCTCCTCAGATCTTCCAATGAAGCGCATCACGCCAACAATAAAATTCAGCGGGGTGGTTTTATTTTCGATACTCTTGATCATCATGGTCTTTCCGCCGAGGGGTGGCGTATCGATAAAAAAAGCAAACGCCGATTCTCTGGATGTTTATCCCGGGGACTGCTTGGGCGGATGGGAAGACCCTGCCAATGCGGTCGGGATCCCAGACGGAAATTCCGCGGTGCTTGCCGATGCCCAATCCCAATTGTTCTGCGGATCGTTCGAGGGGAGCGATCAATCCCAACAGCCCCAGGCGGTCACTCTTTATTTTTCCTGGAGCATGACGTTCTCTGCGGTCGCGACGACAACAGAGAATCTGAATGGTGGGTCCGGTGAACAATCATGGTCCGGTGTCCTTGATGCAACTGATACGGCAACGGATGCGCCGACAAGCACGGCATCTTCTACTCCCGATTTCGCTCCGGCGATACCTTCCTCTTCCGACGCCATTCCTGTCTCTACCTCCACGCCCGCGCTGCCGCTCCCGCCTTCAACCACCTCCACGCCCGCGCAGGACGTTCCCGCTACGAGCACGTCCCTGCTGAAAGAAATATTCACCGACCCGCTTGCGTTTCTTGTGGAGCGGTCGTTTGCCGACTCGAGCGGGACGATAAGCGGGGAGAGCGACGCGGTGACGGCGGATAATTTTTTGGACGTGAGCTATTCGACCGATGGCGTGACATGGCAGGATCTTGGGGAGGTGGATGCCGATAACTGGCAAAATTTTTCCGCGACCATTCCCGTAAGCTCGTGGAACGACATCAATTCGTTGCAGGTAAAGCTGACCCCGCTTCTCACGGCCGATCCGCCGACGATATATCTGGACAGCATGTGGCTCGAGGTGGATTATAATCCTTCGATCTCCGATCTTATCCAGCAGGGTACCGATGCAACGTTGAACGCCTTAAGCGATATCGGCAATGCGGTTGACAATGCGATCTCTGACATCATACCGGGGAATACGACCGGCACGCAGCCGGAGGATATTGCGACCGTAACCACATCGTCGCAGCCGCAAAGCCAGACTCCGCCATCGCCGCCCGTCCACCGCTATTCGTTCCAAACAGGCAGCGGATTATCGATGGATCCCAAGGATCTGGCCTGGGTGCCCGCGCAGGAGGTTGGGAATTACGACGCAAGCGCCACTGCCTCCGGCCAGGGGCAACTGCCGACCGTTACCGTCGTCGGCGAGAATTCTCTCCGGGTGGCGGGAACATGCTCGGAGACCTATTACACCATATTGCTTTTTATGAATGTGAATGACTATAAGACGAACCCCGCGGCGGCGCTTTTCAATGAAGCCCAGCCGTGCGTCAATGGCAGCTTTGCGCAGACGATAGCGGATTCGGATCTTCCACCCCAATTGGCCTCCGGCACATATTATCTTGTGGTCGCCAACCAGCCGGCGAAGGGTCCATGGCAGCCGTTCCCGCAGATCTATCCTGTCACGATCGGGAATGCGTCATCATCACAATGATCACATCGCGGTCGCTGCACAAAAGCAACATCGTGTTCGTGTTCAAGGAGCATACCGTTGCGCCGCCGGAGAACGCCGACATGGTGGGCCTCTACGCGGGCGAGGCCGGCAGGGGAGCCCAGCTCGTTGACGACCCGATGATGCGTATGAAAGTGCTCGATGTTCCCGCGCGCGGCCTGCAGGTCGCATGGGAGGCCCGTCGGCTACGCGTGGAAGATATGCGCGCCTCGGATCCGGAAGAGGCGGAGCTTGCCGATGACGCGGTGATGATATATGAAACGATTGTTGCGCCGCGGAAGATAGTGCTTGACTCGTTCGGCTTCAATTTTGAGACGTACTACCAGACGAAGGACGTCATCCGCATCCAGGACCACTTCAACGAGCTGTCCGCAACGCCGCTTGCGATCGGCGACGCGGTGATGGATTTTGGATGGCAGTGGACCGTTGCCGCAAAGGACGGAAAAATGCTGCGCGGATATTTTTTGAAGGTCACGGCGCCGCTCGAGTTCACGATGCACCATAACGCGCACTTTTCCGCGAAGGCGTTGCCGCCAAAAAAGGACATCAAGGATATGTTCCGCAGCGCGTACCTGGCGATGCACTCCGTTGCTGACGGGTTGCGGTTATAATCATACCAACCACGCGCCATGAGCATATCCATAGATCCAAAGAAAGGGGTGCGGCTGAAGACGGTGCGCAGGCACAGCTTTGGAGTAGCGGCCGTGATCATCGCGCTTGAAGCGGTATTTTCGCTGCTCCTCTATATGTCCCTTGCCGAACGCGTTTTCGTGGTGAATCCGGTTTCTGCAACGGCTGGCGTTCCCGAGCTTGTGTCATACCAGGGAATGCTGACCGACACGTCGGGGAATCCCCTGGGAGGCGCGGGTTCCGTGTATTGTTTCCGCTACTCCATCTGGGATGCTGCGACGAGCGGGAACCAGCTGTGGCCGAGCGGCACGCCGGGCAATTCAACGACGACCGTGATCGACGGCGTGTTCAGCGACGAGATCGGCCGCGTGGACAGTCTTTCGCCGCTCGACTTTGAATCCACCTCCACGTATTACTTGCAGGTGCAGGTGAGCACGTCGTCTCTTACCTGCGCGACGGGGCTCGAGACGCTCTCGCCGCGCCAGCAGATCACGAGCGACGCCTGGTCGCAGACCGCGCAGGGCGTGTACGGGTCGCAGCTCCGCACGTTCAGCTCGAACAACACCGTGCAGATCGGCACCGGCGGCGGCGTGGCGTCCGGCAGCCAGACGCTCCTTTCGCTCGACGTCGTGAACACCGGCGAGTCGATCGGCGGCTCGTGCACCACGAACGGCACGCTCTGGTACGATTCGAACCTCAAGCGCGCGCTCGTCTGCGAACAGAACCTCATCGTCCCGATCTCCGAAAGCGAGACGCTCATAGGGAACGGCATTACGGGCACGAGTACCATCGTAAATCCGGTATGGGCCGCGGATTCGAACATCACTTTCAGCACGAACGGCAACACGATCAGCATCGAAGGTGCCGGCGGTGCAGGCGGCACGTTGCCGACGTTTCTTACCTATAACAACCGGCAGCTTGGAGCGTCGTCCGCGTTTGCGATCGTCAACAATAGTGTGTGGGTAACGCCATTCAGGGTAAACGGGGGAAATGTTTCCGCAAGCACGCTCCTCATGATGGAATCATTTGCCACGAACGCCTCTTTGACGAGCAGCAATACCTCGACGTGGGGACAGACGCTCCGGTGGGGAATGTATTCGAATCCTGACAGCAATTCGACGGAAATGGACCTCTATGCTACGGGAAGTGTCCTGTTGCAGATATCGCATAGCAGTAACACTTCTTATATCGTCAACTATAATGGAGCGACGACAGGAAGCGCAAACTCCGGCCTTATCAACTCGTATGTGAGCGGAGTGAGGATGGTGACATTCCCATATGGATCGTCAATAACTCCGGGTCTTTATGCATTCGGTTATGTTGTCAGTACGGCAGGTTCCGCAATCATGGGAAGTGCGGCGCCGGTATTCGATAATCCCCTCAACGCTACTGTAGGGTATCTGCCGGGTGTTGCGACGGCATCCGCCGGTTATGGGGATGCGGGCACCATCGGCACGTCCACTTCCATGCCCGCAACATTCGCGCTTACGAATGTGGGTCAGGTGAGCAACCGCGTGCCATATGTTAAGATGGGAGACCTGTAACCAATGGACAGGCCAACGCCCCAAATAGTCATACCAAGTTACGAAGGCTCCAACAATGCGAACCTCGACGCGTCCGTCGCGCGCCTCGAAACTTCAAAGTCGTATCGCGACCTTTCTACGGTCATCATCTGCCCCACGCGCGGCGCGGTCGCCGCGAAAGTGGTGCAGAGCTGGATGAGCCTCATGAAACCGATGAACCAAAAAGTGCTCGGGCCGCTCTTCGCGATCGGTATGGAAGTAGGGGAGGCATACGACGAGATGATAAACGTCATCCTTGCGAACCCCGTGCTCTCCACATGGAAATATATTCTGACGATCGAGGAGGACAATATGCCTCCACCGGACGGCTTGCTCAAGTTGTACGAGGACATGGACGAGTACGACGTCGTCGGCGGCTTGTATTGGACAAAAGGCGAAGGCGGCCAGCCGATGATCTACGGCGACCCGAACGGCGAGCCGAACAATTTCATTCCTCAAGTTCCGGTGAAGGATGGCCTGCAGCGGGCGAACGGCCTTGGGATGGGATTCAATCTTTTCAAAATGGAGATATTCAAGGACGAGCGGATTCCCCGGCCATGGTTCAAGACGTTGCAGGAATTCGACTCCCAAAAAGGCGGCGCGGCGGCCACGCAAGACCTCTATTTCTATCGGAATGCCGGTCCGCTCGGCTATAAATTCGCCTGTGACACGCGCGTGAAGGTCGGCCACTATGATGCAGCGATGGATATTGTGTGGTAGGGCGATATAAAGGATATAATAGATGAAACTATGAAGCTCGACATCGCATGCGGCCAGCGCAAACAAAAAGGGTTCAAGGGCGTGGACATCGTTCCGGGGCCGGACGTCGATTTCGTGTGGGATTTGGAAAAATATCCGTGGGAGCCGTTCAAGGACCATTCCGTGAACGAGGTGTACATCGCGCACTATGCGGAACACACGAATGACCTTATAAAATTCATGGATGAGGTGTGGCGCATCTGCGAGAACGATGCGAAGGTGACGATCGTGGCGCCCTACTACACGTCGCTTACGGCGTGGGCGGACCCGACGCACAAGCGCGTGCTCACGGAGATGACGTGGGCGTATTTCAGCAAAGGGTGGCGGGAACGGGAGAAGCTGGACCATTACCCGACGAAGTGCGACTTTGCCGTCGGCAATCCGGTCGTGTTCTTCAATTCGCCGTGGGACAAAAAGTCCGAGGAGGCGCGGCAATTCGCCCAGCGGCACTATTGGAATGTCATTTCGGAAATGGTCGTCGAGCTGAAGGCGATCAAATGATGGCGGCGCGACGATGAAGCTTCCGAAGGAATTCCGCAAACGGGAATATCGCGTGCTCGCGCTCGCCATAGCATTTTTTGCGCTTGGATCGTTCTTTTTCTTCGCGGATCGGTCGTATGTGCCGCAAGAAAAAACAGCGGCGGGAACCGCTGCTGAAGTCGTTGCCCCTTCCGCAGATGGCGCCCCCATAAGCCCCGCCGAGGGATCCGCATCGCTCAATCCTCAGTTCTCGGATTACCCGGCTCCCTCCCGATTCCGCACGTTCGCGTTCGCCAACGGAAAGATCGATGACGGCGTGTCGCTTACGGTGACCTCCACCTGCGCCGATGCGTACGTGGCGGTGCTTGTATTTCCCGCCTCGGTGGATTACCGGGCGGATATCGATCGCGAGATTTATGACAGCGCCTTTCCGTGCGTTACCACCGGCGATGTCGCGAGCACGACCATCATTGCGGGCGACCTTGGGAACGCCCCTTCCGGCACATATTATTATTTTACCGCCGATCAGGGGGCGAGCGGCGTATGGTATAATCCAAAATAAGCATGGCAATACATGAAGAGGGCGGCTCACGGTGGGGGATCGTTCTCGCGGTCGTCGTCGCGTTGATCGTGGCCGTTCTCATTTTTTTTGAATTTGATGACGCCTTATCGTGGATGGCGTTCAATGATCCGTTCCAGACGAACTGGGCCGCTGTTCAGCTTGTGGATGGCGAAATGCTGTATGGCCATCTCGCGGGCGTATCAGGATCCGTGCTCGGCCTTAAGGATGTGTATCTTCTTGATAAAGTAACGGAGCAGGAAGCCCCACAGGCTTCTTCCACCGACTTTACTCTGGGCGGAACACCGACGCCGCAAGCGGGACAGGCGCTTGTTCCCGTGAGCTATACCGGCCAGCTGTTCATCGAACGCTCGGCGGTGCTCTACTTCAAGTTCGTCGCCCCCGGCGATCCCGCGCTCCAATACCTGCGATAGGGTAATATAAAACCTATTTTTACCATGAGATCCCGCGTGACGTGTCGCTCCGCCTTTGGGTGGGGCATTATCGTGGTCGCCACTCTTGTCGGGTCCATTTTATTCGTTCCAAGGGCCTCGGCAGCCGTAACATTCGTCCAGGCGGCAACATCTACCGGGAACGCGAATGCGGTATCCAGCACTTTCTCTTCCGCTGTGACGGCGGGAGATACGCTCGTCGTGTTCGCGCAGTGGGGCGATAATACATCGACCCCTCCCGCGATCTCAAGCATCACCGATACGCGGGGGAATCATTTTGTCGTCGTGACGAGCACGAAGGCCATGCAGATCAGCCCTCCGGATTATTTAACGAGGGATATCGCAGAAGAGCTGGCATACGCGACGGGAACTACCGGTGGCGCGGATACCGTGACGATCACCTATGCCGATCCCTCGACAGGCATCGGTTATATGTCTGTTATTGAAATTACGGCGAGCGTCCTTGACCTCACCTCCGAAGCGACAGGCACCTCGGCAGCGCCGTCCGCGGGAACCGTCACCACCCTGCAGAACGGCGAGTTCGGCGCGGCGAACTTTTTTCAGGATGACGGCGTCGGTAATCCAAGCAGCATCGGGCCGGGCACGGGATGGACGATGTTTCAGCAGACCGGCGGGGGGGCGGCGGATGAAGGAGGCGAGTACTGGGCGCAATCCACAGCGGGCGCCCTTACGGGCAATTTTACTTCATCAAATTCGGCACGATGGGCGGCGGGCATGGCGGTGTTCGTGCCGCCGGGTTTGTCATCGGCGCCCTGCGATACGTTGCTCACGGATTTCTGCTCAACGGATTTTTTCGTCCGGGGACAGGTGGGAAGCGTGTTGGGGAATTCCAATTCCACCGATTTCAGTGTGCGATATAGCGCGCAGGTGCTGGCGCTGCCGTTGATGACGTCGGCTGATTTCGAGATAACCTCGGGCGTCCTTGTGCCGGTATTCAAAGCGGTAAAGCCCGCCTATACTGTTGCCCACTACCAATGGCGTAACGACAACGGCAGCGAGACCGGCGCGACGTCGGCTACCGGCGGCATTGAGGATTCCGCGCTTACGGGGCTTCAGCAGAGTACCAGCATCCGGCTGCGCATGGAGGTCACGAACTCCGGTGGCACGATCTTTTCCTATTCGCCGCAATCGTTGCAGCTGCAATATGGCACATTGAGCACGACATGCTCTGCCATATCGTCATGGACGGTGGTGGGCGCCGCTGGCTCAGTGTGGAGCATGTACAACTCCACGAACCTCACGAATGGCGCGAACACCACGAACATCGCCACTTCGACCGGTGGCGTCGCGGACGCGAACCATACTTTCATCGTTGCCAACGCCGGAGTGAGGACCACGACAAGCACGGTGGGCGCGATAGCGATCCCGAGCGATTCGTTCATCGAGACCGAATTTGACATTGAAGCGCTCACCAGCTCGACGCCGAACGGCACCTATTGTTTCCGCCTCACGAATGCCGGCTCTGCGACCAATTTCGTATATTCAAATTATCCGCAGGCTACCGTCGCCTCGGCGCAATCGATCACGCTTACCCTCAATACTTCCACCGTCACGCTTTCCGGCCTTGCTCCTGGAATCGCGGTGAGCGCGACGACGACGGCAACAGTGAATGTGAGCGGGGCCACTGACGGATATACCCTTGAGATACAGCGCAACTCTGCGACGTCCACTCTTGCATCGTCCAGCATCACATTCCCGGATTTCGTTTCGTGGAAACCCACCAGCACTGTCTGCGCCCCGGGAATAGGAAATGCGGCCACCGCTACCGGCAATACGTTTTCGTTCCGCGTCGCTTCGTCGGGGACCACGGCGAGCTATTGCACATTCTGGTGGGGTTCGAACGATTCGGCCGGCACGGCGATGTATGCCGGCATTCCGAGCACCACGCAACCTATCGTGTATTCCACATCGTCCGCCTCGCAGAACGGTACGACAACGATCTCCATCATCTATAGCGCCAATGCGCCATTAAGCCAGAAGGCGACAGGCTACACGGGAGGGGTTACGATCACCGCACTCGCAAACCCGTGATCGATGAGGGAGGTCTGAAAGTTATCCACAGAACGGAACTTTTAAATAAAAGCAGTTGTGATATGATGAATTCAAATGAAACATTTTTTGAGTGGAGCGTTCGGTAGAGCAGCCTCGCTTTTGATTGTATCAACCGTTATCGTTTTGGTTATGGGATTCGGAGTGGAAAACGGCGGTGGTATCCGACAAGCTCAGGCTTCCACCTCGACATCGACCACGCAGACCATCAATGTGACAGTCAACCAGGTCATCACGCTTTCGCTTTCTGGAGCAAACCTTAACCTTCCAACGCTCACGCCGGGAACCGCTGTCATCGCGACATCAAGCGCCACGGTCACCACAAATGCCGTTTCGGGCTGGCAGCTCCAGGTCAATAGGAACAGCGCCACTTCCACGATAGCGTCGGGAACCATAACATTCCCCGACCAGACGGCGTTCACCGGCAATAACGCGACCTCGGCGGCCAATCTGGCAAACAGCGGCGCAAATCTTAGCTTCCGCGAATATCAAACCGGCACATCCGCAGGCGATTACAGTTCCGCAACGTGGGGCACTGCCGATACTGACCCGAGCGCATTTTATGCCGGCTTCCCGACATCAGCGGTAACGTATGCAAGCACGAGCACCTACACGGGTACCGCTCAGACGGTTGTCATGGAGGTTCGGGCGAACGCTCCAGCGACCCAACAGGCGACAACTTATACCGGAGCGATCACTATTACCGCCGTTGCGCTGCCATAAGGGCGCCGTCGGTGTTTAAATTGAAAGTATGAAAAAGAACATCGCCGTCATTTCGTTGGCCTCTCTTGCGGTTTTAGGCGCCGCTTTTTTGTTCCCTTCAACGAGCCACGCGCAGGTGGGCATTTCTCTTTTTCCGATAAAATTTGACGTTACCGTTGCGCCAGGGCAAACCTATTCTGACACTGTTACCGTCATCAATCCAAACGATTTCCCGATCGGCGTCCAGCCCGAGGTAGAGAATATTGCGGGCGGCAACCAGGGATCCATTGATCTTACCGATACGGACATCCCACATGGGCTTTCAGCATGGATCTCGCTCAACATGAGCGAGTTCACGCTTGCGCCGCAGGAGCAGCTTCAGGTGCCGTTCACAATAACCGTTCCGGCGAACGGAGAGCCGGGCGGCCATTATGGTGCGATCCTTTTCCGCGGTCTTTCCGCTACATCCACCGCGAGTTCGAGCGGTGTCGGCATATCCGGCCGCGTGGGAACGGTAATTCTTCTTAATGTCCCGGGAGATTCTTATGCAACGGGCGATATTGCGAGCTTCGCCGGGCCTGCCTCGTACGTTTCCCATGGCCCGTTCAACTTCTCTTTTACCGTCAATAATACCGGCAATACCCATTTCACTCCGCAGGGGCAGATCACGTTGAGCGGTCCGCTTTTTGGAAGCACGGCTATTCCGTTCACGCCAGGCATTGTCTTTCCGGGTTATGACCGAACCTTTACCGCAAGCTGGCCTGGCCGTTATGCGTTCGGGCCCATGACCGCTACGCTGTCACTTACCATACCCGATGATACGAGCACGATAACCCAGACGATAACATTCTTTGCCTTCCCGTGGCAGGAAACGCTCGTTATAGTGGTCGTACTTATTGTTCTCTATATCATTTTCAGGACCTGGAGGAAGAACTTCAAAATAGTGAGGGTAAAGTGATACCCTGAGAAGGTGAGAAGACCTTTTCTGTATGTAATAGTGTTCGCGATCGCGGCGTCGGCACTTATCGCGAACGCCCAAAGCACGGGAAGCCCCCTGCAACTCAATGTTACTGTCGTATATCCGCCGGGTATCCCATCTGGTCTTACGGCAACGACGACCTCGGCTTCTCAGATAGACCTTTCGTGGAACGCGAGCGGGACGAACGAGACCGGATTTGAAATAGAAGAAGCGCAAGGGAATGATTCAGTATTTACTCCGATAGACGTGGTCAGTTCAAGCGTCACATCATATTCCCGGACGGGTCTCTTGCCGAGCACGACCTATTTTTATCGTGTTGCGGCGTATAACGAGGGAGGGTCGAGCGCATTTTCTAATGAGGCGTCGTCAACGACGCAGGCGGCATTGAACAATGGCGGCGGAATAAACAGCGGTGGCGGCGGCGGCGGAGGCGGCGGTGGTGGCGGTGGTGGTGGCGGATCGACATATGTGCCGCCGATATTTCAAACCTCTGCTGATTTTCGCGGCATGGCGTATCCGCTGAGTACCATCACGCTCCTCGAGAACGGCCAGGTAGTTGCGACGACACAAGCGGGGCCGGATGCCCGTTTTGAGATCGACGTTTCGAACATGGCTCCGGGATCGTATAATTTCGGCGTATGGGCGGAGGATCCGCAGGGAGGCCGGTCGATCACGCAGACATTTTCTGTAAGCCTTACCGATGGCGCGACGACCATCGTGAGCGGCATATTCTTCTCGCCCACCATCAGCGCGGACAAGCGGCAGGTCAAGCGCGGCGACGTACTGACCCTTCTTGGATATGGCCCTCCGGCGACGACGATCACCGTGGTCATCAATTCCGCGAATGAGATATTGCAGCAGGTCACTTCGACCGACAGTGGAGAGTGGACCTATGCGTTGAATACTGAAGAGTTGGAGTATGGCGATCACACGGCTCACGCGTGGGCCGTGGCGGGCGGAAGCGTGACGCCGGATTCGGACACCCTCTCGTTCACGGTCGGGACAAGTACGGTCGCCGCACCGGCGTTGTCGCCGTCAACTCATAAAATAGGAGATCTGAACGGCGACGAACGCGTCAACCTTGTTGATTTTTCCATTCTCGCCTATTGGTACGGCAAACCGAATCCTCCGGCGGCGTATCTTTTGGACGGAAAGCCGTCGGTCGACCTCGCGGACTTCAGCATCCTAGCTTATTATTGGACCGGCTGACATGAAAAAAATACTTCCCATATTTTTCACTGTCGCCGCGCTGATCGTTCCGTGGCGCTCCTTTGCCGCCGTCATTACCGTCGGGCCCTCGGGAGCCGATCCGCAAACGGTCGCGATCACGCTCGATACGCAAGGCGAGGAGGTGAACGCGGTGGAAATTCACTTTTCATTTGATACAGACCTATTTTCCGTGAAGGGCATAAGTACCGGCGGTTCGGTCATCAACCTGTGGGTGAACGGCCCGTCGTTCTCGAACACGTTGGGTACGGTAGATCTCGCGGGCATCATTCCGGGTGGCGAGGTGACCGCGAGCGGCACCATTGTGACGATCACCCTGGTGCCAAAATTGCCGCAGGTACGGACCAATTTTACTTTCGATTCAGGCCAAGTGCTTTTGAACGACGGGAAAGGGACCCCCGCAGCGCTTTCCGTTGTCATCAATCCGTTCACGCTGGGCGGCGCGGGCAGCGCTCCGCCGGCAGAGAGCACAAAGGCGCCGAACGCGTTCGCGCCCGAGATCGGGCAGGATCCGGACATTTTCGGCGGCAGCTATTTCCTTGTATTTTCGACGACCGATCAGCAATCGGGCATCGACCATTACGACGTCCTGGAGGTTCCCGCAGGAACGAAAGTGACGAGCTCTTCGCCGTGGGTGACCGCTGCCTCTCCGTATCTTTTGAAGGATCAGGAACTTTCGAGCGATATCTACGTGCGCGCGGTCGACGCGGCGGGGAACTTCCGGACCGAAAAAATTTCAGCCGCACATCCGCGTCCGGGGATATCCGCTACCCTCTCTATCCTTGAAGCGATCCTCGGGGCGATAGTGGTATTATTGATAGGAGCGGGGATCGTGCGGCGTATCCGTCAATGGAAAAAACGAAAGCGATAAGGAGGCTCTCGCTGATCTTCGGCACGGCCACCATGCTTGCCGTGGTTTTCGGCGCACATGCCGCGCGCGCGGCGACGCTTTCTTTCTCGCCGCAGGCGGGAACCTATTTTTCCGGAAGAAGCTTCAGTGTTTCGGTCATTGTTTCTTCGCCCGACCAGGCGATGAACGCCGTGCAGGCGGAGGTCTCTTTCCCTCCCGACGAACTCCAGGTGCTTTCCGTGTCTGAGGCGGGCTCGATCATCGATCTTTGGGTGCAGAACCCGACGTTTTCAAACGAAGATGGCACGATAAATTTCGGAGGAGTGGCGGTAAATCCTGGCTATCAGGGATCCGGGGGGAAAATCGTGACGATCCAGTTCGAGGCAAAGAACCCCGGCACGGCAGCGCTTTCATTCCTTTCGGGATCTGTTCTTGCGAATGACGGAAAGGGGACCAATATTCTTGCGTCAATGGGCCGCGCGAGCTTCATCGTTGCGCCCCTTTCGACCGCTCCTGCATCGACGAATCCCGGGACTGCCGGAAGCACGGGGCCGGGCGTTGTCATCATCAATTCCGATCCTGCGCTTGCGAGCGGCCAATGGTATAACATTAATAAGATCACATTCAGCTGGAGCGCCCCTACGAACGCCGAAGGCGTTGACTACGCGATATCCCCGAATCCGAACCTTCAACTTCCCGATGTGGGCCAAGGGTTGGTTTCTCAAGCGTCCTATGACCTTTCTAACTTTGCGGATGGCCCGTGGTATTTTTATGTGAGCTTCAATAACGGGAGCGCGTGGTCGCCCCCTTCCGTAAAGGAATTTCTTCTTGACCGCACCCCGCCCGATCCGTTCATTATTTCGCGCGAAGGCGCGGATCAGCCGGATTCCCGGCCGGTATTTCAATGGGTCGCGAGTGACGCTGCTTCGGGGATCGATCATTACGAGGTGAAGATCGGCGATGGCGACTGGTTCGATGCGTCCACCATACAAGCGGGAAGTTCCACATATGTGCTTCCGCTGCAGTCGCCCGCTTCCGCGCGGACGCTCACGGTGCGCGCGTTCGACAAGGCGGGCAACCATACCGACGCGACGGTCGATTTTTCGGTGCCCGGTGTGCCCTGCAATGGTGGCGCGTTCTTCTGCCGGCTTCCGGTGTTCTTTTCTCAATGGGGATGGGTGATCGTCGGTATCCTTGTTATTCTGCTCATTCTTGCCTACGGCTTTATTTACCATCTTCTTCGGTGGAAAAAGATCTCGGCGAAAGAGTTGAAAAAATTCGAAGACGAGCTCCGCCACGATCTCGGTGTCATCCATGAAGAAGCCGAAAAAGCGCGGTCCGGTGCCGTTGATCTGAGGCCATCCCATCTTGCACGCGAAAAGCGTGAGCTTGAGAAAGAGGTCGAGCATATTTCCGAGGATGTGAAGAAGGAAATCAGGGATCTGGGCGGGAAATAGTGTCATCGTTGGAAGCGTGACTCTGCCGCCTTTTTCTGCTATAATTGCCCAGTATGCTGAACATTTCGCTCGCCGCTGAACCCATCTTTTATATCGGCTCATGGCCGGTGACGAACGCCGTGCTTCAGGCGTTCGTGGTGCTGGTGGCGCTCACCATCATCGCCGTTCTCCTTAAAAAGAAGCTTGCGATGGTGCCCGGTATGTTGCAGAACATCGCCGAGATGGTCATTGAGGGCGCGCTCGGACTCATGGACTCTGTGCTTGGGAGCCGGAAGGAATCGGAAAAATATCTGCCGCTCACCTTCACTATCTTTATCTTTATCCTGATCTCCAACTGGTCGGGACTGATCCCCGGGGTCGGATCGGTGACGCTCGGCCGCGGCGCGGACGCGATCCCGCTTTTGCGCTCGCCCGCGAGCGACCTCAACTTCACGCTTGCCCTCGCGCTCATCGCCGTCACCATGGTGAACGTCTTCGCGACATCCATCGTGGGATTGCGCGAGCGCGTGTCGGTATTCTTCAATTTCTCGAGCCCGATCAAGTTTTTCGTGGGCATACTTGAGCTTATCTCGGAATTTGCTAGAATTATCTCGTTCACGTTCCGTCTTTTCGGCAATGTGTTCGCGGGGGAGGTCCTGCTCGCCATCATGGCGCTCCTCGTGCCATACCTGGTGCCCCTGCCATTCATGTTCCTGGAAGTGTTCGTCGGATTCATTCAGGCGTTCATTTTCGGAATGCTCACACTCGTATTCGTGGCGCTCGCGATCACTCCTCACGAAGGCGAGGAGGCGGGCCATTGACGCCGCGAAGGGAAAGGTCGTACCAAGAAGAACAGAGAAAAATAATTTTTACACCACATAACAATGTTCACTGATGTCAGCATGAGGCTTCTCGCCACCGCGTTCGTGATGGGGCTCGGCACGCTCGGTCCCGGACTCGCGATCGGCTGGATCGGCTCCAAGTCGGTCGAGGCCATCGGAAGGAATCCTGAAGCGTCGTCCAAAGTGCAGACCATGGCGATCCTCGCCATCGCGTTCGCCGAAGCCGTCGCCATCTACGCGCTTGTCACCGCGCTCATCATAAAGTTCGTCGCCTAACGTCACCATGCAGCAACTCGTACAACAGCTCGGCGTCAATTGGGAGCTCCTGCTCAGTCAGGCGTTCAATTTTGCGCTGCTGCTTGTCGTGCTGCGCATTTTCGTCTACAAGCCGCTCTTGAAGCTGCTGCATGACCGGCGCGAGCGCATCGAGGGCGGCCTGGCGAAAGCCGAAGAGGCCGAGCGCCGGCTCCACGAGGTTGATGAGATCGGAAAGGGAAGGATCAAAGAGGCGGAGACGGAAGCGGTGCATATTTTAAAACGCACCGAAGCCGAGGCGAAGTCGCTCGAAGAAAAGCTGCTTGCCCAGGCAAAACGCCACGAGGAAGAGGCGGTGGCAGCCACCGCCACGCGATTGCGGTCGCAGGAAGAGGAATCGCGCCGGGCGCTCGATAAAGAGGCGGCGGCGCTTGTGCGTCTCGCCATGGTGAAGACGGTCGAGCTCTCGCCGGAAGCGGTCGACGATGCGTTGATCGCAAAAGCGGTCGCCGAAGCCAAGAAGTCGGTAAGCGCATCAACCGCATGAAATACCCTCCGCACATTTACGCGAAGGCGCTCGTAGAGGTCCTGTCCGCGCCTGCCGGGCCGCACAAGCGGTCCGACGACGAGGTGGCAAAGAATTTTCTCGCGCTCGTGCGGAAGAACGGCGACGAACGGCACTTGCGGAAGATATTGGAAGAGGCGTCGCGGTTCGCGCGCGGCAAGAGCGGCGTGCGGAAGGTGACGATCGAGTCGGCGCGTCCGCTCGCGCCGGCACAGCGAAGATCGGTTGCGCACTTCACCAAGCCGGGGGATGTCGTGGAGGAGCGGGTCGACCCCGACCTCATCGCGGGGATCCGCATCATCCTGAACGACGAGATGCAGTTCGACGGATCGCTGAAAACCAAACTGAACCGGGCGTTGGGGAACGCGTAACGCGAAGAAACTATCATGTCATACGAAATCATCGAAAAACTGAAGCGGGATATCGAGGGATATAAAGAGAAGCCCGAATGGGCCGAAATGGGCCGCGTCATCGAGGTCGGCGACGGCATCGTCCGCATCCTTGGGTTGCGCAACGCCGTCAGCCAGGAGGTTTTAATAATTGAAACGGCGCACGGCGAACGTCCCGCGCTTGCGCTCAACCTTGAGGAGGAGTCCATCGGCGGCCTCGTGCTCGGCGATTTCCTCGCGATCGAAGTGGGCGACACCGTGCGCCGCACCGGCGATGTCCTGTCCATAGAAGTGGGGGATGAGCTGATCGGCCGCGTCGTGGATCCATTGGGAGTCCCGCAAGATGGGCAAGGGCCGATCTTTAAAACGGGTTCCAAGCCCCAGCGCAATCCGCTCGAACAGCGCGCGCCGGGTATCCTTGACCGCGAGTCGGTCAATACGCCGGTGCACACCGGCATCAAGGCCATCGACGCGCTGATCCCGATCGGCCGCGGCCAGCGCGAGCTCATCATCGGGGACCGCGCGACCGGGAAGACCGCCGTCGCGCTCGATACCATTTTGAACCAGAAGAACGATACCGGCCGCCGCACGCCGATCTGCATCTACGTTGCGATCGGACAGAAGGAATCCAAGGTGGTGCGCATCGCCGAGACGCTCAAAAAGTTCGACGCGTTCAAATACAGCATCATTGTTTCCGCGTCGGCGGGATCGCCGGCGGCCATGTGGTACCTTGCGCCGTACGCCGGCGCCGCGATCGGCGAATATTTCCGCGACAAGGGCATGGACGCGCTCATCGTCTACGATGATCTTTCCAAGCATGCCTGGGCATACCGCCAGATCTCGCTCCTGCTCCGCCGCCCGCCGGGCCGCGAGGCATATCCCGGCGACGTCTTCTATCTCCACTCGCGCCTGTTGGAGCGCGCAGCGAAGCTTTCAAAAGAAAAGGGCGGCGGATCGCTTACCGCGCTCCCGATCGTCGAAACACAGCTCGGCGACGTGACGGCATACATCCCGACGAACATCATCTCCATCACGGACGGCCAGATCTATCTTGAGACGGACCTTTTCAACCAGGGCCAGCGCCCGGCGTTGAACGTGGGCATCTCGGTGTCGCGCGTGGGTTCCGCAGCGCAGACGAAGGCCATGAAGAAAGTTGCGGGCAAGCTCAAGCTCGCGCACGCGCAGTTCCGCGAGCTCCAGGCATTCGCGCAGTTCGCAACCGACGTCGACGAAGCGACGCGCAAGCGCATCCTGCAGGGACAGAAGATCAACGAGATCCTCAAGCAGGACGACCTCGACCCGATGCCGGTGGAAGAGCAGGTGTGCGTGTTCTACGCCGTGCTCAACAACTACTTTGAGTCCGTTCCGGTGGAGGACATCAAAAAGAAGCAGGACGAGCTCGTGGATTATCTTTCCACGCTCCACGAAGAGGATATCCTGAAACCGATCCGCGATACGGGATTGTTTGACGAAGCGGTGGAGAACAAATTAAAAGAGGCGCTCACGCACTTTCTTTCTAAGTAACCGCTAACAAGTAACAAGGTCTACTATTATTATGGAGTCCGGACAGAGCTTAAAGCGGCGCATGAAGAGCGTCCAGAATATCGGACAGATCACGAAGGCGATGGAGCTTGTCTCTGCCACCAAGATGCGGCGCTCGCAGGAGCTTGCGCTCCATTCGCGCCCGTACGCGTACACTGCGTTGCGGTTGCTTGGCATCCTGTCGTCGCTCAAGGACGTTCCGACGCCGGTGCTCTTTGAAAAGCGCGAGGTGCAACGCACCGCGTTTCTCTTAATGATGTCCGATCGCGGCCTTGCGGGTTCCTTCAACGGCGCCGTCGTCCGCGAGTTCGAGCGATACATGAAAGCGAACAAGATCGATATCCTGGATCCGCGCTACTCTTTTATTGCCATTGGGCAGAAGGCCAAAAGTTACTTTGAGCGACGCCGCGCGCGCGTCATCGCTTCGTTCACGCGCGTGAGCGATGCGAGCAGCATTCTCGACGCCGAGCCGATAGCGGATTTTTTGATCGAGGGCTACGCGCGCCATGACTTTGACGGTGTCATCGCGTTCTTCACGACGTTCGTCACTGCGCTCCGCCAGGATCCGGTCGTCCGCGAGCTCCTTCCGGTGAGCTTCGAGGCGATCAGGCAGTCGGTGGAAGAGACGATCCCGCGCGCCGGCCGCTACGCGGACTACGCAAAGTCGGAAGCCTTCATGGACGGGCGCGAGAAAGAATACATTATCGAGCCGTCGCCAAAAGAGGTGCTGGACGAGCTCGCGCCGAAACTTCTGAAGATCCGCCTGTATCACGCCATCCTCGAAGCCAATGCCTCCGAGCACTCGGCGCGTCGCGTGGCGATGAAGAACGCATCCGACAACGCGTCGGAACTTTCGGAAACGCTCACGATGGTCTATAATAAGTCGCGTCAGGCCGCCATCACGGCGCAGATCATCGAGATCACGAGCGGGGCAGAGTCGCTGCAGTAGCAAAATCATTTTGGATTATCTTTTCGGGGACGGGTCGCGTTCTGCTGAACGCGCCCTAACGCTCGGCACCCCCGTGCCTCCGCGATTCCCCTCAAAGACAACCCAAAGTGATTTTGCTACTGCAGCGATATGCGTTGGAAGTGGTGTAAAACATTAAATTTTGATGAAAAATTATTTGCAATGCTATAATCAAGCTCTATGATTGGGGTCATGGAAGATAAAAAAATATTTGAACAGTTAGCGTACAAGATCGCCAGGGAAGTGGCTGCGGAAAAAGATCGGCGCCACGGGGTTATTCTGGAGGATATCCAGGGAAAATTTGCCGCTTTGGTTGAGGGTCAGAATGCAATGGAGAAGAGAATGGACGGATTTGATGGGAGATTAGGAAAGATTGAAGTAAAAATGGAGAAAATGGATGATACCCTTGATGAGATCAGAGAGGATATACGGGATAAAGCCGATAAAAAAGATGTGGCCACGCTGGAGCGGCGGGTTACCAAGCTTGAACACCTCTAATATTTGCAGCCATTCCGGGAATTTGCTACAATTCCAACTATCATGGCTTCAAACACATCAACCGCAAAGGAAACAAAAAAGGGAAAGATCACGCAGGTCATCGGGCCGGTCGTGGACATCGATTTCGGCGAAGGCGTGGTTTTGCCGCCGATTTATAACGCGGTGCACATCAAGATGGGCGCGACGAACGAATCGGCCGCGACGACCATCACTGCGGAGGTGGTGAAGCACCTGGAGCCGGGCAAGGTCCGCGCGATCAGCATGGCGCCGACCGACGGCCTCGCGCGCGGCGCGGAGGTGGAAGATACGGGCAAAATGATCGAAGTGCCGGTGGGCGAGGAAACGCTCGGCAACATCTTTGACGTTTTGGGCAAACCGCTCACGACGCCGAAGGGTGCTTTCAAGAAATATCTGCCGATCCACCGCGACGCGCCGAAGTTCACCGACCAGTCCACCAAGACGGAAGTGTTCGAGACGGGCATCAAAGTGATCGACCTCATTTGCCCGTTCATCAAGGGCGGCAAGGTGGGATTGTTCGGTGGCGCCGGCGTCGGCAAGACGGTGCTCCTCCAGGAATTGATCCGCAACGTGGCAGAAGTGGGCGGCGGCGTTTCGGTGTTCGCCGGCGTCGGCGAGCGCACGCGCGAAGGCAATGACCTCTATAATGAAATGAAAGAATCGGGCGTTGTCTCAAAGACCGCGCTCGTCTTCGGGCAGATGAACGAGGTGCCGGGCGCCCGCGCCCGCGTCGCGCTCAGCGCGCTCACGATGGCGGAATACTTCCGCGACGAGGAAGGCAAGAACATCCTCCTCTTCATCGACAACATCTTCCGCTATTCGCAGGCCGGTTCCGAGGTGTCCACGCTCCTCGGCCGCATGCCGTCCGCGGTGGGCTACCAGCCGACGCTCGCGTCCGAGATGGCCGAGCTCCAGGAGCGCATCACGTCCACCAAGAAGGGCTCCATCACGTCGGTGCAGGCCATTTACGTTCCGGCGGACGACATCACCGACCCCGCGCCGGCCACGACCTTCGCGCACTTGGATTCCACGATCGTGCTTTCCCGCGCGTTGACGGAGATCGGCATCTATCCGGCCGTCGACCCGCTCGCGTCGTCGTCGTCCGCGCTTGACCCGAAGATCGTCGGCAAGGAGCACTATGAAGTTGCGCGCGATGTCCAACAGACGCTCCAGCGCTATAAAGAGCTTCAGGACATCATCGCGATCTTGGGCATCGAAGAGCTTTCGGACACGGATCGCCAGACGGTCTACCGCGCCCGCAAGATCCAGCGCTTCCTTTCGCAGCCGTTCTTCGTGGCAGAAGCGTTCACCGGTTCCGCGGGCAAATACGTATCGCTCAAGGACACGATCAAGAGCTTCCGCGAAATTTTGGACGGCAAGTATGACGAATTGCCGGAAGAGGCGTTCTATCTGAAGGGCAACATCGAAGAGCTGGTAACCGATGACCGGTAACCAGTTGCTAAAAGAGATGAAATTAGGAGTCTATTCGTTAAAAAAAGTGCTTTTCCGGGGCGACGCAAAGTCGGTCAATTGCAACACGCGCTCCGGCGAGATCACGATCCTCGATCATCACGAGCCGCTCATATCCATTTTGGAAAGGGGGACGATGACGATCGTTGACGAGCATGGCGAGAAACACTATATTCCGGTCAGTTCGGGCTTTTTGGAGATAGACTCCGGCAGCGATGCCAAGGTTCTGGTGGAAGAAGCGGCCTAAGCCGCGCGCCGATCGTTATCATGGAACCGTTCGTGAAGTTCAATTCAGAACATGGGCACTACACTGCCGACGCGTGCGTCGTGTGGTGCTTCGATGACCGTTTTTATAAATTGCTGAAGGCGTTCGGCAAGCAGGAAGGCTTTGGCCACATTGATCTCGTGAAGGTGGCGGGCGGCGCGAAGGCGCTCGCGTCCGAGGAGGCCGCATCGCCGGAGCGCGATTTTCTGCTCGCCCAGATCAAGACGTCCGCGCGCCTGCATGGCACGAAGCGGGTGGTCCTCATGCTCCATCGGGACTGCGGCGGATACGGCGGCTCAAAAAGTTTTGAAAGCGCCGATGCGGAGCGCGAGGAACTTATGAAACAATTGCATCAGGCGCAGGATTTCGTAAAGAAAGAGACCGGCCTTACCGCAGATGCCTGTTTTGCGGATTTTGACGGATTATATATGCACACACTATAGTGTTACCTCGCATATTCGACAGATCTTGAGTTGTGGAGTATACTTTCCTCCAGCAACTTATTTCGATCAGCGGTAGGAGCATAGATGAAAAGGATAGTGGAACATGAATTTCCGCGCACTCATGACCCAGTGCAAACGCTTATCATCGGATGTTCGGATCGCCGCGTGAAGGGTTCACGGGGTATGGCCGGGGAGTATATGGGGGTCGATGAATCGATCCCGATCACGATCCCCGGCGGTCCGAAGGATCTGGTATTCCCGAGCCATCCGCGGGACAGGGAATCGCTTCTTGAAAAGATCTCCCTGGTGGGAGACAACCTGAGGCTCATCATCGCTAAAGCGCACAATGAATGTCTTGCGTGCGCCCGGTGCGACGATCCGGCATTTTATGAAGACCTCTTGGAGAAGGCCAGCGAGGTCCTTATCAGGCGGTTTCCGGGCGTGAAGGTGGCGCCGATCTTCGTGGACTTCGACGGGATCTATCTCGTTGAGAATAGCGTCCTTGTTGGCGTGTGCTGACGGCAGCACGTTCTTCTTTGCAGGGCTGGGAAATTATCCCGGCCCTTTTATTTTTCAGCGCGGCATGTTTTGTAGTATAATGGAACGACCATGCCACCTAAAAAGAATTTTCTCGGCAAGCGAATTGTGGTCTTTACGGCGCATCCGGACGACGAAGGCCTCGCCGCGGGGACGATGTACGCAAACCACCAGGCGGGCGGCGAGACGTTCCTGATCTGCGCCACGTACGGCGAGAAGGGAAAGTCCCATTTGGAAAAGCCCGTCTCTGACGCGGCGCTCAAGCGCATCCGCAAAGACGAGATGCTCGCCGCCGCGAAGATATTAAAAATAGATGAAGTGCTGTTCCTTGGATTTCCCGACGCGGAGGTAAGGGAGAATTCCCGGAAGCTTTTTGAGATGGCGCTGCCTATCATCCGGAGGATCGCGCCGGACCAGATCCTGAGCTTCGGCCCTGATGGCGTAAGCGCGCACTGGGACCACATCACTGTCGGCAGCGTGGCGCTCCGCATCGCAAAGAAGCTCAAGGTTCCCATGGCGGCATTCACGCTTTCCGCAGAGCGGATCGCCGTGATACGCAAGGGTGCAATTCTTTCTCGGCGCAAGTTTGGCAAATACGCCGGGATCCCGAAGCACCGCAAGGGCGATATTCAGGTAAAAGTGGACCTTCCGATAAAGCGCCGCGCGATGCGGTTGCACGTTTCGCAATTCGGGGCCAAAGGGCAATTCTCGCTGTTGCCCAAAAACGGCGCCGAAACGGCCTTCAGGTACGAGCATTTTGTTGATGAAAAAATAAGAGTAAAATAATGAAAATGAAAAAGATCCCGCCATTCACCCAGCGTGTCTATGACGTCGTCGCAAAGATCCCGCGCGGGAAGACGATGACGTACCGCGAGGTCGCGCGCCGCGCCGGGCGTCCCGACGCATACCGCGCAGTGGGGAACATCATGCATCGCAATCCGGACACTACGCGCGTGCCGTGCCATCGCGTGGTGCGTTCCGATGGCACCCCCGGCGGGTACGCGAGCGGCACGCGCAAGAAGATCGCGATCCTGCGCCGCGAAGGCGCGCTCAAATAAGGGCGCCGACGGTGGGCGGTCTCGCGCCGCTGATTTTGTTATAATAGAGGCATGAACGCTTTGACCGCTCTAAAAATATTGGCTGTTGTTTTTGCCGTGATCATCGTCGTCCTGCTTGCGGTGCTCATCTTTTATCCCGGCCCGGCGAAGGCGCCGACGGTGCCGGCGGGCGTCATTTCCTCCGATGGGCATATGGCAGTGACGTCGCTCAAGCCGGACGGACTCGTTGCTTCGCCGCTCACGGTAACCGGTGCAGTGACCGGCGGCGGTTGGTTTTATGAGGCGACATTCCCCGTGAAGGTGTTGGATAGCGACGGGACAGAGCTCGGCGTCGCGGCGGCCCAGGCCCAGGCCGACTGGACGTCCACCGGGACGGTGCCGTTCACGGCGATCGTGCAGTTCTCCGCGCCGCAGGGCGCCACCGGCACGGTAGTGCTTTCCAAAGACAATCCGTCCGGCGATCCCGCGAATGACGAGTCGCTCAGCATTCCGGTGCGGTTCAAATAACAAGCAAATTCATGTCACGCGAAAATCCTTCAGCGGCCGCGGCCGCGGCGGCGGAAAGCGAAGAAAAAAAGACCTTTGAAGAGGACCATTTTTTTGATAGTACGCTGGAGAGCGTCAACAAAGCGGAAGATATCGTGGAAAAGCAGCTTGCCGCGTTCGGATGGCCGGAGGATATTGCTTATCGCTTTTGCCTTTCCGTGCGGGAGGCGATGGCCAATGCGGTCATTCACGGGAATTTGGGATTGACGATGGGGAAAGACGAGGACGGTTATTCAGCGCGTATTGCAGAAGCGCAACGGTCGGAGGAAAATAAAGCAAAGAGGGTCAAAGTATATTATCACCTTACCAAAGATGAGGCGACGGTCCACATAAAAGACGAGGGGAATTTTATCCCGACAATAAAAAGGGATCCGACAACCGGCGAGGCATTGCTCAAAGGCAGCGGTCGCGGCCTTTTTTTGATAGATAAAGGCATCGACAACCTCCAGTTCTTTCCGGGCGAGATCATTCTGCATAAGCAGAACAGGGACGAGGATGCGATATAAAAAGTGAACTCCGCCTAGCGATCGCGAGGCGGAGGAAAAGGGAGAACAAGGTTTTTGGCGGCGACGGTGCGCTGTTTTGCGAGCGATCTTTTTTTTGCGTTCGCCCGATAACGGAGCTTTTGGCGGATGATCCTGAATACATCATTCCGGTCATTCGCCCTCTTAAAGCCGCTGAGATCGAGCGCACGCCCGATCGCGAAGCCGCGTTCATTTCCTTCATCGAGAAATTCTGCGGCTTTGTCGGTGATCTGTTCGATCAATTTATTGGGATAGCCCACGGATCTCTCCTTCCGTGATCGGTTGTTCGTGCTGATTTCTTTTTAGCACATATTTTATTTTATGTCAAACATTACATTATATTCCTTTGCCGCCCAGACTTTTCCCGCATACTCCACGCCGATGCGCTTTCCCGTGATGATCTTCGTGCGGGGTACCCGAATGCCGCGATCCTCGAACCACAGTCCGTTTTTTCGCGCAGCGGCCAGCCGGTTTTGGCCGCCGGTGACACCGAGGAATTTTGCGAGGCGTGCAGGGCCGGTCACGTGAACGAGCGCGCCGGTCTTCGGGTTGCGGTACGCGCCTGCTCGCAGAAGGATCGCCGCCGGATAGCCCTCCGGGCCGGTTACCACGTTCACCATCCAGTGCATGCCGTATGTAAAATAGACATAAAACACGCCGGCGGGGCCGAACATCACGGTGGTCCGGGGGGTGCGGCCGCGAAACGCGTGTGAGGCACGGTCCAGAGGTCCGTCGTAGGCTTCGACCTCCGTGATCATGAGGGCGACCGGCTTCCTGCCGTCGCGCCGGCGCACGATATATTTGCCAAGCAGATCCCGAGCTACCAGAAGCGCCGAACGTTCAAAAAAAGAGTTGGAAAGCGGTTTTCCTGTCATTTGATACAATTATAGTATGTCATCTGGGAGCCCGGGGCGAAAAGCCTTTACTCTTATTGAACTTCTCGTCGTGATCGCGATCATCGCGATCCTCGCTGTCGTTGTCGTTCTTACTTTAAATCCCGCCGAACTGCTTCGGCAGTCCCGTGACGCAAACCGCGTTTCCGACATGGCGACCCTTGTGTCTGCGGTCAATCTTTATAATACCGACCAGTCGGGAGGTTCGGGCTTTAATCTGGGATCCCCAAACACGGTATACGTATCAATAGCTGACCCTTCCGCCACAAGCACCGCGGGGGACCAGTGCCAGGGATTGGGCCTCGTTTCCCTTCCGGGCAATTATTCTTACCATTGCGCCGCAAGCTCGACCTACCGCCAGGTGAACGCAAACGGCTGGATACCGGTGAATTTCCAGGGAATTACTGCAGGAACTCCGCTTTCCTCTCTGCCCGTCGATCCCACTAATAATTCTTCTTCCCGCCTCTACTATACGTACGCGACGAACGGAACCCAGTTCGAGGTGACGGCTTCCATGGAATCCCAGAAATACCAGCTGGGAGGAAGCGGGGATGTCATTTCTGGCGACGGGGGACCTCTCGCCTCTGTGTATGAAAAAGGGACCGTGGGCCTTGAGCCGCTTGACGCCGGGGACAACACGCTTCTTTTATTCTGGCCGCTGAACGAAGGAACCGGAACGGTGGTGTATGACGGGTCCGGCAATAATGCGACGGGAAGCCTCCTCAATGCGCCTACTTGGAACACTTCCCCCTGCAAGCTTACCAGTTGTATTTATTTTGGAAGCCTGAGTCCTTACGTGAAAGGTCCGTCCATGACCATGAATCTGAATACCAGCGCGTATACATACTGCGCGTGGTTTTATGTACCGAGTTCGTCGTACTCGGTAAGCGATTACGGGGACGTACTTTTGTCGATGGGCTATCCGACGATCGGCATCAAGCTGGGACTTGGTTCAAGCAGTATCTCTATCGTAGCCTATGTAAACGGTGGTGCTTATGCGGCGTATGGAACAGCGAGCTATAATCAGTGGCATCAGGGTTGCGTCGTGTTTGCCGGGTTCGGGAGCTCTCTTAGGACATACTATTTCGACGGAGCGGCAGTGGGAAGCGACACCTCCGGCTCCGTGGTAAGCTCTACCGCCAATTTCTTTATAGGAAATAACGGGCTCTCGTGCTGCGGCACCACTAGTAACGGTCCGGACTACTTGAATGACATACGGTTTTATGACCGGGCGCTTACGCCCGCGCAGATAGCTGCACTGTATAGCGGAGGAAAGTAGGTGGTATAATGTGCCCATGATATCCCCGAAAGAACTGCCGCAGTACAAAAAACGCTGGACGAAGATCGCGAAGACCTTGCGCAAGCTCTTTCCGCATCCCAAGATCGCGCTCACGTTCGGCAACGCCTGGGAACTGCTCGTGGCCGTCCAGCTTTCCGCGCAATGCACGGACAAGAAGGTCAACCAGGTGACGCCGGCGCTTTTTAAAAAATACCCGACTCTTGATGCCTACGTGAAAGCGGGTAAGAGCGCGCGCGGGGTGCGGGAGTTCGAGAACGCGATCCACGCCTGCGGTTTCTATCGCGCGAAGACGCGTAACATCCTCGCGGCGGCGAAGTACGTAAAAGAGAAGTGTCATGGCAAATTGCCGAAGACGATGGCGGAGATGGTAAAAGTTCCGGGCGTCGGCCGCAAATCGGCGAACGTCATTCTCGGCAACGCGTACGGCGTGGTGGAGGGGATCGCGGTGGACACGCACGTGATGCGCCTTTCGCAGGTGCTCGGACTCACCAAAGAAAAGACGCCGGAAAAGATCGAACAGGACCTGATGGCGATCATTCCGAAGAAGGACTGGTTCACCGCCACGTATATGATCATCGACTATGGCCGCGCCTATTGCGTGGCGCGTCCGCATGACCATGCGCATTGCCCGCTCACGAAGGTGCTGGAAAAATAAGCTGGTATAATAACGGGATGGTCCATCGCGGCTCACACTCCGCTTTTACGCTCATCGAGCTCCTCGTTGTGATCGCGATCATCGCGATCCTTGCGGTCGTCGTCGTGCTGACGCTGAACCCCGCGGAGCTTCTGCGCCAATCCCGTGATGCGAACCGGATAAGCGATATGGCAACGCTCCAAAACGCCATCAACCTCTATAGCGTGGACCAGTCGGGCGCATCATCGTATTCGCTTGGCACGAGCACGGTCGTATATGTTTCAATGCCCGACAGCTCGCCCACGTGCGGCGATCTTGGGCTTCCCGCGCTTCCCGCCGGCGATTCGTATTCATGCGGATCGGCCACGTCGTCGCGCGCGAATGCGAGCGGCTGGATCCCGATCAACTTTCAGAACATCTCAAGCGGCGCGCCGATCAGCGCGCTTCCCGTGGATGCCACCAATAATTCCTCATCGTGGCTTTATTACACCTATACGACGGCGGGCGGCAAATATCAGATCACCGCGCATTTGGAATCGCAGAAATATCTTGCAAGTGAACCGGCGTCCGGCGGCGCGGACCCGCTTCTCTACACCGCGGGCACGAACCTCTCGCTCGCGCCGTTCGCCGGAGGCATGGCTGCCTGGTGGCCGTTGAACGAAGGTGCAGGCACGACGGCGTACGACGATTCCGGCTTTGGCCACAACGGCACGCTCTACGCGAGCACGACGCCGACCGCGTTCTGGACCACATCCGGCTGCAAGCTTGCCGCGTGTCCCGGCTTTTCCGGCGGGAGCCTTTACTTTGTTTCCACCACCTATCCGAACGTTGTCACGAATACGAACATTTTCACATGGACAGCGTGGTTTGACATGAACAACACCGGCAACGTCGTCATCGTCGGCAATCGCTACGGCTCCACGTGGATGAAGCTCACGCCGAGCGCCTGGGAAGTGACCGGAGGCATCATCGCGAATGTCCTGCCAAAGAACCAATGGGAGCAGGTCGTCATCGTAAAGAGCGGCCAGAACTATTCTTATTATCTGAACGGCTCGCTCGTGGGTGCCGCCACGGGGCCCAGTACGAATGCCACGTTACCGTTCTACATCGGTTATGATCCCAATTTCCCGGGTGATGGTTCGATGACGGGACAGATGAACAACGTCCGCATCTATGAGCGAGCCCTCAGTGGAAGCGAGATCCAGGCGCTGTATAACGCGGGGGAGTAAGGCCGTATTTTACCGCTATCCCCATTTCCCTTTGGCCCTCATTATGCTAGAATAGATATTGTTAGTTAGAAGAAAGACCGCTTTCCGGTGTGAGGCCGGAACGCGGTTTTTCGTTTTTGACTCCCCATTAAATTTCGATTAAAATAGTCGGGTAGAGAAAGTTTGGATGAGTCACCCCTATAGCCCCCGGGCAAGGGGCGCTTTGCACATTTGTCGCGTGGCGCGGCGTATAAAAAACCATGAACCATTTTGAGATCATTTCCGACAACCAGCCCGCGGGGGACCAGCCGAAGGCGATCGCATCGCTTGTTTCGGGTTTGCGCGAGGATTTGCGCGACCAGACACTGCTTGGCGTCACCGGTTCCGGGAAAAGCGTCGTCGCTTCTACGCAAGTTCTTATTAAGGATGCATTTGGCGAACGCTCCGCTCTTATAGGCGATGTCGTTGATGGTGAGTTTTCGCGCCGAAAGGATCAGATCGCACTGTCTGGGGACACTGAGATGCTCGACATGAACGGGTTGGAAATGTTTGCGTGGAGTTTTGATCCGGCAAATGGGAAATCGGGATGGAAGGAGATCATTCAGCTGACCCGCCACGCAGTGAAAGGCGATTTATATAAAATAGAAACCAAATGCGGCAGAAGTGTCACGGTAACGGGCGATCATAATTTTTATGCGCTTCAGAGCGGCGCACTCCGATTATGCAACACTACGGAGCTTGGCGACGGCGATTTTCTTCCCGTACCGCGGATCATTGATGCTGCCGTGCCTGAGATGGGATATGTCGACCTCACCTCATTTCTTCTTGGGCCAACCAAGAGGCGCTACTTCGTCGATATTCCTTCCGAGTTGAAATCCCCTGCAACATTACAAAGTCTTCTTTCTCGCAAAAAGGCATGGCGGGTATCGCATAATCATAATAATGAGCGGGTTTCATTGTCCGACTATGCAACATGGGATATCCCTGCCGAACCGGCTGTGCATTCGACGATGGTAGCAGGACGCATGAGTAAATCTGCTTCCCGCCTTATGCAGCCGATCACCGATCGCTTTTTGCGTTTTCTCGGTTATTATATCGCGGAAGGACATGCTGAAAAGAATTATGTGATTCTCTCAAGCGCGGATGCGGATATTGTTTCCGACTTCAGCGAAGCGGCGAAAGAACGCGGCACGGCGGTGCGTCATAGAAAAGGAACCGTTGATTACCAATTGAATTCGGCGCTTTGGGCGGACGTTTTGAAACAATGGTGCGGCGGGTCGGCGGCCTCAAAGCGATTGCCGCCATTCTGGTTTTCCCTCTCTGACAGGCAATTGGCGCACATTCTTCGGGCCTATTTCTCCGGCGATGGCGGCGTTGAGAAGGCGGTAATTTCAGCATCAACAATAAGCGAAGGTCTTGCTTCAGATATTACCTATGCGTTGCTCCGTTTCGGCGTTATTGCCCGCATAAAATATCGTATGGTGAAAATTCCTCATTCGAATCGCCGCTCGCCGTGCTGGCGGGTGGTCATTTCTGGACAAGAGAACTTGAATCGATATCGCCGCTCCATTGGTTTTACGATAAAGCGAAAGGCTGACGCGCTGGATCGTATCATCAATAAAGATGCCAATACGAATGTCGATCTTATTCCTGTTGATGGATCCGCCCTGCGGAGGGCGCGGCTTTTGCTTGGCCTTATGCAAAAGGATGTCGCGCGCGGGGCGGGAGTGGAGCGTTCATATATTTCGATGGTCGAATCAGGCAACAGGATTCCATCGGCATGGGTTTTCCGTCGGATGATCGATTATTTACTTCCTCGCGCCCGGGCGTTAAATAATGTGGAGGCAATCAGCATCTTGGAGCCGATGGAATGGCTGGCGGATATGTTTTGGACACCCATCGCTGCGGTTTGTTTGGCAGAAAAAGAAAGATATGTATATGATTTTGCCGTTGCGGACAATGAAACATTTTTAGCGGGAAACGGAGGATTGTTTGTCCATAATACCTTTACAATGGCGAACGTGATCCAGCAGATCGGAAAGCCGACGCTCGTGATAGCGCACAACAAGACGCTCGCCGCGCAGCTCTGCAACGAGTTTCGCGAGCTCTTTCCGAAATCATCCGTCAATTACTTCGTTTCGTACTACGACTACTATCAGCCGGAGGCGTACATCCCGACGAGCGATACTTATATAGACAAGGAGGCGCTGATCAATGACGAGATCGACAAGCTGCGCCACGCGGCGACGATGGCGCTTCTCACGCGGCGCGACGTGATCATCGTGGCGTCGGTGTCGTGCATCTACGGCCTCGGCGCGCCGGAGGAGTACGCAAAAAATATCGTGCATTTTAAGGTGGGCGACCGCGTTGACCGCCGCGACTTTTCGCGCAAGCTGGTGACTTTGCAGTTCAACCGCACGACGGCGGACCTCAAGCGTGCCACGTACCGCCTGCGCGGCGAAAATTGGGAGATCATGCCCGCGGATCGCGAGGTCATTTACAATCTGGAGGTGTCGGGCGGCGTGATCCGCGCCATCTACGAAGTGGATCCGGTGAAGGGATTTCAGCCGGGCAAAACGCCTGCGATCCCTGACATTCTTTTTGCGCCGGCAAAGCACTTTATCACCGAGCCGGCCTCGCGGGAGCGCGCTATTGAAGATATTAAAAAAGAATTAAAAGAGCAGTTGGCCAAGTTTGACCGCGAGAAGAAGTTTTTGGAGGCCGAGCGCCTGGAGCGCCGCACCAAGTTCGACCTTGCCATGATGGCGGAGGTGGGCTACTGCCATGGTATCGAGAACTATTCGCGGCACCTTTCCGGCCGCGCCGCTGGCGAGCCGCCGGCCACGCTGCTCGACTATTTTCCGCACAAAGACGACGGCTCGCCGGATTTTCTCACTATTATAGACGAGTCTCACATGACGGTGCCGCAGCTGCAGGGCATGTTCAACGGCGATGCGGCGCGCAAGAAGACGCTCGTGGAGTACGGATTCCGCCTGCCGTCCGCGATCGACAACCGGCCGTTGCGCTTCGAAGAGTTCGACGCGCGCATCGGGCAGGTCATTTACACGTCCGCGACGCCGGGGCCGTATGAGGTAAAAGAGAGCCAGCCGCCGCAGGGCCAAATAGTAGAGCAGATCATCCGTCCGACCGGGCTTGTTGATCCGAAAATCACCGTGCGCCCGGCGCGCGGGCAGGTGGACGACCTGATCCCGCGCATCGAGGAGCGCGTGAAGAAACACGAGCGCGTGCTTGTTACGACGCTCACCAAGCGCATGGCGGAGGATCTTTCGGCGTATCTGGAAGAGCGCAAAGTGAAAGTAAACTATCTCCACAGCGACGTGAAAACGATGGACCGCATCAAGATCCTGACGGACCTGCGCAAAGGGAAGATCGAAGTGCTGGTGGGCGTGAACCTTTTGCGCGAAGGTCTCGACCTGCCGGAGGTATCGCTCGTGGCTATTTTGGATGCGGACAAAGAAGGATTTCTGCGCAGCGAAGTTTCGCTCATCCAGACGATCGGCCGCGCGGCGCGCAATGTGGAAGGCGAGGTGCTGATGTACGCGGACAACATCACCGGCTCCATCGAGCGTGCCATCAAGGAAACCGACCGCCGCCGCGCGATCCAGGTTGCGTACAATAAAGAGCATCACATCACGCCGCGCACGGTGGTGCGTAAGATATCCGACATTTTGCCGGACATCGACGACATTCTGGCGCTCGAGACGGCGCCCGTGCCGCGGTCGAAGACCGCGCTCCAGCGGCTGATCGCGGAGAAGGAGCGCGAGATGAAGCTCGCCGCGAAAGAGCTGAACTTTGAGCTTGCCGGGATCCTGCGCGACGAGATCCGCGAGTTGCAGAAGAAAGCGTCCGCAGTGAAAGAAGTGTTGGATGCGGCACATGCGGCGGGATCGACCGCGCAGAAGGGGCGCCAGGGCAGGAAAAATAAGGGATCTAAAATCACAAAATGAGACTTCTCTATTCATATATAACCAAGCATAAGAAGGCCTTGGCCTTGACGCTTTTGTTCGGAGCGGTGAACATCGCGTTCTCGCTCGTCGATCCGCAGGTGTTTCAGATCGTCATTGACGATTACGTGGCGAAGATCGGCAGCATTTCGGGCGGCGACTTTTTGCGCGGCGTGGGGCTACTGCTACTCGTCTCCGTCACCGCCGCGCTCGTCTCGCGTACCGCAAAGAACTTCCAGCAATATTATGAGAACATGGTCGCCCAGCGCGTCGGCACCGAGCTTTATTCGGTAAGCGTGGCGCACTCGTTCTCGCTGCCATACGCGGTCTTTGAGGATCAGCGCTCCGGCGAGCTGCTGCAGAAGCTCCAGAAAGCGCGCATCGACGCCCAGCAGCTGATCACCAACTTTGTGGACATCGTGTTCGTGTCGTTCGTGGGCATCCTGCTCGTCCTCATCTACGCGTTTTTCGTCAACTGGATCATCGGCCTGCTCTATTTTCTGGTCATTCCGATCCTTGGCGCCGCGCTGTTCTTCTTAGGCAAGAAGATCAAAACGATTCAGAAGAACATCGTGATCGAATCCGCGAACCTTGCCGGATCCACGACGGAGACGATCCGCAACGTCGAACTCGTGAAGTCGTTGGGCCTTGAGGAGCAGGAGACCAAGCGCCTCAACGAGGTGAACGACAAAGTGCTCGCGCTCGAGCTTTCCAAACTGACGCTCATCCGCAAGCTGAGCTTCACGCAGGGGACGATCGTGAACGCGATGCGCTCGGTCATATTGTTCGCGATGCTGTGGCTCATCTTCCTCGCCAAGATCTCGCTCGGCGAATTCCTCGCGCTGTGGTTCTACTCGTTCTATATCTTCTCGCCGCTCGGCGATATCGGCACGGTCGCATCGCAATATCAGGAATCAAAAGGCAGCATGGAGAAGCTGCAGGAGATATTGTCCATTCCTTCCGAGAAGAAGCCGGAGCATCCGGTCGCGATCGACTCGCTGAAGACGATCGAGTTCCGCCATGTTGATTTCGGCTATCAGAGCGGCGCGGTAGCGGCGCTCAAAGACATGAACTTGACGATCAGAAGCGGGGAGACGGTGGCCTTCGCGGGATATTCGGGATCGGGGAAAACAACGCTCATCAAGCTGATGGTCGGCCTCTACAAGCCAACAGCGGGGAAGATCCTGCTGAACGGCGTGGACGGCGATACTGTCGACTACGACGCGCTCCGCATGAAGATCGGTTACGTATCGCAGGACACCCAGCTGTTCGCCGGCACGCTCCGCGACAACCTTGTCTTTGTGAATCCGGATGCCACCGATGAACAGTGCTGGGAGGCGCTCAAGAACGCTTCGGTGACGGCGATCGCCGAGTGCGGCGGACTTGGCCTCGATACGAAGATCGGTGAGGGCGGCATCAAGATCTCCGGCGGCGAGCGCCAGCGTCTTGCCATCGCGCGCGCCCTGTTGCGCGATCCGGAACTGATCATCTTCGACGAGGCGACGTCAAGTCTGGATTCCATCACTGAAAAGGCGATCACGGAGACGATCCATGAGATCGCCCGCTCGCGTCCCGACCTGATCACGGTGATGGTCGCGCACCGGCTGTCCACCCTCGCGCATGCCGACCATATCTACGTGATGCAAAAAGGGGGCGTGGTGGAGCACGGGAGCCACGCGGAACTGCTCAAGAACGGTGACGGCCTTTACTCTGCGTTATGGAAAGAGCAGAGCGGGAATGCGGAAGGTGGGGTGACGTTATCCGACATACTATCATGAAGCACGACAAAATAATCATCAAAGGAGCGCGCGAGCACAACTTGAAGGATGTGAACCTTGAGATCCCGCGCGACAAAATGGTCGTCTTTACGGGGCTGTCCGGCAGCGGCAAGTCGTCGCTCGCGTTCGATACCATCTTTGCCGAAGGCCAGCGCCGCTACATAGAATCGCTCTCCGCGTACGCGCGCCAGTTCCTTGGCCGGCTCGACAAGCCGGATGTGGACGACATCGAGGGTCTCTCGCCGGCCATCTCCATCGACCAAAAGTCGCACTCGGGCAATCCGCGCTCCACGGTGGCCACCATCACGGAGATCTATGACTACCTCCGCGTGCTTTTCGCGCGCGCGGGCAAGCCGTACTGCCCCACCTGCGGCCGTGAGATCAGGAAGCTGACGAACGAGGAGATCGTGGATGTTGCGATCGAGATCTCGGACAGCAATAAGGACAAGAAAAATTTCGTCATTCTCGCGCCGGTGGTGCGCGGCCGGAAGGGTGAGTACTACCAGATGCTTTACGACTTTTTGAACGCCGGATTTTCCGAGGTGCGCATCGACGGCAAATACCATTCGCTCCGCGACCGCGTTGAGCTCTCGCGCTACAAGACGCACGATATTGACCTCGTCGTCGACCGCCTGCCGTCGGGAATGAATTTCAAAGATAAAGACAACCGCCTGCGCCTGGCCGAGGCGATCGAGAGCGCGCTCAAGTATGGCAACGCGGTCGTCACGCTCATCACCGACAAAGAGGTGTCGCTATCGGCAAAGTTCACGTGCCCGCACGACGGATTCTCGTTTCCGGAGATCGAGCCGCGCCTGTTCTCATTCAACAGCCCGTATGGCGCGTGCCCGGAGTGCCATGGTCTTGGCACAAAGGACCTGTGGTCGGAGGAGATCTGCCCGGTCTGCGACGGCAAACGCTTGCGCGTGGAGAGCCTGAATGTCCTGATAGATGACAAGAACATAAATACCGTTACCGCGCTATCCATCGAGGACGCGCACGCGTTCTTCAGCGGCCTGAAGTTCAATACCGGATCACTGGAAGAGGTTGCCGAGGCGCCGCTACGGGAAATTAAAAACAGATTAAAGTTCATGATGGACGTCGGTTTGGAATACTTGACGCTGGACCGCAAGGCAGGGACGCTCTCCGGCGGCGAAGCGCAGCGCATCCGACTCGCGTCGCAGATCGGCTCGCGCCTGGTGGGCACGCTCTATATATTGGATGAGCCGACGATCGGCCTGCACCAGCGCGACAACGCCAAGCTCATCCAGACGCTCAAGGGCCTGCGCGACCTCGGCAACACGATCATTGTCGTCGAGCATGACGAGGACACGATCCGCGAATCGGACTATCTGGTGGACATCGGCCCCGGCGCGGGCGTGCACGGCGGCAATGTGGTGGCGCACGGACCGATGCCGGAACTCATCAAGGACGCCAAACAGAGCTCGCTCACGCTGCAATATTTGCGCGGCAAGAAGTTTATCGAAGTACCGGAGGAACGGCGCACGGTGGCGCTTCCGGCAGAGCGCGGTGCAAAAACGACGGCAAAGTCCGGACGGACAAAGCTTGGCGGCTCGGGCGGCACCTCGCAGGAATTTTTGAAGATCCGCGGCGCGCACGCGAACAACTTGAAAGACGTTGATGTGGACATCCCGCTCCGCCGATTCACCGCCGTGACCGGCGTGTCCGGCAGCGGCAAGTCGTCGCTCGTGTATGACGTGCTCTACAAAGCCGTCGCGGACAAGCTCAACCATGCGAGCTTCAAAGCCGGCGGCTACAAGCAGATCCTCGGCTTGGAATACATCACGCGGATCATCAACATCGACCAGGCGGCGATCGGCCGCACGCCGCGCTCCAATCCCGCAACGTACGTGGGCGCGTGGACGCATATCCGCGACCTGTTCGCCAACACCGAGGACGCGCGCGTGCGCGGCTACAAGCCGGGCCGGTTCAGCTTCAACGTGCCGGGCGGCCGGTGCGAGAACTGCGAAGGCCACGGCACGATCGCGATCGAGATGCACTTTTTGCCGACGGTGTACGTCACGTGCGATGTCTGCAAAGGCAAGCGCTTTGACCGCGAGACGCTCGCCGTGGAATACAAAGGCAAAAATATTTTCGACGTCCTGCAGATGACGATCGAGGAAGCGGTGAAGTTCTTCGAGGACATCCCGTGGCTGATGGACAAACTCACTATATTAGAGGAGGTTGGCTTGGGATATCTGGAGCTCGGCCAGTCGGCGACGACGCTTTCCGGCGGCGAGGCGCAGCGCATCAAGCTCGCCGCCGAGCTCGGCAAGCGCGACACGCGCCGCACGCTTTACCTTCTTGACGAGCCGACCACCGGCCTGCACTTCGCCGACGTGGACCAGCTCATCAAAGTGCTCCAGCGCTTGGTGGATCGCGGCAACACGATCGTCGTCATCGAGCACAACCTGGATGTCATCAAGACCGCCGACTGGGTGATCGATCTCGGCCCCGAAGGCGGCGCCCGCGGCGGCACGATCGTCGCCACCGGCACGCCCGAGGAGATCGTCCGCAAGAAAGCGAGCGTCACCGGCGAATACCTCCGCCCGCTGCTGCAAAAGTAAAACAAGTGGTATAATGGAACCATGCCCCACGTTATAGACAACAAGGTCATGCACGACGGCCAGAAACTCGGCTGGATCGACGGCGGCCATATCCGCGACATGTCCAACAACAAGCTTGGCTATTTCGAGAACGGTTTTGTGTACAACGAGGCCGGCCACAAGGTGGCCTACATCCACGAGAATGAGCTGATGTACGAGAACGGCCGCGAGCCATCGTCGCTTGAGCATATCAACGAGGAGATCCAGGGCAACATCCCGATCCTCACAAAGTGCGCGATCAAGACGTTGCTCGACCTGTAGCTGACGAGAAAAGCGTTGACTTGGGCGTCGTTTTGTTTTAGCCTGATCTCAGTTTCTTTGGCACTTGCAGCAGGTCAAAGACAGAAGACCGAAAAGAGAATCGGCCGCCAAGCCGAGGATCGGAGGCTCCACCTCCTGAGGATTCTGCCGGTTCCAGCCGGAATGAGAGAGGGGGTAATTATGACCGCGTTAGAGTACCTTAAAATACGGAAGCGGTGGGAGATAGTAAGGATATTCGCCCCAATTCTTGCGCTCGTTATCGCGTTGCCCGTGGGGTTGGGAGGAATTTTCCTCGCGCTTCATCGGGGACAAGCCCCAACTGAACGGTGGTTTGTGGCGTGGGCATTCTGCATCTCGGTGATCGGAGCAGTTCCCTTTGTGTTGTTCCAGTATTTGCCGAGGAGAATCATTGAGCGGCGTCATCCCGAGATGAATGATCTGGACGAATGGCAACGCCTTGACCTGCCCGTGGAACGGTATCCTGCTGGCGGCAACGACGACGCATTATCGGTCAGCGACGCCGAATCGATACTGTGGCACGCGGCAACGACAGCCAATGGGATATTTTTCATCCGCGATGACCTAAAAGAAAAAAGGGGAAAGTTCGCGATGGGATCTCCTCAGCGGCATTGCCTTGATGCATTATTTGATTGCGCGTCCCGCCTGGCGGATCTGCACAACAGACGATACCTCGACCTTCACAAGCTTTTGATCATGAAAAAGGGGATCTCGACTGGTCGCGCCTATGCAGATGCCCAGAAATATCGGGACACACTGCAGAAGAATCCGTTTTGAAACGCTCACGGCCCGTTCAAGGCAAAAACCTTGCGGGCCGTTCTCTATTATTTGTTTATATATTATGATTGAGCAGTGCCAATTTTCATCAAATTTTAATGTCTCCCATCGCCACCAAAATTCCTTATAAGAAATTTCCCGAAACGCCGGGCGTCTACATCATGAAGGACGCCGACGGGCGCGTGCTGTATGTGGGCAAAGCGGGGAACCTGCGCCGGCGCGTGTCGAGCTATTTCGAGCGGCCGCACGACGTGCGCATCCAAACGCTCGTCGGCAAGATCGCGGCGATCGACACCGAGCAGAAGGACACCGCGCTCGAGGCACTGATCCGCGAGGCGGAGCTCATCAAGACGCTCACGCCGCCGTTCAACGTGCGCGAGAAGGACGACAAGAGCTTCCTCTATTTTGAGATCACGCGCGAGAAGTTTCCGCGGGTGCTCCTCGTGCGCGGGGCGGGCGTGATCGCGGCCGGCGGCAAGGATGGCGGCGTTGTCGCCGAACGGGGGCGCTACGGGCCGTTCACGTCGGCGTCGAACGCGCGGGAGGCGTTGCGCATCCTCCGGCGCATATTCCCGTGGAGCACGCACGACCCGGACGAGATCGGCAGACTCAAGCGCCCGTGCTTCAATTACGAGATCGGGCTTTGCCCGGGCACATGCGTGGGTGCCATCACTCACGATGACTATTTAAAGACCATCGATCGCCTCCAGATGTTCTTCGAAGGAAAAAAAGAGCGCATCATCCGCGCGCTCGAAAAGGACATGAAGGCCGCAGCGAAGGAACAGGAGTTCGAAAAGGCAGAAGCGCTGCGGCGGCAGATGTTCGCGTTGCGGCACATCCAGGACACGGCGCTCATCTCGGACAGCGACGCGCTCGTGGCACCGGCGGCCGGCGCAGGCGCGCTTCGCGCGCGCTATCGCATCGAGGGCTACGACATCTCAAATATTTCGGGCACGTCCGCGGTCGGCTCCATGGTGGTCTTCACGGATGGAACGCCCGACAAGGAGCAGTACCGCAAGTTCAAGATCCGCAGCATCTTCCAGCCGAACGATGTCGGCATGTTGAAAGAAGTGCTTGAGCGGCGATTCGCGCACAGCGCGCCCGCGGACAGCGAAGCCTCCCGCGCGGCGGGAAAGGAAAGCGCACGGTGGCGGATGCCGGACCTCGTGCTGATCGATGGCGGTCTCGCGCAGGTGAACACCGCGCGCCGCGTGCTGCTCCGCGCCGGAATGAAGATCCCGGTCGTCGGCATCGCAAAGGGACCGCGGCGCGATCGCAATGACGTGATCGGCCTCATCCCGAAGGGCGTGCAGAAGGCGACGCTCATCAAAGTCCGCGACGAGGCGCACCGCTTTGCCATCAGCTATCACAAAACCCTGCGCGGCATCCGCACTCTTCAATAAAGCGAACAAACCAAAACACCCTCTCAAAATGAGAGGGTGTTTTGGTTTGCTAGTCGGTGATCGTGATCGGTCCGCTGATAAGGTCGCCCAATCCGTTGCCGTCAAAGTGGATCATGACGGAATATGTGCCGGGCACGACAGCCATCTCGTCGGCGCTGTAGCGTCCGCGATAGACCTCGCGCGCGTCCCACGTGTAGGACGTCTGGTTCGGGCCGGTCTCGGCGAGGATGATGCCGATCGGCACCTTCGTGACCGCGTCAACAAGTTCGATCTCGCCCGTCACGCCCGCGGGGTTGTCCCACGCGATCGGATTCGCGCCGCCTTCCTTCCATGTGTTGCCGGAGATCGGCGTCAGAAGATGGATCGTGATCACGGCTCCGGGGGCGGCGGGAATGCTGGATGCGCCGTTGCCGGCGGCCTGGCCGTTCGCGGGAGCCGGGGAGCCGTTGCCGCTCGTCACGGTCGAGGACGCCGTAGATGAGCTATTACCGCCGGCTGCCGCTGCCGCGCCGCTGGGACTTGCGTTGCCGCCAGGCGGGAACAGGGCGATCAGCCCGATTCCGATAATGGCGACGATCGCCGCCATCGACCACGGCGTAAGGGGAGTTTTGCGTACAAGCGCCTTTTCCATACTTTTATGATACGAAAAACCGCCGGAAAATGCTACTATATGATTATATGCTATCCGACGAGATAAAACAGTTCTTTCATGGGGATGTCGCGGTGGATGATGCGACGCTCACAAAGTACAGCCGTGATTATTCGCTCTTTAAAGTACGGCCGCAGATCGTCGTATTTCCAAAAGACGTGGACGATGTTAAAAATTTGGTAAAATTCGTGGCTGCAAAAAAAGCGGCAGGCGAGGACGTTTCGCTCACCGGCCGTTCGGCCGGCACGGACATGACGGGCGGCCCGCTCACGCAGGGCATCGTCGTCTCGTTCACGAAATATTTCAACCACATCATAGAGATCGGCGCGAACGAGGCCAAAGTGGAGCCGGGCGTCTACTTCCGCGATTTCGAAAAAGAGCTGACCGCGCGCGGGCTGCTCTATCCGCCGTATCCGGCATCCAAGGACCTGTGCGCGCTCGGCGGCATGGTCAACAACAACAGCGGCGGCGAAAAAACGCTCGCGTACGGCAAGACGGAGGATTTTGTGGAGGCAGTGAATATTGTGATGGCGGACGGTGAGCAGCACACGTTGTGGCCGCTCTCGGGCGATGCGCTCACGAGCAAGCTTGCTGAACAAAGTTTTGAGGGCGACCTGTTCCGCACGCTCAAAAAGCTGATCGACGACAATTACGACGTGATCAAAGCGGCCAAGCCGGACGTCTCCAAAAATTCCGCCGGCTACTATCTGTGGAATGTCTGGGATCGCGACACGGGCGTGTTCGATATCACGAAGATCATCGTCGGTTCGCAGGGAACGTTCGGCATGCTCACCGAGGCCAAACTGCGCCTTGTTCCGCTCAAAAAACACTCGCGCCTGTGCGTGATTTTTTTGAAGGATCTCACGCCGGTCGCGGAACTTGTGGAGGCGGTCTTGCCGTTCAAGCCGGAGAGCATCGAATCGTATGACGACAAGACGATGGAGGTGGCGGTCAAATTATGGCGGCAGGTGATCGGCTCCATGAAGGGCAACGTCATATCGCTCGGCTTCCAGTTTTTGCCGGAGATGTGGATGGTGCTCCGCGGCGGCATGCCGAAGATGATCATGCTCGTGGAACTCACGGGCAATGATGAGAACGAGCTGAACGCAGAGCTCGCCACGCTTGCCGCCGCGGTGCGCAAGTTCGCGCAAACGCACAAGGGCATCCAGGTGCTGCCGCTCAAGAACGAGAAGCAGGAGCAGAAATACTGGACGATCCGCCGCGAAAGCTTTGCGCTTCTACACAACAACACAACAGGCAAGGACACCGCGCCCTTTATCGACGACTTCATCGTAAAGCCGGAGTACATGCCGGAGGTTCTGCCCAAAGTGAACGCCATCCTTGAGAAGTATAAAAAAGACCTTATCTACACGATCGCGGGCCATCCTGGCAACGGCAATTTCCATATCATCCCGCTCATGAACCTAAAGGACGAACGCGTCCGCGCGCTGATCCCCAAGATCTCCGAGGAGGTATATCGGCTCGTCTTCAAATATCATGGTTCCATCACCGCCGAGCACAACGATGGCCTGATCCGCACGCCATACCTGGAGGAAATGTACGGCCCCAAGATCGAGGAGTTATTTATAGAGGTAAAAAAGATCTTTGACCCGCTGGGCATCTTCAATCCTGGCAAAAAAGTGGGCGGCAGTCTGAAGTATAGCGAGGAGCATATCGCGTCGACGCAGTAAAAAAGTGCGGTCGGGCGGTTTCCATCTTTAATATTTCTTTAATCCACTTTTGCTAAGGTGGAGAGGTGAGGACGCCTGCCCGCACCATCTCATACTTCCTGTCGCTTGCCGCCATCGCTGCGATATTTTTCAGCGTGGAGTTTTTCACGGAGAAATATTTCTATCCGAACGATGAGGTGGTGGATATCCTTGCGGCGATCATCGGAGCTCTGTCGTTCGCGCCATGCAAGCGTATTTTCGATCGGGTGACGGACAGTGTGTTCTCGCGCGGCCCGCGCGACGCGCACGCGGAGTTCTTCCTGAACGTTTCGCACGAGCTGCAGACGCCGCTTGCGATCCTGCGCGGCAACGTGGAACTGCTCCAGCGGCGCGGCATCACGGACGCGGAGCGCGCGGCGTCCGAGCGCGTGATCATGTCGACGCTCGACGGCATGTCGCACTTGATCGGTGGCGTGCTCGAGGGCGCAAAAGCGCGGTCCTCGCGCGTATCGCTCGCCGAGAAATATGTTTCCGTCGGGCCGTTGATGCAGGAAGCGTACGAGGACTGCCTTTTGCTCGCGGAGGATCGCGGCATAACGCTCTCGGCCGATGCGGAAGACAATATCTTTGTGCGCGGCGACCGGGGAAAGCTCAAAGAGGTATTGCTCAACCTTGTGAGCAACGCGCTCAAGCACACGCCGCGCGGCGGCACGATCATGCTGCGGGCGGAGAATGCCGGAACCGCCGCGTGGATCGCGGTAGAGGATACGGGCTGCGGCATAGCCCCGGAAGATCTGCCTCACATCTTCGAGCGGTTCTACCGGATCCACCAGCCCGCGGATTCCGTGCCGGGCACCGGCCTCGGCCTCAATATCTGCCGTGAGATCGTGGAGGCGCATGGCGGTACGATAAGCGCCGAGAGCGAGTTCGGAAAGGGGAGCCGGTTCATCGTCCACATCCCGCTGTCGGTGCCATCCGCGCCGCCGGGACGAGGTCCGGCGGCGGCCACAGGCGTCCACGCCGCGCGCGACATTTCTGCTATAATTAACTCATGACCCAAACCACTATGGCCTCCAAAAAACTGTATTCCCAGCCGGCGTCCGGCGACCTTGTTCTCGTTGACGGCGATGGCGCGCAGGATAAACAATATGTGCTCAAACTGCGCGACCTTCCCGCCGACGAAAAGCCGCGCGAGAAGCTCGTCAAGTACGGCCCGTCGGTGCTCTCGCTCGCGGAGCTGTTCGCCGTCGTGCTGAATGTCGGCACAAAAAAGGAAGAGGTGCTCACTATGTCGCGCCGCTTGCTCAAAGAATACGGCGACAGCGCGATCGTCAACCAAAAAGATCCGGCCAAGATCAGCGAAATGCTCGGCATCCCGCTCGGCAAAGCGTGCCAGGTCGTCGCCACGTTCGAGCTCGGCCGCCGGTTCTTCAAAGCGCCGGATGGCCGCAAGCCGCTCATGATCCGCACCGCGAGCCAGGTCTACGAATATTTAAAAGACATGAAAGACCTGCCGAAGGAGCACCTGCGCGGCCTGTATCTTGACTCGCACTACCAGTTGATCCACGACGAGGTCGTTTCCATCGGCACGCTCACCTCGAACATCATCCATCCGCGGGAGGTGTTTCGCCCCGCGCTCGAGTACTCCGCGTCCGCGGTGATCCTCGCGCACAACCATCCCTCCGGCGTCGCCAAGGCGAGCGACGCGGACATCGCGATCACGCGCCAGATCGTGGAAGCGGGAAAGATCCTCGGCATCTCGCTCCTCGATCACGTCATCATCACCAAGAACAAGTTCGAGAGCGTGCCGGTGGAATACGAGTAGTCGCCCTTTTTGCCGGGCAAATTTTCTGCTATAATCTCCCTATGGTGGATTTCTCGCATCTCACGAAAGCCTATAAAAAGAAAGTGGTCGTGGACGACTTCACACTTTCCGTAGACGTGCCGATCTTCGGCTTTTTGGGGCAGAACGGCGCGGGAAAGACGACGATCATGAAGATGATCGTGGGGCTGCTCGAGCCCACGAGCGGTTCGATCACGATCGACGGGGCGCTCTCGTCGCACCCGATATTCAAAAAGAAGCTGGGCTATATGCCGGAGACGCCGTACTTTTACGAGCGCATGACGGGCATGGAATTTTTGCGCTTTTGCGACGAGCTCTTTGAGCCGTCGGGCGGCAAAACGCCGCAGTATGAGGAAATTTTAAAGAAAGTGGGGATCTATGCCGCGCGCAACGCGGAGATCCGGACGTATTCCAAGGGCATGCGCCAGCGCCTCGGCTTCGCCCAATCGCTCGTGAACGATCCGGAATATTTATTTTTGGACGAGCCGCTCGACGGCCTCGACCCGATCGGCCGCCGCGAAATGAAAGAGGTGATGCTCGCGCTCAAACACGAGGGCCGCAGGATATTTTTGAACACCCACATCCTCGCTGACGTGGAGGAGATCTGCGACGAGGTGGGGATCGTGCATAAAGGCAAATTGCTTTACGCCGGATCGGTAAAGGCATTCTGCGCCGGCAAGCCGCTCGAGGAGCGCTTCATGGAGGCAGTGCAGCAGCATGAGATGCAGGAGCGGCTGGGGCCGACCGCCGATGCGCCGCGGGCGTCAACCTCGGCAAAATAATCCTACGATCACCCCCCCATGAGAAACATTTGGATAATCGCAAAGAATACGCTGAAGCTCGAGATCCGGGACAAGATCCTGTACGGCATCATTATCTTCGGCCTGCTCTACGTGCTCTTCAGTTTGTTCATGGCGGACCTGGTGCTCAAGGAAATTCCGATGGTGAAGGCGTTCGGCCTTACGGGGATCTACTTCTTTAACGCCATCATCGCGCTCTTCCTCGGCACAACGTCGTTCTTCAAAGACGTGGACCGCAGGGTGGTGTACTTCATCCTTTCAAAACCCGTATCCCGCGCGCAATTCCTGCTCGGCAAGTTCCTGGGGCTCTGTCTGGTGCTGCTCCTTACGAGCGCGATCCTCGGCGTTGCGTACGTCGGCGTCGTGCTCTACGAGCATGGCGGGTTCGACTGGATCGGGCTGGGGGCGATCGGGATGCAGTTCCTGGAGATGGCGCTTTTCCTCGCGTTCGCGATCTTTGTGTCCACATTTTCGAGCTCGGTCATTTCCATCGTGTACACTTCCGCGGTGTTCTTCCTCGGCCATATCGTGAGCCAGCTCGTCACGGACGCGAAGGCCATCAACCTCGGCGGCATCCGGCTGTGGCTCGTGGAGATCCTCTATTATATATTCCCCAACCTGGAAAAGTTCGACGCGCGGGATTTTGCGATCCACGTCGTCGCCATTCCGTGGACCGAATTCGCGCTCGCGCTCGCCTATGCCGTTGTATATGCCGTCGTGCTCCTTGGCGCGGCGATCTGGATATTCGATAAGAAGGAGCTATAGCGCATGATGGCACGGCTGAACAACGGATACACGAAGGTCGCGGTGTTCATCCTGCTGCTCGGGCTCGTGGCCTTACTTCAGCTTGAGTATGATGCGGTGAAGGTAACCCTGCCCGCGTCGTCGGAGCAGGACGTGTCGCCGTTCATGGTGCGGCTGCTCGACATGGGCTTCCATCCGGCGGTCGCGTCGTTCCTGTGGGCAACGACGATGCCGGAGATCCTCGATCTCTGGAACGGCAAGACGGAATATTTCACCGATCTCGCGTTCGTGAACGCCGTCGACCCCAAGCTGAGCTATCCGTACGCGTTCTCGGTGCTCACGCTCACGGCAGTGCCGTCACAGGACGATCCCGACGCGATAGCGCAATCGACGGCGATCGGCGAAGAGGGGATCGCGAACGGCGATCCGGACTGGCGCATCCCGTACTATATGGCGACGAACGAATTTTTGTACGCGAAGGACGACGCCGCCGCCGCGAAATATTATGATATGGCCGCGAACACGCTGGGTGTGCCGCAGTACGCCGCGCGGTTCTCGTTGAACTTCGGCATCGAGACGGACCAGCGCGCGAAAACGGAGCAGTTGTGGGAGACCATCAAAGATTCCACGAACGACCCGGATGAGAAGGCGCGCGCGCAGGCGTACATCGACCACCTGGAGGACTTTGATTATCTGGACGCCGCCTCAAAGGCGTACAAGGCAAAATTCGGCGTCTATCCGACGTCCACCGACGAACTCGTGGCCAAGGGCATCATTCCGTCCGTACCCGTTGACCCCTTCGGATTCACGTTCATCATCAACTCCGATGGCACGTCGGCGATCGATCTTGCGACGAGCGCATTGCCGTCATATATCCTCGCGGAACCGTCCCAGTAGGACAATGAAAAACACCCTCGCGCCTTTACGCGGGGGTGTCTTTCATATCATTTACTCGTAGATGGTTCCCGTCGCCGTGCTGGTGGACGATGCGGGAGGGCATCCCGCAGTGCTTGTCGCGCCTGCCGGTATCATCGGGCAGGCAGCAGGGAGCGTTGCCGTGGAAGAGACGGTCGTTGTGGCCATCCCGAGTTCCGCTTCAAGCTGGATCGCGAGCGTTTCCAGTTGGTTCAATTCCGCCTGGAGCTCCGCGGTCGTGCTTGTTCCTGCCGTTATACCCGCCCCTGTCGTCACCGTGCCGCCCGCGGATGATCGCGAGAGGTCGCGCACGATCTCTGCGTCCATCGTGCCGGTGCCGTCATAGTAGCCGTACACGTTGATCGCGTCTCCCGGCATGATGTTCGCGACCGCCATCGGCGTCCGGTCGTTTGCTTCCACCTGGGTCGCCGCGTCCACTACGACCGCATACGGATTATAGTAGGCGGGAGACGAGGTGGTGGAGGTCGGCGTCATCATGGGCGTCGCCACCGGACAGGCCACCGACGTTCCGATAGGCGAACTGTCCGTGATGAACTGTTCGCACGCCGCGCCGGATGGCGGCACGGTCGCCATGACCTGCGTCACCGAAGTGCCCGATGCCGTCGTTCCAATGGATGCCACGGCCAGGCCGCTCATCTGCATATATTCCGCTGAGAGCGGATTTACGGCAGGCAAGGGCGCCGCGACCGTGGATGTCGCCGTCGCGGTCATCGCGGTGGACGTGCTTGACGATGCGGCCACGGTGGATGACGTGGTTGTTGTCGCGTTGATCACCGATGAGCTCGGTGTCGTGGTGCTTCCTGCGGGAAAAAGTTGCGCGTTGGCGATGCCGCCCGCCGCAACCATGATCCCGAACGCCGCAATGATCGCGGCCATCATCATTATTTTTTTATACATCGCATATATTATTTTTTTGACGTGATCGAAGACCTTTAGGCGGCGGCCGTATTATGGGGAACGAAACCGTCGCCACTAGGTATTACGTGACCAAAATGGAAATAATTACAATGATTCCGGGCGCCGCCCCTCGTTGATTTTTTAATGAAATTTTCATATAGTGAGAGCAATGAAACTCTCCATCGGCATCGTCGGGCTTCCGAACGTGGGCAAGTCGACGCTTTTCAAGATGCTTACGCGGCAGGATATCACGATCGCGAACTATCCGTTCGCCACGATCGATCCGAATGTCGGCGTCGTTCCCGTCCCCGACGAGCGCCTGGAAAAATTGAACGCGCTTTCCGCCTCGCGCAAGAAAATTCCCGCAGTCGTGGAATTCTTCGACATCGCGGGCCTTGTGAAAGGCGCCAACAAGGGCGAGGGACTGGGCAACGACTTCCTTGACGACATCCATCTCACGCAGGCGATCGTCATGGTCGTCCGCGCGTTCGAGAATCCGGATATCATCCACGTGGAGAATTCCGTTGACCCCGTCCGCGACATCGACGTGATCAACCTGGAGCTGATGCTGAAGGACCTCGCGGCCGTGGACAAGCGCCTGCTTCGCGTGGAAGCCGAGGCGCGCGCGGGCAAGAAGGAGGCGTTGCACGACAAGGAGATCTTGGAACGGTTCAAGAAGTCGCTCGAGAGCGGCGTGCTGCCGGTGAGCAATGCGGAACTGTTGCACGACATCAAGAACGATCCGCGCTTTGGCGACCTGCGCCTGCTCACCGCAAAGCGGCAGCTGTACCTGATCAACGGCAAGCCGGAAGATGCTTCAAAAGAATTGCTTGAGAAGATCACCGCGCTCGGTGCGGAACACCTCGTTGTCGATCTTTCGTCGCCCGACGTGGAGTCAAAAGGCATCCCGGACCTCGTCAAAAAGGCGTATCACACGCTCGACCTCATCAGTTTCTTTACGACCGGCGAGGATGAGACGCGCGCGTGGACGATCGAGCGGGGGACGAAGGCGCCGCAGGCGGCGGGCGTCATCCACACCGATTTTGAGGAGAAGTTCATCCGCATGGAAGTGGTGCCCACAGACAAGCTGCTTGAGGCAGGCGGCTGGAGTAAGGCCAAGCAAAAAGGATGGCTTCGCGTGGAAGGGAAGGAATACGTGGTAAACGACGGCGACGTTATAGAGGTCCGCCACGGGTAGAAGGATAGGACTATGCGCGATACTCTTTTTCCGTCGCGATGATCTTTTTTGCGAGCTGTTCGAAATGCTCCAAATAGCGCTTGTCTTTGCGCCGCTCGCGGTTCCGTACGACGTATTCTTGTATCTCCCCATTCTCCCACGCCCGGGCGATGTAGTTGCCGAACATCTCGTCCACAAGGTCGAGCGACACGATGCCTCCCGCGATGAACCGTTCGATCATCTCAAAGTAGCGCAGGTAGGCGTGGATGTCGTATTCCGTGAACTCGCCGCCGTTCTTTTGGAAGACCGGCTGATGCTCCTCGATCGCTTTGATGATCTTGCGGTTCGTCGGGTTTTCGTAAAAGAATTCGCGGTTGAGCCGCGCGATGAAATCCGCGTTACTTTGGCTGCGGATCTTGTTCACCTGATAATAGGCCACGTAAAGCAGGCCGAGGGTGGCAAGGAACAGTCCCACTTGGGAAACGGTATTCACGACATCCAAAGTGCCGGGAGTCATGCTTTAAGTATATCAAAATCGTCTCATTTCGTAATTTTTTAATGTACGGATTGGTATAATGGTTCTATGCGGCCATTTCCTAAATCCGTCCTTGAGCAATACCCCAAGGAATTTTCGGTGTTCAAAAAGCTGCGCACGCCGGGCGATGTACAGGATCTTTTGAACGCGCTCAAGATGAACTTCGAGACCACGCATGAGCGGTGCCGGTCGCCGCTGCTCGTTTTGCGCGACGGCAAAGCGCATTGCATGGAAGGCGCGCTTCTTGGCGCCGCCGCGCTGTGGAATCAGGGCCACCCACCGCTCTTGCTCGATCTCAAGACCGCCGATCCGGACGTGGACCATGTCATCGCGCTGTTCAAAGACGGCGACCGGTGGGGCGCCGTCAGCAAGACGAATCACGCCGTTTTGCGTTACCGCGATCCCATCTTTATGAACGTGCGCGAGCTCGTGATGTCATACTTCAATGAATATTTTTTGGACAGCGGCGTGAAGACCCTGCGCAGCTACTCCGCCGTGCCATTCAGCATGCTGCGCTACGGGGTGAAGTGGCTGACGACCGAGGATGACCTGGACGACGCAGTCGTCGCGCTCGACCATGCGCGCCACACTCCGATTTTTAAAAAAGGCGCCGAACGGCGCCTGCGCCGCGCGGAGCCGGTGGAGATCAAGGCAGGGAAGATCGTGGAGTGGAAGGTTTAGCATTTTCATGAGAAGATTGATTTGTTATACTTGAAATATGAGTCCTCTCGAGAGACATAGTTCCATGCGAACTGAGGCCGCTTTTACTCTCATCGAGCTTCTCGTCGTGATCGCGATCATCGCCATTCTCGCGGTGGTCGTCGTGCTGACACTCAACCCGGCCGAGCTCCTGCGCCAGAGCAGAGACTCCAATCGATTGTCTGACCTCAGCACCATAAGTGACGCAGTGAACCTCTATAACACGGATCAAGGGGGAAACTCTTCCTACACCTTGGGGGTCGCCTCCGATACTTATCTTTCGATCCTCGATCCCACGGCTACATCCACGACATCAGGAAATCAATGTTCGGGAATTGGCGTCGCGAGTGCTCCCGGGACCTACAGTTATCATTGCTCAGCGAGCAGCACATATCGTAATATCAACGCAACCGGCTGGATCCCGGTCAATTTTTCGACGCTTTCCGCGGGATCTCCCATATCAAGTCTTCCTATCGATCCAATCAATCAGACAAGCTCCGACCTCTATTACACCTATCAGACGAACGGAAGCCTATACAAGATCACCGCTTTCATGGAATCGAGTAAATATGCGAAAGCTGGCATTATGGATGGAGGCACCGATCCTACCGTTGCAGAATCAGGTTCGGGGGTTGCGGCCATTCCCGACGTGGGAAGAGGCCTTATAGGTGACTGGCCGCTCAATGAAGGGGCTGGGGGTGCTGCGATTGATTGGGGCGGCGGAATGAACAACGGGACGTGGGGCGGTACACAGGCCGGAAGTTCGACGTATTATGGCTCTGGCAATAATGTGTTCCAATGGTCCGGATATTTCAATGGAACCAACGATTATGTGAGCGGTGCAGGCCTTGTTAGTTTTGGAAGTAGCGCCAATGGCACTATCCTGGCATGGATCAAGCCGTCTTCGTTGCCGGCTACCCAGACGATCCTGAGGCAAGGATTGCTTGGACAGTGTTATAGTTATGCCGCGTCCCTTCGTGGATCGACGCTCTATTCGGGCGATACTAACGGCGACTTTCTGCTTGGAGGTACGATCGCCACCGGAACATGGCAACAGATTGCGGTCGTATTCACTCCCAGCGGGTCGCAAGGGTTTGTGAACGGAGCTGCCGTAGGCAGTAATGCGGACGGCCCTACCAATTGTAGTTCCGCCCAGAATTATTTTGCCATCGGCGTACAGGGGTATAATGCATCGTCGGCGCTGTTCTTTTCCGGATCGATGAGCGACGTACGTGTGTACGCGCGCGCCCTTTCATCGGGCGAGATCCAGCAGATCTATAATGCAGAGAAATAGATATTAATTCCTCCTCTCGAGCGCCGAGCCCAAGGTCTCGTCGTCCGCGAATTCGATCTCGCCGCCGGTAGGAAGGCCGCGTCCGAGGCGGCTGACCTTCTTGGTGAGCGGCGCGAGCTCTTTCAATAAGAGCGACGCCTGAAAATCGCCGAGCGCCGTCGGGTTGAAGCCGAGGATGATCTCATCCGCCGCGCCGCCGAGCTCACCCTCTATATATTTTTTTAGGCTTGCCAGTCTGCTAGTTTGCCAGGCTTCCAAGTAACCAGTTTTTGGCACTGGGCCGACGATGAAGTATCGTCCGGTGAACTTTTTGGTGTTCTCGAGCGAGAGATAGTCCGTCTCTTTTTCCACCACCATGATGACGCGCTGGTTCCGCGCCGGATTCGCGCAGACGTCGCAGAGCGCACCCTCGTTCTGATGGATGAAGAAGCACCGCTCGCAGATCTTGATAGCGCGGAGCGCGTCGATGCTTCCTGCCAGCGTGTGGAGCTGGTCTTTCGGCTGTCCGATCAGATAGAACGCCAGCCGCACCGCCTGGCGCGGCCCGATGGACGGCAGCTCGGCGAGCGCGTCCACCACCTTTTGCACCGGCTCGGGAAGTTTCATCATGAGGTAATTATAAATTAGGACTAGGATTTTTCTTGAATCATCTTTTCCAGCTGTGAAATTAAGTCCTCTGCTGTTTTATAAGTAATGAACTTGTTGGTAATAAAAACCAATGAATGGGAAATCACGCTTTTTTCTTGGTAAACACAAATTATTGGACGACTATAAATATCTGCCCATCCCAATTCTATGCCTTGGCCGGTGGACGGATAGGAAACTTCGGCGATTACGAGGTCGCAATGTTCGATTCGCTCTTTTGTGATCTGTTCTGGTTTATCTTTCTCCTGCGGGAGAAAAACTTCATTCATCTTATAGAGCTCAGAACTTTGGATAGATTTATAGAGATCATCTTTCCATGGAAGTGCGCTTGCGTGTGTTACGACAATTTTCATATAGCCATTATAGCCTATGTTCAAATTTCGAGATACTTGAAGACCAGAAAGCCGTGCAAAGCCTCAGAGCGCCGGCAGCTCGTCGTAGCGCTTCTCCACGGTCTTGAACGTCGTGTGCTCGCCGTCGAAGAAGAAGTCGATGTCCTTCAGCGCGCCGTTGCGGTGTTTGGCGATGCGCAGGTGGACGGTGTTGTCGAGCGAGGAAGCCGTGTCGTTCGGGTTGCGCTCGTCGCGATAGAGGAACATGACGACGTCCGCGTCCTGCTCGATGGAGCCCGAGTCGCGGAGATCGGAGAGGCGGGGGATCTTGTGGTCGCGCTGCTCGAGTCCGCGCGAGAGCTGCGAGAGCGCGAGCACCGGCACTTTGAGCTCGCGGGCGAGCGCCTTGAGGCCGCGCGAGATCTCGGTGATCATGTTCACCATGCTGTCGCTCTGGCGCCGTGCGTTGATCAGCTGGAGGTAATCCACGACGAGCAGGTCAAGGCCATGCTCCACCTGCAGGCGACGCGCCATGGATCGCATCTGGAGGACGTTCAGCGACGGCGAATCGTCGATATAGAGCTTGATGTCCGAGAGGCGGTCGAGCGCGCCCTGGATCATCGTGAACTCTTCGTCGTTGCGGATCCGGCCGGTGAGGATGTTCCAGAGCGGCACCTGCGATTCCGCGGAGATGATGCGGTCCTGCAGGGATTCGCGGGACATCTCGAGCGAGAAAATGCCGACGCTCGCGCCTGCCTTCGCGGCATTGCGCGCGATGTCCAATGCGAGCGACGTCTTGCCGACCGACGGCCGCGCGCCGAGGATGATGAGTTCGGACTTGTGCAGTCCGGAGAGCGTTTCGTCGAGCGCGGGGAAACCGGTGGGTACGCCGCGCAATTTTCCGCCGCCGGCGTGAAGGTTCGCGATGCGCTCGTATGCCGTCGTAAGGTCTTCCTTCAAAGAGACGAAATTCTGCGGCATCGACTTCTGCGAGATGGAAAGGATCTTCTGCTCGACGCCATCGAGCAGGTCTTCCACGTCATCGCCCGAGAACACGTCCTCCGCGATCTCCGCTGATGCCTTGATGAGGTCGCGCAGTATCTTCTTCTCCTTTACGATCGTGGCGTAGTGCTGCACGTGCGACGCGCTCGACACATGGTTCGTGAGCTCGGAAAGGTATGTGGCGCCGCCGACCTCTTTGAGGGTCTCATGCTCCTTCAGATAATTGGTAAGGCTCAGCACATCGATCGGCTGGTGCTTCTCGTAGAGTGAAAGGATGGCGGCGTAGATGCGCTCGTGCGCCGGCGTGTAAAAATCCGGCGGCGTCAAAATGTCCGCCACGCGGAAGATCGCGTTCTTGTCGATGAGGACCGAGCCGAGCACCGCCTGCTCCGCTTCCAGATTCTGGGGCGGAAGCTTCAGTTGTGATTTCTTGCCTGGGGGCATGTATTAAAACTATTTGAAAAACTTTTTGACAAGAGAGGAGCCCTCCGCCCCGTCCCTTACCTCATATCCTACGCTTTCCAGCTCCTTCCTCAAAGCGTCGGACTGGATAAACTGTTTATTTCCGCGGAATGCCCGATATTTGTCGAATTTTTCCGTGATTTCCGCGGGAATTTCGCCTGCGCCCGCGACCGCCTCTTTTATATCGAGCATGGCTGTCCGGTCGAATGCCTTCAAAAACGCCACTTTTTCCCCGGGCGAAAGTTTATCATCTTTTAACATCTCGAAAACGATCGAAAATGCCTTCGGGGTGTTCAGGTCCTCGTCGAGAGCGGCGTGGAACGCTTTTTTCCACTTGGCGCCGGCGGCCGTTTCTTCGGGCGTGTCGGTGTTTTCGCCCGCATCGTGCGCCGCTTTCTTTGCGCGGAGCGCAAGCGTATAGAGATTTTCCAGTTCGCTCTTTGCCTGCGCAACGACGCGTTCGGAAAAATCGAGAGGGGAGCGATAATGGTGCGAGAGGACGATCCATCGCAGGACGACGGCAGGATTCGCGGAAAGGAATTCGCGGATGGTGATGAAGTTGCCGACGCTCTTGGACATCTTCCTGCCCTCCACGGTGAGTGCGCCGACGTGCACCCAGAATTGGACGAACGGCTTGAGGCCGGACGCGGATTCCTGTTGTGCGATCTCCGCTTCGTGATGGGGAAACTTGAGATCGATCCCGCCGCCATGGATCTCGTATTGCGGGCCGAAATAGAATTCGGAGATCGCGGTGTCCTCGATGTGCCATCCGGGGCGCCCGTCGCCGAGCGATGACGGCCAGCGCGGCTCAAGGTCTTTGAGCGACGTCTGCGTAAATTTCCAGAGGCAAAAATCCCCCTTGTTGCGCTTGTTCACCGATTCGTCGATGCGCGTGACGCCGTCCTCGGCCTGTTCCACGGTGCGGCCGGAGAGCTTGCCGTAATCGGCATCTTTTGAAATATCAAAGTACCATCCGTCGCCGTCGATCTTGTACGCGAAGCCCTTGTCGATCAATCGCTCAACCTGGGCGACGATCTGCGTGATGAACTTCGTCGCGGGAGCGTAGGTGGTCACGGCGTCGACGCCGAGCACTTTCATGTCCTCGAAATATGCTTCGGTAAAGAAGCGGGCGACCGCGTCCGTCTTGGTGTTGTCCGTCATCGCGCGGGCGATGATCTTGTCGTCGACGTCGGTGATGTTCTGGACGTACGCCACGTCGTAGCCGCGCGCACGGAGCAGTTTTGCGAAAAAATCAAAGAAAATATACGTGCGCGCGTTCCCGATATGGAGGTAGTCGTACACCGTCGGCCCGCACACAAAGAGCCGGATTTTCTTCTGGTCCGGCAGCGGCTCCTCGGTACGCGAGAGGGAGTTATAGAGATGGAGCATATTAAATCATTATAAAACTCCGACCGAAACAAAGACAGCCTTGCGCCGAACTATCATCTCCAGGGAGGCGCAAGGCTGTCTTTGTTTTAAAACCATCCCTTCCGCTTGAAGTAGACCGTAAGGCACACCATCCCGACGAGCATGATGCCGAGAATGATCCACCACGCGCCGGGGATATCAAGCAGCGGCGTGTCGCGGGTGTTCATGCTGAAGAGCGCGGCGATGAGCATGAAGGGGAATGTGAGGAACGAGAGCGACGTGAACGTCTTCATCACGCTGTTGATCTTGAGGTTCATCAGCTGGTTGTTCGTGTCCTCAAAGTCCGAGATCGCCTCGCGATAATCTTCCAGCTGGTTTACCACCTTGAGCTGGTCGCCCATCAGGTCGCTCAGGTAAATTTCAGCGCTGTCGCCCCAGAACTTTTTCCCTTTGACGAGCAGTGACTTGAGGATCGGTTCCTGGAGCCGCACGACGATGCGATACTCCGACACGTCGCGCTTGACGTAGGTGATCCGTTCCAGAACCTCCTTCTCGCGGTCTTTGAAAATTTCTTTGCCTACCGCCTCCACTTTTTCGCGGATGTGGCGCAGCTGCCGCTCCTGGAAGTTGAGCAGGTGTTCGATCAGGTGGTACATCACGGCGAGCGACGTGTCCCAGTGCGGCGACATCCTGAATCCGTCCAGAACATCGTTCAGCTCGTCATAATGCACGGTCGCCACGCTGTCCTTCGTGATGATGAAGTCGATCTCGGTGCGCGCCGATGCCTCGTCCTCGGTGTCGTAGATGGGAAAGTAATAGATGAAGTACAGGTAATCCTTGTACGCCTCCACGCGCCCGCGCGCGGATGGTCCGCGCAGCTCTTCCGCGATGACGGGATGCAGGCGATATTCCTTGGCGAGCCATGCGATGTCTTTTTCGGCCGGCCGTTCGACATCCACCCACTGGACGCCTTTGCCCTTCTTGATCTCCATAAGGATATTTTAGCATACCACCATGCGTTTCCGGCCGCTGCCGCCGTGAAGTTTTCCCCAGCCCTTGCTTTTTTATTGAGGGCGTGGTATAGTGAAAAAAGAAGTTGCAGTTACCCCACAGTGGAGAAAAACAGTGGATGCAAACAGTGGCAAAGCAGTAGCGCCCAGTGCGGCCAGTATTACCAAGGATGCACACAAGCGGTCGCGTCAACGGACCTATCACCCGGCTTTCATGGAACCGCTGGATTCCATCGGCGACATTGCCGCACGGGTTCGTGAGTCCGAGAGGTCTCCGGGGATGGAGGAGCTGTTCGGGCTTATCACCCTCAGCGAGGCCTTGGCTAACTGATGGACACTGTGACCCATAAGCGGTCGAGACCCCAACTCGACCGCTTTCTTTTTTTATATTGTTTTAATGCGGCAAATGCCATACTGGCACTCTCTTGACGAGATTGCTAACGGCGGTATAATGAGCAGGCATGACGGAAAGGACTGCGCAAATCTTGGAGGCGGCGATACAGGAGTTCATCAACACCGGCGGACCGGTGAGCTCGGGATTGCTGTACGATCGCTACGAGTTTGGCATCAAGCCGGCGATGATCCGGCTCGAGCTCGACGACCTTGAGTCCGCCGGATATCTTGAACAGCCCTACCATTCGGCGGGGCGCGTGCCGACGAACGCCGGCTACGAGTTTTTCGCCAAACGGATGCTCGGCGCCGCCGCGGCCGCGAATACGGCGCGACAGAACGAGTTCCGCGCGCTGATAGAAGAGCGCGCATGGCCCGATCTTTTGAGCGAGCTCTCCGACCAGCTCGGCCTCTTGAGCATCTGCGCCGACCTCACGCGCGAGGCGGTGTACAAAGCCGGTCTCCAGCACCTGATCGACAGCCTTGACTGGCAGGACCAGAACGGCATCCGCTCCGTCATCCGCGATTTCGAGGAGGTGGACGGCCGCCTTCCCCGCGCGGCGGAAAAGATGGGCGCCGGCCCGCAGATCTTCATCGGCAAAAAAAGCCCGGTGACCTCAAGTGACGAGCTCTCCGTGGTTGGCGGCAACTATCAGATCGGCGACACGACATTTTCCATCTTTGCGATCGGTCCCAAGCGGATGGACTACAAAAAGGTCATACGAATATTCAAAAATCTATGAACGACGAAAAAGAAATTCAGCAGCCGGAGCCGAACGAGCTCGAGGCGAAGCTCGCGGAGGCCGAGAAGGCGCGCGACGAATACCTTGCCGGATGGCAGCGCACGAAGGCGGATTTCATCAATTACAAAAAAGAGGAGATGAAGCATTTGGAGGACGTGGCGCGGTACGGCAGCGAGGACCTGATCAAAGACCTGATCGGCGTGATGGACAACTTCGACCTCGGCCTGCGCACGATGGAGAAGAACGGGCCGGTGGAGCGCGGCATCTACCTGATCCGCTCGCAGATCGACGATATTTTAAAGAAGCGCGGGCTGGTGAAAGTGGAGATCAGGCCGGGCGACGAGTTCGACCCGATGATCGCGGAGGCGATGACGGAAGTGCCGTCCGAGCGCCCGCCGGGCACGATCGTGGAGGAAGTGGAGCCGGGCTATTGCCTTCACGAGAAAGTATTGCGGCCGGCGAGGGTAATACTAAGCAAGGGAAAGGAATAATAAAAAGAAACTAATCATTAAAAAATATTAAAACTATGGCAAAGATAATCGGAATCGACTTGGGAACTACGAATTCGGCGGTGGCGGTGATGGAAGGCGGCGAGCCGAAGATCCTGGAGAATGCGGAGGGCAACCGCACGACGCCGTCCATCGTTGCGATCTCCAAGGGCGGGGAGCGGCTCGTGGGCCTGCTCGCGAAGCGGCAGTCGGTGACGAATCCGAAGAACACGATCTTCTCCGTAAAGCGCCTGATTGGGCGCAAGTTTACGGATGAGGTGGTGCAGAAGGATAAGACATGGCTTCCGTATGAGATCAAGGCCTCCGCGAACGGCGGCGTTGACGTGAAGATGGGCGAGAAGTGGTATTCGCCGGAGGAAATTTCCTCTTTTATATTGTCAAAACTGAAGGCCGATGCGGAAGCGCGGCTCGGCGAAAAGGTGGAAGAGGCGGTGATCACGGTGCCGGCGTATTTTGATGACGCGGAGCGCCAGGCGACGAAGAACGCCGGCGAGATCGCGGGCCTCAAGGTACGGCGCATTTTGAACGAGCCGACGGCGGCCGCGCTCGCGTACGGCATGAACAAGCAGAAGAACGAGAAGATCGTCGTCTACGACTTCGGCGGCGGTACGTTCGACATTTCGGTGCTCGAGGTGGGCGATGACACGGTGGAGGTCAAGGCCACCGGCGGTGACACGCATCTTGGAGGCGATGACTTCGACAAGAAGATCCAGGAATTTTTGGTGGACGAGTATCGCAAACAGGAAGGCGTGGATATCTCAAAGGACCCGCTCGCACTCCAGCGGCTGAAGGAAGCGGCGGAGAAGGCAAAGCACGAGCTTTCGAGCGCCGCGGAGACGGAGATCAACCTTCCGTACATCACGTCCGGGCCGGAAGGGCCGAAGCACTTTGTGATGAAGCTCTCGCGCGCAAAGTTGGAGTCGCTTGTCGCGGAATACATCGATCGTTCGATCGCGCTCACCAAGGAAACGGTGACGGCCGCCGCGCCGAAGGGCGCCGGCTTCCAGCTCTCCGAGATCAACGAGGTGATCATGGTCGGCGGACAGACGCGCATGCCGGCGATGGTGGACGCGGTAAAGAAGCTGTTCGGCAAGGATCCGCATCAGGGCATCAATCCGGACGAGGTCGTCGCGATCGGCGCGGCGGTGCAGGCCGGAATTCTCCAGGGCGACGTGAAGGACATTTTGCTTTTGGACGTGACGCCGCTCACGCTCTCGATCGAGACGTTCGGCTCCGTCGCGACGCCGATGATCCCGAAGAACACGACGGTGCCGACGGCGAAGACGCAGGTGTTCTCGACCGCCGCCGACAACCAGACGTCGGTGGAGGTGCACGTGACGCAGGGCGAGCGCCCGATGGCGGCGGACAACAAGACGCTTGCGCGGTTCATCTTGGACGGCATCCCGCCCGCGCCGCGCGGCGTGCCACAGGTGGAGGTCACCTTCGACATCGACGCGAACGGTATCCTGAACGTGTCAGCGAAGGACAAAGCGTCGGGCAAGACGCAATCGGTCAAGATCGAGGCGTCCACGTCGCTTTCAAAAGACGACATCGAGCGTATGAAGAAAGATGCCGCGGAGCACGCGGCGGAAGATGAAAAGAAGAAGGCGCTCATCGAGGTGCGCAACCAGGCGGAGTCGCTTGTCTACACGACGGAGAAGGCGGTCAAGGACGCGGGCGACAAATTGCCCGCGGATGTGAAAGTTGGCGTGGAAGAGAAGCTTGCGGCGCTTAAGACCGCAAAGGAGGGCGAGGACGAGGCCGCCATCAAGGCGGCTATAGAGGCGCTTTCCACAGAGATACAAAAGATCGGCCAAGCGGCGTATAATGATCAGAATGGACCTAAGGGAAGTGATAGCGGGAGCACCGAGGGACCCGCAAGCGCAGAACCTGATCAATCCGTCTAAGATCGACGCGCTCGGTCATCCGCCAGGACGATGGCGCGCGTTTGGCCTTGACGCCGCCGTGGTGATCCTGGCGGGGCTCTTCGGATATCTGTATTACCGCTATCTGAGCGGGGGGATATCGGTATGGTTCGTGTTCGCCGCGCTCCTTCTTTTCGGCGCGGCATCCGCAATGGAAGTGTTCCTGGCAAAGAGCAACTGGCGGAGTTTCGCCGTGATATTTCTCGAGACCGCCGCATCGCTCGCGGCCTTCTGGCGCGACAACCTGCAGATCCTGGGCATCACGGGACTCATCATGCTCATAATGCTCATGTGGGGGCATTTTTCCGCCCGATCGCACGTGATGAACAGTTTGGAGATCCCGTTCTTCGGCGCGAGCGGGAACGTGCTCGGCAAGTTCACCACGGCGGTGCTGTTCTTCATGATCCTCACCTATGTGCCGCAGCTCGGCGGCAACGCGCTCGTCGTTTCTTCGCAAAGCTTCCGGACGTTCTTCGACTGGACCTCGGGGCTCGTGAACAGTTTCTATCCGGAGCTCGCGCTGAACGGCTCGTTCGGGGATTTCGCGCAAAGCGTTTCCAAGATGGAGCTTGCGGACAATCCGAGCTTCCAAAGCCTGAGCGCGGCGCAGCAGAACGCCGCCCTCCAGCAGGAATCGGCGCAGTTCTCGCAGAGCTTCCTTCAGGGCTCGGCGCAGCCGGTCGCGTCGTCCACGCCGACGAGCGACGCGTTCTATAACGTGCTCGACGGCGTGCTCTCCGCATGGAAGAGCCAATCGTCGGGATGGTTCGATGTCGGCTGGGTGACCGTGCTCTTCATCGGCCTTCGCACGATCGGCATCCTGTTCGTGTGGCTCGCGCAGTTCGTTTCGCTCATCGTGTACGAGCTCCTGCTCGCGCTCGGATTCATGAAGATCACGCAGGAACCGCATTCCCGCGAGCTGATAGGATACTGATCGCCCGCAAAAATGTATTAACTATCCATGAAAGACTATTATTTGATTTTAGGGATACAAAAGACCGCGTCCGAGGACGAGATCAAAAAGGCGTACCGCAAGCTTGCGCACCAATACCATCCGGACAAGGCCGGAGGCAACGAGGCGAAGTTCAAAGAGATCAACGAGGCCTATCAGGTGCTGTCCGACAAGAACAAGCGTGCGCAGTACGACCGTTTCGGCACCGCGGATCCGATGGGCGGCTTCGGCGGCGCGCAATGGGGCGGATTCCCAGAAGGTTTCGACCCGTCGCAGTTCGGCGACATGGGCGACTTCGGGGACATCTTCGAGACGTTCTTTGAGGGCATGGGCGTCCGCCCGCGCCGCAAGACGTACGAGAAGGGCTCGGACCTTGAGATGCAGGAGCAGGTGACGCTCGAAGAGGCGTTCAAGGGAATCATGAAGACCGTGCGGCTGAAGACGCTCGTCAAATGCGCGAAGTGCGACGGCAAAGGCGCGGAGCCGGGCAGCGGTTTTGAAAAGTGTTCCACCTGTGACGGCCAGGGTCAGATCCGCGAACAGCGCCGGACGTTCTTTGGCAGCTTCTCGCAGGTCAAAACGTGCGCCAAATGCCACGGCACTGGCGAGGTTCCCCAAAAGCCGTGCAGCGTGTGCAAGGGCGCGGGCCGCGTGGAGTCCACGCGCGAGGTGCAGATCAACATCGTGGCAGGCATCGAGGACAACCAGCTGATCAAGGTGCAGGGGATGGGCGAGGCCGGCGAGCGCGGCACCGCGAGCGGCGACCTCTACGTGCGCGTGCGCGTGAAGCCGCACGCGATCTTCGCCCGGCACGGCGCCGACCTTGTCGTCACGCAGGAGCTCAAGCTGATCGACGTCCTCCTTGGCAAGACGATCGCGGTGCCCGTTATCTCGGGGGGCACGATGACGGTTGAGATCCCCGCAGGATTCAACCTTAAGGAAAATTTAAAGATCGCCGGACAGGGGATGCCGCATATCGGTTCGCGCTCGCGCGGCGACCTCCTCGTGAACTTCGTGATCAAGGCGCCGAAGAAGCCGAATTCGAAGGTGAAGGAATTGCTCGAAAAGCTTGAAAAAGAGCAGTAAACCCTGCATTTTCCGTTTAATCAATTTTTAATGTGCATCTGCTATGATCGGGTGCATGAAAACGAAAAATGTGGAAGCGATGCCCTCCTGGGCCGGAGCGCTGATAGAGCATTTTGACGCCAAGTTCAACTTGCTCATTGACGGCTATGCCGCGCTGGATAAAAAGATCGATGATAAGGTCGACGGGCTTCGCGCGGAAATGAACGAGCGATTCGCGGCGGTCGATCAGCGCTTTGGCGCTATCGAACAACGGCTTGATGCCATCGAGGCACGGCTTGATTCGATCGAGTCGCGGTTTGAACAATATGATGCCCAATTCGAGGTCGTTTTTGAGGAGCTGCGCAAGCAGTAGGGTATAATGGACGAATGGAACAGGGGATCTTCATTTCCACCAATCGCGCGCGGGTGAAACCTGCCGAGGCGGCGGCGCTCTACGTGGAGCTTGGGTGGGGGACGCCGCGCGAGTATTCCGTGGCGCGCATGCGCCGCTCGCTCGCGCATTGTGACATCGTCGTCTCCGCGCGCAACGCCGCGGGCGAGCTCGTCGGCCTCGGCCGCGCGTTGAGCGACTTTGCGATCGACACGAAGATCCTCGACCTTGTGATCGCGCCCGAATACCAGCGCCAGGGCCTCGGCCAGGCGATGATGAAGCGCATCGCCGCCGCCGCGCGCGGCACGTCCATCTACTTCGAGACCGAGCACAAGCACTTCGCCTTCGCGAAGAAGTGCGGCTACGAAAAACGGAAAGGGCTCACCGTGTTTCGTAAAAAAAGTTGAATTTATCGCGATTTTTCATTATAGTAACGATGACGCATCGGCGTCAGCCGCCCCCATAGCTCAGTCGGTAGAGCAGCTCCCTTTTAAGGAGAGGGTCCCAGGTTCGAATCCTGGTGGGGGCACGCCGCGCGGAAAGGTATCCATTCATATTTTCACCTCGCTGCCGGCGGCAATGAGAGTGTCCCAGGTTCGGGAATCGGCAGCGAGGCAGTAATGAGAATAAATTCTCATTACTGCCGAGCGAACCGATTCAGCAAATTCTTATTTGCAATCCTGGTGGGGGCACAAAAAAGAGGGGATGGATTCCACCGCCCTCTTTTGCCGATCTTGCCAGAAATGCTACCCGGCTTTTTGCAGGTGCTCGTTGAAGGCGTCGATGGTGAACTTCATCGTGCCCGCGAGCTCGGAACGGTCCATGGAATCATGAGATTCCTGCTGGATCACGATGAGTTGCTTTAGGTTGTTCACGGCTTCTTCTTCGTCGGCTCCGACGCCGTCGACCGCCATGCAAAGCTCGGGCGCGCTTGCCCAGATCTTGCCGTCGCCTTCCGAAAGGACAACCCTGATCGGAGCTGAAATTTTATACGGGCTGTCGTTTCCGAGATCGTTGATGTGTCTTACGCCGACAATTCGATCCATCGCCATCTCCTTTTCCTACGACTGATTTAAGGATACCTTGGATTCGGCTTTGGTCAAGGATAAAAGGATAATATGAGAAGATGTAGGAGAATAAAAATACGCGCAGGGGAGAAGGATCATTGGCCGCCCTCTCCTTCTGCGCGTACGTGGATCAACCGCTACTGGGCCGCTGGCAGGATCTGCCACGCCTCCTGCTCGTGAGGCGATCCGAAGTTCTTGTGGCGGACCAGGGTGCCATCGGGATAAATATCATAGTCGATGGCATCTCCTTGATAGGCGCCCGAGACGACGAGCCAGTTGAGGCACGCTCCTCCATCGGGCGTGGTCCGGAACGTGATCTTGATCGTCGCCCTGGCGTCGAAATCCCGGTGGAATTCCGCGACGTTCGACATGGCGCGGGTGTTGGCCACCGTAATGGCGTGCTGTACAAGCCCGAGACGAAGCGCCTCGGTCGCTTTTTTATTTGCCTGGACACTGTTCCAGAGCGCGATACCGCTCACTGCCAAAGTGGCGGCAAAGAAAAGTGCTATCAATGTGCGCATGCATACCTCGCGCGGAGATTATAATATATGGATTTATATGAGTCAACGTTATAGGCATTTTTATTATCTTTGCTATACTTACCCCATGCCGAACCGCGACTTAGAATTTCTTTTTGAGATAGGGACCCTGCGCAACGTTGAGCGCGGGTGGAAGCAGCACCTTGCCGTAAAGTGTGCGACCGATCCGGAGCACAGTTTTCGCGTTGCGTTCATCGCGCTCCTGCTTGCGCGCAAGGAAGGCGTCAAAAACGAGGAGAAGATCATCAAGATGGCGCTCGTGCATGACCTTGCGGAGACGCGCGTGTCGGATCACAGCTATATGCAAAAGGTGTACGTGACGTCCGACGAGGAGCGCGCCGCGCAGGACCTTTTTGCAGGCACCGCGCTCGATGACCTACGGAGCGAAATTTTGAACGAGTATGAGGCGCGCCAGACGATCGAATCAAAGATCGTAAAAGACGCCGATAACCTCGACGTGGACCTTGAGCTCAAAGAGCTGGAGGAGCACGGCTCGCAGCTGCCGCGCAAGTGGGCCGCAACGCGGCGCATCGTCCGCGACGAGAAGCTTTACACACAGGCGGCGAAGGACCTTTGGGACGAGCTACAGGCGGCCGATCCATCCAGCTGGCACCTTACAAGCAACAAGTGGTTCAAGATTCCCGGAGCGGGGAAGTAGCGCCACTCGCCGCCATTTGCCTCCGTGGTAAACTAAAAGAGCAATGGACCAACCGACCTGGCCGCCAGAATCATCGTCCGGACCGCAACCTGCGGTGCCGGTGCCGCAGCCGAATGCCACTGCTCCCATGCAGCCACAGGCAGGCGCGCCGGGCATGGGCGTCGCCGTGTCGTTCATCTGTCCGCGCTGCCATTTTCCGGTAAAGCCGGAATATTATTTTTGTCCCAATTGCGGCGTGAAGCTGACCGAACCGCCGATCGGCGTCGGCCTCTTGGACCAGCTCTTGCTCTATGCGTTCAGTATCATCCTGCCGTGGATCGCGTATCTCGCGATCACGAAATGGCAGGGGATCAAATATCTCCGCTCGGCGGATGCGCGCGCGAAGCAGATCGGACTCATCGCGCTCATCTTGCTCGTCGCGTCGAGCGTCGTGGCGTTCTGGCTGACGTACCAATGGATCGAAGGAACGGTCCAATCATCGGTGAACGCCGTCAACAGTAATTTAGGAGGGTTTTGACCGTGGGCCGCACGAGGTGGGTGATCGGCATTGACGAAGTGGGCCGCGGCGCATTGGCGGGGCCGGTGACGGTGGCCGCGGCGATGATCGCGCTCGGCGCGCGCGGCCGCGTCGCGCACGCGCCCTTCCGGACATTAAAAGATTCTAAAAAGCTGAGCGCGGCGCAGCGCGAGGCGTGGGCGCGTGAGCTGCGCGCGAATGAGGGCGTCCGCTTCGCGGTCGCGCGCGTGTATCCGCGCGGGATAGAGCGCCTGAACATCTCCGCGGCCGCGAACCGCGCCGCGCTCCGCGCCTTCACGCGATTGTCAAAAGACCATAAAATCCCGCCGGACACGGGCATATTCCTTGACGGCGGCCTCTTTCTCGGCAGCCGGGCATGGCAGGAAGGCGCCGTAGCGGCGCGTGAGATCGTGGCCGCGACCGTCGTGAAGGGCGACGAAACGGTGCCGGCGGTCGCCGCGGCGTCCATCATCGCAAAGGTCTCGCGCGACGCCTTCATGCGCCGCCTGGCGAAAAAACATCCCGCGTACGGCTTTGAGGTGCACAAGGGCTATGGCACCGCCGCCCATCGCCGCGCGATCAAAAAGAACGGCCCGTGCGACGCGCACCGGTTGACTTTTCTTGCAAAAAGGCCTACCATGAACAGATAATTAATTAACTTTTAACTCTATTTATGGGTGGCGTACCAACCAAGCATCATACTCGCAGCAAGACCGGCAACCGCCGCTCGCATCTTGCGATGAAGAAGCAGAAGCTCCTCGTCTGCAAGAATTGCGGCGCTCCGCGCAAGCCGCACCGGACCTGCCCGCAGTGCGGAAAAATGTAGTATCCTTATAGAATGAGTCAGTCGCTCTTTGCAGAAATCGCACCTTCCTAAATCCCATGGCCACACGACACCTCATACGAACCGTCGTCCTCCAATCGCTTTACGAGTGGGATTTTTATGGGCAAAAGAAGGACATCACCGAGATCCTGGAGCGCAACATGAACGAGTTCGCGCCGGGCGTGGACGAGCCGGAGTTCGGCTGGAAGATATTGCAGGGCGTCGCCATGCATCTTAAAGATATCGATGCGGTGATCCGCCGCGCCGCGCCGGAGTGGCCGCTCGAAAAGATCGCGGTGATCGATCGCAACATTTTGCGCATCGGCCTCTACGAGCTGCTCTACGCGGACCCGAACGAAGTGCCGCCCAAGGTGGCGATCAACGAGGCGATCGAGCTCGCCAAGAATTACGGCGGCCCGAACGCCGCGCGGTTCGTGAACGGCGTGTTGGGGACGGTGTACCGGGAGAAGGTTCCTGCGGCAAGCGGCGGACCACAATAGCGGGAGTATTTATCATGTCTTTATCATCCGACGAACTTGAAAAGAATATCGGGATCACGTTCAACAACAAGGACCTTTTGACGGAAGCGCTCACGCACCGCTCGTATCTCAACGAATACCCGCGATGGCCGCTCCCGCATAACGAACGGCTGGAATATCTGGGCGACGCCGTCCTGGAGCTTTTTGTTTCCGAGGAACTGTTCCGCCGTTTTCCGCGCGAGCAGGAAGGCCAGCTTACGGTGTTCCGCGCGGCGCTCGTCAACTATCAGATATTGGCGAAGGTGGCCGAGCGGATCGACCTCCAGAAATTCATTCTGATGTCGCGCGGCGAAAAGAAAGACACCGGCCGCGCGCGCGAGGTCATCCTCGCGAACGCGATGGAGGCGCTCGCCGGCGCGATCTATCTTGACCAGGGATTCGAGGCGATGCGCCCCTTTGTGGAAAAATTCGTGATGAGCAACCTGGACGAAGTGCTCAAGAACAAGACATACAAAGACGCCAAGAGCGAGCTCCAGGAGATGATCCAGGAAAAGATGAAGCTCACTCCCACGTATCGCACGCAGGACGAGACCGGCCCCGCGCACAAGCGCATTTTTACGATGGGCGTCTATTTTGGCGACAAGCTGATCGCGGAAGGGAGCGGCCCGTCCAAGCAGGAAGCGGAGCTCGAGGCCGCAAAGAACGCGCTCAAGAAAAACCATAAATAGCCGTGCGAATTTTATCATGTCAGAATCACACTTTCTCAAGCGGCTCGAACTGAACGGATTCAAATCATTCGCGGGGAAGACCGTGCTGGAGTTTCCGGCGGGGATCGTGGCGGTCGTGGGGCCGAACGGCTCCGGGAAGTCGAATATCGTGGACGCACTGCGGTGGCTTTTGGGTGAGCGTGACGCGAAGAATCTGCGCGGCGCGCGCGTGGAAGACCTGATCTTCGCGGGGACGCAGAAGCGCGCCCGCGTCGGCATGGCGCAGGCCAGCTTATTTTTTGAGAACAAGAACAAGTTCTTTCCGGTGGATTTCGAGGAGGTGGTCGTGTCGCGCCAGATCGACCGTTCCGGCAATAGTAAATATTATCTTAACAAGTCGGAGATATTGCTGCGGGACCTGATCGACTTTTTCGCAAAGGCGCGGCTCGGCTCGCGCGGGCTCATCATCATCGGACAGGGCGACAGCGACCTTTTCATCCGTTCCACGCCGCTCGAGCGCCGCGAAATGATAGAAGAGATCCTCGGCTTGCGTGAATATCAGATCAAGAAAGCCGATGCGGAGCGAAGGTTAAAAAATTCTAAAATAAATCTTGACAAAGTAACGGCGCTCATCGAAGAGATCGAGCCGCATTTGCGCTCGCTCAAGCGCCAGACCGGACGCTGGGAGCGCCGCGGGGCGTTGGAAGAAGAATTGCGCTCGCTCGAGAATGCGTTCTTTGGCTCGCAGCTGCACGACCTGCGGGTGAAGGGCTCGCAGGTGGAGGAGCGCGTTGCGGCGCACGCAAAGCAATATGAGGTTTTGGAAAAAGAGAAGAGCGCCGCGGAAACGCGCCAGACGGCCATCGAGGAGAGCCAGCCGGAGGAGCGCAAGCGCCTGGCGAAGATAAAAGAGGAAGTGACCGCGCTCATGGACGCCCGGAGCAAGCTGCAAAAAAGCGTGGGGCGCATCGAGGCGGAGATCGAGATGGCAAAGCGATCCGGCGCCGCGGCATCCGCGCGGGGCGGCGGCGATGACCGCTCGTCAGAGCGCTTCATCGATGTTCTGGAAAAGATCAAAGCCGAATTGGAATCGGTGTTGAACGAAGAGCCGCTCGCGGTGCTCTCTACTATCGAGACGGTGTTGGAAGAGATCACGTTTGCGCTCGAAGAAAAAGACGAGCCGCGCACTGCCGGCAATAAAACCGCGGCCAAGGAAAGCGAGGGCGCAGTGCCGGAGCCGTTGCGTCGCGAGTTCGAGCAGGCGGCGAAGGAGCTCGCCGAGATGGAAAAGAGCATCGCCGCGCTCCGCGCGCGCGAGAAAGAGCTGGAATCCAGCCAGGAAGATTTTTACGCTACATTCAAGGGAGCTGTCGCCGACGTTCAGCAGGCGCAGGGAAAGCTCGACGCGTGGGAAAAGATCAATCGCGAGCTCCAGCTCGAAAAAGAGCGCATCGACCTGCGCCGCGAGGACGTTTTGCACCAGATCGACCAGGCCGGCCGCAAAGCGGAGGAATTCCGCACGGATGGCAATGAAGGCATGTCGCTCGAGGATGCGGTCAAGGCAACCGCCGCCGCGGGTTTTTCCGGCAGCTTGTCCGACATGGAGCACCGCATCTTCCGCCTGCGCGGCGACCTTGCGAGCATCGGTGAAGTGGACCACGCGCTCATGAAGGAGGCCGAGGACACCGCCAAGCGCCACGAGTTCCTCCTCAAAGAATCGGAGGACCTCAATAAGGCCGTCGCGGACCTGACCGCGCTCATGCACGAGCTGAACGAGAAGATCAAGAGCGAATTCGACAAGTCGCTTTCAAAGATCAACGACGAGTTCGCAAAGTTCTTCGCGCTCATGTTCGACGGGGGATCGGCAAAGCTGAAAGTGCTGAAGCCCAAAGCCGAGCGCACGGCCGAAGACGATGAGGATGATGGCGCCGGCGCGCGCGAAAGCGCTGACGTCAAAGACACGGGCGAGCAGACGGAGGACGAGATCTATCAGGAAAAGAACGGCGGCGTGGAGATCGAGATTAAGCTGCCGCGCAAGAAGACGACGTCGCTCGACATGCTTTCCGGCGGCGAGCGGTCGCTCGTGGGCATCGCCGCGCTCTTTGCGATGGTGTCGGTGAGCCCGCCGCCGTTCCTCGTGCTCGACGAGATCGACGCGCCGCTCGATGAGCGCAACGCGCGCCGCTTCGGCACGATGCTCAAGGACTTCTCCAAGCGAACGCAGTTCATCGTCGTCACGCACAACCGCGCCACGATGGAGGCCGCCAACATCCTTTATGGCGTCACGTTGGCCGAAGACGGCAGCTCAAAGGTGGTGTCGCTCAAGCTGGAGCCGGAGGGGGCTTAAGGTTGTAGTAACGGAAATGGACCAAGAAGAAGTGGATTGATTTAGGCGAAATGTAAGGTATTTTTTGGATGTCTAACTCCCGCCTCAGCAATGCGAATGCCATTGTTATTTTGCTAAAGTCAAAGCTTTCAGTCTATCGAGATAAATCGTAGCTCTTTCTTGTTGCCGTTCATCCGCGATCTTTGAGATTGCAGCTTCAAGTTTTTCTTCGTCAAATCCACGAGGATTTTTCGTCTGCCAGTCAGCGTCTTCGAGGTGGACATCATCAAGGTAGATGAGTGCGTCGCCATTTTCGCTGTATGTGAAGTTGCACGTCGTCGTGTCTATCTCAACGCCCAGCTCTTCCAATGATCCGATCAGCTGTTTATATTTCGGATCTTCATAGATCTTATCCGATGCGTCACTTGCCTTTAGATAGGCTTCTTTCGGAATCTCGCCTAACTTTGCTTCGAGTTCTCCGGCGTGTTGGATTGATTGGTGTAGGGGATCAAGAATTACTCTTTCGCGGCGGGTGGCCTGAGGATTTGATGTCGCAAGATCTACGTCTGGTATATTTTGAGGGAAAAGAATGTGGAGTATCTTCTTCAGATAGAACCTCGCTTTTATCTTCCTTTCGCGATCTTCGGTATCTTCTTTTCCTTCTTTGCGTATAGCAATGACTCGATTTGGATTATTAGAATCCTCATGGACGTCATTATCAGACCCTCCTCCAATTCGTTCTCCTGCGCCAAACTTTTTCATTAGAGTTGATTTTGTGGACCCGGGGAGAATCGAACTCCCGCCTCAGCAATGCGAATGCCGCGTTATACCACTTAACTACGGGCCCGTCCCATCGCACATAACTATAAAGAAAATGGTAATAATTTCAAGCCCGATACGTTATACTATATATCACTATGATCACCATCAAGGGCGTCATCTTCGACATCGGCGGCGTGCTTCTCGACTCGGAGAAGTCGTTTGACGGCATATTCGAGGAATTCGCCCGCGCGCTCGGCGTGGATCCGGAGAAGATGGTGGCGCTCCACAAGCGTTATCTGGACCGGATGCTTTCCGGCAAAATGTCCGCAAAGCAATTTTTCAGCGCCATCAAGAAGGAGTTTCACTTAAAGCGTCGCGATATGGAAAAGGTCTGGCTCGCGATCGCGCTCAAGCATATCAAACTGAACAAGAAGCTGCTCGCGGTGACGGACAAGATGCGCGCGCACTACCGGCTCGCGCTGCTTTCGAACGTGAGCGAGCCGCGCTCGCTCGTGGACCGCGAGTTCGATCTCTACAGCCACTTCGATCAGGTGTTCCTTTCGTACAAATTGCACATGCAGAAGCCGTCCAAGCGCACGTTCCGGCACGCGCTCAAAAAAATGCGCCTCAAGACGAACGAAGCGCTCTTTATAGACGACAAGGAGATCAACCTGAACGCCGCCCGCGCGCTTGGCATCCAGTCCATCCAGTTCAACAACAATGCACAGCTCCTCACGGAACTCGCGCGCCTCGGTTTGGTATAATTATAGTAAAGGGAAAAGGTCGAAATAGGGGATAGAAACACGCTATTTTATTTCATCATTACTATGGTTGTACAAAGTTGGACGGATGTGGTGGTAGGGTCCCTCCAGAACCTCTGGTGGGGAGTTGTCAATTATCTGCCGAACCTGATCGGCGCGCTCGTCGTGCTGGTGATCGGGCTCATCGTCGCGGCAGGACTCGCGGCCCTCGTTGAGAAGATCCTTGAAGGGATCCGACTCGACAAGTTCCTTGAACGGATCGGGCTGAAGCCGATATTCGAGCGCGCTGGCATGCGGATCCGCGCGGCATACTTCTTCGGCAAGCTGGTCTACTGGTTCATCATCGTCGCGTTCCTCGTGGCGATCACGGACAGCCTGCAGCTCTACGCGCTCTCGGCGTTCCTCTCGTCGGTGCTGAACTATCTGCCGAACGTGATCGCGGCGGTGCTCATCATGCTCGCGGCGCTCATCCTCGCGCACTTCCTGCGCAAGCTCGTGACGGCGTCGGTGATGGGCGCGAAGCTCCATTCGGGGCCGTTCCTCGGAACGGTGACGTACTGGGCGATCGCGGTCTTCGGGTTCCTGACGGCGCTCACGCAGCTCAATATCGCGGCGCAGATCATCCAGACGATCATCACCGGATTCATCGCGATGCTCGCCCTCGCCGGCGGCCTGGCCTTCGGCCTCGGCGGCAAGGACTACGCGAATCATCTCTTGAACCGGCTGAAGGACCGGACGGAGAACCGGTACTAGAAATAAAAGACCCCTCCTTTTGCGATTGGAATGTCCGCACATAGATCGCAAAAGGAGGGGTCTTTTATTTCTTGACCTTTTTTCCTTGTTTGATATAATGGAACCCATGTTGGCAATCAAGCTACAACGCATCGGAAAGAAGCACCAGCCGAGCTATCGGGTGGTCGTTGCCGAGAAGCGCTCAAAGATGCTCGCCCCGCCGGTGGAGGACCTGGGCTCGTACGACCCGCGCACCAAGGCGACGACCGTCAAGAACGAGCGTGTTTTGCATTGGATCAAGATGGGCGCCCAGCCGACCGTCACCGCGCACAATCTTTTGGTAAAGGAAGGCGCGATCACCGGCGCAAAGCTAGCGGTCAAGATGCCGAAGGCGGTTTCCAAGGCGGAACAGCCGGCGGTAGAGGAAGCAAAAGCTGAGGCGTCCGCGGAAGCGGCGTCGCCTGCGGAGGAAGCTCCGGCAGCGGAGGCATCGACAGATGCGGAAGCGGGCGCGTAGCATTTTTCCGTCAGCTTGACAGATAATTTAATATACGGTATACTTTCCCCATAATTCGGAATTGAAACGTAACGAAAGGTCGCGAACGAACAGAACACAATGTCGAATTCATCTTCAGCGGACCAGGAGTTTCTCGAGTATCTGGTGAAGTCGCTCGTCGACCATCCGGATGATGTGCGCGTCGATCGCAAGGTCGACGAGATGGGCGTCCTGCTCACGCTCCACGTGAACGCGCAGGACATGGGCCAGGTCGTCGGCCGCCAGGGTGCGACCGCGAAGGCCATCCGCTCGCTTTTGCGGATCGTCGGCGTCAAGAACAACGCCCGCGTGAACCTCAAGATCGAAGAGCCGGAAGGCGGCACCCGCGCCCCTCGCGCGGAACAGCCCCAGACGGAAGGAGCGAGCGAGTAATCATTCTTCTGTTTTTGCAAAAATGCCCGCACTCCGGGCATTTTTGTTTAACATAGACTTAATGCAGTATTCGGTATGCTGTTCTCATGATCATTGACCGGGTTCTTGCATTATTTGATTGGTGCAAGGCGCAGCTATTTTTATGGAATAAAAACTCCCAGGCATCTTTTAAGGAGGGCGAAATTTGGTGGTGCAGCGTCGGATTAAAAATATGTCCCCGCCATGGGGCGGGGATCATCGGGACTTCCCAAAAATACTTCATTATTATACTTCCGGGATAATTTCAGTCAAATTTCTTTTAATGATTTTTTAATCTTCTATGAGGGGAGTTGCAAACTTCAATGTTTTTGCTACAATATATCCGATATGGCACTCGCATATACCGATTTGACCAAAGGCGTTCTCTTCATCATGGACGGCGCGCCGTACGAGGTCGTGGAGACCCATTTTTTGCGCATGCAGCAGCGCAAGGCCGTCGTGCAGACCAAGATCCGCAACCTCATCACCGGCAAACTTTTGGACCGCAACTTCCAGGCGAGCGACAACTTTGAAGAGGCGGAAGTGGAGCGCAAGTACGCGATGTTCATCTACGAAAGCAAGGGCCAGTACTGGTTCCACGAGGAGGGCAATCCCAAGAACCGGTTCGCGCTCGATGCCGATGTCGTCGGCGGCCAGGGCCGTTTCCTCAAGCCGAACACGAAGGTGACGACGATGGTCTTTGAGGGCAAGGTGATCCAGGTGGAGATCCCGGTCAAGATGGAGTTCAAAGTGACCGAGGCGCCGCCGTCCATCAAGGGCAACACCGCGCAGGGCGGCACCAAGACGGTGACGATCGAAGGCGGCGCGAAGATCAACGCCCCGCTCTTCATCAACGAAGGCGACATGATCCGCGTGAACACGCAGACGGGGGATTACGTGGAGCGAGTGTGATGCGTAATAGAAATACGCGACCCCAATTTCTAAGGGTCGTGTTCAGTGGAACTTGTCCAGATGTAATAATGCTTTCAGTGTGTTTCGAACGTCTGTTTGTCTGACTCTTCCAACATTCCCATTGAAAGGGTGAAGAGCAAAAAGCCGATCGCTACCGTGACGTGAGAGTGGGAATCGATACCAGATATCAGCATAATTCCTCCGGCGAAACTAAAAATCTCCCACACGCTTTCCATCTGATGCCTCCTGCGTATAGAGTATAATAATAAATATATATGTCAAGAATTGGTCATAAAGTTTTTGTCGGGATGTCGGGCGGGGTGGACAGCTCCGTCGCGGCGCATTTACTTAAAGAACAGGGTTACAACGTCGTGGGCGTGTTCATGAAGTGCTACAACATCGACGGCTGTGCCGAAGCGGACGCCGAGGACGCGCGGCGCGTGGCGGAGCACATCGGTATCCCGTTCTACGTTTGGAATTTCGAGCAAGAGTATAAGGATCGCGTGGTGCAGTATATGATAGAGGGCTATCGCGCCGGGATCACGCCGAATCCGGACGTGATGTGCAACCGCGAGATCAAGTTCGGATTGTTTTTGGAAAAGGCGCTCGCGAGCGGCGCGGATTTTGTGGCGACGGGGCACTATGTGCGGCTGAAGGCAGTCAAGGCGGAAGTTCCGGAAGCCAAGTCGCAGGCTTCGCAGAAATCACAGAATGTGATCTATAAATTATACGAGGCCAGCGACCCGAACAAAGATCAGTCATACTTTTTATGGACGCTCGGCCAGCATCAGCTTGCGCATTGCCTCTTCCCGATCGGCGGCTATAAGAAGCCGGAGGTGCGTGAGATCGCGCGTCGCGCCGGCCTGCCGACCGCGGAAAAGAAGGATTCGCAGGGGATCTGCTTCCTCGGCAAATTCTCACTGGATGATTTCCTTAAGCAATATATTCCCGAGCGGCGCGGCGCGCTCATGACGACCGCGGGCGAGAAGATCGGCGAGCATTCCGGCGCGGAATTCTATACGATCGGCCAGCGGCATATCGATGCGGACTTTGCGTTCCCGAAAACGGGGCCGACGGGCGGCGCCGGCGCGGCGCGCAAGCCGTTGTATGTGGCGTCAAAGGACTCAACGACGAACACGGTGGTGCTTGCCGAGGGAAGCGACGATCCGGCGCTGTACCGCGAAGATGTCGCGCTCGCGCAAATGAATTTTATTTCCGCCACAGCACCGAGAGCCGGCGAGCGGCTGAGCGTCCGCTCCCGCGTGCGCTATCGCCAACCGCTTTCGGAAGCGGCGCTTTCGCGCCTCGGGGATGGAAATTGCCGGTTGGAGTTCGCCGTGCCTCAAAAATTCGTGGCACAGGGCCAATCGGCGGTGTTCTACGGAGCGGATGGCGAGATGCTCGGCGGCGGCGTGATCATGTAATTCAGCACATTAAATTTTCATTAAAAACTCTTTGACTTGGTGTTGTGGCATGTCCATAATGTATCAACAAAGGTCGTTTTTAAATAAATTTAATGAAGTTATGCCCATGAGAAAATGCGATCTGTGCGGAAAGGAGGTTGCCTGGAATCATTACATAAAGATAGAGTGGCCGGGGATGCTTTCGCATTACCGGTTTTGCGATGAGTGCGGCGCCCCGCTTGTGGCATTTTTAGAGAGGAATCAGCTAGCAAACGAAGGGAAAAAGTTAATACATTTTTAATCCGCGGTGAGTATGATGGTTCCATGGAACCATCAGAAAAAGAGAAATTGCTTGAAGAGGTGCGGCTTATCGTCCGTGAGGAAGTGTCGCCTGCGCTCAATATAATCATGACGTATCTTGATACGCAGTTCGATATTGTCGAAGAGCGCTCTGACCGCCTGTTCGAAGGGGTTGCCGAAGCACTCACGAAGATCGTGGAGCTGCTTGAGCGGTGATTTTGGCAATTGATTGCCCCGGCTTTCGGTGCTAAAATCACCCTATATGCGCCAATCCGAGCTATTCACGAAGACCGAGCGGAACGCCCCGAAGGACGAGACGACGGTAAATGCCCAGCTTTTGGCGCGGGCGGGGTTCGTCTCCAAGCTAATGGCGGGAGTATACAGCTATCTGCCGCTCGGTCTGCGGGTTCTGAGGAATATTGAGGAAATCGTGCGCGAAGAGATGAACGCCGTCGGCGGCCAGGAAATTTCCATGCCGATCATCCATCCGAAAAGCATCTGGGCGACGACGGGCGGCTGGGATAAGATCGACGTGCTTTTTAAAGTAAAGAGCCGCACCGAAAAAGATTATGCGCTCGGCCAGAGCGAGGAAGAGGTGGTAACGCCGCTCGTCATGAAGTACGTGAACACGTACAAAGACCTTCCGAAGGCAGTGTACCAGATCAACTGGAAGTTCCGCGACGAGCTGCGCTCCAAATCCGGCCTGCTCCGCGGCGTGGAGTTCCTGATGAAGGACATGTACAGCTTTCATGCCACGCAGGAGGACTTTGACCGTTTTTACGCGGAGATGAAGAAGGCGTATCTGCGCGTGTATGGCCGGATGGGGCTTGTGGCGAAGGTCACGGAGGCTTCGGGCGGTGCGTTCACGGAAAAAGCGTCGTACGAATTCATGGTACTGACCGACGCTGGCGAGGATGATATTTTATATTGCGATGCATGTGATTTTTGCGTGAACGTGGAGATCGCAAAAGAAAAAGAGGGGGAGAAATGTCCGCGGTGCGGAAAAGGGAAGCTGGCAAAAGCGCGCGCGTCGGAGGTGGGAAACGTTTTTGATCTTGGGCAAAAGTTCGCAAAGGATTTCGATGTGACGTACGCCGACAAAGAGGGCAAGCGGCAGTACCCGATCATGGGTTGTTTTGGCATCGGCATCTCCCGCGCGATGGGCGTGATCGTGGAAAAATTCCATGATGACGCGGGTATCATCTGGCCGGACAGCGCGGCGCCGTTCCGGGCCCACGTGATTGCGCTCGGCGGCGCGGATGGCGAGGCGCTCTATGAATCTTTACAAAAAGCGGGCGTCCAAGTACTCTATGACGATAGGGAAGTTTCCGTGGGTGAAAAGTTCGCGGAGGCCGATCTTATCGGCATTCCGTGGCGCATCGTGCTCAGCCCCAAGCTGGGCGACAAGGTGGAGATCAAGCGCCGGAGCGAAAAAGAGCCCCGCGTGGTGGACCCGAAAGAAGCGATCGAACTCATTAAAAAATAATTAACACAAGTATCTAGGTCTACTAGAACCCAATTACCAGGCATATGGCTCTCTTCGACAACGTTTTTAAGGATATCGGCATCGATCTTGGCACGGCGAACTCGCTCATCTATTTAAAGAACAAGGGCATCGTGGTGAACGAACCGTCCGTCGCCGCGATCAATACAAAGACCAATCACGTGTTGGCGGTTGGCGATGAGGCGAAGAAGATGCTCGGCCGCGTGCCGCCGCACATCAACGTCGTGCGTCCGCTCGTGAACGGCGTGATCTCCGACTTTGAAATGACGGAAGAGATGTTGCGCCATCTGCTCAGCCGCCCGAAGGCGAGCCCGATCATGTCGTATCGCCGCGCGATCCTCGCGATCCCGAACAACCTTACCGAAGTTGAGCGCAAGTCCGTGGAGGACGCCGCGCTGAACGCCGGCTGCTCAAAAGTGTATCTCGTGGAATCGCCGACGGCGGCCGCGCTCGGCGCCGGTCTGCCGATCATGTCGCCGTCGGCGAGCATGATCATCGACATCGGCGGCGGCACCACGGACATCGCCGTGATCTCGCTCGGCGGCACCGTTGTTTCCCGCACGCTCAAGGTGGCGGGGGACAGGTTCAACGAGGACATCATCCGCTACGTGCGCGACGAGTTCCATCTGGCGATCGGCGAGCCGACGGCGGAATTCGCCAAGATCGCGGTCGGTTCCGCGATCCCGCTCGACGAACGCATGGAGGTGCCGATCCGCGGCCGCGATTATTCGAGCGGGCTTCCGCGCGAGATCGGCATGAAGAACAATCATGTGCGCATGGCGCTCGCAAAGTCGCTGCGCCAGATCATCGATTCGGTGCACGAAGTGATAGAGGAAACTCCGCCGGAGCTCGCGGGCGACGTCCTGCGCCAGGGCATCGTGATGTGCGGCGGCGGCGCGCTCCTGCGCGGCTTCGACGAGCTGCTTGAAAAAGAGACGGGCGTGACCGTGACGGTGGCGGACGATCCGCTGACGTGCGTGGTGCGCGGCCTCGGGCAGATGGTGGACGACTTTGACGCGCATCGCGAGCTGCTCGACAATCCGCTGAAGCCGCTCTCTATAAATCTGTGATCAGCAAACGGTAATGGGTCGGCAACGCACATCAAACAATCGCTGGATCTCGGGCGCGCTCATCGTCATCCTCGCCGCCCTTATTTTTTTTGCACCCTCGTACGGTTGGACGTTGCGTTCATGGTTGAGCCCCATAATGGGCGGAACCGCCGCCTCTGGCGCCGCCCCGTCGCAGGCCGACAGCCAGACGCTTGCCGCGCAAAATGACGCGCTAGAGGCCCAGCTCGCGCAACTGCAGGTCGTGGCGGCAGAGCTGCCGACATCATCGCCGGACGAGATCCGCGCGATGGTCTACTCGCGGTATCCGATGAATTTCCGGAACGAGCTTTTGGCGAACGCCGGCGCGGACCAGGGCGTCGCGTCAGGCAGCGCGGTGATGTTCCAGGGCATGCTTGTGGGACAGGTAACCGGGGTGTATGCCGGGTCATCGCTTGTGCAGACTGTCTTTGACAACGATCTGAAGATGCCGGTGCGCATCGGGTCCACCGGCGCGAACGGCCTTTTGCAGGGCGGTTCGGATCCCACGATCGGGTCCATCGCGGAAGGTTCCGCCGTCGCGCCGGGCGACATCGTCTATTCCGCGGCGCCGGGGCTTCCCTACGGCCTGCCCATCGCCACCATAACGGCCACGAGCACCTCTCCCGACAATCTCTTCGAACAGGCATCGCTTTCTTTCCCGTATGACGTGAACGATGTTGAAACCGTGCTTATCATGAAATAACATGCGCCTGCGATTCATTCTTGCCATCCTCATTTTACTGCTCGCATGCTCGCTCCAGTTCTGGTTCGCGTCCGCGAACGTGTTCGTGAACTTCATCCTCGCCGCGCTCATCGTGTTCGCGTTCTTCTTCGACTTTTGGGAGATGCTTGTGTTCGTGCTTTTTGCGGTGTTCGTGGTCAACTGGGCGCCGGCGCCGAGCGTGGACATCGTTGTGTTCGGCCTCATCCCGCTCGCGGCGTTCGCGTTCCATAAAGCGTTTCGCTGGTCGCGCTGGGCCGGCGCCCCTGTCGCCATCGTCGCCGGATTCCTCCTCCTGTATCTTGCCATCGCCCCTGCCGCCTTCCTCCCGGGCTGGGAATCGTTCCTGACGGATCTCTTCGGCGGCCTGGTGTTCGGCGCGCTCGTGTTCTTCACGATGGACCGCCTGGCGCTTCCGTAATATCATCATCGTGATGAGAAAGAAAAAGACCGATATTCCGTTCGAGGAATCGCTGAACGACGACTGGAGCCATGACCTCAATATGGTGGAAGTGCCGCTCGGTTCGCGCCCGCTTGTCGTCCTCGGCGGCGTGATCATCGCGATCGCGCTTGTCGTCCTCGGGCGCGTCGTCTACCTCAACGTGAAGTATGGCGGATACTATGCCGCGCGCGCGGAGGACAATGCCACGGCCGCGCAGGCAACTCCCGCGCCGCGCGGCATCATCTACGATGCCGAGGGAGATCCGCTCGTCGAGAACAAGGCGGTGTTCGATGCGGTGCTGAACGCGCGCCTTTTCATTTCGGACCCCGCCACGCAGAGCTCAACGCTCGCGGAAGCGCAAAGCATCCTCGGCGTCCCGTCGTCCACGGTGTGGTCATTGCTCAACCAAAGCGAGGCGCAGGATTTTTCCACGCCGGTGGTGCTCGCGCAAAATCTCGACCAGGGCCAGCTCGTAAACCTGCAGGCGCTCGGCAGTTCCACCATAGAAGTGCAAAGCAGTTTTGAGCGCTCCTACCCCGACGGGCCGGTGTTCTCGTCGGTCGTCGGCTATGTGGGACAGGTGAGCCAGACAGACCTTGCGGCCGATCCGAAGCTCACGGCCACCGACCTTGTCGGGAAGGCCGGCATCGAAGAGGAATATGATACGACGCTTCAGGGCACGCCGGGAGTGAGCATCAAGTTCGCCAATGCGCAAGGCACGGTGCTCGGCGAGACCCAGGAATCCGCGCCGACCGTCGGAGGGTCCGTGCATCTTACGATCGACGGCGGATTGCAGACCGAGCTGTATGACGCAATTCAGAACGAGCTGGCGGTCCTCAACCGCCAAGTGGGCGTCGGCCTTGCCATCAACCCGCAGACGGGCGCCGTGCTCGCGCTCGTGAATCTGCCCGGCTTCGATAACAACGCTTTTTCCGATCCGGCGAGCAACACGGCGGAGATCGAAAATTATCTCACGTCTCCCGACAAGCCGCTCTTCAACCGCATCATCTCCGGGCAATACCAGCCGGGTTCCACGATCAAGCCGCTCGACGGCGTCGCGGCGCTGAAGGAGGGGATCATCACACCGGACACGACGCTCTATTCGCCGGGATATCTTATGGTGCCCAACCCGTATGATCCCTCGTCGCCCACGAAATATGCCGACTGGGAGCCGCACGGCTATATCAACCTCGCGGCCGCGCTCGCGCAATCGTCGGACGTCTACTTCTATATCGTCGGCGGCGGATCGCCGGCATACACCACGCCGCCGCTCAACAATTCGGTTGATTACGGCATCACGGGGCTCGGGCCCGCGCAGCTTTATCAATGGTGGCAGACGTTCGGACTTGGCACAAAGACCGGCATCGATCTGCCGGGCGAAGCGGCGGGATTCTTGCCGACGCCCGCCTGGTGGAGCACAGTCTCCACGCGGCCATGGTCGCTCGGCGACACCTATAACGTCTCGATCGGCCAGGGATCGCTCGCGGTCACGCCGCTCCAGCTCCTCAGCTATATCGACGCGATCGCGAACGGCGGCACGGTCTATCAGCCGTTCCTTAATGCGAGCACGACGCCGCACGTTACGGCCGACCTGACGGACCTCCTTCCGCAGATCCAGGATGTCCAGCAGGGCATGCTCGAGGCCGTGACGTCGCCGCAGGGTACGGCATACACGATGCACGGCCTTCCGGCACAGGCGTGCGCAAAGACCGGCAGCGCGCAGGTACAGAACAACCAGGAGGAGAACGCCCTCTTCGTCGGATATTTTCCGTGCAATGATCCGCAGATCGCGCTGCTCATCCTCATTGAAAATTCCAAGCAGGGAAGCCTGAACGCGGTTCCTATCGCAAACAATGTCCTTGATTGGTATTATAATAACAGGATGGCCACGGGGAAGTGACATTCTCCATGATCGGTTCCAATGCCATTCAATAAAAATCAATGAGCGAATTAAGGCAGGATCTTGCGTCGGGGGATTGGGTGCTGATCGCGCCGGGGCGCGCCGCGCGGCCGAAGTTTTTGGACAAAAAAAAGCAGCCGCGGAAGCCGTCGCCGAGCTCCACCTGCCCGTTCGAGGATCTTCGCGCGAGCGGCAACTGGCCGCCGGAGCTCGTCTATCCCGACGAGCGCCATTGGAAGGTAGCGGTGATCCCCAACAAGTATCCGGCGATCGAGCGCGGCGCGGCGTGCTCCGTGCCGTTCCGGCATGGCATCTATCACGCGCGCACCGCGGTGGGCACGCACAGCCTGCTCGTCACGCGGGACCATAACCGGCACTTCGTGGACCTTTCTGACGCCGAGGCGGCGAAAGTGTTCGAGGTGCTCCAGGCGATGCATCGCATGGCCGCCGCCGATGAATGCGCCGCGTATGTCTCGTCGTTCTATAATTACGGGGCCGACGCCGGCGCGTCAGTGTGGCATCCGCATTACCAGATCATGTCGCTTCCGATAATCCCGCCGCATAACGTGCGCTCCCTTCGCGGCGCGAACGAATATTTCAAAAAATTCGGACGGTGCGTGCGGTGCGACATCATCAAAGTGGAACGCCGCAAGCGCGTGCGCGTCGTCGCGGAGAACGAGCATGCGATCGCGATCGCGCCATACGCGTCGCGCCGCCCCTTCGAGGTAAGCGTACTTCCCAAGAAGCACTGGCCGTCGTTCCGCGAGACGCCGCCGGCGGCCGTGCGTGGCATCGCGCTTGCGCTCCGTTCGGCGCTGCGCGGGATGAAGCGGCATATCGGCGATCCGGACCTGAACTTCTTTGTGCATGACACGCCGCTCGACCATAAAGACTACCGCCACCATCACTGGCACATCGAAGCGATCCCGAAGACGAGCTATGAGGCGGGATTCGAATTCTCCACGCGGATCGACATCAATGTAGTGGATCCGGACAATGCCGCCGCGATCCTTCGCGGAAAAAGATCATGATAAAAAAGATCGTAAAGTACCGCACCGTCAGCCTGCTTTTCCTTGCTTCGTTCGCGTTCGCAGCGTCGGGGTTCTTCTGGGCGTGGGTGGCGCTCGCCCCATCCTCCGGCCCGCTCATCCTGCACTTCAATGATATGGGTGGCATCACCGCCACCGGCACCTTTGCGACCTTTCTCCTGATGGGGATCCTCGGCATCGCTATCGTTATTATGAACTTCGTGATCGCGCTCGGCCTGGAGGAACGCGACCGGATACTCGGCAAGATCGTCGCCGTGCTGACGCTCGTCATGGCCATCTTGCTTTTTCTCGCCTTCGCGGCTATAATCAAAGTCAATTAAAAGGCATTATATAAGCATTAAAACCATGGCAAATGATTTTGCGGTGATCGAGACGGGCGGCAAGCAATACCGGGTATCCGCCGGAACCAAGCTTAAGATCGAAAAGCTCGACGTAAAGCCGGGCGACAAAGTGGTCTTTGACACGGTGCTTTTAACGTCGCTGGGAGACGCGGTCAAAGTGGGCGCGCCGTATGTTGCGGGCGCAAAGGCAGAGGCAAAAGTGATAGGCGCCGCCCGTGGCAGGAAGGCGATCATTTTCAAATACCATCCAAAAACCCGCAGCCGCAAGAAGAAAGGGCACATTCAGGAATACACCGAGATCGAGATCGTAAAAATATAAAAAGGCCTATTAGGTATCTCGCTCCAGCGTTGGAACGCCCACTCGCTCAATGCCCAAGGGTATTTTTTGTTGTGCGTTAGATGATTCCGTTCCCGTTGTAATATATAAAGCATGAAACAAAGGACACTGGGAGGAAAACTGAAGGTCTCGGAGATCGGACTTGGCTGCATGGGCATGAGCGAATTTTACGGGAGGGGTGACGAAGGCGAATCGGTGCGCGTCATTCACGCGGCGCTCGACCTTGGAGTGAATTTTTTGGACACTGCGGACATGTACGGCCCGTTCACGAACGAGATGCTCGTGGGCCGCGCGATCGGCGACCGGCGCGGCAAAGTGGTGCTTGCGACCAAGTTCGGTAATGAGCGCGGGCCGAACGGTGAACGTCTCGGCGTGAACGGACGGCCGGAATACGTCCGCGCCGCGTGTGACGCGAGCTTAAAGCGCCTTGGCGTGGATCATATCGACCTCTATTATCAGCACCGCGTCGACCCAAAGGTGCCGATCGAAGAGACCATCGGCGCAATGGCGGAGCTCGTCACTGCGGGAAAAGTGCGCCACCTCGGCATGTCCGAGGCCGCGCCCGCGACGATCCGCCGCGCGCACAAAGTGCATCCGATCACCGCGCTCCAGACGGAATATTCGCTCTGGTCCCGTGATCCGGAAGGCGAGCTCCTCGACACTGTCCGCGAGCTCGGCATCGGTTTCGTGGCATACAGCCCGCTCGGCCGCGGATTCCTGACAGGCCGTTTTGAAAAGCCGGAGGACATTCCGGAGGGCGATTTCCGCCGGAACCATCCGCGCTTCCAGGGTGAGAATTTTTACAAGAACCTGGAGCTTGTAAAAAAAGTGAAGGAGATCGCCGTGGAAAAAGATGTGACGCCGGGCCAGCTCGCGCTCGCGTGGGTGCTTGCGCAGGGCAACGACATCGTTCCGATCCCGGGTACCAAGCACGAGGGCTACCTTCGCGAGAATGTGGAGGCGATGGCCGTCAAGCTCACCAAGAAAGAGCGCGATCGGCTGGACGCCGTGGCACCGAAGGGCAGCACTGCGGGCGCGCGGTACGCGGATATGTCCACTGTTGATCGATAGCGGGTGTGGTATAATGAATGCATGGATATATTAAACACGGGTGGTGCGGGGCTTGCGTCGTTCGGGCCGTGGTTGCTGGTGCTTATCGTGTGGAGCTTATTCTGGAAAGGTCTTGCGCTCTGGCATTCCGGCCGCCGCGGTGAGCCGTGGTGGTTCGTGATCATGCTTGTGATCAACACCGTCGGCATCCTGGAGATCATTTATCTCTTCGCCGTGTGCAAGCTGAAGTTCGGGGAACTGTTCAAGAAATAAAAAGACCATAAAAACGGCGGGGCGAAATCGTCCGGTCGTTTTTTGTTTTGACACTTTTTAATTTATATCAAAGACATCCGTGTTCGGCGTTTCTGCCGGGATGCTGCTTGTTTGGTTCGGCAGAAGGTAGTGGATGTTCCGCGCCGCGGCGTCCGCGGCGGTAAAGGAGTGCGTGACGAACATCGTCGTTTCCGCGGGCACGGGGATCCCGCGCGCAAGGACGCCGCCCGCGTTCACGACCACATATTTGGGCGTGCTCGTGGGGAGCGCGTTCATCTCATCGCCGATCGTCACGTAGTTCGCGCTGAACGCGCCCGGCACATTCGGATTTTTTGCCCACACCACAAAGTAGTCGTAGTAGCCGAACACGCCGACGACGACGAGCAGGACGATCATGAGCGATTTCGCCGCGTTCGTGTTCCAGTGTTTTTCGATCAGCCGATAGAGCCACATGCCCGCGAGCGCGGCGAGGATGAGCGCGGGGTCGAGCGCGAGGATGGAGCGCAACGCGTGCGGGATGCCTTCGTCCGATGCCGCCGCAGGCAGGATCCCGCACGCGAGCCACGCGATGACGAGCAATGTGCCGAAGAGCGGGAACAATTTTTCATCCGCCGCATTCACATATTTTTTACGCCGCCGCCGGACCCAGAAATAGATCACGAGCACGATGCCGAGCAGGAATAGGATCCCCACCGGCAAAAACAGTTCCGGGGCGCCGCTGATGTTCTGCCGCCAGTTATAGTCGCCGTGATAGTTGAACATCAAAAGCTCTTTGCCGATGTTCACCGCAAAGTCGTGGACCGGATTCGACGCCGCGGTGACGGCGATCTGCGCCGTGCGGCCAAAGAAGCTTCCTGGTGTCGTCGCGAAATACCATCCGATCGGCGCGGCCACGATGAACGTGACAACGATAAAAAGTGCCGCGCGCTTCCAAAAGCCCGGCATTTTCCGGAAGAAGGGGATAAAGAGCAAGAACAGGAGCGGCGTGATGCGGTAGGCGATATAGGTATAGAATCCCAGGCCATAAATGACGCCGGCGGCCGCGGCATACCACAGTGCCGCCCTCTTATTGCCGGAGCGGAATGCTTTTGTGATGAGCCACAGCGCCCACACGAGCATGAGCGGCGCCAGGATCGCGCGGAATCCGATGCGCGAAAAAATAACACCCCAAAAACTGGTGGCGAGCAAAAAAGAAGCGAGCAACCCCGGGCCATTACCAAAGAGCTCCGCCACGAGCAGATATAATCCCCAGACCGTGAGCACGCCCGCGACGGCCGCGGGCAGGCGCACGATCCACGGCTCGGTAGTAGGCCATACCTTGAGGACGACCGCCAGGATGTTTATATAGAGCCCTTCGCGGCCGTTGTCTTCCGGATAGAAGACCTTGAAGTGGCCCGTCTCCGCCACTTCCGTGGCGTTGTTCCCGTTCATCCCTTCATCCGGATAGAGTCCTGGCGGCACGCTCGTGAAATGGTAGAACCGGAGGAAGGTTGCTATAATCAATATACCCGTGAGCAGGGTATAACGTTCGGACTTGGACATTCCTTCTATTATATCAAATGGACACCTCGCCAAACTTTGAGAACGCGCTTGAAGCGGATATGAAAACGCTTGCGGCGGAGATCAAGCGCGCGCAGGAATTAAAAGATGTTAAAAACGCGGCGGGGGTGGAGGTCGTAAAGGAGGCGATCCGGGCGTTCCCGCAACTGGAGCGTTCATCGAGCAACGGCGTTCCGACGCCGCCCACGCCCGGCGGCGCAGGCGCGCCGACGGATACCAACCCTTTGCCCGCGTACGCGCAGAGCGCGCCGCCCGAGGTCAAGCTGGAGATCGAGTACCTGATCGATGTCGCGCTGCATAAAGGAATCGCCACCGCCCTCACCGAGTCGCAGAAGTCGCCGTATTTCGTGCAGGACGCGTTCCACGACGCGCTCGCGGGAAAGTTATATCCCGAATTGCAGCGGCGCGGGGTGGTACAATAAGATCACATGGCGGCTTTTTACATCTTTCTCGGCATCGTGGTCGGAGCAGTCGCCATTGTCGTGATATTTTTTGTCGTCCGCGCCGCGGGGCGCCGTCGCATTTTCGATTCCCTGAGGACCTCGCTTTTTTTGATAAAGGTCCCCAAAGCTGCGCCGGCGGACCAGGCAAAATCGGGAGGAGGCGAGGGGGGAGATTTCAAGACGGAGATCGCGCACTTTGAGCAGTTGCTCGGAAGCCTTACGTCGATCAAACGGCCGGTGATCTTCGAGATCGCCGTGCCGCACGTGGGAGAGGAGATCCACTTCTATATCGGTGTGCCGAAACTTTCCGCCGAGACCGCGATAAAACAGATCCAGGGATTGTGGAACGGCGCGAGCGTGGAGCTCGTCCAGGACGATTTCAACATCTTCAACCCGAACGGCGCGACCGCGGCGGCGTACGTCGCCCAGAAGGAAAACGTCGCGTTGCCGGTGAGAACGTACGCGGAACTCGGCGTTGATACTTTTGAATCCATCGTCGGCGCGTTCGCAAAGATCAGCGAGATCGGGGAAGGCGCGTCGCTCCAGATTCTCCTGCGTCCCGCGCCGAGCGGCTACAAAAAAGAGATCAGCCATCACATCGAATCGCTCAAAAAAGGCGAGCCGATCAAAAAAGTGCTCGGGCGCGGGATCGCGTCCGGCGTGAGCGTGTCGAACGTCGCCGACGTCTTCAATCCGAAAACAAAAGAGCAGCAGGCGGAGGAGAAAAGCAATCGCGTGGTGGATGACGAGGCGGTGAAGGCGCTCCAACTGAAGATCGCAAAGCCGCTCTTTGAGGTGAACCTGCGGCTCGTGGCGTCGGCGGGATCGCCTTTTCAGGCGAACGATATTCTGGATGGCCTCACGGCCGGTTTCAGCCAATTTGGCAGCCCGATGCGCAACGAATTCCGGATCGTAAAGCCGCGGAATCCAAAGAATATCGTGAATGATTTTATTTACCGCATTTTTGACGGCGGCGAGAAGATGGTGCTCTCGGCCGAGGAGATCGCGAGCATCTACCACCTGCCGATCTCGTCCACGGAGACGCCGCGCGTAAAGTGGCTGAAGGCAAAGGAAGCCGCGCCGCCGGAGAATCTGCCCACGAGCGGGATCCTGATCGGGGACGCGACGTTCCGCGGCACCGCGAAGCCGGTGTATATCACGGACGACGACCGGCGCCGCCACATCTACGTGATCGGACAGACCGGCACCGGTAAATCCACGCTGCTCGGCAACATGATCATAGAGGATATCCAGTCGGGCAAGGGGGTCGCGATCATCGATCCGCACGGCGACCTTGTTGAGAACGCGCTCGGCTTCGTGCCGAAGGAGCGGCTGGATGACGTGATCTATTTCAATCCCGGCGACCTCGAGCGCCCGCTCGGCCTCAATATGATCGATTTCAATCCGGCGCGGCCGGAGGAGAAGACATTCATCGTGAACGAAATGCAGAGCATCTTCAACAAGCTGTTCTCGCAGGAAACGATGGGCCCGATGTTCGAGCAGTATATGCGCAACGCGCTGCTCCTTTTGATGGAGGATTCCGCGAACGAACCGGCCACGCTCGTGGAGGTGCCGCGCATATTCACTGACTCGCAGTACCGCACGCGCAAGCTCGCGCGCATCCATAATCCCGTCGTCATCGACTTCTGGGAAAAGGAGGCCGTCAAAGCCGGCGGCGAAGCGTCGCTCGCGAACATGACGCCGTACATCACCTCAAAGTTCAATAACTTCATTTCGAACGACTATATGCGGCCGATCATCGGCCAGCCAAAGTCCGCGTTCAACTTCCGCGAGGTGATGGACAGCAAAAAGATCCTGCTCATCAATCTTTCCAAGGGCAAGATAGGGGACATCAACGCCGGGCTTCTCGGCATGGTCTTCACCGGCAAGATCCTCATGGCCGCGCTCTCGCGCGTGGACATCGCGGACGCCGACAAGCGCACCGACTTCAACCTATATATAGATGAGTTCCAGAACTTTACGACCGATTCCATCGCGACGATCCTCTCCGAGGCGCGCAAATACCGGCTCAACCTCACGATGGCGCACCAGTTCATCGCCCAGCTGGAGGACAAGATCAAGAACGCTGTCTTCGGCAACGTCGGCTCCGAGCTCGTGTTCCGCGTGGGTGTCCAGGACGCCGAATTCCTCGTAAAGCAGTTCGAGCCCGTGTTCAACCAGAACGATCTCGTGAACATCGACAACCTCAACGCCTATGCAAAAATTTTGATCAACGGGCAGACGTCAAAACCGTTCAACCTCAAGATCGCCACCACGTCATGGGGCGGCGGCGACAAGGCGCTTGCGGAGAAGCTCAAAGAATATTCCCGCACCAAGTACGGCCAGGACCGCCAGGTGATCGAAGACGATATCTATAGAAGGTTGAGGGCATAGAGGAGTTTGTGGTATAGTAAAGACTGCTCCGTAACCTTCCCCAAACCTGCTCAAGGGTGCGGAGACTATCGCATACGAGGTCGCACAATGGTGAGATATGGCGGTTACGACACTCGCGTCGACACCTGGGACCTGAACGGTGGCGGCACCAACAAGGGCGGCGGTACCTGATCGCAACAGCGGCTCGCGCCGCAGATCCTCCTTAGGGTCTGCGGCGCATATTTTTTATTTACATCCCGCGATCTACATCCGCTGCCAAGCCTTGAACGCTTTCCACGGCGACATGATCATCAGCAAATAATTGAACTCCACAAGGCGGCTGAACTCCCAGCCGGGCCAGCCGGAAAAGATGAACGGCCCAAATTTTGCAGCCGCCCAGCGTTCACCGATCGGGATCACGTAGGGATATTCTGCGGGGACATATGTCTTGTTGCGCGGCGAGTAGGCATGGCCGTTTCCCGCGATATCCGCCTCCGCTTTTTTTATCTCTTCCACCAGATTGTGCGCGGCGATCGCGCCTTCTAGTATCGCGACGTGCGCCACCGCGGGCACGGGGCGCTGGGTCTTCGGGTCCATAAAGCATACATTGTCGCCGATCGCGTAGACCATCGGCGCGAACTTGAGGTCGGGCGTGCCCGGCAGGCAGACCATATCGCTTTCCGCCATCGGCTTGCCGCGTTTGTCTTTGGAGAGGGGCACGGCGGTCAGGAGATCCGGCGTCTTCGTGCCGCCGGTCCAGATCAGGATGTCGAACGGGATGGGCGCGGGCGGGGGGAGCGGCGGTGCGCCTGCCGCCGCTGCCGGAGCGCCGATCGTGATCGTGTTCTCCGACACCGACTCGATCTTCATGTTGGTCATCACCGGGATCTTCAGCCGCGCAAGGCGCTCCATGGCGATCGCGATCACGCGCGGCGCGAAGCCGGGCAAGATCGTGGGCATCGCTTCCACGATGGAGACGGTCACGTGCAGGGCCGGATTTTTCTTTTCTTCTTTGTTTGCCCACAAGCGGAGCTCTGCGGCGAGCTCGATGCCGTTCGGGCCGCCACCGCCAGCCACGATGCGCACGTCGCCGCCTTTTGCGAACGCGGCCGAGACGGCGGCGCGGATCTCCACCGCGCTCTCAAGCGTTTTTAACTGAAGAGAATGTTCCTTGAGTCCCGGGATGCCGAAGTAGTTTGTCTCGGAGCCGAGCGCGATCACAAGATAGTCGGCATGGATCGTGCGCCCGTCCTTGAGCGCGATCACGCCGCCCGCGACGTCCGGCGAAACGATCTCGCCCTGCACGAACGTGATGGGCATTCCCTTGAGTAGCGTCGCGATGTCGTACGAACAACTGTTCACATTCTCCGGCTCCGGCCGCGCGGCAACTTTATAGAGGAGGGGAATGAAGATATGGCAGTCGTTGCGGTCAATGAGCGTCACGGCATAGCGGTCGAGCAGCTTCAGGCGCCCGAGCTCGCGCGCGATGTCCATCGCCGCGCGAAGGCCGCCGAATCCGGCGCCGAGTATCACGACATTCTTCTTCTCCATTCCTTCATTATAGCCGGATTTGACTTATTTATATAATAAATGTATAATACAAGGCAGAATCTTGAATTGCGCGAAAAGCGCGGAGGAAAGCGTTATGTGCCTTGACGTAGCAAATTCGATGGCCGCACAGTGGTATGCCCTGGTTGAGCTCGCTGGACTGCTCGGCAGGGAAATTCCAACACAATCCGTGAAGAAACATTCGAAGGGCGACAGCTGTCTGAAGCGGCGCCAGCGCAAGCAGAAGTGCGACGGCCTCATTGAGGAAGCCGTGGGGCTCTACCGGATCGCTTACGACCTGTTCTGGAACGAAATGAAAGAGCCAAGCCGGCAGCGCCTCGAGGAGTTGCGGAACGTGGCGGGTCGGTTGTATAACGGCCTGGCGATCTCTCCTGATAGCGCATGGGCATTCGGAGTGGTGAACGATCACTTCGCTTCCGCAATGAACGCTCTTTCCGCGGATCCTGTCAGCGAACCGCAGAAAGTTGTCGATGGCTTTCGGGAAATTCCAAAGGCCATCAAAGTGCTCCAGTGGCACAACGACAACCATTTGCGCATCAGTTTCGACCCGCGTCGGCACAAGCCGCCGACCCGAGTCGTCGCAGGGCTTCACCTGCGGACCGCATAGACACAACCCGATGGCGGGTCACTCAGTAACACGAGTGGCTCGCCGTCTTTTTTTCTGATAAAATAAAGGAGATGATACAGTATCTCTCCGCCGCAAGCCGGAAATCGCTCGCGGGAACCGCACTTCTGCGCCTTGATTTCAATACGGAAGACGATTGGCGCATGGTGGCCGTTGTGCCGACCATTAAATTATTGTTAAAAACATCCGGGCGTATTGTGGTCGTGAGCCATCGCGGCCGTCCTGCCGGATTCGATAAAAAGCTGAGCTTGCGCGCGGACGCGACGAAGCTCTCCAAGCTGTTGGGCGGCAGGAAAGTGACGTTCGTGGACAACTTTCGCTTTGCGGAAATAAAAAAGCGCGTGGCAGCCGCGCCGCGCGGATCGGTTTTTCTTTTGGACAACCTGCGATTCCTGCCCGGCGAGGAAAAAAACGACCCGAAGCTCGGCAAACAGCTTGCATCGCTCGCGGATTTTTACGTGAACGATGCGTTTGCGGTCTCGCATCGCGCGAACGCATCGGTCGTTGCTGTGACGAAATTTCTGCCGAGCTATGCCGGCCTGGAGCTTGAGGGCGAGATCAGATCGCTCGGCCGCGCGATCACCGCGCCGAAGCATCCGGTGGTGCTCGTGCTTGGCGGCGCGAAAGCCGCGGACAAGCTGGGCGTCATCGCATATTTTAAAAATAAGGCGGACTGGTTCCTGCTCGGCGGCGGCGCCGCGAACACGGTGCTGTGGCTGAAAGGGGTGGATGTCAAAAATTCCATAAAAGACAGCGACCCGAAGGACCGCCGCGCGCTCAAAGCGCTTGCGACACAAAAAAATGTGATCGTGCCGACGGACCCCGTCTGGGGTGGCGGCAAGATCCTGGATGCCGGCCCGAAGACCGTGGCGGCATTTGGCAGGAAGATCGCGTCGGCGCGCACGATCATCTGGAGCGGCCCGCTCGGCCTCATCGAAAAGAAAAAATATGCGAAGGCGAGCATCGCCGTCGCGCGGGCGATCGGGCGCAACCGCCGCGCATTCTCCGTTTCCGGCGGGGGAGAGACGGTGATGTTCCTCAAGCAATACAAACTGGACAAGAAATTCAGCTTCATCTCCACTGGCGGCGGCGCGATGGTGGACTTCCTGGCGGGAAAGAAATTACCGGGGATCGAAGCGTTAAAATAAAATGAAAAAGGTTCGATTAAAGACTCCCACGCAGAAGATCGTCGTCATCTATCATGGCCGGTGCCCGGACGGGTTCGGCGCCGCGTGGGCGGCGTGGAAAAAGTTCGGCACCCGCGCCGCATACCTTCCCGCCCGCGACCGCAATAAGCCGCCGGTCCCGCTCAAGGACAAGATCGTCTACCTGATCGATTACACGTATGACGAGCCGATCGTAAAGAAGCTCATCAGGGACAACGTCCGCGTGACGGCGATCGATCATCACGTGAGCCAGAAGAGCGCGACGATGCTCACTGAAAAATATCTGTACGACGTGAAGCGCTCCGGCGCGACGCTTGCGTGGCAGTATTTCCATCCCGGAAAAAAAGTGCCCATGCTCCTGCTCTACGTGGAGGACCGCGACATCTGGAAATGGAAGCTGCCGCATTCGCGCGAGATGCTCACGCTCATCGACCTTACGGAATTTGATTTCAAGGCATGGAGCCGGCTTGCGAAGGATCTCGATGACCCGCGCACCCGCGCGATGCATCTCAAAAAAGGCGCATTGCTCGATCTCCAGTATACTTCGCTCTATCGCAAATTGATCCCCAATGCGGAGCTGGCAACGTTCGCCGGATACAAAATATATGTCCTTAACTGCCCGTATTATTTTGCGGACGATCTTGGCCACGAGCTCGCGCTCAGGACAAAGTCATTCTCGCTCCTGTGGAACGAATCGGGCGGCCGCATCCGCTGCTCGCTCCGCTCTGCGGGAAAGATAGACGTTTCAAAGATCGCGAAAAAGTACGGCGGCGGGGGGCACAAGGAGTCGTCGGGATTCTCGTTCCCGGTCGGAAAAAAGACGCCATGGAAATTATTGCCGGAGGCGTACAGCAAGGAACGCATTTCCTGATCGGCCGCTCCATCCATTTGCCATTGCCATCCATGCCCGCAAAAAAGAAAAAATATTACGCGTACTTCGTCCCGGCGTTCGGCGCGGCCATAGCGTCCGGCGCGAAAGCGGCAAAGCCCGTGCAGGGCGTCACCGACAGCTGGGCCGTCTGCGAGAAGTTCGTGTCGGGGAAGACCGGCGCGCGGTTCAAAGCTTTTGAGAACAAAGCTGACGCCGAGGCATGGCTTTCGGGCGGGGCGATGTACGAGTCGCGCGCCACGCGGCCGCGGCCCGCGCTCGAGCGCGGCGTGTACTTCGACGCCGGCACCGGCCGCGGCGAAGGCGTGGAAATAAGTGTCACTGACGAGAAGGGAAAGAACCTGCTTCACAAGGCGATCCCGCGCGGCGAGCTGAACAAGTTCGGCAAGCATCTGCTTGGCGACGCGGCAGCCACCAACAATTATGGCGAACTGCTCGCGCTCAAGTACGCGCTCCAGGTCGCGCGCAAGGAGAAGATCGAAAAAGTGTTCGGCGACAGCAAGCTCGTGATCGAATTCTGGTCGCAGTGGCGCATCAAGCGGAAAGATCTGCCGGAAGAGACGGTCGCACTCGCGCACGAGGTCTCGAAATTGCGTGAAACCTTCGAAGCCGCGGGCGGCACCGTGGAGCGCATCGGGGGCGACCACAATCCCGCGGACCTGGGATTTCATAAATAATAGAGAGGATTCGAATAAGGAAATACCGGTGCGCGAGGCACCGGTATGGAGTGGAGACAAAAGTGAAGCTCAAGCTTCCGGTCAGCGGCATTCCTTGAGGAGGTCGGTGACCTTGCACTTGAGGATCCCGGCGAACCTGATCAGGGTGTGAAGGTGGGGATCTCCCCAGCCGTCCAGATACTCGTTCAGCGTCTCTTTCGTGATCCTCAGCTTGGCGGCGAATTTCTCATCGCTTAGGCCGAGCTGGGACTTGATCATCCTGAGATTGCATCCCAGGAGGTCTTTGCGGGGTTTTCTCATTACCCCTGACGTATGGGTGTGGTGTTCGCCATGGCGAACATCTTCCGATGCGGTATCTGCGTACACTTTTGTCCTCCGTGTGATGGGAAATAAAAAAGCAGACTTCATATTACAGAATCCTAGGGGGTTGTCAATCGGTCGCTTTGCCATCTCTCACAAAAGAAAGCCGGCGCTGTGGGGCGCCGGTCAGGAAAGACAGATCGTTAAAATCAGGTTTGTCTTTCCACAAACCTGATCTCCGCATTCGCGCGGAAGACCTCTTCCAACGCAGTTTTCCGCTGGTCCCATTCCGCCATGCGGTTGGGGAGCTGCACCGCGCATCCGAGCATGGCCGCGACGGCATCAAGCTTTTTAAGGTTCATTCCCTGGGTCGTTTGCCTGCCCTTCAGGAGGTGTCGGATGTTGACGTCGCTGACTCCCGAGCGGCTTACGAGCTCCGACTCGGTGATATCGAGTTTTCGCATGAGGTCCCGTAGTTTTATCGAGAGGTCCGTGCGGAGGCTCTCCAATAATGCTTCGAATTCGGTCGGCCGCATTGTCCTCGAAATAATGGATCCCATAAAATCCTCTCTGCGTGGTGATGGAGTGAATATGCCGCACTGAATTATAGTAGCTTCCACAAAGTTGTCAAGAAAATCGGCGCATGCTATAATATTTTTGCTGGTCATCCAGACGGTCGCTGTGCGATGTTCCTTGAACGGACGCCGCGCAGAGGAAAATCCGGACACTCTCTTTGCTGCAACGCGTTCACGCGCGGCGTGGCGAAGACAAGAAGGTAGCGGCTAACAGCCGCCGTTCGCAAGAATAGAGGTGCGAGCAGTGACGCCTCCGGGCGAAAGCCCGTTCAAAGCCGGAAACGGCTGAGGGGACCCGATCCCGAGCTAGATGGTCCAATTCCGCCATAGGGACAAAAAAGCGGAAGTGAAACGGCAAAATCCTTACCGAGCGCAAGGCCGTGCTCTCTGTCGATCCGCAAGGATCCCGGAGAGAGTGCCGCACGAGCCCGCGAGCGATCAAGGGCCCAGATGAATGACCGTCCGCCGCGCTTCACCGCGCGGCCGACAGAATCCGGTTTATGGATCGCCAGCACAGGGACAGCTTCAGCAATGAGGCTGTTTTTGTTTGACGATATACGAGCCTGGTTCTGCTTTTCACCGATGCAGATTCCAAACTGCGGGCTAGGGCACAGGCGATAATCTGTGGCGCAGGCTTTGCGTCATTTCTTATTGCCTTCCTGATCCGTTCGATCTGGAATGTTGGCGATGTCCGTTCAGGGTTCAGCTTATTTTTGTGGTTATGTTTCCTGTTGTTCTTCGTGTCTGGCGTGAGGAAGTGGAGGCATGTTGATGACGTCTGGGCCGGGACGGGAGGCGGCGCTGAGGTTTGACGTCGACCGTGTCACAGCAGGCAGCTTTCGCACCACGCGAGGCTGCCTGTTTTCTTTTCTCAGCGATTGAAATTTTTATATCTATTCATAAGATTAAATTATGACATTGAGCCATATCAGCTTCTTTAGCCCCAGCAACCTCTATCGAAGAAGGGGCTAGTTAGCGGGCGTTTCGAAACTACCACAACCTCTTCTTCGGAAGAGGTGTTTTGTCTTCCGATTACAGCACTTTGGAGGTGGAGGATGGAAACGTTCACAACGATTAAAAGGAAAATAGAATCGATTGAACGTAAAATACGCAAACTTGACCAAGAAAAGGAAACTTTGAAGCTTAGCCTGCAAGAAGCATGCAGCCATCCCAAGCGTTACCGGAGTCACAGGGGGTCAGGTTGTGAGATGTGTGACAAATGTGAAAAAATACTCAAATGGTGGCCAGCGTCCTTTCGCAACCCCATTTAATGTCTATGCGGTATTAGGGCGCACCAGCAACAACGGTGCGCTCTTTCTCTATATCGCCATAAATCTTCTTTGATTGATCGCTTGCGCGATCGTCGACTTTTGCAAAAGCAGATGCAATTTGATATGGTAGGGGCAGTCACGTGGAGGTGAACGGGATGGTAAAATGTTTGAACAGCACTTGCAATAAAGAGGCGATTCCGGGGCTGACCGTTTGCAGCGCAACGTGTTTGATGGCCGCCCTGCATCAGGGACTCATTGTTGAGCCACGAAAGATAGAGGATGAGCAGAAACGGCAGATCGACAATCCACGGTAACGCATACACATTTTTGACCACGGAGGCGTTATGAAGTTTGTTCATTACAAATCTAACGCCATCGTGGACGGCATAGCGTTAGAGGCAGGTGATGTTTTGCGTGCAACCGACGTGTATGATTCCACAAGCGGAAAATGGAGTCCGATCCCGCCCGCGCTCGTGGGCACGGCCATCGTGAAAGAAGCTGCCGCAGTGTTCGTCCGCCCGAGCGCCGAAGGTTCAAACTAATGCCGTGATGGTGTCATCACGGCCAGCAGTTCTCGTTACGCGAGAACTGCTTTTCTTTTTGCATAAAACGATGGGTAATATTATCCGGCGACAGACGTATATCTCTGCATGGATGCATATAATTCGCCGACCACAAAGCCGCTCTTCCGGGCCACGCAGGTGATCTGGTATCTGTGCGATCTATTGGAGGTCATCCTTGCGTTCCGTTTCTTCCTCCGCTTTGCGGGCGCAAATCCGGACGCCGGATTCACCAGTTTTATCTACGCGATCAGCTGGCCGTTCGTCGCGCCGTTCTTTGCCGTGTTCCGGACGACCGTCGTTGCGGGCAGTGTCGTGGAATGGACGACGCTCCTTGCAATGCTCGTGTACGCGCTCATCGTGTGGGGGATAGTGCGCTTGCTCCTCATGAGCAAGACCGTGTCAACGCCGGAGGCGGCCGCCAAGCTGGAACAGCAGGAAAAGGAATAGCGCCCAGCAATAAAAATCGCCCGCAAGGCGGTTTTTTGTGTTATCCTATACCTATGGAGATCGTCCTATTGCTGGCCCACCTTCTCTCCGCCTTCGGGAGCATGGCCTATGCCACGTATCTTTTCTTTTTCCCATCCCGCAAGGGGATCCGCATGGCATATTCGGGGGTGGGGCTTACGATCGGGACCGGAATATGGCTGATATTTGCGTCAAGAGTCCCTATCGGCACGGTGTGCATAACCGGACTGCTGTATTTGGGCTATGTCTCCACAGCCCTTGTAATATCTAGCAAAAAGCTTGCTTTGGTCCGCGCCAGGCAGTAAAAACTGCCCGTTTTTATCCCCAGTTTTCGCCACCTTTTCCACACGTTATAAACTTTGCAGGGGATTTTACGCTGTTTTTTCGCTTGACGATGTTTTTACATGGGCTATTCTTGATAATAGCGAAAGCAACAAGTTAAACATCGTTGGATCACCAGAAGGTCCGGTCGGGTTCTCTCCGAAGAGAACAAGATCAAGCGGGAATAGATCCGCAGGACAGAATGGGATGCTCGCCGTTTACGGATGAGCAAAACAAACTGATCTGTGATCGAAACCGGGACTTCTGGTTCCCAAGAAAGAAAAGGAATGCGTTTACGGCGAAAGCTAAGAGCGCAGGAAGAGGCGAGCCCGGTTCCCGGGCAAAGAGTTTCCTGACGGCAACGTTAGGGGCTCCGCGGAGGTTTTTCGCAAAGATGATGCGTCCTTCGGGCGTAGCATGACTGGCGGGAATGACCTGTCTTTTCACTTCTGTTTTCCGGGGGTTTGTGGACCCGGAAATGATGGCGGCTGAAAGGTCGTCGTTTGGGATGAAAATCCTGCTGAAAGTCCTTTTCCAACGATGTCCACTACGAGAGTGGAACCTGTCAACGATCGATGCCTGCCTCTTGGATGCTGCGCATGCGGCGAAATGGGGTACCATCGGGAGATAGATCTTCCACTCTCACACACCGCCGGGGGCTGCTGAATTCGCGCAGCCCCCGATTTATTTTTTTATAATCATATTCGTCTTCATTTGCATTTCATGAACTTTTCATTATTGTGAAGGGTACCATGGAAGCAGTCATCCCATCCGGTCGGCCGGCATATCAAAAATTTCTCGTCACATTCCTTTTATATTTCGCGACCGGCGTCGGCGCGGAATATCTTTTTTATTCATTGCACACGGGACCGACGGTGCTCTGGCTGCCGGCCGGGATCGCGCTCGCGCTCATCGTGATATGGGGATATTGGCAATGGATCCCGATCGCGCTTGCGCAATTGTTCGTGCTCATCGCAAATCCGGCGCGGCCCGACGCTTTGTTCATTGCGGTGAACATCGTCGCGTATACGGGCCAGGCCCTCTTTGGCGGATATGTCCTTAAAAAATTGAAGTTCGACGGCGCGATCGTGCATCTTCGGGATGTGATCGTGCTGTTATGCGCGGGCGCCGTGACGACGGCGATCGCCCCCACCGTCCTTATCTGGGCTTCGGTATTGTTGTACGCGCATCCGTTCTCGTTCTGGACGAGCTGGAGCCGGATATGGGTGGGCGGCCTTATGGGAACGCTCATCATCACGCCGCTCATCACGTCGTGGTACTACAGCGCACGCGAGGATTTTGTCGGCCTTGACTGGAAGCGATGGGGCGAGGCGGCCGTCGCCATGGTCGCCGTCGGCGTCACTACCTATTTTCTTTTTTGGACGACCGTGCTGGGCGACTATGGATTTGTCATGATCTATGTCCTGTTCGGGATCCTGTTTCTGGTGGGGTTCCGTTTCCGCCCGCGCGTCCTTCTTGTGGCGCTTTCTCTCTCTGCGGCATTCGGGATCACGGGAACGTTCGTTTTGCACGCGGGAGCCGCAACGCTCGGAACCCAGTTCTTCTCCGACGAACTTTTCTATATCCTCATTGCGCCGATATTCCTTATCATGGGGGTCCTCGTGGCCGAGCGCCAGCTTATCATCTTCCAGCTCGAGCAGGAGAAGCGCGGGCTCGCGGCGGCCATGGACCGGCTTTCCGAGCAGGACCGTTCCAAAAACGAGTTCATCAGCGTGTTCGCGCATGAACTGCGCAATCCGCTCGCGCCCGTCGTGAGCACACTTGAATATCTGCGGCTCAATGAAAAAGATCCGGAGAACATGAAGGTGGTGGAAGTGGCGGACCAGCAGGTGCGCATCGTGCGGCGGCTCCTGGATGACCTGCTCGATGTTTCGCGCATCAACCAGCGGAAGCTCAATTTGCAAAAAGAGACGGTTGCGCTCAGTCCGATCATCCAATCAGCCGTTGCCGCGGTACGGCCATTCTATGGTTCCCGTGGGCACTCCTTCTGGTTCTCGCTTCCGGATGACGAAGTGTATGTGAACGCGGATCCGGCGCGGATGACGCAGGCGCTCATGAACCTCCTTTTCAACGCCGGAAAATATACGCCGCCGGGCGGCATGATCGAGCTTGTCTGCCGGCGCGAGGATGATGCGGTGTCGATCGTCGTGAAGGACAACGGCGCCGGCATTTCTCCGGACGCCATGCCGCTCATCTTTGAGCCGTTCCAGCAGGCATCGCGCGAAGCGGCAATGGGAAGCGGCCTTGGCCTGGGGCTTTTTATCACGCGGCAGCTGGTGGAGATGCATGGCGGAACGATCGCAGCGGCAAGCGCGGGGATCAACAAGGGAGCGGAATTCGTGCTCCGTTTTCCTGCGTTGCAGCGCGCGCCGGCAACGCTCGGCGTCCGTGCCGCGACCGCTTTCGGCGCGCCGGGCCGCTCGCTCGACATCCTTATCGTCGATGACAATATCGCCGGGGCGCAGGCGTTGCAAAAATTGCTTGTGCTGCGCGGCCACTCGGTACGCATTGCCCTCGGCGCGGATGACGCACTGATGGCGATCGGCGATGCGGTCCCTGACATGGTCCTTTTGGACATCGGCTTGCCGGGAATGAACGGCTATGACCTTGCGCGGGAGATGCGGAAGCGCGCCGCCAGGATCCGCATCGTTGCGCTTACCGGATACGGACAGGAAGAGGACCGGCGCGAAGCGGAGCGCGCGGGATTCGACCATCATCTTACGAAGCCGATCGGCCTTGCGGACCTTGAGCGCGTGTTCGTTGCGGTCGCGCGGTAGCGGGAAGCGCCTGCGGGACGCGTGATATAATTTTTCTATGCGCGCACCAGGCCCTTTCCGGCAGAGGAAGGGTTTTACCCTTATTGAACTCCTCGTGGTCATCGCGATCATCGCCATTCTGGCGGTCGTCGTTGTTTTGACATTGAACCCGTCGGAGCTTTTGAAGCAGTCGCGGGATTCCAACCGCATCTCCGACATGGCAACGCTCAGTTCCGCGCTCAGCCTGTATTCCACGGACCAGTCCGGAGGGTCGGGGTTTTCCATGGGTACGCCGGGCTGGGTTTATGTTTCCATTCCTGATCCGCAGGCGACCTCCACGGCGGGAGACCAGTGCCAAGGGCTCGGCCTGCCGACGCTTCCTGCGGGATACGCCTATCATTGCGCCGCGTCGTCCACCGTCCGGAGCGTCACGAACGCCGGATGGGTTCCGGTGAATTTCGCGGCGATCTCGTCTGGGGCGCCGCTCAGCTCGCTGCCGTTGGATCCGGTGAACGCTTCGTCCTCGCGCCTTTATTACACGTACGAAACGAACGGCACGCAGTATGAAGTGACGGCAGTGATGGAGTCGCAGAAATACAAAGCGGGAGGAAGCGGCGATGTGATCACGCCTGACGGCGGACGGCTCGCCTCGGTATACGAAAAGGGGACCGCGCTCGGCCTTGAGCCGCTCGATTACGGCGACGCCTCGCTTGTCGGGTTCTGGCCGATGGATGAAGGATCCGGCACGGTCGCGTACGACGACTCCGGCAGCAATGCGACCGGCACATGGAACGGCGGACAGGTGGGAACGGCAAGCGGCTATTACAGCGCGGGGAAAATCGGATCATATGCCGGCGCCTTCGACGGGTCGAGCACCTATCTTGCGAACACCGGGAACAATCCGGCGCTTGTGCTCACGAACGCCATGACGCTCGTTGCGTGGGTGAAGGTGAACGCGTCGGGCACGGACATGAAGGTGATCTCCAAGAGGCCGTCGTACGTGCTTACCGTCTTCAGCAATAACATTCCGGAGACGGAGATATTCATCGGAGGCACTTCAAAAGACACGCGCAGCGCAAGCGGCGGCACGACGCTCGTGAACGGCGTATGGTACCAGCTCGCGGGCACATATAACGGCAGTACGCTTACTACGTACGTGAACGGCGTGCTTGACCGCCAGATCTCCGTAAGCGGCACGATGGACAGCACGGCGTACGTCCTTGACCTTGGGAAGACCGCCGACGGCACGAATGCCAATTTCAACGGCCTTATTGATGACGCGCGGGTGTATAACCGGGCCCTGTCCGCCGCGGAAATAGCGGCGCTCTATAACGGCGGCAAGTAAGGAGGGCGGCCGGTAAAATGTAAGAAAGTGGTATAATGAAAGAAAGGCCGAAAAACCTCAATCCATCATTACCACCATGTGGAAACAATGGGTGAACGTATTGCTGGGGTTGCTCGTCATCGTGCTTGCCTATTCCTCGGGCGGCACAATGTGGTCCGCCATTGCGGGCTTGGTCGTGGCGATCCTCGCGTTGTGGTCGGCGCTCGAGAAGAAAAAAATGTAGACCGTTTTCTTCGGGCAGCAAAGACCCCGCCTTCGCGCGGGGTCTTTGCTTTTTATCGGCGCGCGCCGGATGGTGTTGGCGGTGGTACTATATATGCGATGCGCATCATCGGACATCTTGATATGGACGCTTTCTTTGCCTCCGTGGAGGAGCGGGACAATCCGCGCCTTGCGGGGCGCCCAATCGTCGTCGGCGCCGATCCGGAAGGCGGCCGCGGGCGCGGCGTCGTCTCCACCGCCAACTACGCCGCGCGCGCGTACGGGATCCGTTCGGCGCTGCCGATCAGCACGGCGTGGCGCTACTCCGAAGCGGCGCGGGCGAAAGGGCTGCCGGCTGCCGTATTCATGGATGTGAATGTGGAAAAATACGCGGCGGAGTCGCGGCGCGTGATGGCGATCGTGCGTGCCCACATACAAGGCGAGATCGAGCAGGCGAGCGTGGATGAAGCGTACATCGATCTTTCGTTCGCCGGTTCGTACGCGCGCGCGGAGAAGGTCGCGCGCGAAATAAAAGATGAAATAAAGATAAAAGAACACTTGACGGCGTCGATGGGCATCGGGCCGAACAAGCTCATCGCGAAGATCGCGAGCGACCGGCAGAAGCCGGACGGCCTTACGGTGGTGCGCGAAGAGGATGCGGAACAATTCCTTGAGCCGCTCACGTTGCGGACCATCCCGGGCGTTGGGCCGAAGAGCGAGCAGCAGTTCGCCAAGCGTGGCATACGCACGGTGCGCGACGCGAAGCGTCTTACCCGCGCCGAGCTCACCGACATGATGGGCAAGTGGGGCGCGGAGCTGTACGAAAAGCTGCGCGGGCGCGGCGATGCGGAGCTTGTCTCCGAATGGGTGCAGAAATCCATAAGCGAGCAGACGACGTTCGACGATGATATTCCGGTGGACGGCCAGCTGAAGCATCGGAAGCGGCTCGAGGCGGCGCTCGGCGCGCTCGCGGAGGACGTCCACGCAAATCTGCTTGCCGAGATCGCCGCAGGCGCGCCGTTCACCTCGTTCAAGAGCGTGGGCATCACCGTGCGCTTCGCCGACTTCACCACGAAGACGCGCGTTGTCACGCTCAAGGCGCCGGTGGCGGCCGCCGACGTTACAGCGCCGGCGGTCATCAAATTCCAGGCGCTGCGGCTTTTTATGCCGTTTCTCGACCGGCGCGAGAATCCCGCGCACAAGGCGATCCGGCTGTTGGGCGTTAAGGTGGAGCGATTTGAATAACGTGGAACACTTTCATCCGGAAAACGTATTTTATTATGGTACGTCCCACAGCTATCGATCTTTACGAGGAGGGTTAATGGAGGATGTGAGCATTCAGCACCTTGGCCTGGAGGGTTGCGGCTGGTATATAAAGAGAAAAACCGCAGACATCCAGAAGCCCGATTATCTTCACAGCGACGGAGTATGGCGCAAAACCACATACCAGCTTGTTGACGGCAAAAAGATCTTCACCGGATATTTTTCCACGGAAGAAGAAGCGCGGTCTGCATGTGATGGCGAGGTTTCTACCGGACTTCCTATCGCCGCGTGATCCCGGTTTTTGTTTCACAACCCAAGCCCAAAGCCCGGCACAACCCGCCGGGCTTTTTCGTAATCTGGTAAACTTATATGAATGGCAGACCAACCGTCGCTCGCCGCGCTCGCGGGCAAGAATATCAATGATGTGTTTGCGTCGCTCAAGACATCCGCAAAAGGGCTCTCGCCCACGGAGGCGACCGCGCGGCTTAAAGAGTACGGCCCGAACGAGTTTGCGGGAAAGAAAAAGCTCCAGCCGGTTTTGATATTCTTCTCCAAGTTCCGGAGCCCGCTCCTGCTCCTGCTCATCGTCGCCGCGATCATCTCCGGGATCCTCGGCTCGCGCATCGAGGCGACGATCATTCTCGCAATCGTGATCGGCAGCGCGTTCATCGATTTTTTCAATACATACAAGTCAGCGCAGGCAGCGGAGGAGCTCCAGGAAAAGGTGACGATCACCGCGGGGGTCATGCGCGGTGGCGAGCTCAAAGAGCGCAATATGCGCGAGGTGGTGCCCGGCGATGTGTTCGCGCTTGAGGCGGGCGACCTCGTGCCGGCGGATGCGATCCTTTTCGAAGCGAAAGATCTGTTCGTGAATGAAGGCGTCCTGACGGGGGAATCGTTGCCGGTGGAGAAAGCGGCGGATGGCACAAGCGCGGCGGCGAAAGGCACCACGAACACCGTGCTCCTCGGCACCAGCGTCGTTTCAGGAAAGGGCATGGCGGTCGCGGTGGCGACCGGCGCGCGCACGAGCGTGGGGAACATCGCCGATAAGCTAAAGAAGCCCGACGCGCCGACGGAGTTCGAAAAGAACCTGAGCGACTTCAGCTCCTTCATCTATCGGACCACGCTCGCGCTCGTGCTCGTCGTGCTCCTGCTCAATATTTTCATCATCCACCGCGACTGGTTCCAGGTGATAATATTCGCCGTCGCGATCGCGGTCGGCCTCACGCCGGAACTGTTGCCGCTTATTGTCACGAGCAATCTGGCTAAGGGCGCGATCGAAATGTCCAAGAACGGCGTGATCGTAAAGAAGCTCGCCGCGATCCACAATTTTGGGAGTGTCGACGTGCTTTGCACCGACAAGACCGGCACGCTTACGGAAGACCGCATCACGCTCATCAAGTGCGTGGATGCCACCGGGAAGGATAGTGAAGAGACGAACCTGTGGGGCTATCTGAGCAGCAAGAACTTGACCGGCGTGCGCGGCGTGCTCGACGAGGCGATAGAGCGCTTCAAAAAGATCGACATCGCAGGCTGGGAAAAAGTGGACGAAGTCCCGTTCGACGCGGAGCGCAAACTGGAATCGGTGATCGTGCACAAGGGAAAACAGACGGTTCTGATCGCAAAAGGCGCGCCGGAAGAGATAGTAAAACTTTCTAAACATACCGCCGCGCTCCGTACGAAGATCACGAAAGAGTACGAGGCGCTCTCGGCGGACGGCTTCCGTGTGCTCGCGCTCGGCGTAAAGGGTGTGCCGCTCCGCAAGACGGCATCGTACGACAAGCGCGACGAGGCGGGCATCTCGTTCGTGGGATTTCTCGCGTTCCTCGATCCGCCGAAGCGCACCGCAAAGGACACGCTCGCCAAGATGGCGGCGCACAATGTGGCGGTCAAGATCATCACGGGGGACAATTATCTCGTCACAAAAAAGATCATGGACGAGATCGGGGTACCGATCGTCGGGTGGTATAACGGCGACGCGATCGCCGCCATGCACGAGCACGAGTTCAAGAAAAAAGTGGAGACCGCGAACGTCTTCACGCGCGTCACGCCCGAGCAGAAAGAGATGATCATCCGATTGTTGCGCGAGAACGGCCACGTCGTGGCGTACATGGGCGACGGCGTGAACGACGTGCTCTCCATCAAAGAGGCGGATGTCGGCATCTCGGTGAACAACGCGGTGGACATCGCAAAGGAAACGGCGGACATCATTCTATTGCGCAAAGGCCTCGGCGAGATCATTGACGGCATCGTGGAGGGCCGCAAGACGTTCGCCAACACGTTCAAATATCTGATGATGGCGCTCTCGTCCAACTTCGGCAACATGTTCAGCATGCCGATCGCGTCCATCTTCCTGCCGTTCCTCCCCATGACCGCGCCGCAGATCCTGCTCAACAATTTCCTCTACGATTCGTCGCAGCTTGCGATCCCGTTCGACAAGGTTGACGACGATTTCCTCGCGCGACCCAAGAAATTTAACATCGTTCTCATGAAAAAGTTCATGTATATATTCGGGCCGCTTTCGTCGCTCTTTGACTTCGCCACGTTCGGCGTTTTGCTCTTTGTATTGCACGTGAACGGCACCGCGTTCCAGACCGGCTGGTTCCTGGAATCCATCGCCACGCAGACGCTCGTCGTGAACATCATCCGGAGCAAGTTCAATTTTTGGGCGAACGGGGGACCGAGCCGGGCGCTCGTCGGCGCCACCGTGAGCGCGGTCATCGTCGGATGGGGCATCACGTACTCCTTCCTCGCGCCCGCCTTCGGCTTCGCAAAGTTCGGCTGGTATCCGGTTGCGCTCATCCTTGTGATCGTCGTTGCATACCTCGCACTCGTGGAGTTCGCAAAGAAGTATTTTTACAAAAAATACGAGTATCTGATAGAGAAATAAAACAGGATTGCTTCGCCTCCAGGCAGATGACCGTTCGACGAAGCAATCCTGTTTTATTTCTTCCGTGATCATGAAAAGATGCCGCTCGGTTTCCCAAGCGGCATCAAAGCAGTGCTACCACGTTCAGCTTTTGAGTATAAACCATCCTTCAGCTTTCGCTTTTTCAGCGAGAGCGTTGCCGCGGTCGACGACGACACGGAGCTCGGCGTATTCCAGCATCGGGAGATCGTTCATGCTGTCTCCGAGAGCGAGTATCGGTCTCACGCTGGGGGAGATGATCTCCTTTATGCATGAGACCTTTCCGTCGAAGATCGACAGCGGCTCCAGAAGATCCGAGGTCACGATGCCTCCATATACGATATTCCGGACACCGATCACCCCGTCGACTTCCAGGTTGAAGTATTCGACCACTCCACGAACTACGATTTCCGGCGAGGCGCTGACGATCCATACGGCGATGCTGTGGGCGCGAAGCTGTCTCATAAGGGCGACGACGCTTTCGCGGAGGTTGATCCCTTTCGCGATCGTGCGGCCGAAGAGGGTGGTGGTGGAAATGACGGTTCCTTCTTCGATCAATGCTTGCCGTACGGCCGCATTGACCCTTTGAGTGGTCAAATTGCGCAGGGTCTTTGCCCCGAACCGATAGGCCCCTTCCATATCCCCGCGGTCCAAAAGCGAATAGTACTTCGGGAAGTCGCTCCGCGCATGGCCGATGTCGTGTTTGGCCATAAAGGCCAGCACGGCTTCCGCACTGTCATGTCGGATGATGCTGTTGTCGAGATCGATGACAGCAAAAGGATTTTTGCTCGCCTCTTTCCGTTCCAAAACGCTTTCCAGTAGGTCCATCCTGGGCCGCCTTTCCTCAAATTATGAAACTGATTTGCTGGGGAGATTTTAACACTAAAATGATCTTATTGTCAAAGTGCGTTGCGATAGATAAAAATAAAGCGCCGGAATCCTCTTGTGGGGATCCCGGCGCTGTTCATTGCGGTGCGGTTGGCGGTGGAGGAGGAGCCAGGTTTTTGACCGCCTGGATCCTGTCGTTCATTTCCAGATCGGTTCCCGGAGGTCCGCCGCCGCGGGACTCGATGAGGCTCTTCAATCGCGTGAGAAATGCGATCACGGGTTTGCCGTGAGTGCGGATTGCCGCGTCGGTATCCGCGTCTTCCTGCTGCTCCAATAGAGGACCTTCCATGTTGGAGTTGTCGCACGATAGTTTTCCATCGCTGTTGAGATCTACCATGAGAAGCGACATCTGCCGTGCGAGCAATCCTTCGAACGCTCCCGAAGGGGCATCCGCAGCGGTAAAGTCGGCGAGGGTCGCGCGTGAAATGAATATTTCTCCGCGGCCGTCCTTGTCGAAAACGCTGCCCGGCATATACTCACCAGGATTGTTTCCGCCATTGGAAGACATCACATAGAGATGGGGGACGACGTTCTCTCGGCCATATAGCCGAGCCACGGCAAACACTTCTTCATAGACGGGTCCGGTCGTTATTTCTTCGGCCTCGTTCAGCGCGATGAAATTCCGCTCACACGTCTTTTGCCCGCGAAGAGGGTGATGGCGAGGATGCGGTGTTTCCTGCGAAATGGCGAACGTGACAGATCCTGCTGCCACCACGAAAAGGATGCACAATGCGAAAGTTTTCAAAGGGGACTCCTTCTGCGGGGCGACCGCGGAGAACTATCCTTATCCTAGGAGCCGTCGCAGAAGATTGCAAGAGGCAATCGGCGCGATTCGGGGCGGCTACTTTCCGGCCGGCGGCACGTTCCGCTCCAATTTTTCCGATACGTTCAGTTTGCGGAGCAGATAAAGGAGGACCGCGATCACGATGGCTGCGACCGTAGCGAACTCGTTGAGCCCGACGCCCACGAGGACGCCGATCGCGGCGGCCGTCCAGATGAGCGCGGCGGTCGTCACGCCATGCGGCCGGTCTTCGTTTTTGATGATGAGCCCGGCGCCGAGGAATCCGACTCCGACGACCACGTTCGCGATCATCGTGAGATAACCGCTGTTGCGCGCGACGACGTCCGCAAGGTTGCCGGTGTCGGCCGAGACGATGTACGGGAGCGCGAGGCCGACCATCGTGAATATGGCCGCGCCGCTCGTCACGAGCATCGTCGTGCGGATCCCGGCCGATTCTTTGCCCACGAGCTCGCGTTCCAGCCCGAGCAGCGCGCCGAGCACGAGCGCAAGCGCGAACCGCAGGAGCATTTGTTCAAACGTCAACATTGTATTAATATTAGCATAACAATATGCATGAGCGAACCTACATAGGCGATCTGGCAGCCCACATCGGGAAGGAAGTGATGATCAAGGGTTGGGTTGACGTCCGCCGCGACCAGGGCAAGCTCATTTTTTTTGATTTCCGGGATATGACGGGATATGTACAGGGAGTTGTCCTGCCTGCCGCCGCGGACGCGCACGAGGTGGGTGCAAAGCTCCGCCCGGAGTGGGTGGTGGAAGTAAAAGGGAAGGTGAATAAGCGTCCGGAGAAGAATATCCAGCCGGAAAAACAGAACGGCGATATCGAGCTTGAAATACTTTCCATCGAGGTTCTGAACGAGGCGGAGACGCCGCCGTTCGATGTGACGGGCGACGGCCGCGATATCAGCGAGGATATCCGCCTGAAGTACCGTTACCTCGATCTGCGCCGCCCGCGCCTCCAGCGCAACATTCGCGAGCGCGACAAGATCATCTCCTTCTTCCGCGATCACATGCACAAGCACCGCTTTGTGGAAATAGAGACGCCGATGCTCATGCGCGGAACGCCGGAGGGTTCGCGCGAATATATCGTCCCGTCGCGCCTCGAGAAGGGAAAGTTCTACGCGCTTCCGCAGTCGCCCCAGCAGTTCAAGCAGCTTTCCATGGTGGCGGGCTTCGAGCGCTACTTCCAGATCGCGCGGTGCATGCGCGACGAGGACACGCGCGGTGATCGCCAACCGGAATTCACCCAGCTTGATTTCGAAATGTCGTTCGTCACACAGGAAGATGTGCTGAAGTTCACGGAGGCGATGTTCATCGAGATGGTGCATACGCTCTATCCGGAAAAGCGTATCTCGCACGAGCCATTCCCGCGCCTCACCTACAAGGATTCGATGGAAAAGTACGGCAACGACAAACCCGATCTTCGCAAAGACAAAAACGATCCGAACGAGCTCGCATTCGCGTGGGTCGTGGACTTTCCCATGTTCGAAAAGGCGGACGACGGCACGATCCAGGCTGCGCACCATCCGTTCTGCTCTATAAAAGAGGAAGATGTGGATAAATTCATGAAAGGCGAGGACCTGTTCAGCATCCGCGCCAATTCATATGACCTTGTGCTAAATGGCTACGAATTGAGCTCCGGCAGTATCCGTATCCATAAAGCGGACATGCAGCAAAAAGTATTCGAATATTTGAACATCAGTGAAGAGCAGCAGCAGCGGAAGTTCGGCCACATGCTCCAGGCCTTCAAGTACGGCGCTCCGCCACATGGCGGGTTCGCGCCGGGCATCGACCGCACGGTGATGCTCCTCATGAACGAGCCGAACATCCGCGAGGTCATCCCGTTCCCGAAGACCGGCGAAGGCAAGGACCTCATGATGGGCTCGCCGGCGGAAGTGGACAAGAAGCAGCTGGATGAGCTAGGATTGGAAATCAAGAAGTCGGCGGAGAAAAAATAGTCGGAAACAAACCAAACATTAACTTTTTATAAAAATATGGCGCATCCCAAAGAAGAACGGACACTCGTGGTTGTAAAGCCGGACGGAATCCAGCGGACGCTCGTCGGCGAGATCATCAAGCGGTACGAACAGAGCGGGCTCAAGCTCGTCGGCTTGAAGATGCTCATTCCGACGGAAGAGCTCGTGCACAAGCATTATCTTCTCGACCCGGAGTGGCCGATGAAGACCGGCATGAAGACGATCGAATCATACCGCAAGAAAGGCCAGACGCCGCCGTCGGAAAACCCACTCGAGATCACAGACGTCATTTTAAAGAATCTTAAGAAGTACATCACGAAGGGGCCGGTCGTCGCCATGGTGTGGCAGGGGATCCACGCGGCTGCGATCGTCAAGAAGATCACCGGCGGCACGGAACCGCTCACGTCCGCGATGGGCACGATCCGCGGCGATTTCACGATCGACTCGTACGAGGTCTCGGACGTCGACAAGCGCGCGGTGCGCAACCTGGTCCACTGCTCGGGCAATGCCGAAGAGGCGGCGCAGGAGGTCCCGCTCTGGTTCGCCAAAGGAGAACTGTTTGATTACCGCCTGATCAACGAGGCGATGTTGTACGACCCGGAGCTGAATAACATCCTTTAGTTTTATCAGCATGAAACAAACAACGCTTTGTTTCTTGTTGAACGACGATCAGGTTCTCCTTGCCATGAAGAAGCGGGGGTTCGGCATGGGAAAATGGAACGGCGTCGGCGGAAAAGTCAAAGAAGGGGAGGATGCGGTTGCCGCAACGGTGCGGGAGATAAAAGAGGAGATCGGCGTGACGGTCGCGCCGGATGCGCTCACGCTTATGGCCACGCTGGATTTTGATTTCAGCGACAATCATGAATGGGCGCAGACGTGCAGCGTGTTCGTCGCCCGCGCGTGGGAAGGCGAGCCGGCCGAATCGGAAGAAATGAGCCCGAAGTGGTATCCCAAGAACGCGTTGCCGTTCGATGATATGTGGATCGACGACCCGCATTGGATCCCGCTTGTGCTCGCCGGCAAAAAAATAAAAGGCAGGTTCTTATTCGAAGACAAAGGCGGATCGATGCTCAACTTCGCCGTATCCGAAGTTCATTCCTAGCACATTTGAGCGAGTGGACGTTCCTACGTCGGAATGAAAAGGTACGGAGTTTATTTTTCTTTCTCGAACGCCTTCACGATCGGATCGAAGTCACCTTCCAGGATCTTTTCTATATTGTGCCACTTCTTGCCGATACGATGGTCGGTGATGCGGTCGTCGGGGAAGTTGTAGGTGCGGATCTTTTCCGAGCGATCGGCGGAACCGATCTGGTCGCGGCGCGATTCGGCGATATTGCCCGTGGCGCGGGTCTGTTCGATCTCATAAAGCTTGGCGCGAAGGATGTCCATCGCCTTTTCGCGGTTCGCGTACTGCGAGCGCTCTTCGCGCGAGGCGACGACGATACCGGTCGGCTTGTGCAATATTCGCACCGCCGTCTCCACCTTGTTGACGTTCTGTCCGCCCGGGCCGCCCGCGCGCGAGAATGTCACTTCGAGGTCGTTCGGCGAGATGTTCACTTCGCGCGCCTCGACGATCGGCAGGATCGCAACGCTTGCCGTGGACGTGTGCACGCGCCCCGCCTTTTCCGTTTTGGGGATCCGCTGGACGCGGTGGACGCCGGATTCGTGCTTGAGCGCCTCGTAACACCCTTCGCCCTTCACTTCCGCAACGAGGCTCTTATACCCTTGCGAGTTCTCGCTGGCATCAAGTATGGAAAAGCTCCAGCCGCGCCGGGCGGCATAGCGCTGGTACATGCGCGCAAGGTCGCCGGCAAAAATGGACGCTTCGTCACCGCCCGCGCCCGCGCGTATCTCTACGATGATCTTATTGGTGGTCATGGGGTTGGCTGGCTATTGCGCTTAATTTTTTCAATCACTATGGTATCATACTATTAAAGAAAGATTAAACAAAAACATGGCCGACCAAAAGCTCATTTTAGTGGTGGATGATGAACCCTCGTTCCGGGAGATTTTCAGCACCAAGCTGGGCGCTGAGGGATTCCATGTCGAGACGGCAGAGAACGGGGAAGTCGCCCTTGCAAAAGCCAAGGCGCTTCACCCCGATCTTATTCTCATGGATGTCAAAATGCCGGTGATGGACGGCGCAACGGCAGTTCTGAAGCTCCGGGAAGATCCGGAGACGAAGGACCTCAAAGTGCTTTTCCTTACAAGCCTTGGCGATCCGCGCGCGGAGATGCAGGAAATGCACGAGAAGATGTCAAAGGATTTCGGCGTGCAGGGATTTCTCAAAAAGACCGACGACCTCGATCGCCTAAGCGACCAAATTAATGCATTGATAAAATGAGGGAGCGGCCGCTGATCCTCGTGGTGGATGACGAAAGCGATCTTCGCGAGATCATGTCTATAAAGCTCAAGGCTGCGGGATTCGACGCGATCGTCGCCTACGACGCAAAAGAGGCCGTTGATGCTGCAATAAAGACGCACCCCGACCTTATCCTGATGGACATTCATATGCCTGGCGAATCCGGGACCGACGCCGCGCTCGAGATCAAGCAGAATCCGGAAACGAAGGATATAAAGATCGCGTTCCTCAGTAATCTCAAAGATCCGTGGCCGCAGACGACGCCGGATCGCGACGCGCTCGCAAAATCGCTTGGCATGGAGGATTATATCGACAAGACCGGCGACCTGGGCGCCACGGTCGCAAAGGTCCGGGAAATACTTGCGCGGAAATAGCATGTCGGTGGACGAGAACGAGAAGGTCAAGGAGCTCGCTCATTTGAGCACGCATCTGCTTGCGCTCACTTCGCACCAGCTGAAGACCCCGATGGGAATTATCCGCGGCTATACGACGCTCCTTCGCGAAGGGTTCTACGGCCCCTTGAACGATGATGTAAAAGAGGTGCTTTCCAAGATCGAGTTCAACACCGAGGCGGTGGTGGCGCTTGTGGACAAGATCACCGACCTGCGCAAGATCGAAGAGGATAAGATCGAATACGAGATAGAACGGCTGGATTTTGTGCAGGTCGGGCGCCGGGCGGCGGAGGAAATGGGCCATATGGCGCTCAGCCACCGCTTGGACCTGAGCTTTTCCGGCCCCGATCATCCGGTCATCGTGCGCGGCGACGAACAAAAGCTTTACGAGGTCATCCAGAACCTCATCGACAATGCCGTGAAATATACGGCAAAGGGCTCGATCAAAGTGACCGTCGAAGAGAAAGATGCCGATGTGGTGCTTTCCGTCGCTGACTCAGGCATGGGCATCGCAAAGAAGATCATCCCGTTGCTTTTCCAGGAATTTGTCCGCGATAAGGACATTGCGAAAGAGATCCGCGGTACCGGGATCGGGCTGTACGTCGCCCGCATATTTATGGAGGCGCAGGGCGGCAAGATCTGGGTGGAGTCAGAAGGTCCCGACAAGGGCGCCACCTTCTCGATATCCCTCCCGTTGGATAAATAAAAAATACCCCGGGCCATTTCGTCGGCTCGGGGTATTTTTATTGTTTCTTGGTCCGGACCTTCTTCGGCTTCGGTTCAACTTTGGCCGCGCGCCGGGATTTGAATTTCTCCACGCGTCCCGCGATATCCATGAGCTTCTCTTCGCCGGTGTAGAACGGATGGCACTGCGCGCAAATTTCGACGCGGATCTCTTCCTGGGTCGCGCCCGTCGTGAACGTGTTGCCGCATGCGCAGATGACCGTCGCCTTCGGGAAATATTTTGGATGGAGGCCTGTTTTCATAACGCTCTCTATTATATGCGATAAAAATACGTTCGTCAAACCCCGCACACACCTCTTCGCCGAACGGTCATCTGTCTGGAGGCGAAGAGGTGTGTGCGGGGTTTGACGATGATCTATTGATAAAAGTGAAGGGTCTCCGTGAGGAGACCCTGTTGGCGCGCCTTTTTCAATTTGAGAAAAGACGCGCGAGGAGATGCGCGACCCAGTCATGGGCCGCCCGTGCCGCCGGATAATCCGGGGCGAGCACATTCACCATCATCACCATAAGCGCGAGCGCAACAATGAGCGCTAGCGGCATGATGACGAAGACGCGCCGGGCACTTCTTTCGTTGATATCCTGCATGCGGCGTTCATGATCCGGATGGATCTCCCGGGGTGTCCAACCGGCGCGGCTGGGTGTGTTGCCTGGATAACTTTTCAATTTCATGACCCCTCCTTTGGGGTGTTGCCGGGTATTATATTACCATATAAACTCTAATTTTGTCAATATCTCTTCAAAAGCGAGGCATTTTACCACTGTGACAGAAAAATACGGGCATGCGCACCGAACTATCATCTACCAGGAGGTGCGCATGCCCGTATTTTCCTGCTGTATTGACATATTTCCCGCGTTTGCTACAATTGACTTCGTTGTGTCGGTCGCCCCTTTACAATTTGTGGTAAGAAAAAATCAACTAAAAGAATAGAGAGCTTTTTAGTTGTCCCAATTTATTCTTTTTGGCACCGTTAAGAAGTAAGCAAATGGTGCAACAATAAATTAGGATCATCCGTCAAAGTTTTTGAGACTTTGGCGATATCTTTTATCAGAGGATTTGATCCTGGTCCAGGATGAACGCTGGCGGTGTGGATAAGGCATGCAAGTCGAGCGGGATATATTTTGAAGAAGTTGCGATTACATCAAGACGACGGATTTATATATTTAGCGGCGAACGAGTTAGTAACACCCTGGTACGTACCTCGAAGACGGGGATAGCTCGCCGAAAGGCGAGGTAATACCCGATACTCCCGCAAGGGAAAAGGCGCAAGCCGCTTTGAGATCGGCCTAGGTCCGATCAGCTAGTTGGTAAGGTAACGGCTTACCAAGGCTATGACCGGTAGGGGAGGTGAGAGCCTGACCCCCAACGACGAGACTGAGACACGGCTCGTACTCCTACGGGAGGCAGCAGTCGAGAATATTCGACAATGGGCGAAAGCCTGATCGAGCGACACCGCGTGCAGGATGAAGGCCTTCGGGTCGTAAACTGCGGTAGTACGGCAGCAATGGTAACTGGTTTCTGGTAACTAGTTTCTAGTAAGTTACTAGGTTTTCTAGAAACTAGAAACCAGTTACCATGAGCGTCGTACGGAAAGAGGTGGGTAACTACGTGCCAGCACCAGCGGTAATACGTAGACCTCAAGCGTTATCCGGATTTATTGGGCGTAAAGCGCACGTAGGAGGTTTTGCGCGTCTTTTGTTAAAGCCCAGGGCCTAACCCTGGAAGTGCAGGAGATACGGCAGAACTAGAGGAGGTTAGAGGTGCATGGAACTCACGGTGTAGGGGTGAAATCCGTTGATATCGTGGGGAACACCAAAGGCGAAGGCAGTGCACTGGGACCTTCCTGACTCTGAGTTGCGAAAGCGTGGGGAGCAAAAAGGATTAGATACCCTTGTAGTCCACGCCCTAAACGATGCCTGTTTGCTGTTTCGAGTATCGACCCTCGGAGTGGCGTAGCTAACGCGTTAAACAGGCCGCCTGGGAAGTACGGCCGCAAGGCTAAAACTCAAAGGAATAGACGGGGACTCGCACAAGCGGTGGAACATGAGGTTTAATTCGTCAGTAAGCGAGGAACCTTACCAGGGTTAGAAATCTAAGATGACAGCCGATGGAAACATTGGCCTTCTCACAAGGACATCTTGGACAGGTGCTGCATGGTTGTCGTCAGCTCGTGCTTTGAAGTGTTCCCTTAAGTGGGGTAACGAGCGCAACCCCTATTACGCGTTACATGTGTCGCGTGAAACTGCCCAACCCTAAGCCTAGAAGACCTGATCACTAGTAACTTGTTACTAGTATCAAGGTCTACCAGTTTTAGGGTTGGGAGGAAGGAGGGGATGACGTCAAATCCGCATGGCCCTTTGATACCCTGGGCTACACTCGTGTTACAATGGTCGGGACAATGGGTTGCCAACCCGCAAGGGGGAGCTAATCCCATCAAACCCGGCCCCAGTTCGGATTGGAGGCTGCAACCTGCCTCCATGAAGCCGGAATCGCTAGTAATCGCAGATCAGCCACGCTGCGGTGAATACGTTCTCGAGTCCTGTACTCACTGCCCGTCAAGCCAAGGGAGCCGGTAATAGGTGAAATATCGTTCGCGGTATTAACTTAAGATCGGTAACATGGGCTAAGTCGTAACAAGGCACGCGTAGCGGAAGCTGTGCGTGGATCAATTAAACTAGTTCAAAGGATTTTGAACTGCTGTCGAACTTGTTTCGCTTTCGAAGGCGATCGATCGCCCGCGGAAGCGAGATAGGTAATTGGGACAACTAAAAAGCTCTTTGTGTGATAGAATAAAAGAATGGCAAACGAGCCTAAAACGATCATGATCATTGAGGACGACCGGTTTCTGTCGTCCCTCATGAAGGCGCGCCTCGAGAAAGAGGGGTTCGCGGTGGCACAGGCATTTGATGGCGAGGAGGCGATCGGTCTCCTAAAACAGACGATGCCCGCGGTCATAATCCTTGACCTCATCATGCCGAAGGTCACCGGATTCGAGGTCCTGCAGATGATCTCGATCACCCCGCAGCTCGACAAGGTGCCCGTAGTCATCCTGAGCAACCTCGCGCAGGATTCGGACATCGCGAAGGCGCAGCAGCTTGGGGCAAAGGATTATTTCATCAAAGTAAAAGTGTCGATAGACGATCTCATCACGAGAATAAAGGCATTGGCGGCGTAAGCTTGAACAAAAACATGATATCAGAGGAAATTCTCAAAAAAATAAAGCCGGGCGCGAAGGTAAAAGTGTATGAGGGCAAGACGCCGTTCACCGGCTTGGTGATCGCGCGCAAGCACGGTTCGGAGCCGGGCGCCACGTTCACGGTGCGCACCGTCCTCGCCGGCGTCGGCGTGGAAAAGGTGTACCCGGTCCATTCGCCCGCGATCGTAAAGCTCGAGGTGGTTTCGGCGCCCAAGAAAGTGCATCGCTCCAAACTGTATTTCGTCCGCAACGTTTCCGGCGCGAAGATCAGGCAGAAGCTCGACGTTTCTATCTAGCCTGGCGTATCCAAAATATATGACGCAAAACCCGCCCCTTGGCGGGTTTTGCTTTTAGTGCTAGGGTGATCTCAGTCTGGAGGTGACAATGTTCGTACCAAAACAAAGTGCCTCGTGTACCCATGAGGAATTTCTGCTGGCGTACACGGAAGCGTTTTCGGAGTTCGAGGCTTTTCAGCGGTATTTTACCGCAACAGTCCGGGGATGTTACATCAGCGCAAACTTTTCTTCGATCAAAGAAAACTTTGAGCTGGCCGAACAGTATCACAAGAAGGTGGTTGCAATGCTGAGCCAGCTCTCAATGCGGTTTTCAAAAAAAGTGGAGAACAAACCGCTTTCCCGCTGGGACGCGGACGAGCGCGGCGATAATGCTCTCCTGCGCGGCCTGCAGGGAACAGTATCATCCATGATGAACAATCTGCTCACGGTGTATCGTCCGTGGCTTGCCGAGGCGCAGTTCGTCAGATCAAAAGAAGATGCCCCGTGAATATTTTTCGCGGGGCGTTACATTATTGTCAAAAAGTTTTTAACGAATTTTTAATGCGATGTGCGCTATGGTCGTGATATGCATCCAAAAGGGAAAGTGAAATTGGCGTGGTCACCTGAATTTGCATACGCGATCGGCCTTTTGGTGACGGACGGGTGCCTATCAGGGGACGGGAGGCATATTGAACTCACGTCAAAAGATGAAGAGCAAATGCAGAATTACGTGCGCTGCCTTGGCATTAAGAATAAAATAGGCTTTAAAGTAAGCGGCTATTCCCGAAAAATGGCAATGAGGGTCCAGTTCAGCGATGTAAATTTTTATAATTTTCTTTTTGGCATTGGCCTGATGCCGCGGAAATCAAAAATTTTAGGGGCCATCGCGATCCCCGATGAATACTTCTTCGATTTCCTTCGCGGCGATTTTGACGGTGATGGAACGTTCTATGCTTATTGGGATCCGCGGTGGAGGTCCAGCTATATGTTCTATACCGTTTTCGTCTCTGCCAGTGAGCAACATATGCAGTGGATGCGCAACGAGATCTTTCGACAGATAGGCATCCGGGGATACTTGACCGCTAGCGGAGATACCCCTATGTATTCTCTAAAATATGCAAAGGCGGAGTCATTGAAATTATTACCGAAGATGTATTATAATCCCGAGGTGGTTTGCCTATCCCGGAAACGCGAGAAGATCGAGAAAGCGTTAGCGGTGATCCGGGGAGGCATTTAAGACCAATGCCCGGGTGTCGAAACTGGCTAGACGAACTACCTTGAGGTGGTAGCGCCGAAAGGCATGGAGGTTCGAATCCTCTCCCGGGCACAACACTGGAAAATCTTTTATAAGATCCGAGATACGCACCACGGTCATTGGTTTTTTAGAGGTTCGAACCTGCGTAATTTCACGTTCCACGGCTTTTCGCTTTTTCCTGATGATTTCAAAAGGAAAATCGAGCTCTACGCTGACCTTTTGGCCTTTTAGGATGAGGTTCGAACCGAGCGACGAGAAGATTTCGCGCTTGGTCATAGGCTTGCCAACTTCGAACCATTTCCGAGCATAACAGGCGACATTGAAACTCTTTTCGCTCAATTCAAGCCATTTCACTTTTTCTTGGCTCTGCTTCTTGAGCGCGGCTTCAATCTGTTCTTTCTCTTGGAGCAAGCTCATCTTCGTTGATCGAAATTCTGCCTCGGAAATATACGTGCGATCAATATTCTCCGGCGCGATGTAGGAGCGGAATAGGTTATTGATCTGCTTATCGATCGTTTCAACGCTCTTATGGTATGACGCCATCACCATCTCTTGCGTCTCGATCTCTTCATCGCGATATTGGGAGAGGTATTTGAGCGCCCAGTCTTTAAATTTCACAGAGATCTGAATGGAGGCGAGAATATCGTCAATCTGCCGGGTGAGCTCTTTAAGGGTAATAGCTTTTTCCTTACAGGCCGGGTTCTTTCTTTTTGTGCAGTGATAATAAACGTATTCGTGGACGTTGCCGTTCTTCTGTCGCTTAGTACGCCGCTCGGCGGTAATGAAAGCACCGCAGCCGCCACAACGGATCATGTTGGTGAAGTCAAAATCGTGCTTTTCCACCACCCGACCCCGACGACCGAGGAGCACCTGCACCCGGTCAAACTCGTCCTTCGTTATCATCGGCTCATGCTTGCCCTTGAACCATAAGCCGCTATTTCGAGGGTAATCGAACCAGCCATAGTAAAAGGGGTTCGCGAGGAGGGTATAGATGTTGCTCTTGGACATCTTAAAGCCCGCTATTTTGCCCTGCCTGCGGGTTTTGAGCCCTAGATCGTCATTCGCTATGGCGAGCACCTCAAGGGGCGAATACTGGCTCGTAAGCATCAAATCCCAGATCTTACGGACGAGATCAAAGCGCTCCGGGTCTTTTATGATCTGATTTGAGCCCCGGTCATTCGTTTTGGTGTTCAGATAGCCCAATGGCGCATAGCTTGGATACCAGCCGTTTTCGAGCTTCGTATGGAGGCCGCGCTTCACATTCGAGCTCAGATCGCGGATATACTGGTTCGCCATCCCAAACTCCACGGAGGTGATAAGAACGTTATCACTCGGATGATATTCACGATCCGGCGTTTTGATGATTGATATAGTACTTTTCTGGAGGAGCCATTTTATTCTCCCTTCGTCGACGGGATTGCGGGCAAGACGATCAAGTTTCCAACAGAGGATGCCGGAAGCATCGCCACGCTCGATCCGACGAATCATTTCATTGAACTCATCCCGTCCCGGTGCTTTTGCGGATCTTGATTCCGTAAAGGTATGCACGATACGAAGACCCTCGCGTTCGGCGATCTCTCGCATTACCGCAAGCTGCGAATCGATAGAGAGGATCTGGCGTCCTGAATCCTCGCTCGATTTACGAGCATAAATGAAATATCGCCCCTCTCCGCTTTTCATTGTCATAGCTGTTGCGCCCATTATAGTCATGATCGTTCTTTTTTGGCAACCAGTGATTTTCCTTTAAACGAATACATCTCATACATCATGCTTATTTACCTAGATAAATTATTGGGCGCAGGCGATGTATGGCCTCGGTGTAGAAATGAGCGGTGTATGGTTACCATACACCATTACAATTCAACACTAATGCTTACACCACCTTTTTCGTCAGTATTTTCAAGCGTTACAACATCCGGTGTAGGGGATGTAGGGAAATAGGCTGCATAAACACGCTCGACCTTTTTCTTCTCAAAGAGATAGGTGATACCTTTTTTCGTACGCTTTCTTTCCGACGACAGATTCATCCTTCTTATCGCTGCTCCAACAAGGCCCGCTTTTTGCCGATCAGTTTTGGAATCACTAAATTGTTCATTATCCAGATCCTCCAAAATCTCTTTTGGCGAAAGAGTAATTTTCTCCTCGTTATCCAATTTCTTTAGCACCACACCAATGATAGCCTCGTCCAATTCTCCGAGCTCGGATTCGGTAAATTTGTATTGCGAAATAAACCTGTTTTTTCCGGCACTAATCTCTTCCTCGCCGACATGACACTGACGCAATAACGTCTCAAAAGGGAGCCACAGCTCAAGATGCCTCCCGGTAATTTCGTTGCTTTGCTTGTACATTGCCCGGCGTAAAAAGTATTCATTGGCAACGTCCGCATAATTGCCGAATAAGAATCGGTAAAGCTTACTCCTCAGCGCAAGCCATAAAGGATTGTCGTCGTTTGGATCAGAAAAATTTTTGCCGCTGCGAATGAGCGGTACGATGAGGCACCTATCACGCAGATCTTCAGGCAATTCTTTGATGGAAGCAAACACCTTGGGGCAATAGGTCTCAAATTCCAACTGATTTCGCTTTCCCTTATCGAGACTGATTAATTTACGCTTACTCCCATTTTTCTTATATGACCCAGTGAGATGCTCTAATAGTTCTTCGTTGTTCTGTCCGCCAAGCGAATCCGCTTGATCGATCAAGAAAGTGCCACGGGAGCTTTCTACAGTATCGCCCAAAGCTGCAAGAGTAGGGCGAGCCTTCGTTGCGTTGAAACAAAGCTGGGTCAATAAATCTAAAAATTGACTTTTCCCTGACCGTTTCGGGGCCTTGGCATTGAGGAAGGGGTAGGCCGAAAATGCGGGGAAAAAATATGTACCGATGATCCATGCAGTGATGAGTGAATAGTCGATTTCCTGTTCAAGCTCGACATATCGCTTGAGTACGTTGCGGATTTCGCCATAGAGGGCGTTTCCCTCAGGAACGCCGTTTAGGGTAGGGTTTTGATATTCTTCACGAAACCGGTTCAGATCGTCCAAGCTCCAACGTTCGCTAATTTCGACAAGAAGGCGGTGAGCTTTTTCTACAAAATACGTTTTTTCGTCTTCCAAAAAAGAAAAACCACTATCAGTGAAATGCTCAATGCTGCCGTTGCGAACAACAAGAATAAGATCCTCAATCTTTCCCGAAATAGCGCGGTAGCGAAATCCGATCACCAATACAGAATCTTTTATGTCGAGCGCCGGGTGGAGCGCTTTACCGTCGAACCCTTCAATTTTATCGATTTTCTTTTCCATGATTATTGTCATTTTCATGTTCATTAATCCACTCCTGGACTATTTAATTTACAGAGCTATTGTTAAATTAAAAGGTGAACAAGCAGCCGCCGCGAGGCACGCGTTAAGCTGAACCCAATTATCCAAACATCCTAAAACGTGAAGAGGCATACTGGATTAGAGTATGCCTCGGAGGATGAGAACACGCAGGATGCAACCGACGGTGCAGACGGCACTGAGGACCATGCCCCAGAGGAGCGCTTGCGACCTGCTGCGATAGCCAAGCTGCGCGTACGTGATCTGAACGTAGAGGAAGATGAACAGCATCAACAGGGAAGTGCCATTCGCATTCTTCGCGTTCAGAAGCGCCCACAACGCGGAGGCCATAGCCACCACATTGAAGAAGCTTGCCGACCACGTCCGGTTATCAAGCGAAAACAGTTTTTTAAGCACCGCGCACCAACCTTTCTGGGATCTATTATAGCATAATATAGACTATATTGTCAAGCAGTCGTTTTTACCTCAAAATATATGGATTTTTGCCTAAAATAGGTTCGAACCTGGTCCGATACCCCGCACAATGCAGCACTTGTCCTTTTCCGGCGGCCTGTTATAATGATTCTCAATGCGGCGCCATCCAGGCCTATTCTTGTCTCTCATCATCATCCTCGCCATCATCGCGGGGATATTCGTGTACCCGAAGGGGCTCGGCAATAAAGTGGAGCCATGGAAGCTCGGGCTTGACCTTGTTGGCGGCAGCCACCTTGTCTACCAGATAGACCTTTCAAATGTTTCTTCCACCGACCAGAGCTCCGTCGTTTCTGGCCTGCGCGACGTCATCGAAAAGCGTGTCAACCTGTTTGGCGTGAGCGAACCGAACATTTACACCTCGCAGACCGGCAACCAGGCCCAGCTCTTCGTTGACCTTGCGGGGATCAGCAATGTGAGCGATGCGATCAATGAGATCGGGCAGACGCCGCTGTTGCAGTTTGAGACCGTGGCGACCTCCACTGCAACTTCATCGCCTACCTACACTCCCACGAACCTGACGGGGCAGTATGTGACGGGCGCCCAACTCACATTCGATCCCACGACGAATGCGCCGCAGGTCTCGATCTCCTTCAATAGCCAGGGCGCGCAGATATTCCAGGAGATCACCGGGGCAAATGTGGGCAAACCGCTTGCGATCTTCCTTGATGGCCAACTCATCGAGGCCCCGACGGTCCAGCAGGAGATCACGGGCGGCAATGCCGTTATCAGCGGGGGATTCACCGTATCGTCCGCGCAGCAGCTCGTGCAGCGGTTCAATGCCGGAGCCTTGCCCGCGCCCATCACGCTCGTGAGCCAGCAGACGATCAGTCCCACACTCGGCACCGATTCATTGAAGGAGCTTATCATCGCGGGCATCATTGGCACGATCCTTGTGATGTTGTTCATGATATTCTACTACCGCCTCCTCGGCCTCTTTGCCGCGATGGCGCTCGTGATCTACATCGCGCTTACGCTCGGCGTGTTCAAGCTGATCAACGTGACGCTCAGCCTGGCCGGCCTCGCGGGCTTCGTCCTTACGATCGGCACCGCCGTGGACGCGAACGTGCTCATTTTCGAGCGCATCAAAGAGGAGCTCAAGCGGGGATTGCCCAAGTCGTCGGCGCTCGAGGAAGGGTTCCGCCGCGCGTGGCCGTCCATCCGCGATTCGAACAGCTCCACGATCATCACCGCGGTCATCCTGTATTTCTTCACCTCCAGTTTCGTGCAGGGCTTCGCCCTTACGCTCGGCATCGGTACGCTGGTGAGCCTGTTCAGCGCGATCACCACCACGCGGCTTTTCCTTCGCTTCTTTATGAGGGACGATAAAGTAAAATAATCACCATGCTTAACATCGTAGGACGCAAAAAGATCTGGTTTACCATCTCCATCACCCTGGTGGGCATTGCCGTGATCGCCATCGCGGTATACGGGTTCCAGCAGAGCGCGGAACTCAAGGGCGGAACTTTGTGGGAATTCACCATTGCGCAGCAAAACCCTTCCGTCGCGGATGTGCAGAGCGTCCTTCAGAACGACCTCCATATTCCGGACGCGGTCGTGAATTACGACAGCGGCAACCAGTCGTTCCTCGCGCGGTTCGGGTCCGTCGATGAAGCTACCCACCAGCAGTACATCCAGGAACTTACCGCCCAATGGCCCTCATTCCAGGAGCTGAGCTTCCAGTCCATCAGCCCGTCGGTCGGCGCCGACCTTCGCAACAAGGCTATCATCGCGATCATCCTCGTGCTCATCGGCATCTCACTTTATATCGCCTTCGCGTTCCGGAAGACCCAGCGCCCGATCAGTTCGTGGAAATACGGTTGGATAACCCTGCTCACTCTGTTCCACGACGTTGCGATCCCGGCGGGAATGCTCGCCATCCTCGGCCACTTTGCGAACGTGCAGATCGACTCCGACTTCATCGTCGCCCTGCTCGTCGTCATGGGATTCTCCGTGCACGATACGATCGTGGTGTTCGACCGCATCCGGGAGAACCTCCTGAACCATCGCGGCAAGCAGTCGTTCGCGACGATCGTGAACGACAGCGTCAACCAGACCATGGCGCGGTCCATCAACACGTCACTCACCCTCATCCTGGTGCTCCTTTCGCTCTACTTTGTGGGTCCGGCGGACCTGCGCTATTTCGTGCTCACGCTGCTCGTGGGGGTAACGACGGGTATTTACTCGTCGATCTTCATCGCGAGCCCGGCGCTTGTGCTCGTGAGCCCCACCGAGAACGTCTAGGGGAGAGGGGGAGCCAGTTGACGCCGTTTGTAATTTAGTTTAATATGAATTACTATAAAGGAGGATAAAAAAGGTGGACAGTCCAGACCCCTTGCAGCCTATTGACATTTATTTTACTATAGTATAAAATATCAACGAAATCACAAAATCATGGCATCAATCGCAAAACTCATCAGCGCGTCTTTGACCGGCCTTAATCCCCGCCAAAAGGAGGTTATTACGGCCCGTTTTGGCTTGGATGGCAAAGGGGAAGGGGAAACCCTTGCTGCGATCGGTGACCGCATGGATGTTACCCGTGAGCGGGTGCGCCAGATCGAGAATGGCGCGATCGTGCTCGTAAAGGCGAATATCAGCAAAAACCAGGAAGCCGGCGCCATTTTGGAAAAAGTGAAGAAGTTCATTGCCGGCCGCGGCGGCGTGTCCCGCAAGGGAGATGTCGTGCAATACGCATCGACGCTCGCAAGCGGCATTCGCGAGAACCATCTTGATTTTCTGGCGGAGGCGTCGGGCGTGTTCAACCTGCATCGCGAGGATGACGCGTTCCACCCGTTCTATTATGTGAGCGACAAAGACCTCAAAACCGCGAGCGCGTTCGTGAACGGCTGGGTCGGGTTCCTTAAGTCCCACAAGGACAAGGTGTTCGAAGGTTCCTACCAGGTCCAGCTGGCAAGCTTCACAAAAACAAAGTCGGTACCGCAGGACGTCGCGGACAATTATTTGAGCATCTCCAAACAGATCGACACAAATCCGTACGGCGATATGGGCCTCCGTGAATGGCCGGAGATCAGCCCAGCGACGGTCCGCGATAAGATCTATCTTGTCCTTAAAAAGAAAGCGGAGCCACTGCACTTCGAGGATATCGCAACCAATATCAACAAGGTGGGGTTTGACGACCAGAAGGCACTTGCGCCCACTGTGCACAACGAGCTTATCAAGGACAACCGGTTCGTTCTTGTCGGCCGCGGCATGTATGGCCTCAAGGAGCACGGCTATGAACCGGGCACGGCGCGCGAAGTGATCGCAAAAGTGCTCAAGTCAAAGGGTCCGCTCAAAGCGACCGATGTCGTATCGCACGTGAATGCCCAGCGCTTCTTCAAGCAGAACACCATCCTCATCAATCTTCAGAACCGGAATTTCTTTGAGCGCATGAATGACGGGAGGTACCGCGTCCGCGAGTCCTAGGACTCCGTTCCGCGTTCCCGTTCTTTGCACTTTGCGCCCTCTCAGTTGATAATTACATATATGCCGGCAACCATATTCTGGGGTCTCGTACAAAGCATCATTACCGTCTGGGGGGCGGTGTGGTGGTTCGTGCTGCCCATCATTGCCATCATCGTCCTCTGGGAGGCGTGGCTTTTGCATTTGCACGTAAAGTGGGTCACGAGCATCAATTGGAAGCTGTTGGAGATCAAGGTTCCCAAGAATGTTCTGAAAACCCCGAAGGCCATGGAGCAGATCTTTGCCGCCGCCCATGCGCCCTATACGTACGGCATCCCGTGGTACAAAAAATACCTGGAAGGCCAGGAGGAATATTGGATGATATTCGAGCTCATCGGCCGCGCCGGTGAGACGCATTTCTATCTTCGCGTGCCGTCACAGTTCCGCAACATGATGGAGTCCGCGATCTATGCCGCATATCCTGAAGCGGAGATCACGGAAGCGGAGGATTATCTGGAGGAGCTTCCCCACATTCTTCCGAACGACCAGTTCGATGTTTCCGGCCTCGAGGAGGTCTTGCGGCACGAGAACTATCTTCCCGTCCGCACGTATCTTGCCTTTGAAGATCCGACGGAAGAGCGCCGCATTGACACGATCGCGCCGCTCATGGAGGCGATGTCCAAGCTGAAGGACGACGAGCAGCTGTGGTTCCAGGTGATCCTCAAGCCGACCGGCGAGGAGTTTCGCAAGGAAGGGGAAGAGGAGATCAATAAATTGCTCCATATTGAAAAGGAGAAGAAGCCCAGCATGTGGCCCAAGTTCGACCTCGGCCTTACTGCGGGCGAAGTGCTTCGCGGTCCGTTCCAGCATCCGGGCGAGGCAAAATCTGCGCATGACGAGAAACAGGAAAAATTTCCGCGCTTTCTCATGACGCCGGTGGACAAAGAGCGTGCGGACGCCATCCACTTGAAGATATCAAAGATCGCGTTCGAGGCGACGCTCCGCTTTATCTATATCCAGAGGAAAGGCGTGGAGGATCCCGGCCACACGAACTCCATCCATGGATTCATCCGCCAGTTCAACACGCAGAACCTCAACTCATTGAAGCCGTACAGCCCGACATCCACAGCATCCTATACGGTCAAGGGCCTTTTCAAAAAAACGCGCCTCCGCGCGCGCAAACGCTATATCTATGAGCATTATCATCACCTTACCCCGATGCACCATGAATCGATCCTCAATATAGAGGAGCTCGCAAGCGTGTTCCACTTCCCGCTCGCCGTCGTTTCGACCACCGAGCTTGAAAAGGTGGAATCGCGCAAGGGCGGCCCGCCGGCGTCCCTCCCCATCGTTTCCGAAGAAGAATAATACGATCTTTCCATGGCATACGGCCCACACGACATCACGCCGATCGGATACCATAATTTCCGCGGCAATAACGACCAGAAGTTCGGAATCAAGCTCGACGACCGCCGCCGCCACATTTATGTGGTCGGAAAGACCGGTGTCGGAAAGTCCACGCTGTTGGAGAATATGGCGATCGCGGACATCCGGTCCGGCAAGGGCCTGGCGATCATCGATCCGCACGGCGAGTTTGCCGAGCGGCTTTTGGACTTTGTGCCGGAGGAGCGGCTGGATGATGTGATCTATTTCGATCCGTCGGACATGGAGTACCCGATCGCGTTCAATCCGATGGAGCAGGTGGGCAACGAGTTCCGGCATCTTGTTGCATCGGGCATCATGGGCGTTTTCAAGAAGATCTGGGTGGACGCGTGGTCCGCGCGCATGGAATATATTTTGAACAATACGCTGCTCGCATTGCTCGAGCTGCCGAATTCCACGCTGCTTGGCGTGCTGCGCATGTTCGCCGAGCCGCCATACCGCAAGAAGATCGTGGACAACCTGCAGGACCCCGTCATCAAGGCGTTCTGGCAGAACGAGTTCGCGCGCTATTCGCAGAAACTGGAAACGGAGGCGCTCGCCGCGATCCAGAACAAAGTGGGGCAGTTCGTGTCCAATCCGCTGATCAGGAATATTTTGGGCCAGTCGCGTTCCACGATCAACATGCGCGAGATCATGGACACCGGCAAGATCTTCATCGCAAACCTTTCCAAGGGCAAGATGGGGGAGGATAACTCCGCCCTGCTCGGCGCGATGATCATTTCGCGGCTCCAGCTTGCCGCGATGTCGCGCGTGGACATTCCGGAAGAGAAGCGGCGCGACTTCTTCATGTACGTGGACGAGTTCCAGAACTTTGCCACGGATTCCTTCGCGAGCATCCTGTCCGAGGCGCGCAAATATCACCTGTCGCTCACGCTCGCGCACCAGTACATCGGCCAGCTCGTCACGAACGACGGCAACACAAAAGTGCGCGACGCGGTATTCGGCAACGTGGGAACGATCATCACGTTCCGCATCGGCGCCGCCGACGGCGAATTCCTCGAAAAGGAGTTCATGCCGGAATTTTTGCAGAACGACCTGGTAAATCTTGCCAAGGCGAATGTATATATAAAGCTCATGATCGACGGCGTTTCGTCCAAGCCGTTTTCGGCGACAACGCTGCCTCCGCAGGAGGAACCGCTCCAGTCATATAAGGACATCATCATCAAGAACACGCGCGAACATTATGGCACGCCGCGCAAGGTGGTGGAGGAAAAGATCGCAAGCGAATGGCAGGCGAACAGCGATACGGTGATCAACGAAAAGATAGGCCGTCGTGATGAGCGTCCGCTCTCGCAGGTGCTGCGGCCGGACGGCCCGCGTCCGCCGCGGAGCCAATCCTCCTCGCCGCGCGCGTCAGCTCCGGCTGCCCCGCGATCACCGGCGACCGGAGGATCGGCGTCTCCGGCCACGTCCCCGCCGGCTTCACGCTATGCGCCGCCAGCGCGGCCTGCTCCTGTCGTCCGGCCCTCGCCGGAGAAGGCGGTCGGGACCCCTTCGCTCTCGAGCGCAGTAAAGAACATGGATGTAGCGGAATTGCCGGAGGGTGAAGCCGCGGATGTTTGGGTCTCTAAAAAAGCGCCGTCGGCATCGTCGCCTTCGGCAGGTACGGGCGCGCCTGCATCGGCTCCCTCATCTGAACCGTCATCCGAAACCCAACCCGCCGCGCCTGCGCCAAAACAATTTGTCCGCCAAAAAGTGGACATTGAAGCGCTGCGGCGTTCCATCACCGAGTCATTGAAAAAACAGTCGGAAGGCGGAAGCGTCGCCGCGCCCACCCCCGTCCCTGACCCGACCCAGGTCAACACCGAGCCGCCGGGAACGCATTCGCAATGACGCGGTTCCATATCCTCACCGTTTTCCCCGGCATGTTCGATTCGTACATCAGCGAATCGCTTTTTAAACGCGCGCAAAAAAAGAAGCTTGTTTCGGTGCGCACGCACGACCTTCGCGCGTTCACAAAGAACCGGCACCGCAAAGTGGACGATCGTCCGTTCGGCGGCGGTCCCGGCATGGTGCTCATGGTCCAGCCCGTTTGGGATGCGGTAAAAAAGATAAAGAACGCAGGTGCGGGCGCAAAAAAAAGAAAGCCCCGCGTGATACTTTTTTCTACGCGCGGGAAAAAACTGGATGCAAAAACGGCGCGGCGCCTGGCGCACTACCGCGACCTTATCTTGATCTGCGGACGGTATGAGGGAGTGGATGAGCGCGTGGCAGAGCATATTGCGGACGAGGAGATCTCGATCGGCGACTTTGTGCTTTCCGGCGGCGAGATCCCCGCGCTCGCGCTTATGGAAGCGGTCAGCCGTCAGATCCCCGGATTCCTCGGCAAGGAAGGATCATTGGAGGAAACGAACGGTTCGTTCCCGACATACACGCGGCCCGAGGTTTTTGTTCCGCAAAAAGGGAAAAAATGGAAAGTGCCCGATGTACTTCTTTCCGGCGACCATAAAAGGATCGCTGAATGGCGCACCGAGCGTGATAGAACGGCCCGATAGCGCGCCGTTTTTTTAACATTCATTTAATCGGCATCGGGTATGATGCCGATATGCTCGTTTCCGTCGCGGTCAGGGTAGGGGACATAGTTTTCGGCGTCGCCGCCGCATTTTTGCTCGGCGTGTTCGCGGCAAACATGGGATGGGACCTGCGGCCCGTCTTTTTTATCATCGCATTTCTTGCCATGATCGCATTGCTCTTTGTGCCGATCGTTGGGAAATATGCCGCGGCGCTCCTTGTCGCCGTTCTCATTGGCGCCGTATATTATCACGCGTATGTCTTTTGGGTCCGCGCGCGCGGCGACCTTCCTTCGGGAAAAGACGCAGCGTTCTTTGGCGTGGTGACCGAAGAGCCAAAACAGGCGGGCAATTTTACGATGGTGGTCGTCGGGTCGATGCGCCCCTATTCCGGCGTGGTGGATCTTTTTATGGCGCCAAGCGCGGGCGCGAATATCCGCTACGGCGACGAGCTCTGGGTGAACGGGAATGTGGGCGCCACGGACGGTGCGGAAGATCCCCCGGCGATGTTCTTCCCCGTGGCGCGCGTGGTGGCGGAGCACCAGGGCTTTTGGCTCAAAGAGGCCGTGCTCGACATCAAGGATGCCATTGCGCAGAAGGTCGCCGGTGCGTTGCCTGCGGACCAGGGATCGCTTCTTGCGGCGATCATGCTTGGCACTGCGGGCACAATGAGCGCTACGCTCAAGGCGCAGATGGAAGCGTCCGGCACGTCGTATATCACCGGCATGTATGGCTACAAGATCGCGATCATATCGTCCGCGATGGCGGCGGCGCTCAAAGACCGCGTGTCGCGCCGGTCGCTTCTTACGGTCACGCTCGGCGTCGTTGCGGCGTTCGTCTTCGCGTCAGGCGCCGGCATCTCGGCGATCCGCGCGGCGGTGATGGGGTCGGCCGCTCTCGTCGCGCGCGGCACCGGGCGCATATTCAGCGCGCGGAACGCGCTCACGTTCGCCGCGCTTGGCATGGTGCTCCTGAACGCGACGCTTCTCACCGACGCGGCGTTCCAGCTTTCATTCCTGAGCTTTGCCGGTATCTCCATTCTCCGCGATCCGGTCAATGACCTTTTCGGATGGAAGGACAAGGGCGCGTTCCAGTGGAAGGAACACGCCATGCTCTCGCTCACCACGAACCTTGCGATCCTGCCGGTCGTCATCGGCACCTTCGGATCGTTCTCGCTCGCGTCATTCGCCTCCAACGTGCTCATCATGCTCCCGTGGCTCGCGATCCTGTCCTTCGGCGCGATCCTTGCCGTGACGGGCTTTGTCGCTCCGCCGCTTGCGTTCGCCGTCGCGCAGGCCGTCGGCGTACTCCTGCGATACGAGCTTCTCGTGATCCGCGTCTTTGCCGCGATCGTGATCCCGATGCCGGCGGTGTTCGGATCGCCGTTCGTGATCGCGCTCTATTACGGCGCGCTGATCATTTTTGCCCACTACTATGGCACGCCATCGCCGCAAAAAACCGATTGACGTCGCAAGCGCGATCGTTCTTCTCGCGCTCGCCCTGCTCGACGTTGTCCTCTATAAGAATATTGCCGCGGATCGCGCGTCCGCCGGCTCGCCGGCACGGCTCTATTTTCTGCCGGTCGCGCAGGGCGAGTCCGCACTGCTCGTGCTCCCCGGCGGCGCGACGGTGATGACCGATGCCGGCTCCGACGCCACGATCGTAGACGATCTCGCGAACGCCCTGCCGTCCGGAGCGCCGCCCTACATCGACCTCGCGGTCATTTCGTATCCGCAGGCGGCGGACTACGGAGGTTTTCAATATCTTTTGGAACACTATCAGGTCGGCGCATTCCTTTATGACGGGCGGGCTGATGCGGTTCACGGCACGGAATGGAAGCAGCTTGTTACCGCGATCGCCGCAAAGAAAATTCCGCTTATCACGATCGGGGCAGGGGACAGCATCCGATATGGCGGCGCGGTGAAAAGCGGCGCGGCCGCCGATGAAATAGACATCATTTCCCCGGACGCCACTTTTGCGCGAAGCGCCGAGCCCGCGGACACCGGCATCGTAGAGCGCGCAGTCACGCGGACATTCACCGCGCTGCTTGCCACGGACATCGGTACGAATGTGGAGAGCGCCCTGCTCGCGCGCGGCCCGGCGGCGGCGCTCCTCCGCGCCGACATCCTTAAGGCGCCATTTCCGGGCGTGGGCAATGCCGCGGGCGATGCCTTCCTCCGCGCGGTCGCGGCGCGCATCATCGTCATCACGCCGGGCGTAAAAGGCGCTCCCAGCGCTCCAACCAAGGCAATGCTTGCCCATCTTGCGTCGTCCACGGCGGCAGTCGTCGCGTCAACGTCCGACGGCCGATTTTTGTTGTATAATTAAAGAACATGACATTGCTTATCAAGAACGTCCAGATCGTTGGTGGCCCGGATACCGCAGGGACCGGCGCAAAGGCCGCCCACACCGGCACGTCGGACGTGTTTGTGAGCGATGATAAGATCTCCGCGATCGGCACCTTTGCCAATAAGGACGCCGATGTCGTCCTCGACGGGCAGGGCGCATACCTGTGCCCCGGCTTTATAGACAGCAATACCGACTCCGACCATTACCTGACGCTCTTTGACGACCCCGGGCAGGAGGATTTCATCCATCAGGGCGTGGCGACCATCATGGGCGGCATGTGCGGCGCGTCGCTCGCGCCGCTTTTGTACGGTTCGCTCGAGTCGCTCCAAAAATGGGGCGATCCGAACCGGATCAACGTCAACTGGCATACGATGGGCGAATTTTTCAACGTGATGGACAAGCGTCCCGTTGCCGTGAACTTCGGCACGCTCGTGGGGCATGCCACCGTGCGGCGCGCGATCATCGGCGAATCGCTTCGCGACCTCACCAAGAACGAGCTTGGCGTCTTTGCGCGCACGCTCGAGACCGCGCTCCAGGAAGGCGCGTTCGGCATGTCGAGCGGGCTCGCGTATGTGCATGCGCACAAGACGCCGTACGCGGAGCTGCGGGCGCTTGCCGAGATCGTAAAAAAGCATAACGGCGTGTACGCGACCCATCTCCGCAACGAGGGCACCGGCATCCGCGAATCAGTGGAGGAAGCGGTCAAGCTCGCGCGCGAAACCGGTGTTTCCACGCTCATCAATCACTTCGTTCCTATCGTGGGCGCGGAAGGGGAGTACGAAGACGCGCTCGCGCTCATAAATGACCTCCCTAAAGATGTGGATCTGCACTTTGATATTTCGCCGTCCACGAGCTCGCTCATGCCGATCTACACCTTTCTGCCGGAATGGGCGCAGAACGGCGGCATCGATGTGATGCGCGCGAACATCCAGGATGAATGGCTCGCGCCGCGCATCAAAAAAGATATCGCGCCGCTCGACGAAGACAATCTTATCATCGCGCAGGCCCCCGGCAACGAGATCCTTGTCGGCCGCACGCTCGCGGAGATCCGCGACATTTACGAAGTGGATGACAGCCGCGACGCGCTCGTGCGCCTCATGCAGGCGCTTTTGCTGAAGGGGAGCGTACTGTACCGCAATCTGGACCCAAAGCTCATCGGCCGCGCGCTCGCGAGCAAACGGAGCCTGATCGGCTCCAACGCGCCGAGCGTGGGCGACGGAAATTCCGGCCAGAAGCATTTCAAATCCGACCGGACGACAAGCACGTTCTCGGCGTTCCTTTCGATGGCCGAAGAGCACAAGATGTTGCCGTTCGAGGAGGCGATCCGAAAGATCACGCTCGCGCCCGCAAAGAAATTTGGCCTCAAGGGCCGCGGGACCATCAAAGAAGGCAATTATGCGGACCTGGTATGCCTCCGCGGCGGAGACGTCAAATTTACCGTGGTGAACGGCCGCGTGGTGGAAAAAGAAGGCGCATTCCAGTCGACATTGCCGGGAAAGACCCTGCGACATACGGGATAACGCCATGGCACGGACCCGCAGGAGCACCGCAGGAAAGCCCGACTATTTTTTAATGGCAGCGTTCTGTATTTTGCTCGTTTTTGGCATCGCGATGCTCTCGTCCGCGTCATCCGATCTCGGCAAGCAGCTTTTTAACAACAGCTATTATTATCTTGAGCACCAGCTGGAGTTCGGGCTCACGGTCGGCCTCGCGGGATTTTTGATCGGCTACTTCGTGCCATACTACAAGTTCAAAAATATCGCGTTCATTTTATTGCTGGTCAGCCTCGTGGCGCTTGTGCTCGTCTTCACGCCGCTCGGCACGGCGGCCAGCGGCTCGTCGCGCTGGTTGCGGCTCGGTCCGCTCAGCTTCCAGCCGTCGGAGCTCATGAAGTTCACCTATCTTTTATATCTTGCGGCATGGCTTTCGAGCGCGAAGGCAAAGCGCACCACCGATTTCATGTCCGGATTGCTGCCCTTCGCGATCGTATCGGGCGTCATGGCCATACTCCTCATCCTCCAACCGGCCACGAGCACGGTCGCGATCCTGCTCGGCGCCGGCCTCACGGTATATTTTGTGAGCGGCGCGCCGTGGAAATATATCCTTGGCATTCTCGGCGTGGCGGCGCTCGTTCTCGCGCTCGTCGTCCTCATCACGCCGTACCGGCGCGCGCGCGTCATGGCGTTCCTCCACCCCACGGAAAACCTCCAGGGACAGAACTATCAGGTCAACCAGTCGCTCATCGCGATCGGCGCCGGCGGGTTGTTCGGCCAGGGGTATGGCCAGTCGGCAACAAAGTATAGCTATCTTCCCGATCCGATCGACGATTCGATCTTTGCCGTCGTGGCGGAAGAGCTCGGCTTTGTGGGAGCCGGCGCGCTCGTTGCGATCTTCGCGATCGTCACCTTCCGCATGTTCTGGCTTGCCAAGCGCGCCGGCGACCAGTTCGGCCAGCTGATCCTGATCGGCTTCGGCACGGTCATCGCGCTGCAGGCCTTCGTCAACATGGCGTCGATCTCGGGCATCATCCCGCTCACCGGCGTGCCGCTGCCGTTCGTGAGCTATGGCGGCACGGCGCTCGCGATCTTCATCACGATGGGCGGCGTCTCATTAAATGTAACGCGTTATAACTAGATACTGGTATAATTATTATTGAAATGGCCGAAAAATTCCGGGTGGTGCTGACGGGCGGCGGGAGCGGGGGACACGTCTATCCCTTGCTCGCGGTCGCCGAAGCGTTGCAGGACAAGTGCGATGCGCTCCATGCGGACGTGGAGTTCCACTATCTTGGCCCCAACGACGCCTACAGCACGCTCCTCACGAGCCGCGGCGTAAAGATGCACGCGATCGCGTCGGGGAAGTTGCGGCGCTATATGTCCGTGCAAAACTTTCTGGACGCGCCCAAGTTTTTGATCGGCCTCGTGCAGGCGCTCGCGGCGCTCTACATGATTATGCCGGACGTCGTCTTCTCGAAGGGTGGCACCGGCGCGCTGCCGGTCGTCATGGCCGCATGGTTCTACCGGATCCCGATCGCCATCCACGACTCCGACGCCCAGCCGGGCCTCACGAACGTCCACTCCGGCCGCTTCGCCTCGCGCGTGTTCGTGAGCTTCGAGCGCGCCGCCGCGTTCTTCAGCGCCAAAAAAGTGATGATCACCGGATCGCCGCTCCGCACCGAGCTCCTCGGCGAGCGCATCCCGAAAGAAGCGGCCAAGGAGATCATGGGATTTGATAAGACCCAGCCGCTCGTGCTCATCCTCGGCGGGTCGCAGGGCTCGATGCGCATCAACGAGTTCGTGGTCGTGAACCTTGCGCAGTTCATTTCGCAGACGTCCGTGCTGCACCAGACGGGCCCTGCGAACATCGACGAGGACAAAAAATTATCGTCCGCCGCGCTCGCGAACCAGCCCGTCACGTTCCGTTATATGGCCGTCGGCTACTTCGGCGGTGCGCCCGGCTCGGGCAACGACATGGCGACGGCGCTCACGGCCGCGGATCTCGTCGTCTCGCGCTCGGGCAGCGCGGTGTGCGAGTTCGCCGCGTTCGGCCTTCCCGCGATCCTCATCCCGATCACCGAGTCCGCCAACGACCACCAGCGCGTGGACGCTTACGAGTTCGCCAAGAACGGCGCGGGCGTCGTAATCGAAGAAGCCAACCTCGTGCCCGGCATCTTCTTCTCGCAGCTCAAAAAGATCCTCGATGACGCCGACCTGCGCGCCAAAATGAGCGCTGCCTCGAGCGCATTCTTCATCCCCGGCGCGGCCGAAAAGATCGCCGACGAACTGATGAGGATGGGAGGGTAGGGGACAACAAAAAAGGCGCCTCCTCAACTTGGAAGTTGATTCAGCGCCTCGACTTGAACTTTTGTTACACAATTTCATTCTGGGTGTTTGGGGCTACCCAGAACTTTCGTGCAACAAGGAGAACGGTGATCACGCCATACACAACGCATGCAGCAGGATACAGTCGTTCAGGAACCGACCATTCCTTGCCGCCCATCGTTGCCAGCGCGTTTGCTGTGAGAAATCCGAGGTATGTGAGAAACGGATTCTCTTCCGGTTTTCGATAGCAATCCACGACCAGCGGTATTCCCGCGATGATGACGGCCGTTGTGCTCGCGATGGTTGCGACGTACGCGCCGGAGATCGCCCAAACGACGATGCACGCAGCGACGAGCAGCGATACCATCGTATGGAACAAGGTCCACTTAAAGTTTTTCGATCTCAGGATCGAGAGCGACGTGACGGTGGAGCCGAGCGTGTACGCTGCTATCAGCAGGTAGTTTCCGTGTTGGTAGAAAATGCTCGCGGCGGCGATGCCATCGAGCAGAGCCCACAACACCCATGTGGCGAGGTTCTGTTTCACCTTGCCGCGGAGGATTGCGAGGCAGAGTGGCACATAGCACACAATGCCAATGACGCTTCCTGCGAGCGTGAACTTGCTCACTGGTCGCCTCCTTTCGTGATATAAAACTAAATTTAACGCTGGTGATATATTAACATATTATTACTGCTATTGTCAAATAGAACAAATCCTATTTTTATAGTAAAATAGGGGACATGGAAGCATCTGTGCCGAAGGCCGCGCCCAAGTCCATACGAGTGCGCTTTGCGCCGAGCCCGACGGGGCCGATCCACATCGGCGGCGTGCGGACGGCGCTTTTCAGCTGGCTCTACGCGCGCAAGCACGAGGGCAAGTTCGTTCTGCGGATCGAGGACACCGACAAAGAGCGCTCCGAAAAAAAATATGAGGCCGAGATCCTGCAGGGACTTTCGTGGCTCGGCATCGATTGGGATGAAGGCCCGCAGCCGATCGGCGAGGGCGGCCAGCTTCCGCTCGACGGCGAGAAAGGGGAGTATGGTCCGTATCGCCAGAGCGAGCGCACCGACATCTATAAGAAGTATCTGAAGCAGCTGATGGACGCTGGCGAGGCGTACTATTGCTACTGCAGCAAGGAAGATATCGAGGCGCAGCGCCAGGCGATGCTCGCGCAGGGATTGCCGCCGAAGTACAGCGGCCATTGCCGCAATCTCGCCGAGGCGCCCGAAGGAAAAAGCCCGGAAGTGATCCGCTTCAAGACGCCGGAGGTCAAAGTTGAGTTCAAGGACCTCGTGCGCGGCAAGGTCACATTCGACGCCGCGCTCTTCGGCGACTTTATCATCGCAAAGGACTTGGACAGCCCGCTCTATAACTTTGCCGTCGTCGTGGACGATGCGCTGATGGAGATTTCGCACGTGATCCGCGGCGAGGAGCATCTTTCCAACACGCCGAAGCAGATTTTGATGTCGCGCGCGCTCGGCTTCGACGAGCCGCTCTACGCGCACATCCCGCTCATCCTCAATCCCGACCGGAGCAAGATGTCCAAGCGTTTCGCCGACACCTCGCTCATGAGCTATCGCGAGCGCGGCTACGTGCCGGAAGCCATCGTCAACTTTTTGGGGTTGATGGGTTGGCATCCGAAGGGCGATAAAGAGGTGATGTCGCGCGACGAGATGGTGGCCGAGTTCGAGTTGGAGCGCGTCCAGCAGGCCGGCGCGATCTTCAACGAAGAGAAGCTTGACTGGCTGAACCGCGAGCATATGAAGGCGATGCCGGTGGCGGAGGTCGCCGCGCTTGCCGCGCCGTTCTTTGAAAAGCGCGGCATCGCGGCGCCGGACGAGGCGCTTCTTGAGCGCGCCGTCATCGTGCAGATCGGGCGCGCGAAGACGCTCGATGACCTCGCCGAGGCGTGCGCGTTCTTCTTTGCTCTGCCGGAATATGAGCCGCAGCTTTTGGTGTGGAAGGACAAATCCACGCTCAAGGAAGTGGCGGAAGTGCTCACGCACGTGCGCGCGGTGCTTGATGCTGTCGCGCCCGAGGATTTTACGCGTGAGCTCCTGACGGCGCTTTTGCCCACGATGATAGGCGAGCGGAGCAGGGGAATCGTCCTCTGGCCGCTCCGCGTCGCGCTCTCCGGTCAGGCCGCATCGCCGGACCCGATCGAGATCATGGAAGTGATCGGCAAAGAGGAATCGTTGAAGCGCATCGATGCGGCGCTCAAGAAAGCTGGTGCGTAGCGTCGAGCGCGAAAGTGCTATAATTAGATCATGAACAAGGTCGCGACGATCACACGAATGGCTGCGCTTTTTATTTTTCCGCTCGTTGTCTTTGTTGCCGCGTTCGTTGCCGTGCCCGCGCCGCAGGTGCGCGCCTATGCCGTCGGTCCATTGCCGTCCAGCACGACAAACAATTACAGCCCCACGAACTCCTTGGAAAACCTTTTTGCGCCGTTCACGAACTTTGTCCAGAACCTGGCGGGCAGCAGTCATACGACCATCAATGTGGGCGGAGGGTCGGCGTCCTATCCTACGGTCAATTTGGCGCCCGACCTGACCCATGGCGCCCAGAACTTCTTAAGCCAGTGGCTCGGCGAGTTCGACAATTGGGTGTACGCGAAGACGGGCGTCCATCTGTCGGGGATATTCGTGGTACTGCTCAATGCGATCTCATGGACACTCGGACTGGCACAAGAGGTGGTGAGGTGGCTGTTGGGGTTGTTTCATTAAATTTGCCTTCACGGTTGATCAAAGTTTTTTATAGGCCGATGTGGTCTATTTTTTTAACATATTTTTAATGTAGTTTATGTTATGAATAAATTAATGGAAAAATTGCCAGGAGATTATATCGCAGGGTTTGTAGACGGCGAAGGGTGTTTTGCTTTAAAATTTGTCCGATCAGTTAGATATGAAAGACCTAACAAGCCGGTTTATTTTTATTGGGCAATCGAATTTGCGATTGTTCTTAGGGCGGATGATGTGGAAATTTTGGAAGGAATTAGGTATACCCTCGATTGCGGAACCGTGCGCCCCGCCAATAAAGCCGGGTGCGCGCGCTTGTCCGTGGCTAAGTGGGATGATTTATCGAGCAAGGTCGTGCCATTTTTTGAAAAGTATCCTTTACGAGCGAAAAAGCGAAAGGATTATCTGTTATGGAAAGAAGCATTATCTATATTAATAAAAAATAAACAGGTTAAAGCATTTAAAAAGATAACGATGAGTGATGTCGATCTGGCAAGATTAAAAGAAATACATACAGAAATGGGTGAGTTCAAAAGTAACGTGAAGGAATGGAAATGGCTAAAAGAAGTCGACTCGCCCTTTTCATCTGTTACAAAAGAATGATTGGGCGACAGATGAAGTTTCGAAAAGGCCCTATTCCCTAGCGTCCCGAAGTATGGCATAATGCCGCCATTATGCTTAAGCGCATCGCGTTCATATTTCTCGTGATCTTTGTGGTTGCGATCGGCTATGACATTCTGGCGTCCGCCGCAAAAGCGTTGAGCTCGGGGTCGCTCACGACGCTTGTTCCGTCGCTTACTCCCCCGTCGGGGCCAAATTGGGCCGGTGGCGGGGAAGACCTGAGCGCGCTTCCCACCATCAACTTCAATTTTTTCAGCTCGACCGGCGCGGGAAAGGATTACATCACGCAGGGATATGGACACACCGCGTATGCCTACCTTTACATCAATGGTTGGCACAACGGCATCGACCTTGCCGCGAGCTTTGGGACGCCGGTCTATGCGGCCGCCGATGGCACGGTGCTTGCCGCCGTAGATCAGGATGCGTACTGTCCGCGCATCGCGTTCGGAAAATACGTGGCGTTCGACGATCCGGCGCATCATCTCGTGTTCGTGCTCTCGCATCTCGGCACGTTCGCGGTCTCGCCGGGTGAAACGATCCCGAAGGGCACGCTCATCGGCACGGTCGGACCCACCGGTTTGGAAACCGGTCCGCATCTGCTCGTTTCAATTTTCAAAGAACAAGGATTCAACACATCGCCCGCTCACGGGTGTGGTCCCTACCCGCAGGGACAGGACGTGAATCCCCTCGACTATCTTGGAACGACGTATCACTAGGAGGCAGCAATAAAGGAAGCCCACATTTCGCGATCTAGCACGAATGTGGGCTTTGCTCTACGCCTTGACGACGGTGTGTATCCCTTTGTTCACCGGAAATGGATCTGCTGACCGCTTGGCTTCTGCTTCCGTCTCCTTCTGCAGTTTTATGGAAAGTTTTGCCAGTCGTTGTTTTAACTGACGACGAAGGATGAGGGGCGCTTCGGTTTTAGGAATGTGCGTCCGCCGATCACGTGTTTTCATGACGATGACCTCTCGATTGATTATATCATTATTAAATACTGCGTTATAATGATATCCATCTACATATAGCATGAGCGCTTCCTCAAAGCTTTCAAAGAACAAACCCTCCTCGCTCCGCGTCCACTTCATCGGGATCGGCGGCATCGGGATGAGCGGTTTGGCCCGCTATTTTCTTGCCCATAAATGGGCAGTTTCGGGCTCGGACGCGGTCCGCAGCCCATTGACGGATGAGCTTATAAAAGAGGGCGTAAAGGTCAAAATTGGCCATAAAAAGGGCAATATACCTGGCGGGACACACCTGGTTATCTATAATAGGGCCATTTTGCCTGCCAACCCGGAACTGGCTGCAGCGGAGGTAATGGCTCAGCGGAAACAGAAGGTAGTACTTCCCTACTCCAAGGCGCTCGGGCGGATCACGGAAGATTACCAGACGATCGCGATCACCGGCTCGCACGGCAAGAGTACGACCACCGCGCTCGCGGGCCTTGCGCTCATGCGCGCGGGACTTGACCCGACGATCCTTGTCGGCACCAAGCTGGTCGACCTCGGCGGAAAAAACATTCGCGTGGGGCATGGGTCATATCTGGTCCTGGAGGCCGACGACTTCCACGCCGCATTTCTGGACTACTCCCCTGCCGTTGCGATCGTCACGAACATCGATCGCGAGCACATGGATTTCTATAAGACGTTCGGGAACGCCAAGCGTGCATTTTTGAAATTTCTGGCGCGGACGCGGCGCGGCGGCACGCTGATCTTGAATCGCGATGATGCGCCGCTCTATTCGCTGCGCGCGGCGGTGGCGCGCATGGCGAAAAAGCGCAGGCTGAAAGTGGTATGGTTTTCCGTGCGCGGCGACGCGGCAAATGTATCGCTCACGCAGAAGGTCAAAAAGATAATTCCTATCGCGGGTGAGCACAATGTTTCGAATGCAATGGCGGTCTTGCAGCTTGGCAAGACATTAAAAATTCCTGAAAAGAAAATTCTGGACGCGATCGGTTCGTATAAAGGCGCGTGGCGCCGGATGGAGCTCAAAGGAAGATTAAAAAATACTAAAATCCCGGTTTACGACGATTACGCGCATCATCCTACGGAGATCCGCGCGACGCTCGCGGCATTCCGTGAAAAGTTTCCACGATCGCCGATCGTCTGCGTGTTCCAACCGCATCAGGCAAAACGATTGGAGCTGCTTTTTAAGGATTTTACGGCAGCGTTCGATGCCGCCGACATTGTTTTTATTTTGCCCCTCTATAAAGTACTGGGCCGCGATGAAAAGTTTTCGCACGATTCCGCCGCGCTCGTAAAGGCGCTCGCGCTGCGCGCGCCCGCGAAGCCGGTCTTCTATCTGCAGCGGCCGAACGATATCCGGCGCGCAGTCACGACGGTGATCCGCGACGTTCCGCTCAAGAAGAACTTTCCCCGCCCCCCTGTCGTCGTCATGATGGGCGCCGGGGACATTTCCGATCTTACCGGAAAACTGTTGAAATAATTTATTGGAACATCCTGCACCAATGTCACTATTCGACGAATTCAAGGACCTGAATGATTTTAAAGAACAGTGCGGTTACACGATCGACGGCGACTGGTATCCGCGCGTCACGAAGATAGTGACCATCAAAGCAAAGCCCGCGCTCTACTATTATTATGGCGAGGCAAAGAGCTATCGCGCGGCGAAGGAATCGACGGAACGCTCGGCGGCGGAGGGCACGATGCTGCACGAAGCGGTGGAAGCGCTCCTGCTTGGACACGAGAAAGAGATCCCGCAGGAGGTCGCGCCGGCGGTGCGCTCGTTCCAGGAATTTTTTGAAAAGAACCATATCCACGTGACACCCGAGCTTGTGGAACGCCGTATCGTGAACCGCGACCATCGCTACGCGGGGACGGTGGACGCGATCGCACGGATCGGCGGCAAGCTCGGCGTGTTGGACATCAAGACCTCGCAGTCCATCTATCGTGACTATTGCCTGCAGACGTCGGCGTACATGGATGCGCTCAAGAATGAATTTGAGGACCTGTCCACGCGATGGATATTGAAGATCGACCAGATCCAGAAATGTTTGCGCTGCGGCGCGATCCGCCGCGTAAAGGGCGGCCGGGAAAAGATCAAAACCGACTGGCGGAACGCCACCATGCGCGGCTGTATCCATGAATGGTCCGAGCGGTATGGTGATATCGAGCTCAAGGAGTTTCCTTACTGGCAGGATGACTTTACGGCGTTTTTGGGCGCCAAGCGGTTGTGGGAATGGGAAAATGAGGATTGGCTCAAAAAAGCGGCGTATTTATAAGCAGCCGGGCCGGTTGAAACGGGCGCGCGCGCTGCTCCGTATCACCAACTGAATAAGGTATAATCAGAAAATGGGCTTTGCCTTCAAAAGGTCGAACTTATAGGGTGACGCCTTTCATCAAATAAATATAAAAACAATACCTTATTACCATGTCTAAAACAGGAAAAATATTGTCGGGGGTTGTCATTGCAATAATAGTGATCGGCGGCGTATGGTGGTGGATCGACGCGCAGAACGGCACTGTGCCGACGGCGCTCGCGCCCGGCGCGAACGGAACATCATCCGTCGCGAACTCCCCTGCCGCCGCGAGCACTTCCTATCCGCAGGGCGATTCCGACCAGGCGATCGATCAGGATATGACGAGCCTGAACGCGCAGATGAACGGACTGAGCTCGGACAACGCGAGCGTCACACAGAGCATGAACGATCAGCCCGTCCAGCAAGCTGAATGACACCACTAACCAAAACCATTAAAAGACCATGAAAAAGAACTACCTGATGGCGATCGGCTCGATCGTTTCCGTGGCGGCCGTCGTGGCCGTTGCGGCGCTCCCCGCCTTCGCGCAGACCGTTGCCGGCGTGGGCATCAATGCCAGCGCATCGGCCGCCGCGTCCATTCCAGGCGCGGGCGTGCGTACCGGAACGAACGCCAATGTCAGCGCGACGGTGACGGCGAAGGCCATCACCAATATAACGACCCGCGCGAACGAAGAGATCACGCGGCGCATAAATGCCTTGAATGCCCTTTCCGCGAAAGTGAGCGCGATGGCGCGCGTTTCGGCGACCGATAAGAGCGACCTTTCCGCGGCGATCCAAAGCCAGATTTCGGCGATGAATGCCCTTCAGGCGGCCATCAGTGCCGACGCGGCGGCGGACAATACGAGCACTCTTAAAACGGACGTCCAGTCCATCACGAGCTCCTACCGCATCTTCGCGCTCATCCTTCCCCAGGGCGCGATCGAAGCGGCTGCGGATCGTGCGTTGACCGTTTCAGGGACGTTGACGGACCTGAGCGCGAAATTCTCGGCGCGCATTTCCGCGGCCGCAGCGGCCGGAAACAATGTGTCGGCCGCGTCGACGACCCTTGCCGACATGAATGCCAAAACGGCTGATGCAAATACCCAGGCGCAGGCCGCGATCTCGGAGATCGCGTCCCTCACGCCCGACAACGGCAACGCGACCGTGATGGCATCCAATACTGCCGCGCTGAAGGACGCGCACGCGAAGATCCAGGCAGCGCAACAGGACTTTATGGCGGCCCGCGCGGATGCGCAAACGATCATCGAAGACCTCGGGACATATAAAGTTTCCACGAGCGCAACCGCTTCCACTTCTGTCCAGTAGTATCTTCCCGGCGTTGCAGTGCAAATAAAATAGCGGCGTCTTGCCTCCCAAGGATGCAAGACGCCGCTATTTTATTTTTCTTCCTTACTGCCAGACTGCCGCTACCGGGACTGTTGATGAGGTTGCTATAGAAGGAAGGCTTGACGTGGACCCCGGCTGCCCTATGGTTCCCGCTTCCGCCGTCCATACACTGCTCGAGGAATTGAGTTCGCCGAAGAGCATGACATCGGTGCCGAGCGGCCCTGGCGCACAGCCATAGTTCGCGGCGCCGTCGGTGGTGATCGGAAGCGTTCCCGTGAAGGGAGTGCACAGTGTGCCATCACCGAGCTGAACGAGCCACGCCCAATTCGCGGGAGCGGATCCCGTCGGCGGGACCTCCGGTGTCGGGAGCGGCTTCGTGAGGTCAAGCACAAATGTGGACGTCGAATCGGTCTGCGTGGGATTCACGTTGCACAAGAGCGTGGTCGTGCTGCCTCCGATCTGAAAGCACGGATCGCTGATATTGTTCCCTACTGTGCAGCGCCACGCATCCGCGCGGAATGGCGCGGCGATGGAGTCCGTCCAGCATGAACCGCTGTGGACGGGCGTGGAACTCGCTGGTTCCGGTGCTGTATAGGCAATGACCTGCGTCGCCGGCACTGCGGGAGCCGTCGCCGTGGACGTGGAAGATGTCTCGTTCTGCGGCGCCGCCGCGGGCGTCCCGAAGGCAAAGAATTGCCCGACCCCGAAGAGCACGACCAGCACAAGCACCACTACAACGATCACTTTATTCGTTTTGTTCATATTTCTATATTACAATCTTTTACAGGAATTTGAACGTGCCGACGATCGCGTCCATAAGGGCATCCACTTTTTGTCCGTCGAACTGCTGCAGGTTGTATGATGAGGGATAATTCGCAATCTGGCCCGAGTGGACAGTATATTCCACCGCATAGCATTCCCCTGCGTGAAGGGTGCGGTAGCTCGTCGTATCATAAAGATTTCCCGCCCCCGCGCCGGATGACCTGACTACGGTGAAATTGATGCCGTTCATGGTCGCGCTCGAGGTGGTCATTGCCGATCCGTCGCCGGCATCCGGCGCCATGCATTGCGCGATGGCAGTGTTGTTCGCGCTTGCGCCGACGGTGAGCGTGGCATCAATGAAGTTCGTCTGGGGTTCGAACGCATCCGGGACGGTCAGCGTAAAATATTTTATTCCCGGTTCGCCGTTCGAACCCAGTCGCCAGTCAGTGGATGGGGTCACCGAATAATTATCCTGCGCGGCGAAATCCAGCGGATACGCGATGCTGAAGCCGCCCTGTGTGTTATTGGCGTCGGTCTGCCATTCCGCCGGGTCGCTATAATAAGACGATGCGGTCGTTGTGCTCACGGGCGTGATCGCCGGCGCCTGGCCGGCTTGCCCTATCAGCTCGCCATAGTGCATTCCATAATAAAAGCCGATGAACGGCAAAGCCACAAAGAGGATGAGCGCGATGAACTTGGAGTACCACGTGACCCGGTTCCATTCGATATTCATGCCATCAGTATACTCCTAGACCTGTATCTTCGAGAAGAAGTAGCTGCCAAGGCCCAGAAATGCCGCTGCGACGATCACAAGCACGGTGAAGTCGAGGCCCAGCCCGAAACTGCCGCTGTTAACGAGCAGGATGCGGAAGGAATCAATGCCGTATGACAGCGGATCGAATTTTACGATGCCGTCGAGGATGGCGGGAAGGCCGTCGATCGGAAAGAGAGCGCCCGAAAGGAAGAAGAGCGGCATTACGAGGAAGTTCATGATGAGCTGGAAGCCCTGCATGTCATCAAGCAGCGATCCGATCATGGCGCCAAGCGCGGCAAAAAGGAGCGCGACAAGCAGCATGAAAAGTATCGCAACGAGTACCAGCCCCCAGTTGTACGGGCGGAACCCGAAGATTATCACGAGCACCAGCACGAACAGGCCCTGCATGGTGGCGACGGTGGCGCCACCGAGGGTGCGTCCGATCATGATGTTCAGGCGGTTCACCGGCGCGACGAGCGTTTCTTTGAGAAATCCGAACTGCCGGTCCCAAATGATCTGGATGCCCGAAAATATCGCGGTGAAGATGATGCTCATGCCGATGATGCCCGGCGCGAGAAAGTCGAAATAATTCCCCTCCCCTGCCTTTGCGAAGACCGAGCCGAGGCCGTAGCCGAGGGCGAGCAAAAAGAGCAGCGGCTGGCCGAGCGAGCCGATGATGCGCGACTTTGAGCGCAGGTAGCGCTTGATCTCTCGGAGCCACAGAATGTAAATGGTTTTCATGGGATTTTAATGGTTGTGTTCGCAATCAACGTCAGCGCCGGCCGCCACCGCGCCACATCTTTGCGCCGGCGCGCATCCGATCCACCGAACTCGCATCCTCGTCGCGGATCACCGTGCCGGTCAGCTTCAGGAATGCGTCCTCAAGAGATCGGGTACCCGTCTGCGACTTCAGTTCCTCCGCGGTGCCGGACGCGATGATGCTTCCATGATCGATGATCGCGATCCGCTGGGCGATGCGTTCGGCCTCTTCCATATAATGCGTGGTAAAGAACACCGTGATGCCTTCGGTCTTATTGAGATTCTGAAGATAGCTCCACATATGATTGCGTGTCTGCGGGTCGAGGCCGAGCGTTGGCTCGTCGAGGAACAGCACCGTCGGATGGTGGAGAAGTCCGCGCGCGATCTCGAGACGCCTTTTCATGCCGCCGGAAAATTCCTTTACCTGGCTGTCGCGCCGATCCCACAATTCGACAAAGTTGAGCAGCTGTTCGATCCGCTCCTTTCGCACTTTGCCCGGAACGCCGTACAATACGCCGTGAAGTTCCATGTTCTCTATGGCGGTAAGATCGTCGTCCAGGCTCGGATCCTGGAAAACGATGCCGAACGAGTGCCGCACGGCGTCCGCATCGCCTGAGGCATCGTGCCCGTTCAGCGTGATGTCCCCGCTCGTGGGGTTGAGGATCGTCGTCAGCATCTTTATCGTGGTGGATTTCCCCGCCCCGTTCGGACCCAGGAACGCGAAAATCTCGCCTTTTTTGACGCTGAATGATATGTCTTTAACGGCGGTAAAATCGCCAAATTTTTTGACCAGATTCTTTACCTCAATGATGTTCTCCATGGGCTGGGTCATGCAATTAATTATAAATCATAACTATTAAATCACTTAACTACTCCCTGTGGATAAGTAACGTCCGAAGCCGTCGTATGGTATAATACGGATATATGAAGAAAATTATAACACGGCTTGGATTCGGGAAGCGCGGCGTCATCATCACGGTCGTCGCCGTGGCGGTAGTGGGTCTTGTCGCCTATTTTTTTGTCGCGTCAAAGAGCGGCGGGAAATACCAGTTTGTCAGCGTGGCGCGCGGGACGATCACCGAGGTGGTGAGCGTCACGGGGAATACGACGCCGATCCAGAGCCTTGACCTTTCGTTCCCGTCGGGCGGCACGGTCGCCGCGGTCTATAAAAATGCCGGTGATACGGTAAGCGCGGGAAGCGTCCTGGTGCGGCTCGATACCAGCGCCCTTCAGGCGCAGCTCGCACAGGCGCAGGCCTCGGTCGATGCCGCGCAGGCGACGTTGGAAGGGCTGCAGGCCGGGCCTACGCCGCAAGCGGTGCAGGTTTCCCAGACGGCGCTTGCGACCGCCGAGCAGACGCTCGCGAACACCTATACAAGCATTCCGAACGCGGTGACGGACGCGTATGCAAAGGCGAACGACGCCGTCCGGAACCAGGTCTCCGATTTTTACAATAACCCCGACTCGGGCAATCCCCAGCTTTCCTTCGCGGTGAACGATCCGCAAGCGGCGAACGATGCCGATACCGGACGCGCAAAGGTGGGACAAACGCTCACGGCATGGCAGGCGGAGATCGGCGGCATTTCGGCGACTACGCCCAGTTCCACTCTCTCCCAGGCGCTCCAGGATTCGGCAAATTATCTTTCGATCGTGACCGGTATGCTGAACGCGGATGCGGTGGCGACGGTGGACGAGATCGGGCTTTCGGCGAGCACGGTGGCCACCTACAAGAACGATGTCGCGAGCGGCATCACTGAAGTGAGCTCTGCGGCGAGCGCGATCAACACGATCCAGCAGAACATTTCCTCGGAGCAGGCGGCAGTGGCACAGGCACAGGCACAGCTCAACCAGACGCTCGCAGGCTCCACCGCGCAGGCGATCGCCGCGCAGGAGGCGCAAGTGGAACAGGCGCAGGCAAACGTCCAAAGCATCAACGTGAGCATCGCGAACGCGACGCTCTCCTCCCCTATCAACGGCGTTGTCACGGTGCAGAACGCGAAGGTTGGCCAGACGGCGGTGGCGGGCCAGACGATCACATCGATCATCTCCGGAAATGATTTTGAAGTGGACGCCTACGTGCCGGAAACGGACATCGGCAAGGTCTCTGTTGGCGACGCGGTCAGCATGACGTTCGATGCATTCCCCGGCGAGACCTTTACGGGCAAGGTGTTCTATATTGATCCTGCGGAGACGATCCAGAGCGGCGTGGTCGATTATCTGGTAAAGGTATCGTTCGACACCCCCGATGCCCGCGTAAAGAGCGGTCTTACCGCAAATCTCGACATCGAGACCCAGACGGACCAGAATGCGCTCATTCTCCCCCAATACGCGATCATTCAGAACGCGAGCGGCACGTATGTGGATATCGTGCAGAACGGCACCGAGACACAGGTCCCGGTGACGCTCGGCATCCACGACCAGAATGGCAACGTAGAGGTCGTATCCGGCGTCACCGAAGGTGAACAGGTCGTGAATATCGGACTCAAAGCGCAATAGGCGGCACCGAATGAATGATCGAGGTTAAAGATCTTAAGAAGGACTATGCCGACGAAGGCGAGGTCACGTCCGCATTGCGCGGCGTTTCGTTCACCATCAACAAAGGCGACTTTGTGTCCATCATGGGGCCGTCGGGTTCCGGCAAGTCAACGCTCGTGCAGATATTGAGCTTTCTTGACCGGCCGACCGGCGGGACGTACACGTTTCTGGATAAGGCGACCGACGGGTTGTCGGATGTGGAACTCGCCCATATCCGCAACAAGAGCATCGGTTTTGTCTTCCAGTCGTTCAACCTGCTTACCCGGCTGACGTGTTATGAGAACGTGGAGATCCCGCTTATTTACTCTGCCGTGCCGGTGGCGGCCCGCAAAAAAATGATCGAAGACGCGGTGCGGAGCGTCGGGCTTGAGGAAAAATTGTACGTGGAGACCGCGAAGCTTTCGGGAGGGCAGAAACAGCGCATTGCGATCGCGCGGGCGCTCGTGAACGATCCGGATATCATCTTTGCGGACGAGCCGACGGGCAACCTGGATTCCGTGTCGGGGGCGCAGGTGATGAGCATCCTCGACGGGCTGAACCATAACGGCCGCACCATCATCCTTGTGACACACGAGACAGCCACTGCGGAGTTCGCCGACCGCATCATCTATCTGCGGGACGGCGTGATTGAGAGCGATAAGCCGGTCAAAAACCCAAGGCATTCCATGAGCGAATTTGTGAAATGACCATTAAATCCTATTTGACACCATGCGCGTAAGCGATCTCGTACGTTCATCGCGGGCAACCCTCAAGCACGGCAAGATGCGTTCGCTTTTGACGATGCTCGGCATCGTGATCGGCATTTCGTCGGTCATCATCCTTATGTCGATCGGCGCGTCGGCGCAGGATTATATCCTGAACCAGGTACAGGGACTCGGCTCCAACCTGATCATCGTGATCCCGGGAGGCACCAATAACGGGAAATTCTCATCCCCCGCTTCGGCCCAGGGCATCGTTGTCACGAGCCTCGTCCAGCAGGATGTGGACGCGCTTTCCCGCGACCCGTCGGTCGCGGCCGTCACCGAAGAGAATCGCGGCCAGGCCACGGCAAGTTTCCAGGACAACAGCGAGGTGACCACATTTGACGGCGTTCCGGCGAACTTCTTTACCGTCCGCAACTTTACCGTTGCGGAAGGATATCCGTTCACCGACAGCGACGTGCAGGCATACAATCACGTCGCCGTCATCGGGCCGTCGCTCGCGGCGACGCTTTTCGGCGCGGGGTCGGATCCCGTCGGCGAATATATCCAGGTCAAGAACATCCAGTTCCGCATCGTGGGCGTCCTTGCCTCGTCGGGCACCGGGGCGTTCGGCGTCGATCAGGACGATCTCGTGATGGTACCGATCACCGTGGCTCAGACGCAGATGCTCGGCATCAACTATTTCAATGACATCATGGTGGAGGCGAACAGCAGCTATAACATCAGTTTTGCGCAGCAGCGGGTGCAGACGATCCTCGAGCAGGACCATGGTATCACAGACCCGGACAAGGACGACTTTACGATCGAGACCCAACAGAGCGTCCTGTCGCTTCTCGGTAACATCACGAACATCCTGACGCTCTTCCTCGCGGCGATAGCTTCCATTTCGCTCGTCGTGGGCGGCATCGGCATCATGAACATCATGCTCGTATCGGTGATCGAGCGCACGAAGGAGATCGGCCTGCGAAAATCCGTCGGCGCCACGAACCGCGATATCCTCCAGCAGTTCCTTGTGGAGTCGGCGATGCTGACGGTCGTGGGAGGAGTGATCGGCATCGCCCTCGGCGGCGTTGTGGTAGGCGCGGCATGGCTCGTCATCACCAAGGGTTTTGGCGTTGCGTGGACATTCGAATTCCCTCTCTCGGCGATATTGCTGGCGGTCATTGTCTCGAGCGTCACGGGGATCGCGTTCGGCATCTATCCCGCAAGCCAGGCGGCCCGCAAGAGCCCGATCGAGGCGCTCAGATACGAATAAAAAGACCGCTGACATCGCAGCGGTCTTTTTATAGTATTCGCACTATGCGCGGGATTTTTTAGCGGGTCCTTTCTTTTTCGCCGCAGAGCGCTTTTTTACTGCCGGACGTTTCTTTGCCGCCGGCTTTTTGGCCATTCTTTGCGCGTGGGCCTGGATTTTGCGCCACTCCCCCTTCATTTCCTTACCGGCGGCCATCATGTCCGCCGCCGTCATATTCTTGACGGATCCGTAGCGCTGCATGGTCCGGTCAACGATCCGCGCGTAATCCTTTGCGCTGACCTTTTTCGCCGCCTTTACGTTCTTTGCCACTTCCTTGCGCGCGTCCACAATCCACTTTTTCGCCTTCGCCTTCGTTTTTTTGTCGGAGAGAAGGTATGCGCTTGCCGCCGCAGCGAGCGTGGCTGCCGTGATGGCACCCCCGATCTCCCAGGCCTTCGCCGTATTGCCTGACTTCTTTTTTGTCATTCTCTTCTTCGCTGTCATGGTAATGATTAAAAATTTATTTTTTCTTCGACCTTGCGCTTGTTTTCTTGAACAGGTTCTTTATGAAGATCATAAAGCGTTCCATGCGGAACCCCTCTTTCTTAATATCACCGCGGAGATCTTTTATATCATTGCGGAAAAGGACCGTTTCCTCTTTTACCTGCCGGGTAATATCCTTGATATCGCTCAGCACTTTTGCCAGATAGATGAGCGCGATCGTGAGCGCGATGCCCACGATCACGACGACGATCGTTGTCACAAAAAAGAATATGTCCGCGTGGATCAATGTGTCCATATGAAAAATTATACCATACCTCCCGGTGGGAATGCTGAAGAGCCGTTGAGCCGGTCGAGCGCTTTCTGCTTGTCGACGAGCGGCAGCCGCGTCTTTCGCACCGCGCGGCCGAGCATCGTGATCGTTTCATCGTAGGTACGCCGGTCAACGGGATATGGCGTGGCGTCTTTGCCGCCGTGGGCAAAGCTGTAACGCGCCGGGTCTTCGTAGGACGGTGAGGCGCCGTAAATGACCTCGCCCACGAGCGCGAGCGCGCGTACGGTCTTTGCGCCGACGCCTTCCGTAGCCAGGAGCTTTTCGTAATTCTCCGGCTTCTCGTCGGTCACTTTTGCCAGGATCTTTTCCAGATATTTGCTCTTCGAAAAATCCTCGAAGACCACGGGGTGGGTCGTGAACTCAACCGACTCGAGATTGAGCAGGGTAAGCTGCTGGCCAGGGCGTCCGTCGCCGCCGATCTGGATCTTTGCCATCTGGGAGAGTCGCGAGGAATATTTGCGCAGGAGGGTGATGTCCTTCATGAGCGTCGCGTAGCCGGCGTGAGTGAGCTCGGTGGAGACCTCGCGGGTCTTATCGCTCTTTACGGCCGAGAGGTCGAGCACGGTCTTGAGCGTTACCGGCGACGAGATGCCCGAGTGCGGGTCGGACACAAGGTCGTTCACGTTTTCCGAGTGCCAGTGATAGCGCCGGGCAGATCCCTTTTCGGCGTTCATCCCCTGCTGGACGACCGCCCATGCGCCGCTGCGCGAAAAGAAGAACGCGTGGTGGTACAGCTGGAATCCATCCTGCACGAGTGCAGAATCCACTTTGGCGCTCATTTTGGAATTGTAGACAAGATTTTCGGTCTGTGCCGTTGGCAGCGCAAGGCGCTCGCCCCATGCGCGGATCTCATCCGGCGTCTTGCGCGACGTTTTTCCCTTTCCGCCGGCGATCACGATGCCAAAATCCGCCTCGTGGCCCCGGATCGCTTCCTTGAGCGCCGCTGTGAGGATCGTAGTGAGGCCGGATGCGTTCCAGTCGAACGCGAGCACGGTGCCAAGCGACTGGAACCACGCCGGATCCGCGATCCGCTTGATGAACTCGTCCGGGCCGTATTCAGCCACGAGCACGTACATCATCTCGCGGCCGAGCTTGACCATGCGCTCAAAGAGCCACGGCGGGCAATGGCCGGTATCCAATCCGAATGAGGCTATTCCGCGCTGGATCATAGCCTTATTATACCGCTTTTACAGCCCTAATTAAGCAAGCCCTGTTTTTCGTTCAAGTGTTACTATCCGGTCATGGAGGATAAGCAATTCCTTGCGACTTATCGCTTCTTTTAATTCCTTACGAATGCCTTTGGCCTCGTTTTTTAAAAAGGCTAGATCTTCCTTTATGATCGCCGCGTCAGTTTTTATAACTTCAAACCGTTCCTCGATGCGGGCGATCCTTTGATCTAAGCGCTCAACCGACATTTCAAGCGTTGGGAAACCTTCTTTGATAAATTGAAACTTGTCGTCGATGCTTTCTAAAAGCATGCCTATATAACGTTCGCCTTCCGGACTCATCATGCCGCTTGGAATTTTTTTGATCATAACGTCCATCATATTCCTTCAAAACAGGTTGTCAAAAACTTTTTAATTGAAATTTAATGAACGAAAGTGTTTATGTTCTAGGCCGATGCGTTCAGGTGATAATTGCCGTCTTCGTCGCTGCTAATGACCTTATTTTCGATCAACTGCGTAACCGCATTAAAGAACGCGTCTTCGTTGATGGGCATCTCGGGGTCCGCAAGGAACTGATATTCAATGAATGGTCCCTCCAGCTCTTTCAGCGTAAATTGTCCCGGCCGGAACCTGTCTTCTATAAAATCTTTGAGCGCTTGCGCGCGTCTTTTGTCCATTCCCTTCGATCGCTCTATGGGTTGAATGTCCCCTTCCGGCGCCTCCCAGATTTCCATTGCCATATTTTTATTATAACAATCCGCCGATGTCGCGCACGGTGAGCGCCACCATGAGCGCGAGGAGCAGGGCGAAACCGACGCCATTCACCCATGCCTCCACCTTATACGGGATCGCCGAGCCTTTGACCTTTTCGATGAGCGTCATGAGGAACCGGCCGCCGTCGAGCGCCGGGAACGGGATACAGTTCACGATCATGAGATTGAGCGAGATGATGCCGAGGAACTGTAAAAGATACGCAAGGCCGATCTGGCCGGTCTCTTCCGCGATGCTGAATATGCCGACCGGGCCGACGACATCCGAGGGAATTGATGCGTGGACGAATATTTGTTTGATGAGTTCATAAAATGCCTGGATGGTGAGCCATGAGATGATCGCCGCATCCTGTAAGCCGTCCCAGAGCGCGCTGAAGAAGTTCTCCCGCGCCGCGCCGCCCTGTTCGAGCGCCACGCCGAGCGCGCCCTGGTCAGCAGGAGCGTTGGTGCGCGGAGTCGCCGTGATCGCGATATCCTTATCATTGCGGATGACCGTGAACGTGACCGGCTGGCCTTTGTTCGCATCGATATAATTGATGAAACTTTGCGTGTCGGTGTAGCCTTTTATGACGTCGTTTGCCTGAAGCCCGGCCGCAGCGGCAGGCGATCCGGCCTCCACTTGCGAGATCACGACCGTTTGCGGGACTCCTACCATGAACACGATGGCGATGAGCAGCCATCCGAGGATAAAATTCATGAATACGCCCGCAAGCACGATGATGCTTTTTTTCCACGCCGGCTGGCTGAAGAAGAGACGCTTTTTGTCCTCTTCCGTCACTGCGGTGGCCGGCGCCTCCCCTTCCGGGCTGATGCCCTCGAACTCTCCGCGTTCGCCGCTGATGCGCACAAAGCCGCCGAACGGCAGCCAGTTCACACTGTATTCTGTCTCGCTGTTCTTTGGGCGCCATGCCGCCATGCGCGGCGGGAACCCGATGCCGAATTCATCCACTTTGAGGCCGAATGCTTTTGCGGCGAAAAAATGCCCCGCTTCATGGCCGAGGATAAGGACGGAGAGTCCGATGATGACAAGTATGATAATAAGCATAATGCAGTAAAAGCTCCTTTAATATACCAGATTTTCAAGATAAAAAAAGACGCCGGCAGCCGGGAGGCCGCGAGCGTCTTTATTTTCTACCGTTTTGGCGAAAGGCGAGTAAATATCCTTGAGATCGACAAGCTGTTCAGTGTCAGTGTCCCAAGGTCATATTCCGCCCGCGCCGATACGATCCAGTCAAGGAATAATATACGCTGAAGCGTTTTGAAATCGCCGCCCAGCATATTTCGGACCGGGAGGCGATGCACGGGAAAGAACACAGGATCCCGCATCTCGTTCCTCGCCGTATTTTGAGGAATGCCCATCCAGTCGTGAACCAGGTTGAGGTGGATATTGATCCTTGCTTTCGTACATCCGCCATGCTTGTAGATCGCGTCCATATTTCCCACGGGTTCAATATCCCGCAGAAGACAGGTCACGCCACCTTCTTCTTCCAGCTCCCTTTTTAAGCATTCCCTTGGATCCTCGCCCGGCTCGCGCTCTCCGCCATAGGGCATGTATAATCCCTGCCCTAATCCGTGCTGCCGCACCGCCAGAAGAACGGTGCTGGGGGTGCCATTGATGCTGCCAACCAGATAGCCGACAGACACCTCTTTGATCCTCATACCGCCCTCCTTATGTATTTGATTGCCCGCTAGATTAAAGCATATTTCTTAAAATTCGGCAAGGGACGTGGCCCGCTACTCGCCGAGCGCCGCCAATTTTCCGTTCACCATCGCTTCCACTTCCCCATTCGCTTTATCGGTGGCTTTTTGCGCCTTTTCCTTCCCTTTAAAGACGTCGTCTTCGGTGATCTCCTTTTTGTTCTCGGAATCCTTCAGGCGCTTCATCGCGTCGTCGCGCCGGGCGCGGATCTGGATGCGCGATGCTTCTGCGATCTTTTTTATGAGCTTCATCATCTCGTCGCGGCGTTCGTCGCCGAGCGGTGAGAGCGTCGCGCGGACGGTCGTGCTGTCGCTCGAGGTGGAAAGGCCGAGATGCGCGTCGTCGATCGCTTTCATCACGGCGCCGACCGCGCCCGGATCCCAGACGGTGATCTGGATGGTGCGCGGCGGAAGTACGCTGAGCGATCCGAGCTCGCGGATGGAAAGCTGCTGGTCATAGAGGCTTAAACGGATGTCCTGGATCATATCCGGCGACGGGCGATTCCCCCGGATCTGGGAAAGATCCTGTCTTAATTTTGTCGTGATCCCCGAAAGGGCGGCCTCAAGGTCTTTGGTGATCTGTTCGGATATGGTCATTTCATTAATGCTTCAAGCTGCAGGCGCGGGTTCAAGCTGAAGCTGTTCACCCCTTCATACAGTTTTAACGTTTTGTGCCAGAAGGTGGACTTCTGTTTTGACGGGGTTTCCCACGCCAGGGTCATTATAACAGCATCGAGGAACATGCGTAAACTGAAGTCATCCGGCTCGATGAGTTTTTTGATGAAGTCGCGACGGCCAGCGGCGGAGGTTTTAAGAAACACCTCTGCGAGCTCAATGTTTCTTTGGAAGGCGGCGTCATGGAGGAGTCGCCATGCAATGCCCGGCTTGCCGAGCGACCGTTTGGCAAGCGGCGTCGCCTTTGTCTTGGTCAATCCCTCCTCGTTTATAAGCCATGCCTCGATTTCTGTCTGTGGTATGGCACCGAAATAGATCTTGGGCAGGCGCGAGACGATCGTTGGCAGGATGCTCTCGGCGTCCGATGTTATCAAAATAAGGAGCGATGACGCCGGCGGCTCTTCTGTGATCTTAAGCAGCGCATTCTGCGCTTCTGTGGTAAGCAGTTCGGCGTTGTCCACGATGAGCGTGCGGCGCGCGCTCGCGTTGGGTTTCTGCCATAAAAAATTCTTCACTTCGCGCGCCGCATCGATACCGATCGAGTCACCGCTCGCGTCCGGATCGAGCATCTTCATGAACGCGACGTCGATGATCTTGAAATCGTGCAATACCTCTTCATGTTCGGATGCCGCGTCACGGGGCGGCTCGAATGTTCCCGTTTCCAGGTAGTGCGCGAGCGCTGCCGCAACCGTGCGCTTGCCCACCATGGACGGTCCGACAAAGATGTATCCGTGACCCAGGGTGCCGCGCCCGATGAGGTCTTTCAGGTCCGCAATGATGGCGTCGTGCCCGATCATTTATCGCTTGTTGAGCAATGTCCGCTTGTATGTGTCGAGATGATTCAAAATGAGGCCGGTGCCTTTCGCCACACAGAAGAGCGGATCTTCGGCGACGTACGCCTGCACGCCGAGGAATCGCTCGAAGAATTCCGGAAGATGGTGGAGCTGCACCGAACCGCCGGAGAGGATGATCCCCTTTTCCATGATATCCGCCACGAGCTCGGGCGGCGTCACATTGAAGACGTTCTGCACGCTGCTCGCAATGTCGATGAGGAGCGGGTTCAGCGCCTCCGCGATCTCGTTGGAGTTTATGACCACATCCTTGGGCAATCCGGTCACGAGGTCGCGTCCGCGCACCTGATATTCCATTTTTTCCTTTGTAGGCATCGCAGAGCCGATCTCGATCTTGACCTGTTCCGCGGTCTGCTCCCCGATCGCGAGCGCATATTTCTTCTTGATATAGTCGGCGATCGCCTGGTCGAACTTGTTGCCCGCAATGCGGAGCGAATTCCACGAAACGATGTTGCCGAGCGCGATCACTGCCTGTTCGCTCGTGCCGCCGCCGATATTGATGATCATGTTGCCGCTGCGCGCGTTGATCGGGATGCCGGCGCCGAGCGCGGCGAGGATCGGTTCGCGCACGATGAACGCGTTGCCGGCGCCCGCTTCGCGCGCGGCGTTCATCACGGCGCGACGCTCCGTCTGTGTGATGCCCGCGGGAACGGAAATGACGACGTCCGGCTTCAAAATATTGAACCAGCCCGACGCCTTCGAGATGAAGTACGTGAGCATGGCTTTCGTGATGTAGTAATCGGCGATCACGCCGTCCTTGAGCGGGCGGTATGCGACGATCTCGTCGGGCGTGCGGCCGATCATCTCCTTCGCTTCCGCGCCCACCGCGAGCACCGTATTATCGGGCTGAGTGAGGGCGACGATCGTGGGCTCGTTGATGATAAATCCCTTTCCGGGCACAAAAACAACGGTGTTGGCCGTGCCCAAATCGATGCCAATTTTCTTGCCGAACATGATTGCTATTATAGGCGAAAAAAGCTATTTCATCAAACCCGCGTGATGTCGGCGCCGAGCTGGCGCAGGCGTTCGTCGATGCGTTCGTATCCCCTGTCGATCTCCTCCACGCCATCCACTTCGGAGACGCCGCTCGCGACGAGCGCGGCAAGGATGTCCACCATGCCGGAGCGGAGGTCGCGCACGGCGAGGTTCTTGCTCGTGAGTGGCGTGGGACCGGTGATCACGGCAAAGTGATAGTGATTCTTGCCCTGCAGGCGGCAAGGGTCGTTTGTCGGGCAGTCGGTCGTCACTTTTATCTTTGCGCCCATTTCGTTGAGGTCAAGCGCATAGGCGAAACGATCTTCATAGATCGTTTCATGGATGGTGCTCGTGCCGTGCGCCTGCGTGAGGAGCACCGCGAGCGGCTGTTGCCAGTCGGTCATGAATCCCGGATGGACGTCGGTGCGGATCTCGAGCGGTTTCAAGTCGCCCGCGCGCCAGAATGCGATGCCATCGTCGGTCACTTCATATTCCCCTCCCATGCGCCGCACGGCGTTCAGGAATGTGATGAGGTGCTCTTGGATCGCTCCCTTGAGCATGATGCGCCCGTTCGTGGCGATTGCAAGGCATGCCATGGACACGCACTCGTTCCGGTCGGCGACGACGCGTTGTGTAGCGCCGTGCAGCTTCTCCACCCCTTCGATCGTGATCGTGCGCGGCGGGCAAAGTTCCACGATGGCGCCCATCTTTTGGAGAAATTTCACGAGCTCGATGATCTCCGGCTCGAGCGCGGCGTTCTTGATGACGGTCTTGCCCTTGGCGAGAACGGCGGCGAGCATGATGTTCTCGGTGGCGCCGACGCTCGGAAAGCGCAGTTCGATCTCCGCGCCATGCAATCCTTCGCGCGCCCACGCATGATAGCTGTCCTTCGTGATCTGGATCTGCGCGCCGAGCTTGGCGAGCCCTTCAAGATGGATGTCCACCGGGCGCGGGCCGAGCTTGTCGCCGCCGAGGATCGGCACTTCGGCCTCGCCGGTGCGCGCCAAGAGCGGGCCTAGCGCGAGGATCGGGATGCGGTTTCGGCGCGTGAGCGTGTGCACGCGATTGTTCCGTATCACAGGGGTCGCGATCCTTACGGTGCTTCCCGCGATGTCCACCTCGCTCCCAATGTTCTTTAAAAATTCCACGACGATGTCGATCTCGCCGATCGCGGGGACATTTTCCAAAACGCACGGCTCCGCCGTGAGGAGCGATGCGATCATCATCTTCGATGACAGGTTTTTCGCGCCTGCGATCGCGATCTCGCCGAACAGCGGCTTGCCTCCTTTAATGATAAATTTTGCCATGGAGGAATTCGTGGAGCTTGTCCACCGCAACACGCTCCTGGGTTCCCGTGTCGCGATCGCGCACCGTCACGGTGTCCTTGTTCTTTGCCGCGTCGGCGCCTTCACCATCGCCCAGCGTGTCGAAGTCCACCGTGATGCAAAATGGCGTCCCGATCTCGTCCTGCGCGTAGTAGCGCTTGCCGATGTTGCCACGGTCGTCCCAGGCGATCATAAATCCTTCCTGGCTGCCCATTTCGCGCCGGAGCATTTCATATATCTCTCTTGCCTTTTCAACAAGCTTAGGCTTGTTGGCCAATAGTGGAAACACTGCGGCTTTATAGGGAGCAAGGCGCGGCGGTAATGCAAGAAATTTCCTGCCGTCGCTTTCCCGATAGAATTCGAAGAGCGTTGCGAGGAACAAACGATTGAAGCCGCCCGAACATTCAATGATATAAGGAAGGAAATGTTCGCCGGTTTTTTCATCAAAGTACGAGAGATCCGTGCCGGAAAATTTTTGATGCTGAGTAAGATCGTAATCTCCTCGATGATGGATACCCTCCACTTCTTTGAATCCCATGTCCCCGAATAAAAGCTCAACGTCCCATGCGTCTTTTGCGTAGAACGCTCGTTCGTCCGGAGCGTGCTGTCGCCAGTGAACATGGCTGTCGGCAAATCCCATTTCCTTTACGTAAAAATCGTGACGATTTTTTTTCCAGTATTCATACCATTGGTCCGCCTCTTCCGGGCGGCAGAAATATTGGACATCCATCTGTTCAAACTCGCGCGTGCGGAACATGAAGTTCTTCACTGTGATCTCATTTCGGAATGCTTTTCCGATCTGGGCGATGCCAAACGGTAACTTGCGCCGCGTGGTCTCAAGGACCGCTTTCCAGTCAACGTAAATGTTTTGGCAGCTTTCCCCTTTCAAATATGCCACCGTGCTTTCATCTTCGATGGGGCCAAGGTGCGTTTTTACGAGCAAGTTGAATTTTTTTGCGGTCGAGAGCGGGTTGCCGTCCGGGCTTTTTAAGTCGTGTTCCTTTATGACTTTATTTACCTCACCGGGTGACAATGCCCCTGCATTTTCCATGACCTTCGCGTCTTCGATCAAATGATCGGCGCGATAGCGTTTGTGCGTCACAAGGTCTTCAACGAGAAGATCGGAGAAGCCGCCGATATGGCCAGATGCTTCCCATACTTTCGGATGTAAAAATATTGCCCCCTCTATTTCTACCATGTCCTCGCGCGATTCGACGTTCCAACGGCGCCACGCGCGTTCGATGTTTTTTTTCAGGAGAAAGCCAAGCGGGCCGAAATCATAGGTTGCAGCAAAGCCGCCATAGATCTCGCTGGATTGAAAAACGAAACCACGTTGACGCGTGAGGCTTACGATCTTTTCCATCGTCGGACCGCTGTTATCTTTTTCTTTTCCCATTATTGTTTCTATGATTTGCTTATTGCACCACCACGCCGAGCTGGCCGCTCACCGACGGGTCGTTGGGAAGCCGCGTGGTGATCGCCCCCCCGGTCGCCTGCACGGTTGAGCCGGTCCATTCGTCGGTGGCGGTAAGCGTGGTCTGTCCCACGAGCGTCGGCGATTGCCCCACCTGGTTCACCGCCGGCGTGTTGCTGACCTGGAATATCTCCTGCACCGGGCCGCCCACCACGCCTGCCGTTGCCGGGACGTACGGGATCGTCCACGTGACCTGTCCAGTCCCTGCATTATAGGTAAACGTTGACGATGCGACCGTGCTCGTCGCCACGCCCGTGAAGGTGGTGCCCGACTGGAGGTACGCGGATACGGTAACATTTTCCATGTCGGTTGAATAGTTGGCGAGATTCCAGTGAATGGTATATTCCGTCGGCTGGTCCACGGTCGGCGGATACGGGCCGGTGTTCGTGATGGCGGACGTGATCTCCTTTGCATAGCCGTTCGCGGCGAGCGTCATCTGGCCGCCCACTTTGCTCGTGAGCGTCGTGACGGATGTCGTATTCGCGCCGGCGGTGTTCGGCGGAACGGTCGGCGATTGTGCCTGAGCCGTGACGCCGAGCGTGTAGTCTTTATATCCTTCGCTTACGAGCGCCGCGGGGAATGCCGCGAGCGTGTTCACGGTGAACCGCACCGACCCCGATTGCCCCGGCGCAAGCGCGGCAAGTCCCGGCGTGTTGGCCGCCTGCCATGTGACGGTGTCGGACTTTGAATTGAACGAACCGTTCGTCTGTAGTGTCGCGAAGTTGAACATCTGTCCGGTAAGTACCGCGGTGATGTTCACCGTCTGGAACGTGATATTGGAATTATTCGTGTAGGTAAGCACATAGTTCAACGAATCGCTTGGCTTTGCGATATAGGTGGATGTGTTGTTAAGCGTGAGCGTGAGCGAAAGCGGCGACGGCGTGACGGCGAAGCTTATCGGAGCGGTGTATGCCGGATAGTCCTGTCCGGAAAACGTGGCGCCGATCGTGCCGGTCATCTGATATTGCGCCTGTGCCGGCCCCACGATGTTGCCGGTGATCGTGAGGGTGCCCGTCGCGTTGGCCCCAAGCGCGCCGAGGTTCCACGTGTCATCGCCCGCGTCCGTCGGCGCCGTCGTGCTGCTCGAGACAAAATGGAACGCCGGCGGATATTCCATCTGCAGGGTGATCCCCTGCAACGATTCCGGCGTATTGTTTTGGTAATTCACCGTGACGTCGAAATTCTGTCCGCTGAAGATGCTTGTGGGGGCGTTATAGGAAAAGGAAAGCGCCGGTTGCGTGCCGATGGCGACCGACGTGTCCGCGTCGCTCTCAAAATTGGCAGTGCCGGTCTCCGCGGTCTGGTATGTGAGCGTCGTGTTCACCGTCTGCGTGGTTCCCGGCGTTCCGGCGTTTCCCGTTGCGACAAGCCAGAGCGTGACCGGCGGGTTGACGGTCCCGGAGCTTACCGAACCGACCGTCTCCGTTGCCGTCGTTCCGCTCGCGAACGAAAGTCCGTTCGGAAGCGATACGTTCAGTTGCGCGTTTTGGATCATCCGCTTTGACTCATTGGAAACGCTGACCACGATGGGGAACGGCACTCCGACCGTCGCGGGTCCCGGGTTTGAAAATGTTATCACGACGTTCGGTGTCGCGGGCGGGAGCAATAGATAATAGATCAGTGCGGCAAGGCCTATCGCGAGGAATATTCCGACGGTAAAGAACGCCAGGCCATGGCGGTGGAAGAATGATGGCGGCCCGGATGACCTGCTGCCAAGCGGTGAACTTCCGTGCGGCGGTCCGCCCGGGGGCGGCGTTTGCCGTTTTCCCGGCTGAGCTCCCGGGATCTGGGTATAGGAGGTCGGATCACCCGGAGGGGTATATGCAGGCTTGTTCTTATCCCTGCTTCCCCAGATGGAGTTCGGATTGTACGGCATCTATGAATAATAACCCATCTTTGCTGGCTTTTGAAGCGTGGGCGCGGCAATAAAACTCCTGCCGCGCGATCGAAAAATACTTCGGATGCGCTTCGCCGCATATCGCGCATTCCGCGCCCTGCGGGTCCCAGCCAAGGATCGCGAGCGCACGCGGCCACGAGAACGCGTCGGACGTGAGCAGTTCCCACAGCGCCGGTTCCGGATCCGCGTCCGGAATCAACTGGTTCAGCGCGTGCAGCTGCGCGACCGGCAGCGCCACATTCCCCGCCTTTAGCGCGTCGATCAGCTGTATGCCCTTCGTCTCGATAAAGCGCACCTTGGCGACCATTCCCGGTTCAAGGTGGGGCGCGAGCTTGGATGTGATCTTGCGCGAGCTCTTTGCTTTCGCCACGATCCTACCGAACCGTTTCGTGAAGAGCGCGTATCGCCCGTCCTGGTCGCCCAGCGGATCTTTGCGCAGCACAATGGCGTCCGTTACGTATTCCTGCATGGAATTGTGGTTAAGATGATCAAAGTTGTTTTCGGAGAAATTCAAAGACCACATATCCAATGAGCGCCGCGATGATGGCGATGGCAAAATTGGTGGCCGTGAAAATATCCTTAAGGGCGAAGGCAAGTGATTTACCGTGGCCGTTCGCGCGCGTGAACTCCCCCATCAAAAGATTGGAATAAAAAAGAAATATAATGAACGCCATTTCGATCACCGCCCGCCAAAGTCGATTCATGAGGTAATTATACCACGAGATTTGTGCACGCGACTGGACTCAGTTCGGATCTATTTTCTCTCCAACATCAAAATATCGTAGCCTTTTTTCACTTGATCCTCAGGCAAAATTCCAAGCGTTTTTAAAAATTCAATCATCTGCTTCTGGATCTGGGTTGCGTCCCCTTCCTCGGCGATCTTTTCAAGCTCAACGAAAGAGCCGAGGTCTTCTATCTCATCAATACAAATTTCATAACCTGCATATTTGGCGGTTTGACGCTTCTTCACTACGCGCACCGCTTCTTGTAGGCCTAACATTGATAGGATACTCCTCGCTTCATCGGCGGAATTGACAACGACCTCATGTTCACGTTTTACCAGACTTTCGTTGCCTTCCTTCGCTTTAGGGCTTTTGGCCGTCATAATCACCTTTTCTCCATTTTGAATACGAATGCGCAAAAATACTTTGTTCGAGAGAAAATCTTCGAGTGATCCCACTTTTTCAACCCACACCATATCGTCTTGGGTTTTGATCTCAGAAAACTGACATCCGAGACCCGATAGTTTTTTTATAACCTCGGCTTTGTCTTTCAGCTTCGCTTTTACTTCAATTTCCATAATCGGATTATAACATGGTAAAATGTCCAATTAAATAATTTTTCCGTTAAACGGATTTTGTGCGCCAGATTGGACTATTTGCAAACTCACTTGTGTAAGAACCTTCTTGATTTATAATAGAAATCAGAAGGAGGTGCGCATGAGAGCGCCCATTGGCAACACGATTATCGACAAGATTGACGGGACAAATGTCCTGAAGCCTATTGCGGTGAATTTCTACCGGACGGAAAGCGGCCTCATTGAGGCGCATCCTCCTGCCCTCGGTTTAATAATGGGAGGATTGGGACACAACAACGAAGATGCTCTCAGTGACCTGAAAGAGTACATTCTCACCTATCGCACGAGGGCCGATGAGTTCAACCAGGCGAACGCAACGCCGTATGCTATCGCAGTTGCAAAAGCCATCAAAGATCACGTCGAACTACTGACTGCGTAGCTTTGTTGAGTACACAATTATTTACGCAAGAGGCACCTTAGTGGGTGCCTCTTTTTTGTGCGCCGGGCAGGATGGGCTGATAAGAATCAGCCGAATTGGTTCGCTCGTCGAAAATAAATCTTTGCTTTATTTTCTCCTCGCTGCCAATTCCCGAACCCTAAAGGGTTCTTATCCTGCCCAACATAGACAAACAAAAATGGCATCTTTGATGCCATTTTTGTTTGCGGTGCGGGGTATCGGACCAGGTTCGAACCTATTTGGACAATTTCTGAACTACCCCTGAAGGCCCATTAACATAAATCCTATTAAAGCGATAAGAAAATATATAAGGGAAAGAATTAAAAAAATAACGCCAACAATTCGAGATGTTTTGGATTTCTTGCTGATAAGAATAAGCGAAAATATAAATGCCGCCGTATTTAGAGATAGAGCGATTACCCAAATTAAGCCTCCATAAGGAGTATTATTAACAAGCCCATTCTGCATATTAACGTTGTTATAAACCCCGCCAACGATATATGGCGATATGACAAGAATTATTAAAACCAAAACATCCCACCAAGAAAACTTATATTCTTTTACCGAAGAAGTTTGCTTTTGTTCTTCCATAAGATTATTATAACACCTCAATAAAATTTGTGCGCCGGGCAGGATTCGAACCTGCGTAGCCCATAGGGCGACAGATTTACAGTCTGTTGCGATTGACCACTCCGCCACCGACGCATTTATTTAATTGTCTGATTCGCCGCCCTCCTTATTCTGCCCGCTGATCTCTTTAAAATCAATGGCCGGGCGCTTGTCGGCTTCGGGCTTCACTTTTTGGAGGTGCTTGGAGAGCGAGTTGTCGAACTTGAGCACCATCACCTTCAGCTTGCGCAGGAACTTGTTGAGGAAGCTGTTGAACGCCGCATCGATGCGCTCCGGCATCTCGGAGGTCGCCCAGCGTTCGAGAAACCCTTTCTCGTCGGTCGGAACCTCCTCGATGCGCGGCAATGCCTGGACCGTAAGATACAGCACGGTGCCCAGGCAGACCATCAGGATGATCGTGAAGATGAATTCCATTATGCCTCGATGCGGGAGAATTCCTTTATCGTGACGTTCTCCCCCACTTTTGCGACCACTTCGCTTACCACGATCTTTATCGTTTTTGATTCATCTTTGATATACGGTTGGGCAAGCAGCTCATCCACATCTTTTGGCGCTGCCGCCGCGATGTGCATCGCAAGATCGTGCGCAAGTTCCTTGAACGGCTCCGAACGGACGACAAAGTCCGTTTCCGCGCTCAAATGGAGCAGCACGCCGATGCGGTCGTTGTGCACGTATGTCTCGACAAGGCCCGCGCCCGTTTCGCGGTCCGCGCGCTTCTCCATCTTTGCGAGGCCCTTCTCGCGGATGATCTTTGCCGCCTCGTCCATGTCGCCGTTCGCCTCGATGAGCGCTTTCCTGCAGTCCATCACTCCCGCGCTCGTGATGTCGCGCAACTTTTGGACCGCCTCTGCCGTAACTCCAGTTTTCGTTTCCATAGTTTTCAATTATACACCCTTCGCTAAATTTATTTTTCCGCTGTCGGCGCTTTCGCTTCCGGCGCCACCGCCGCGCGTGCCTTCACTCCATCTTCGTATGCGTTGCCCACGCGCTCCAGGAACCATTCGATGCTTTTCTTGGCCTTGTCGTTTCCTGGCACGACATAGTTGATCTTGTCGGGATCTGCGTCCACGTTCGCGAGCGCGACGACCGGGATCTTCTTGGTGTTTGCCTCGCTGACTGCCGTGTGGTGCAGCATCGGGTCTACGATCACGACGACATCGGGCTCTTTCGTCATATTCTCCAAGCCGCCCATCAATTCTTCGAGCCGCTTCATTTCGCGCTCCATTTCCAGCCGCTCCTTCTTGGTGTACTTGCTGACGAGCGCGCCGGAGGCGAGGTCAGTGCGGAGCTTTTTGAGGTGCTCAACGCGCTTGGCGATGATCTTGAAGTTCGTGATCGCGCCGCCCACCCAGCGGGTCGTGACGTACGGCAAGCTGAATTTTGTGGCGAGGGCGCTCACGCTTGCTTCCGCCGCCGGTTCAGTGCCCACGAGGAGCACGAGACCGTTGTTGCGCGCGCGCTCTTTGATGAACGCCGCCGCGGCATCCATCATTTCTTCCGTCTTCTGGAGGTTGATGATCTCGATCCCGCCCCGATTGGCGAGCACAAAGGGGCGCATCTTGGGGTTGGTCTTGCTCTTTTTGCGGCCATAAAAAACGCCCGCATCCATCATTTCGCGGGACCCTTCCGCCGGATATCCCGACGTCTGGTTGTTTTGCGTGGTCACTGCTGTGTTTTCTGGCATAGGGAGAATTATAGCAAAGGCGCGGAGATAGTCAAATCATACATAAAAAAGACCCATTGCCGGATCTTTTTTATAACTTGCGGTGAAAGGCACCGCGGCCCCCTCGACAGGTATTATTCATAATACGCGCGCCTTTATGAATGTCAATTCGGATCAATGGCGGACCACCGGGAAATCGAACCCCGAACTGCCGTCTGTCGAGAGGGCCGTGATACCGTTTCACCAGTGGCCCCCACTGACCAGCGAAATGTAGCACGCAGGCGATTAAAATCCTGTTAAACCTTTTCTGCTTAGTGGCTGAGGAAGAAGATCACCAAGCCGAGCGCGCAGAAGATGGCCGAGACGATCCAGAAGCGCATCGTCACCTGCGACTCGGGCCAGCCGAGCGCTTCGAAGTGGTGGTGGATCGGCGCGGAGCGGAACACTTTTTTGCCGTGGCGCAGTTTCTTTGACGTCACCTGGATGATCACTGAAAGCGATTCGAGCACGAGGATGATCGTGAAGAACGGGAGGATAAGCGTGGTGTTCGTGAGCATCGCGATGACGCCGATCGTGACGCCGAGCGACATCGAGCCCGTGTCCCCCATCATGAACTTTGCCGGATAGATGTTGAACCACAGGAACGCGAGGAGCGCGCCGATCACGACGCCGCTGAACGCGGCGAGGTCATAGCGATGCAGGACGAACGCCACCGTGGCGAGCGAGACGAACGCGAAGAGCGCCACGCCGCCGAAAAGCCCGTCGAGCCCATCCGTCTCGTTCGCGCTGAACGCGCTCGCGAAGATGATGAAGAGGAATATCGGGATGTACCACGCGCCGATCGTCACGTTGCCCACGAACGGGACCGCGAGGACGTCCCACTGGAGCCGGAAGTAGAACCACCACGCGCCGATGCACGCCATGATAAAGTACATGATCGCTTTTTGCCTGACCTTCAATCCCCCGCCGGAAGCGCCGCCGAGGCCGAGGGCTCCCAGCCAGTCGTCGAGCAGGCCAAGAAGCGCGGCGATCGCGAGCGCGGCGATCGGCAGATATGTTTCCGCACGATCCACAAAATTGAAGTACGTCCATACGCCCCCGAACAAATGATTAAAAAGATCGAAAATGAGCGCCATGCCGAGCACGGTGCTCCAGATGATGATGCCCGCGCTCGTCGGCGTGCCCGCTTTGTTCTTATGGAGCTCGCTGAAAATAGGCGTATCCGTACGCAGCTGTTTGCCGAATTTATATTTTTTTAAGAACGCGAACCAGAGCGGCGTGATCACGAGCGCGATCACGAACGAGATCGTGGTCAATATCGTGACCCGTACCGCTTCGCTGAGGAGCATGGATTGCGTCATTGATCGCTATTTATAATTTTGCCGGAACCAGGCAAAGAGGTTCGAGGTGTTCTGGAACGGCAGCGCCGGCGCGCCGAGCACGACGATCAGCACCGGATGGCCGTCATAGTTGAATATGGAGAGCAGGTTGCCGCCTGCCTGCGGCGTGTTGCCCGTCTTTCCGCCCACGAATACCGATTCTCCAGCAAAAGCGTTGATGCTTTTTACCTCGATCGTCCTTCCGGAATTGAGTTCGGTCATTGTCCATGTCGGCGTGTCGGTGAGCGTAAGGATCTCGGGATAGTTTTGATAGATATGCTGGGCAAGGATCAAAAAGTCGCTTGCGCTTGATTCGTTCGCCGCGGAAATGCCCGATGTGTCCGCAAAGTAGGTGTCGGTCATCCCCCATTGCGCCGCACGCGCGTTCATCTCGCTCATGAATTGCGCGTGGCCGATCGTGTCTGCCATCGCTTCCGCAGCGACGTTGCTGGACGGCATAAGCATGAGGTGGAGCAGGTCTTCCACGGTGTACGTACCGCCGATCGCGAGCGTATACTCGTCCGGATCGACGGAGAACATCTGCGGCGTGATCGTGATGCGCGTGTTTGTGGGCAGCTGGTCGAGGATGAGTGTTGCGGTCATGAGCTTGGTGAGCGATGCGGTCGGCCACCGCGCATTGACGTTCGAACCGGCGAGGACGGCGCCAGTCGTAAGATCGGCCACCATATATGCTTTATTGCTGAAGATCGGAAGCGGTGTGTCGCCGGTTCGCGTAAAAACAGTGTCGGTGGCGGCAGGCGGGACGCCATCGGTCGCTGCATTGCCGTCATTGTCATCCGGCGCGGTAGCACTGATCGTCGTCTGCGGCAGCACAAGCTTTGTTGGCTGGTTCGTGGACGATTGCGCGGCGGAGGCGGTCTGTCCCTGGTCGGCATCGGCACGCGAGGGTACGCCGGAGATGTTCGGATACACGTATCGCACGAACGCTATCGCGCCGATGATCACCAATAAAAAAATGATTTTCTCTGATCGCTTCATATATAAATAGGGCCGCTATTGCGCTTCTGCGGTTTCGGTGCCCGGCAGGGGCTCGGTTTGGGGCTGCGGCTGGTCGAACACTTTTAGCAGCTCCTGGAATTTTTCATAATCCGGCAGACCCTCCTTTTCTTTTATCCCGAGATGCTTCATGAGGTCAAATGTACCGCGGTAGAGGAAGCTCGCGGGGTGCTCCGGATCGGGAGAGCGGTCCACGAGGCCGCGGATCATCAAGCTGCGCAGGATGACGATGGAATTCACGCCGCGCAGATACTCAAGCCGCGCACGGGAGATCGGCCCAAGATACGCGATGATAGAGAGCGCCTCGAGCGACGCGGGCGTCAGATCCTCGGAGATCTCCTCCTTCATAAAGCTTTCCAGAATATTGTTGAAGTCCGGCTTAGTGGCAAGCTGGACCTTTTCGCGATCGGAAACAAGCTGAAGGCCGCGGTCGGCGGATTCGAGATCGGTCGTTAATCCGGCGATGAGCGTTTCGAGCTCGTCTTTTTCTATTCCAAGAACGGACTGTATTTTTTTATACGTAAGGGGTTCGCCGTGGATAAAAAGCAATGCTTCAAGTGCTGCGCGTCCGTTTTTCATGATCTTTTAATCACTTTTTCTTCACCATTATATCAGAAAAATTATCCATCTGCTCCAGGAGGACGAGCTGCTCGCGCGCGAGGTGGAGTATCGCGAGGAAGACCACGATCATCTCGCCCCGCGATTTTTCGCCGGACAGGTTGCCGAAGCGCATATCCCCTTCTTTTTGGATGCGGCCGAGCACTTCGCTGATCTTTTCCTCGAGCGTGACAATCTTCTCCCGGATGGTCTCCGTCTCCAGATCATACGTTTTGATGGAGTCAAATATACTGCCCAATGCCGCGGCGAGCGCCTCGGTGTCCAGGTTGGCGCCGGGATAGAACATCGTCTGGCCCGGGATGTTGCCCGTGCCGCGGCCGAGGAAGTATGGCCGGCTGAACGAGTGGTGGCTCGTTTGCCAGAGCCGGTTGATCAGCTTGATCGCGGGTTTGAGCTGTTGATAGATATGCAGGCGCGCCTCGAGGTCTTTGATGTCTGCTTCCTCCTCTTCGGTCAGCGCGAGGCCCGGCAATAAATACTTCGACTTCAGAAATATCAATTTGCTCGCGACGGAAACAAAGTCCGCGAGAACGCGCAGGTCGCCCCGGAATTTGACCTCCGCCTCCGCAGCGGCATCGCCGCTCAGCCCGCTTTTGAACGTCTCCAGGTATTTCAAAAAATCGTCCGTGACCTTGGCCAAACTGACCTCGCTCACGTCCATCTTCTCCGCCTCTATGAGCTCCAGCAACTTCTCGAGCGGCCCGCTGAACTCCCCTACGCGCGTTTCATATTCCATGGGATCAATATTCTGATGATAGAAGAAACGGATAGAAGAATCAATTTAAGATGTTTTTAATGACGAGTATGTATGCTGCTATGGATGCAAAAAGATTTCGACCGCTGGAATGCTCAAAAATCAAAACTGAACAACGAGATTACCACTCAGTTGTTTAAAGAACGCGAGATCTGGTTCTGTTACCTAGGATTGAATATCGGGCACGAGCAGGATGGAGGTGTAAAAACTTTTCTCCGGCCAGTGATCGTTTTAAAGAAAATTTCTAACGAAATGTTTTTTGGTATCCCTCTCACGCGTACGCCAAGATTTGGAAAAGAATATTTTACGATAATCAACAATCACGGCGTTGGGTTTGCCATGCTCTCGCAGGGGCGCACATTGGACGCCCGACGTATTAAATATTGTTCGGCGATTATACCAGAAGATGAATTCGAATCACTCAAGCTTTGTTTCCTTTTATTTTAAGTATTCTATAAAAACGTTACTCCCGCCCGGTCTGCGCGCCAGACATCTATGGGACGGGAGAGCAATAGGACTTTTTCAGTCCTGCTATTAGAATAAATTTCTTGTGCGCAAAGTCAAATGAAATTTAATGATATTTTAATAAATTTATTACCCTAAAATTAGAAAGGCCCGCTCACGGGTGAGACGGGCCGAAGGGCAACTGAGAACTGGACTCAGAAGGTGCATTTCAAATGCACTGATACCCTGGGAAGAAAGCTCCCTCGACCGAATTATCGGCGCTCGGGAACTTACAATCGCGGTTTCCAGCAACCGCGAAGGATTACGTGCTCCTATGGGAGCGAAGGACCAATGGTCCGGTAAAAAAAGAACTGTTGTCGGGTCATGCAACCGCCTGCACGAACCCGACCATTATAACACGCATATTGCCAGCCGATGGCAGTCTCGACTGACGCACCCCTGTTCTTCCCCCGCAGACCGAGGAACGCCTTTTGGGAGTCCGGATTAGCTCAGCTACTGCGTTTCCACAGTAAGGTGTCAGGGTCAATCCGGATCAAGCACCCTAACTCAGGACAGTATAGCATATCCATAAATCCTGTCAAGCCCCTGTCAATGCCTAATTTCCAGCGTATAATAGCAATACATGGCACAAGCGCTCTATCGAAAATACCGGCCGCAAAAATTGGACGATGTCCTCGGCCAGGAGACGAACGTCGAGATCCTTAAGAATGCCGCGAAGGCGGGGCGGCTGGGGCAGGCTTACATCTTTTATGGCGCGCGCGGGACAGGTAAGACGACGACGGCACGGTTGATCGCAAAATTGCTCAACTGCGAAAAACGTCGCACCGATCCGAAGTTCGCCGCGCTCGGCGAGCCGTGCAACGAATGCCGCGAGTGCCTGGCGATCGACGCGCAGAACTCGTTCGATGTCGTGGAAATCGACGCTGCGTCCAATCGCGGCATCGACGAGATCCGCAACCTTAAGGAAAACATCCGCACGTCGCCCGCGAGCGCCGAGCACAAGGTCTACATTATAGACGAAGCACACATGCTGACCGGCGCGGCGTTCAACGCCCTGCTCAAAACGCTCGAAGAACCGCCCAAGCACGCGGTGATCATTCTCGCGACGACGGAATTTGAAAAGTTGCCGCCGACGATTACTTCGCGCGCCCAGCGGTTCGTGTTCAAGAAACTGTCCAAGGCGACGATCATCGAAAAGCTCACCGACATCGCAAAGAAGGAAAAGATAAAGATCGATGACGCGGCGATCGAGCTCATCGCCGCCGCCGCGGAAGGAAGCTTCCGCGACGCGGAGTCGTTGCTCGACCAGATCTCATCGCTCGCGAGCGCGAAGGGCATCTCCCTTGCCGACGCCGAGCGCGTCACCGGCCGCACCGGCCTCAAGAAGGTCCACGAGATGGCGCAGTTCATCGTCGCGCGCGATGTAAAAGGGGCGCTTGGCTACCTGAACGAGCTGAACGAGGATGGCCACAACCTGGTGCAGTTCGCCAAAGACCTCATCCATTATCTGCGCAAAGTGCTGTCGCTCAAGATCAATCCGTCGCTCAAGGCGGTGATGGAACGCGACCTCACGCGTGACGAGGTCGCCGCCGCGATCGCGCTCGGCGCGGACGCCGATGCCGCCGCGCTTGTGAAGTTCGAGAAGGCGCTCATCCGCGCGTACGCGGAGATGCGCTACTCCCCTTTTGCCATCGTCCCGCTCGAAGTGGCGCTCGTGGAACAGCTCTCGTAGACAAAAATCGCGCGGTGCGTATAATAAGAAACGTTCGCAATACCATTGCCGGATCATCTAATGGTAGGATAGTGGACTCTGAATCCATTCATCTTGGTTCGAATCCAAGTCCGGCAGCATTGTCTCCAAATTGCAATAGTCTATATGAAGTGGTGGTCGCCGTCCTTAAGGATTCAAAAAATGAAGCACTTAAAAAGGACTTTCGTGAAAAGATTTTTGCCACTACAGGCGATCTAATAGCATTCGATTTTCCGAAAAAACCCGAACCCGAGGTGGATCGAGAAAATTTAGCGGCCGACCTTAAATAAGCTTGACGATGAATTTAATATATGCTATATTATGTGCTGTAGCACCTTGACTTTGAATGTGGGGGTTTATGACAAAGCGCGGGCAAGAAATGAAAAACTTCCTTGATGAAGCAGTGGGCTTCGTCGAAATGTTTGACCGAATCATGGCAGAAGGTTTCATCGACGATCTGAACGTGAATGTTACGGGATTCGAAGGAAAGGGAATAACATCCATCGTTATCAGAGGAACGGGATATCTGCCTGCTGACCGGCGGGCGATCCCTCTCGGCATCACGCCGTTCATCAATCCCGCAACGATCGTCGAAGGCATTCGTAAACAACTTCTCCATAATCGGTTTAGGATCGACAGCAGGCGATGCGAAATCAAAACCGACGATTGGGCCAAATGGGACCGCAGTGGCGAGAATGTCATCGGCAGCAGAGGCCTTCGCATCATCTTTGATTTCATGGTCTTTCTGAAGCCGAAGCAGTGGGAAGATAAAAAATAGCACCTACGACGGCGACAGCAGCGGTAATTACCTTCTGGTAGTTGCCGCTTTTTCTTTTAATGCAGTTAAAACATCGTCCGACACTGCCAGCCTTATATCCCCTATCCCCTCCTCGCCGCATCGATCGCGGCCACGTCGATCTTTTTCATCTTCATCATCGCGGCGAAGGCGCGCTTTGTTTCATCGCCGCCTGCGGACAGCGCTTCGGTGAGCGTGCGCGGCGTGATCTGCCAGGAAACTCCCCAGCGGTCCTTGCACCATCCGCACTGGCTCTCTGTGCCGCCGTTCCCGACGATCGCGTTCCAGTAGCGGTCCGTTTCTTCTTGGTCTTCCGTCGCGATCGCGAATGAAAACGCCTCGCTCTGCTTGAAGGTGGGGCCGCCATCCAGTCCGAGGCATGGGATCCCGCAGACCGTGAACTGCACCGTCAGCACATCGCCTGCTTTGCCATCGGGATAATCGCCCGGCGCGCGGACGATCGCGCCCACCTTGCTGTCCGGAAACGTGGCGGCATAAAACGTTGCCGCGCTCTCCGCGTCCTTATCAAACCAGAGACAGATGGTATTTTTGGCCTGCATGCTCTTATATACGATCATTTTACCGCATCCGTTAATCTTGGTATAGTGAGCATATTATGACCAAGAGTCCCTATCTTAATGCGCTCATAGCCGTGCTCTATATCGTCCTCATTGTTCTCCTCATCAACTACGGCCCGATCCTTGTGCGGCAAAAGCCCGACACTATTCTCGCGCCGATAGCGATGCTGAGCCTCCTTGTGCTTTCCGCCGGCTTCATGGCCTATGACTTTTTCTTTCAGCCCGTTCAAATGTACATAGAAGGGAAAAAGCGCGAAGCGGCGCAGTTTTTCATGAAGACGCTCGGTGTCTTTGCGGTCATTACGGCTGTGATAGTCGCGATCGCCTTCATTGTTTAACGACAGGGTGATGCAGGTCCCGTCCGGGCCTGTTACTATTTGGCGCGGGAGTGCGTTATTATAAGAGATATGAAAAAATCAACTATGTGGGTCATTGTCCTCGCAGTGGTCATCGTGCTCGGCGGATTTTTATATTGGCAGAGCATAAATCCTTCGTCTCCCTCCCCTTCCTCGACTACGTCAACTTCTACATCGGCATCAAGTTCGCCGGTAACCTACACCAACAGCACCTATGGCTTTACTTTTTCACTTCCCGCCGACTGGCAGGGATATGCGATCGTAACATCAACGTGGAGCGGAACCGGCGACGAGGCATGTCCGGCAAGCGGGTGTCCGAAAGTGACCGGCCCCGAGATCCTTATTCGTAACCCGCAGTGGACGGCGGCGAACCCCTACCAAGATATTCCCATTATGGTCTTTACGCACAGCGAGTGGGATGCGGTCGCGACGACTTCGCCGACGCTCATCGTGAGCGCGGCACCGATCCCGCCATCCGAACTCGGCGAGAACGCAAACTATGTCTTTGCATTGCCGCCCCGCTACGATTATGCATATCCAAGCGGCTGGCAGGAGGTGGAATCGATCATCGCAAACAACCCGCTCCACGCGTTTTGATCGCCGTGATCGGGCGACGGCTATTGCCGGAGCAATTCCTTGATGCCCACGCGGCGTCCGTACTCCATCGATCCGTAGCGGAACGCGCGCACGGCGAACCAGACCGCAAGCACGGCGCTTGCGACGATGACGGCAAGCGCCCCGAACGATTCGCCGAGCGAAAGGCTGCCAAGGGTGTTGCGCAGGAGCGCGGTCGTGGGAGCGGTCAGCGGGAAGTACGTGAAGACCGTGACTGCAAGCGCGTGCGGTGAGCTGATGATGGTGCTGATGGCGTAGATCGGAATATAGTTCCAGATGATGGAAAGCCCGATGAACCGTCCGGCTTCGTTCGTGCTCGGGAAGAGCGCGCCGAGCCCGACCAGTATTCCGGTGAACATGAGGAATCCCGCAACGAAGAACAGTATGGCAAAGGTGACCGCCACCGGATCGATCGGAATATTGCTCAATGATATATTGTTCAAAAACTGGAGCTGCCCGGGGAGCAATGCGTGCGCAACAAGAAGGACCGCCCCGATGACGATGATCTGTACGATGCCTAAAATGAATATTGAAACGATCTTGCCGGTGATGAGCAGCCTCGTTTTGATTGAGGTAAGCAATATCTCGGCCGTGCGATTCGCCTTTTCTTCGGCGGTGCTCGAGATCATGATATATGCGAGGAGGATGACGAGCACAAGAAAGAGGCCTGCAAATATTCCCGGCGCGATCATGCTTTCTATGTCCTGCGTCTCGACGCCGTTCTTATAAGTGATCGCCGTGACGGCTGGCGTCTTTTGTAAAACGTCCACGACCTCGGGGTTTCCCGTTGAGGAACTTACGTCAGCGATCGCACTCTGGGTCAGGATCGCCGTAGCAACGTCGTTATACGGCTGTATGAGGGCATTGCCCTGATCCTGGGCGTAGATCTCGATGCCGCTTGAGGCGACGTCCGCGGGATAGTAAAAGAAGGCATCCAGCGAGCCGCCCTTTACGGAATCGATGCCGGCGTTCTCGTTCGGTTCTGTCGCAATATGCTGTGCGCTCAACAATTGCTTGCTGATCAATCCGGAATCATCGAGGACGGCGATCTTCGCGGTTTGCGAGAACGACCGCGCCTGTTGCGCGGCGGTGTTCGCGGCGCTCTTGCTTGAAAGGTTTTCAACGCCGATGACGGCAAGGATGAGGAGCGGCGGCGCGATCGCGGCGAACCAGAAGCTTCTCTTCTTGAGCGCGCGAAATACTTCAAAATGGACGATGTTCCACATGTTATTGCTGGTAGAGTTTTAAAAATATCTCATTGAGGGTCGGGCGCCGGACATCAAATGTCGTCACGTGCAGGTCTTTGTTCGCCGCAAAGAACCGGAACACGTCATCCACCGAGACGCCATCCTTCCACGAAAGCTCCGCGTAGTGCGGCAGCTGTTTTGTGATCGTATATAGTTTTTCGTTGGCCGGCAGGGTTCCATTGAATGCGACGGCGATGACCGTTGTACCGAATTGGTCCTTCACCTCATCAATAGTCCCGTATAATGCGCGTGTCCCGTCCTTGAGCAATACAATGCGGTCGCAGAGCTGCTCCACCTCCTCCATGCGGTGCGTGACGAGAACGACCGTCGCGCCTTTTTCGCGCCGCTCGTTGATGATGCTCATAAGAAGCGACCGGTTGACGGGGTCGAGCGCTTCGGTCGGCTCGTCGAGGATCATGAGCGACGGGTCGTGCAATATGGTGACGCCGAGCTGGACCTTCTGCTGTTGGCCGTTCGAGAGGTTCGCAAGCTGTTCCTGTGCCTTGTCACCGATCCCGACGCGCTCAAGATATGCGAGTGCGCGCTGCTTCGCTTCGCTCCTGCCCAGTCCGTGCATTACGGCAAAATAGACCATGATATCGAGCACCGGTTCGTTACGATACAGACCGCGCTGCTCGGGCAGATAACCGAGCGTTGCGGCCATGTCGGAGCTGTACCGTTTGCCGTTTATAAAAAGCGTGCCGCTCGTCGGGTCCATCAGCGAAAGCAGCGTGCGGATGGTGGTCGTCTTCCCCGCGCCATTTGCGCCAAGAAGGCCGAACACTTCGCCCTGGCGCACCTCGAACGAGAGATCTTTGATGACCTCCTTCTCGTCGAAGCGCATTGCGAACGACCGGATATCGATGACAGGAGATGATTGTTGATCCATGAGGAGAATTATACATCAATGTGATACGTTTTGCGGGAAACTGTGTTATTCTGATGCTATCAATGCGCACAGTGTTCGGCCTATGGGCAGTATTTTTGATCATCGTTGCGATCGCGATCGCGGGCATTTTTTTGTACGGCGCCGGACGGGTGGACACGCTGCTGGGCGATTATAAGATCGTGGCGCAGACCGCGACCTCCACAAAAGTGGTCGATGCGACGACCACGTCGCTTGCCGCGCTCACGCCGGTGAATGCCGCCGCGTACGACGCAAAATTGCTCGCCATCGCGAACGTGCCGCCGCGCACGATCACGGTCGTCGTGACGTCAACGATCCCGGGTACGACGACCATCGCGCGCACGACCGTCACAAAGACCGTTTCCTCCACGAGCCCATGGCCGGTCAAGGGCGCTCCCCTGCCGGATGCCGGCGCGTTGCTCCCCTTCAACCGCATAGTCGCGTATTACGGCAACTTCTATTCCACCGCGATGGGCGTCCTCGGCGAATATCCGCCTGACCAGATGATGGCGATGCTCGCATCGACGACGGCCGAATGGGCGGCGGCCGATCCGTCGACTCCCGTGATCCCGGCGCTCGACTACATTGTGGTGACCGCGCAGGGTTCGCCGGGCGTCGATGGAAAATATCGGTTGCGGATGCCGGACAGCCAGGTGGAAAAAGCGATCTCGCTCGCGCAGCAGATGAACGGGCTTGTATTCCTCGACTTTCAGGTGGGATGGAGCAACGTAGAGACGGAAGTGCCGCTCTACGCGCAGTATCTCAAGCTTCCCAACGTGGAACTGTCGCTTGACCCGGAATTCGATATGGAGCCGGGCGCCAAGCCGGACACGGAGATCGGAACGATGTCGGCCACCGACATCGATTGGGCGGCAAACTATCTTGCTACTATCGTGAAGGAAAATAATTTGCCGCCGAAGATTTTGGTGGTGCACCGCTTCACGCTTGATATGGTCACCAACTATCAGGACATCACGCCGCTTCCCCAAGTGCAGGTGGTGATCGACATGGACGGATGGGGTTCGCAGGCAAAGAAGATCAATACGTACGAGACAGTGGAAGAAGCGGAGCCGGTGCAATTCACGGGGTTCAAGCTCTTTTATAAGAATGACCTGTTGCCGCCGAGCACCGGCATGATGACGCCGCAGCAAGTGCTTCAGCTTACCCCCCGGCCCAGTTATATCCAATATCAATAGCGGTAATAGTCACCTATGGAAGAAAAGCGATCGCGCTTCGCCCGGGTGCGGGGCTGGTATCAAAAATTCGAACGGCCGATCTCGTCCCTTTCTCTCATTGGCGGATTCGTGTTCGACGCGCTCACGCTCACGCGCGTGGACATTTTTTGGGACAATTTCTGGGTAGGCGCGCACCTGCTCATCGTTGCGGTGAGCATCGTCCTGGCAAACGCCACGGAGGGCGGTGAGGTGGATGTGGAGGATCCCGGCAAGCTGCATTTCTGGCTTGTGAACGTGATGCAATTCTTCTTTGGCGGCCTTCTCAGTACGTACCTCGTTTTTTATTTCCGCAGCGGTACGATCGGCGTCAGCTGGCCATTCTTTGCCATCCTTGCGATCGCGTTCATCGCGAACGAGCGGCTGAAGCATCATTACGCGCGGCTCGCGTTCCAGATCAGCATCCTTTATCTATCGGTCTACCTTTTTTGCATCTATATCATTCCCGTGATCGTTCACGCGATCGGAGCATGGGTATTTATTTTGAGCGGTGTTGCGAGCTTGGTCGTCATCGGCCTCTTTCTGCTCCTTCTCCGCGCAACGTCAAAAGAGCGGTTCGTGAACAAGGGCGGACGGCGGGTCATCCTTTTTGTCGTCGGGATCTTTGCGATGATGAACATCTTTTATTTCACGAATATATTGCCGCCGATCCCGCTTTCCGTTAAAGATGCCGGACTTTACGAAACGTTCACGGTCAATGCTCCGGGCAATTACACCGCCCAATACGAAGACCAGGGCTGGCTGGGATTTTTGGATCCGTCCGATACGATCCGACTTACGCCCGGCGCGGCCCTCTTTGCGTATAGCGCCGTTTTCTCCCCTACTTCGTTCAATGTGAATATCGTCCACGAATGGCAATATTATAACGCGAGCAGCAGCCAGTGGATCACGCGCGGCAAGATCACATTGCCGGTCACGGGCGGAGCGGATAGCGGCTATCGCACCTTTTCGGAGGAAGAGGGGCTTGGCGCCGGCGCCTGGCGCGTGGACATCGAAACGACGCAGGGTCAGGTGATCGGCCGGATCGGGTTCAACGTCATCATTGTGAGTTCAACGCCGACGCTTTCCACGCGCGAGATCGATTAAAGTTAAATAAAAATAAAATGAACATCCCGCGACGCAGATGGAGCCAGCGGCCGCCGCCGAACAACGACCCAGTCTATCTGACGCCCGAAGGCGTGGAGCGATTGCGCGCGCGCCTTGAACGATTGAAAGCATCACTGCCCGCAGCCATCGACGAGGCCGCGCGCACAGGTGCCTTCGGCGATCGATCTGATAATGCAGAATATAAGGAGGCAAAAAGCATCCTTCGGCGGACAAAAGGGCAGATCCTAAACCTCGAAGATCAGTTGAAGCGCGTCGTGGAGATCCCCTCCGGCGCGGATATGACCGGCGCGGTCCGTCTCGGCACAACGGTCAGATTGCGCGCAACGAACGGCGCGGTTACAACGTACCGTATCGTCGGGCCATCCGAAACCGACCCCGGACACGGGCGCATTTCTCACATCTCCCCGCTCGGCGCGGCGCTGGTGGGACATCGCGTCGGAGACCCGATCGTTGTCAAAAGCCCGAAAGGAACACAGGAATATTCGATAATTGACGTCGCGTAAGGGTAAAGAAATAAAAAAACCGGCACGATCCAATGTGAACATTGATCGTGCCGACGTAACTCCACTCCTTTTACTTTCGCTGGCGGGCGCGGATGAGTTTCCGTTCGATACGCGCGCGCGTGACCACCTCCCTATGCTGGATCTTTTGCACAATGTGCTCAATGGCCGCATACAGCCGTGCGTCCATTTCTTCCTCGCTCTGAATGCCATGATCGCGCCGCTGAACATGCTTGCGGCACGGCCGACATTCAAGGAGGTGCCGGAGAATGTCCGGATCGAGCCCGTTTTCCGCAAAGCGAACGATCTCGTCGAGGGTGGGTTTATCTTTCCGGTTGACGTAGATGATCGTACAGTCCTTTGTCGGAAACGTTCTCTTCGGGCGATATATCACCACAAGCGGCGCCGCCATAATTCGATCTCCTAAGCGTAGTGTGAACCACCTATTACCGTACCCCTCCGCTATTTCTCTGTCAATACAATTTGGAAATATCGCACGCGTGCGGTACAATCAAGCGGCTATGGAACGATCATATATAAAACTTAAAAAACTGGAAGAAAAGAACGGTGATATTGAGTTCCGGGCGGAGGTGCCGGTTGAACTGCTGGAGGAATACACCATGGCGGCGCTCGCTGAGCTTGCGGAAAATTTCAGCCTGCCTGGCTTCCGTAAGGGGAAGGTGCCACAGGAGAAGGTTCGGGAACATGTAAGCGAGATGGAGCTTTTGGAGGATGCGGCAAATGAGGCGCTTCGCGATGCCATGATGGAGATCGCCGAGGACGAGAAGCTGGACGTCATCGGGCGTCCGCAAGTGACGGTCACGAAGCTTGCGCCAAAGAACCCGTTGGAGTTCCGCGTGCGTTACGCGCTCTTTCCGGACGTGTCGCTTCCCGATTATAAGAAGATCGGCAAGGAGATCTTCGAGCGCAAGGATCCGACGGACGTGACCGAGAAGGAAGTTGACGAGGCGCTCGGGCGCATCCAAAAGATGATCGCATCGACGGCGAACGTCGGGCTCGCGCCGGACGCGGCAAAGGATATCCCCGCTCCCCCGCTTATCGACGAGACCGTCAAGCAATTTGGCAATTTTGCGACCATCGCCGATTTTCGCGCCGAACTCAAACGCCAATTGGAGCAGGAAAAGGTCTTGCACATGAAGGATGGCCGCCGCGAGGAGATCATCAAAGAGATCGTCAGCCGCTCCAAATTGAAAGTACCGCAGCTTCTGGTGGAACAGGAGCTTTCCGAATTCTTGGCGGATCGCGATGAACAGCTCAAGGGCGCAAAGCTTTCGCTCGAGGAATATCTGAAACAGATCGGCAAGACCGCCGAGCAATTGGAAAGGGATGAGCGAAAGCTCATTGAGGATGATCTGCGCATGAGCATGGTCGTGCAGGCCATCCGCAAAAAGGAGGATATCAATGCCGATGACCGGGATGTCCATATCCTGATCGCCCAGCTGAAGCTCCGTTATCCGGAACGCACAGAATCGGAGCTGCACCGGACGGCAGAGGCAATGATCGTCCAGAACAAGCTGTTCGCATTGTTTGAAGGCGCCGAGGCGAAAGAGTTGAAAGACGGAGGCGTGACAGATGTACTAAAGAGCGAATGATGTTAATTAAATTAATATAAAAAATGGAAATAAAGGGAAAGGTAATTATCGTAACGGGGGCCTCGGAAGGTATCGGTGAGGCGCTCGCAAAGAAGCTTGCCCGCGCAGGTGCGAAGGTGGTGCTCGCCGCGCGCAACGACGAAAAACTGGCAACGCTCGCCCATGAGCTTCCCGGCTCGGTTGCGGTGCATACCGATATGACCCAGCAGGCGGACATCCAGAACCTGATCGACCGCACGATGGAGATCGACGGCCGCATCGACATCCTCGTGAACAACGCCGGCCAGGGAATGTACAGCCCGCTTGAACACACCGATATCGACAAGTACAAGCACATCATGAACCTCAACGTCTACGGACCGCTCTATGCGATGCAGCTTGTGATCCCTAAAATGCGCGAACAGGGCGGAGGCATGATCCTCAATATCAGCTCCCGCGTTTCCAAGAATTATTTCCCGAATCTGTCGGCGTACGCCTCAACAAAGTATGCGTTGAACGCGCTTTCGCTCACCGCGCGCGCGGAACTCGAGAAAGACCATATCGTGGTAAGCGTGTTCCATCCAAAGATGACGTCAACAAATTTCAGCAAGAATGCGGCAGGGGCTCAGCATCCTGATTATGAAACCCTCCGCCGATCGCGTCCGGCGAGCACGAACCTCGCAGTTGACACTGCAGAGCAGGTCGCGGAAAAGATCGTGGAGCAGATCGGATCGGAGGAACCGGAAGCGTCAATGTAGGCGCGAGGAACTATTTTTCCGAATTATACAGTGCCATGATCTCCGCCGGAGAGAGCGCCCGGTTGTAGATGCGGACGTCGTCGATGCTGCCGAGAAAATCTCGGGCATTGTCGGTGTTCCATGCTCCGATGGACATATTCGCCGTGGCAGATGGAATCGTGGAGGTGACCGCGTCGGTCTTCACGAGAGATCCGTTCTCATATAAAGACGTGCTACTCGCTGAGAAAAATGTGATGGTTATGAATGTCCATTGCCCGGTCGGCGGACTTCCTCCAAAGCCAAATGTAGCGCCGTTCATATATAAATCCATCCCCAGATCAACGCCATAACCATTTACGGCATAACCAGTTGTGCTTTTATCTATGATTCTTGCGGTAATAAGAGGGATGCTCGGCGGATCGATCCATGCCGTTATTGTAAAATTAGATCCGGCCAACATAAGAGAATTTGTTCCGGAAATAGAACCGAGCGATACGCTGTTCGTGCTCCCATCGAACGTCCCCGCATAGGTTCCCACCTTGCCGCCCGTATAGTGGCTTCCATTGATAGAACTCCCGTTCCACGTCCCCGTGTTCCCGTTGCCGGAAGCATCGATCGTGCTTGATCCACTCCCCTCGCTCATCGGCCAGTAGCCCACAAGGCCTGTGGGGTTATAGAGGGCAGAGATGCCCTGGGTCCCTCCTGATATGACCTCAGGGAAATAGGTGGTCTGGAGGGAAGCCCCGTATTGTTGCTTGTATTTCTGCGATTCCAGATTGGCGGTCACCTGGAACTGGGTGCCGTTCGTATTGTAGGCATAGAAGAGGCCTGAACTCGTGGCATTCACGGGGTCCACCGGCAGGTTGCTCACGGGATTGCCTGAGGAAATGGAGGTCAGATTCACGGGGATCCAGCCTGCACTGTTGATGCTGCGGTAGGTGCTTGTGGCGCTGCATTGCCAGGAGCCGGAGGTGAAGGAAGGGAGGCCCAAGCTTCCGCATGCATTCGTGCTTGTGGCCGCAGGATCAGGGACAGAGATGCCGGTATTTGCCGTATTGCCAAGGGAGAAAGAGGATGCCCCTGCCTGGTCGGTCACATAGAGGTTCAAGGCGCTTTGGAGCGTTGCCATGTCGCTTACCCGGTTCGCGTCACGGCTCTGGCGGAGAAGCTCTGCGGGATTCAGGGTCAGAACCACCACCACCGCAAGGATGGCGATGATGGCGATCACGACCAGAAGCTCGATGAGGGTGAACGCGGAGCGGGGGGGAATTTCTCCGATAGGGAGGCATATGCTAATTGTAGCAAATACAGGTACAATGACATCATGCTTATCGACGATGTGAACGTCCGCATTTCTGCGGGACACGGCGGCAAAGGCGCCGTGGCTTTTAATAAGAATATGATGAGCTTGGGGCCCGCCGGCGGGAGCGGCGGCCTGGGTGGCAGTGTCTATGCGGAAGGCGTATCCGACCTCTCCGCGCTTGGCCAGTTCCGCTTCAAAAAAGAATTTGCGGCCGAGAATGGAGCCGACGGACGCGGCCAGTTCCGTGATGGACATGACGGCAAAGATCTCATCATTAAAGTTCCCGTCGGTACGATCGCGCACAACCTGACTACCGGCGAAAATTTTGATATCGATCATAGCGGTCAGCGCGTGTTGCTGGCGAAAGGCGGTAACGGCGGTAAGGGAAATTTTCTCTTTCGCTCATCGCGCAACACGACACCCAAACAATCCCAACCCGGACTCCCCGGTGAATCGTTCGATTTCCGCCTGGAGCTCAAGTTCATTGCCGATGTCGGATTCGTCGGTTTGCCAAATGTCGGCAAATCCAGTTTATTGAATGACTTGACCAATGCCAAAAGTAAGGTGGCAAACTATGCTTTTACCACCCTTGAGCCGAATCTCGGCACGTACTATGAGCTGATCCTGGCGGACATCCCCGGACTCATCGAGGGCTCCTCGTCAGGCAAAGGGCTCGGTACGCGTTTTCTGCGCCATATTGAGCGGACCCGGACACTATTCCATTTTATTTCCGCCGAATCCCCCACTCCCGTCGCCGATTATAAAACGATCCGTGCCGAGCTTGGCAAATATAACAAGGCGTTGCTCAAAAAGCCGGAACATCTTTTCCTCACCAAGTCTGACACGGTTGATGGAAAAGAATTAAAATCCACCCTTACCAAACTGAAAAAAATTAACCCGAAGGCCATTGCGATCTCGATCATCGACGAAGAGAGCATTAAGAAGGTACAAAAGCTTCTGAATACTATCAAGGCAAAAAAATAAAGAAGGGCGCCGTGACCACAGGCGCCCCTTGTCCCCTTTCGAAGACCCTACTTCTCTGGTTACGGCCCTTTCCATAGATCGGACCATCCTTCTATCGGGGGACCGTTGGAATTATATACAAATCATAAAAAATATCATATACTACGGACATGACGCGCAACAGCGCGTTCTTCTATTGTAACCATCACCTTTATGGCAAACGAAGTAATTCTCAGGTTCAGCGACGTCACATTCGTGTACGGCAAGAAGCCCATTCTCAATGAGGCCGCTTTTTCGGTGCGCCGCGGGGCGAAGATCACGCTCATGGGGCAGAATGGCGCGGGCAAAAGCACGATATTCCGACTGATTGCGGGCGAATTGCATCCGGAAGAGGGCGATGTGATCGTCGAGAATGGTATGACAATGGCAATGGCGCGACAGGTCATCCCCCGCGATCAGTTGGATTCCACTGTTTTAGACTTCTTTAACACTGCGTTCCCGGGCAAGAAAGTGTATGATATCGAGCCGCGCGTCAAAAAAGCGCTGGATATCGTAAATCTCACCGCCCCGCTCGACCGCACGGTCGGCAGCTTTTCCGGCGGCCAGCAGGCGCGCCTGCTCCTTGCACACGCGCTCATCCAGGATCCCGATATGCTCCTGCTCGATGAGCCGACGAACAATCTCGATAAGGCCGGCATTGAACATCTCACGAACTTTATAAAAGAATCAAAGAAGACGTGCATTGTGATCTCCCACGACGCGGACTTTTTGAACGCGTTCACTGAAGGTGTTCTTTACCTTGATAGCTTTACTAAAAAAGTGGAACAGTATGTGGGCAACTACTTTGATGTAGTGAAGGAGATCACCGCGCGACTGGAGCGAGAGCGCATGAAGAAGGTCCGGCTTGAGAAAGAGATCCAGCACCGCAAGGACCAGGCGAACTTCTTTGCGCAAAAAGGCGGCCACATGCGCGACGTTGCCAAAAAGATGTGGAACAAGATCGACGAGCTCGAGGAGGATATTCCTGAGTCGCGCCAGGAAGACCGCACGATCCGCCAGTTCGCCATTCCCTGCCAGGCGGATGTGAGCGGCCAGATACTTCAACTTACTTCAGTGAATGTCATCAAGAATCACAAACCGACTGCCAAAAAAGTGAATGTCGTGCTTAAAAAGAACGAGCGCCTTCATCTTGCCGGACCGAATGGCATCGGAAAGACGACGCTCCTTGAAGCCCTTGCCACCGGCCATGCCAAGGGCGAGATCGTAGAGCCGGGCGTCCGCATCGGCTATTATCGCCAGGATTTTTCCACGCTCGATTTTGACGCCACCGTCTGGGACACGCTTTCGCGTGCCATGCGCGAAGGCGACCATGAAAAGCTGCGCTCTCACGCGGCAGGATTTTTGATAGACGCGGAACTGCTTCGCGCAAAGATCGGCTCGCTTTCCGAAGGCCAAAAAGGTCTCGTCGCCTTCGCGAAGCTGTCCCTTGAGGCGCCGGGTCTTCTCATCCTCGACGAGCCGACGAATCACATCAATTTTCGCCACATTCCGATCATCGCAAAAGCGCTCGACCGCTACGAAGGCGCGATGATCCTTGTGAGCCACGTGCCGGACTTTGTGAAGCAGATCCGCATAGACCAGACGCTGGATCTGGCGGCACTTTAATCTTTTTTCTCGAGATCCAGACAAACCGAATTGATGCAGTAACGCTTGCCGCCTTTGTCTTCAGGACCATCATCGAAGACGTGGCCAAGGTGGGCGCCGCAGGTCTTGCAGATAACTTCTGTGCGGTTCATGCCAAAGCTGCGATCGGTCTTCAGTTCAACCTTCTCCAGGTTGACCGGTTCGGTGAAACTTGGCCAGCCGGATTTTGAATCAAATTTGGTGTCGGATGAAAAGAGTTCCGTGCCGCACACGGCGCATTTGTACATTCCCTTCGCGTGCTCGTTCCAATATTTCCCTTTGAACGCGCCTTCGGTGCCGCCTTCGCGGGCGACATGGTACAGCTCCGGATTTTCTTTTTTAAGTTCTTCGTCAGTTTTCATTTGGATTTTTCTTTTAATAGGTTTACAAACTGCTTTTGCAGTTTTTCGACCTTCGGTTCGATGATCACCTGGCAATAACCGGCGTTCGGATGGTTTTTGAAATAGTGCCGGTGATAATCCTCGGCGTCGTAGAATTCGCCGAGCGGAACCACTTCGGTGACGATCGGACGTCCTTTTGGATCGGATGCGGTAAGCTCCGCGATGAATTTCTCCGCCTCTGCCTCTTGTGCCGGCGTAGAATAGAAGATGGCCGAGCGATACTGCGTGCCCACATCATTTCCCTGCCGGTTGAGCGTTGTCGGGTCATGGGTGGCAAAGAATACCGTGAGCAGATCGCGATACGTGACCTGTAACGGATCGAACTCGATGCGCGTGGCTTCCGCGTGGCCGGTCTCGCCGGTGCAGACGGCGTCATATGATGGATTCGGCACCGTGCCGCCCGTATAGCCGGGCATCACGGAGATCACCCCGCGCAATTCCTCGAACACCGCTTCGGTGCACCAGAAACACCCTCCGCCGAATACCGCCACTTCAGTTTTTGTTCCCATATTCGTGTAATTATGCCGTTAATGGATGTTTCTTGAGAAGGTTCGCGTAGTAGACCAGGTTCCGCGCCATCGTCTTCGCCATATGCGGTGTTGCCCCGTTCTTCAAGCGGCGCTCACGGTCGGTGGACGGCGGCATTCCCACCTCGCCGACCCAGTACGTGCAGCATTGCGGCGGAAGCGTGAAGTTCATGAACGTGAGCACCTCCATGATGCCCGCGAGCACCGCCTGCGCGCCGTCCTCGCTGCCCGTGATCACGACCCCCGCCACTTTATTGAGCAGCTCGGCGCGGCCGCCGGCAATGACCTCTTCATCGAACGCGTCCAGCCGCTCGATCACCCGCTGCATCAAACTGGAGCGTCCGCCCCACCATATTGGCGTCGCAAATATGACGATGTCCGCGATGCGGATCTTGTTTACGATCTCCGGCCATTCGTCGCCTTCACCCTCGCTGAATCCGAGCCCGACTGGAATGTTCCTGTCGGCAAGACGAACGATCTCCGAAGTGATCGTCGCCTGCTTCAGGTCATCCATCTCCTTGAGCACAAGCCGGACGACCTCTTCGGTATTCGATATGCCGCCATCCTGATGCTTGAGCGATGCATTCAAAACCAATACGTTCAATTTCATTTTTCAATTATATTATTCCTTATGGCGGCGCGCTATCCAAAGGTAAACGTGTACGCCTGAAGCCCCGGTGTCTCAACGATAAGCTGCAGTGTATGCACTCCGCCGCCATTCGGGTCGCTCACCAAATTGTAGAGGCGATTACCCGAGATGGTCACCTTTCCGTTGTGGACATCGCTGCCGGCGTCCGCGGCGCTGATCGGCGCCCCATCCTGCATTACGTCCACCACGGTGCCGTTCGGGGCTCCGGCGGCGACTATATATACATTGCCGGCATTGTACTCATAAGTGATCGTCGCGCCCGCGCTGATGTTTTGCGCATATTGGTCCTCAAAGTCCCACGTGCCGCCGAGATAAAGCTGATTCAGCTGGATGGCGCTCGGCACCGGCGCCGTGAGCGTCTGGCTGCCGTTCACGAAGAACGTGCCATTGGCAAGCAAACTGTTCCTTGCCGCGCCGAAGTATGTTTCCGGACTTTGGATCTCGTTCAGGTTGTCGGAGGTAAGGTCGACGGTCGACGTCGGGATATCCGTTGTGTTCTGTCCCAGAAGTTGCGCGCGCTGAACCAATAATTTCTGAATATCCGATTCGGTCGTCGCGTAATCCCCTTCGCCCACATGGTCGTGCACGATATAGCCGGCGATGTCGATGAGATATTCATGCGGCCAGTACAGGTTGTTATATGCATTCCATGTTCCATAGTTGCTGTCGAGAACGACCGGATAATGGATGCCGTATTCGGCCACGGCGCTTTGCACATTGCTCAATTCCTTTTCAAAGTCGAATTCCGGAGTATGGATGCCGACGATCGTGAGCCCGTATGGCTCATATTTTTGATACCAGGCGTTGAGATACGGGATCGTTCGCACGCAGTTGATGCAGCTATAGGTCCAAAAATCGAGCAGGATCACGCGCTGTCCGACGAGGCTTTTTAAGGTGAACGTGGATGACACATTGATAAAGCCGGTAGGATCGGTTATTTCGACCGCCGCCTGGTCGCCGGCGGCCTTATCCGATGCCGCGATCTGTTGCAATGACGCCTTCTCTCCGCTCGTAAGGTCGGTGACCGGCGCCGGTGCGGGATTGCCCGTGCTGCTTCCCGCGGCCATCGAGCTGGTGCTTTCCATGCTTGTCGTGGCGTTCGCAAGGAGTGTATTCACGTCGATCGCCTGTCCCGCGCCGCCGGATGCCGCCGGATGGACCTTCATGTCCTCCAGATACCAGATGCTTCCGACCACTACGAGAATGATCGCGATGAACGCAATTTTTTTTGTGGTGCTCATGATGAATGGTTATTTTTATACTTTTAACTTCAATAACAGATCGTTCACAAACCCGAAGTTCGCGATAAGGGGCAGGTCCTGCGTGAAGACCAGGACGCCAAGCACGACCAGGATGGCGCCGAAAAACGGGTTCACATATTCCAGTTTCGCTGCATATTTGTTTATAAGCGCGGCACTTTGTGCGACGAACAGCCCAACGATAAGGAACGGGATGCCGAGGCCGATCGCGTATGAGAGCAGGAGCCAGAACGCCTCGCCTGGCGCGGATGCCGCAATGCCAAGAATGCCGCCGAGCACCGGCCCCACGCATGGCGTCCACCCGGCGGCGAACGCAAGCCCGAACAGGAGCGAGGTGAGGTAGCGGGACCTGAGCTTTGCGCCAAAGTTCAATTTATGGTCGCTCTCAAAGAAGCGGATCCGGAAAAATCCCATCAGATAAAGTCCGAAGAAGATCACGATCGTGCCGCCGATCCACGCAAGCCACGACTGCACTGCATAGGCAATGTGCGAAAGCACCCCGTTCAGCAGCACGCCCAGCAGGGCGAACACGATCGAGAACCCCAGCACAAAGAAAAAACTGTTCAGAAAAATGCTCCACCGCGAAGGCTTCGCCGCGGCATTCGATGACGATTCTCCTGCCAGATATGCCAAAAAGCCCGGGATGATCGGCAGAATGCATGGCGAAAGGAACGATACAATGCCGGCAAGGAACGCGACGAGAATAGGAATATCAGTCATGGGCAAAATTATAACCTGCTTTTTCCGTAAATAAGGCCGCCGATCTTTGCGATCACCATAAGCGCAAGCGCGTAGATAAGCCATGGATCAAGTGCGTGCTGGAGCTCGCCGGTCACTATGCCTACCAGGAGCAGCGCCGAGCCGGCAAAGTATGCGATGCGATCGGCAAACAGGCGGTGGAATTGCTCGCGTTCGTCGCCGCGGCTCTCGCGCCAGAGGAATGTGGCAAAGAATATATAAAGTGCGACCGCGCCGATCAAAAGCCCCATCACCGCGTAGCCGGGCATGAATACGTTCCATGGATTGAATATCACGAAAAGCAACACAAGCAGTCCCAACCCTACCAGCAGTTCTTTTTTTGCCATAGTAATGTAGTTATGAGAGATAAAATAATTCTTCGACCGGCCGCTTAAAAAATTTTGCCAGGCGGAGCGCGAGCAAAACGGACGGGACATAGTTCCCTTTCTCGATCGCAATGATCGTCTGGCGGCTCACGCCGATCTTCTCCGAAAGCTTCTCCTGCGTGATGTCCGCAGCCGTCCGGATCTCGTAGATCGTATTTTTCACCGCTTCTTTCATGATCTCAGTATACGGCGCGCTCCATGAATGTCAAGTACTCTTTACATTGCCCTACTGGGCAAGCGGGATCGTCGCCCTGAACGTGCTTCCCTTTCCCTCTCCCGGTGATTCCGCCACGAGCGTTCCGCCATGCGCCTCCACGATCTTGCGGGCTATATATAAGCCAAGGCCGGTGCCGCGAACCTCTTTTTTGATCCGCTCGTCACGGATGAACTCTTCGAAAAGGAACGGGATGAGCGCGGCCGGAATGCCATAGCCGGAATCGCTGACCACGATGCTCGCCTTGCCTTGTTCTGCCTTCAACTCCACTTTTACAAACCCGGCCGGCGTGTATTTGATCGCGTTGTCGATCAGGTTCTGGACCACCTGCTTGAACTTCTCCTTGTCGATGCTTACCGTTACGGGTGACGGCGGGAGCGCGGCGGTGAGGGAAAGCTTTTTCGTCTCGGCAAGCGGCATGATCGAATCCACGGTTCCGGCGACGATCGGCACCAGGTCCGCTTTTTCGAACGAATATTCCATCTTCCCCTCCTCCACCTTGCGCACGTCGAGAAGCGTGTTGATGAGCCCGATCAGCTCATCCGCCGATTGCTGGACCTTCCCGAGCGCTTCCTTGGCCTTATCGCTCACCTCGCCATACGAACCGCCGATCACGAGCGTAATGAACCCCTTCATCGCCGCGAGCGGCGAACGGATCTGGTGCGACGCGAGCGACAACAATTCGCTCTTGAAGCGGCCGAGTTCCGCAAGTTGGGCGTTGCTGGCCTCGATCTTCTTATTGAGATGCTCAAGCTCTTCGCGCTGCTCTACTTCCCGCTGGACGCTTTGGATGAGGAGGATCCCGAATACCAGAACAAGAACGAACACCACGGTCTGGAATATGATCACCGCGGTTCCTTTGGACACCGTCACTTCCGCAAACGTGACGATCGCGAGAACAAAGGTCATGGCCTCTGCGGCAAAGACCTTTACCCGAAGCAAATGATGCCGGATGATCGCATATGCGGTAAGTCCCGCGAGCGGAAAGATGAATACCGCGCCCAGCTCCAGGAAGCGGGTTATATTGAAGAACGCGGGAAGGATATAGTTGAACACGATATGGCAAAGGAATGTGATCGTCGCGCCGGCAAGCACCAGCGCATAGGCCGCGCGTTCGGTTTTTTCAGCCCTCAATAATTTCTTTAAAAGAAGAACGAATGCGCTTATCACAAGCGATACGATGAGCATTCCGAATATTGCGATACCGAAGCCGGGCTGGGCGACCGGTGCCTGTCCGGCAGCTCCTATCGTCTGAATGCCTTTGAACGTGAATGGCGTGAGGGTGAAGAGGTCTACGAGGATGACGGCGGGAACCAATATCCTGGCATACCAACGCGGCCAATCCATTGTCTTTCCCGGAAACACATAAAAGAACTGGAAAAGAGCGAAGGTATACCATACGGCAAAAAACAGGACGAACCGGAACAGCCAAAGGATGACGGCGGGCGAAGAGAACTGATAGCTTAAATAATTCACGATGCTCCACAGGGACGCGGCGACGGACAAAAACAGAAAGCTTTTATTGGTGACACTCGTACGGTCATTGAAAAATGCCACAAAGCCCAGGATGGTGATCGCCGCAACCGTGACCGCGACGGATAAGAGATCGATGTTGTTAAGGGTGGTCACGGAGAGGAGTTATGAATGATATTCGAAGATCGGATCAAGTCGCAGCGACCGATGCGGGAGCGCGCCGCCTTTTCCTATGCGAAACATGACAATGATCGTCTCGCCATCCGTCCCGAACTCCTTTGAGAGCGTTCCGTACGCCTGTTCGATGCCGTGAACCTGATTTACGGAAAAATCCGCCGCTTCGTTGCCCGCGATCCGCTGATGAAAGAAGGAGATCGCGGTCAGCAACTGGATGTCGTATCCCCGGGCTGTGGCTGCCAGCCATGTCCGTTCCATGAGCCGGCCGCCTTCGATGAAATCACGCGGGGAATTTCCCTTTGTGACGACCGCCCCCAGCGCGGAGGAATGTTCATAGAGGGCGGCATTCTCTTTTGCGGCCATGGCCGACAGGCCTATTGTGGCAAAAAATCTGCGCATGGATTCCTTCTTGAGGAGTTTGAAGGTGAATTCTTGAGGTGGTTTCAATGCCAGCTCTTTGACATAAAAGCCGCTTTTCGTGTTCAATGCGTCGTTCAATGTCCAATAGATATGCTTGAAGAGAAAATCATGTACCGCCCGATTTTCAAACAGGAGCCGATCGCCGTAGCTTAGGGCGCCCGCGATCATCCGTTTTTTTTCCGCATCACTGACAAAGATCAGCCGCGCCGGGATGGCGGTTTCGGCCGCCGATCCGGCGATACCGCTTTTTTCCTCTTCCTCTAGAATGTGCCCCGCTGCGTACGCGGTCCGGTTGCTTGCGCGAAGAGATATGCTTTCATACAAGCCATCCTTTTTGATGCTCGCATCTTGCGCAAATTTGAGCGCTGCCGTGCAGTCCGTTTCCGCAGGGAGCGGAAATAGCGTTACATCGACCCGATAGCCGAGCACAGAAGCGGCGATAATGACATTTTCGATCGCCGCGCCGTGGGACACGAAAGATCCGAATTGATTGAAATTGTACGGTGACCGATCCCGGTCGGGAAGGTTGTATATAAAGAGCGTTTCATTCTTAAAAACAAACCGCCACGGTTGGCAGTTCTCTCCGGAAGGAGCCCGAACAGCCGCACCGACCATCAGATCAAGATCTTCCTTTCTCATCATTTTACAGGCCGAACATTTTTTTGAACGAATCGGCGATATTCTTTCGTTCCTGGACGGCCGCCGGCGAGTGATAGTCCGGAATCAGCTGTTCGTCGAGTGAAACGAGCGCCCGGTCGCTTTCCAGGGGCTGGCCGTTGACGATCTTCCTGACACAATACGCCACGGCAGCGCCGTTGATCCATGCCGCGCCACCGAGCTGTGGCCAGGAGACGATCGTCTTCCCCATCTCAAGAAGGGACGCCTGCATGCGTGCCGTAATGTTCTCGGGGCCGATATGTTTGGTGATCGTCTTCCCGATGCCAAACTTATCAAGCGACCGCAGCCCTTCATATGTCACATCCCCGAGCCGCCCGTGGAAGAACGCGAGATTCGGGTCCATGTCATATCGTTCCACATCGACCACCGCGTTATCGCCGTTATCCGCGGCCATGACGACCGGCAGCGAATATTTCCTGGCTTTTTCGCGGATGAGGTATTTGACGGCGATGGTATCAAGTTCATCGATGATCACATCCAACTTCTTCGATCCCGCCACGAACTGCTCAAGGTTTTCCGGCGTCAAGCCGTCGGGAAAAAGCTCGACGGTCGCGTAGGGATTGATCTCATATATCTGCCGCGCGGTCACCTCGACCTTGCGCACTCCCAGGTCCTGCACGCCCGCGCGAACCCGATTGATGTTGGAAAGCGCCAGCCGGTCGAAGTCCGCAAGTTTGATATGCCTCCCTCCTCCCTGCAGAACGATCGCTAGGGCGACACTGTTGCCGACGCTCAATCCACCGATCCCGATGACGGCATCATAGAATTTTTTTTGCTCATCGTCATTGATGAGGTTCCGGTTGCGGGCGGTGCGCACCTTTTGAAAATCCGCATCCTCAAGAATGTGCACGAGCGATGAAAGCCACGGATAAAAGACCCATCTGCCCTGCTGCCACAGCGGCGCCACTGCACGTGATCCGTCGATATGTTTTGCCAGCGCATCGGCGAACCCCGGCTGATATACCTGCGACGGGTTATTGACGGCAAAGAGCTCGCGGATCTGCTCTTCGTAGTCGTCCCCTACCGTGCTGATCCGGCCGTTTTGAAAAAGCGCCCCGACCGTTTCACGATCTGCCTGCTGTCCAAGGTCAAAAATAGCCGGCTCTGACGGTACCTCGCCCCCTTTCAATTTTTCCTCCAATGGAGATCCCATGCAATTTATTTTTTTACGACCCACTTTTGCTTTATTCCCGGCTTGAAATAGACCGGATGCTCATATTCCCAAAAGACGATGCGCGGAGTGACCTTTCGCGGCATGGAATTATAATTGTTGTGGTATTCGGCATTGTGCTCCATAAGCGAACGCACAATGCTGCTTGATACCTGCCGTTTTAGCGTTGCGGTCTGCCTGACCCGCGGCCGCGTTTCGACGTTCACTTCAAGGTATTCGTCGTGGGAATCATCGAATTTCGTGGCCATGGTGAACCGCCCCGTGACCGACCGCTGCAGTGAACGATGCTCCAATCCTTCTTTGATATGTTCGGGATAAATGATCGCGCCGTACAACTTGGTCGAAAAATCGCTCCTTTCAAAGATATAGACGAACGGAAGGTCGGAAAAGTCGGCTTTTATGGCACGCTCCTCTTTTTTTATGTCGATCGCATGGAGCGCAAGCGTCCTTCTTACCTGGTCGGCCGAAAAAACGCCGCCGTGGTCGCCGATCGCATATCGTATGAGCGGAATGGTGTTATCGCCGGTCAGGGCTATTTCTCCGTTGACTGCTTCGAAATTGATGAAGAGCGGGTTATATTGAGCAAGGGTCGGTGTCATTTCGATCTCCGAAAAAAGATCACTGAACAAGCGCGTGTCCGCGCTGGCGCGCTGGCGCGTAAAGATGCTGAAAGGGCTTTCAAAGGCCATTGCCCCAAGGTCGGCGCTTCCATAGATGTTGAGTGTGTCGCGGCACAGGTCTTTTATTCCCGCCAATTCAGCCACATGCCTCCGGAATGTCTCTGTAAACGCTTCCGCCGCAAAAAATAGCCTGAGATTCATTTTTTTTATATTGATACCGCGCGCAGCCGCCTCTTCGAGGACATCCTTCACGAACGGAGGATATCCGATGAGAATGGTCTGTTTGAAGTGCGGCGCGAGCGATGTAAACGCGTTGAAGATCTCCTGCTTGTTGATGCCCGGCGTAAGTATTGAAATATGCTGTCCGAGCCGCTTGCCCGCGATCTCGAACGCCTTGTAAGTGATCAGTCCGCCGATCCAGACGCCCATGCCAAAACCGACGATCACAAGAGTCGGACCGTCCCCGTAACTGCTATTTTGTAAGAACGTTTCCGCGATAACGGAATACTGCGCGTCGAGCGTTTCGGTACGGGGGAAATAAAACGGTTCCCCGGTGGAACCGGATGTGGATGTCCATACTGTCGCGCCGCTTTTGAACGTCCCGTTCCACAACAATCTTTCGAGCGGGTACTGGCGCAGGTAGTTCTTTTTATTGGTCAGCGGCACCTTTTGGAGGTTCGCGAAGGTCTTTATCGCCCCCGGCACGATACGGTTTTTTTTAAGGAAATCCTTGTATGCGGGTATCCCGCGCGCGGCGCGATGAAACAGCGCCAGCGTGCGGCGCTCCTGCTCTTTTTTCCAAAAAGCGGACCGTTTTATTTTAAGTATGTTCAATATCCGTCCGGCCTCTTTGTCATCCATAATAGAAGTATATCATTTAGCGTCGTACGGATGTGAGCCAGGAACGATAGCGACGCGCCGCTCCGTGCGTTGCCGACGCATAGGCTTCCTTGAGAGCGCCCGTGACCGGTCCCGTCCCGCCGGTTCCGATCCGGCGGCGTTCAATCTTCCCTATCGATGCCACCTCTACCGCAGTGCCGGAAAAGAACGCCTCGTCCGCGGCCATCAATTCTTTGACCGTGATGGGTTTCTGAACCGTCCGGATACCCATATCTTTTGCGATGGTCATAATGCTTTCCCGGGTGATCCCCGGAAGGATAGAGGCGGAATCCGGAGTATATAAAATTTTATGTTTTATTAAAAAGATATTTTCCCCGGGACCTTCGGAAACATACCCCTTGGTGTCCAGGAGGACGCATTCATCGAATCCGCGCCGATGCGCTTCGATCGATGCGAGCACCGATGTGGCATAAAATCCGGATATTTTCGCCCCGGGGACGATGGATCGCGGATCGAACCGCGCATAGTTTGAGATCCCGATGGAAAGCGGCGAATCTCCTCCAAGATATGCCCCCCAGGGCCATGCCGCGATGGCAACATGCAACACCGCATTTTTTACGGTAAGCCCCATTGATCCTTCTCCAAAAAATGCGATGGGGCGGATGTAGCACTCGCGCAGTTTATTTTTCAGAACCGCCTCCCGGATCGCGTCTTTGATCTCTTTTTTCGTATACGGAAGCGCTACCCCGAATGCGCTAATGGACCGAAAGAACCGGTCGACATGTTCCGGCAGCCGGAAAACAGCGGATCCATTCGCGGTTTGATATGCGCGGATCCCTTCGAACACGCCGGTGCCGTAATGAAGCGCATGGCTTAAAATATTAGCAGTGGCCTTGCGCGAAGGCACGAACTTTCCATCAAGCCAGATGACGCTCATTGCGGTGATCTATAATAACGCCTTCACTTTTTTATCCAATTTTTCCACATCATCCATCTTGCTGAATACCGGGATCCCTTTCAGCTCTTCTTTCAGGTGTGCCCGGTCAGATCGCGCAATCTCCATCATGGGATCACGCAGGCTGCTAAAAAATGCGAACTTCACGTTCTGTAATTTTGGGTTCCGCTTCACGGCAAGCGCGAGCTCCCAACCGCTCGGTCCGGGTGGCATGAAAATATCGCTCAAAATAAGGTCCGGCTGCAGCTCCTCTGCCTTTGCAAGTGCTTCCGGAACGGTGTGCGCGATGACCGTCTCGCACCCTTCCGTCCGAAGCTTTACCGACGCGATCTCAAGAAATTCGTCCTCGTCATCGATAAGAAGGATTAATGGATGATCTCTCATGGGTATGCATTAATCATACACTATCCCCGTATCGGCCACAGCTCCGCTGTGGATTCTTATCCGTTCCGCGCCTTCTTGCGATCGTTGTCGTTCAGATACTTTTTTCGGATGCGCACGTTTTGCGGCGTGATCTCAACGAGCTCGTCGTCGCTTATATAGTCGAGCGCGTCCTCAAGCCCCATGATCACCGGAACCTCAAGCTGGTCGGCCAGGCCTTCGTTTTTTGCGCGGAAATTGGTAAGCTCTTTTTCGCGTGCCACGTGGACCAGGATATCGCCTTCTTTGGCGTTTTCCCCGACGACCATGCCTTCATAGACCGCGACGCCGGCGCTGATAAAGAGCGTTCCCCTGCCCTGTGCCGTCACGAGGCCGTAGTTGTTGGACATTCCATTCTGCGTCGCCACGATCGAACCATGCGGGATCGCGGTAATATCGCCTTTGTACGGCTCATAGCCAAGGAAGATCGTGTTCATGATCCCCGTCCCTTTCGTGGAGGTCAAAAACTTATTGCGGATGCCGATCAGGCCCCGGGTCGGGACGTCAAAGTCCATGAATGCGTTGCCTTTATCGTCCACGCGCATGTTCTTCATGACGCCAAGCCGTTTGCCGAACATTTCGATCACTGTGCCGGAATACATTTCTGGAACCTCGATCGAAACAAGCTCGATCGGTTCGGTGCGCGTGCCACCCTCTTCTTTAAAAATGACCTGCGGCTTTGAGACCTCGAGTTCAAACCCTTCGCGACGCATTTTTTCTATAAGGATGGCCAAGTGAAGCTCGCCGCGTCCGGCCACCACCCAGCGGTCGCTTGCCTCTGTCGGCGTTACCGCAAGGGCAACATCGGTCTCTAATTCTTTCTCCAGGCGATCCTTGAGATTGCGCGAGGTCGTGAATTTTCCCTCCTTGCCGCGGAACGGCGAGGTGTTCACGGAGAACGTCATTTTGATGGTCGGCTCGTCGATATGGATCGTGGGGAGCGCGACCGGATGGTCCGGATCCGTGATCGTTTCGCCGATAGAGACATCCGGAATTCCTGCAATGGCAACGATGTCCCCTGCCTCGGCCGCTTCCACTTCGGCTTTGCCAAGTCCGTCGAACAGCATCACCGACGTGAGCTGCGCCTTCTTTACCTCTCCTGAGCGATTGATGTGCGCGACATTCATGTTTTTGCGCAGCGTGCCGGAATACAGGCGCCCGATGGCGATCTTGCCTTTGTAATTGTCGTAGGCGAGGTTGACGGTCAACATCTGAAGCGTTTCGATCTCCCCTTTCTGCGGCGGGGGAAGATGTTTGATGATGGTTTCAAACACCGGAATGATGTCCGTCATCTTGGAAAGGTCATTTTCCATTCCGGCCTTGCCTTCGCGCGCGGCGGCATAGATGATCGGGAAATCGATCTGTTCCTCCGTCGCGTCGAGTTCGAAGAACAGGTCATAGGTTGCGTTCAGCGCCCATTCGGCGCGCGCGTCCGGCTTGTCGATCTTATTGATCACAACGACCACTTTATGGCCGGCCTGGATCGCTTTGCGCAAGACGAACTTTGTCTGCGGCATCGGGCCTTCTTTGGCATCCACAAGCAGCAGCACGCCATCCACCATGCGCATGATGCGCTCCACCTCGCCGCCGAAATCCGCGTGGCCAGGAGTATCTACGATGTTGATCTTCGTATCTTTATAGAGCACCGATGCGTTCTTGGAAAAGATCGTGATACCGCGCTCTCTTTCAAGTTCATTGGAATCCATGATGAGGTCGCCGTTCTCGGCGGTCTTTTGCTTGAAACTCGCGGACTGCTTCAATAAAGCATCGACGAGGGTCGTCTTGCCGTGGTCAACGTGAGCGATGATGGCGATATTGCGGAGGTCCATGAATGGTATTAAACAAACAGAAGCCGTGCCCTATGGCACGGTATTCGGCCTGATGGGAAGATTATAATGGAAATTTAAGGAAGTTGCAACCAAACGTTCAATTTGTGCTATTATAACTGTAATAGATCCCATGGAGCCGCTCGCGATAGACAAGCTGGCGCCGGATTTCACCCTTCCTGACCAGGACGGCCGGGAGCAGACGCTGTCAAATTATCGGGGGCAATGGGTGCTTCTCTATTTTTATCCCAAGGACGACACGGCGGGATGCACAAAAGAAGCGTGTTCCATCCGCGACTCGTTCCCGAAATTCCAGAGCTTGAACATAAAAGTGTTCGGCGTGAGCATCGATCCGCCGGAAAGCCACCGGGCATTCATCAAAAAATATAAACTGCCGTTCGCTCTCCTTTCTGACGAGCACAAAAAAGTGGTAACGCGCTATGGTGTGTGGGGTGAAAAAAAATTCATGGGGCGCGAACACGAGGGCGTCAATCGGACATCATTTCTGATCGATCCGACGGGCACAATCGAAAGGATCTACGTCGACGTGCGGCCGGAAAAACACGCGGAAGAGGTGCTGCGGGATCTCAAACGTTTGGAGGGGTAAAAAATACCGACCCTGCGTCATGGCAGGGTCGAAATTATTTGCTTTACCGCGAAGCGAGCAGCTTCGTGGCCTGAGAGATCTCAAGGATGATCGCTCCCTGTTTTGAATCTACCGTGTGCGGAGTTATGCCCTGCAGATAACGGGGAACATCGGCTTGAACGATCGCCAACAACTGGATCGTCGTCGACTGGGACAAGGCGGCAGATGGTTCCATCCCCGATCGGCACAGGACATCGCGTTTCCGGCATATCCCCTTCATCGCTTTCCAGATATTCCGAACGTGCTTACGGAATTTTTTCCGATCCTTTCTTTCCAAGGACGAAATACCTTCGCCTGCTTCCTTCCGTATCCTTCCAAATGCGCGGAATTCCTGGATGGCGGGATCGTTCTCGATCTGTTGGCGATATGCGAGGAACTCGCGAGCTCCCCAATTCGCCCCGGAAAGACAGATCATCACATTCCCTTCTGCATTGATCGCATCTTTGCAGGGGTGTTCGGGTTGTGAAGGTTGTTGGGCAAACGTTGCCCCGGCGGTCAGGAACAAAACGCACGACAGGGTGCGGCGAACGATGTTTGGGCTGAAAAACATAATTCGTCTCCCGGGATCCGGAGTGTGAAACGCAGTTCTGCCTCCAGCGTATCATACCCTCGGCAACTTGCAAATATTTCGGGGTTATGGTTTATAATACAACCAGAAACTTAAAAGATCCCTCTGCTCTTTGACAGCCTTATATTTATCCAAAAGGCCGTCATTATTGCACTAAAATCGATTAAATTAACTAAATTACCTATGAAACGATTACTGTATTTAGCAGTATTGGTAGTGGCAATAGGGAGCATTGGAGGGCATATGGGCGTGGCACACGCCCAAACCGCGACGATGACCCCGGCGGAGACCGCCGCGCTTCAGCAACAGCTGGATGTCGCGAAGGCAACGCTCGCAAACCTTGAAATGCAGGCAGGTGCTGTTCCGCCGGCTGACGCGGGAACACCGAGCGTGATCCCTCCGTCGATCGCGGGAACGGGCGGCTCGTCCTCGGTCGCAACGACCGCGCCGGGCACATCCGCAACGGCATCCGCAGGACTTTCCTCAAGCCAGGTCAGTGAGTTCAGCCAGACGTTGAGCACTCTCGCGGCGACGCTTTCCCAGTTGAACACGTCGCTCGCATCGAACTCCACGCTTACCCCGTCACAGGACGCGGCAGTGCAGACCACATTGAACGGCATGCAGGGAACGCTCGTCGCAATGGCAAATACGATTGCCACAGCGAATACGGGCTCTGCGGGCAGCGCATCAGCGGGAGCACCGGTAGCAGCCACACAGCCGACAACCGGATCGCCGGTTGCGGTAAATACCGCTCCGACGACCGCGCCAGGCACGGGTGCGACAGCGCCCACCACGGCAACGACGCCAACCGTGGCCGCAGAGACCACGCCGACGTCACAGTCAGTGCCCCAGACCGCACAGGTATCATCCTTGTGGTCGTTCACGAAAGCGCACTGGCCGACGATCGTGATCATTCTGCTCGTCATCGCGATACTCGCGATCCTGTTCTGGCCGGAAAAAGAAGCAGTGAGGACCGTCTCTACGGGGACATCGGGATCGGGAACGCCAAAATCGGCTCCGACCTCGACGGTAACAATGTCCCATCAGACCAACTCCGCTCCTTCCAAACCGGCGCAAAGCACGAGCGTTTCCTCGCCGGCAACTCCGGTGGCAAACGCAGTGGCAGCTCCATCACAAAAATAGTGGATCCATCTGGATCAGAAAAGACCGTCCGAAAGGGCGGTTTTTTCGTTACATGCCCGCGCACTTTTCAATGATGATCGGCGCATGATCGAATTGCCGGTTTGCGGTATAGCCAAGCGCGAAGCTGAGCGATGCCGCAAAGAACAGGATCGCACCGAATATAACTTCCCTCACATGGAGCGCAATATACTTTTTTATTTTTTTCATCAAACCACCCTACCACACCGCGATTAAAAGATCGTTAACCTGTTAAGCGTTAAAATTGCAGATATTGCTCCCATTTTGTGTACAGGTCCCTCGTGGCGCGAATGTCACGCACATTATATTTTGCGATGTCCAAAAACTTCTTCTTTTTGAAGAGAGGGCCCACATCATCACCGGTGACGCCGCTGGCCTTGGGACTTGGAATGCCGAACGCGCGCGACCACAGGTGCAGGCTCCCCTTCCGCCGCGTGGCGCCATAGAACGAAAGCTGTTCGGCGAGATCAATATGAAGCGCCTCCGGATTGTTTTGGTAGAGATAGCGGCCGCGCATCAGATCCTTCGTGGGCCTGATGCCGTGCACGGCAGAACGGATCATGATGAACGGCATATCGAACGCGCGGCCGTTAAATGTGATGAATACTTGATACCGTTCCGCGAGCTCCCAAAACTTTGCGAGCATTTCCTTCTCGGTCATCTGCTTGAAACTGATGCCGTCCTCTTTCACTTCCCCATTCTTCTGTCCGGGGGCCTGATAGTACACCGCGCCCTCGTTCTTATGATAATCAAGCAAACCGATCGCGACGACCTCGCCGGTGAGCGGCGAGAAGCCGAGGCCGTTTTTGAGGTCCTCAAGCGCGAGCTTGTATTCCTCCTCGCTCCCCGATTCCCGCTTGATCCACCGAGTGATGTTTTCCTGCGTGGCTTTATCGAGAGCGTCGAAATCCTCGCCGATGGTCTCTATGTCGATGACGAGCTTGTTGGTTGTTGACATTACCTGCATTCTAGCATAAAATGGAATGACGTTTGAAACAGCATTTAACGCTTATTTAATCATTCTATGGCACATACCAAAGCTATCGGTTCAACCAAATTAGGGCGCGATTCCGTCGCAAAGCGGCTCGGGGTCAAGCTTCAGGACGGCCAGAAAGTGATGGTCGGCCAGATCATCATCCGCCAGCGCGGTACCAAGTACACTCCGGGCGCGAATGTCATCCGCGCGGACGATGACACGCTCTTTGCCGGCAAGAACGGCACGGTCAAATTCTCCACGAAAATGAAGGGGCACTTTGACGGCTCCCGCCGCAAAGCGACAGTGGTGCAAGTGGTTGCGGCATAATATAGTGCCCCTATCAGGCTTACTTGACAAAGTATCATTTTAAGTTGATGATAGGATCAGCGCGACGTTCAGATTTCCTTCCCGGAGGATCACGTGCAGATCAAAGCAGGAACTACCCGAATTGTGGTGCTTTTTGGTGAAAGCGCCATCAAGTTCCCAAGATTCTCTTTGCTTCAGATACTTTTCAACACCATAAAGATCACCCGCTCCCGAGAGGAACGAGGAGCTTTTATGGGGAGGCATAACGGGAATCCGTTTTCGGCGTTGTGGAAGCGTCTCTCTGTCGGCATCGTGGCGAACCGCAACGAGTATCGCTACTACAACCTTCACAAAGACCCGCGGGTCATGCCCGTGATCCATCAATGGCTTGGAGGGTTCGTCGTCATCCAGCAAAAAGGTGACCCGGTCTCGTACGATGAGGTCATGTCAGAAGTTCCGAAGGAACTTCTGACGGACGAATACGACCTTCAAGCGGCCCGCCAGTTTTGCCGGAGCCGTTCCGACCGCCGGGTCGTATTGGTGGATTTTGGGCAAGAAACCACGACCAATTTTTTGCAGACAACGAGTGTGCAGTCGTAAAACAAACCGGTGCTTCCCCAGCACCGGTTCTATTTTTTCGCATCATACTATTCCGCTTTTGCCACCACTATCCCAAGCTTTGCCGTCACGCCTTTCTTGAGGTCGATCGGCACGGAATGTTCGCCAAGTTCCTTGATGGGATATTTGAGATCGATGTCGATGCGTTCGGCGCCGATCAGTTTGTGTTCCCGAAGCGCCTTTAAGATCGTCTCCTTATTGACCGAGCCAAAGACCGCGCCGGTCTTGTCGGTCTTGATATCGAACTGGATCTTGGTCTCGTTGATCCTGCGGGCGATGCCCTCCAAATGCGCCATTAATTCCTTATCCTCCTTTTCGTGGGCGGCCTTTGCAAATTCCACCTTTTTTACCGCGTCGGCCGTGGCCGCCTCGGCGAATTTATTTGGCAAGAGAAAGTTCCGGGCATACCCGTCGCTTACTTCTTTTATTTCATATTTTTTGCCGACGTTACGCACGTCGCTCAGAAATATAACTTTCATACGATCATTATGGAACAGTTTATTGGCCGCTCGTGCTGCTCGCCATTGCTGCCGTGCTTGTCGGGCTCGTGTCCGCCGATGGCGGCAGCGGCGTGCCATCGATCTCGTCAGTCACGATCTGCAACGCTTTGTCGAGTTGCGGATCCTTGCCGGCCGCAATGTCCGCATCGGTGATCGCCACCGGATAGTTCGGCAGAAGGCCGTCATGGTCGAGGATCCTGCCGTTCGGTAGCACCCAGTGTGCCACGGTGATCTTGAGCGATGAGCCGTCCGGAAGGTTCTCCAATTGCTGGACCGTCCCCTTGCCGAACGTGCGCGCGCCAACGAGCGGCACGCCGCGATCGTCGTTCAATGCTCCCGAAAGGATCTCCGCCGCGGACGCGGTGCCGCCGTCGGCCAGGATAGCCATGGGCATAGTGTCCAACGCTCCGCTGCCCGTTGCCGTGTAATCCTGTTCAGGCACCGTACGGCCGACCTCCTTTACCACCGGCGATCCCGGCTTGAGGAAATATCCAGCGAGGTCGACTGCCACCTCAAGGTAACCGCCCGGATCACCCCGCAAATCTAATACGATCCCCTTTGCATTATCATTCACCGCGCTCTGGAGCGCGTTATAGAACAAGCTGTCGGAGTCCTGTGTGAATTCATTCAGTTGGATATCGGCGATGCTCCCTTTCATTGAAAATTCCACGGTCGGCACTTGGATATTTGCGCGGGTGATCGTAAAGTTCTTCGGCGCGCTCCATCCGCTGCGCAGGATGCCGAGCGTCACTTTTGTGCCGACGTCGCCGCGGATCAGGTTCACCGCATCGTCCACATTCATGTCCGCCGTCGAGGTGCCATTGATGGACGTGATGATGTCCTGCGGCTCCAATCCCGCCGCGAATGCCGGCGTGCTGCTGATCGCCTCGATGATGACGATCTGCGTGCTGCTGTTCTCGCCGAGCTCAGCACCGATCCCGCCGAAATTGCCGGTGATATCCTGCTGGAACTGGTTACTGTCCGCCGGCGTGAAAAATTCCGTATACGGATCGCCGAGCGACGAGACCATGCCGTTGATCGCGCCGTACATCATATCCTGCGGCGTCGTGCTGGGGATCCAGAGCGATTCGTTCTGCAAGTCCTGCCATGCCGCCCAGAACGTGTCGAAGTCCGCCGCGCTCGCCGTCGACGTCCCCGGATTGATGTTCGCCGCCTCCGTCACGACGATGTCCTTTGGATAGTTTCGCCCTGCCGTCCATCCGATCCACACCCCGCTCCCTAATATCACTGCCGCCAAAACGACGATCGCAACGATCTCGAGGATTCGTTTTTTGGTCTCGCGGGTCATGGGGTTCATTTTACCATGGAGTGCAATAAAAGAAAGGGTCCCGCGCGAAACGCACGGGACCCGTGTTATCAAAACGTTATTTCAACTCCCACCGAACTCAGCAGCTTCCGGAACGATGAAAAGAAAAGCCATCGCGAACAATTCCGCGACAACCCAGCCCATCAGAGCGAAGACAACCCAGTGATTCCTCCCTTGCTGCTCCCATCGGTCAAGGAAACCCCCCAACAACACCACGCCCATTGAGGTCAGCAACAGAGTGTGGGAAATCGCAGTTGCGATCTGGACCCGCCTAATTCCTGACTTCGTCATATCGATACCCTCCTAGCAAACATTATAATATTAATAAAATCATTTGTCAATTATCTTCAAATGCGTTAGAATGGTTCCATGGCACGGATGCGCGGGAAATACGTTGCCGAGCTCAAGCGCCGTGGCAAGGAGTCGCATGTTTACAAGAAATACCAGCTCATCGGCCTTGAGATCGCGCAAATATTGGGCGACGAAAAGCATAAAGCGCTCTATATCAAGCTCGCCAAGGAGCATGATGCGGACACGCTGATGCGCCTCGCAAAGGACGTCGCCGATCGCACGAACGTAAAGAACAAAGGCGCATACTTCATGACCGTACTTAAGGAGGAGGTCACGGCACAGTACCGCGTCACGAAAAAACAGACCAAAACGAAATAACATGGCACCCGAGATCGTCACTATCGCGCAGAAGAGAGACGAGAAATTTCTGCGGAAAAAGACCGTTCCGTTCGATTTCAAAAAATTCACCCGAAAAGAGATCAATGACCTGATCATGCGCATGCAACGCGCCATGCACGCGGCGAACGGCATCGGCCTTTCCGCGAACCAGATCGGGCTCACGTTCTCGGTGTTCGTGGCCGAAGTGCCCGACGCGCAGGGCGGCACGAAGTTCTATGCCGTGTTCAACCCTAAAATAGAGAAGTCCAGCAAGGAGCTGATCACGTTCGAGGAAGGATGCCTGAGCGTGCCGGGCAAATGGGGCGATGTCACGCGCTCGGAGCAGATCATCGTGAGCGGTTACAACAAGATGGGCAAGCCGGTGAAGGTAAAGGCATGGGGATTGCTCTCGCGCGTCTTCCAGCACGAGATCGACCATCTGAACGGAAAGCTTTTCATCGACCGCGCCAAAAGTGTGCACGAATCGGAACAAACTTCCGAATGATATTGGATTAAATAACGATGAAATACGTTTTCTTTGGAACGCCGAGATTTGCGGAGATCGTGCTCGGCGGCCTGATAGACGCGGGTATGGTGCCTACAGCGATCGTGTGCAATCCCGACCGGCCGCTCGGCCGGAAAAAGGTCATAACTCCCCCACCGACAAAACTCCTGGCCCTTAAAGCTTCGCCGGACATCGACATCATCCAGCCGGAAGCGCTTGATGAAATATTCATAAAACGGCTTCGTGCGCTCGAACCGGATTTTTTCGTCGTTGCGGCATATGCGAAGATAATTCCCCAGGCGGTGCTTGATATCCCCCGTCTCGGCACGCTTGGCACGCATCCTTCGCTTCTGCCTGCGTATCGGGGCGCGTCGCCCATCCAGTCCGTGATCCTTGCCGGCGAGACGAAAACCGGCGTGACCATTTACCAGATGGATGCCAAAATGGACCACGGCCCGATCCTCGCGCAGGAGGAGATCCCGCTTGATCCGCTTATCACGAATTATCTTGCGCTTGAAGAGCGTCTTGCCGTCCTGTCGGGAAAATTGTTGGTAAAAACCATTCCCGCGCTTCTTGATGGCAATGTCGCACCGCGCGTCCAGGACGAGTCGCGCGCGACATTCACAAAAAAATTCACGACCGATAACGGCTTCGTGGAACAGTCAGAGCTCGATCCCGCGATCGCGGGCAATAGCGACAAAGCGGAACTGATCGTGCGAACGATCAATGCGCTCAATCCGGAGCCGGGGGCGTGGACGCTGCAGAACGGCAAGCGCGTGAAACTGCTTGAAGCGCGGATGGACGGCGGCGCACTGAAACTGATGGCCATCCAGGAGGACGGCCAGAAGCCAAGACGGCTTCTCTAATTTGCCACAGCGAACTTTTGTCCCACCGCTTCCCAATCCACTACGTTCCACCACGCGTCGATATAATCCGGCCGCTTGTTCTGGTATTTCAGATAATAAGCGTGCTCCCAAACATCGAGGCCGAGCACCGGCACTTGCTTCTTCATGAGCGGACTATCCTGGTTTGGCGTTGAGGTGACGGCCAGCTTTCCGCCTTCCTCGCGAACAAGCCATGCCCACCCCGAGCCAAAGACCCCGCCGACGGCCTTCGTAAAATCTTCTTTGAACCTCTCAAATCCGCCCAGATCGGTCTCTATCGCGGCAGCCAGCGTGGCGCCCGGCTTGCCGTTCTTGTCCGCCGGTCCCATGATCGTCCAAAAGAACGAATGATTGCTGTGGCCGCCGCCATGATTGCGCACTGCAGTACGGATATCTTCCGGCACGATCGTGTCAATGCCCGCGAGCAGCTCCTCGAGCGGCCGCTCGGCGATCTCCGGATGTTTCTCGAGCGCCTCGTTCAATTTGTTGATGTACGCCTGATGATGTTTTGTATAATGGATCTCCATCGTCTTCGCGTCGATGTACGGCTCCAATGCATCATATCCGTACGGCAATTTTGGCAATTCATATTTCATGATTTTTTAAATTGATTAAATTTTTGTTAAAAATTGTTTGCAATTCTGACCTGACACGACCATGATTCATTATACAATCTATTGCCGTGAAAAATAACCTAGAGAGAACTGCCGTTGCCGGGTGGACACAGGGCGTGGTAGAATCCTTTCGTTAATTGGGGGGTGGTGTAATTGGTAACACGTCTGCCTTTGGAGCAGAAGACTTCAGGTTCGAGCCCTGGCCCCCCAGCCTCTTAGGACGCAGTATCGTGCGTCCAGGGAGCGTCAAACTCCCTTATATTTCAGCGGATCAATTTTTGATTTTTTGACCCTTTCCGGACGCGGTATCGGTGGAAAAAATGTAGTACGGGTCGTGGACCCAGAACCAAGTATCAATAATTCTCCTTTTTCTAATCGCTTTTTATTATCTCAATAATTTTTCCTACTACGCCATCAAGGTCCCCTTCGGTGTTAACCGGGATCGCCCCCAGTGAGAGAAGCAACGGATCGTATTCTTTTTGCCACTCGATATTATCCTCCTGTTCCGCCTCCGTCTTCCCATAGCCGGACTTGTTGACCCTCGTCCGCATCCGATGAACGAGCGTCTCGGGATTGCTTTGGAGTAGTATTATTTTGTCGAAGAGCGAGAAGAATTCATTTTGGTTGCTGCCGCTCGTGCTGCCAACCATGACGACTGCCGGGTTTTGCTCGAGCATCTCTTTCACTTTCCCAATATCGCAAAGCCGATCCACCGTATCGAACCAATCCTTTGAATGGACGGGTGCGTACTCAACCGCCATCTTGGTTTTCTTGTCTTGCCAGAAAAATACGCCGGGTACGTCATGGAGGTCGATGGCCTGGATCCCTTTTCCATTCAGCGCTTTCGCGATCGTGGATTTTCCGGTTCCGGCTATGCCCGTGATCAGGACTTTCATGTTCAGTCGACCAGTTTAGCTATTAAAGGGAATTCCTTATACGGCTGCTTGAACGTTCCCGACCCCATATGCCCTTCGCCGTGAAGAATGATCTGCGTCCCTCCGAGATGGTCGAACATGATCTTTCCTTGAACGTCGCTGCATTTCCAGGGGTCGTTGTCCGAGTTGATGAAAATAATATCCTTTACGTGGGACTTTATGACGTCCCATTTCAGTTCGTCCTTCGCGTCGCTTGCTGCAGTTTTCGGCAGCGCCTCGGCGTATCCAGCGACGAGGATCGCCTGTTTTACCCGGACATCAACCTTTTCAAGGATATGCAGGATGAGCGCGGATCCTTTCGAGTGGCCGACGAGCACGGTGTCTTCAGAAATCGTGCCGTTCTTGAGGGCGAAAGGAAGCCACTCTTCGACGTTCGGTTTGTCCGCATTGGGGAGCTGAGGAAGCCATACGGAATACCCGCGAGCTTCCAGCTTCTCTTTTAAATAAGGAAACCAAAACTCGTCAGGGCGTGTTCCCATGCCATGAAAGATAATTGCGTTCTTTGTCGGCATAACGATTTATTGATATCCCCCATCCACCTTGAGCGTCTGCCCGGTGATGTTGTTCGCGTCCTCGGAGGCGAAGAAAAGCACCGGCCGCGCGATCTCCTCCGGCGTGGCGAATTTTTTGCGGGCGATGCGCGCGGTCTCTTCGGCGATGAATTCCGGCGGGAGCAGTGCATTCATATCGGTATCCACCCATCCCGGCGCAACGGAGTTTACAAGGATATCCGGGGCAAGTTCTTCCGCTAGATTTCTTGTCATGCTTATAAGGCCTGCTTTCGCCGCGTCGTAATCGATCGATTCGGGCGACGTGGTATCAACCCCGTTGGTCGAGGAGATATTGATGATCCTTCCCCACTTCTGCTTCTTCATGATGGGGATGACCGCCTTGGCGCAGATGAACGGACCGATGAGATCGACCGCCAGCATCTTCTGCCAATCCTCGACGGTCTTCTCGGAAAACCGCTTGTCGACGACGATCCCGGCGTTGTTGACGAGAATATCAACCCGGCCGAATTTCTCCATCCCCGCCGCGACCATTTTCCCCACTTCTTCTTCCAACGAGACGTCCGCCTGATAGATCAGGGCATGACCGCCCGATGACTCGATCTGGCCCGCAACCTCCTCGGCCTTCCCCTTTTCCTTGAAAAAGTTAACGACGACGTTGGCACCCTCCTTACCGAATTCGAGGGCAATGGCCCTGCCGATCCCACGGCTCCCGCCGGTCACGATCACCGTCTTTCCTTCGAATCGCTTGGCATTCATGGGTTTATAATAGCATCAGAGAAGCTTCTTGAATATACGGGCGGTTGCGAATCGTTGCCGGGCAGCCTCTTAGGACGCAGTATCGTGCGTCCAGGGAGCGTCATTTGCTCCCAGGTTTCATCGAATCAATTTTCGATTTTTTGACCCATCGTGAACGCGGTATCGGTGGAAAAAACGTAGTACGGGTCGTGGACCCAGAACTGAAAACAAATTTTCTTGGGAAAGGTAACCAGTTCCCAGTTCTGAGCGCTTTATAAAAATAGGAAAGGCCTGACGCAAAGAATCTTTCGATTCTCCATGTCAGGCCAGTTGTATAAGTGTATCTATGATGCGCGCTCTGCGATGAGCGAGTTCGGCTTGCGTAGCGCAAGGAGTCCGATTGCCGCATGCTGCACGAAGCACATGATCGGGTTCGCCAGATCTGCCGGATGTCCTTCCCACCGCAGTATCACTACCACGATGCTGAGAACAAATGCGAAGGCCCAGATCAGCCACGGTGCGGCCGGCTCGTTGCGAGAATCCTTCATGACATTCCGATAGGTCGGGAGAAATCCGAGGATGTAGCATCCCTGAAGGATCAGGTTTGCGTACATGGCGGAATGGAACATCCACCACGCGCCCAAGGACAAGGCTCCGACGACCAGGATCAGCTTGTCGGGAAGGTCGAGCTTCGATCCCCTGCCCTTGCGGAGCAAGAGGATGGTGAGGGTTACGAGACAGATGAAGCAGTCGGTAAACGCCACGACCGTCTTCACCCAATCGCCGCTCATCACGAGATAACTCGAGGAGTTGATCACCGTGATGAAGCTGAACAATGCCCAACTGACGATGCTCGGGCTGGTCTTTCCAGCGAGCATGTCCTTGTTGTACATCACGAACGCGATCAAGAAGATCACGCTTGCTACCAACGTCAGGACCGTAGCCATCATGGCGACTCCCTCCTTTTCTGTGAATTTTGAAATGTACTGCCACTCCGTCAGAGGCCGCAAATTTCATTCGTGGACTCTGGTGAGTGGGCGATGCGACGGGGTTTATCCCATAGCATCGCCCGAACGGTTCAGAATGCGGAGATCCGCAGTCCGAACCCAACTGATACTTTTTTTGAACTGTCATTCAGGACGAAGAGTCCCGGCAAGAAATGCGGCGTCCGTTTGGGATGGACGAGAACCCAATTCTCGTTGTAGTACGAGCCGCCGGGGAAGATCCTGATGTACGACTCGATGTGCCATCCGAGGTTTTTGCTCAGCGCGAAGGTATTGGTCCCTCCGGCGACGAGCAGATTATTCGGGCGTACGCCTTCGAAGCGGGGAAGCGCGGTGACGAACATGAATGCCATCGGCTTCTTCAGCTGCGGGGCGATCGCAATCGGATTGATGCGCGGCCCGATCTGCACGAAGTGAGTGCCCTTGTTCGGTGCGCCACCGACTTCGGTATGCACCGAAAACCATGATGCCTCGCTTGGCGTGTAGATGATGAGATGATTCGTGAAGAACGGCTCGTAGGGAGCCACTTCTCCAAAACCATATCCGCTCATCCTCCCTGTCGGGATCTTCAAGCTCCATCCATACTGCGGATAGAACACCGCTCCGTCACTGCCCCCGAATTGATCGCTATACAGATGCAGCGATGCCTTCGGGGTCTCTTGGGCATGCAGGCCCGTGGCTGCTACTGCAAGGGTTAAGGCGATCGTAAGGACAATGCGTTTCACGGCTGATCTCCATTTCTGACAGTCTTCAATTGTTCCCAGACTGCTGGGAATATTATAGCATGTATATATTGACATTGTCAAGCCTGTGTGGTATGCTAAACCCAGCTCGTCACAACGAGTTATTTCAGCAAAGGAGGTGCGGCTTGAGCGCACAAGTGATAGGTCTCGTCTCGGGCGGCTTGGTAATCGCAAGCATCGTTCCCTACGCCATCCGAGTGCATCAGGGCAAGATCCATCCGGTTCCCACGAGCTGGTTGCTCTGGTCTTTCATCGGCCTCGCGCTCTTGCTCACTTACCGGAGCGCGGGCGCAACCGAAAACGTATGGCCAGCAGTGTTCGGGTTTAGCAATCCGACGATCATCGCAATCATGGCCATCTCAAAACGCGAGCGATGGAAAAAGCCGGAACTGCACGAATGGTTCTGTCTCATCCTTGGCGTTGTAACCCTCATCGCTTGGTGGTTCGTCCGCCAGAGTCAGGAGCTTTCGCAGTGGGCATTACTCCTTGCGATCGTGGCTGATCTCTTTGCGTGGGGTCCGACGGCGTTGTTCTTCTGGCGTCACCCCGAAGAGGATCGTCCGGCTGCGTGGTTCATCTTCGCAGTCGGTTACTTCATCACGATCTTCGCCATCACAGAGCACACTCTTTCGAATTACATCCTGCCGCTCTACATGGCAGCGGGATCGTTCACGAGCACATTGCTCCTGTCGGTGCCTCGCCTCAAACGCAGGATACCGCTCAAGGAATGGATTTGACTCAAACTCAACATGGCCCGGGCAGCGAAAGCACCCGGGCTGTTTTATTATCGTGTCGTGGTATGCGGATGATGGACTCAGAACTAAAAAAGATAAGAAAATGCCCCAGCTTTTAGCCGAGGCATTAAACGTTAGCGTGTCTTGCAATTCTCACGCTACTTCCAAGATGTCGCCAATCTCCAATCCTCCATGGTGAAGGCAGGCGAAGTTCTTGCCGAACACGACGCCCTTCACGGGAATGCCGGGAAGTGCGGGCAGGCGGCGATACTTGCTCAAAGCGAGAAGAGGTTCTTTCCCATTCAGACCCGTCTCCTGATCTATTGTGGGAATGGGACAGCGGACGCAGAGCTTGCCCCCTTTGAGAGTTGCTTCGGTCGTATCAATCACGTCCCACCCATCTTCGGCATACGGATCACAGTCGGTCACCACGATGTTTGGCCGAAACCGATTCATCGGAATGGGAACCGTTGTCCGTGAGTTAAGGTCATCCAGCGATGCTTGGGAGATGAGAAGCAGAGGATATCCATCCGCAAAGCTGAGCGGAATATCGTTACCGCCCCTCGGATCTTCGCGCTTCCGCTGGAAAGTTGGATCGTACTGAAGCAAGCGACAAGGAACGCCAAGGTTCTTTTCAAACCACCTGGAAGGCCTGTCACCCATGTCGATGCCACGTCCGACGCGACCCCAGATGTCCACTTCCACCTTCTCGCCCTCGCCATCCGAAAGCGGAATTATCAATCTGTCGTCGTAATCCGCAGTCATCACCTCAAGCCACTCATTGCAGATGGACGTGCGAATGAGGCACATCTTAGGCACTTTCCTTTGCGAGAGGAATGCCCCGTTGGAATCGATCAGGACAAATTCCCGATCGTGTTCAAAGCCGGATGGCGTGAGGACGGCCCGATCAACCGGGATGCCCCCGCAGGATTTGATGGGGTAAATGTACAGTTCCGCTATTTTTGGCACGGAGGCCTCCTTTGGAAAAACTAGCCGTAGAATATCACTTCCCTAAAGAAGTGGCAATTCAAAATTGACGGCGTTGCGAATCGTTGCCGGGCAGCCTCTTAGGACGCAGTATCGTGCGTCCAGGGAGCGTCGAGGCCTCCCGAAAATGTGTGACCCGCAAGCCACGTCCTGCCTGCGTCGAAAAAGTTCTGGACCGGGGTGTCCAGCTATCTGCAAGGTATTAGGTTGATCTATTGCGGCACGGGGACACGCCCTACCGGTTCCTTTTCGATCTCCCCGCTACGCTTGAGCCGGCGGCCGAGCGCGATATATTTGCGCGCGGAATTCTTCCAGGAAAAATCCTGCGCCATGGCCCGCTCGATAAGATGCTCCCATTCGCCCTTGTTGCGGTAACTTTCGTGGGCACGGACGATCGTGATGAGCAGCGCGTTCGGATCGAACGGCGCAAATACAAATCCGGTCCCCTTCCCGTGGTGCGGATCAAAATCCTCCACAGTATCCGCAAGACCACCCGTCCTCCGGACGATCGGGATGCATCCGTAACGCATCGCCTCCAGCTGTACAAGGCCTGACGGCTCGAACCGCGACGGGATCAGGATCGCATCCGCGCCGGCATAGATCATGCGCGGGATCTTGTCATCATATTCCAAATGGACGCTCACCCGATCCGGATATTTTTCGGAAAGCTCTTTGAAGAATTTTTTATATTTTGAATCGCCGTCGCCGAGGAGAACGAACTGGAACGCCAGGTTGTCGAGGAGCGGCTGCATCGTGGATTCAAGCAGCGCGAACCCTTTTTGCTCGCTCAAACGCCCGTTCATCGCGATCAGCATCGTGTTCTCGTCCTCCTTGAGGCCGAACAGGCGCTGAAGAGCCGCTTTGTTCTTGGCGCGCCCGGCAAGATGGCGGCCGCTGTAGCGGGAAGTGATCTGCGTGTCGGTCGCAGGATCGAACCGCTCGGCATCGATGCCGTTCATGATGCCCACAAGGTTCTCGCGGCGCTCCTGCAATATCCCCTCCAGCCCTTCGCCGTATTCTTCCGTGGTGATCTCCTGCGCGTACGTGGGCGAGACCGTGACGACCTCATCCGCGTACAGGATCCCGCGGCGCATGCCGTTCAAAAAATTCATATCGGTGAAGAACGGCGGGATCGGTTTTCTGCCGAAATCCGCGTCCATTTCCGGGACGAATGACGGATCGAATGTTCCCTGATAGCGAAGGTTATGGATGCAGAAAATACTGCTGATGCCGTTGAGGTCTTCGTCCTCCGCGTATTCGGTCTTTAAAAGATCCGGAATGAACCCTGTCTGCCAATCGCTTGCAATGATGAAGTCCGGCTTCCACTTTGATCGCTTTACGAATTCGATAGCGCATCGCGAAAGAAGCACCCATCGCATTGTATCGTCCGCGTAGCCGTAGACGTTCGCGCGTTTTTCAAAACATTCCATATTTTCCAAAAAATAGGTGATGCCTTTTTCGTCCCCGGTGTGGATCATGATGTTGGAAACCAGGAGACCATTCGGATCTTCCTCTTTTGGCGCGACGCGCAGCCGCTCCATATGCAATTTTACCGGGAACTTTTCCTGGTCCATGCTGGCATATTTAGGGACAAAAACACGGGCGTCGCAGCCAAGCTCTCGCATCGCGCGGGGCAATGCCCGCAATACCTCTCCAAGCCCTCCTACTTTTGCAAATGGCGCTGCCTCAGAACCGACAAAAAGCACCTTAAGCGGCTTTTCCGAAGCCGGAAGTTTTAATTTCATGCATATTCATTATACCACGGAGCCTCATTGCGCCGCACATGCGCGCGAAGAAGGTGCGCTATGATGCCATGTTCGCTTTAAAGAACGCGAGCACTTTCTTCCACGCATCATCCGCGGCTTCGCGGTTATACATGCGGGGATTTGTGTCGTTGAAGAACGCATGTCCCGCGCCCGGATATACGATGGGGTCGAAAACCTTCCCGTTCTTTTTCATATCTTCTTTTAATGCTGGCAGGGATTCCATAAGATTGGCATCCTGGTCGCCATAGAAGGCAAGAATAGGGCACGTGATGTCCGCGATCTCCCCTTCTGCGGGCGGATGGCCGTAGAACGGCGCGGCGGCCTTCACGCGAGGATCATGCGCGGCGAGATGAAAGCTATACGTGCCGCCAAAACAAAAACCCACCACGCCGATGGCGCCGTTCACGCGCTCATCAGCCATCAGATGGTCCACGCACGCCTTCAGGGTCGCTATCGTATGCTCCGCGTATTCCGGCTGCTGCGTCGGCGCCATTGCGGCGCGCAGTTTCGGCTGGACCTCGTTGCGCTTTTCCGGATCAAAAAGATCCTGCTGCAGCTGCGGGGTGAGGATCGCAAGCAGCCCTTCCGGCAAAAGTTCAGGTGAGATCACATTGTATCCTTCCGCGGCAAACCGGTCCACGACCGAACGGATGTGGCCGTTCACGCCCCAGATCTCTTCTATAAGGACCAGTCCGGGGTATTTTTTGCCGTCATCGGGATACGCCTGATATGCCGCCGCGCCGTTGATCGTCAGATCCTTTTTTATGATGTTCATATTCCTATGATACCACGCGCCCGGCGATTTTATTACCGTGCGCGGCGATCAGAGCGCGGTTGCCGTGATCTTCGTTACGCGGATCTGGCTGTTCCCCGCTTGGGGATCCCACGTGATGAAGCCGATGCCGCCGCGCGGCAACACATCGCCGTTCATCACGGCGGAAATCGTCTGATTGTCCACGCCGCATTGCACATTCGCTCCATTTACCGTCATGGAAACGGGAAAACCGATGCCGAACATGTGGGCCGCGCTTGTCGTAAGCGTTTCGCCCGGACTCAACTGGATCGTCTGGCCGTTCTGGATCATATTGATGCTCACATTCGTGTCAGCCGCGTCCACATCGGAAAAAATGCACTCCAGTAAATTCCCGCCATCCATGCGGCGGGCGACGAGGTCGAACGTCTGCCCGCTTACCCATCCCACATAAGCGGTATACGTATAGTTGATCCAGCCGCCGGAACCGTTCAGGAATATTCCGGCGCTTGTACCCGTAATGTCCGTACCGAGGTTCAATGCCCCGCCGGTCGTGGAAAAAACGCCCCAACCGCTACCCCAATCGGCCGCGCTGAAGGTGGATGTTGAATACGGAAGCGGGATGATAGATGCGGCAGGCGGCGCGGGCGTGGGATTGGATGCCGGCGCGGCGGACTGGGCGGCCGCCTGGGAGGGCGTGGCGACGGGAAATGGGACGCTGATGGTCTCGTTCGAAAGCGGCATCACGGAAACCTCGCTCACCGCCACCCCTTTTTGCGACGCCGGCTGGCCGAACGTCACGAATCCGATCCCGCCGACCGGCGATTCATTCGCCGCAACGTGCGTGGCAACCGCCTCGTGGCCGTTCATCATGCAGCCGATGTCATTGCCATATACTTCCATGCCGAAATTCTCGGACGCGCCCTGCGCTGCCGTCGTTGATGCGGCCGCGTATGCGATCTGCGTATCGGCGGTGTTCACGCGCTCGATCACCTCCGTACCGTTGGGACCAAACTCGCAATAGACAAAATCCTGCTGGTTGTTGGAAACACGGGCCACGATATCGAACCATCCGCCTTCAAGCGGCGAGGCGTCCGCATTCACGGCGTAGTTCGTCCAGGAAGATGCGCCGGCCAAAAAGCTGTTCGCGCCGTGCGTTGCCGGATCGGGAATGAGCGTCAGCATATTGTTCTCATAGGAAAGCGCCCCCCATGCTTTTGGCCAATAGGTGGATGTCGCGGTTGCGGGACCGAATGAATACGGCAACGGAAGTGACGCGGCCGCTTTTACCGAAGACGGGACAGAAATGATAACGGTGCTCGTAGGGATCGTCTCAACATTCTGTTGCGGATTTTCCGGCAGCGACGGCGCTGAGGCCGAGGACGACGCAACCGCGGAAACGGACGGCGGAACCGGATTCGCAGTATTTTTTTGCGCTTTGATATAGAAAAGACCGCCTGCGATCGCGCCGCCGATCACAATGAGCGATGCGAAGAATATGCCAAGTTCGGTCTTCCGGTTCATCGGAAATGCGACAATAGGGCTAGTGCACGAGCCCTTCTTTTTTGCCGTAGGCCGTGAGTGCGTCCATGATATCGCTCATGGTATCCACTATAAAATATTTCTTGTGATATTCGTAGGTGCGTCCGGAGGTCGCAATGACCGTTTTAAGGTCGAACGGGACCACCTTCCCTTTTTTGATCATGTTCATCGCGTGTTTGGATTCTCCATATGACGAAAGCAATCCGGCGCCGAGAAATTTTATTTTTCCTTTCTCTTTGATCATGCCGAACTCAACGCCGAGCGACCAGATGCGCGAGATATGGAGCAGCTGGCGCTTGTTCGCGCGGCTGCACATATCGCCGAACTTCTGCGCCATCGCCGCGAATTTCTTATCGGTAAGGAACGGCAGGTGGCCGAAATATTCATGGAACAGGTCCGGCGTCGCGGAATAATCGAAATGTTCCGGCTTGCGGATATAATCGGTGACCGGGAACGAACGCTTCTTCATCGCCACAAACCAATCTTCCATGGACATCGTGATGTTGCCGGCGCTGGAAAGTTTCCATCCGGTCATGCGGTTGATCCGCGCGCTCACGCGGCGCTGGTCGGGAACATGCTTGGAATCGAGCGCGAGTTTCTTTGAACCGGCGAGAAATTCCTTGCAGGCGTAATCTGCCACAAGCGCTTTCTGGCGCGCAAAAAGTCGCGCCCAGGTGGCGTGGTCTTCGACCGAATACTTCGTGCGGAGTTTCACTTGCGTCGCGGTAGCCATGGGAAATACTGGGGTAATATAGCATAGAGAATATCATTTGTCAACTTTCACATAATTGTGTATTCTTTATGCCATGAAACGGTTCATGCAATGGCTCGACGACCGCACGTTCCAGCGCCGCACGATCATCCGGTATACATTCCTGTACCTGAAGGCGCGGTGGAAGAACGGTTTCAAAGGTCCCACGATCCTCTTTTACCCGGACGTGCCCCGGGTGTGGAACGTCATCTATCTCGTATGCAAGGTGCTCGGGTATCGCATCACGAACGATCCCGACGCGCATTTTGACATGGCGATGGCGTTCCAGGACATCACGGTGCGTCCAGAAAATAAGACGCTCGCCGAACTTTCAAAAAGGCGCGAAGTGCTCAACGGTCGCTGCGGCGACATCAGCAAGGCGCGCGTGGATCGGATATTCCTTGAAACATTCGGGTACGGGCTCACGATCGATCCGCGCACCCATCGCGGGAGTTATGTCAAAAAAACGGACACGAACGCCCTCCATATTGCGACAATAGAGGCCGCACCGGCCGAACCGGAGAACGGATTCGTCTATCAGAAACTGATAGACAACAAGGGTGACAGCGACACCACTACCGATATCCGGACCTTTATTTTTGACGACACGATTCCTTTTACGCTTTATAGAAATCACGACATCAATGACCGCTTCGGCGATGAAACGATCGTCGCCGCACGGGTGGATGCGAATAAGGCGTTCAGCAAAGAAGAACAGGCACAGATCATCCGCTTCTGCAAGAACTTCGGCCTCGACTATGGCGAGCTCGATATCCTCCGCGACAAAAATGACGGACGGATCTATATCGTGGACGTGAACAATACACCGTCGGGACCGCATCCCGGCGTGCATATGTCAAAAGCGGATTACGGCCGCTTTGTGGCAGAGCTGGCTGCGGCGTTCGAAAAAATGGTACGCAACGCCATCGATAAGAACTCAAGCCACATTCCGGCCGTATAGATCATGTTCATAAGCACCGTTTTGAACGGATGGTTCCCGATATTTTTCATGCAGGCGAGAACGATGATGAATGGATACCACCAGATATAGAACGTAAGCGGCAGGCCAAAAAAATACATCGTATAGACGGTGATGTAAAGGTTTCCGCCCAGTAATTCGCGGGAAAGTTCTGGATGCTTTACAAGGATCCTCGCGCGCGCCTTTCCGTACCGGAATGAACGGTGGATCTCTTCGCTGAACGTCCCCCAATCATGGGTAACGACTGCCGCGCGATGGAACAGGATCCGATTTCCCGCTTTTGTGCAACGCCAGGTAAAATCAGCGTCCGATCCGTATAAAAACGATTCATCGAACTTCCCCACAGTTTCCCAAAGCGCCTTTTTGAACGCAAGATTGCTCGTGGCGGTCGTCGTGACATATCCGTCGTTCCGATCGTGCTCGGGATTTATATTCACGTACACATTCGGATCGGTGGCGCGGACAACGCCCGCGACCATTGTCTCTTTCCCTTCGAGGATCGGCCGGGTGAGCTCCACCAGCCAATCACCCACGGGAACACAATTCGCGTCGATAAAGACGATGATATCCCCTTGTGCAAGCGCGACGGCTGCGTTGCGTTGTTCGGGGATGGAGGTCTTATTGGCCACCGCGGGCACAAATTGATGCCAGCGGACAGCCGGATGCGCGGCGCGGATATCGGCAAGCCGGGAAGGATCTGACGCATCGACCACGATGACCTCCGTGGCGGCGGGCTTTTTTTGCGCTTCGAGCGCGGTAAGTGTGTTTGCAATGCCGCGATCGTTCTTTACTATCGTAATGACGGATATCTCGGGCTTCATGATGGAATAAATATATATTTTTTTTGGCATATTGTCAAATTTCACGTTCTTCTATATACTGGAGCGCATGACCGGATACGCGCAACGCCTGTGGAACCATTTTTTGACCGACACGCTTTTCCGCAACTCAATTTACCTGATGCTGTCCACGGGGTTCATGGGCGCGTTCGGGTTCTTTTTCTGGCTCATTTGCGCCCATCTCTTCACTTCCGACCAGATCGGGATCGGCACCGCGCTCATTTCGGCAATGGCGCTCATCTCCGCGATCAGCACGCTCGGCTTCAACAGCACATTCATCCGGGTGCTTCCCACTTCCACCAACCGGAACGATGAGATCAATACCGGCTCCATCTTGGTGGTTGCCGCCTCCGCGATCATCGCGACCGCGTATGTGTTCGGCGTATCGTTCATCGCGCCAAAGCTCGGCATCATCCATCAGAACTTCTGGTACGCCGCGGGATTTGTGATCACGGTCGCGCTCGCGTCGATCAACTCGCTGAGTGACAGCGTCTTTATCGCCTATCGTGCGGCACATTACGCGCTCATCACCGACGGATTGGTGACGAGCATCGCCAAACTGCTCCTGCCGCTCGTATTCGTCGTCCTCGGAGCGTACGGGGTGTTCGCCGCGGCAAGCTTTGCGGCATCGATCGGCATGGTCGCGAGCATCTTCTACATGGTCCGGAAGTTCAATTATCATCCGCGCTTTACGGTCAGCGTTCCCGTGATCAAACAAGTGTTCCATTACTCGTTCACGAATTACATCGCCGACCTTTTTAACATGGTTCCCACGCTTGTCCTTCCCATCATCGTGCTTGACGTGCTGGGCGCCGCGCCGACGGGCTATTTCTTTCTGGCATTCATGATCGTCAATTTGATCTACGCCGTTCCGGCTGCCGTTTCCGGATCGCTTTTTGCAGAAGGGTCGTACGGCGTCACCGCGCTGCGTACATTGCTGAAACGTTCAGCGGTCCTGTTGACCGCGATCATGGTCCCCGCGGCGATCCTATTCGCGGCGATCGGCCCGTTCGTCCTTGGATTTTTCGGAAAGGAATACAGCACCGGCGGCGCGGGCGTAATCATCGTCCTCGCGCTCAGCGCGCCGGCGGTCGCCTGCTTTGACATCGGAAGCTCGCTCCTCCGGATAACGAAGCAAGTATATTCGCTGGTGGTCGTGAATATTTTTTACGCGGCAGTGGTGTGCGCGTGCGCGCTGCTATGGGCATCACGCGGCATCGATTGGGTGGCGGCGGCGTGGCTTGCCGGCAATGTGGTGGCGGCAATAATGGCATTTCTTTTTGTTTTTCAGGGTCATCAGCGCCACCTGCGGATGCAAGCGGCCAAATAAGGCTTATTTTTGCTGTATTTCCGGCGGACTGGACAAAATTAAATAAATATGCTACAAATAGGCATATTAAATAAACATTAAAGGCGTCTATGGAACCCCATTCCAAGTCCCGGTTGATCATCCTTCTTTTGCTGGCCGTGGTCCTCGTCGGGATCCTCGCGAGCATCTATTACAAAGCCGATCCTGTCTATGGCCTTCTTCAGCGCATGAACCTGATCCCGATGCCGGAACGGTTCACCGAGCTCTATTTCCAGAATGCGGACGCGCTTTCCTCTTCTGTCGCGAAAGGGCAGACCCTTTCGTTCGCGTTCACGATCCACAATGAGCGCGGCGCGACGACCACGTATCCGTATATCGCATATTTCCAGAAGAGCGACGGCACGAAGATCGTCCTGCAGAACGGCGAGCTTCCGCTCGCGAGCGATGCAAGCACGACCATCACGGTCTCCTATCCGTTCACCGAGGCCGCAGGGACCGGAACCGTCGTCGTCGACCTCCCGTCGTTCGACCAGCAGATCGATTTCCTTCTGGCCAACGCCCAATAACATGCCCACGAACGAGCTCAAAAAAATAACGGTCCTCGTCCCCTGCCACAACGAAGAGGTGGGGATCGCCCACGTCATGGAAGAGATGCCGTTCGACGACCTCAAGCGCCTGGGCTTCCGGGTGGAGGTGATCGTCATCGACAACAATTCGACCGATAAGACCGCGCTCGTTGCCCGCGCCCACGGCGCCACCGTCATCCACGAACCTAAGAAAGGGAAAGGCAATGCGCTTTCCACCGGTTTCCGCGCCGTGACGGAAGATACCGACTTCGTGGTCATGATCGACGGAGACAACACTTACAAGCCGAAGGAGATCGCGCGCCTCGTGGAACCGCTCGCCTGCGGATTTTGCGACGTCGTCGTCGGATCGCGCCTGGGCGGCAAGATAAAGAAGGGCTCGCTCCACTTCCGCAACCGCGTCGTCAACTGGGGATTCGCGTTCCTCGTGCGCCAGTTCTATAAAGTGAACGTCACGGACGTATTGAGCGGGTTCTTCGCGTGGAAGAAAGACGCGATCGACATCATCAGCGCCCATCTGCGGTCGGAAGGATTTTCGCTTGAGATGGAGCTCATCACGAAGACCGCCAAGCTCGGGCTCGAAATGTACTCCGTCCCGATCACCTACGACGTGCGCGACGGGAAAACGAAGATCAGCCCGGTCCGCGACGGCATCAGCATCCTCGCGATGCTCGCCAAGAACCTTTTCTGGAAATCGACGATGGCCATCAAGGACGGCGCAACCGCGATCGCGGAACATAAAAAGCGGCTGCAGGACATTTAACATCATCATGGCTGACGCAAAGAAGATCGCGATCGTCTCCGATACGGTCTATCCCTATTTCAAGGGCGGAAAGGAAAAGCGGATCCACGAGATCACGACGCGCCTTGCCGCGCAGGGCCACGACGTGACCATCTACACGATGAAATGGTGGAGTGGCGGAAACACGATAAAAGAAAATGGCGTGACGCTCCGGGCGATCAGCCCGCTGTATGCCGTCTATTACGGAAAGCGGCGCTCCACAAAGGAAGCGATCTTTTTTGCGCTGTACTGCTTGCGCCTGTTGTGGGCGGATTTTGACGTGATGGAGGCCGACCACATGCCGCACCCGGTACTTTTCCCGTTGAAGATCGTATGTATGCTCAAGCGCAAAAAAATGATCGTCACCTGGCATGAGGTATGGGGGCGGGAATACTGGGATGAATATCTGTCCCATGGCCTGCAAAGCTGGATCGCCTGGAACATCGAAAAAATGAGTGCGCACCTTCCCGACCTTGTAGTGTCAGTTTCCCGGCACACCACCCGCGAGGTCCGCGGGATCTTAAAACGAAAGAGGCCCGTCGTCACCGTTGAGAACGGCCTCGATATGGCAACGATCTTGAAGAATCCTCCGGCGCCCCGCGGAGCGAACATCCTTTTTGCGGGACGCCTGCTTTCCCATAAAAACGTCGATGTCCTCGTGCGGGCGACCGCGCGCGTCCTGAAAAAATATCCCGACGTGGTGCTGTGGATCATCGGCGAAGGTCCCGCGCGCGCATCGCTCGAATCGCTTGCGAAAGAATTGGGCATCGAGAAAAATGTTGCGTTCCTGGGCTTCCTTAAAGATGAGGACGAACTGTACCGCGTGATGCAGGCCTCGCAGATATTCGCGCTCCCTTCCACGCGCGAAGGGTTCGGCATCGCCGCGATCGAAGCCAACGCCTGCGGCATGCCCGTGATCACGATCGACCACGAACACAATGCCGCGCGGGACCTTATCATCAACGGCGAAAATGGCACGCTCATCAAATTGGACGAGGCGCAGATGGCGGCCGCGATCGAATCATATCTCTTTTCGAAAAAAGACCGCGCCCAATACCGCACCTACGCCGAAAAATACGACTGGAACCGCGCCGTATCCGAACTCCAGAAAATTTACGCATCATGACCGACACTATCGTCACAACCAGTTGGGACGACGGCCATATCCTCGATATGAAACTGTCGGATCTCCTTTCCCGGTACGGCCTGCCGGCGACTTTTTATATTGCCCCCGAGAACCGCGAGATCGCCGCAAGCGAGCGGCTCTCGAAGGCGGCCGTGCGGTCGCTTTCCGAGCGGTTCGAGATCGGCGCGCACACCATGACCCATCCGCGCCTTTCCAGGATCGACGATGCATCGGCAAACGCGGAGATCGCCACATCAAAATCCGTTCTGGAAGATTGGACCGGCAAGCCGGTGTCGGCATTCTGCTATCCCGGCGGCGATTTTACTCCGGCGCACGAGGCGATGGTAAAAGACGCCGGATTCGCCGTTGCGCGCACCGTAAAGCGATTTTCATTCGGCGGCGGCGATCGTTTTGCGATGCCGACGACCGTCCATGCTTACCGGCACTGGTCGGATGTTTCCGCGATCGCCGCATTTTCCGGAATAAAGAATTTTTTGCGAAACTATCTCCATTGGGACGACCTTGCTATCGCTCTTTTTGAGCATGCGCGGAAAAACGGCGGCACCTTCCACCTATGGGGCCATTCGTGGGAGATAGAAAAGAACGGCGACTGGAACCGGCTGGAGCGCGTGTTCCGGCACATCGGCCGCCAAAATGGGATAACATATAAGACAAACAGCCAACTCGCATGAAATCCCAAAAGACCGCAATCGTATTCGCGCCCTATTTTCCTCCGCAAGGCGGCGGCTTGGAGCGCTACGCCCGGCACATCAGCGCAAGTCTGGCGAACGAGTACCACTGGCGCGTGGTGGTCGTCACATCGGGCGACCGCGGCGGCGCGGACCGCATCGAGGAATACGACGGCCTCCGCGTCCATCGCCTCGCCTACCGTCACAAGATATCCAACACGCCGTTCTCGTTCGGATGGTTCCGCAAGATCCGAGCCATTCTGAACACCGAGAAACCGGATCTCATCAACGTGCACATGCCGGTGCCGGGCATCGGCGATGTCGCATGGCTGCTCTCCGGCAAGACGCCGCTCGTCGTCACGTATCACGCCGGCAGCATGCACAAGAACAAGTTCCGCGACGATGTTCTGATCTGGCTCTACGAACACGGCCCGCTCCAATTCCTGCTGCGCCGCGCCGACCGCATCATCTGCTCGTCGGATTTCATCCGCTTCAATCTCCTCAAAAAATACCTCTATAAGAGCGTCACCATCATGCCGGGCGTGGACGCGGATTTCTTCACGCCGGATGCGAGCAAACGTTCGCCTATGCCGACGGTGCTTTTTGTGGCTGCGCTCAACCGCGCGCAGGAACAAAAAGGGTTGAAAACCCTGCTTGCGGCCGCAAAGATCGCGCGTGCGACGATCCCGAACCTGGGCGTCACCGTGGTGGGGACCGGCGATATGGAAGATGAATACAAAGCTTATGCGCGCGAGCTCGGCATTGATGCGCATGTCGCGTTCATGGGCGGACTGGAGGGCAAAGACCTTCGTGATGCCTATCAGAGCGCGCACGTCTTTGCGCTCCCCAGCGCCAACGAAGCGCTCGGCATGGTCATTCTTGAAGCAATGGCATGTGAAGTTCCGGTCATCGGGGCGAATTCCGGAGGGATCCCGCTCATCATCGACGAGAACAAAACAGGGTTGCTCGTCCAGCCGAAGGATCCGGATGGATTGGCACGCGAGATCGTCACCCTCTTGAAGGATCCGGCAAAAAGCGCGGAATTTGGAAAGACCGCGCGCGAGATGATCATCAAAGATTTTAACTGGAAAGGACGCACCGATCTCTACGACGAGGTCCTCACGCAAATGCTCGGCAAAAAAGCGGAACACATTACGCGGATCACCGTGGTCGCGTCGTATTTCTATCCGAAGATCGGCGGCCTTGAGAACTATGCCTATCTTCTCGCAAAGAACCTGAACGCGAGCGGTAAATATAAAATGAGCGTCATCACCAGCAACTATGACGGAAAAGGATACCGGCAGGATGTGATCGACGGCATGACGGTGCACCGGCTGCCGATCATGTTCCGGATCTCGAACACCCCGATAAATCCGTTTTGGCCTGGCATGATAAAAAAGATCTACGATGCGGAACAGCCGGATATCGTGCATGTTCACTCTCCTGTCCCCTACATGGCGGATGTGGCCGAATATGAAGCGCAAGATCGCGCCGTGGTGCTGACCTATCATTCGGGAAGCATGCTTAAAGGGCGGTGGCCTATCGATATCGTCATCGGTTTCTATGAAAAGATATTCCTGCCGATGCTTTTTAAGCGCGCAAATATAGTGGTAGCGGTTTCACAGGAATTTGCCCGCCGTACATTCCCGCAATTCAATGAAAAAATCCATTTCATCCCTACCGGCGTAGATCTTTCCCGATTTAAAAAAACGCCGTTGCCGGATGGCACAAAAACCGTGACCTACGTGGGGCGCATCGAACATAGTTCCAGCTGGAAGGGCATCGAACCGCTCTTACAGGCAATGGCGCTTGTCATAAAAGACCATCCTGATGTCCGGCTTGAGCTCGTTGGCGGCGGCGATGCGATCGGACATTATCGCGAGCGGGCCGATGCCCTTGGTATCGGAGCGTGCGCCACCCTGACGGGGCCGTTGCTTGGCAATGCCCTTGTGGATGCGTATAAACGCGCAACCGTCGTGGTGTTGCCTTCGACCTCGGATTCGGAAGCTTTCAGTATTGCGCTTATCGAGGCGATGGCATCGGGTCGTCCGATCATCGGGACCGCTATTGGCGGCACGCCCCAGGTGATAGAAAACGGCAAAAACGGTTTGCTCGTTCCTCCGAAAGATCCGCGCGCCCTTGCCGACGCGATAGAAAAAGTGGTCATGGACAAAGCGCTCGCGACACACTTGGCGGATCATGGCGCCACGCGGGCACAAAATTTTTCCTGGGACGCGCAAGCGATGAAATATTCGGATCTTTTTGCAACCCTCTCATGAAAATAACCTTTTTTGTTTCCGGAAGCATCCTCAGTAATTTCAGCTATCGCACGCTCGCGCTCGCGCGTTCTTTGCATAAACTGGGACACGATGTTTCTATCGTTGCCCCGAGGGCAGACAAATACAACAACTTTACGCCGGAGATGATCAAGGAGGTCGATGGCGTACGGATAATCCAACCCTTTCAATTCGCCACACGGCGCTTGGAGATCAATCTAATTCCGTATCTGTTCGGCGCCGTCCGAGCGCTTTTCCGTGAACGGCCGGACCTTATCTACATATATAAAGCCACGCCAATTTCCATCGTCGGCCTTCTTGGAAAGCTTTTCTGGAAAACGCCTGTCGTCACCGACTTCGATGATCTCGGAAGCGAGGTCATGAAGATCGAAGGTCATCCTTTTCATCAGCGGAAGCTCGTGGAGTGGTCCGAACGAATAGCTGGCAGCTATGCGGATCGTCTTGTCGCCGCCTCGCGCTATCTTTTTGACTACTATCATCGTAAATATCCCGAAACGCCGATATATCTTATGCAAAATGGCGTGGATAAAGAGTGGTTTGCCGGACCGCTCGTTCCGTCCACACAAAGGACGATAGTCTTTTTTGGGGCGATCAATCGGACGAGCATTCTTGAGCCGCTGTTTGACGTCCTACCGAACGTGGCAAGGGAGGTTCCTGGTATAAAAGCGGTGATCATCGGCGACGGAAAATTCCTTCCGTATTTCAAAGAAAAAACGATTGCAGCAAATCTTGGGAATATCGTCACGTTCACGGGATGGCTTGATTTTGCCGCCGCGCGGACGTATTTACAGGCAGGAAGTATCGGCTACAGCTATATGCCGCGTGAAAACACCGCAATTGCAGCCAGCAGCATGAAGATCTCACAATACATGTCCCGTGGTGTGATCCCGCTTGTGAGCGATATAAACGATATGGCAAATGATGAAGAATTCCTTTCGGCTGCCTATGTCGTCCCCACGGGAGATCGCATAGCATTAGAATCCTCAATAAAAAATCTATTTAAAAATGATGATATCCACGCCCGTTCCAAAAACGCACGCCAGTTTTCCGCGACCCACTTTGATTGGGACGCTCTTGCCTCTGGATTTTCGCAATGGATCTATCCGACCCACACACACACTTCTCCAAAGGTTTACATTGTAACTACAAAAATACCCGGCGATGTTGGAGGATCGGAAATCCGGAACTATAACCTCATCCGCCAGCTTCTGAAAAGCGCGAACGTCCATATTGAGGTTTTTTGTATTGCGCAAAATGATCCACAATCTGAATGCGATGCTTTTGAATCACGGATAGGCGCACAATGTCACGCTGTTCACAATACACACCCGTCTATAGAGTCAACAATACGCGGACTATTGTGGGGTCGCGTTCCTCCGTTTATGGAAAATTTCAAAGCAAGCGGCATCGGCGATATATTTCGCAAAGCCTGCGAAAGATCGCTCCCCGATTTTGTACAAGTTGAAAAACTCGACGCATATTATTGCATTCGTCCCCACATTTCATGGCTTAAACAGCAGGGAGTGAAAATCATTTTTGACTGTCACAACATAGAGTTCCAGAATTTTCACGATTCACTCAGGCTGTTCTCGTGGCCAAAACGGATGATCGGTAAATATCTAACCCCGGCATTGAAAAGGTTAGAGCTCGAAGGGGTGCGTAATGCACACGCCGTCCTTGCATGTTCGGAATCTGACGCGGATTTCTTCAGGCAATATAACCCCAATACACATGTGATCCCGAATGGCGTCGATTGTTCATCATTTGCGCCAGCAACTACACCCACGGAACCCACTCTTATATTCATGGGCGGAACGGCATATCCTCCAAACGCGGATGCGATGGAATTTTATTTGAAGTCGATACATCCACTTGTGCGCAGGGTAATGCCAGCGACGCGCTTTCTTGCAATCGGTGTCACTGCCCAATGGCTGGAATCGGAAGGCATTGATGATCCTTCGGTGCAGCCCCTGGGATTCGTTGACGATGTGCGCCCATTCCTTCGGCGGGCAACAGTCGGCATCTGCCCGGTTCGCTACGGCTCAGGCACTCGCATAAAGATCATGACTTATATGGCTGCCGGGCTTCCGGTCGTTGCCACTGACAAAGGAGCGGAAGGCGTCCCTTATGTTGATGGTCGCAATATTCTTTTGGCCAATGATCCAGAAACATTTGCAAAGAATGTCGTGGCCCTTCTCCGTGATCGGCATATGCACGACGAGATCGCAAAGAACGGCACCGATTTCATCAGGAAAAATTATGACTGGGATGTCATTGGAAAAACACTACGACTGATTTACAACTGAAATGGACGGGGTAATTCCTAAAAATTCATATCTAGTAAAACCCATTCCCATTTTTTTCCTGTTGGGTCTCATTGTGGTAAACCTTACCGCGCTCTTTTCGTTCGATCCGCTGTATATCGGGGCATTCCTCTCGTTCTTCTATATTGTATTAGTTCCCGGCTTTCTGCTTCTTCCTTTTCTGGTATATAAACGGTTGCCGATGGTTTTGGGGCTTGCGATAAGTATGGCGCTGAGCGTTCTCATCGTCATGATGGTCGGCCTCGCGGTAAATACGGCGCTGCCGTTTTTTGGGATCGCCGCGCCGCTTACCACAGTCCCCCTCCTTGTGGCGTTCGACATCCTGATCTATGTCTTGCTCATGCTAAATTTTATATTCAGGAAAACGTCCCCGATCGAACTTCCGTCGTTCAATGGCCGCAGCCTGCGCATGCTCTCAGTATCCGCATTGCTGCCGATATTTGCGTGTATGGGCGCTATCAGCCTCAACAATGGCGGGTCGAACTTCTTTGCGATGGGCACCTATGCTCTTGCGTTCTTCCTTATTATCGCGGTGCTCGCAGCACAAGACAATCTCAATTCGTCAGTGCCGGCCATAACTCTTTATATGATGGGTCTTGCCTTTCTGCTTATGAACTCCATGCGTGGATGGACCCTTTCGGGACACGATGTCCTCCTTGAATATCACGTGTTCAGCCTCGTGAGCAATGCACGATTGTGGACGATGAGCCTTTATCAGGATCCCTATATGGCTTGCCTGAGCCTTACCATCTTACCCATCTATCTGAAAGACCTTCTGCGAGTAAGCGGCATCTATATATTCAAGTTCTTTTTCCAGTTGATCAGCGCCGCCGGCGTAGTGGTGGTCTATTATCTCAGCAAGGAATATGTCTCGCGTACCGTGGCATTCCTTGCGGGACTCCTCTATATCACATTCCCTACCTATATGACCGATATGGCTTTTCTGAATCGGCAGGGAATCGCATTCCTTTTCTTCGGAGCTTTGATCTTCATACTGCTCACCACCGAACACTTCAGCGGCTGGCGCCGCACCACGGCATTATTCCTCCTGGGAACCGGAATGGTTTTCTCCCATTATTCCACCTCATACATCGCGATCGCAGTGCTCGCCGGCGCGTATATCATTAACCGGATCTTCCGCCTCGCTATGAACGCCCGCCGCCCGCGTTGGTTCGCGCGATTTACGGGCATGTTCAAAAACAAGGAAATATACTCCGCTCCTATTCTTATTACCCTCCCGTTCGTCATCGGCCTCCTTTGTATCGTGATCGTATGGTCTGTCGTGATCACAAAAACTTCCAACACGCTCACGACGACCATCACATCGATCGCGACCGATCTCGCAGCGCCGTTCGGAAGCGATTCGCACCTGGGAGTCGATCAATACAGCATCGCTCAGACTTCCCAGCCGTCGCCGCAGGCGCTTCTTGACCAATTCGTGCAGGAAACGACGGCGTATGCGTATGGCGCTACGGATATTTCACAATTCTTCTCCTCAAGCACCATTGCATCATATCCGATCACGCTCTCCTCGGAGCCCCTGGTTCCCCTTGGCGGTTTCGGCCAAAAGATCCAAGCCGCCACGCGCATCAGCCTGACGAATTTCTACAATGACATAAAGCAGTGGTATGCATATATTCTGCAATTGCTTCTTCTCATGGGGATCGTCGGCTTTGGCGTCGGATATGCATTCAAAAAAAATCTCCTGCGAAATGTCCCTGCGGAATACATCGCCCTCTCTTTATCCGGCGTAGCGGTCCTTGTCGCGCAGACGATCCTTCCGAGCAGCGCAATAAACTATGGGCTGCTGCGGCTTTTCCAGCAAAATCTGATATTTCTTGCGCTGCCCATCACGCTCGGGCTTATCGCGGTGATCGCGGTCTTTTTCCGCAGCCAAAAAAAACGCCTCATTGCCGCGGGCACTGTTCTGCTATTCTTTTTTGTCATCCTTTCGGGCCTTTTGCCGGAATTGACCGGCGGCGGCAGAGCTGCGCTCCCTCTTAATGACTACGGTTTTTATTATGATGCATATTATGGGCATACGCAGGAGATCGGCTCTATTGATTGGCTGGGCGCAAATCGAAATCCGGCATTCCCCGTGCAAGCAGCGCTTTATTTTTCCGGCGTAAAGATCCTTGCATTTGCGAATCTTGGGACGCTGACAGGGCTCCTCCCTTCAACGATCCAGAAAAATTCCTACGTGTATCTGAACTACACCAACGTGAAAACCGGCAACGTGATCCAGTATATCGACGGAGCCGTCGTCTATTATCAGTTCCCGCTGAATTTCCTTCAGGACAACAAGAACCTCATCTACAATAACGGCGGCTCAGAAATATATCAGTGATGAATATCCGCACGAGGCACATCGCCATATGGTCGGCTGTCTGGATGGCGCTCACCACCATCGTCGTTTTGATCCCGAATATTTCTCCCCTGGTCGCGACGCCCGCCATATTGATCGCGGCGATAATTGTTCCCGGGCTGCTCTTGTCCATCGCGCTTAAAGTCCCGGACGAGAACCGGGGAGAATATATTTTCTATTCGCTCGGACTCGGCCTTTTCTTCCTCCTTGTATACGGGCTCCTTATAGATATGGCACTGCCGTATTTTGGCATCGCCCATCCTCTCGCCGCACTTCCTCTTATGACATGCATCGACATAGCGGTATTGCTTCTGGCCTTCCGGGCGTACGTTTTCAACAAAGATCGCGTGTTCTCCTGGCCGCTTTCGCTGCCGAACGACACCAATCTGATCTTGGGAGCGATCCCTTTTCTTTTCGTGGCACTGAGCGTGATGGGGGTGGAGGTCCTCAATAACGGAGGTGGCGGGGCGATCACTATCGCAATGTTATTCTCAATAGCGCTCTATGCCGTCGTCCTTATGATATTCAATCGGCGTATCAGTGCGTGGGTCTATGCCATTGCACTGTTCAACATAAGCCTCGCGCTGCTTCTTATGTACTCCCTGCGCAGCAGCCATATTTTAGGATGGGACATCAATATGGAATATGCGGTCTTCCAGGCAACCTTGCAAAATCTCCGGTGGAAGATGTCGTACTATCCGGGCCTGGACTACAACGCATGCATCAGCATTACGATCCTGCCCACCATCATAAAAGTGCTGACGAACACGTCCAGTGAATATGTTTTCAAAGCGACATTCCAGCTGTTCTTTGCTGCAAGTCCGGTCATCGTCTATATGTTTGCAAAACGATACCTGAGCGACGCCTTTGCGTTCCTCGCAGGATTTTTGTTCGCGTCCCAAACGTGGTTCTTTGAGCAGATGCCGGCGCTGATCCGGCAGGAGATTGCATTTGTTTTCTTTGCCCTGATTGTCCTTGTGCTTTTTGACCGGCATCTTTCGGCGCGCACCCGCGCAATTTTATTTTATGCAATGACCGTCGCACTTATCCTTTCACACTATTCGACGGTGTATGTATGGCTGGCATTGATGGCCGTGACGCTTGCCCTTTCGTACGGAATGCGCTTTTTTGTGAAATCGCTTCGGGGTCGGCCGATGGTCATCACTCCCGCGATGTTCATTGTCACGACGGTCCTTATTATTGCCTGGCAGGTGCCTCTTACCAAAACGGCCGGCAATCTCTCGCAATTGTTCGCTGGTCAGCCGGCGACCGCCGTCGCTTCATCGACCCCCGCAACGTCGAATGCGACAAGCGAACTGTCGGAGATCCAGGATAACTCAATCGCTATCGATACGATACGGCCCGGCTTTGATACCTATCCCGATGCCGCCAACTCAGGGTATGTTCCTCACCCCGTCACGCAAACCACGTCGATTGCATCTCGGATTCCTGTTTTTGCATCGCAGGGAATGAATTTGCTTGCCCTGGCAAGCAAATTCATGGTCATCGATCTTTTCCCGTTGGTCGGCATCGTGATCCTCTATCTCGGTTTCCGGCGGCGCAAGGAAAATTCCGAAGGTCTGGATCTTATTTTACTGGGAACGGGGGCATACGCGCTCATTGTTCTCATGTTTTGCGTGCCTTACTTGCAGGAATATTATAATTTTACGCGCCTTTATTTGCAGATGTTTATGATCCTTGGCACATTCTCGATAGTGGGTGGCATTGCCGCGTTGCGCACGATGCCTCGATATACATCGCTCATTCTTGGGATCGTGGTCTCGCTGATCTTTTGTTCGCTAAGCGGAGCGTTTGTGCCCATTGTCGGTGGTACGCCGCATATCACCTTTTCCCAACCGCCCAGCACGCTGGAAGAAGCGTACACGTCCGATGCGGAGGTCGCGGGAGCTGAATGGCTTGCCGCACACCAGACATCTTCCACGCCGATACAAGCAGATGTTGTCGCATCAATGCGTCTGGTCTCATTCGCCAATATTACATCCGCAAACCTGGACATTTTCCCCGGGACGATCCAGAGAGAAAGTTATGTATATTTAGTGGACCTCAACATCGCGCATGACACGGCTTTTTATGGCGAGAACAACACCCTTCTTACCTACAACTATCCGTTGCAATTTTTGAACGCCAATAAAAATCTTGTTTACAACGATGGCGATTCGCGGATATATAAATAAGACAGATCGTCATTAATATAGTACTATTACCCAATGGCAATTAAGCCCCGTGCGAAGCGATACCTCTTGATCGCAGGCGTCATCCTTGTGGCGCTTTTTACGCTGTGGATCTGGTGGGCAGGAAACAGCAATCCCTCCACGCAACTTCCGCCGCCCCAATCCACGGGCACTGTCACCACCTCGACGCCGATCATCACCACTTCCACTATCGCCACGACCACAACCGGCGCATCCGGCAGTACATCCGCCCCTGTCGGCCATGCGATCGGCGTCGCTGTGGGGGGTACGCTGTCAAAGCTGGCCACCAGCACCCTCAACGCCGAGCTCAACCAGATGGTGGCGCTCGGCGTCACGTGGGTGCGCTTTGACATCGAATGGGGCGATGTGCAGTATGGTTCAAGCTCCACTGCCGACTCCACGTGGGGAAGCTACGACACGCTCGTCGCCGCGCTCGCGGCGCATCATCTTCACGGGCTCGGCGTGATCACCTACACGCCGCAATGGGCGCGCACCGCAACGTGCTATAACGGCGTCGAATGTCCGCCTGCAGACCCCGCCACATTCGCCACGTTCGCCGCAGAGGTCGCAGCGCGCTACAAGAACGAGGGCGTGAACGCGTGGGAGATCTGGAACGAGCCGAACAACTACAGCTTCTGGGCGCCCACAACGGATTGCGCCGCCTACACCGCATTGCTCAAGGCGACCTACCCCGCCATCAAAGCGGCCAACCCCAACGCCATCGTCGTGACCGGCGGCCTGTCGCCGGCATCCACCGATGGCAACAATACCTCCCCCACCGACTTTTTGAGCTGCATCTATACGCACGGGGGCAAGGGATATTTTGACGCGGTGGGCGATCACCCGTACACGTTCCCGGCATTTCCAAGCGCAGACAACGGCGGCGCGTGGGACCAGATGTCCGCAACGACGCCCAGCCTGCGGAGCATCATGGTGGCGAACGGCGACGCAAACAAAAGAATATGGATCACCGAGTTCGGCACGCCCACCGACGGACCCGATCCGCAATGGTATGTAAGCGAGGCATCAGAGACGGAAATGGTCGCTGATACGATACAGCTCTACAGAACGTATGATTGGGCAGGACCGCTTTTCTGGTACACGTTCAAGGATGGCGGCACCGATACAAGCACGAACGAGAACTTTTTCGGCCTCGTCCGCGCTGACGGGAGCACCAAGCCCGCGTACCAGGAACTCAAGTCCTTAATTTCCGCCGGGTTATAGTTTATACTGTGTATAATGACGAAAATACGGACATTCCCAATTTTTTTGTGTCTTTGCATTATCACGGCGGGAGCCGGTTTTTTTGTTTTTAATGGTATTTCCCGGACGCGGGCGCAGGACGCTTCCTCGTCATCTTCCTCCTCCCCCGTCTTTTCACGCAACCTTTCGATCGGCGACACTGGCCCGGATGTCGCGCTGTTGCAGACCTATCTGATAGGAAAAGATCTTCTGCCGTCGGATGACGCGACCGGCTACTTTGGCCCTCTTACGGAGAGCGCCGTGGAACAGTGGCAAACATCGGTGAACGTCTCGAGCACCGGATATTTCGGGCCGCTGAGTCGGGCGGCGATCGATGGCGCTGTCGCGCCCGCATATGCGCGCGATCTTTCGATCGGTGATACCGGTCCCGACGTTTCCCTTTTGCAAAATTATCTCATCTCCAAAGGATACCTTTCCATAGAAAGTTCCACCGGCTATTTTGGTCCGCTCACCGAGGCAGCGGTCGTGAGCTGGCAGATCGCCAACAATATTCCCGGCACCGGATATTTCGGGCCGCTCAGTCGTGCAGCGATATCTCTCGCAAGCTCGACTCCGATAACACCCATAACTCCGGTAACTTCCGTGACCACCCCTGCCGTTCCGGTGACCATCACCGTGCCTGCACAGCCAACCCCGCCGGTGACCATCACGGTGCCGCCGGCGACAGTCACGCCATTGCCTTCTTCATCTCCCGCTACCCCGCTCAACGGCAAATTCGGATTGTCGGTCGGCGACAGTTTGCTCGGGCTAAGCCCTGCGGCGCTGAACAACGAGCTCGACGGAATGGCATCGCTCGGCGTGGGATGGGTGCGTTTTGACATGGAGTGGGACGATGTCCAGCACGACAACAGTTCCACGTTCAACTGGACCGACATCGATCCGGTCGTCGCGGCGCTCAATGCGCATCACATAAAAATACTCGCCATCCTGGATTACACGCCGGTGTGGGCGGAAAGTTCCACATGCGCGCAGGGCAGCAACTTCTGCGCGCCGTCCGATCCCGCGCTCTTTGCCACGTTCGCGCAGGCGGCGGTGCAACGCTACGCGCCGCAGGGCGTTTCCGACTGGGAGATCTGGAACGAGCCGAACAACGCCGCGTTCTGGGGGCCGCGCACCAATTGCAACGCATACACCGCCCTCCTCAAAGACGCGTATACCGTCATCAAATCGGTCCAACCGTCGTCCACGGTGATCACGGGCGGCCTCTCGCCTGCGGCGACGGACGGCACGAACATGTCCCCGCCGGATTTCCTGAGCTGCATCTACGCCGCGGGCGGTGGCGGATACTTTGACGCCGTCGGCGATCACCCGTATACCTTCCCGCAAATGCCCTCGGACGATAATGGCGGCGCCTGGGACCAGATGTCCGCGACGACGCCCAACTTGCGGAGCATCATGACCGCGAACGGCGATGCCGGAAAGCAGATATGGGTGACAGAGTTCGGCGTGCCGACAGATGGCCCCGATGCACACTGGTATGTGAGCGAAGCACAGCAGGCGCAAATGGTGACGGATGCCTTTATGACCTACTCCGCTTATCCTTGGGGCGGCCCGTTCTTCTGGTACACCTACAAAGATGGCGGAACCTCCACCGATACGAACGAGAACTTTTTCGGATTACTGCGCGCGGACGGAAGCACAAAACCCGCGTACCAGACCCTGCAAAATTTATTGCTTCAGGGTAGGTAGCCGACGGAGTTTTTTATTTATCTTCTCAAGCGACCGGAGGAGCCCGAGGTCGGCGCGGACCGACCTCCCGAACTGGATGAGCGCGTTCACGTCTTTGGGCAGGCAAAGGCCGCCATATCCCCGATATCCCTCGTCAAAAATGGTGAAGTGGCTTGGCCCGACGCGAGGATCGCGCGATGCCGCTTCTTTTACCGCCTCATAATCGATCCCCGCCGCCGTGCAGATGTCATAGATCTGGTTCGCAAAGATCACCCGCGCCGAAAGGAACGCATTCCCGAAATATTTCACCATTTCCGCCTCCCTCGCTTTCATTATTTTTTCGTAAGGAGCGCGGGGAAGGATCGCCAGCACTTTCTTTGCGGCACCCTTCCCTTTGGGCGCGCCATATCCCACCAGCTGGCGATCGGGATGCAGAAAATCCTTGGCTGCCGTTTTCGCGCGCAAAAATTCCGGATTAAAAAGGATGGTCTTTTTGGGATATTGTTTTTGGAATCGTTCCGTGGATCGCGGCATGACGGTAGACTTAATGACGATAACCGCGCCGTCGCGGACGTTCGCGATCGCCTCGCGCACCGCCGAATCGTCATATCCTTTTCCCGGCGTAAAAGGCGTGGGCACCGCCACAAAAATGATGTCCGCCCGGTTTACCTCCTTTATAGAGCCGATATTTTTATATTTATCGTACCGGAAGACCTCGTATAAGGCCTTGTTCCCGACAAACCATTTGTTCACCGCGCCACCGACATATCCCAGCCCGATGATCCCCACTTTTATCCGCTTTTTCATTGACTATATAATATCGGATATAGATGAATACGTCAATAGCCAGTGGCCGTTCCGCCTGTTATAATCAGAAGGTGAAAACCCTTCGCTCCGCCCTGCTCACCCTCTTCCTTTTTGGCCTTCTCGGCTGGATCTACATCGCGATGAACGCCGTATTCCATCCCTGGACGCTTCCACTGCCGCTCACCCACTTCGCCCCATGGCCGCGCGAGGACACATTCGGCGCGGGATGCTTTCTTGTCTCCATGGTATCGTTCTTCGTCTGGAATTTGACGAAACATCAAAAATAGTTTATACTTATCGGGCATCGTAGGAGGTGCTCTTTGTTACGGCAAATTCCGGTACTATTGGTCTTCGGAAAGCAGCTCCACCGGGATGGGACGATCCCGAAAGAACTTGATCTGCAAATGAAGAAAGGGCGCGCCATGCTGGAAGCAGACCCGAGCGCCCGGATGTTGATCATGGGCGGCGTCACCGAACCCGGACTCCCTTCCGAAGCGCAGTCAGCCAGAAGTTGTTTGCCGATGGGACTCTATGAGCGGGATGTGAAGTATTTTCTCCCGCTCAAAACCAAGCTCATTGCGCTGAGGAGTAAACTCTCCTGACCGCTAAACCCCCGCGAACTATTGCGGGGTGTTGTTTTATTTATTTGCCGAAACGCCACTGGACAAAACCCCTCGACGGGGCTATAAGGAAAATAGCAGAGGAGGAACCCGTGAAGCTCCGCACACTGTTCACCGCCATCCTGATGTCCGTGATTGCTGCGGGCATCCTCGCCTTTCCCAGAACCGCCCGTCCGCAGACCGGTGCGATCACCGTCACCGGTCCACACTATCGGGTAGTGGCGCGTGCTCCCGACAATCAGTTCAAGCCGAACCACTATTGCAACGATCTTTTTACGTGGGAGGCACCGACGCAATACAGCCCCCAGTATCTTTCTTTTTATTACTGGGACCCCAAGAGCAAAGCGGCCGTCCTGCAGGAAGTCCCCATGGACGATATTCGCCTGGTGGTCGTGCCCAATCCCAAGCCAGGAACCGCGCCTGTTGCGCTGGACAATGCGGCGGTGCCGCTGCCAGCCGTGACCGACGTCGGAGAAGACCGCGGCCAGACCAAATGGATACTGACCGTCACGCAACAAATGCGGGATGACGACAGCAACTGCCTGGACGTCATCCGCCAATAAATTGCGGCAGGTAAGGCCGTTAGAAATATGAACTGCAGAAATGGGACCCATTCCCCTTCTGCAGTTTTTTCTTTGCCATGATCGTTATCGTGCCGGATGCACTTCTCTGCCCGGATGCGCGTGCGCCGCCTTCGCATGCGGCTGCGCGCGGTGTCCGATCTTGATCGCGGTAAAGTATGTGCCCGCGGCGAGCGCGGCGATATAAAAACTCACCGGCCAGGATGTGGCAAGCGCGAGAAGAAGCCCGCCCCACGTGAAGGCGACGCCGAGCGCGACGGAAATGACGATGGCCGAGAACGGCTTGCGGCTTACATGCTGGGCCGCGGCTGCCGGAGCCACGATCAGCGCGAACACAAGAAGGACCCCCACCACCTGGATCGCCGATGCGATCGTGATGGCGAGAATGATCATGAAGGCAAGGGAGATCGCCCGCGTGGGAACGCCGCGCGCTTCCGCGACCTCCGGATCGATGGAGCTAAAGAGCAGCGGCCGGAAAATGATGGCAAGGGCGACGAGCGCGAGCGCCCCGAATACAACGGTATAGAAAATATCTGCACTGGTGACACTCAGGATCGACCCAAAAAGCACGCTGACCGTCTCGCTCGCCGAATTGGTATAGAGGCTCAAAAACAAAACGCCCAAGCCGAGTGCAAAGGACAATATCATCCCGATCTCCACGTCGCGGCCGCGAATGCGCTTGCCGAGTGCGCCCATGCCGAGCGCCGCCGCAACGGTGAACCCCGACATGCCAAGCAGTCCGCTTATGCCCACGAGCGCGGCAAGCGTCGCTCCGGCAAATCCCACGTGCGAAAGCGCGTGCGCCGCGAATGCCTGCGCCCGAAGCACCACGAAATAGCCGACCACGCCCGATACGACGGCAATGAGCGTTCCCGCAAAAAATGCGTTCTCGACGAACGGCTGCCGTAAAAGTTCAAGGAATGTGATCATGAAGTAAGAAGCCGCACCGGAAGATAGACAGCAAATGAGATGGTTGCAATGTAGAACGTGACGGGCCATGTTCCCGTGGCGGCCAGGAATATTCCGAGCCACGTGAAGGCGAGCGCAAGGGCGACGGAAAGCATCACGGCGGCGATCGGCGTATGCACAAGCCGCATGGCGGTGGCTGCCGGCCCCACAAGGAGCGTAAAGACGAGGAGGACGCCCACCACTTCCACCGACATGGAGACCGCGATCGCCGCGAGTATCAGGAAAACGATGCCGAGCACACGCACCGGAACGCCGCGCGCTTCCGCCACCTCCGGATCGATGGAGCTAAAAAGCAGCGGCCGGAAAATGGCCGCAAGAAGAACGATCGTGGCAATGCCAACGATCAACGTGACCACGACATCCGTATGGCTTATTCCGAGGATCGTCCCAAAGAGGATGCTGTATGCCTGTTCCGCGTATCCATTATAGAGGGAAATGAAAAGCGCGCCGAACGCGAGCGCGAGCGTCATCACGATGCCGATGGTTATGTCCTCCTCGCGAAGCTCTTTGCCGAAGACGCCGATGCCGATGCCGGCGGCGATCGTAAATGCCAGCATCCCGACGATCGGATCGGCCGCGATCAGCAATGCCCCCGCGGCGCCGGCGAAGCCGATATGCGACAGCGCGTGACCCGCGAACGTGAGTCCGCGCGTCACCATAAAATAACCCACAAAGCCCGCGACCACGGCGACGACCGTCCCCGCAAGGAACGCGTTCTGTATGAATGAGTATTGGAATAGTGAGGTCATAAAAATATCCGCAGAGCGGTGCTATAGTTCCGCCCCGACGACGAACACATGTCCCCCGCTCCGCACCACCTCCACGTTCGTGTCATACAACCGTGACAGCGTCTTGCTCGTGATGATCTCGTCGGGAGATCCCATGGCAGTATGGCCATGTGCCATGTAAAGCACGCGATTCGCCGCAGGCAGGAGCGGATTGATGTCGTGCGACACCAGCATGATCGTGACGGCGCGGTGCTTTGCGATCTCCGTCAGCAGTGCGATGATCTCCTGTGCATGGCTGATGTCGAGGCTTGAGAGCGGCTCGTCGAGCAGCAATATTTTTGGATCGGTGATGAGCGCCTGTGCGATGAGCAACCGCTGTTGTTCGCCGCCGGAGAGATGCCCCACCGCCGCATCCGCGAACTGGTATGCGTCCACCTCCTTGAGCACCGCGTCGATCAAGGCGTCCCGTTTTTTTCCGCCAAAGCCGATTCCCCACCGATTCCCGTCCAATCCGAATCCCACGACGTCACGCGCCCGGAGCGCGAGGTCCGTTTCGAGGACGCGATGCTGGGGCGCATACCCGATATTGCTGTCCCCGCGGTGCGGCACCGCGCCGAGCACCGAAATACTCCCTCGTGCGGGCTTCAGCAATCCCAGAAGCAATTTAAAGAGGGTCGTCTTCCCCGCTCCGTTCGGACCGAGGATTGCCACAAACTCCCCTTTTTCAATGGAAAAACTGACATCATTGAATATGGCGCGGCCGCCAAGCTCGACGGTGACGCCGTCGAGGGAAATTACCGTATTGCTGTCCATACCGTTTATTTTACCCTATTTCTTCCCTTAATGGCTCTCTGCAAGCGCTGCCTGGAGGGCATTCAGCTCCGCCATCATCCATGATTGATACGTGTCACTCACGGGCATTGTCTCCGTCACCGGAACCACCGGGATCCCGTTCGCTTCCGCGGCATTTTCCAGATTGGTCGTGATCGGCGTCACGGTCTGGCTGTTATAGATGAGCACTTTGATCTGTTTCTGCGTCACCTGCTGGTCCGTCGTGTTCACGTCCTGCGCCGACGGGTCGTTGCCTTCCGCGATCGCCTTCTCAAAGTTGAACGGAGTGAGCACATCGAGCCCCATGGGCCCCGTTTGATAGAGATAGATGGTCTCCGTGAGGCCCACCGGCGTGCCCGCATAGTGCGCCTTGATCTCCGCCATTTTTGCAGTGATCGGCGCGAGCGAAGCGGTGAATGCGGCAAGATTGTTCTCGAAGAGCGCCGTGTCCGCCGGGTCTTTTTTCACGAGCGCCGCCTCGATCGCTCCCGCGATCGTGGAAATATTATCGATGCCGTACCATACATGCGGATTGTCGGGCAACGGATCGGGCGCGATATCGCCCGCGGTGATCACGATACGCGACGGATTGGGCGACGCAGAAAGCAGTTTGTCCATCCACGTGTCGTACTCCAGCCCGTTTTCTATGACGATATCCGCGTTCGTGATGTCGACGCCGTCCTGTACGTCCGATTCATATTCATGGGGATCAACGTTCGGGTCGGAAAGGATGCTCACCACCGACACTTTATCGCCTCCCAGCTGCTGCGCGATATTGCCGTAAAAATTCTCCGCGGCGACCACGGTTACCGTGCCGCTTTGTGTGGCCGCCGCGCCAGGCGCGGTCGTCCGCGCGTCAAACCAGATCAAAAAATAGGTGACGCCTGCGAGGATCGCCACGATGACCACGATCATCCATGCCGTTCGCTTCATGCTTTTCAGTATACGGAAGCGCACCGGGGCGTCAATTAAATTGCAAGTAATTCGCAAATAGAAAAAGGGCCGCCAGAGATATGATCTCCATTGGCGGCCCCGGTTGTGCGGGTCAGCAGTTTACCCCGCATAGGTACGGTCGATGTGGATCCTCATCCGCTCGTTCGCGGCCTCTTTCTTTTTCTCCCGGCGCGCGATGTACAGCTGTTCCCCAACGACGACCCCGAAGACTGAAAGAACTACCAGCGCAAGCAGCAGGATAACGTGTTCATGCATGAAATGCATCGCTCCTCCTTGAATTGCAGATATATCATAGCATATCCATTCCTATTTCGTCAAATCCTATTATTTGACAAACATTTTTAATGATGCTATATAATAGTTAGACATCTTTCCAGGCGCTTTCTCCTGCGGCAAGCCCCGATTGCACGTCCGGTGCGAGGTTTGCGGCAGGAGGAACACGTCGCATAATGCGGCGGGCAGTATAGGTCGATGCTGTGTAATCTCCTACTGCACGCCATATCATGCGAAGAGCCATTGGGTTTGCCGCGATGATGATCGTCTTGGCGATATTTTTGCCGAGCGTGCTCAATGCGGCGACCGGTTTCCTCCTGGCGCTCTTTAACAAAGCGACGGCGGTGCTCAATGCCCTGCCGGCAAGTCCCGCGGACATGCAGGTCATGGTCCGCCAGTAGACATAACGGGCATCCCTTTTTGGATGCCCGTTTTTCTTTATGATAAAATCAGTTCATACCATCATGCCCGCGCCATCCAACGAAGAACTGCGCCGCTTTTCCCACGACCTCCGCAATATCCTGAGCGCGCTTTCCATGAACGCCCAGCTTTTGGAACTTGCCCTCCGCGGCGCGGAAAAAGAGAACGAGGCCGAAGCCGCAAAGGCCATCGCGGGATCGGTGCGCGCGATAGAAACGCTCCTCGCGAACGAGATCGAGCGCCGCCTCAGTTAGCTTTTATCCGGTACCCCACCCCACGCACGGTCTCAAACAGCTTTTCTTCGGCGCCGTCATCGATCTTTTTGCGAAGATTCTTCATGTGGGCATCAATGACATTGCTCAGCGAATTTTCCGAGAAATCCCAGAGGTGCGCGAATATCTCCTCGCGGTCCATCACCTTGCCTGGATGGCGCATCAGATAGTGCAAAAGCTCGAACTCCTTGAGGGTCAACGCCACGTTCCGGTCGCCGCGGCGCACTTCGCGCGTTGCCGGATCGAGAATGAGGTCGCCCACGCGGATGCGTTCCACAAATGCTTCCGCGGGACGCCGCTGGAGCGCGCGAATGCGGGCCATGAGCTCTTCGGCGGAGAACGGCTTCACTAAATAGTCGTCCGCGCCGCCATCAAGTGCGGACACTTTGTCTTTAGTATCGTTGAGGCCGGTAAGAATGAGGATCGGGATGGCCACGCCGGCCATGCGCAGGGATCGGCAGATCTCAACGCCTCCTTTCCCCGGAAGCATGAGGTCAAGGATGAGAAAATCATAGTCGCCGTGGCGCGTCATTATGCGCCGCTCCCCCGCCGCGCCGTCCGCCAGGCAATCAACGGCATGGCCGCTCCGTGAAAGGAGAAGCTTCAATGATCTCGCGATCGCTTCATCGTCTTCGACGATCAATATGCGCATAGAACGGCTGGGGGTTGATTATATATATCAAATAATAGCATGAATGAAGGGACGATGAAGACGGCGGACGGCGCCCTTCACGCCCGTTTCATGTATATCCCGATACCGTTAGAAAGATATGCGCATCACTATCGGAAGCAGCGACCATCTGAACACCCTCGCGCGACGGATGAAACGCGGAAACCGCCAGGCCGCGGCGGAGATCTATGATGAGCTCCTGCCGAAGGCGTATGGCTTTTTCCTCATGCGCACCGGACGAAAGGAGATCGCGGAGGACCTCTCCCAGAGCGTCTTCCTGAAGCTCATTGAAGGGATCGACAGCTTTGATCCCCAAAAGGGCCGCTTTACCGTTTGGTTCTGGCAAATGTCCCGGAACCTCCTCATTGACCACTACCGGAAAAAGAAAGAATCGCCGTTCTCAATGTTCGACGATGATGCCGTGGAACAGCTAGCGATCGCCGAGGCGCCGGACATCGATGAGAAACTGCGCTACGACCACCTCAAGGATTTTATGGCAACGCTCGCCGCGAACGAACGCGAACTCTTCGAGCTCCGGTATGTGGCCGACATGCCGTTCCGGGACATCGCGCTCGTGCTCTCCAAATCGGAGGGTTCGCTCCGCATTGCGGCCCTGCGCGTAAAGAAAAAGATACAGAAGGAATTCCAATATGCCTGACCCGAAGGATTTCAAGCACTTCGAGCTCATCCTGGAGACGATCTCCCGCGAGATCGTGGTCTTTGATGCCGACGGAAAATTCGTGTACGCGAACGGCGCCGCCAAACGGAGCGGACGGATCAAGGACTTGGGGGCGCATCCGGTTCTGGATGACCTTTATGCGGAAGTGGAGTTCCGCGATGCATATGGAAATGTGCTGCCGCCCGATCTTTATCCGAGCGTACGGGCGCGCAAAGGCATTGCCACGCGCAACAACCTCTTTCAATTCATCAATAAACGCACCGGAACGGCCGTGTGGTATGAAACGAACGCAATGCCCATATTCGACGATACCGGAAAAGTGTCCTATGTCATCATTTCCTATCAGGATGTGACGGAGAAACGGGCGCAGGAAGATAAACTAAAATTCCTCGTGGACGCGTTCAAAATACTTTCCGGAACGCTCGACTTCAATGTCCTCCTGCACGAGACGGCAAAGCTCATGGTTCCCACCATCGCGGACTGGTCCGCCATCGACATTGTGGATGACGAAGGTACGCTCCGGCGACTCACCGTCGTACACCAGGATCCGACAATGATCGACCTCGTCCGCGAAGTTGACGAGGTCTTCCCTCCCGATCCGGATGCCCCGACAGGCGTCTGGCATGTGATAAAGACCGGACGATCCGAATTTACCCCAAAGATAACGGACGAGATGCTCGTTCAGGGATCGAAGAACGAACGCGAGCTTGCCCTCCTGCGCAGACTGAATCTCTCATCGATCATGACCGTGCCGATCGCTGCCCGCGGCAGAGTATTGGGCGCGCTCACGCTCGTGCACGCCGAATCCAAGCGCCATTATACACAGGACGACCTGAGCTTCGCGTCGGATTTCTGCAATCATATCGGCATATTGCTCGATAACGCCAAATTATATCAGGAGATCGAGATAGAAGGGAGAAAAAAGGAACGTTTCCTTGCGGTGTTGTCCCACGAATTACGGAATCCCCTTGCCCCGATCTCCAGCTCGCTCGAGTTTTTGCGCCTCAAGGATGTGAAAGTTCCGGAGATCAGGAATGAACTCGACGTGATAAGCCGTCAGTTCGCCTATATGGAACGGATACTCAAAGACCTTCTGGAAGTGAGCCGTCTCACGAGCGGGACGATTGCGCTCGAAAAGGTGCCGCTCGACCTTACTACCGTCGTGAACGAATCCGTTGAATCGGTGCGGCCCGCCGCGGAACGGAATGGACAGACCATCTATGTCTCATTCCCCGGCCACCCTGTCCGCATAATGGGCGATCGCGTCCGGATCGCGCAGGTGCTGATCAACCTGCTGGACAACGCCATAAAATTCACGCCTCGCGACGGCTCCATATGGGTCACGCTTGATACCGGCATCACTACCGCGCGGATATCCGTGCGGGACAACGGTATCGGTATCCGACCCGGCTTTCTTCCGCACATCTTCGATCTTTACACAAAAAAACCGCGCCAGAGCGGCGATAAGCTCAACAACGGCCTCGGCATCGGCCTCGTGCTTGCCCGCAATCTGCTCGAACTCCACGGCGGCGTTATCATGGCAAAAAGCGATGGTCCTGGCAAAGGAAGCGAATTCGTGATCGATATCCCCCTCTCAGTGCCGCAACAGGAAAAAATGGCGATCCCAAAAACACTTCCCGATATGCAAACCAAAGCGGACGTGTTTGACGGCATGAACATACTCATAGCCGACGATAATCGCGATGCGGCCAATGCGCTCGGCAAACTGTTCACCCTCGTTGGCGCAAAGCCCCACACGGTCTATTCCGGCCCTGAAGTCCTTACCGCAGTGAACCGCCTCAATCCAAGCGTCCTTATCATGGACATCGCAATGCCAGAGATCGATGGATATGAACTTGCGGCAATCCTGCGCGAGAACGGATTCTCGAACATGATGATCGCGCTCACCGGGTACGGCCAGCCACGCGACAAGCAAAAATCCTTTGATTCAGGATTTGACTATCACCTTATCAAGCCCGCCCGCCTGGAAGACTTCCGCGAGATCTTCTCCTCTTCTCTGATTCGCCCAAAGAAATAAAACCCTTCGTCGGTGAACGAAAGATTTTATTTCTTCCCGGGAACCTTGATGACGCCTATTACTTTTCCGTTGACGGAAAAATCATCATTTTCGTGGATGTGGATCGCGGGGAAGTCGTGCGTTGATTCAGACATGAGAAGTATCTGGTTGTTCTCCTTGTCCACGTAATATTTTTTGATATTTGCCATGCCCTCGATCACTGAAAGCACGATGTCGTCGTTTGCTGCCTCACGGTCTTCGCTGTCGATGATCACATAATCGCCATCATCGATCTTCTTGCCGCCGATATATGCCATATTCATGGAAGGGCCGTCCACTTTGAGCGCAAAAAGACGATGCGCAAGGCGCTGGCGCGGCACGAGCGAACTTGAGACGCGAAGATACCCTTCGATATTGGAATTCGCAAAGACCATGGCGGGCCCGGCATTGGCCGCGCCGAGAATCGGGATGGAAAGAAGCTTTGCGTTCTTTAATGCTCCTTTTGCAGCCGCACCCTGTTGTTTTGTTGTCGTGATCGTATGTTCCATTTTATTGATAGTGATGAATCCGCGCTTTTCCAACTGCTGAAGGTGATGCTTTATCTTCTGCGGCGACGTTTCCCCTACCAGGGCCCCGATCTCCCGTAAGGTGAGGTTACCCAGGTTTTTCTTCTCCGCCAGCACTAATAGTTTTTGTTGTATGGTATGCATATAATACAGTTTAATCCTTTAAATATTACTGTCAAGCGTAACTGTGGACAACCTTGACAATGGCACAAGCCGCCCAAAACTCCATCAAATCATGGTAAAATAATGAAAATCTGCTTGAAATGAACTATTTCAATTATAGGGGTTTTTGGACACGGGAACACCTGCGGTCGCTCATAAATGGGCTCATTCTTCTTGCCCTTGCTGTCATCTTTCAATATTATGCCTCTGCGTACGTAAATCGCGTGCCAAGCAATTCTGTCGCCGATCTTTTCCTTAGCGTACTGCCGGTAGTGAACCTGAACTTCATCATTGTAGAGGGCGCGCTTATCGCGATCCTCGCAAGCATACTTTTGATACTTGCCAAGCCGCAATATCTTTTATTCACCCTCAAGGCCGCCGCGATCTTCATTGCCACGCGCGCAGTTTTCATCTCGGTAACGCACATTGGCATCTATCCGGGCCAGGTAGGCCCCGACCCTACTGGCTTCTTTGACCATATCTACACCGGCCTGGGCCTGGAGGCAGGATTCTTCTTTTCCGGACATACAGGACTCCCTTTTCTCATGGCCCTCATCATGTGGGACGAAAAATTCTGGCGGTACGCATATCTCGTGATCTCGATCGTCTTCGGCATCGCCGTGCTTTTTGCTCATGTCCACTACACTATGGATGTGCTTGCGGCACCATACATGGCGTACGGGATATATAAAATGTCGCAGTATTTCTTTGCGGAAGATTACAAGATGACGACCGGGTGACTCGTTTTACCACACGCCCGGTCCGTCCCCTTGTAAGTACCACTTGCCGTTGATCTCCACGATCGTGATCGTTTCCCCCGACGCAGTTTTGCAAATACCAGAAGTGGTGGTTGTCGAAATGAGCTGGACACATCCCCGGAAGGCATAATAATCATCAAACGTGCTGTGCGCTTTTTGCAAAATAAAAAACTGGTCCAGGGCGAGACCGGCCCCCAGCAGCAGGATGACGACCCCAGTGATCCATAGTGTTTTCTTTGTCCGTGAATTCATATTGCTGGTCTTCCTATACTAGCGGCGCGGGTATCTGCTTGAACCCCCGGAGCCATGGCGCGTCGGGCGATGCGATCCGCCACTAAAGCCACCTCCCGGTTTGCGGAACGGGTGATGGGAAGAAGGAGAAGGCCGCGCGCCAAATGGCGGCTTACTGGCGTTGAAGGCCGGACGGCTGCTATGGTGCCGCGGCGGAAACGGGCCGCGCGGACCCCGGGGCACGAACTGTTCCGCACGCGCCGGCGGCAGCTCCGGCGTTTTCAAAAGCGGCAGGCGCGTGCGCGTGAGGCGCTCGATGCCGTACACGTCGCCGCGCTGATCGGGCGTCGCAAAGGAAATGGCGTGGCCCGCGGCACCGGCGCGCCCGGTGCGCCCGATGCGGTGCACATAATCCTCCGCGTTGTCCGGAAGATCGTAGTTGATGACGAGCTCTATCCCCTTCACATCGATGCCGCGCGCCGCGATGTCCGTCGCAACGAGCACGCGATATTTCCCGTTCTTGAAACCGTCGAGCGCTTCGCGGCGCTGGTTCAGCGAGCGGTTGGCGTGGAGCTCGGCTGCGGTGTGGCCGAGCGCGCGCACCGACGCCGCGATCTTCCGCGCGCCGTGCTTTGTGCGCGAGAAGACCAACACTGATCCGCGATAGTCATACAGTAATTTTTCGAGAAGGCGCGGCTTGTCGGTTTTGGAAATGAAATATAATTCCTGCGTGATCTTTTCGATCGTCGTGCCCGGCGGCGCGATCTCGATGCGCAACGGAAGCTTCATGTACGACTGCGCGAGCGAAAGGATCTCCTTCGGCATCGTGGCGGAAAAAAGCATCGTCTGCCGCTCGCGCGGGACGCCCACCATGATGCGCTTGAGCTGCGGCGCAAAGCCCATGTCGAGCATCCTGTCGGCCTCGTCCAACACAAGAACCTGGGTTTTATTCAAATTTAATGTCCGCTGGGACATATGGTCCATGATCCGTCCAGGGGTGCCGATGATGATCTGGGGCAGGCGGTGAATGGCCTGTACTTGCCTAAAATTGGACTCTCCGCCCACCAAAAGCGCCGTCCGCACCCCAAGGGGCCCCCCGACCTTGTTGATGGTTTCTTGTACCTGGAGAGCTAGTTCCCGGGTGGGTAAGATGACGAGCGCATGCTTTCCCGCCAGTGCCGCCTGGATCATCGGGATGCCAAAAGCCAGCGTCTTCCCCGTTCCCGTCTGGGCAAGCCCCATCACATCTTTCCCCTCCAGACCGAGCGGGATGGCCTTCTCCTGAATAGGCGTCGGCGTCTTGAACCCCAACTTATCCAAAACATTCAAAATATTCGGCGCAATGCCCAATCCATAAAAACCCGAAGATGATTCCATGTGTGCTAACCATACCACGATTGACCTGTAATAGCTATTTTTTATTTCATACTATGGTGCTGTTTATTCACTGCTTTTTGAGGGACTCGCAGGCGGTTCGGTATGGTCCGTTCATTCTTATGAAGGGCGAACCGCCGAGGACTAGAGCGAGGCCGCCGCTGGGCGGCCGATGCGTGCCCGAAAAAAGCAGTGGATAAACAGCAACCCTCCGCTCGGGTCGAAAGCGAGGGAGGGTTTGCTCTATTTATGCATGATTTTAGTTTTTCCCAGATATCACTCCGCCCTTTGGCGGCCCATAAGCATAATGTATTTCTTGGTTTAGACCTTTACTGCCATCCCGGCTCCCCATGTTCACCGGTTCATCAGTTACTACACCGGCATATTTCGTTTATTTCACTATTTTTGTCGTCCGAGGTCATTCGTAATCCACGATCTTCTCCAAACCCGATGCCTCGATGGTAGAAGTTGCCACAAAACGCCCGAAAATAAGCACATATTCCCCCGGCCCGATAGCGGAAAGTTCCGATCCCGCGCCGGGCGCCATGAAAATGGTGGATGTATTGCCCAGTGCATCCTCCAGCACAAAGCCGTTCGCGATCATAAGCACCACTTCACCCCGATAAATACCCCTTGTGGGCGTCGTTTCGTACTTGTAAACCCCCGAGAGGAGCGGCAGCTGGTTTTCGTAGGCGTATTGCATTAATCCACCCTGCAAGGATGGCCCGGAAAGGAAGAAGGAAACAAGCGATATGGCCGCGATCAAGATAAGAAGCGTGTAGAGAAACGGTTGCTGGTATACCAACGGGTAGCGCCGGAGCAATATCCATAAAATAAGGATAAAAGCGAGCGAAAGGAGCAATACGGTCCAGGGCAGCGACTCAAAAAATATTGCCCAGCCGCTCAGCCCAAAGTCGATCGCGAACAATCCTCCGTTCTCTTCCAGGGAAAATATGGCAAATGTGGCAAGGAATAAAATGAGGAAGAAGAGAAGCGCCGCGGCAATGATCGCGAGCACCGCTTGTGCGATAAAATAGCTGCGTGGCCGCATTTTGGCCTTGCCGCTTTTTATTGTTTCTATAACGTGATCGCTTTCCATGATATTATTCCTTTACCAGTTTCTTTAACATGGACCGCCCGCGCTGTAAACGGACCCCGACAGTGGAGGTGGGAATCCGCAATACCTGCGCAATCTCTCGATAATCCATGTCCTCAAAATAATACAACACGAGCGGGTCTTTGTATTTTGGATTGAGCTCGTCAAGGCAGCCCTCCAGCATCCGCTTCACTTCGGCCTTATTGAACCCTTCGTCGGCCGTCTCCTTTGCCACAAGATGGGGAAAAAGGACATCAAAATCAAAGATAGAGACATTATCCCTTTCTTTCTGGCGCTTTTTGATATTATTAACGAATTCATTGTGCGCGATGCGATAGATCCACGGCGAAAAGCGCCGGGATGCGTCAAAACTTTGAATGTTCACATACGCCTTGATAAATACCTCCTGCACGAGGTCTTTGCCTTCATCCCCGTCAAAGAAGAACCGTTTTGCATACCGAGTCATCTTCGGTTCATATCGCTCAACGAGCGTGCGAAACGCGTCGATATCCCCCTTTTGCACCTGAAGGGCGATCTCCTCGTCGGTTCGTTCAACCATAAATGTTAATCAGTCCTGGCTTGTTATTACAGTTTAAAAAGTGATTTATTTCACTTTGGATACCCCGTACGCAATAGTACGAGCAACATCTCATTATTGTTGCCCGCAAAATTGTTGTTAAAAAATGATTAAAGCGATAAAATAATTAGGATTTGCCCCTCTCATGAACAACGCCACCGAAGAGCAAAAGCGAAGCCTAAAGAAGATACGCATCGCGATATGGGTGATCCTGCTCATATCCGCCGGCCTCGCCATTTTTGTTTATACGCAGGGGCTTCCCCCGCCTGCGGGCCTGTATGACGCGCTCGCCAAGTGCATCGCGCAGAGCAGCACCACATTCTATGGCGCCTCGTGGTGCCCGCATTGCGCCGAGCAGAAGACCAAATTCGGCACCGGAGCCCAATACCTGCCATATGTTGAATGCGCCGCCACCAGCACTGCCGGCGGCCAGACGCAGGTCTGCATAGACCATGATATTGCCCAATATCCCACATGGGTGTTCAGCGACGGATCACGCCTTGTTGGCGTGCAAACGCCGCAGACCCTCGCCAAGAAAACCGGCTGCGCCCTGCCGCCGTCACCATGACCGCACGATCTATATTATAATCATCATATGACCCCCTTCGTACAAGCAGTCACCAACGTCCTTTCTGTGGGAACCGTAGCATGCGACATTCTCGTCGTTTTGTTATTTGTCATAATTTTAACCCCACTCGATGAAGGCGGCTGGGGCAAGAAGGTAACGGCATTTTTCGGCAGGCACGCCGTCATACTGTCATTCCTTGTCGCCGCGGGATCGGTTGCCGGCAGCTTGTTCTATTCCGAATATGCGCACTTTGCCCCGTGCGAACTTTGCTGGATCCAGCGGGGGCTGTTATACACCGAAGCCGTGATACTGTTCCTCGCGCTCTTTGCGCGGAAAGAGGAGCACGTGCGCAAGTTCCACGCCTGGACCCAACGTGCGTGCATCACGCTCTCTGCCATTGGATTCCCGGTCGCGGCGTATCACGTGTATCTCCAGCTTGGCGGCGGCGCAATCGTTCCTTGCTCTGCCATCGGTCCCAGCTGCCAATACGTTTATTTCCTGCAATTCGGCTATGTGACGATCCCCACGATGTCGCTTACCGCGTTCGCGCTGATCCTCGTTTTCATGCTGCTGCGCCGCCCGGCGGACACCACTATATAAGCTCGATCGCCACGATCTCGGACCTTGTCCCAAGCCGCAACGGCGGGCCCCATGTCCCTAAGCCGCTCGAGGTGAACACCTGCATTGCGCCCAGTTTCTTCAAGCCGTAATCAAAACCTTTATAGATCTGCCAGGTGAAGAAATTGAGCGGCCAGATCTGCCCGTGATGCGTGTGACCGGAGAGCGTAAGCGATACACCCGCCGCTTCGGCTATGCCCAGATCAGTGGGCTCGTGCTTGAGAAGGATCGTGGGCTTTGCGGGGTCCACGCCGATGCGGTCCAGCACTTTTTTGAAGTCATCCTTTTTGTGCGCCGATTGATAGTCGACGCCGATGAGGTCAATGCCTCCGACATCCGCTTTTTTATCATCCAGCACCGTGATGCCGGCCGCACGGACCGCGGCGAGCGCGCGCGGGACATCGCGCAGGTAGTATTCATGGTTGCCGGTAATGAAGTACACGCCGCCGGGGGCATGCAGCTCGCGCAGCGGGGCGATGATCTTTTCATCATCACACACAACGCCGTCGTACAGATCTCCGCCGATGAACACGGCATAGGGCGCGATCCCCTGGATCTTTTTGACCGCCCTGGCGGTGAACCCGGCGCGGAAAACATTTCCCAACTGGAAGTCGCTCACAAAGACGATCGTCTTCCCTTTCCAAAAATCCGCGCGGAAGCCGGGCATCGGCGAAAATGGCACGCGTACGCGCGTCACCCGCGCGCGCTGGCTGTTCCACGTGCCGTAGAGGTGCAGAAAGAACAGCGCGCCGAAGCAGACCGCCCCGACAAGAGCAGGCGCGACGTACGTATCGCTCGCGTAGAGCAATGCGAGCGTGAAGAAAAAGATGACGGCGGCGCCGAAGAGAAAATGGACGAGCCCGAACCAGTATGCCGAAAACCGGTAGTACCAGTCGAGGATCGCGCTTTTATAGAAATGGGAAAGGAACGATGCCGACACGAACGTGACGGCAAGGACGACGAAGAGCGCCTTGAGCCATACGCCGCCGATGCCGAACGCCGCCGCGAGCGCGGCGTACACCGCAAGATGCACGATGACGAGCAGGGCCTCGAAGATGATGAGCGTAGCGATGATGGCGAGGGTCATTGGATCGGTCATTCAGCGATCATCATTCCGCGACCACGTGATGTTCGGCGGTGATCGCCTCGCGCGGAACGTTGATAAGAAGCGCGGTGAACGATCCGAGGATGACGATCCATGCCGCAACTTCGAAGACGGTGGCATACCCCGCGACCTGCGCCTTGAGCTCCACGAGGGCGATGAACTCCTGCATCACCTGTGACGCGGTGGAGCTGAGCGAACTGTGTGCCGCAATGCTGAGAACATTCGCATTGATGGAACTGTCGAGCAGCGTGCTGAAGATCGCGACACCGAACGCGCCCGAAATATTGCGGACGAGCGCGAGGATCGCGGACGCTTCGCCGATCTCCTTTTGCGGCACGACGACTGCGATGATATTGGTGCGCTGGGCCATGCCGAAGCCGAGCCCGAACGCCATGACGCACATCGGGATGATGATGTCGATCGCCGTGGAACGCGGATCGATGTACGAAAGGAAGAATATCCCGATCCCGCACGCGAAGGTGCTTGCGAATATCACATAGCTTGGCTTCACTTTCCCGACAAGGCGTCCGCCGATCGGCGCGGCGGCCATAAGGGCTATGGCGAGGGGGATGAACAGATAGCCGGTCTGCGTGGCATCATAGCCCAAAAACGTTTCGGCAAAGATCGGGATAAGGAAGATCGCGCCGATGAGCGCCATGAAAACGATGAAGTTGTTCAGCAACGTGGTCACATAGGCTCCGATCTTGAAGAATTTGAAATCCACGATAGGTTCATCCTGGCGCGTCTCGACCATGTAGAAGATGATGCTGAACGCGATGGTGCCGATATAGCACAGGATGCTTGCGAGCGATGACCATCCCCATGTCTGCCCTTGGTCAAGCACCAGCGTGAGCGTAAAAAGCGCGGCGCCCAGCGTGGAAGCGCCCCACCAGTCGAACTTTGCGCTCCGCTTCTCGCCCACCGACTCGCTGATGAACGTGAGCGCGAGAAAAAGCCCGATGATGCCGAGCGGAATGTTCACAAAGAACACCGCGCGCCAGTTGAAATTATCGATGAGCGGGCCGCCGATGAGCGGGCCGAACACCGACGCCACGGCGAACGCCGCCGACCATATGCCGAGCGCTTGCGCGCGTTCCTTTCCGTCAGTGAACGTGATCGCAAGGATCGCCATGGCCGTCGGATAATCCGCCGACACGGCGAATCCCTGAATGATGCGGAACACGATCATGGACGGCAGATTCCAGGCGATCGCGCAAAGGCCGGACGCGACGATGAAACCTATGAAACCGATCAGATAGATCTTTTTGCGTCCCGCGGTGTCTCCCAGCTTGCCCCAGACCGGCACGAACACCGCGTTCGCCAGAATATACGCCGTAGAGATCCACGCCGCATCCGATACGCTGATGCTGAAGTCCGTAATGATCTTCGGCAGTGCAAGGTTGACGACCGTCTGGTCAAGACGGCCTAAAAAAGTGCCGAATATGACGGTCCCCAGCACCCACCATCGCAAATTGTCCTTTGCTCCGGTCTCCGGCATAGTGCTACTGGGTATATACCCAGATGCGCGCTGACATGCCGTTCTTCAGCTGCGGATATTGCGACGGGTCAAAACGCACGTATACCGCGAATTGGTTGGTGGGGCGCGCATCGGAAATATTGAACACGATGTCGCTTTGTTCCGATGTGGGCGCGACCTCGTCCACCACCCCTTTGAACTGTTCGCCGCCGAACGCGTCCACGGTAAAGGTCGCCGCATCGCCCACCTTGATGTTGCTCAGTCCTTTGTTCTCGTCAAGGTTGCCGACAACGCGAAGCTGTGTGGGGTCGATCATCGTTGCCACTGTCCCCTGGCCGGTCAGCGTATTCACGTATTGCCCGATGTTATTGTCCACAGAAACGATCTCGCCGGCCGTTTGCGCCTCCACCACCTCGTTTCCCACCAGGGCCACCGGCTCATTCGCCGTTACCGTATCGCCGGGATTCACGTAGACCGCCTCCAAAACGCCTGCGTTCGTCGGCGACAGGTTGATGAGCGGCGCCTGGACCTGTGAAAGGTCGATGTAAACCGTTTGGGAGTTCACGTAATAATACAACCCCCCGCCGACGGCACCCACGACGACGATCGCGCCGATGACCCAGATGATGATCTTTTTTCGTTTCATGTTAGAAGCTGTTGATTTTATCGCCGACGTTCAGGCCCGATGTTATTTCCGTGCTGCTCGCGCCGACGAGGCCGATCTGTACCGGCTGCTCGGCAGTACCGGTCGCGCCCTGCATCAGTACGAAGTAATTTCCGTCATTGTTGATCACGAGGTTGCTCGGCACCGCGATCACATTGTCGTGTTCGGCCTCGATGATATGCACGTTGCCGGACATGCCGTCCTTTAACCGGCTGTCGGGATTCGTAAAGTGCAGCGTCACCAGATACGCGGGCGCGCCGTTCACCATGGTCTGCGCTGCGTCCACCGTCGTGACCGTCGCAGGGAACGTGGTGCCGGTGCCGAACGCATCGAGCGTTATGACCGCTGCCTCGCCCGACTTTACATTTGCCACATCCGTCTCCGAAACGTACGTCTGGACCTTAAGGCCGCTGTTATTCACCAGGTTCATCACCGGAGCGCCCGGTGAGACCACCTGTCCCAGCTGGGCGGTCAGGTTTTGGACGGTTCCGGCGAACGGCGCCACGAGCGATGCATTTTGGAGCGCCACCGCCGCGCTCTCCGATGCCGCTTGCGCCTGGGCCACCACCGCCTGTTGCGCCTGGATGGCCTGGGGCGTGGATCCTGCCTGCGCGAGCGCAAGCTGGTTCTTTGCCGCCGTGAGCGCGGACTGGTCGCCCGATATGGCGCTCACCGATGCCTGCACCTCCGTGCGCGCGGTCGAGATATCCGTCTTATATGCGGCAAGCGTGGACGCGGACATCGATGCCGTCGGCGTTGCCGCGTTCACCACGAGAGAGATGGAGTTGATGTAGGATTCCACCTGCTGGAGGTCGGTCGCGCTCGTCCCCGCGATCGTCGCCGGATCGAAGGCGGTGCTTGAATTATTGACGGCAGCATACCAGGAGGCAAGGACACCGCCGAGTTGGACACGCTCTGACTGTATGCCGTCTATCGTTCCCTGCGAACTGCCGCTCGGGACCACCAAAAATTCCGGATTCGCGCTGTTTGGATTTGAGAACAGGTTATCGAGCTGGTTCGTCACCGCATCGTTCGCCGCGCTATATGCATTTTCAACCGCGATGCCAAGCGTCTGGTCCGCGCTCGAGACGGCGGACTGGTCGATCTGCAGCTGTTCTGGACGCGTGCCGCTCTGCAGGAGCGCGAGCTGCGCTTCCGCCGCGCCGAGTGCCGCGCTCGCTTGTTCGGATGCGGCATTCAACTGGGCGGCGTTCAGGTCGGCAAGGACGGTGCCCGCGGCAACCTGGCTTCCTTCGGTCACGTACACATGCGCGATCTGGCCGCCTTCCTGGAATGACATCGGCGCGCTGTTCTCGGCGGCGACGGTTCCCGGCTCATCGATCGACTGCACGACATTCCCCTTGGCAACGGTTATGGTGCCGAATTCCGGCGCATGCGTTGACGCAACGTACCAATAGGCCCCGCCCGCCGCCGCTGCCACCACGACGATCCCTATTACCACCCGATACTGTATAAAGAATTTTTTCATGAGTTATTTTTTATTATCTTTTTGAGGGCGGCCACGAAATGCGTTCGCTCGGCGGAGGTCAGGGTGCCGAACAGCTTCTTCATCTCGCGCACTTTGTTCGTGACCCCCCTCTCCAGGAGCTGCTTTCCCTTCGGCGTCAGTGCCACGCGCACCGAGCGACGGTCTTTTGGGTCGAGAACCCTCGCGAGCAGCCGCGCCTTTACCAGGCCGTCGATCATGAGCGTCGCGGCAGGCGGCGTCACGTGAAATGTCTTTGCCACTTCTCGCATGTGCGGCTTACCCGCCTCTTTCACGTAGCGGAGCGTTTCAAATTCCAGCAACGTGCACTGCCCGCTGTTTGCCGTGCGGTGCATCTTATCGCGCATAAGGCGCCCCATGATGAACATGTGCGACACGAGCTCCTCCATGGTTGCCTGCTTGGGTGCCATACTGGATGATACGAAATATACTTGAAAAATATAACTATTAGGCTACTTAACTATTTTAGCGCAGGACACCCCCGGGTGTCAACCTGGGGATATCGTTAGCTCCCCTCTTTTGCCTCCCGCACAAGCCCTTCCACAAGAAGGTCCACATCGATCGATGCGACGCCCACCACCTTGTCCGCGCCGCCATAGTACACGTACAGGTCATGCCGCAAAATGACGGCGCCGCAGGGAAAAACGACATTCGGGACAATTCCCTGTTTTTCATACGCGGGCGTGGGCTCGAGAAGCGGATCGTGCGTGCGGTACAGGATCTTTGACGGATCGCGCTTGTCAAGCAATGCCGCACGGACATTGTAATGTCCGGTGCGTTTGGAAATGCCGTGATACAGCAACAGCCATCCATATTTTGTCTCGATCGGCGGCGCAGAGATGCCGATGCGCTTGGAATCCCATGCCGTGTCGCGGGGATGCATGAGCACTTCGCCCTTCAAAAACTTCCCGTCCTTGAACTCAAGGTCGTCCACGCGGTCGATCCATATCTCGGAACCCAGCCGGTGCAGGAACACGTATTTCCCGTCGATCGTCCGTGAAAAGAGCGCCGCGTCCTTGTCGTCCATGCCGGGCGGCGAGATGAGGATCGGCTCCTTCCATTTCCAGTGGTGCGCCAGAAAATCATCCAGCGCGATGGAGGTGAACGCCACGCGCGGCGGGTCTTTGCCGTCATACGCGGTGTAGCACATATAGATGCGGTCACCGATGCGCATGATGCGCGGATCCTCGCAGCCGGAGTTGCCGCCAGGCACTTTCTTCTGCTCAAAATCCGCGCACGGGGTGTAGATGGGATCCGAAAGGCGCTCGGTGACGTCCACGCCGTCCGGTGAAGACGCGTATCCGACGACCGATGTATTGTCCCCCGACATCGCGCGATACAGAATATGGACCTTGCCGCCTTCATAGATCGCCGCGGGATTGAACGTCGCCTGTGACTCCCACGAATGTTCGGAGATGGGCGTGATGATGGGATTTCCGTCAAAGCGCTGCAGTTGGCGCCGCGCGGTGAAGATCAATTGCTCGAGCAGCTCCTTTTTTTTGAAAACCGCGACGCACGATGTGGTATCCGTCGCGCCATAATAGACGTACACGTCCGATCCGCGGATGAGCGCCCCCGACGGGAAGACGACATGCGGCACGCGGCCGTAGAACTCGTATTCCTCCTGCGGCACGATAAACGGCCGCTTCACCTCGCCCACGATCTTCTGCGGATCCTTGAGGTCGAGCAATGCCGCCTGGATTCCAAAGATCGGCGGCGGAGAAAAATAGTTATAGATATACGAATAGAATATGAGCCATCCTTCTTTTGTCTTGATCGGCACCGAGCCCACCTCCACCTGGTCCGACTTGTCGTTCTGCTCGATCGGAAGCTCGTGGTCCTGAAAATGCGCGTACCACTCGTCCCAATATTCTTTTGACCATATCTGCTCAACGGTATCAAAGAGCGCCAGGCAGATCTTTGCCGGCGGCCGGTCAGTATTCACCGTAAGGAGCGCCGCGATCTTGCCGTTCACGCGCTCGGGAAAGAGCGCCATCGCTTTAGCGTTGAATGGCGTCACGAGATGCCGCTCTTCTATCGTCTTCAGATCGCGCGTGACGGCGACCGCCACCTTTATGCCGTCAGCGGAAAACTCCCGGACTGCCGTGTAAAAAATATAAAAACGTCCCTCGAACTCAGTGACGCGCGGATCCTCGCAGCCGTAGCGTTCCCACGGCTCAGCCGGGGCGATGAGCTGCGCATGTTCGCCGAACCGGACCGCGCTCTTTCCGGCCGCGTGGCCGATGGACGAGACCTCCACCTCGCCGCCGTCCACGGTTTGCTTGGCTCCGGCTGCGCGGAATAGGATGTGCACTTTCCCGTCCTTCGCTTCCACGACGGACGGATTGAATGCCGCCTGCGACTCCCACGCCAAAGCCGGGTCCGGAATGAGTATCGGATTTTCGCGGGATCGCTTAGCGGCGGCCATTGTTCCTCGTGTTCGATTTTTTCTCTGACGTTAGCCGCGGCAGCCCGTATTCCTTCAGCTCGGCAAGGAACGCGTCCAGGTCGGCCATCGCGACGCACGTCACCGCGTCCGCGCCGCCGTAATAGACGAACAGTTTTCCGTCCATGATGACGGCCCCGCACGAATATACGACGCCCGACTTGAAGCCGCTGTTCTCGTACGGCAGATCGGGCTCAAGGATCGGGACCTGCGAGCGATACCGCACTTTCGTCGGATCGTTAAGGTCGAGGAGCATGACGCCGAGCTTGTAGCGGTCCGGGTCGTTCATATCCATCGCATGATAGAACAAAAGCCATCCATCCTTCGTTTTAAGCGGCGGCGGCCCGGCGCCGCGGATCCAGGTATCCCATGCACCGGTGTTTGAAACGCGATTGTATGAACTTTTCACTACCATCGCTTCATCGTCGAACCCGTCGAGCGAATCAAAATAATCCACCAGGATCTTCGGCGAGATGCTGTGCAGGATCGCAAATTTGCCGTTGATCTTTTCGGGAAAGATCACCCAGTTCTTATGGATCTCACCCGGCGGCGAAATGAGCGCCGGTTTCTTCCATTTCCAATTTTTGTTCAAAAAATCCTCAAGGCCGATCGAGGACAAGGCGATACGAATGGAACCCCACCCGTCGAACGCGGTGTAGGTAAGATACACGCGCCCCTCGATCAGCGTGAGACGCGGGTCCTCGCACCCGCCGTTCCATCCCCCGCCGGAAAAGTATGCGGGCTCAAGCGGCACTTGTTCCTCTTTCGGCACCGTCGCCTTCGTTGATGACGGCGTGTACGCCGGCTCGAACGGCCGGTCGGCGAACGACAGGCCGTCGCCGCTCGACGCATAGCCGAGCACCGACGTGTCATCGCCGCCGATCGCGCGATACAGGAGATGTACGCGATGATCGGCATAGATCGCGCCCGGATTGAACGTTGCCTTCATCTCCCAATAATTGCCCTCGCGCGGTTCGATGATGGGATTTCCCTCGTGCCGCGAAAGCGGATGTGGCACCCGCGTGGCGGTGATCGGGCGCGCGCGGCGGATGATGCTCAGCAGTTTTTTGCCGCGTTGCGCCCTCGTAAGCGTCTTTCTTGCGCGTGTCGGTTTCTTCTTCTGAAGCCCTTGCTTTTTTTTGCCCTCTTTTTTTACGGGCATCATGAGATTGGTTGCCAATATACACCGAAATCGCCGACCAGTGTTCCTCGGCGAACTATACCCATAGTATATAATTTTTCAGACAGATCGGTGCGCATTTCTGTGGATAACCGCGATAGTGCCGGACAAAAAACGACCTCCGCATGGTGCAAAGGTCGTTTTTGTTCCCACTACTGCTGTACCGGCGCATTTCCGCCCGGTCCAGCGGCGGCAGGCCTGACTTGGATGTTCTGTGCGGTCACGCTGCCGTCCGAATTTGCGGCGCCAGTGACCATCACGGTCGTCCCCACCTTGAGGGCGCTCGCCGGAACGGTCGTCGGTTCCGAGATCGCCGTCGACGTTGAATAGAAGACCACTTCCGAATTCCCGTTCGCAAGCTGGAGCGTGATGCTCGAGCTGTCCATCGCGGTGACCTGCCCGACGGTCAGGGCAGTACCGCCGCCCGCCGCAGCGCCGCCGCGCGCGAATGTCCTTGTGGAAGACGCGTTGAACGCGCCCGCAAATCCCGCCCCGCGCGCGGCGGTTGCCGATGACCTGCCCCAGAAGTATCCGCCGCAGAGCGCGATGATCGCGATGATCGCCCAGATGATATGCGTCTTATATTTCTTCATGCTGTATGTTTTTACTGTTTTGTAGCGACCTTTCTTTTTTCATGCTCATTCGTACCGGAGCGCCTCGATCGGGTTCAGCCCCGCCGCGCGCCTCGCAGGATAATAGCCGAAGATGATGCCGATCGCCGCGGACACAAAGAACGCGAGCAGGATGTACGGGATGGACACGCTCGTCGTGATGCCGGTGACGAGGGATATCGCGAACGCGCCAAGCCACCCGAGGACGACGCCGACAAATCCGCCGGTGAACGTGAGCATCACCGATTCCGCAAGGAACTGGAGAGTGATGTCGTTCTTCTTCGCGCCGATCGCCTTGCGCAGGCCGATCTCGCGCGTGCGCTCGGTGACCGTCGTGAGCATCATGTTCATGATGCCGATGCCGCCGACGAGGAGCGAGATCGCCGCGATCGCGGCAAGGAGGTCGGTGAACGTGCCGGTGACGCTCGACGCCGTGGAGACGATGCTTGCCTGGTTCAATATCATAAAGTCGGCCTGCGTGGGGTCGGAGATCCCGTGCCGCTCAAGGAGCAGGCTCGTAATGTCGTTCTGCACCTGCGTCATGGATTGCTGGGTGGACGCTTCCACGTCGATCTCCGTCACATAGCTCGTGCTCCCCAAAAGATAATGCTGCGCGGTCGTGAGCGGCACGTAGATCATGTCATCCTGATTGCTGAAGCCGCTCGCGCCTTTCGCGACCGTGACGCCGATCACGGTGAATTGCGTGCCTTTGATCTCTATGGTCTGGCCGATGGCCATCTCCGGCGTCGCGCTCGTGTTCTCGTCCGGCGCGAAGAGGTCCTGCAGGACGGTCGGCCCGATCACCGCAACCAGGTTGGAGTTTGTATTGTCCGTATCGCTCACGAAACTCCCCGTGTCGATCTGGAGATTGCGCACTTGCAAATACTCGGGCGTCGTGCCGAGCACCGTGGTGTTCGTGTTGTTGGCTTTATAGATGACCTGATACCGGCCCTGAACCTCCGGCGCGACGGCCGCCACGTTCTGCACTGACTCGATCGCCGTCGCATCGTCCGGCGTGAGCGTCTCGCCGCTTCCCGCCGCGGAACGCACCGTCGTGCCGATCGACTTCGCCGCGCCCGGCATGATCATCACCAGGTTCGCGCCGAGCGAATCGATGTTCTGCTGGATGGATGCCTGCGATCCCTGCCCGACGGCGACGAGCGCGATGACGGACGCGATGCCGATCACGATGCCGAGCATCGTCAAACCGGACCGCACTTTATTGACGGTCACGGCGCTATAGGTCTCCTCAAAAAGGTCTTTGGTGGTCATAATGATAATGTTTGCGCCGGAATATCCTTCTCGTTGCGGGCGATCAGCTTCTTATGGTTCTTCTCGTCCGTGAGAATGTTGCCGTCGCGGATGTGGATGATGCGGTCCGCATGCTGGGCCACGTATGGCTCATGCGTAATGAGCACGACCGTCTTCCCGTGTTTCATGTTAAGCGTCTGGAAGGTGTGCAGTACGATCTCGCCGGTCTTTGAATCGAGGTTTCCCGTCGGCTCGTCCGCGAGGATGAGCGCCGGATGGTTCACGAGCGACCGCGCGATCGCCACGCGCTGCATCATACCTCCCGAGATCTGGTTCGAATGGTATGACCAGAACGCCTCGGGGAATGCGGCGTCGCGAAGCGCCTGCGCAGCGATCTTCTCGCGCTCTTCCTTCTGCATGTTGGCGTAGATGAGCGGAAGCGAGACGTTCCGTAAAACGCTCGTGCGGGGCAAAAGATTGAACGCCTGGAACACGAAGCCGATCTTCTCACGACGGATGTCCGCAAGCTCCTCGTCGGACAGCTTGGAAACGTCTTTGCCGTCCAAAAAATATTCACCGGAGGTCGGCGTGTCGAGCGCGCCCAAAATATGCATGAGCGTGGATTTACCGGAGCCCGACGGCCCCATGATCGCCACGAACTCCCCTTCCTTTATGGAGAACGTGATGCCCTTCAGGACGACTACTTTGGTGTCGCCTTCCCCATAGGCCTTTTTAATGTCCTTGCATACGATGATTTCTTTTGTCATTCGTCGATCGTTATTATCCGCCGACACCGCTACGGAACGTTCCGCCGCCTCCGCCGACATTCTGAACACGCACCGCGCCGCCTCCGCCTCCGCCCAAAAGCTGGAGAGCGCCGGTGCCGCCGGTCGTTGCCGTGGTCTTTGCCGATGCGGATGATTTGATGCTCTGCACCACGATCTGGTCGCCGACGTTCACGCCTGAGGTGATCTCCGTCATCGTGCTGTTGGACAATCCCGTCGTCACCGGCACCTGCCTGGTCGCCGGTAACGTGATCCCGCCGTTCGCGCTCGCCGCAAGATCGGCCGCGGAGAGCGGCGCCGAAGGCTCAAGCACGTACGACGATCCGCCCGATGTCAGGATCGCCGCGTTCGGCACTGCGATCACGTTCTGATCCGCCTGCGTCACGATATTCGCCGTCACACTCATGCCCGGCTTCACGAGCATCGTGCTCGAGGTGTCCGCCGGCTGGGAAAATCCGATCTGGACGTTATAGCTCACAACCCCCTGGCTCACCGTGCCCACCGGATCGATCTCGACGACCGTTCCCGCGAGCGAGAGGCCGTTGATCGCGTCGAAGGTGAGCGTCGCCTTGTCGCCAAGCTGGACCTTCGCGGCGTCGATCTCGTTCAGCGTGACCTCCGCCACTTCGCCATCGCCCACGATCGTCACCGGACTCGAGCCCGGCGCCGCGCCGACCGTCGCCGTGAGCGCCGAGACGATGCCCGAGATCGGCGCGGTCACCGATGTGTATGCGAGGTTCTGCTGCGCGGTCGTCAGATTGTTCTCTGCCGTCTGCACGCTGATCTGCTGGCCAAGCAACGTGGTCTGCGAGGGTCCAGCGAGCGTCTCCGAAAGCGTCTCGCTCGCCTGCGTAAGCGAGTTCTGCGTGTTCACGATATTGTTCTTGTCGGATGTGATGCCCGATATGGTGCCCTGTATCCCGGATACCGCGCTGTTCATCGTGGTCGTGTAGGTGGAGAAGTCGGTCTGGAACGTGTTCGTGACGGCCGGCAGCGACTGCGTACCGTTCGCGCTTGCAGGATAGTTGTTGACGATATAGTTCAAAAAGTCCTTTCCATCCTTTACGGTCTGGGCAATGTCCTGCGACGTGTTGTACGTTTCGGTAAGCAACGCATCCAGCGTCGCGCGGCTCGAACTTGCCGTTACCGCATGATAGTCCATGACGTCCTGCTCGTAAGCGGAAAGCGCCACCGCATAGTCGTTCGTAAGCGCCGTCTCATACGGCTCGACACCGGGCTGAAGATAGCCCGGCATGAGGTTCACGAACGCGTCCGGATCGAACTGGTTCGGGCTGATATCCTTCCCCTTCATGAAATTCTGCAGTCCTGTCATGACGGTCTGCAGATTGACGAACGTGGGACCGAGGGAATCGAATGCGCTCGCATAATCCTGCGTGAGGGATGTTGAGGCATTTACCACCGCTTGTTCGCCCGTCGTCACGGCGTCCTGCTGCTGAAGGAGCGTCGTCGTCGCCACCTGGTCGGCCGTCTGCGCGGAAAGCTGCGCCTGCTCAAGAGCAAGCTGGGCCTGCTGAAGTGCGCGCTGCTCGTTCGTCGGGTCCATCTGGATGAGCGTCTGCCCCGCGGACACGTGCTGACCGACCTTCACCGGAATGGACGTGACGACCTCGGAGACCTTCGGAGAGACATTGATGGTGGTACCCGCCTGCACCTGGCCCGTTGCCGAGACGGATGCGACGACCGTCCCCTGCGTGGCCGCCTGCACCACATACTTTGTGACGGTCGGCGCGGGGTGCGCGCTCGCGTACCAGTAATATCCGCCGCCCCCGACGACGACCACGACGATCGCCGTCATGATCTTATGCGCCCGCATTTTTTTGATGAAACCGCTGAACATTTTTTTAAATATATTGATTATTGGTTTGTGGTCGACGAGACGGGAATGATGCGGATGAAGCGGGCGACGATCTGGCCGTCGGCGTCCGGTTCGCCGATCACGGCGATCTGGTCGCCGACCGAAACGTTGCCGATCACCACCGTCCCTTCTCCCTGGCGGATGGACGTCCCCGTAGGCACCGCCACCGACTGCTCGTCCCCGTCACCGTCCCTCACCGAGATCGTGGAGGTTCCAAGGTCGATGACGGTCCCGACCACGCCATGGATGGGACCCGGCCCCGGCACCGGCATCACGGACGTCATCGACCCCAGCGGGCCGCCGGGCGAGGCGCCATAGAATATCCGGTAATAGTTCTTGTCGAGACCCGCGGCGAAACCGGCGCGCTCATATCCGACAGCGATGCCCAGGCCGAACGCCACAAAGAGGATGATCAAGCTGCCCAATATGATGAGCACCGCACGCACATTTTTTGAGGATAAGAAATTGCTCATGGAACTTGCCTAGTGCGATATGAAGAACCTGCCGTGGCGCATCAATGAGGTTTCGTCGATGAGCGCCGCCATCGACCAGATCGCGAACAGCACCCCGCTCAAAAGGAGCGCCGCGGTGAACGCCGGGAACGATTCGATCATGGAAAGCGCGAAGTCCGGAAAGTTGGCGGCCATCGACGAGAAATCCGAGAACATGAGGGATGCGATCTCAAAGAACCCCGATCGCGACAGGCTCGCGACGAGGTTGATATATCCGGCGACCGCTACGCCGATCGAAGCCCCGAAGGTCACGGCCGAAGCCGCGATCTTCACGCCAAGGATCCGCCGCTCGCGGCGTTCGATCCGCGCGAGGACATGTTCCGTCAGTCCTGCCGGCGGCTCCTGTTCCTCAAATGAGGCGAAGAGTTTTTCGTAGTCGTTGTTCATGGTGCGGGCTTGTTTACCTTCCACTATACGAACTAAATGCCCGTTTAGGTGCCGCCCGCAAGGCGTCAGGCAATGCCTTTCCCTTTTGCCGCCAGCAATTGCCGGAGCTGGATGAGCGCGCGCCGATGTTTGCTTTTGATGGTGTCGATAGGCTCCTGCAATGTTTCCGCGATCTCGCGGAATTTAAGGTGTTCGGTATACCGGAGCAAAAGGACGTTCCGGTAGGACGGGCTCAGTTCGCCGAGCACGCGCTCGAGGCCGTCCTTGTCCTGCTTCTTCTGGAGGGTCTCATCGGGAAGGTCCTCCGCCGGGACGTACGGAGCAAGGAATGCGTCGAGATCGTTCTCCCCCTCTTCGATCCGCGAGAACGGCACCGCTTTTTTCTTTTTTATGGCATCGAGCGCGGTGTTCTTTGTTATCGCGAGGATCCACGTCTTGAAGCTCTTTTCCCGGTCGAACTTTTTGATGTTCTTCCATACCTTGATGAACACCTCCTGCGCAACATCGCTCGCCGCGTCCGCGTTGCCCATATAGCGATACGAAAATTTGTAGACCATCGGCATATGGCGGTCCACGAGCGCGGCAAACGATTCTCCGTCGCCCTTCAGGAACGAAGCGACGAGCTCCGCATCCGTATGCCGCTCGTGCGCCGCGCGCACCTCGTCAACGCTTTTTTTTGCCGCGTTTCGCGCTGCATCGAACGACGCGCCGACAAGGATGTCATTAAGGTACGTCATGGTTATTGGTTTATATTATACCATCTATTTCCTCCCGTACAAACCGACCAGTTCCGCCTTTGCGATCCGGTGCGCATCGATCGCTTCCTGGAGCTCCCCTGCCGGCGCGCCGACAAGCAGGTCGAGCGGCGCATCGAGCGCATAGAGGCAAAAATGATAGTGGTGCGGCGCGCCGGCAGGCGGGCACGGGCCCATATAGCCGATCTTTCCGCCGCTATTCTGCCCCTCCATGCTTCCCGGCGGAGTGCTTTCCTCTTTGATGATGGCCGTTCCGGGATCGATGTTCCACACCGTCCAATGGGTAAAGCCGCCGACCATCGGCGCGTCGGGGTCATAAACGATGAGTGCCAGGCTCTTTGCCTCTTCCGGCACATTCTGTATCAAAAGCTCGGGGTTGATATCCCCGCCGGCGCAGGTGAACTTCTCCGGGATGGTCGCGCCATCTTCAAAAGCGGAACTGGTGATGATCATGATATTCAATAATACGGTATTTGGGGGGGAAATGCTAACGCCGCGCGGCGGCCTCGTGCCCGGATCCCAAAAACTCGCCGTATTCCTTTTTGAGAAATGCGGCATCGCGCGCCTTCGTGACGCCCGGATACCGCCACGCACTGATGACCTTCCGCACGCCTTTTGCATCCTGCACCATTACCCAGATCTCCTGCGTCCACGTTGTGGCCGTCTTCATGGAAGCGGGTTGCATCACCGCCACCGTTTTTGGCGCCACGCCTTCCTCCACCCGTTTTGGCGAATGAAGCACGCGCCGCACGCGCGACGGCGTCAGGCGATAATGGTCCATCTTTGCCTTTGCGTGGGACGTCCACTGCAGGATCGCGGGCTTTTTTATGACAGGCATCCTCCCATTATACCGCGCGGCAGATTAAATAAATAAAAAATGGGCCGGGTCGTCAACAATGACGCCCGGCGAAACTGTGTCCTCTATATATTCCTGAAGGGAATTTGTTTGTGTTGTTTTTTCCTGATAAGCCGCGAGAAGGCCCTGATGTACCCCAAACCGATGTGCGAGGCTTTCATTACGATGCAAGCCAGGGCTCCAGCCGCGATGAGGGCTGCAATCGTTTCAACAGGCCCTGTCATTGCGAATTTGACCTGGATCGCGAAAAAGAAGATCATCAGCGATCCTCCGAACACAAGCACCACGAACGCGCCGTGGAGCAATAATCCTAACGGCCCATGGGACCGCTTCTTGAAGCTCATCAATTTTCTCCTCAAGTAAATTAAATTCTCAACGTGCCCGAAACGTGCCACTATTGTACACCATACTGAACGTTATTACAACCCCTACCGGGCGATCAGCTTCTTGAACTCCTCCACCATCGGCACCTGCTCCGGCTCCACGCCGTACATCTTGGCGCTATAGTACGCCGTCCAGTCGGCAAGGTTGAGCGCGTTGAATATCTTGTTCAGCTCCGTCTTGCCTTGCATAAGCACGATCTCCGTCTTGAAGCCGCGGTCGCGGTACAACTTCTCGAGCACGTTCATGCGCTTGATGATGCGGCGATCGTCGCCCGCGTCCTTAAGGAATATAAAATGGAAATTGCGCGAAAGCGGCACCGTTTTGCTTTTGACGTCAAAGCCTGTCATCTCGTTGTGATTGAGCTCCGGCACGACGTTCCAGAACGCCGGGATCTTGCTCGTCTCGTTGAACTTGATCTTCCAGTTCTCTGCGATCGCGCCGTTGCGCGTGGAGGCGTAGATGACCGGCACGCTGCCGTGGATGCGCCGCGCAAGATCCTTGCCGCGAAGCTCCTCCCGCGACGGGTGCAATTGAGTGGCAAGCAGCTTTGACTCCGCGAGCAGGTTCTTCTCGCCCATCAGCGCGAGCATGGACTTTAGGCTGAGCCCCGTCGCCATGCGTGGCTGGAGGTGCAGGTCCGGCATGCGTACGTAGGGCACTTTGTTCTTGTCGGCGAGCGAGATGAGCTTCCCCTTCGCCGCCACGACTGCCATCGAGAGTTTCTTTGCCTTCGCCGCGTTGAACGCGTCGATCGTCTCTTCCGTACTGCCGGAATATGAGCTCAGGATGATCAATCGTTCTTTAAGATCTTTCTCCGCAAGCGGCGGCAGTCCGTAGTTGGACCAGAGCACTATGTCGATCTCCGGATGCCACGCCTTGATGATGTTGGCCGCCAGATGCGAGCCGCCCATGCCTGCAACCACAAATTTGCCAAACTTCTTGAGTTTGGCGACGTTCTCGATCTTTGGCTCAAAATCGAACTGTTTACCGTAAGCCTTGATGTCGTCGGGAATCATAACCTTAATTATACGCTATTTGAGCGATTTTGGGTGCTGGGGAGTGGTGAACAAAGCGTAAAGTGCCTCTGGCGAGCACTAATTTCTACCTATCCATCCTCTCCCTACGGCTTGAATGTCGCCATCCCCGCCATCCAGGTGGAGGTAAGATTGCCATACCAGTAGGAATGGAAATTCCCGGTGATACTGCCTGTAGAAGACTGGGTCCGATATTCGCTTGCCGCATCCCCGGAGCCGCCGCCGGCAAGCCCGAAAATGGTCCATCCGGTGCCGGGGTTGATCACCTCATTTGCGCCGCCGTATTGCTCCCCCAACCCGTCATCCTGGGTAACGTTCGCCACTGCAAATTCACCCGTATGGGTCGTCGTGGCCGTGCCTGCGGAAGGGGTTGCAGAAGTGCCGGTCGCGTTCGCCGTGAGGTCAAGCGTGCTCGGCGAAAGCTCAAGGAGAGACATGTATCCGCCGCCGTCCCCGCCACCCGTGAAGGTAAGGGTCACAGTGTCGGATCCGGCAGGAGAGCTCGTGGCATAGGCGATCACTTCGCCCAGCTTGTCGTCCGGATAGTTGGGAGTTCCTTTGTCCGCGGCCTGCGTGCTCGTGACGACCGTAAAGTGATTGCCCAGGGTGTCGGTAAGGCTCGCGATAGAGGTGGATGATGTCTTCGGCACGTAGAAGTGGCTAAGGACGACGAGGGTATCCCCCGCCGTGACGGACGAATGGAATGTTTCCGCAAGGGGTCCTCCGAAAGCGCCGTCGGGCGAGCTCGTGGACTGGATGAGGGAGACGCTCACGGGAGCCACGGCTTGCGTCGTCGTGCTTACCGGGGTGGACGTTGCCGATGCAAGGCCCATCGTGTCATACGCGGAGACGGCGTAGGTATATGTGGTTGACGCCGCAAGGCCGGTATCTATGTATGAAGCGCCGGAGGAAGTGGCGATCGTTGTGGAAGGCGTGCACGATCCCGTGCAGCGGAATATGCGGTATCCCGCGAGGCCGGGGCCGCCCATGTCCGTGGACGATGCCCATGCGAGCGAGATCGTCGAGGTGCCGGTCGCGGTCGCGACGACGCTTGTGGGAGTGGAGGGAGGCGCAGCCATAACGGTGACAAAATATGTTTGCATCGCAGGGTTGCCCGCATCGTCCTCCGCAAAGAACTGGATCGTGGAGGTGCCCGGCGTGCTGAAGGTAAGCATCTGCCCGGACGTGAACGGCGCACCGTTCAACGTGGCGGATGAGGTCGCAACGCTACTCGATGCATCGGCAAAGGAGAATGTGATGGTCGTCGTGGCGCCTGCCGTCACGCTCGACGGGATGGAGGATGTGGAGACAGTGATTATCGGGGGATAGATATCCTCTGCGGACGAGGTATTGAGGAGGGCCGTGGGTGCGATCGTCTGGATGTCGGTGCCATTGCCGTAGACGTCGAGGGAAAGGTTCGGGTCGAGCGTGGAACTCGAGATGCCGGTCACCGTGGCGGTGGTGGAGGCGGACGCGAGCGGGACGTTCACGTAGGTGGCCTCGTTCGTGAGATTCACGCTGCCGTCGTATTCCTTTATCTTGAGCGTGAAGGCGCCCGAGGAAGATGCTTGCCCGAAGATATGGTAGGTATCGCTCGCAGGGACGATGACGAAGCTGTTCTCCCCTATCGTCTCATACTGGCTTCCGGGAATATTGAGATCAATCGAGCCGGAGGCGTTTGGGCCAGTGTGGTCACCCGCCGAATCGTAGACGTTGAGGGAAATGGGGCTGTGGGTGCTGAAGACATAAAAAGGTAAGGCCGTACAACTTGTCGAAGAAGTTGAAACATCTCCTGGAAGTGGATTCGTGGAAGTAGTATTGTCAATGATATCCTGCATCACTGCAATAGTGCCGGAATCGGACACGAGATCTTGATGACTGACGCCAAGCGCAAAATAATTATTGCCGCCGCTGGGAAGGTTGGTGCTCACGGTCGGTACAGTTCCATCGCCTAATCCCCAGCTCAAATCATATTCATTTCCACCATATTCATTAAATCCTATTATTGTTGGCACAGTACAGCCGACTATATTATAAAAGTTGGGAACTGAAATATTGTAAGCATCCAAAACCCCGTGGAACGTCGTCGCGTTTAGCATGAGAGTGGAATTGCTAGTTGGATCATTGCCATAAATGAAACCTATAGTTTCGTCATAATTAAGCGAGGGGCTTGGATTACTCGATGAATTTTGGAAGTCCTGTACATATGAACCCGTATCTTCTATATATTGCTGACTGGGAAGGAGTTCATAAATTGAAGGCATATTTTGTGAAATTTTTTCAATCTCCTTAGTGTTGAGAGTCTGGATAGATCCAATTCCAGGAATTTGAATCGGAAGAAAGTTGAGGTTGTCGCCATAATTAAGGATTTTAAACGCTATAGGGGCTCCAAATTGCGGGACTCCGTCAAAAATTAATTTATCAATAAGTGCAGTGCTGGAAGTCGTTGAAAGGTAATCCTTGACCAAAAGGCCACCCAAACTATGAGCGATGATATTTACCTTGCCATCAGGCGATGAAGAAGCTGCTTCAACAATCCGTGCGGCAAGGGCGCTGACCTGAGATTCCACACTCATGCGCCAGTCGTAAGGAAATGTAATTAGATTAGTGCTTGTCGAATAACCTTTCGCAAGAAAATTGTTTACAAGATTTCCATAAAAGGTTGATGACTGACCATAAGCAGCTTCGCTTAAAATAACATTCCCAACTTGCATCGGCGTAGCTTGACTCCCGTCAGGGTTAAGACCTAACGCATCAAGGTATGAATCCCCATATAGAAGACCAGGAGCGTTATACATATAACTAGCATCCGGCCACACTTCCTCATTCGTCGAAGAATTGATAAGCGTTGTTCCCATAATCCCCGGCACAATGATCACGGGCTCCGGCCCTGGAACTACAGTGAAATCAACGTTTGCCCCAGTGGTATTGAACGGTTGCCAGTCGGAATAGTTTCCATTCGCATCTGCCACCCGCGCCTCCCAGTGATATGCACCGCTCGTTAAGATAGAAGACGACACGGTGACATATGAACCCGGCGAGACAAATGCGCTATGTATAGTTGATGTTCCCGTGAACGCCGTGCTTGATGGCTCTATTTCTATCTGTAGCTGCAGCGTGCTCGTGCCGAAGGATTGCAGCGTCGCACCAAATGTCACCGTGGCCTGGGTCGTGGTCGCACCATCAGGGATGGTGGTCGTGGCATCGGCCTGGAACTGGTTCAGATTCTCGATAGGGACGTCGGTCAATTGCTGTCCGCAGCTGAAGGCATCGGCCAAAGAATCGGCAAGGCATCCCCATGCATAATAGTCGCCGGTGATGGTGTCAGTGGCGTTCGTCCTGCCGACCTTGATCGTCCTACTCGCATCACCGGTCTGGCCGCTCAGGAACACGCTTCCAGAGCTTGCGATAGAGATATTGTCGAATTCGATGACGCCATATGGGCCGTAATAATTTGCCTCTTCATAACTGCAGGCCATAGTGGTAGTGGGCGACGTCCACACCGTCCCTCCCCCAAAGGTGCTCGACCCCTGGGTCAACAAAAAGCCATCACACCAATCACTGAAGGATACATTCGAGAAAAGATACAGCGTCGTCGTGGCAACGGGATGGTCCTCCGCCCCGGGAACGATCAACGAATCATAGTTGCAATATACGCCGTAGAGATCACGATAGCAGGTTTTTGTGGCGTCGCAGCCCCATCCATTGCAGGTATACGTACCGGCAGGAGTGAAGGTGCCCGAGGTCAGGAG